>JAESGR010000050.1_pt1 | contig 431368 bp, 380 predicted proteins | sample 9269771 | NCBI WGS metagenome assembly JAESGR01 (sample SAMN15739572, study PRJNA653492) | algae metagenome | isolation source: Chroococcus sp. CMT-3BRIN-NPC107 and co-occurring heterotrophs from well... | place: USA: Clark Mountains Wilderness, California | collected 2010-04-18 | reverse complement strand
TCTCCCTGTCCCCTTGAGGGACCTGAAGGGCCGGAGGAGACCACTCCGTCGATAGGGCGCCCGTGGACACGTGGCAACACGTTCCGAGCGTAGCGCTCCTAATCGCCCGTGCGGCTTGACTACTCCCGTTCGACCCTCGACCGAGGGTCACGAGCAGAGCACGCCGTTCCAAATAGATTCGATTCCCGAAGCACTGCCACTTGCTTGTCAGACGGCCACGCCGGCTTCAGCCGGCGTGGACCGCACAGCGCCCCCGCGACCTCACGGTCTCGGGGGCGCTGTGCGTTCGTGCCCATCGCGCCCGGGGACCAACGATGTCGGCAGGAACGGTCGTCGCGAGCAGGCCTGGCGCTCGTCACACGGCCCTGTGACGCCGAAGGACGGCAGATGGCGCGGCGGAGTTGCCGACGCTGTGCAGCTCCGTGGCGCGGCGCTCGCACGCTGGTGGTGCGTCCACTCACCGCGCGCGACCTGCCCGAGGATGCCATGCCTCCATCTCCGGACGATCGGCGATCCGACGCGCCGCGAACGTGTCGACGTGTGCACGCTCACGCGCCGGCCGCGACGTACGACGCGCAGAGCGAGTCGCCGCACGGCGCCGCGCGCGTGCGGAGTGCGACCGGCAGCGCCCTGCTCGCCACAGGATGGCTCGGAGTCGCGTCTGGCGGCTGCACCGGCAGCACGGCGGCGAGCGCGGATCGTGAGCGCTCCACCGATCGTACGATCGAGGCGGTGGCGCCGTGTGACTCGACGATCCCCGGGCGCGCCGCGGCCACTCGGAGCCGCCTGGACGTGCCGTTCGCGGTCGAGCTACGGGACACGCTCCGCCTGGATCTGGAGCTGCCCGCCGGCATCGGGCCTCACCCGCTCGTGGTGCTTCTGCACGGTGGCGGATGGGAGGGCGGTCACCGGAGCGCGATGCACGGGGAGATGCGCGTGCTCGCCAGCCACGGGTACGCGGCGGCGACAGTGAGCTATCGCCTCACGCGCGGGTCGCGACATGTCTTTCCCGCGGCCGTGCAGGACGTGCGTTGCGCCGTGCGATGGCTCCGCGCGCGTGCCGACTCGCTCGGCGTCGACGCCGAGCGAGTCGGTGCGCTGGGCTTCTCGGCGGGCGCGCACCTCGCGTCCATGCTCGGCGTCGCGGCGGCCGTTCCGGGGCTGGATGGCGGCTCGCCGAGCGCCGCCGCCGCGGACTGGACGTGCCTCGCCGCACGCGACGAGTCGCCTGGCGTCCAGGCTGTCGTCTCGGCGGCCGGTCCGCAGGACCTGCGCGTGAACGGGCCGTACACCGCGGAGCAGGCGCGGCTCGTGACGAAATTCCTCGGCGCGTTCCCGGGCGACGCTCCGGATCGGGCCGCGCTGGCGTCGCCGATCGCCCATGTGGGACCGCACGCCGCGCCCTTCCTGCTCGTCCACGGCACGCGGGACGACCTCGTTCCCATCGCGCACGCGCGACGCATGCGCGACGCGTTACAGGCCGCCGGCGTCCCGGCGACAGTCCTCGAGGAGCGGGGGCTCGGCCATGCCTTTCCCGCGCTGGACGCGATCGATCGCCCGCGTGTCGGATGCACCACCCTGGCGTTCCTCGACCGGTGGCTCCGTCGGCGGTGAGGCTCGGGGCGCACGGCCTGGTACTGCGCAGCGGCGCCGCGCGCCTGCGGCGAAAGACGACGTTGGCTCGGCGTGGGCGGTCCGTCCGGGTTCCGCGCGCTCCGATCGCACGGCACGCACGGCTTCCACCTTCCTGCGTTACGCTGATGACGCGCTTTCCCGTGTGCGCCGCCATCGCCGGATCGCCGGGCTTCGTGCGTGTGGATCGTCGGCCGGCCGGAGCGCGGTCGGGCGAGCCGCGGACAGTCGTAGGCTTCCCGGCCGACCTTGCTGGCTGCATCTTCTCCCGATCGACGAGGGCAGCCGAACGATCCTTTCTGCGAGCGATCGCCACATGGAAAGCCAAGCAATCGAGAATCTCTCCGACGCCGAGCTCGAAGCCCTCGCGGCCCGTGCGCAGGAGATGCTAAAGGTCCGGCAGGGGCAGAAGCGTCAGGAGGCGATCGAGCAGGCGCGCAGCATCCTGGAGGCGGTCGGCCTCACCTTCCGCGATGCCGAGCAGATGGCGGAGCGTGAGCGCAAGAGGAACCCGGTCGTGAAGCCGCAACATCGGCAGGGCGCCCGTTTCGTGAACCCCGCGAACCCGGAGCAGTCCTGGACGGCCGGGAAGGGGCGCAAGCCGAAGTGGCTGACCGAACTGGAAGCCAAGGGCGAGGCGCCGGAAGCGTCCTGATCGCTCGCCGGCGCCAGCGCATGCCGCCGGGCATTCGTGAGCGCTGCAGCACCCGGAGCCGGGCCGCGCAGTCGGGGTTGGACGAAGGGGCTTCCTCGTTCGAGGAAGCCCCTTCGTGCATGGCGCCTGGACGCTCCGCCCCCGCCTGGCGAGACCCGGCTGACGGCACGACCGGGAGCAGCGGAGAGGGATCGGCAACGGCGCCACCGTGCGGCGCGAGCGCTGCACGTCACCCCTGGCCGTACGGCGAAGTGCAGGCTTGGGCGGCGCCACGCGGCCGTCGCGGTCCGGAGCTCGCTCCTTCCCGCATCGCGCTCGGGCGTGCCATGGTCGGCGCGCCGAGCATCCGCTCCGGAAGACGACCCGCCGTTCGCGAGGAACCTGCCCATGACACGTCGCGCCCGTCGTCACCACACCCGCGCCATGGCGGTGGTCGCGCTCTGCGCATGCGCACCCCGCGCGGCGAGCACCGGCGCGACGGAAGAAACCTCCGCACGCCCGCTCGACGCGGTGGCCCGAGCTCTCGTCGTGCGCGAGGGGTTCGTCGCGCCGGAGGCCGTGCGGTACGACCCCGCGCAGGACGTCTACTTCGTCAGCAACTGGGGCACCGGAAGCGCCGGCGCGCGCGACGACAACGGCTTCATCAGCCGCATGCGTCCGGACGGCAGCGTCGAGAACCTGCGGTTCATCGCCGGCGGCACGGGCGGCGTGACGCTGCACGCGCCGCGCGGCATGGTGATCGTGGGGGACACGCTCTGGGTCGCGGACGCGGACGCGGTGCGCGGCTTCGATCGACGAAGCGGGGCGCCGCTGGTCGCGGTCGATTTCTCGCGTGCGGACCCGGGCTTCCTGAACGACGTCGCCGCGGGACCCGACGGCGTCGTCTACGTCACGGACACCGGGCGAAATCGCATCCACCGCGTGCAGGGCGGAGCGACGGTGGCGCTCGCCGACACCGCGCTCGGTGCCCCCAACGGCATCACGTGGGACGCGGCGAACGGTCGCTTCCTCGTCGTCCCGTTCGGGGGGGCGCGCGACGTCCGCGCATGGCGGGTCGGGAGCACGACGCTGGAGACGGTCGGGACGAGCACCGGCGCGCGCTACGACGGCGTCGAGGTGCTCGCGGGCGGGCGCGTGCTCGTCGCCAGCCAGCGCGACACGAGCCTGCATCTCTTCGCCGACGGGCGTGGGCGGCCGATCATCCGCACGGGCGGCCCGCCGGCGGACATCGGGGTCGACACCCGCCGCAACCGCGTCGCGGTGCCCATCGTGGCGCTGAACCGCGTGGAACTCTGGGAGCTTCCGCGCTGACGAAAACGAGCGAGCGGGAGGGGCCTGGCACCTCCCGCTCGCGACGATCGTCGGGCGCGTGCGCGACGGTCAGGGCTTGGACATCGCCAGCCCGGTCACCACGGCCTCGGTGTTGTGCCCGAAGCGAATGCCGTACACGCCGTCGGTCGACTTGAGCTTGCCGGCCGCGACGAGGTCCGCCTTCGGATAGGTGCCGACCACCGTGCCGTTGATCGCGCACGACACCTGATCGCCCTTCACCGAGAGCGCGATCTCCTGCGTCACCGCCGCGCCCTTCTCGGCGGCCTTGTTCACCGCGGCGTTGGCCTCGCCACGGCGGCCGTTGACCTGGAACGGCTCGGGCCCGAAGCCACGCACGATGAAGTTCCCGTTACCGTAGGCCGCGCAGTAGAGGTAGCTCTGCTGATCGGTGCCCATGTCGTTCCCGCCGATGAACACGCCGTACGGGTGCGGATGGCTATTGAGCCCCATGTACGCCGGCTCCCGGAAGGTCGCCTTCACGGTGTAGTCGCCCGTGGCCTTGTTGGTCTCGCTCCAGTACGCGACCGCGGGACCCGTCGTGACGTGCAGCGCGTTGCCCTCCTTCACGAGCTTCGCGTTCTGCAGCGTCTGGCCGGCCCTGGCCTCGTTCGCGTCGACGCGGCCCTTCCAGCCGGCGACCGAGATGACGCCGCCCTGGACCGCGCGCGACGAGTCCTGGGCACTGGCGCTCGCGGCGCCGATCATCAGGCAGGCCGCTGCGGCGAGCAGGGGGGTGGGGAAGCTCTGAATGCTGCGCATGCGCTGTCTCTCCTCTAGCCGATGAAGTTGGGGCAGTCGCGACAAGGATACGGCGGCGACGCCTGCCCTGGCCACCACGACGGTGTCAGGGAGGGGTGGGGATCGGATCGACCGGCGGAAGATGTTAGACTGCCTCCGAGCCCCGCCGCGATCCGCCGCGCCCGTCACAAGTGCAGCGCGGCCCGGCCGTGCGCCACCCGGAGCTGAGATCTTCCGAGGACCTCGATGCCGGATCCAACCGACGTACACGCGCCAGCTGCCGACCCGGCGGCGATCGAGGGTGCCGCGCCGCGCAGCCGGAACCGCCTGCTGAGTGCGCTCCCCGACGTCGAGTGGGCGCTCATGCAGCCGCATCTGCGCACCGAGGAACTCGAGGTCATGCGGGTGATCGGGGAGGTCGGAGAGCCGCTGCATGCGCTCTACTTCCCGGAGACCGGCGTGATCTCCGCCGTGCGCCGCATGCGCGGCGGCACGATCATCGAGGCGGGCACGGTCGGACGCGAGGGCATCGCCGGCGCGCTCGTGCTGCTCGACGAGCCGACGCTGCCCGCGACCCTCCTCGGTCAGGTGCCGGGGCGGGCCCTGAGCATCGAGCTCGCGACGATTCGCGGCCTTCTTCCCCAGCTGCCGACCTTCGTCGAGCTGCAGCGACGCTACGTGATGACGCTGCTCGATCAGCTCGGACAGACCGTCGCCTGCAACAGCCTGCACACGGTCGAGCAGCGGTGCGCGCGCTGGCTGCTCATCACCCACGATCAGGTGGGGAGCGACGAGCTGATCCTCACGCACGAGGTGCTCTCGCAGATGCTGGCGGTGCGTCGTGCCGGCGTCACCGAGGCCGCGGGGGCGCTCCAGCAGCGTGGACTGATCAGCTACCGGCGCGGGCACATCACCATCCTCGACCGCGCCGGGCTGGAAGAGGTCGCGTGCGAGTGTCACGGCGTCGTCCGCGCGCACTACGAGCGGATGCTGGGGCTCCAGGCGCCGCTTCCGGAGGCGTCGCGAGCCTGACGCGCTCTACGGCGCGTCGTCGGCCTGCGCGGGCTGCGAGCGCCAGTGCCGGCCGGCATAGGTGAGCCGCCGCCCATCGGCGGCGACGTCCACGACCGCGGGCGCGCACGACGTCGACGGCGGCTCCGGGGTGTGCCAGGTGATGCACAGCTCCACGCGCGCGAGCGCGTCGGCGCGCAGCTCCCACAGCCCGTCGCGCCGCACGCGCGCGACGCGCCAGCCGTCGCGCGGATCGAGCGACAGACGCCGGATCGTCTCGCGCGCGGTGCCGTCGCCGCGCAGCACGAGCGTGAGCGAGTCGCCGAGGCGGGAGCGCGCGTCGCCATGATGCCAGGCGCCCGCGATCTCCGCGCTGCGCTGCGCGAGCGAGGGTGCCGAGTCGGGCGCGCCGGCGATCGCCGGAACGCCGGCGGCGACCACGGGCGGCGGCTCGGCGCGCCCGGCACCGCGCAGGCGCGCGGCGACGCGCGAGAGCGCGTCGCGCGTGCTGCCGACGAATCCGGGGGCGTCGAGCGCGCCCGGCGCCAGCGACGGCAGCGCGACCGGCGCGCCGCCCGTCGCGCCCGCGGTGCGCCCGCCGCCCAGCCGCGTCGCCGCCTCGTCGAGCGCCGACTCCGAGGACTGCCCGAGACCGCGCACGCGGCCGTACACGCGTGCCGGCGCCAGCTCGCCGAGCGGTACGCCGTCGAACGACACGAGCAGCACGACGAGCGCGCTCGACGCCGCGACGAGCAGCGCGAGCCGCATCGGTCGGACCGGAAGCGGCGGCAGCTGCTCGATCCACGAGGGACGCGGGCGGGGCGGCGTGCGCTCCGGAAGCGCCACGGCCGAGTCGCTGGCCGCGATCAGCGGCGCGTGGGTATCGTCGTCCGCGCTCGGCAGCTGCAGCCCGGGCAGGGCCGCCGCGAGCCGCGCACGCGCGCGGGCGCGCACCGCCGCCTGCTCGCGGCGCGCGAGCGTGACGCGCCGCGCGTGCTGCCGGCGCCAGCGCCCGAAGTCGCGCGGCAGCGTCGGCTTCGCGAGCTGCGCGACGACGGCGTCCGCGTCCGGCCAGCGCGCCTCGGCGCGCTTCTCCATCATGCGCTCGATCACGTACTCCAGCGCGCGCGGCACCGGCGGCAGGTCGTCGGGACGCACGGTCTCGATGGGAGGCAGCGCATCGTGCTGCTGACGCTGCAGGACGGAGAGCAGCGCCTCGCCTTCCCACGGGCGGCGTCCGGTCAGCAGCTCCCAACCGACGAGGCCCAGGCTGTAGATGTCGGCGCGGCCGTCGAGCGCGAGGCCGTCGATCTGCTCGGGGCTCATGTAGGCGGGCGTGCCGACCGTCACGCCCGTCTGCGTCAACCGGGTGTCGACGTCGTCGAGGCGCGCGACGCCGAAGTCGGCGAGCAGGGCGCGCCCGGTCGTCTCGTCGACGAAGATGTTCGCCGGCTTCACGTCGCGGTGCACGACGCCGCGCCGGTGCGCGTAGGCGAGCGCCGAGGCGACGTCGCGCAGGATGGCGACCGCGCGCGCCGGCGGGAGCGCGCCGTCCTCCACGACGAGCTGCTTGAGCGTGCGTCCGGCGACGCGCGGCATCTCGAGCGCGAGCCCGTTGCGGAGCGGGTGCACCGCGTGGAGCCGCACGATGTTCGGATGGTCGAGCTGCGCCATCGTGCTCGCCTCGCGCGACAGGCGGGCGAGCGCCTCGGTATCGCCGTGGGCCACGCCGGGCGGGGTGCGCACGATCTTGAGCGCCACCTCGCGCCCCAGGCGCCGATCGCGCGCGTGGTAGACGACGGCGCTCGCGCCGCGTCCCAGCTCGCCGAGCAGCTCGAAGTGCACGGCCAGCTCGGCGAGCGCACCGGGCGAGGCCTCGACCGCGGTGCGCGTGGGCGCCGTGATCTCGGCCGGATCGACCTTCGCACTGGCGGTCGGCGGCGCATGCTGAGCCGCCCCACGGAGGCCGGGCGGCTCGCTGCGCATCGGGGCCGGCGGAAGGTAGGGCACGCGCGCGGGGAGCGGCGCGGGCGACGGGGGCTCTCTCGGGGCCATGATGCCACCCGTCCCGGCGCACCGCCAGTCCGCGCCCTCGTCCGCGGGGTGGGGGACGCGTTACGTTCTCGCACCCCCCGCTCCCCTCCAGCCGCCCTCCGCATGTCCCGCCCCGACGACCTCCGCGCCTTCGGCGACTCCGCCCAGGCGCTCGAAGCCCAGATCGCCGACGCCGAGGCGCGGGGCACCCCCGTGCCGCCCGAAGCGCACGCGATGCTGGAGTCGCTGCGGCAGCTCTCGCGCGCGATCGACGACCTGCAGGCGAGCCTCGGAGTCGAGGCGCCCGCCGACGGTTCTGCCGACGCGCGCGCGGCCGCGGGCGCGGACGACGGGGCGGTGGGCGCAGCTTCGCCGGAAACGACCACCGAGGGGACCACCGACGGCGGAACGGCCGTCGGCGACGCGCCGGACGCCGTCCCGTCGCCGTCGTGAGCGAGGCGCCGGCGGACCCGCGCGCCGCCACCTGGGAGTTCGCGGGCGACGACGCCGGCTACGGCTGGTGGCGCAACGGGCACCCGGGCGGCTACATCCTCGGCGTGCGCGCGAAGCAGGGCGCGATGCTGCACCGCGTGTCCTGTCCCGAGGTGGACCGCGACCGGCACCCGGGCCGGCTGCGCGCCAAGGGGGCGCGGCAGGTCTGCGCCGAGACGACCACCGCGCTGCGATCGTGGATCGCGCGCGAGATGCCGGAGCAGGGGGCCGTGCTCGCGCGCTGCCCGAAGTGCGCGCCGTAGTCGGCGCGCCCGGCCGAACCCTCCGAAAGTCCGCAGTCCGACCCGAACGACCACCGATCGCCGCCATGCACCGACAGCTCGCGGACGTCGTGGAGGACCTGCAGCGCGCGCGCGCGCGACTGCACCGACTGGCCGATGCACTCCCGGCCGAGCGCTGGGCGCGGCGCGCCGATCCCGCGCGATGGTCGGTCGCCGAGTGCGTCGCGCACCTGAATCTCACGTCGCGCGCGTATCTGCCCATCGTGCGCGCGGGACTCGACGAGGCGGCCGCCAGCGGGGCGCCCGCTCCCGCGCGCTACCGACGCGATCCCGCGGGCTGGCTGCTCGCGCACATGGTCGGCCCGCTGCCGCGACTGGGCACGCTGCGGCTCGGGCGCATCCGCACGCCGGCGCCGTTCGTGCCGAGCGGCGAGCTGCCGCGCGAGGCGGTGCTGGGCGACTTCGACGCGCTGCAGGACGAGCTGATCGCGCTCGTGCGCGCCGCCGACGGGCAGCCGATCGACCGCGTGCGCGTGACGTCGCCGTTCGACGCGCGGGCGCGCTACAACCTGTACGCCTGCTTCACGCTCCTGGCGCCGCACCAGCATCGCCACCTGCAGCAGGCGGAGGAGGTGTGGGAGGGCGTGCCCGCGTGAGCGCGCGCATCCGCCTCGCGACCGCGGCCGACGGCGCGGCGCTCGCCGAGATCTACGCGCCGGCGGTCGACGGCTGCTCGACGTCGTTCGAGCTCACGCCGCCGGATGCCGACGAGATGGCGCGGCGCGTGGCGCGGGTCGTCGCTCGCACGCCGTGGCTCGTGCTCGCGCGCGACGAGCGCGTGCTCGGCTACGCGTACGCGGGCCCGCACCGCGACCGGCCGGCGTACCAGTGGTCGGTGGAGGTGTCGGCGTACGTGCATCCCGATGCGCACCGCGGCGGCGTGGGCGCGGCGCTGTACACGTCGCTGTTCGCGGTGCTCGTGCTGCAGGGCTTCCGCAACGCGTACGCGGGGATCACGCTCCCCAACGCCGCGAGCGTGGGGCTGCACGCCGCGCTCGGATTCACCCCGGTCGGCGTGTATCGTGGCGTCGGCTACAAGCTGGGCGCGTGGCACGACGTCGGCTGGTTCGAGCGTCCGCTGGCGCCGCGCGTGATCGAGCCGCCCGCTCCCGTCGCGCTGCCCGACGTGCACGACGCGGGTGCGCTCGCGCGTGCGATGGACGCCGGTCTCGCGCGCCTGCGCGACCGCGGGGCGTAGCGGCACGACACGACGTGCGGCGCGTCTCGATCATCGGGTCCGGCGGGGCGGGGAAGTCGACGCTCGCCGCGCGCGTCGCCGATCGCCTCGACCTCCCGCTCGTGCACCTCGACGCGCGCTACTGGCAGCCCGGGTGGGTCGCCACGCCTGCCGACGCGTGGCGCCGCGAGGTAGAGGCGCTGATCGCCGAGCCGGCGTGGGTGATGGACGGGAACTACGGCGGCACGCTCGACGTGCGGCTGGCGGCGAGCGATCTCGTCGTGTTCCTCGACCTCCCACGGCTCGTGTGCCTGTGGCGCGTGGTGCGCCGAGCGATGCGCCACCGCGGACGCAGCCGGCCGGACATGGCGCCGGGGTGTCCCGAGCAGCTGTCGTGGGAGTTCGTGCGCTGGGTGTGGAGCTACCCCGAGCGGCGACGCCCGCAGGTGCTGCACCGCCTCGCCGCGCTGCCGCCGACGACGCGCGTCGTCGTGCTGCGGTCGCAGCGCGCGGTCGACGAATGGCTGGCGACGCTGACGCGCGACGCACGGTAGCTTCCCTCCACTCCACGCCTTCCGCGATGCCGCCACGTCCGCTCACCCGACTCCGCACGCTGTGCCTCGCGCTTCCCGAGACCGAGGAGGTCGAGGCGTGGGGCGCGCCGACGTTCCGCGTGCGCGGCAAGCTGTTCGCGATGTACGCCGACGCCGGCAACCACCACGGCGACGGGCGCGCGGCGGTGTGGTGCAAGGCGGGCCCGGGCAACCAGGAGCTGATGGTGCGTGCCGCGCCCGAGCGCTTCTTCGTGCCGCCGTACGTCGGCGTGCGCGGCTGGGTGGGCGTGTATCTCGACGCGGCCACCGACTGGGACGAGCTGCGCGAGCTGCTGCGCGACGGATGGCGGCTGATCGCCCCGAAGCGGCTGCGCGCGCAGCACGCGGACCCCTGACGCCCCGATGACGACGAACATGCACCTCGTGCAGCTGCTGCTGCCGCTGCGCGACGACGCCGGCGACGCCTTCCCGTCGTCGCACTACGCCGAGCTGCGCGCGACGCTCACCGAGCGCTTCGGCGGGCTGACCGCGTACTCGCGCGCGCCCGCCGAGGGGCTGTGGGCACCCGACGGCGCGCCGCCGGCGCGCGACGACGTCGTGGTCTACGAGGTGATGGTCGACGCGCTCGACGAGGGGTGGTGGCGCGAGCTGCGCGCGACGCTGGAGGAGCGGTTCGCGCAGGACGAGCTGGTGATCCGCGCGCATCCGATCCGACGGCTCTGACGCAGCGCGCGCACGCGAGGCGGACGGCGCGCGGTTGACGCGCCGCGGCGCGCGTGCGAGCGTTGCCGGCGTTCGCGTCGTCTCTCCCCACCCGACTCCCACACGTTCCGCCGTGCGCCGCTTCCTCGCCCTGTCCGCGCTCGCGCTGTCCGCCTGCTCGGCGTCCGCGCGCCGCGCCGAGCCGGAGTTCCTGACGCCGTTCGGGCGTCCGCAGAACCCGCTCTCTCCCGCGGTCCGCGCGAACGGCATGCTCTACCTGGCCGGACAGCTGGGCACCGACAGCACGGGGCGGCTGGTGCCCGGCGGCATCGAGCCCGAGACGCGGCGGACGCTGGAGAAGATCCAGCAGCTGCTGCAGCTCAGCGGCTCGTCGATGGACCGCGTGGTGAAGTGCACCGTGTACATGGCCGACATGCGCGAGTGGCCGGCGATGAACGCCGTCTACGCGCAGTTCTTCTCGCGCAACTTCCCCGCACGCACCGCCTTCGGCACGAACGGGCTCGCGCTGAACGCGCGCGTCGAGATCGAGTGCATCGCGGCCGCCTGAGGCGTGCGACGCGCGGCGCGGCGGCCTCGATCGTGCGATCCCGGGCGGTGAGCGCCCCGATCCTCCCGACGCCCATCCGCCGTCCGTGAGCCAACCCACCGCCGCACACGACGTGTTCGAGCAGACGCTGCGCGTCGTCGAGGCGGACCTCGACGAGCAGGCGCACGTCAACAACATCGTGTACGTGCGCTGGGTGCAGGACACGGCGACCGCGCACTGGGTCGCGCGCACGACGCCCGCCGATCGCGCGCAGGTCGGATGGGTGACCACCCGCCACGAGATCGACTATCTCGCGCCGGCGGTGCTCGGCGACGTGGTGACGGTGCGCACGCGCGTGGGCCACGCGAAGGGGCTGACGTTCGAGCGGCACACCGAGGTGCGCCGCGTGGGCGACGACCGCGTGCTCGTGCGCTCCCGGTCGCTGTGGTGCCCCGTCGACCCGGCGAGCGGCCGGCCGCGTCGCGTGCCGCCGCACCTGCGCGCGCTCTTCTCGCTCGACGACCCCGCACGCGCGGAGGGACGGGATGGCGACGCGACCGCCGGCTGAGCCGGTCCGCACGCTGCCGGTGGGCGGCGTGCACGCCGAGCGTGTGCGCGCGATGGCGCGCGTGCTCGACACCGCAGTGCGCATTCCCGGGACGCCGGTGCGCTTCGGGCTCGACGCGGTGCTCGGCCTCATCCCCGGCGTCGGCGACGTCGTGGGCGCGGCGGCGTCGGGCTACATCGTCCTCGCGGCCGCGCGGCTGGGAGCACCGCCGACGGTGCTGGTGCGCATGCTGCTCAACGTCGGCGTCGACATGATCGTCGGCGCGGTGCCGCTGCTCGGCGACCTGTTCGACCTCGGCTGGCGCTCGAACTCGCGCAACGTGGCGCTGCTGGAGCGCCATCTGGCCGACCCGCGCGGCGCCCGCGCGTCCAGCGCGCGCGTGGTCGCGGGCGTCCTGCTCGGCATCGCGCTCCTCGCCGTCGCCGGCTTCGTTCTGGTCGCCATGCTGCTGCGGGCGCTGCTCGGCCTGATCACCTGATGATCCACGTCGCGCTCCCCCTCACCTCATCGTGATGCACGTGCAACCCTTCCTGCTCTGGATCGAGGCCGAGGAGTGGGCGCCCGGCCAGTGGAACCCCGCGGACGACGTCACCGACGTGATCGTGACGCTCCCGGAGGGCGCGCGCTGGGTGGCCAGCTTCTGCTCGTTCGCGCACCTGGCCACGCTGCGGGCCAACTGCGCCGAGAGCGGCGAGAACCTCGGCGGGCGCTATCTCTGGGCCTCCGACCTCGTGCTCGTGGAGGACACGTCCCGCGCGACGATCGAGGCAGTGGTGCGCGACCTGCTCGCCAACGACGAGCTGCGGTCGGCGTTCTCGCCCGCGGACGAATCGAGCGAGGACCCCGACGCGGACGACGGCACGGGGCGCTGACGCGACGCGGGGCCGGTGCGTCGCCGCGGGGGTGGGGGATGCGCCGCCCGCGCGTGCGACGCATCGTAGGACACGCCCGCGCGTCCGTGGGCCCGGACCCGTGCGCCCGACGCGCGGGCGCGTTCCCCGAGCGGAGGAGGGAGCATGGTCGATTCCGTCGTCCGGTCCGATGCGGGGCTCGCCGAGCTCCTGACGGTGCGCGCCCGAAGCGCCACGCCGCGGCGTCTGGCGCTCGATCTCGCCGGCGGACTCGTCGCCGCAGCCATCGTGGCGATCTGGCGTCCGGTGGGGTGGTCGGCGCTGCTCGCCGCGGCGCTCTGCTTCGCGGCGTTCGGCGCGTGGGCCGCCGCCGGCCGCGGACTCGAGGCCGCCGAGGCGCGCGCGCGCGCCGAGCTGCGCGTGCCGCGTCCGGTGCTCGTGCCGACGCTCTGGCGCGCCGCGCGCGGCGTCGCGGCCGCGGTCGGGGTCGCGGCCGCGGTCGCGCTGGTGTTCTCGGTCCTGTTCGGCGTCATCGGCCGCTGGATCAGCTGACGTGGACGCGCGCCGCCGCTTCGACGCTCCTGCGCCACGGCCGCGCGTCGCACGCACGCCGCGCCATCTGCGCGTGGTGCGGGGCGGCGCGGGGGCGCAGGGGCGCGCGCCGCTCGATCTGCGCGCGGCGCTCGCCAGCCTCGTCGTGCCCGGACTCGGCCAGCTGCTGCAGGGGCGCCGGCGGGCGGCCGGGGCGAATGCGCCGGTCGCCGCGGCGCTGGGCGCGCTCTGGCTCGCCCGCGCGGTGCCGCACGCGGCCCTGGTCGCGCTGCTCGCCGCCTGGGTGCTGGGTTCGGTGATCGACGCCGCACGCCACCGCTCGCGGCCGCCGCTGCGCCGCGCGTGAGCGATCCGGCGCACGAAGCGCCGCTGCTGCGGCGCGCCACGCTCGACGACGTCCCCGCGATCGACGCGCTCATCCTGCGCTCGGTGCGCGCGCTGAGCGTCGGCTTCTACACGCCGGCCCAGATCGAGAGCGCGCTGCGCCACGTCTTCGGGACCGACACGCAGCTCGTGCGCGACGGCACCTACTTCGTCGTCGAGATCGGCGGCGCGCTGGCGGCCGCGGGCGGATGGAGCGGGCGTCGGACGCTGTTCGGCGGCGACCAGATGAAGGCCGGCGAGGACGACGCGCTCGACCCGACGCGCGAGCCGGCGCGCATCCGTGCCTTCTACGTCGACCCGGCGTGGGCGCGTCGCGGCCTCGCCCGACTGCTGTTCGCCGCATGCCGCGACGCCGCGCGCGACGCCGGCTTCACCACGCTCGAGCTCATGGCCACGCTGCCCGGCGAGCCGCTCTACGCCGCGCTCGGCTTCACGGTGGAGGAGCGCATCGTCGTGCCGCTCCCCGACGGCGAGCTGCTGCCCGGGGCGCGCATGCGACGCTCCGTGTAGCACGACGCCGCACGCCGCGCGCGATCGCGGTGCGTCCCGACGCCCCTGCCGCACGCGGTCGCACGAGCGCGCGCCCGGCTCCATCTTGCCGTCGGCGCGCCGCTCGGGCGCGTCGCACGATCCATCCGCCCTTCAGCGCGCCGCGACCATGCTCATCGTCACGACCCCGCAGGTCGAAGGTCATCCCGTCCGCCAGTACCTCGGCATCGTCTCGGGCGAGGCGATCCTCGGGGCCAACATCTTCCGCGACCTGTTCGCCGGGATCCGCGACATCGTCGGCGGCCGCTCGGCGGCGTACGAGGAAGAGCTGCGCAAGGCGAAGCAGATCGCGCTCGACGAGATGGCGCAGCAGGCCCGCGACCTGGGCGCCGACGCGGTGCTCGCGGTCGACCTCGACTACGAGACGATCCAGGTCGGGAGCGGCGGCGGCATGCTCATGGTGAGCGCGAGCGGGACGGCGGTGCGCATCGGCTAGGACGCTCGGCGTGCCCTCGGCCGCCGCGCCGGGCCGGGGCAAGACGCCTGCGCTGCCGCCCGGCCCACGCACAACGGAGGGCACATGAGCGGAAGTCCCGGCAACACCGGCGCCGGCGCGCAGGGCGGTCGCACGCCGCGCAACCAGAACGCCGACCTCGTCGACCGCCACGGCCGCCCCGGCGGTCGGCACACGGGCGGCACGGACGCGTCGACGGACGCCCGCGCGACGCAGACGGGCGAGCGGGACGCGAAGCGCGCCGATCCCGACCGGCCCGACCAGTCGGAGGACGACGACTCCTCCGACGGATCGAGCCGCTAGTCGAGCCGCCAGTCGGCGCGCCGAGCGTCAGACGGCGACGCGGGCCGCGAGCTCGACGAGGCGGCCGACGGCGTCCGACAGCACCGGCGCCGGCTGGACGAGCGAGATGCGGAACCATCCGGTCCCGCCGGGCCCGAAGGCGAGGCCCGGCGTGACCACCACGCCGGCCTCGTCGAGCGCGGCGCGCACCCAGCCCCAGTCGTCGAAGCCCTCGGGCACCGGGAGCCAGGCGTACATCGCCGCGCGGGGCGGCGTCACGTCCCACCCGGCGGAGTGCAGCGCGCCGTACACCGCGTCGCGTCGCGCGCGGTACTCCGCGACGATGGGCGGCGTGAGCGTGGCGTGCGCGTCGAGCGCCGCCGCGCCCGCGGCCTGCGCGACCCAGGGCGTGCCGTAGCCGACGTTCGTGCGGTAGGCGCCGAGCGCCGCGATCGCCTGCGCGCTCCCGGCCGCGAAGCCGATGCGCAGCCCCGCCATGTTGAAGGCCTTCGAGCACGAGTGCAGCTCGACGGCGACGTCCTTCGCTCCGGCGACCTCGAACACGCTCGGCGCGCGGTAGCCGTCGAACGTCAGCTCCGCGTACGCCAGGTCGCTCAGCAGCAGAAGCCCGTGCGCGCGCGCGAACTCCACGCTGCGCGCGAGGAACGCCGTGTCGCAGACCGCGCCGGTCGGGTTGTTCGGATAGTTGACGACCAGCGCCTTCGCGCGCGCCAGCACCTCGGCCGGGATCGCGTCGAGGTCGGGGAGGAAGTCGGGCGCCGGCGTCGGGATGAACCACGCCTCGGCGCCGTTCAGGATCGGCGCGCGCGCGTAGACCGGATAGTAGACCGATGGCACGAGCGCGACGTCGCCGGGGCCGCAGTAGGTCTGCAGCAGCTGTGCGACGCCCTCCTTGGAGCCGCTGACGGCGAGCAGCTCGCGGCTCGGGTCGAGCGCCGCGCCGAAGCGCGCCGCCATGTACCGCGAGGCCGCGCCGAGGAACTCGGGGGTGCCGCGGAAGGGCGGATAGCCGTGGCGCGCCACGTCGCAGATCGCCGACTGCACCACCTCGACCACCTGCGTCGGCGTCGGCTGGTCGGGACTCCCGATGCCCAGGTCCACGAACGGACGGCCGCGCGCGCGGGCGTCGGCCTTCAGTCGGTCGAGCTCCGCGAAGACGTAGGGCGGGAGCCGGTCGAGGGAGGGGATCGGGTGGGGGAGCACGGCGGCGGGGGCGTGGGCTGCGGGCTGACGAGCGGGCCGGGAAATCTAGCGGGGGCGCCGCGGGCTTCGGATCCTCGCCTCGAGAGTGCTGCACCCTCGCGCCGGATCCCAACGGCCAGGAGCAGCAGGGATGGAATCGGACCAGATCAGATGAAAACCCGACGGCTCCGTGTGGTGCGACCTTGCCAGCCGCCACGCGGAGCCATCGGACTTTCATCAGACGTTCTCAGATTTCGATCCGTGCTGCTCCGGTCATGTCCCTGTCCGGCGCGCGGCGGCCACGATGATGCCGAGGTGAGGTTCCGCAGCCCACGGTCCTCTGCCCGCGGCGCCGTTCAGAACAGCTGCGTCCATGCCCGGTCGCGCGCCCGGACGAGGATCGCGGAGCCGCGCAGCGCGCTCTCGACCGCGCACTTGGAGTAGCGCACCGTCTGGTTGCCGTTCCAGGCGCTGCCGCCGTCGGTGAGCGTGACGTTGCGGGCCATGATCGCGCCCGTCACGTTCGCCGTGCCGTTGCCGCGGTCCACGTCGTCGCGCACGATGATCAGCCCCACCCAGTCGAAGGTGCCGCGCAGCTTCAGGTTGCCGTTCACGAGCAGGATGCCCTGGCCGCGGCCGTTGCTCTGCAGCTCGAGATCGCCGTCGACGTAGATGATCGGGAAGTAGTTCGCGCACGACGTCACCGATCCCGCGCCGCGATACGGCTCGCCCCAGTTCTGCGTGTTGCTGAAGCGGCACTGCCCCGAGCTGTCGATGGGCTCGATGCGGTTGCCCGGGCGCAGGCCGCCCACGTAGCGGATGTTCGCGTTCGCGGCGAGCGAGTTCCACGACTCGGTGCCGAAGCGCGCGTACGTGTTCGAGTCGCCGGCCGCGGGATCGAACACGACCTTCGGCGCGCCGGAGGGGATGTTGCGCGTCGCGGAGTCCGACTGCGCCGTTCCGGGCGGCACCGCGATCGCCGGCATCAGCGAGCCGCGCATCCCGACGCACGACGAGTCGCCCCACGTGAGGTCCTGGTCCCACGAGTACGGGACGTAGTCGCGCCCGTCGACGACGGCCGACCCCGAGAGCTCGACGCGTCCACCGGCGGTGATCGCGCCGCGCGGCTCGATAGTGGGATACGCGAGGCGCAGGATCGCGCCGACGCTGCGCTGCGCCGTCAGCTGCGGGTTCGGGATGCTCGCGCGCCCCATCGACTCGACGTGGTAGAGCATGTTCGTCAGGCGCGTGATGCGCACCTTCGACGTGTCGCCGGCGGCGACCCACACGTTGGTCGAGTCGACGCGGCCGACGGCGAGGCCGCGCGGCGCCGGGAGGTTCAGCTCCGTGCGCCAGTTGGCGACCTGCTGGTTCAGTCCGTACTCGGCGACCGACATCGCGCGCTGCTCGATGAGCGCGTTGCGGCCGCCGCGGAAGGTCTGTCGCGACGCGGTGAACGAGCTCGCGGCGAGGGTGCTCAGCACGACGAGCAGCATGAGCGCCACCGGGAGCGCCATGCCGCGGCGCGCGGCCGACAGGCGGCGCACGGTGGAGCGGGGGCGGACGATGCGCATGGGCCTCCAGCGAGGTGAGGAGCCGTTCGACCTACAGGCGGTTGCGGAGCGCGACGCGCACGGCCACCGAGTCGCGCAGCACGACGGAGTCGCGCGTGCCGCCGCGCACGAGCGCGCGCGCGCGGAAGCTCAGGTCGACGCGTCCGACGCTCTGCCCCGTCGGCGCGGCGAGCGTCTGGCCGAGGGTGTCGAAGTAGGCGAAGCGGATCCCGTTGCGCGGGGCGCCCGCCGCCTCGAACGGGCCCGCGATCGGCTCGGGCGTGCTCCACGAGCCGCCGACGTACTCGCGATAGCCGAGGTACCAGCCGTCGGCGGTCGCGCCGGTGGGGCGGAAGAGCGAGTAGCGCACGGAGCGCAGGAAGCGGATCGGCGCGCCGGGGAGCACCGTGTTCGGCGGATCGCTCGAGAGCACGAGCCGCCAGCGCGGCTTGCTGGCCGGCGGATCGAGCGCGGGATCGGTGAACGGCAGCCCGGCGCAGCTCGCGGCCGGTGCGGCGGCGAGCGACGTGACGGAGTACGGCAGCCAGCGATCGTCCTCCGGACCCGGGCGCGTGTTCTCGTCGTACACGAGCACCGTGTCGCCGGTCTGCGGCTGCACGTGCCACTGCGTGAGCGCGTTGCGCGCCGCGTTGAGCGGCGGCAGGTCGATCGTGGCGAGCGCGGCGCGCACGCACACGACCGACGAGCCGATCGTGGCACGCAGCTGGATGGCCGAATCCTGCAGGGCGGTGATGTCGCCGGCGGCGCGCGACGCGGCGCGCAGGTCGAGCGGCAGCAGGCCCAATCCGGTGCGCAGGTCGCGCTGCATCTGCGTCGCGCCCCGGGTGCGGTTGAACATGCGGTACTGGCTCGTCAGCATCGTGCCGAGCGTCGCGCCGACGAGGACGAGCAGCGTCATCGTCACGAGCAGCTCGGGCAGCGTGAACCCGGCGCGCATGCCCCGGCGGACCGTCCGTGTCACTGCTCGCGGCATGGGATCACGCTCTGGTAGACGAGGGGGTGTGCGCGCCCGGGCACCGTCAGCGAGTCGGTCAGCCGCTTCACGTTGCGGCCGTCGACCACGCGCCAGCGCTCCTCCACGCCGCGGATCGTCGCCGAGCCGCTGGTCGCGCCGGAGGCGGCGAGCGTGTAGCAGGGGAGGCTGGAGAGCGAGTCGAAGCGCGACTGCGCGATCGCCGCGGCGAGCGTCTGCGTCGAGCCGCGGCGCGTCGACTTGGAGGCGACGACGCCGAGCCCCGCGACGGCGACGAGCCCGATCGTCAGGAGCAGGATCGCGGCGATGATCTCGACGAGCGTGAAGCCGCGGCGCGCGCGCGAGGCGCGCGCGTTCACGCGGCGCGCGCCGATGCGGCGGGCGCTCACGGCGCGCATCCGCGCGGGAGGATCATCCCGAGGTTGGTCACGCACACCGAGTCGCGATGCGCACCGCGGGCGACGACGTAGCGGGCCACGTGGCCGATGCGCGGACTGGCCAGGCCGCGCGCGTCGTAGGCGATCACCGAGTCGGCGGGGAACGCCGCCGTCACGGTCGCGGAGAACGCGCTGTCCAGGCGCAGCGGGCCGAGCACGGTGTAGCGGCCGGTCGACGGTGCGCCGGGCGCGCCGGTGTCGACGGTGACGAGCACGCCGGCGGTGGCGATGCGCACGCGCGCGGGGCGGCTGCGCTGCATGGCGGCGGCGCGAGCGGCCTCGATCGCGGTCGCGAGCTCCTGCCGGGCGCCGCGGACCGAGCTCGCCTCGCGGAAGGCGCGCGCGCGCGGCGCGGCGATCACGAGCATCAGGCCGGCGACGGCGATCGTCAGCAGGAGCTCGACCATGGAGAAGCCGAAGCGCCCGCGCGTGCGCCGGACGGCGCGCACGACCGGTCGGGGACGGCGACGGGAGGGGACGCTCATCATACCTCCTACGAACTCGGCAGCAGAACGCCGACTCTTGAGTGCCGGGGCGTACGCGTCGCGCGGGGGCGCGCCGAGGGGGCCGGAGCCCGGCTGTGCGCTGGACGCCGCATCGCTCGGCGTCGCAACGCGTTTCGCGTCACGGGGCCGGCCGCCTGCGTGCCGCCCCCGGCCCGGCGATTGCCGAGCCTCGGCGACGCGGCTTCCCGGCCGCGGCCCTTCCGCCGCGCTCGACCGTCGACCCTCACGCCACCGCCCGTGTCCGTCCTGCGCGCGTCGCCGCCCGACGCCCTCCGATCCGTCCGCCGGCTCGCCCTGCTTGCGACGTCCCTCCTCTCGGCCGCCTGCGGCGGCGACGCCACGAAGACCGGCGCCGATTCCGCGGGGCGCACCGCCGCGGCGTCCGATTCCTCGACCGCCGGCGCGGTCGCCGGCGCCCCGGCGGTGACGCCGGCCTGCGCGCCGGACAACGGCGGGATCACGCTGCCCGCCGGCTTCTGCGCGACGGTCTTCTTCGACAGCGCGGGCGGCGCGCGACACCTCGCGGTGGCGCCGAACGGCGACGTGTTCGTCATGCTGCAGGCGGCGCAGAATCGCGGCGCGGACGAGAGCGGACAAAAGGGGGGCGGGACCATCGTCGCGCTGCGCGACACGAACCGCGACGGGCGCGCGGACACGCACGAGCGCTTCGGCGAGCGCGGCGGGACGGGGATCGCGCTCGCTCCGGGCTGGGTCTACGCCGACCAGGGGCCGACGATCGTGCGCTACCCGGTGGCGGCGGGGCAGCTGCGCCCGAGCGGCGCGGCCGAGACGATCGTCACGGGGCTGCCGATGGGCGGGCACGCGGCGCACAGCATCGCGCTCGACGGGAAGGGAACGCTGTTCGTGAACGTCGGTTCGCTCACCAACTCCTGCCAGCAGAAGGATCGCGGCAACGCCTCGCCGGGCATCGACCCGTGCGTCGAGCTCGAGACGCGGGCCGGCGTGTGGCGCTACCGCGCCGACCAGGCGGGGCAGCGCTTCAGCCCCGCGGAGCGCTACGCGACGGGCATCCGCAACGCGGTGGCGATGACGATCGCGCCGGACGGGCAGCTCTGGGTGGCGCAGCACGGCCGCGACCAGCTCTTCCAGAACTGGGGCGACCGGTTCACCGCCGAGCAGAGCGCCGAGCTGCCGGCCGAGGAGCTGTTCCCGGTGAAGGAGGGTGAGGACTTCGGCTGGCCGTACTGCTACTACGACCCGACGCAGGCGAAGCTGGTGCTCGCACCGGAGTACGGCGGCGACGGCCGGCAGGTCGGCCGCTGCGCCGAGAAGCGCGGCCCCGTCGCGACCTTCCCGGCGCACTGGGCGCCGATGTCGGTGCTGTTCTACACGGGACGGCAGCTGCCCGCGCGCTACCGCGACGGCGTCTTCATCGCCTTCCACGGTTCGTGGAACCGCGCGCCGCGGCCACAGGGTGGCTACCAGGTGGTCTTCCAGCCGATGCGCGACGGCCGCGGCGCGGGCCAGTTCGAGCCGTTCGCAACCGGCTTCGCGGGGGGCGAGTCGCGCCTCCAGCCCGGGCAGGCGCAGCACCGCCCGGTGGGCCTCGCGACCGCGGCGGACGGCGGCATCTACGTCACGGACGACGCACGCGGCCGCATCTGGAAGATCGTGTACACGGGGCAGCAGTGAGCGAGCGCGGGAGCGGTCGGCGCGCGGCGCGCAGCGGGCGCTTCGCACGCGACCGCTCCCGCTCGGAGCCCCGAGGCCCGATTAGCTTTCCGGGTCGACGCGCCCCGTCGCCGATCGCTGACCGCTGACCGCTCATCGCTCCCAGAGACCCATGGCTCCCCGCCTCAAGGAACTCCACGCCGCCGGCCAGTCGATCTGGCTCGACTACATCGATCGCGCGATGCTGCACGACGGCGATCTCGAGCGACGCATCCGCGAGGACGCGCTGACCGGGATGACGTCCAATCCGACGATCTTCGAGAAGGCGCTGGCCGAGGGCGCGCACTACGACACGCAGCTCGCCGCGGCCGAGGCGGGGCTCTCCGCGTGGGAGCTGTTCGAGCTCGTGGAGACCGAGGACGTGCGCCGCGCGTGCGACCTCTTCCTGCCGGTCTACGAGGCGACGAACGGGAAGGACGGCTACGTCTCGATCGAGGTGTCGCCCGGCGTCGCCGAGGATCCGGACGCGACGATCGAGGAGGGCCGCCGGCTGTGGGCGACCGTCGCGCGCCCGAACGTCATGATCAAGGTGCCCGGCACGGAGAGCGGCGCGCGCGCGGTGCGCACGCTCCTGGCCGAGGGGATCAACGTCAACGTGACGCTCCTCTTCTCGGTCGAGGCGCACCGCCGCGTGATCGAGGCGTATCTCGACGCGCTCGAGCAGCGCGCGGCCGCCGGGCAGCCGATCGACCGCGTCGCGAGCGTGGCGAGCTTCTTCGTGAGCCGCGTCGACTCGGAGATCGACAAGCGCCTCGACGCGATCGTCGCGCAGCTGCCGGAGGAGCGCCGGTCGTACGTCGCGTCTCTGAAGGGGAAGGCGGCGATCGCGAACGCGAAGCTCGCGTACCGGCTGTTCCAGCAGCTCTTCTCGGGCGAGCGCTGGGACGCGCTCTCGGCGAAGGGGGCGATGGTGCAGCGCCCGCTGTGGGCGAGCACCAGCGTGAAGAATCCGGCCTACCGCGACGTGCTGTACGTCGAGCAGCTGATCGGGCCCGACACGGTCAACACGATGCCGCCGGCGACGCTCGAGGCGTTCCGCGATCACGGCGAGACGGCGCGCACCGTGGACCAGGACGTCGACGACGCCGAGCGGGTGCTCGCCGACCTCGAGGCGCTCGGCGTCTCGCTCCGCGAGGTCACCGACAAGCTGCTCGTCGAGGGGATCGCGTCGTTCCAGAAGTCGTTCGACGGGCTGCTCGGTGGGCTGGAGCGCAAGATGAACGCGCTCGCCGCGCGCTGAGCCACGAGCGGCAGGGGGCGCACGCCGCGGCCCTCTGTCCGCCTCCCCGTCCGTCGAGTAACGTTGCGGCCGCGCTCGCCCTCGCGAGCGCGGCCGCCGACTTTCCGTCCCCTGCATGCCGACGCGCACCCTCCGCACCACGCTCGCCGCTCTCGGGCTGGTCGGCGCCACCGTCGCCGCCGCACGCCCCGTCGGGCCGCTGCCCGCGCTCGGCCCCCTGCTCGATCCCACGCGTGGCGTGTGGGCGAACGCGCGCGCCGTGGACGGACCCGACTCGCTCGCGATCGCGGGGCTCGCCAGTGCGGTGCGCATCCTGTACGACGACCGCCACGTCCCGCACATCTTCGCCGCCACCGAGGAGGACGCGTATCGCGCGCTCGGCTACGTGGTGGCGCGCGACCGCCTGCTGCAGCTGCAGGTGCAGACGCTCGCCGCGAGCGGCCGGCTGACGGAGCTGGCCGGCGCGCGCGCGCTGCCGCTCGACCGCGAGATGCGCGGCCTCGGCATGCCGCGGGCGGCGGAGCAGAAGCTGCGCGCGGTCGGCGCGTCGTCGCCGAGCGGGCGCGTGCTGCAGGCGTATGCGGACGGCATCAACGCGTGGATCGACGGGCTCGCGCCCGCGCGGCTGCCGATGGAGTTCAAGCTGCTCGGCGTGCAGCCCGAGCGGTGGTCGCCGCTCAACTCGCTGCACATGATCAACCGCATGGGCTACATGCTCGCGTACGACGCGCCCGAGATCGATCGCGCGGCCGTGGCGGCGCGTGTGGGCGCCGCGGCGGCCGACGCGCTCTTTCCCGCGCGCGAGCCCATCGTCGAGCCGATCCAGCCCAACGGGCAGGTCGCGGCGCGCGTGGACGCGACGCGGCTCGCGCCGCCGGGCGCGCCCGATCCCGCGGCCGCTCGACTGGTCGCGTCGCACGACGCCTTCTTCCCGCTGCGGGAGCGCGCGGTGCCGCCCGACGAGCGCGCGCACCTCGCGAGCAACAACTGGGCGGTCGCGCCGCGGCGCTCGGCCAGCGGACACGCGCTGCTCGCCGGCGATCCGCACCTCGAGCTGACGCTGCCCTCCATCTGGTACGAGGCGCATCTCGTCGTGCCGGGGCAGCTGGACGTGTACGGCGTGACGATCCCGGGGCTCCCCGGCATCGTGATCGGCTTCAATCGCGACGTCGCGTGGACGTTCACCAACACCGGCGTCGACGTGCTCGACTTCTTCGCCGAGGAGGTCGACGATCCCGCGCACCCGACGCGCTACCGCGTGGACGGCGCGTGGCGCTCGCTGCAGCAGCGCGTGGAGACGTACCGCGGCAAGGACGGCGAGATCGTCGCCGTCGACACGCTGCGCTTCACGCACCGCGGACCGCTGCGCCGCGACAGCGCGTTCGCGCGCGACGGCGCGCCGCGCTGGCTCTCGATGCGCTGGACCGTGCTCGATCCGTCCGATCCGCTCGCGGCGTTCCGCGCCGGATCGCGCGCGACGAACGCACGCGGCTTCCTGGACGCGCTGGCGGCCGGCTACTTCGCGCCCGCGCAGAACATGCTCGCCGCCGACCGCGGCGGCACCATCGGCATCCGATCCACCGGGAGGTTCCCCGTGCGGGCGGGCGACGGCTCCGGCTTCGTCGTGCGCGACGGGCGCAGCTCGGCGAACGACTGGCGCGGCTGGCTGCCGGTCGCGCGCTATCCGCAGTCGATCGATCCCGCGCAGGGGTTCCTCGCGTCCGCGAACCAGCAGCCGATCGATCCGCGCGCGACGGGCGACTTCTGGGGCGGCGGCTACGATCCCTGGCGCGCGCTGCGCATCAACGCGCTGCTCCGCGCCGACTCCGCGGTGACGCCCGACGCGATGCGCCGATGGCAGACGGACCCGGGCAGCGAGCGCGCGGCGCTGTTCGTGCCGCACTTCGTGCGTGCCGCGGAGCGCGCGGCGGTCGCCGGAGGCGCGAACGCTGCGCGCCTGCGCGAGGCCGCGCGGCTGCTCGCCGAGTGGGATCGCCGCTACACGCGCGAGAACACCCGCGCCGTGCTGTTCGAGGGGGCGATGCGCCAGCTCACGGACCGCACCTGGGACGAGCTGGTCGCGCCGCGCCCCCGCGCCGGCGACGAGACGTGGCCGGACGGCGCGGCCTCGGGTCGCCGCGTCGCGACGCCCGCGAGCGCGATCCTCGTGGCGCTGCTCCCCGACTCCACGAGCGCATGGTGGGATGATCGTCGCACCCGCGACCGCGCCGAGGACCGCGACGCGATCCTCGCCGCGAGCCTCCTCGGCGCGTACGACGCGCTGGTCGCGCGAAGCGGCTCGCCCGACGCCGGCGGCTGGACCTGGAGCCGGCATCGCCACGCGAACGTGAACCACCTGCTGCGTCTGCCCGCGCTGTCGCGGCTGGAGCTGCCGGTGCAGGGCGGGACCGGCACGCTAAGCCCCTCCTTCGGCAACGGGACGCACGGCGCCAGCTGGCGCATGGTGGTCGAGATGGGACCGACCGTCCGGGCGTGGGTGACCTATCCCGGCGGGCAGAGCGGCGACCCCGCGAGCCCCGGGTACACGGACCGTCTGCCGCGCTGGCTCGCCGGAGCGCTGGACGAGGCGCGCGTGCCGCGCACCCCCGACGAGCTGCCCGCCGCCCGGCGGGCGCCCGGGCGCGACCTCACCCTCCATCCGGCGCGCTGACGATGCGGCTCCTCCCTCTGCTGCTCTGGGCCGCGGTGACGGCGCTCGCGACGCGGCTCCTCGGCTGGTGGTCGGTGCCGCTCGTCGCGGCGCTCATGGTCGTGCTGGACGCGGTGCTCGCGCCGCGCGTGGCCGCGCGCCTGGGTCGCTCGACCGCCGGCGGCGCGGCGGCGGCGGCGGCGCTCGCCTGGGCCGCGCTCGTCGCGTGGGACGCGGCCGGCGCCGGCTTCGCCGGCGTGCGCGGCATCCTCGGGCGGCTCTTCGAGCTTCCGTGGCCGGTCGTCGTCGCGGTGACGCTGGCGTTGCCCGCGGTGCTGGCGTGGTGCGCGGCAGCGGTCGCGGAGGGCGCGATGGCGCTCTGGCATCCGGCGCACGCGTCCGACGTCGACCCGCGCGCGGCCGCCGTCGCGCCGGGTACGAGTACTGCGACGGGTGACGCGCTCGCCATCGAGGAGCGCCGCCCCGCCGCGCTCTCCTGAGCCCGGCCGACGCCGCGCCCGTGCCGCGTCGATGTCTCGCCGACCCGGCGCGGAGTGGTGATTAACTTGCCTCGCTTCGCCCGCCGCAGGAACGTTCCCAGCCGTGTCGGGAGCGTTCGGCGCCCGAGGCACGACCCGTCTTCGCTCGTCCCGCCGCCCAACGACTCGTGGCCACGACATATACCCCGCGCACCAAGATCGTCGGCACTCTCGGCCCCTCGAGCACGACGCGCGAGGCGATCCGGAGCCTCATCGAAGCCGGCCTCAACGTCGCCCGCATCAACTTCTCGCACGGCACGCACGAGCAGCACCTGCAGCGCATCAACGTCGTGCGCGAGGTCGCCGAGGAGCTCGGGCGGTACGTCGCCATCCTCGGCGACCTGCAGGGGCCCCGCATCCGCATCGGCGACCTGCCGGCGCCGATCGAGCTCGCGCCCGGCGACGACCTGTGGCTCGTGCCCGAGGGCGAGGCGCACGACGTGGCGGCGCGCGAGCTGCCCGTCACGTACGAGTCGCTCGGCGACGACGTGCACGCGGGCGACCGCATCCTCATCAACGACGGCCTGATCGAGCTGGTCGTGCTCGACGTCGTCGGTCGGCGCGTGCAGGCGCGCGTGGTGCACGGCGGCCGCCTGTCGAGCCACAAGGGGATGAACCTGCCGGGCGTGCAGGTCTCCGCGCCGTCCATCACCGACAAGGACCGCGCGGACGTCGAGTTCGCGGTGGCGCACGGGCTGGAGTACATCGCGCTGAGCTTCGTGCGGCGGGCCGAGGACGTGCACTCGCTGCGCACGTTGATCCCGAAGGGGACGCTCATCGTCGCGAAGATCGAGAAGGACCAGGCGCTCGACGCGATCGAGGAGATCGTGCAGGCGACCGACGCGGTGATGGTCGCGCGCGGCGACCTCGGGGTGGAGCTGCCGTTCGAGCGCGTGCCGCTGGCGCAGAAGCAGATCATCCAGGTCTCCAAGCGGCTCGGGAAGCCGGTCATCACGGCGACGCAGATGCTCGAGTCGATGATCGAGCACCCGCGCCCGACGCGCGCCGAGGCGAGCGACGTGGCCAACGCGATCCTCGACGGCACCGACGCGGTGATGCTCTCCGCCGAGACGGCGGCCGGCACGTATCCGCGGCTCGCCGTCGGCGCGATGCGGCGCATCATCGCCGAGATCGAGGCGCACCCGAGCCCGATCATGATGCGCGACGAGCGCCGTGCGCGGGGCGTGTTCGTGAGCACCGAGGAGGCGATCGCCGCCGCGACGGTGGCCGCGGCGCAGCAGCTCGGCGCCCCGCTCGTGATCGTGTTCACGAAGAGCGGCTTCACGGGGCGCATCGTCTCGTCGCACCGGCCGCCGGTGCCCGTGCTCGCGCTCACCGACGACCCGAAGGTCGCGCGGCAGCTCGCGCTCGTGTGGGGCGTCGTGCCGGCGCTCGTGCCGCACCAGGACACCTACAACAGCATGGTGAAGGTGGCGCTCAAGGCGGCCGTCGACTTCGACCTGGCGTCGCCGGGCGACCGCGTCGTCGTGACCGCCGGCCACCCGTTCGACACCCCGGGGACCACGAACCTGATGAAGGTCGAGGTCGTGCCGTGACGCGGCGCCCCGCGCGCCGCCGGGCGCGTGTCCGTCGGCGATGCGGCTGACGTTCCTCGGGACGGGCACCTCGTTCGGGGTCCCGCAGATCGGGTGCGACTGCGCCGTGTGCCACTCGGCCGATCCGCGCGACCGGCGCACCCGCGTCGGCGCGCTGGTGGAGGGGCACGACGGCCGGCGCATCCTGATCGACACGCCGCCCGAGCTGCGCCTGCAGCTCGTGGCGGCCGACGTGAGCGGCGTGGACGCGGTGCTGTTCACCCACGACCATGCCGACCACACGCACGGCATCGACGACATCCGCGCCTTCACCGCGCGCAGCGCCGAGGCGCTGACGATGTGGGCGTCGCCGCTGACGGCCTCCGCGCTGGCGCGGAAGTTCCCGTACATCTTCGACGACGCGATGCGCGCGCTGCCCGGCACCTTCAAGCCGGAGGGGCGGCTGCGCACGATCGCCGAGGGCGAGACGGTGGCGATCGCGGGGATGGACGTGACCGCCGTCCGCGTGCCGCACGGCTTCGCGGAGGTGTGGGGCTACCGCATCGGCCCGCTCGCATACGTCACCGACGCGAAGTCGATCCCCGCGGCGGCGCTGGACGTGCTGCGCGGCGCGCGCGTGCTGGTGGTGAACGCGCTGTTCCGCACGCCGCACCCGACGCATCTCAGCATCCCCGAGGCGATCGCGGCGGCCGAGGCGATCGGCGCGGAGCGGACGTACCTGACGCACCTGACGCACAAGTACGCGCACGCGACGCTGGAGGCCGAGCTGCCGGCACACGTGCGGCCGGCGTACGACGGGCTGGTAGTCGACATCTAACGTACGCTCCGCGCTCCGCGCTCGGCGCTCGCCCCCTCCCGGCGGCGACGCGAGCGCCGAGCGCGGAGCGCCGACCCGCGAGGGATTCGCTTCCATGGCACTGAGCCTCGACTTCACCAACATGTTCCTCCCCGGCGTCGTCACCGATGCCGAGTGGAGCGAGAGCGCGGGGCGATTCCGCGGGGCGTACGCGGCCGTGATGGGCAAGCACGCACGCGGTGAGCTCGGGTTCATCGACCTCCCCGAGGATCAGGCGCTGCTCGCGCAGACCACGCGCTTCGCCGAGCAGGCGCGCGGCCGCTGGAGCGACGTCGTGGTGCTCGGCATCGGCGGCTCGGCGCTCGGGCCGATCGCGCTGCGCACCGCGCTGCGTCCGTTCGGCTGGAACGGGCTGCCCGACCACGCGCGCGGCGGGATGCCGCGGCTGCACGTGCTCGACAACGTCGATCCGGACACGATCACCGCGACGCTCGAGGCGCTGCCGCTCGAGCGCACGCTCTTCCTCGTGATCTCCAAGTCGGGCGGCACGGCGGAGACGATGGCGCAGTACCTCCTCGTGCGCGGCACGCTCGACGCGCGGCTCGGCGGGCGCGCCACCGAGCATCTCGTGTTCGTCACCGATCCCGCGAAGGGCTCCCTGCGCCCGATCGCGCAGCGCGAGGGGATCGCCGCGCTCGACATCCCGGCGAACGTCGGCGGCCGCTTCAGCGTCCTCTCCCCGGTCGGGATGCTGCCGGCGGCGCTCATCGGCATCGACGTCACGGCGATGCTCGCGGGCGCGGCCGACATGCGGCGCCGCTGCGACACCGGCGAGCTCGCGGCGAATCCGGCGGGCGCCTTCGCGGTGCTGCAGTGGCTCGCGCACGCGCGCCACGGCCGCAGCGTGCACGTGCTGATGCCGTACGCCGATCCGCTGCGCGACTTCGCCGCCTGGTTCGTGCAGCTGTGGGCCGAGTCGCTCGGGAAGATCCAGCCCGACGGCACCTCGGTCGGACCGACGCCCCTCCCCGCGCTCGGCGCCACCGACCAGCACTCGCAGGTGCAGCTGTTCATGGAGGGGCCGGCCGACAAGACGGTGACCTTCGTCGCCGTCGCGGGGCGCGAGGCGCGCGGCGCGATCCCCGGGCTGCATGCCGACGTCCCCGACCTCGCCTATCTCGGCGGGCACACGCTCGGCGAGCTCCTCGACATCGAGCGCCGCGCCACCGCCGGCGCGCTCGCCGCGCGCGGCCGCCCCAACATGACGCTCACCCTCGACACGGTCGATCCGTGGCACGTCGGCGGGTTGATCCAGCTGCTGGAGCTGGCGACCGCGTTCGCCGGGGAGCTCTACGGCGTCAACGCGTTCGACCAGCCGGGCGTCGAGCTGGGGAAGCGGTTCACCTACGGCATGATGGGCCGCCCGGGCTTCGACGAGGCACGCGCCGAGTTCGAGCGGCTGCCGCAGAGCGATCCTGCGCGGCGCGTCTAGTGATGTGAGTCCCTGACGAGTCGGGACTCAGGCGTGCGTGGAGCGGGCGGGCGCCCCGACCGGGACGACCGACGAGCGCCCGAGTCGGTGGCCCGACGGCGGCAGCATCGGGCCACCGGCTCGCACCGCTAGTCGTCCGATCGCAGCGCCTCGGTGGGCTGGATCTGGAGCGCGCGCCGCGTCGGAACGATGCAGGCGAGCAGGCACACGCCGAGCATGAGCGTCGCGTACGCCAGTGCTCCCGCGAAGATGTCGAGGGTCGGGTGATCGACACCGTCGTTCATGACCACGGTGAGCACGCCCCCGGCGACGACGCCGAGCCCCACCTGCGCCAGCGGCCGCGCGAACACCGCGGCCACGATGCGCCGGCGGCTCGCGCCGATGGCGACGCGGATCCCGATCTCGCGCGTGCGCCGCGCCACGGTGAACGACATCACCGCGTAGATCCCCGCCATGGAGAGGAGCAGCGCCACCGCGCTCACCACGGCCAGGAGCCGGACCCAGAACATGGAGAACTCGATCCCGGGGTTGCTGAGGGTGTCCATGCGGGCGATGGCGTCGATGCGCAGCGTGGGATCGACCGCCGCGGCGACGGCGCGCAGCCGCGGGGCGAACGCCACCGGGTCGCCTCGCACGTGCACCGCGACGTGGAGCGGCACGACGACGTCCGCCGCGAGCGGATGGTAGAATCCCGCGACCTTCGGGTCCGCCGCCGCCGACATCCCGAGGTCGGGGACGACGCCGACGATCTCGTACCACGGGGCCGGCCCCGCGCTCCCCGAGAGCGGCCCGCTCTCGTCGTTCCGCCACTTGTAGCGGAGGTGCCGGCCGATCGGGTTGCGTCCGCCGAGCACGAGCCGGACGAACGACTCGTTCACGATGACGACGCGGGAATCGGGCGCGAGGTCGCCGGCGTGGAACGCGCGGCCGGCGCGCACCGGAGCGCCCAGCACGTCGAAGTAGTCCGCGTCGACGGCCGAGGAGCTCGTCCGGTAGCCGCCCGGGAATCTCGGGTCCTCGGGCGCCGCGCCGCCGGAGTCCACCTCGATCCAGTGGGGCAGGTGGTCCATCCGCGGCAGCCGCTCGGCGAACGTGACCCCGGCGACCCCCGGCTCCGCGTGCAGCCGCCGCTCCAGCTCGCGCGCGGTCGCCTGCCGGCGCGCGACGAATGCGGCGAGCGACGTGTCGGCACCCGGGAGCGGCTCCCGGTCGAGCGCGATGCGCGCGGAGAGGAACTCCGCCGCCGGGAAGTCGGCCACGATCGCGCGGGCTCCCCTCACGCCGCCGTAGACGGAGAAGGCGACCACCGGGAAGGCGAGGGTGACCGCGATCTGCGCGACGATCACCGCCGTCCAGATCCCGCCGAACGTCAGCCCGCCCGCGCCCGCGGCCGCCTGTCGGAGCCGCTCCTGCAGCCCCCGCGTGACCTTGAGCCCCGGCAGCACGCCGGCGATCACTGCGCCGAGCACCGCGAGGCCGACGGCGTAGAGCACCGTCCAGGGCGAAAGGTTGGCGTGGAACCAGAACGGCAGTCGCTGGCCCGAGTGCGCCTCGAAGGCGCGGACGAGCAGGCGCACGCCCACGTTGGCGGCCCCGAGCCCCACCGCCGCCGCCACGCCGCCGAGGACGAGCGCCTCGGCGAAGAGCTGCGCGACGATCCGGCCGCGGCTCGCGCCGAGCGCGTTGCGGATGACGAGCTCCCCCTCGCGCGTCGCCGCCCGCGCGAACATGAGCAGCGCGACGTTCCCGCAGATCAGCACGACCAGCATGACGAAGAAGCCGTAGCTCGACCGGGCGATGAACAGCTCCGACCCCTCGACCAGAGCGACCGACTGCGCGTACGGCTTCACGCGCGGGCGCAGGTGCCGGTGCGTGCCGGGGAAGTCGGCGGCGGCGCGGCGCCCCCACGTCGTCAGCTCCGCCTGCGCCTCCGCGAGCGACGCGCCCGGCGCGAGGCGGCCGAAGAGTGCGAGGCCGGGGCCCCCGCCGCGCGGGTGGTCCACCGGGCTCACGCGCAGCGGGATCCACAGGCTCTGCGAGACCGGGAAGGCGTACTCCTCGGGCATCACGCCCACCACGGTCGTGGGCGTGCGCCCGAGCTGCACCGTCCGTCCCACCACGTTCGGGTCGCCGCCGAAGCGGACCTGCCACACGTCGTGCCCGATCACCGCGACCGCCGGCGCGTCAGGGCGCTCGTCGGCTTCGCTGAGCGTCCTGCCGAGGAGCGGGCGCGCGGGCGCGACGCGGAACGCCGAGGCGCTGATCTCCGCCACCTCCACGGGCCGCGAATCGCCGTCGCTCGTGATGAGGTTGCGCTGCGCCAGGCGATAGGCGCCGAGGTCCTCGACGGACCGCAGCTCGGTGCGCCAGGCGGCGAAGTCGTGCAGCACGCGCGGCTCCGCGCGCCCCGCGGCCGCGTCCCAGCTCTCGAGCGCCACCACGCGGTCGGCGTCGGGGAGGGGGAGCCGCGGGAAGAGCACCTGGCCGGCGAACTCGAACGCACCGGCGGCCACCCAGATGGCGAACGCGAAGGCGAGCCCGCCGACCAGCGTGAGCCCCGGGTACTTCACCAGCATGCGGCCGCCGAGCTTGACGTCCAGCCAGGAGACCCGGAGCCCGTCGACGGTGCGCAGCCCGCGGGCGGCTCGCGCCGCGTCCTTGTGCATCTCCGCGCTCCCGAAGTCGAGCCGCGCCTGGCGCCGCGCCTCCGCCGGATCGAGCCCGGCGCGCTCCAGGTCCGCGGCGCGCAGCTCCTGGTGCAGCCGGAACTCCTCGGCCATGCTCGCCTCGAGCGCGTCCCGCTGACGCACGCCCCACCAGAGCGAGCGCGCGCGGGCCAGGAGGCCACCGATCCGCATCGGGCCGCGCATCAGCGTGCCTCCTCGGGCACGGCGCCGGGCGTGGCCGCCAGCGCGAGGGCGATCGCGTCGGCCATGTGGCGCCAGCTCGCGGTCGCCTCGCCCAGACGCTCGCGCCCGCCCGCCGTCAGCTGGTAGTACTTGGCCCGGCGATTGTTGGCCGAGGTGCCCCACGCGCTCTCCAGCAGCCCCTGGTGCTCGAGGCGGTAGAGCGCCGGGTAGAGGGCGCCCTGCTGGATCTGCAGCGCGCCGCCGGAGATCTGCTCGATGCGCAGCAGCACGCCGTAGCCGTGCAGCGGGCCGAGCGAGACGGCCTTCAGGATCAGCAGGTCGAGCGTGCCGGGCAGGACGCCCGCGGCATCTGTCATGGCGATTCTCCTAGAGAGCTGAGGAGAGAGTGGCATCACTCTCCTAAGCTGTCAAGGAGAACGCGCGGGAGTCGCTCGGCGGCGCCCGACGTGCGGGCGGCCCAGCGGCGCGCCTGCTGGCGCTCCCCTTGCCCCGGCCGCCGCGCTCGTGGGTAATTTCATGGCTGACCGCGTTCTCACGATTTCCGCTCACCATCGACGTCGACATATGGAACCGCAGCTCGCTCCGGCGCCCACGCAGCTCTTCGGCGGCGCCGTCACCGTGCACGACGGCCGCGTCACGGTCGCCGACGAGGCGGCGCTCGCCTCCGAGCAGATGGACGCCCTGGTGCGCCAGGCCGTCTTCGGCAGCGATCAGGAGCGCGAGTGGGCGCGCTGGGTCATCTGGGAGATCGGGCAGGTCGTCGGCGTGCGCCCCGCGTCGATCCACGACCTGTACGTGGCGCGCGGCCGCGGCGAGATCGGCGGCTTCACCGTCCCGGCGATCAACGTGCGCGCCTCCGCCTACGAGACGGCGCGCGCCATCTTCCGCACCGCGATCAAGCTCGACGCCGGCGCCTTCATCCTCGAGATCGCGCGCTCGGAGATCGCCTACACGGAGCAGCGGCCCGCCGAGTACGTCACGGTGATGCTCGGCGCCGCGCTGCGCGAGGGCTTCCGCGGCCCCGTGTTCATCCAGGGCGACCACTTCCAGGTCAACGCGAAGAAGTTCGCGGTCGACCCGGTGACCGAGGTCAACGCGGTCAAGCAGCTCGTGACCGAGGCCGTGCACGCGGGCTTCTACAACATCGACGTCGATACGTCGACGCTGGTGGACCTCAAGCAGCCGGACCTCGACGCGCAGCAGCGTCCGAACTACGAGACGGCGGTCGAGATCACGCGCTTCGTGCGCGCCGCCGAGCCGACGGGCGTGACCATCTCCATCGGCGGCGAGATCGGCGAGGTCGGGACCGAGAACTCGACGCCCGAGGAGCTGCGCGCCTTCATGAGCGGCTTCGACCGCCTGCTGCAGGCGCAGGCGCCGGGCATGGCCGGGCTGTCGAAGATCTCCGTGCAGAGCGGCACGTCGCACGGCGGCGTGGTGCTCGCCGACGGCTCGATCGCCGACGTCGCGCTCGACCTCGAGACGCTGCGCGTGCTCGGCGAGATCGCGCGCGACGAGTACGGGCTCTCGGGGGCCGTGCAGCACGGCGCGTCCACGCTGCCCGACACGGCCTTCAACAACTTCCCGAAGACCGAGACGGCCGAGATCCATCTCGCGACGAACTTCCAGAACATGATGTACGACCACATCCCGGCGTCGCTACGCGCCGAGATGTACGCGTGGCTGGACGCGAACGCGAAGGACGAGCGGAAGCCGACCGACACCGACGAGCAGTTCTACTACAAGTCGCGCAAGAAGGCGATCGGCCCGTTCAAGAAGCAGCTGTGGAGCCTCGACGCGGGCACGAAGGAGAAGATCGCCGCCGCGTACGACGCGAAGTTCGAGTTCCTGTTCACGCAGCTCGCCGTCGGCGGCACCAAGGAGCACGTGACGCGTCTCGTGCACCCGCCCGAGCAGCACCGTCCGATGCCCGAGGGGGGCCGGCCGGCCGTCGAGGCGGCGCCGGACGACGCCGACCTGAGCGACTGAGCGCGGTGGGGAGCGGGAGCCCGCTCGACCGCGCCCCGACCGAAGCCGCCGCGCCCGGCGGGCCGTCGCCATCCGGCGACGCGCTCGCCGGGCGCTGGCTGTCGGCCCTGGAGCAGCTCGTCGCCCGCTCGGCGCACGAGATCAACAACGCGCTCAACGGCGCCGTCGTGAACGTCGAGGTGGTGCGCATCCGCGCTCGTCCCGGGGCGGACGCCGGTGCGGCGGCTTCCTTCGCGGAGTCGGCCGCGGGCGAGCTGGAACGCGCCGCGGCGCTGGTCGGCGCGCTGGTGGCGCTCGGGCGCGGCGCGCGGGCCGATGCCGCGCACGCCGACGTCGGCGAGGTGCTGCGGCAGGTGGCCGCGCTCGTCGCGCCCGTGCTGGCGCACCGCCACGTCACGCTGGCCCTCGACGCGGAGCAGGGGCGGGCGGCAACAATCGCCCCCCTCTCCGCCGTTCGGCTGGGGGTGGCGGGCGCCCTGCTCGCCGCGGGGGACGCGCTGGCCGAATGGCCGAGTACGGCGCATTCTACGCTCACGATGACGCACCTTGCGGCCGAGCCCGCCGGCTCGGATCCTGCGGATGAGCCGGTCCGGCTTCTGCGGTGTACCCTGCGCCTCCGTCCGGAGCCCGAGCTCCGCCTCGTCGGCGAGACCACCGGCGGCGCGGCGTCGGGCTTCCTCCCGCTGGCGCCGCCCGCCGCCGAAGATCTGGCGGCGCTCGCCTCCGCCGGCATCCGGGTGCAGGACGAGGGCTCGGCCGTCGTCCTGCGCTTTCCACTCGACCCGATCGATCCGGGCGTCGCCTAGCGTCTTCCGCGCGCGCCCCGCAACACCCCTCGTCCGACTTTCAGCGCCTCACGCCGGCCCGCCGGCGCCGCTCCATTCCGCGACCTCCATGCAGCCCAAGATCCTCATCGCCGACGACGACCAGAAGGCCCGCGCCCCCCTCGGCGCGATCCTCGAAGCCGAGGGCTTCGCCGTCGACACCGCCGACGACGGGCAGAAGGCCCTCGACATGCTGTCGGCCGGCACGTACGGACTGGTCCTCGCCGACCTCAAGATGCCCAAGGTCGACGGGATCGCGCTGCTGCAGGCCATGCGCGAGCGCCAGATCCCGACCGAGTTCGTGATGATCACCGGCGAGGGCAACACCGAGGTCGCGATCCAGGCGATCCGCGAGGGCGCCGCCGACTACCTCGAGAAGCCGCTCACGGCCGATCGGCTGAGCAAGCTCAAGGCGCAGATCCCGAAGCTGCTCCAGCAGTTCACCGTCCAGCAGAAGAACCGCGAGCTCGAGACCAAGCTCGAGGGGCTGACCTCGTACGGGGAGCTGGTCGGGCAGAGCGAGGGGATGCGCGCCGTCTACGAGATGATCGAGCGCGTCGCGCCCTCCACGGCGTCGGTGCTCATCCTCGGCGAGAGCGGCACCGGCAAGGAGCTCGTCGCCAACGCGCTGCACCGCAAGAGCGAGCGCGCCAAGGGGCCGTTCTTCGCGCTCAACTGCGCGGCGCTCCCGAAGGAGATCCTCGAGAACGAGCTGTTCGGCCACGAGAAGGGCGCCTTCACCGGCTCCACGAACGAGAAGCCGGGCGCGTTCGAGATGGCCAGCGGGGGCACGATCTTCCTCGACGAGGTGGCCGAGATGTCGCCCGACATCCAGGTCAAGCTCCTGCGCGCGCTCGAGACGCGCATGGTGCGCCGCCTCGGCGGCAAGAAGGAGATCGCCGTCGACTTCCGCATCGTCGCCGCCACGAACAAGGACCTGCAGAAGGCGATCGCCGACAACGAGCTGCGCGAGGACCTCTACTACCGCCTCGCGGTCGTGGAGCTGGACCTGCCCCCGCTGCGCGAGCGCGGTGGCGACGTGCAGCTGCTCGCGCTCGAGTTCCTGCGCCGCTTCGCGAAGGCGAACGGCAAGAAGCTCGAGGGCTTCGACGAGACGGCCCTGGAGTGGATCAACAGCTACCAGTGGCCGGGCAACGTGCGCGAGCTGCGCAACGCGATCGAGAAGGCCGTGATCATGGCCCGCGGCTCGCGCGTGACGCTCGAGGACCTGACCTCGCGCCGCCACCGGGCGGGTACCGAGTACGCGTCGGTCGTGTCGGTGCCGGTCGGTGCAACGCTGGCCGAGGCGCGCCGCCAGCTGGTGCTCAAGACGCTCGCGTCGACGAGCGGCGACATCGACAAGACGGCGAAGACGGTCGGGATGTCGGTGCAGGAGGTGCGCGGCGAGCTGCAGGCGCTGCTCGAGCGGCGGAGCCGCGACGGACAGGAGGCCGGCGGCAGCGAGGACGAGGACCCTGCCCCTGCCGTCCCGTCCGAGGTGTCCTCCGCCGCGGCGCAGCCGGTCGCGCTCCCGCCCGACGTGACGTCGCCGGTCGGGAAGTCGCCTGCCAAGACGGCCGCGCGCTCGCGCAAGGCGGGCTGACCACCTGAGTGGAGCCGCTGCGCCATGATCCGGCGTGGCGGCTCGACACGACGGTACGACACGTGCCCCGCGGACGGTCTGTCCGCGGGGCACTGGCACGGTAGATTGCCCCGCGCGGCCAAACCCTGCGGCGCCGCGCCTGCGGCCGGGTGCCGCGCCGCCCACGATCCGAGATACCGACCGCCCATGCGCCACAACGAGTACGACGACGAGCCGACCATCGTCATCGAGAAGCACACCGGGAGCCTCGGCTCCCTCCTCATCGGCCTCGCGGTCGGCGCGGGCGTCGCCCTCCTGTTCGCGCCGCAGCCGGGGATCGAGACCCGCCGGCAGATCGGCCGGCGTGCGCGCGACGCGCGCGATCGCGCGCTCGACATGGCGGACGACGTCCAGCACCAGATCACGGACCAGATCGACCGCACCCGCTACGCGGTCACCGAGCGCGTGGACCGCGCCCGCCAGGCGGTCGACATGAAGCGCCGGCAGGTGCAGCGCGCGATCGACGCCGGCCGCTCGGCGGCGACCGAGGCGCGCGAGGACCTCGAGCGCCGCATCGCCGAGACCAAGGCGGCCTACCAGGCCGGCGCCCGCGTGGCGCGTGAGGAGACGGGTCGCGGCCGCGTGGCGGGTGCCGCCGGCGCGACCGGCGCCGACACCGGTGTCCTCGATCTCGACGACGACGTCTGAGCAGGGCCCGGACGACTCCGTCGGCGGCGCGAGCCGCACGACGTCGCGCCGGCCGGCGCGCCCCAGGCTTCGACTGGCGCGCCGGCCGGCGTTCGTCCAGGCCGGGTGGACGCTCCGCGACTACGCGAAGCGCGTGTGGGACAACGCCGGCGAGGACAACGTCTTCTTCCTCGCCGGCGGCATCGCGTTCAACATCCTGCTCGCCGCGGTCCCGTTCGCGCTGCTGCTGATCACGGGGCTCGCGTACCTGCTCAACCAGTCCGCCGAGTCGTCGACGCAGACGGTCTCGGAGCTGCTCGACCGGCTGCTGCCCGGCAACCTGACCGCCGGCCGCGAGCTGCTGCACGGCGTCATCGCCGAAGCGATCAGCACGCGCGGCCGCGTGGGCCTGCTGAGCGCGATCGGCTTCGTCTGGTTCAGCACGCGGCTCTTCGGGTCGCTGCGCAGCGTGCTCGCCGACGTGTTCGACATCGAGCAGGAGCGCGGCATCGTGGCCGGCAAGATCTTCGACGCGAAGATCACGGTCATCTCCACGCTGCTCGTCGTCGCCTACACCTTCCTCTCCGCGTATCTCGCCATCGCGACCACGCGCGGCGTGGCCGTGCTGCAGCAGGCCGGCGTGCGGGCCGACGTGATGGGCGCGTTCGAGTACTGGCTGGGGCGCGCGGTCGCCTTCGCGTTCATCGCGGCGATGTTCTACGGGCTGTACAAGTACCTGCCCAACCGCCGCATCCGCTGGCAGACGGCGCTGCTCGCCGCGATGTTCGCCGGCGCGCTGCTCGAGCTCGCGAAGGCCGCGTTCACGTACTACATCGGCCAGTTCGATCCGGGCTCGTTCTACACGGGGACGCTCGCGGCGCTCGTGATCGTCGTCTTCTGGGTCTACTACGCGGCGCTGATCTTCATCCTCGGCGGCGAGGTCGCGCAGGTCTACGAGCTGCGCCGGGTGCGCCGCATGCAGCGGGCGATCCTGGAGGACTGAGCGGATCCTGGCGGGCCTATCCGCAGATGTCGTTGCAGGAGCGCGACTTCTGCGTTGGCGAGCGCGACGGGACTCGTGGCCCGAAGGTTGCCCTCGTACGGTAGTGCACCCACCCACACACTTCAGGAGGCCCCCGTGCGCAAGCTCGCTCTCGCCCTCACCCTCGCCGCCGCCACGACCCTCGGCGCGTGCCAGAAGACCGGCGAAGGGGAGTTCCAGGTCAAGACGCCCGACGTGGACGTCAGCACCGACACGACCACCATCAAGACGCCGTCGGTCGACGTCGGCACCAAGACGGACACGATCAGCACCCCGGTCGTCGGCACGACCAAGGACACGCTGATCATCGACCGTCCGACGGCCGGCACCAAGCAGACCGAGGTGAAGGTGCCGACGGTCGACGTGAAGCGCCCGTGATCGAACGCGCGTCGCGATCCTAGCGACCGCTCGGGGAGGGAAGGGGGCCGCGCTCTGTGCGCGGCCCCCTTCGTTTATCTTGCCCGCATGAGCACCCACGAGAGCACGACCCGCATCGATCTGCGCAGCGACACGGTGACCCGGCCAACACGCGCGATGCGTCGCGCGATGGCCGAGGCGGAGGTGGGGGACGACGTCCTCGACGGCGATCCGACGGTCCGCCGATTGGAGGCCCGGGTCGCGGAGCTGCTCGGCAAGGAGCGCGCGTTCTTCTTCCCCAGCGGGACGATGGCCAACCAGGCCGCGGTCTGGCTGCTCGCCACGCGCGGCACCGAGGTCCTGCTCGACGCCGAGTCGCACCTCATCCAGTGGGAGCACGCCGGGCTGGCGGCGCTCGCGGGCGTGCAGATCCGCCCCGTCGGCGCCGGGGCGAACGGCCGGGTGATGGATGCGCGCTCGCTGGCCGCCGCCATCCGCCCGCCGTCGATGCACGCGCCGCGCGCGAGCCTGGTCTGCTTCGAGAACACGCACAACGGCGCCGGCGGGGTGGTGACGCCGGCCGCCGAGCTGGCGGCGATGGCGGAGGTCGCCCGGTCGCACGGGCTGCCGGTGCACATGGACGGCGCGCGGCTGTGGAACGCGGCCGCGTCGACGGGCACGCCGATCGACCGCTTCGCCGCCGCCGCGGACACGGTCATGGTGTCGTTCTCGAAGGGGCTCGGCGCGCCGGTCGGCGCGGTGCTCGCCGGCTCCTCCGCCGCGCTGGCCGACGCGTGGGTCGTGCGCAAGCGCATGGGCGGCGGGATGCGGCAGGCGGGCATCCTCGCGGCCGGCGCGCTGCACGGCCTGGAGCACCACTGGCCGCGGCTGGCCGACGACCACGCCCGCGCGCGGTCGCTCGCCGCGGCGGTCGACGGCGTGGGCGGCGCGCGCGTGGTGCCGCCCGACTCCAACATCCTGATGGTCGACCTGCCGCGCCCCGTGGTGCCGGCGGTGGTCGCGCGTGCGGCGGAGCAGGGCGTGCTGCTCTCGCCGTGGACGACGACGCGACTGCGCGCCGTGACGCACCTCGACGTCGACGACGCGATGATCCGACGCGCGGGCGAGGTCATCGCCGACGCACTGGCGGCCGAGCTGGGCGCCACCGCGGCCGCCTGATCGACGACCGCCCCGTCGAGGGGCAGACGCGACGAGGGCGCCGGGACATGACGTCCCGGCGCCCTCGCGTCGTTCCTCGCCGCCGTCAGGGGCGCGCCTTCGCGCGGCGGCCCGACTCGCCCGACGAGGAGCCGCTTCCGGACGACGAGGCGCCCGAGGAGTAGCCGTCCGAGCGCGACGTGGCGCGCGGCGTCGCGCCCGGCGAGCGCGTGCCGCTCTCGCTCCCGCCTCGCGTGTATCCGCGACCGTTCACGGCCCGCGCGCGCTCGGCGGGCGCGCCGGCGTTCGGGTCGCGGACGACGATCACCACCGGGTTGCCGCCCGGGAACCAGCCGCCCCCGTAGAAGCCGTTGCCGTAGTACCCGTTCCCGTAGTAGGCATTGGCGAAGTACGGATTGCCGTAGCGGAACGAGTTCCATCCGAACGCGCCGAAGCCGAACGGCGTGGGGTAGAGCCACGCGGTCGGGCCCACCGTCTGGCCCGGCAGGCGGTCCTGCGACGCCGACGCCAGCGTGCGGCGCGACTGCTCGCCGGTGGCCGGGTTGAGCGCGAAGACCTTCGGGTACGACAGCGCGACCATCACGTCGATGACGCGCTCGGGCACGCCGCGGTCGGCGAGCTGCGTCAGGCGGCGCGCGTCGAGCGTGAAGCCCTGTCCGCGCGCGGCGAGCCACGCCTCGACGACCGGCGCGTCCGACAGGCGGACGGCGTCCGCGACCTCGTCGGTCGAGATCGGGGCGCCGAGCGCGACGCGCACCTCCTCGTCCCGACGCGACGGCGCGAGCGCCGACGCGACCTCCGCCGGCACGGCCGCCGGGGACACCGGGCGATAGCGCGTCACCCGGACGCCGGCGCCGGTGCCCACGCTGGCGCTGCGGACCTCCAGCCAGTCGCCGTCGGGCGCGAAGGCGAGGAGGCCGCTCGACGCGCGCGCCACGCCGCTGGCGCAGGTCGCGGAGCTCCGCACGTGCAGCCGGCGTCCGTCGGCCGACCACTGGGCCTGCTCCCAGCCGTCGCAGCCATCCATCTGCCGCGGCCGGCGCTCGCCGGTGGCGTCGAGCCGGTCTCGCGCGGCGACCTTGCCATCCGCGACGGTGAGCAGCTCGACTCCCGCCGCGCCGCTCGCCGGCACGACGCAGGTGAGCGGGTCGCCGGCGGGCGTCGTGCCCTCGGCGCTCACCGGGGACCAGCAGCCGACCCAGGCACGCCAGCGCGGATCGACGCCGGTGCCCTGGGCCTGGGCGACTGCGGCGCCGGCGAGCAGCAGCGCCGAGGCGCCGAGCAGGTGGCGGCCGCGCTCGAGGATGGCGGCGGTGCGCATGTTGGAAAGCGTTCGCATGGGATGCACGTCAGAAGCGGAGGGAGAGCCCGGCGGTGGCGACGAGCCCCGACAGGTCGATCCGATCGAAGTCGCGGAAGTCGTCGCTCATGTCCGCGCGCGCCCAGCTGTATCGCGCCTCGGTGGTGAGCGCGACGCGCGGCGACAGCGAGAACTCGGCGCCGGCGAGTCCGTGGGCGGTCGGCGTCCAGCTCGACGAGCGGAGCGTGGCCCGGAAGACGTCGAGGGTCTCCTCGTCGACGAACTCGCCTTCCTGGGCGAAGCGATACCACATCGAGCCGCCGCCGACGCCGACGTACGGGGACACGCGCGCGGGGATCCAGGCGAATCGCCCGACCGCGCGACCGCGTGGCGCCAGGTAGGCGCGCACGCTGACGGTGACAGGAGTACGCGCGAGCCCCGTCGTCTGCTCGATCGGGAGATCGTCCTCACCGACGAAGCGGCGGAACTCCGAGCGCGCGCTCGACCGCGCGTGGCTCACGCCGAGCACGACGTCGACCCGGTTGGACAGGTTGATCGCGAGGTCCGCCCCGACGTTGAAGCCGGTGAACGCGTTGGAGCCGAGCGTCAGCCGCTCGTGCGCGAACTCGAAGACGTCGCTGTTGCCGAGGGCGCGGTCGACGCCGCCGCGCAGCGTGAACGAGCCGATGGGCGGCCGGAAGAGGAATCCGTCGCCGCCCTGCGCGGCGGCCGCCGCCGGCAGGGTCAGTGCGGCGGTCAGGGCGAGCGCGGCCAATCGGAGGCCGCCGGTGGAGCTGGTTCGAGACATGGACGCCTCTCCGGCGTGCGGGTCGTCACGGGCTGCTTGCGGTGCCGGCGGTGCCGCACGGGCGCGTGGCGCGAGCGGGCGCCGGCTCAACGGCCGGCGGAGCATCAGTCGCGCCGCTGGGTGACTCCCGTCACGAACGCGCCGCCGTACGTGCCACCGGTCCTCACCCACCGTATCCTAGATCTCCAAGTGACTGCCGCGCATCGACTTGTGAGGCGATCCGCGCTCGTCGCGCGACCGTTTCTGCGGCGCCGGTCCGGCAGCACACCGCCGGGGGCGTCACCCGGCGAGGGCAGCGGGCGTCCTCCATCGTGGGCACCCGCCTCGGCCGTCCTCGGGCCCGCTCCCTGGTACGCCGGGCGCTTGAGAATGGTCCCCGGTGCGCATAACTTGCGGGTGCTCCAGGTCCCGGAGGGCGTGAGCCCGCTAACCGCGTCAGGACCCCGCAGGTAGCAGCGCCGTGTGGTGTCTCGCGTTGCTCCGTCAGGCCTGGAGTATCCGGCCGGCGATCGCCCCAGAGTGGCGATGCCGGCCGGTTCGCGTTTCTGAAGGTCGCCCTACGGTGCGACCGGCTCGCGCGTCGGCACGCGCTCGCCCGCCGACCGGTACCAGTAGCCGACGGCCAGTAGGAACGCGCCGACGAGCAGGTAGCTCCCGACGCGGAGCCCCACCGAGCGCAGCTCCGACGCCTGTGCCAGCGCCTTGAGCGCCGCGTAGATGGCGAGCGCGAGCCCGACCTGCCGCGCCCCGGCCACCCGCCGCGCCCGCCCCACCGCCAGCGCGGCGACGCCCGCCGCCGCGAAGTAGCCCACGAGCAGGAACGTCGACAGCTCCGGCGAGCCGACGCGCGCGAGCTCCTCGCGCCCCCAGAGGAGCGCGGCCACCGGCGCCAGCGCGGTCAGGAGCGTACGCTCGCCCCGGCCGAACGCGTCGGCGCCGTGACGGCGTACGCGCCACTCGAGCACCGCCAGCGCGGCGACGACCGACGCCGCGCCGAGCGAGGCCGGGGTCAGGAACGGCGCGTACCCGAACGCGGGCCGCTGCCGCAGCAGCGTCGCCGCGCCGACGGCGGCCAGCCCCACCGACGCGAGGCTGGGCAGCGCGGCGACCGACTGTCGGATGGGACCGACGAGCAGCGCGAACCCGATCGCGTGTGCGGCGAGGGACATCACGAGCGCCACCCGGTAGCCGTCCAGCGCGAGCAGCGGAATGGCGGCGGCCGCGAGCCCCGCCGCGGCGGCGTGCATGCCGAGGAGCGGCGAAGCGGCGGGGCCGTCGCGTCGCGCGGCGGCGAGGGCTGCGGCGCCCGAGGCGGCCGTCCACGCGCCCGCGAGAAGCGCCCCGGTCGCCGAGGTCGGGTCGCGCAGCGCCACGAGCGACGCGGCCAGCAGGGCGAGCGGGAGCGCGAGCGCGCCGAGCAGCGCGTCGCGACGCGCGCCACGCCCGGGCGCGCGCGTCGCGGGAACGATCGCGGACGTCGCCACGAGTGCGCCGATCGCGGCGACGAGCGCGTAGGCCGCCAGCATCGGTGCGCCGACGCCCGTCGCGAGGGCGAGCGTGGTGATCGCACCCAGGGCCGTCGTGAGGTGCATGAGCGCCACGCCCGCTCGCCGCGCGCGGCGGGGCAGGGCGAGCGGCACGGCCGCACACGCCAGCGCGAAGAGGACGGGCAGCTCGCGGCGGAGCTGCCAGGTGACGGCGCCCGCGGTCGGAGCGCCGAGGGCGGGGATCTCCGCCGCCTCGCGCAGGAGGGCGCCGGCGAAGAGCGCGCCGCCCGCGCCGAGCACGCGCGCGGCGAGCGTCCAGCGCGGCGCGCGCGTGTCCTCGGCCGCTGTCGGCGTGTGCGGGAGCGCGACGACCGCGGCGCTCAGCACCAGCCACCCGTAGGTCGCGAGTGTGAGCGCGTGTCCCGTGTCCGCGCCGGTCACGAACGGCGCGACGAGCGCGCCGCCGACGCCCACCACGAACAGCGCCTGGTCGCACTCGCGCCACGCGAGCAGCGCGAGCGCGGCGGAGGCCAGGGCGGCCACGACCAGCGCGGCGCCCGGCGGGATGAGGCCGAGCGCCGGTCCGGCGCCCCACGCGACGACGTGGGCGGCGGCCAGCGCCAGCGCGAGCAGCGCGTCGCCGAAGCGCCGCGTCCCACTCGCCGCCGCGTCGGCGCGGGAGCGCAGGCGCCACCCCCCGATCGCGAGCGCCGCCGCGCCGACGGCGCCCAGGGCGACGCGCGCGCCCGGCGTGAGCGTGACCGCCGCGATCGCCCATGTGAGGAACGCGCCCAGTCCCATGAGGATGAGCAGCACCGCCAGCGCGAGCGTCCCGTAGCGGCCGACGAGCGCCTCCAGCTCGGCGCCGTCCGCGGGCACCGGGCCGAGCCCGAGCCGGACGGTCCAGGCACCGAGGCGCCGGCGCAGCGAGACGCCACGCCGCGGGCGGGGCGGCAACTGTGCAGGACGCGCCGGCGCGGCCGGCGCGGCTGGCGCGGCATGCGGCGCGACGTGCCGTGCCGCGCGCAGCTCGGCGACCTCGCGTTGCAGCTCGGCGACCGTGCGCTCGAGCCGCGCGAGGCGATCGGAGTCGGCGGGCTCGCTCAGTGGAGGACGCGCTCTTCCAGCTGCGCGAGTCGGTCGTCGCCCGAGCGGTGGCCCGTCGCGCTCCCGGCGCTCTCGGACGCGCGCATGCGGGCAGCTTCCAGCAGCGCCGCGGCGGCCGCGTCGAGGCGCGGACCGTCGCGGCGCGCGAGCGCGCAGCCGCGGCGCGGAGCCGCGCCGGCGGCGTGCTCGTTCACGAATGTGCGGGACATGCCCGAACGGTGGTGCACGGCGCGGGCCGGCGCCAGCGCCGTGCACCACGCGCACGCGACACGGCCGCGGGCGCCGCGATGTCGCGGGCGCGCCGCGCGCAAGCCGCTGGCGACGCGCGGCGGGGGCCGCGAGATTCCGACCGTCGGCGCCGACCGACCCCGGCCGCCGCGCGATGCGGCGCCGCCGGGCCGCGTTCCGCGCCGCGCCCCGCGACTCCCGCCGATGTCCCTCGCCCTCGCGCGCAAGTACCGCCCCAAGAACTTCGCCTCGGTGGCCGTGCAGTCGCACGTGTCGAACACGCTCAAGGGCGCGATCGCCCGCGGGCGCGTGGCGCACGGCTACCTGCTCTGCGGTCCCCGCGGCACCGGCAAGACGACGCTCGCGCGCGTGCTCGCGATGGCGCTCAACTGCGAGGTGCGCGGCGCGCGCGCGGACGGCGAGCCGTGCGGCACCTGCAACAGCTGCCAGCGCATCTGGAGCGGCGGGTCGTCGCTCGACGTGGTGGAGCTGGACGCGGCGAGCAACCGCTCCGTGGACGACGCGCGCGAGCTGCGCGAGCGCGCGATGTACGCGCCGACCGGCGACGATCGGTACAAGGTCTACATCGTCGACGAGGCGCACATGCTCACGCGCGAGGCGTGGAACGCGCTGCTCAAGATCCTCGAGGAGCCGCCGCCGCGCGTCGTGTTCGTGTTCGCGACCACCGAGCCGCAGAAGATCGCGCAGCTCGCGGCGCCGATTCTCAGCCGCCTGCAGCGCTTCGATCTCAAGCGCATCGGTCCGGCCGAGATCCGCGAGCGCCTCGCCGCGGTGCTCGAGTCCGAGGGCGTCGCGTTCGAGCCCGACGCGCTGGGCATGATCGCGCGTGCGGCCGACGGCGGGCTGCGCGACGCGCTCTCGCTCACCGACCAGGTGCTCTCGCTCGGCGAGGACGCGCACGTGACCGCGGCGCGCGTGCAGGAGGCGCTCGGTCTCGTGCCCGAGGACGAGTATCTCGCCATCATCGATCTCGTCGCCGAGCGGCGCGCGGGCGACGTGTTCGGGGCGGTGGCGCGTCTCGCCGAGGCGGGCATCGACTTCTCGCTGTTCCTCACGGGGCTCGGCGACATGCTGCGCGCGCTCCTCGCGCTGTCGCTCGGCGGGGCGGTGCCGGAGCTGAGCGAGCGCGCGCGCGAGGCGCTCGCCGCGCGGGTCGGTCCGCTCGCGCCGGCGGACCTGCTGCGCATGCTGCACGTGCTCGTCGAGACCGAGCCGCGATTCCGGAAGAGCGGTCAGCAGCAGCTGCTGCTCGAGACGCTGCTCGTGCGCTTCGCCCTGCTCGACCGATCGGTGGAGCTGGAGACGCTGCTGCGCGAGCTCGGGAACGCGCCTGGTGGTGGTGGTGGTGGTGGTGGTGATGGTGGTGGTGGCGGCGGCGGCGGCGGCGGCGGGTCGTCGAGCTTCGCGGGCGGTGCGCCGCCGCGTGCGCCCGAGCGCTCCGCGCCCGCCGACGAGGCGCGCCGCCCGGCGCCGCCGGGCGCGAGCCTGCGCGCGGCATTCGATGCCGCAGTCGCCGAACGCTCGGAAGTGGTGGGACGTGCGGCGCCCCGCGCGTCGGTGAACGGCACGGCGGCGAGCGGCGCGTCCGGGATGGGCGTGGGAGCGAACGGCGCGGCTGGCACCGGCGCGACCGCGGTGGTCGAGCGCGCGCCGCCGCCGCGTGCGCTCACGCCGAGCACGCCGACGGCGCCGAGCGCTCCGCCCGCGGCCTCGTCCGCGCCCGCCGCCGCACCCGCGCGCGGTGCGACGATGGACGTCGCCGTGCTCGCCGAGCGGTGGGATCAGGTGGTCGACTTCGCGCGTGCCGCGCGCCCGCTCATCGGGTCGGCGCTCGCGGACGCGCTGCCGATCGCCGTCGCCGCGACCGGTGCCGTGACGATCGAGCTGCAGGAGCCGAACGCCGCGTACGTGCAGGCGCTCGAGATGGCGCACGCCGACGTGCTCGCGGCCGTGCAGCGCGCGCACCCCGGCGCCACGCGCGTGATCGTGCGCGCGCCCGCGGAGAGCGGCGCGCCGGCCGAGCGCCTCACCACCGAGTCGGTGCGCGCCGAGCGCATGACCGCGCTCAGTCGGCGCGACCCCGTGCTCGGCGCCGCGATCGACGCGCTCGATCTGGACCTGATGGAGTGATCGCGGAGTGACCGTCGCTCCGCGACCGCGTGCGGAGTCGTGGTTCGGAGTCGTCCCCTGCCTTAGGTTTCCGACATGGACATCATGAAGCTCATGCAGCAAGCCCAGGAGATGCAGGGGCGGCTGCAGCAGATCCAGGAGGAGCTCGCGCAGCGCACGGTGACCGGCACCGCGGGGGGCGGGACGGTCACCGTCGAGGCGGACGGCAAGGGCGCGGTGCGGCAGGTGCGCATCGATCCGAGCATCGTCGATCCGGGCGACGTCGCGATGCTGGAAGATCTCGTCACCGTCGCCCTGCGCGACGTGCAGGCGAAGGCGCGCGCGCTCGAGGAGAGCGAGATGGGGAAGGCGGCCGGCGGGATGAACCTGCCGTTCCAGCTTCCGTTCTGATCGCGGTCCGCCGCCCGTCCTCGACGACGTGTCCGCGATCGACGAACTGGCCACGGAGCTGTCCAAGCTCCCGGGCATCGGCCGCAAGACCGCGCTGCGGCTGACGTACTTCCTGCTGAAGCAGCGTCCCGAGCAGAGCCGGCGTCTCGCCGACGCGCTCACGACGCTGGCCGAGCGCGTGCGCCCGTGCGCGGAGTGCTTCAACCTCACCGAGGAGGAGCGCTGCGCCGTGTGCCGCGACCAGCGGCGCGACCGCGGCGTGATCTGCGCGGTCGAGGAGGCGTCGGACATCGGCGCCATCGAGCGCACGGGCGAGTATCGCGGACTCTATCACGTGCTCGGGGGACGGCTGTCGCCGCTGGACGGCGTCATGCCCGAGGACCTGACCATCGACCGCCTGGTCGCCCGCGTGCGTGGCGGCGAGGTGCGCGAGGTGATCGTGGCGACCAATCCGAGCCTCGAGGGCGAGGCGACCGCGCTGTACGTGCAGCGCCAGCTGGCGGGGCAGGTGACCGGCGTCGCCGTCACCCGCATCGCGCGTGGGCTCCCGGTGGGCGGCGATCTCGAGTACGCCGACGGCGTGACGATCGCGCAGGCGATCTCCGCGCGGAGGGAGATGTGAGCCGCCGTCGTCGCGAGGTGGAGCTCGAGGTGCCCGTGCGCGAGCGACGCGGGAGCGATCGCCGCGCCAGCGATCGTCGTCGTCGCCGTCGCCGCGAGGAGGACGCGGGCGCGTCCGGCCTCGCGCTGCTGGCGTTCGGCTTCGCCGGAGGGCTCGTCCTCGGCGGCGCCGTCTGGGCGGGCATGCTCGACCGGAGCCGCGAGGGGCTGTTCAGCCGCCGTCCGGTGCGCCGATTCGCCGCCGTGAGTTACCTCGCGACCCGTCCGAGCGTAGATACGGCGAGGCTCCTCCGCGACTACGTGCGCTGGGAGCCGCACCCTCTGCTGCGGCGGCGGGGCCGCCAGGCCCTGGCTGCGGTGGAGGCGTCGCTCGCGGGCTAGCCGGACCCCGGCGGGCCCGGACCTCCTTCGCTTCTCGGCATGCCCCCTGGTGCGGTCAGCTGGTCGTTCACGGACGACGACTTCCAGGCGATCAGCGGATCGCTGCAGCGCTTCCTCTACGACAGCAACGCGCGGTGCGCGCTCCTGGTCGACCGCGCGGGGCAGCTGGTCGCCACGGTCGGCGAGCCGCCCGCCTTCGACGCGACGGCGTTCGCCTCGCTCACGGCGGCGGACTTCAGCGCGAACGACCAGCTCGCGAAGCTGATCGGCGAGCGCGACTTCACGACGCTGTTCCACCAGGGCGAGAAGGAGTCGATGTTCCTCGCGGACGTCGCGCGGCGGATCATCCTCGTCGTCCTGTTCGACGATCGCACGACGCTCGGCCTCGTGCGCCTGAAGCTCAAGGGCATCGTCGACGAGCTGGCGCGCCGCTTCGAGCTGGTGTTCGCGCGCGGCGCGACGCCGGCCACGCCGGCCGGCACTCCGGGCGCTGGTGCCCGCGGCATGACGGGCGCGCTCGGCGCCCAGCCGGCTCCCCTCGACCTGCTGGCCGGGGCCGAGGACGAGATCGACCGACTCTTCTCCTGAGGGCCGATCGATGTCGATGATCAACTACGCGTCGCGCGAGATCAACTGCAAGATCGTGTACTACGGCCCGGGGCTCGGCGGCAAGACGTCGAACCTGGAGTTCGTGTACGAGAAGGTGAGCCCCAACACGCGCGGGAAGCTCATCTCGCTGGCGACCGAGACCGAGCGCACGCTCTTCTTCGACTTCCTGCCCGTCGACCTGGGCGAGATCCGCGGCTTCCGCACCCGGTTCCACCTCTACACGGTGCCGGGGCAGGTCTACTACAACGCCAGCCGGAAGCTCATCCTCAAAGGCGTCGACGGCGTCGTGTTCGTGGCCGACTCGCAGGTCGATCGCGCCGAGGCGAACATGGAGTCGATGCAGAACCTGTACGACAACATGGCGGAGCACGGGTACGACCTCACCCGGATGCCGTTCGTGCTGCAGTACAACAAGCGCGACCTGCCGAACGCGGCGCCCATGGACGAGCTGGAGGCCATGCTGAACCCGGGCTGGGAGGTCACCGAGCCCGCGAAGCAGAAGCCGTCGGACAACCCGTTCCGGCCCGGCGTGCCGCTGGTCGAGAAGCTGCCGACCGGCGAGTGGTGGGAGCGCGTGCCCGCGTTCGAGGCCGTGGCGACCACCGGCGCCGGCGTCTTCGACACGCTGAAGGCGGTCTCGAAGCTGGTGGTGCGGGCGCTGGGTTGACCGGGCGCGCACGGGCGGTCCCGTCGCACCCGGCGCGTCGGTTATCTTCCGCGCCGACGCCCCGCCGACTCCGCCCGTGAACCTGCCCAACGCGATCACCGTCGCCCGCATCGCGGCCGCGCCGTTCATCGCCGTCCTCCCGTTCCTCCCGACGGCGACGGCGCGGCTCGCCGCGTTCGTGCTGTTCATCGCGGCGGCGGTGACGGACTACTGGGACGGGCACCTCGCGCGCACGCGCAACCTGGTGACCGATCTCGGGCGGATGCTCGACCCGCTCGCCGACAAGCTGCTGCTGGTCGCGACGCTCGTCCCGATGGTCGTGCTGATGGGCGGGCCGCTGCTGCTGCCGCTGCGCGGCCTCGCGACCGCGCACCCCGACTTCGCGTTCGTCACGCCGGTCGGCTACGTCGGGCTGCCGTGGTGGATCATCGCCGTCGTCGTGGGCCGCGAGGCGTTCATGACGGTCTTCCGCCAGCTCGCCTCGCGACGCGGGCTGGTGATCGCGGCGATCGGCCCCGCCAAGTGGAAGACGGGCTTCCAGTCCACCTGGGTGGGCGCGGCGTACTTCTGGTTCTTCGTCCAGACGCTGGCGACCCGCATGGGGTGGGAGGGCACCGGCGGCTGGCGCGCCTGGAGCTACTTCAACGGGATCGTGGGCGCGCTCTCGCTGGTCGGCGCGGTCGGGCTGACGCTCTACTCGCTCGGGCTCTACCTGCGCCGCTACGGCGGGATCCTGCGCGCGCCCGCTCCGTCGTCGGCGCGCCGCTGACGGCGCCGCGCGCGCCCGGAGTGCTGCCGGCGCCCGCGTCCTGATGTGTGGCGCACGTGCGACATTGCGCGCGCGCACGGACCTCCCATATTCGCCCGTCCGGCCGACTCATCCATTGCAGCGGCCGGGTTCGCTATGGGAGGCCGACGTGATTGCGGCCGGCTCCCTCCCGAGCGGGATATCGAGCTGAGGAGAGATCTTCGAATGCGCATTGCCTCGCTGCTGGGAGCCCTGACGCTGGTCGCGACGTCGACCGCGCCGCTCGCCGCGCAGGTGCAGGTCGTCACGCCGGGCGGGTCCTGGATCAACTCGCCGACCGAGAACACCGGTGGCGGCTCGAGCGCGATCACCACCACGGCGCCGCGGAGCGGCGACGGCTCGGTGGAGATGAAGGGCGACCGGACGCGCTTCTGGATGGGCAACCCGTACCTCAGCGGCCCGCAGACCAATCTCGGGCTGCTCAGCAACGTCTCCGCGTTCGGCTTCGACTGGATGGTCGCCACCAACAGCACGGCGACGCTCCATCCGGACTACACCCCCGCATTCCGCCTGCACATCATCGACGGGACCCAGCGCAGTGAGCTGATCTGGGAGGGCGTGTACAACGGCGTCTATGGCAACATGGACAACGGCACCTGGTACACCACCGACGCCACCGCCGGGACGCTCTACCGCTTCGTCTCGGGCAGCGGCGTGACGACGGTGGGCGGCTCGCAGCTCAACCAGTCGCTGACCGCCTGGAAGGGCGCGTACAGCGCGAACGCCTACGTCGCCGCCATCAGCATGGGCGTCGGCAGCTCCGCGGGGAGCGGCTACCGCGCGTTCGGCGACAACTTCGTCTACGGCAACGGCAGCACGGTCACGACGTACAACTTCGAGACGACCGCCAGCGTCGTCCCCGAGCCGTCGACCTACGTCCTGATGGGATCCGGCCTGCTCGGCCTCGCGGCCGTCGCGCGCCGTCGCCGCCAGGGCTGACCGACCGTCGCACTCGATGCACCGAGGGGGGCGCCGCGATCGCGGCGCCCCCCTCGTCGCGTGCGTCCTCGCCGCGCCCGCGCCGGCGCATCGGCCGGTTAGCTTACCGCCATGCGCATCGAGATCCTCACGATCGGCGACGAGCTGCTGCTGGGCTTCACCATCGACACGAACGGCGCGCACCTCGCGCGCGAGCTGGCGGCGATCGGCATCGAGATCGTGCGTCGCGGCTCGGTCGGCGACTCCCCCGAGGAGATCGCGACCGCGGTTCGTGAAGCCCTCGACCGGACCGGCGCCGTGATCACGACCGGCGGGTTGGGCCCGACCGCCGACGACATGACCAAGCCGTCGATCGCGAGCCTGTTCGGGCGCGCGATGACGATGGACGCCGAGCACCTCGCGTGGCTCGAGGAGCGCTGGCGGACGCGCTTCGGGGCCGAGCTGCCGGTCTCCAACCGCCAGCAGGCGCTCATGCCCGAGGGCGCGCGCAAGCTGGTGAACCGCCACGGCTCGGCGCCCGGCGTGTGGCTCGAGGACGAGCGCGGACGCTGGGTCGCGATGCTCCCGGGCGTGCCGCGCGAGATGCGCGGCATGCTCGCCGACGAGCTGCTCCCGCTCCTGCGCGAGCGGGCCGCGCACGACGCGACCGCAGAGCCGACGGTGGTCCGCTCGCGCACGCTGCGCACGACGGCCGTGGCGGAGAGCGTCATCGCCGACCGGCTGGGCGAGCATGCGCGCGGCATCGACGGGCTGTCGCTCGCGTACCTGCCCGGCCACGATGGGGTCGACCTGCGCCTGACGTCGCGCGGCCGCACAGCCGGCGACGCGGACGCGGCGCTCGCCCGCGGCCTCGACGTCCTGCGCGAGCGCGTGGGCACCTGGAGCTACGCCGAGGACGCGACCGACATGACGGAAGTGATCCTCGACCGGTGCCGCGCGGAGGGGCGCACGATCGCCGTCGCGGAGAGCTGCACGGGAGGGCTGCTCGGCGCACGGCTGACGGCGGTGCCCGGGTCCAGCGACGTCGTGCTCGGCGGCGTGATCGCCTACCACAACACGGTGAAGGAGCGGCAGCTCGGCGTGCCCGCCGCGGTCCTCGCGGAGCACGGCGCGGTCAGCGAGCCCGTCGCGCGGCAGATGGCCAGCGGCGTGCGTGCGTCGCTCGGCGCGTCGATCGGCATCGCGATCACGGGGATCGCCGGCCCGGGCGGCGGCTCGGAGGAGAAGCCGGTCGGCACCGTCTGGATGGCGGTCGACGTCGATGGGGAGGTCCGCGCGCATCGCAGCGTCTTCATCGGCGACCGCGCCGAGATCCGCTTCCGCGCCAGCCAGTTCGCGCTGGAGCTGCTGCGCCGCGCGCTCGCCGGCACCCCCGCGACGACGTAGCGCACGCGGGCTCTCCGCGTACACGCCGGCGTCCGGATCGGCGCTCGCATCCGCACTCGCGTCACGAATCCTGCCGGATCGGCAGCCGTAGGGGGCATGTCCGTTGCACCCTCCGGAGCGTCCGGCTCCGCGCGGTCCTCGCGCCGCGCCTGCCGTCTCACGTTCTCGTCGCATCTTCGCTCATGACCGCTCCCGACCAGCCCACCACCGACGACCAGCTCGCGACGCCGCCGGGCGCGGACGCCGCCGCGCCCTCCGACTCGGAGGGCGACTTCGGCCGCGACGATCTCGCGCGCCTGCTCGAGGAGCAGCGCGATCGCTATCTGCGCCTGGCCGCGGAGTACGACAACTTCCGACGCCGCTCGCAGAAGGAGCGCGCCGAGGCGGGCGGGCGCGCCCAGGCCGACCTCGTCAAGCACCTCGTCGACGCGCTCGACGACCTCGCGCGCTTCGCGCACGTCGATCCGGCATCCACCGATGCGACGACCGTCGTCGAGGGCGTCGCGATGGTCGAGCGCAAGCTCCTCAAGTCGCTCAACGGCGCCGGCCTCGAGATCATCGATCCCGTCGAGCAGCCGTTCGACCCCGCGCTGCACGAGGCGGTGAGCACCGAGCCCGCGCAGCGCCGCGAGGACGACCACGTCGTCGCGCGCGTCTACCAGCCGGGCTACCTGTTCGCCGGCCAGTTGCTGCGCCCCGCGCGCGTCGTCGTTCGCCAGTACGGCGGCTGACGCGCCTTCCGCGCGCGGCGCCACGCGCCGCGCGTCCCGCCGCGCGCGCCCCTCTGTGCGCCGCCGCCTCGCTCGACCTCTCCTCTCCCTCCCGCCGCCACGCATGCCTCAGGGCAAGGACTACTACGCCGTGCTCGGGGTGACGCCCACCGCGACGCCGGACGAGATCAAGAAGCAGTACCGCCGGCTCGCGAAGCAGTATCATCCCGACGCCAACAAGGACGATCCCAAGGCCTCCGATCGCTTCAAGGAGATCTCGGAGGCGTACGGCGTCGTGGGAGATGCGGAGAAGCGGAAGCAGTACGACGACATGCGGCGGCTGGGCGCGTTCGGCGGGATGGCGGGCGCGACGCGCTCGGGCGCGCGGGGGCCCTCGGCGGGGCCGGGTGCTGCGGGCGCGCCGCCGTTCGACTTCTCGAACATCGACGTCGGCGGGATCGGCGGCTTCGGCGACATCTTCAGCACGCTGTTCGGCGGCGCCGCGCGCCCCGGCGCGCGCGGCGCGCCGGAGGAAGGGCAGACGATCGAGAGCACGATCGAGGTGCCGTTCCGCACCGCGGCGCTCGGCGGCAAGGTGCCGGTGGAGCTCGAGGTCACCGAGGAGTGCACGACCTGCCGCGGCAGCGGTGGCGCGCCCGGCGCGTCGGTGAAGCAGTGCCCCGAGTGCAGCGGCCGCGGGACGATCTCGTTCGGGCAGGGAGGCTTCGCGGTCAACCGCCCGTGCCCGATGTGCCTCGGCCGCGGGCAGATCCCGTCGGAGCCGTGCCCGACCTGCAAGGGCGCGGGGCAGGTGCGCACGCGCAAGAAGGTGCTCGTGACCGTGCCCGAGGGCGCGGACACCGGCACGCGCGTGCGCCTGAAGGGGCAGGGCGGGCGCGGCCCGCGCGGCGGCGCGCCCGGCGATCTCGTGATCACCTTCTCGGTCACGCCCGATCGCTTCTTCCGTCGCGAGGGGCTCGACGTCGTGGCGACGGTGCCGCTCAACGTCGCGCAGGCGACGCTCGGGTCGAAGATCAGCGTGAAGACGCTCGACGGGAAGAAGGCCACCGTGCGCATCCCGGCCGGCACCGCGAGCGGCCGGCGCTTCCGCATCCGCGGCCAGGGGATCCCGAAGGGCGAGCAGCGGGGCGACATGATCGTCGAGACGACGATCACGGTGCCCGAGTCGCTCACCGACGAGCAGCGCGCCCTCATGGAGCGGTTCGCGGACGCCACCAACCTCCGCCACTGATGCGGACCGCGACGCAGGTGCTCGCGCCGACCGTGGTCGCGACCCTGCTGCTGGCCGGCGCCGCGGCCGCGCAGGACACGGCGGTGGTGCGCACGGTCCACGACGCGCGCCGCGCCACGCTCGCAGCGCTGCCCGCCGGGACGTTCGTGCGCATGATCGACGACGCGGCGGCGCGTCCCGCCTGGGTGCAGGGACACCTGCTCCGCGTCGCGGACGACACGCTGCACCTGCGCGACGGCTGGCGCGGCACGCCGGTGGCGGTGCCGCTCGGGCGCGTCACGCGCGCCGAGATGCGCGGGAAGGGGGAGCGCACCGTAGGGATCGTGACGGGGACGCTCGTGGGCGTGGTGTTCGGGGTGGCCACGACGGCGCTCGAGAACCGCCGAGGCGTGCTCGTCGCCGGCGCCGTGGTGAACGGGCTCCTCGGCGGCGCCATCGGTGCGCTCGCGACGCGCGAGCGGTGGGTCGCGCTCTGGCCCGCGGGTGCGGTGAGCACGCGCTAGACGTCCGCCGCGCACGCGCGCGAACGGCGCGTGAGCGGCGCGGTCGAGCGGTCGTGCGCGCCGGCGGCGGTGACGATTCCCGTGCCGCGCGCCCGTTGCGCGAGCCGGTTCACGATGGCACCGTGCGACCGCGCGGCGCGCGGACGAGTGCGCGATCGCGCGGCCAGCCGCGTACCTCGCGGCGCTCTCGCTTCCCGCTCCAGTCGTACGATGCACCGATCCTCCCCCGCCGCGTGCGCCCGCATGCTGCGCCGTGGCGCCTCGCTCGCGTCGCGAGCCGTCCGCACGCTCGCCTGCGCCTCGTTCGTCGTGCTCGCCGCCTGTGAGGATCGCGCGATCGAGTCGCCGCGGCCCGCGGAGCCGAAGCCGCCCGCCGAGCTCGCGGTCTCGCTGTCGCCGGCGCAGATCACGTGCACGCCGGGGCGATCGGTGCGGGTCCAGGCGACCGTCACCGGGAGCGTCGCGACCCCGCTCGTCACCTTCGTCGCCCACGACGTGCGCGTGGCGGTCAGCGCCGACGGCGCCACCGCGAACGTCCGCTGCCTGACGCGCGGGCAGACCTCCGTGGCGGCCGTCGCGGTCGACGGCCGGGAGCGCGCATCGGCCACGGTGCCGATCACCGTGCAGCCGCGCCCCGCGAGCGTCGTGCTGTTCGCGACGCCCAAGATGCTCGCCGACTTCGAGAATCCGCGGAGCGGCGTGGCCGCGTTCCTCCAGCACTACGAGCCGCTCACGCGGCGCGCCTCCGAGGTCATCGTCATCTTCGCGGTCGGCAACAGCGAGCACATGCTGAGCTACCGCGGTCCCGCGTACATGAGCGACTCGGTCATGTGGGCGGCGTACACCGACGGCAAGGACGTCCCCGCCTTCAACCGCAAGCTGCGCTTCCGGCAGATCGCGAACATCGTGCAGACGTTCAAGGACGTCGCCGCCGAGTCGCGGCTGCGGCTGAAGGTCTACGACCAGATCGACCCGGGGCCGGAGATGGCGTGGGAGTACTGGAAGTACACGCGCCATCCCGAGTGCATGGACCTGCGCCTGGAGAGCTTCGACATTCGCGGGCGGCTCAAGCCGGACTCGCTGATCTACGCGAGCGCGCCGCAGGGCGCGCCCGCGGGGAAGCTGTGCGGCGAGTTCATCGTCGACCAGGCGGCCGTGTACCTGCGCGACCACGGCTTCGACGGGATCCTCTACGGCAACCAGTTCGGCACCCGCGGCAAGTGGGAGCCGGGACGCGGGCCCGGGTACACCGCGGCGGAGGCGGAGGCGATCCAGGCCTTCCTCGACTACTCGAACCGCGCGTACGGCGAGCGCGAGATCATGTGGTTCGACTCGTACAACAACGTCGACGTCGAGCGCGAGACCTTCAGCTTCCCGTACAGCGGCTATCAGGCCTTCGACTACCTGATGGCGTCGGGCTTCTGCGTCATCACCGACACGCCGCGCTACGTCGACAACCTCGAGAGCAAGCTGCGCATCAACCCCGGCCCGCGCATCCTCGCCACGCTCGACTACGTCGATCCGTGGTACACGTACGACTCGATGCGCGACTTCGCGGAGGAGTCGCAGCGTCTCGAGGACATCGCCGTGCGGTACCGCGACCGCATCGACGGGCTGGTGTTCTTCGCGAACGACCACAACGGCGTGCCCGTCCCGCGCCGCATCATCGAGGCGTTCGCGGCGCGCTTCTACGCCGACTGAGCGTGCCGCGCGGCCGGTGCGCTACGCGGCGAGCACCGGCAGCGCGAGCCGCTGTCCCAGCGCCGCGTCGATGAAGCCGCCGCCGAGCAGCTGCGGGCCGGCGTAGAGCACCGCCGACTGGCCGGGCGTGATGGCGGCGACCGGTTCCTGGAGCGCCAGCTCGACCAGGTCGCCGTCCACGCGCACGAGCTCCGCGGGGACGGCGCGCGCGCGATGGCGCACCTGCACCTCGACCATCGTGCCGACGCTCGGCGCGTCGACGAGCCAGTTCACGCCGCGCGCGATCAGGCCGCGCCCGAGCAGCTGCTCGCGCGGGCCGATCACCACCGCGCGGTCGGCCGGGCGGATCGCGACGACGTACATCGGCTCCGCGAAGCCGCCCGGCAGCCCGCGCCGCTGCCCGATCGTGTAGCGCGCGTGCCCCTCGTGCTCACCGACGACGCGCCCGTCCGTCGTCAGGATCGGCCCGGGGGCGAGCGACGGCGCGTCGGCGCCGAGCCGCTGCCGGATGATCTTCGTGTGGTCGCCGTCGGGCACGAAGCAGATGTCCTGGCTCTCGATCTTCTCGGCCACGACGTCGAGTCCCAGCTCCCGCGCGAGCGCGCGCGTCTCGGCCTTCGTGCGCGCGCCCACCGGCAGCAGCATGCGCGACACGACCGCGCGGTCGATGCCCCAGAGGAAGTACGTCTGGTCCTTGGAGAGGTCGTCGCCGCGCAGCAGGCGGCCGTCCGCGACGCGTGCGTAGTGGCCGGTCGCGATCCAGCGCGCGTCGATCGCGTCCGCCTTGCGCAGCAGGTCGCGGAACTTGGTGAACGTGTTGCAGCGGACGCACGGGATGGGCGTGCGCCCGCGCGCGTACTCGTGCACGAAGTCGTCGACGACGTCGGCGCCGAACCGGTCCTCCAGATTCAGCACGTAGTGCGGCACCCCGAGCCGCTGGCACACGCGCCGCGCGTCGTCGATCGAGTCGAGCGAGCAGCACGGACGATCCGGGACCTCCTCGCCGTAGCAGAACAGCTTCATGGTCGCGCCGACCACGTCGTAGCCCTGCGCCACGAGCAGCGCGGCCGCGACCGACGAGTCGACGCCGCCGCTCATCGCGACGAGGACGCGCTCGCGCGTGCTCACCACGCCGGCCCCGCGACCGTCGCCGCGCGCGCCTTCTCGACGAGGCGCGCGAACAGCGCGCCGACCTGCTCGACCTGCTCGGGCGTCGAGAGGCAGCCGAAGCTGAGACGCACCGCGCCGAGCGCGAGCTCCGGGGACACGCCCATGGCGGTCAGGACGTGCGACGGCGCCGCGCTCCCGGTCTGGCATGCCGAGCCGCCCGACACGGCGACGCCGTGCAGATCGAGGCCCATCAGCAGCGTCTCGGCGTCGACGCCCGGAACGGAGACGCTGGTGACGTGCGGCGCGCGTGCGGCGCCGCGCCCGTGGACGACGAGGTCGGGCACCGCGGCCAGCAGCCGCGCCTCCATCGCGTCGCGCAGGGCGCGCAGGCGCGCGCACTCGTGCTCCGCCTCCGCGAGCGTCAGCTCCGCCGCGACCGCGAGCGCCACCGCGAAGGCGACGTTCTCCGTGCCGGGGCGGCGGCCGCGATCCTGCGCGCCGCCATGCAGCATGGGCTCCAGCGGCGTCCCGCGGCGGATGTAGGTCGCCCCGATGCCCTTGGGCGCCCCGATCTTGTGGCCCGAGATCGTGAGCAGGTCGATCGGCAGTGTCGCCAGGTCGATCGGGAGCTTGCCGAACGCCTGCACGGCGTCGGTGTGGAACACGGCGCCCGTCGCGCGCGCCCGCGCCGCCAGCTCGGGCACCGGCTGCACGACGCCGACCTCGTTGTTCACCCACATGACCGAGCAGACGGCGACGTCGTCGCGGAGCGCGGCGGCGAACGCATCGCCGTCCACCGCTCCGTCGGAGTCGACGCGCACGATGCGCTCCTCCGCGCCGTCGCCCGCGGCGTGATGCACGGCGGCGAGGACCGCCTTGTGCTCGATCGGCGTCGTCACGATCGCGCGGCGGCCGCTCGCGCGCCGCGCGCGCCACGCGCCGAAGGTGGCGAGGTTGTCGCCCTCGGTGCCGCCCGAGGTGAAGCACACCTCGTCGGCGCGCGCGCCGAGGCAGCGCGCGACGCGCTCGCGCGCCTCATCGAGCGCGGTGCGCGCCTCGCGTCCCCAGCGGTGCGCGCTCGACGGGTTGCCGAAGCGCGGACCGAGGTAGGGCTCCATCGCCGCGCGGACCTCGTCCCGCACCGGCGTGGTCGCCGCGTGGTCCAGGTAGATGGGTTCGGGCATGTCGAAAGATACCCCTGCCGCGCCCGAGTGGCGCACGGGCGGCGCGCGACGGGTGGCTGTGGGCGCGGGCATCGCGGTCGTAGCTTGCGGAGGGCGACGCCGCCCGAGCCCCTGCCGATCGCAGCCCATCGACCGCGATGTACGCGACCTGTCTCTTCTGCAACGCGCCGCTGGGGCGCAACGAGACGCTCGAGCCGTTTCCCGTCGGCCGACGCCTGGCCTACGACGCCGCGCGCGGCCGGCTGTGGGTGGTCTGCCGGCGCTGCGAGCGGTGGAACCTCTCGCCCGTCGAGGAGCGGTGGGAGGCGATCGAGGCGGCGGAGCGGCTCTATCGCGGCACGCGGCTCCGCGCCGCGACCGACCAGGTAGGGCTCGCCCGCGTCGGCGACGGGTTGGAGCTCGTCCGGATCGGCCGTCCGCTGCGTCCCGAGTTCGCGGCGTGGCGCTACGGCGACCAGTTCGGGCGGCGCCGTCGCCGGCAGATCGCCTGGGCCGGCGCCGGACTGGCCGCCATCGGCGCCGTGGCGGTCGGCGGCGCCTCGATCGGCATCGGCGTGGGCTCGTTCCTGTGGATCGGCCAGCGTGCCGCGCAGCGGGCACTGCACGGCTCGCCGGACGCCGTCGTCGCCCGCATGACGGCCGCAGGACGCGGCGTCGCGCTGACGCGGAAGGATCTGGCGCAGGTGCGCATCCGCGGGGAGGAGGATCGCCCCTTCGGCGTCGAGGTGCCGGACGGCTCGCGTCGGCTGCTCCTGGAGGGGGAGGAGGCGGTACGCGTGGTTGGCCGGCTCATCCCGGCGGTCAACCGCTTCGGCGCCGCGCCTGCCGCGGTACGCGAAGCGGTCGATGCGCTGGAACGCGCTGGCGGGCCGGAGGGCTACCTCGCCGGGCTGCGGCGGCGCGCCGCGGCCACCCGAAGCCGGGCGGGCAAGACGGAGTCCTGGTGGGGGGCGGACGAGATCCCGCGCACCGGACTCTACGCGCTCGGCGCCACCGACCGGATCGCGCTCGAGATGGCGGCGCACGAGGAGCAGGAGCGTCAGGCGCTCGAGGGCGAGCTGGCGGCGCTCGAACGCGCCTGGCGTGACGCCGAGGAGATCGCGGCCATCGCCGACGACCTGCTGGTGCCCGGCAGCGTGCGGCAGCGCCTCGACGCACTCGGCGCGCGCCCGCCGCGCGAGCCGTAGCGCGCCACTCGAAAAGCGCTACGCGTCGGTGCGGAGCAGCGCGCGCACCGGCGCGCCGTCGAGCCCCGCGACCCGGAGCGGCGGCGCGAGCAGCTCGTAGCGGCCGGCGGCCACGTCGCGCAGGTCGAGGTTCTCCAGGTTGTACGCGCCCGCGCCGAACAGCGCATGATGGGTCGCGAGCGTCTTGCTGTCGCGCGCGTCGACGGACGGCGAGTCGACGCCGAGGAGGCGCAGCCCGCGCGCGGCGAGCGAAGCGACGGCGTCGGGGGCCACCCATGGCCACGCGTCCGGGAACGCGCCGCCGGCGATCGTGCGTCCCGTGCGCAGGAGCAGCCGCGGCGCGTCGGCGAGCGCGTCGTGCAGCGACAGGCCGTGCGCCCGCGCGCACGCCTCGAGCGTCGCCAGCGTCAGCGCGCCGGGGCCGTCGGGATCGGCGCCCGCGGCGACGTCGCCGACGTCGAGCACTAGCGCCGGGCCGACGAACGCGTCGAGCGGGAGCGCGTCGGACGCCGCCCAGCCGTCGTGCACGTGCAGCGGCGCGTCCGCGTGGGTGCCGACGTGCGGACTGAGCGTCATCGCCGACAGGTTGATGCTCGCGCCGCCGGCGATGGTGCACGTCCACCCGCAGCTGAACGGCACGTCGCCGGGCCACTCCGGCGTGCCGGGACCGAGCACCACGCTCACGTCCAGCAGGCGCATGGCGCGACGCGGCTCAGGGACGCCCGGTCGCCGCGCCGAACAGCCGGCTGCGCACGTCCCAGAGCACGGGGAAGAAGCGGTGGGACACCGTACGCGCGAGGTACTTCGCGCCGAGCGTGCCGCCGGTGCCCATCGTGCCGGGGCCGATGATCCGCTCGACGAGCTGCACGTGCGCGAAGCGCCAGCGCGCGAACTGCTGCTCGTATTCCAGCAGCCCCTCGGCGAGCAGGAAGAGCGTGGTCGGGCCGGGGCCCGTGTACAGCTCCTCCGGCGCGACGCCCGACTGCTCCAGCAGCGCGAGGAAGAGGTCCTGCAGCGCGGGCTTGTCCAGCTCCGCCTGCACCAGCGCCGGCACCTCGCCGTGCTCGCGCAGCACCTGCAGGAAGTGCGGGTCGCGCAGCCCGCTCGCCGCCTCGATCGCGCGGAACTGCACGCTCTGCGATCCGCTGGAGCTGCCCAGATAGCCGCGGAACTGCAGGAAGCGCTGCGGCGGCAGGGTGTCGAGCGCCGTCAGCTGCGACGACACGATGCGGGTGAGCGCGTTCAGCCGCTGCACGCGCCAGAGCGCCGACTCCGCGTTGCGCTCGGCCAGGCAGCCGCGCAGCGCGTCGAGTTCGCGCAGCAGCACCTTAAACCACAGCTCGCTCGCCTGGTGCACGATGATGAACAGCAGCTCGTCGGGATGCTCGGGCGAGCCCTCGGCGGCGGACCGCGGATGCTGCAGCGCCAGCAGCTCGTCGAGCGCGAGGTACGAGCCGTACGTGATCGGCGCGTCGGACGTGCCGTGGGCGGAGATGTCGGTGGCCATCGGGACGGTCAGAACGTGGAGACCTGCAGCGTGGTCACGTCGTCGACGCGCATCGTCTCGAGCGTGAGGAACGGCTCGCCGTACCGGCAGCGGATCAGCGAGCCGTAGTGCGCCGCGTGATGGCGCACGATGTCGTACAGCGGCTCGCCGTTGGGCATGACCTCGCCCGCCTGGATCGCGCCGTCGAACTGCGAGCTGTAGCAGCGCACCGCCTCCAGCTTGCGCTCGAACACGTCCGACACGTCGACGACGAAGGTCGGCTTGACGAAGTCCTCGCGGTAGGCGATCGCGTGCAGCAGCTTGCGCGGCCGGTGCGCGGGGAGCCCCGGCGCGAACTTCACGATGCCGGCGAGGAAGCACGCGTCGCGGATCAGCTCCGCGGCCAGGCGATGGTCGGGGTGCCGGCCCACCGGCGACGGCCCGATGACGATCGTCGGCCGCAGCCGCCGCAGGACCTGCACGAGCGCGGCGCGCGTCTCGGGCGTGTTGCCGATGCCGGCGTCGGGGAGCGCGAGGTTCTCGCGCACCGTGAGCCCGAGGACGCGCGCCGCGGCCTCCGCCTCGGCGGCCCGCAGCTTGGCCGAGCCGCGCGTGCCCATCTCGCCCTGCGTGAGATCGAGGACGCCGGTGCGATGGCCCTGCGCGGCCGCCTTGAGCAGCGTGCCGCCGCAGGTCAGCTCGACGTCGTCGCGGTGCGGACCGATCGCGAGCACGTCGAGCGGGAGCGCCTCGTGCCGCGCGTCGTCGGCGGCGCCCTCATGGGGAGGTTGCATGGCGCGGAATGTAGACGGCCCCGCGCGGCGCCCGCCAGCGAAGCGGCGCGGCGCGCACGCGCCCGAACGCGACCCGCGCCGGCGTCGCGGAGGGGGGCGACGCCGGCGCGAGCCGGGCGGATCAGCGGAACTGCGCCGGAGCGCCCGCGCTCACCGCAGGCTGCCGCAGCGGGCGAGCACCGCGTCGCGCGCCTCGGCGACCCGCAGCGAGGGGGCCGTCGCCTGCCACAGCGTGCCGTCGTTCGCGCGGGACTCCGCGCTCGCTTCGGTGCCGCCGCTCACGCGGGACACCTGACGTGCCAGTGGCGCGCTCTCGCCCGACGCGGCGGAGCCCGACGACGCGAGCGCCTGTCCCCGCACGACGAACGTCTGCGCCAGCACGCGCAGCCCGTGGCCCAGCTTCTTGAAGGACACGGTGAGCGCGTCGATCCGGCGCGGCTCGACCGAGGGCGCGTCCAGCGGCGCGCTGCGCGCCAGGAGCGTGGGCTCCGCCGCCTCGGTGTCCTGCTCGATCACCGGAAGGCCGTGCTGCTCGGCGACCTCCGCGACGCAGCCGAGCAGCGTCGTCGGCGTCATGGAGTCCGAGATCGGGCTGATCTTGAAGGCGCCGGCGCCCCGACAGCCGGTGCTGAGCAGCGCGGCGACGGTGAGGGCGGGCAGGGCGCGGCGCAGGCGCGACGCGCGGCGGGCGAGGGGACGGTGCTTCACGGATGTCCCTCCGGGAACGGCGGAGACGGCGGACGGCGGCGACGCACCAGGGGAGCGCGTCGCGGGAAGGGGACGCGGAACATGTGTATCCGCGCGGAGCATGCGCAAGACGAGCGGATGTCCACCGCGTCACCGGTCTCGAGCGCAGGTCGCTCCACGTGAAACGGGGCACCCGCGCATCGCGCGGGCGCCCCGTTTCTCCCCTCGTGGAGGGGCCGCCTCACTCGTAGCGCAGCGCCTCGACCGGGTCGAGCTTCGCCGCGCGCACGGCGGGCACCATGCCGAAGGCGACGCCCGTCAGCGCGGACACCACGAGCGCGCTGATCACCGCGCCGGGCGGCACCGCGGCCGGGATCGACTCGAAGAGGTTGCGGATGATCGCCGCGGCGCCCCAGCCGAGCAGGAGCCCGATCGCGGCGCCGATGCAGGTGAGCGTCACCGCCTCGACGAGGAACTGCCAGAGGATCGTCGCCTTCGTCGCGCCGAGCGCCTTCCGCACGCCGATCTCGCGGGTGCGCTCGGTGACCGAGATCATCATGATCGCGACGACGCCCACTCCGCCGACGAGCAGCCCGACCGCCGACAGGCTGAGGCCGATGATGAACAGGGTGCCGAACAGCTTGTCGAACACCTCCATCATGCGGTCGGACGTGACGAGCGCGAAGGTGTTCGGCTGCGACGGCCGCAGCCCGCGGCGTCCGCGCAGCGCGGCGGTCACCTCGTCCATGACGTCGGCCTGCACCGTCCCGTCGCGCGGCTTCACCATCAGCATCACGCCGCGCGTCCAGAGGTTCAGGTGCCGGCGCGCGGTGCCCATCGGGACGATGGCGCGCGGGCGGTCCGGCCCGCGCCCGTCCATCGACTTGAGGAAGCCGGCCGTCGTGTGGTAGACGCCGATCACGGTGAACGGCTGGTCCTCGATCGTGATCTGCTTGCCGATCGGGTCCGAGTCGCCGAAGAGGCGCGACTTGAGCGTGTCGTTGATGATGACCACGCGGGCGGCGGCGTTCTCCTCCTGCGCGCTGAAGTTGCGCCCAGGCGAGATGTCGCCCTTGTCGGTCTCCATCCACTCGGCGCTGAGCGCGTCGTAGCCCACCGACGGCAGCGCCTTGTCGCGGTAGCGGAACGGCTTCTGGTCGCCCCAGATCTCGGTGACGGCGGCCACCGACGGCAGCCCGCGGATCATCTGCGCCTCGTCGCGCGTGATCGGCGGGTTGCGGCGGCTCGGGTCGTCCTCGTTGGGGCCGAAGCTGACGTTGATCGGCCGGCGGCGGACCTGGAACGACGTCGCGCCGAACGACTCGACGTCGTTCTGGAAGCTCTTGGTCATCCCGTGCACGGCGGCCGCCATGGCGACGACGACGAACACGCCGATGGCGACGCCGAAGATCGTGAGGGCGGCGCGCACCTTGTTCGCGACCAGCGCCTCGAGCGCGATGCCGATGCCCTCGAAGGTCTGGAGGACGCGGGTGAAGAACGGCATCAGGGCCTCACTCGGAGCGCAGGGCGGTGATCGGATCCAGCCGCGCGGCGCGGCTGGCGGGGTACGCGCCGGACACGATGCCGACGCCGGCGCCGACGACGAGCGCGACGGCGATCGACCAGGGCGCCACGCCGGCGGGGAGGAACGGGAAGGCCACCGACAGGAGCTTGGCGGCGCCGAGGCCGAGCGCGATGCCCATCGCCGCGCCCACGACGCTCAGCGTCGCCGACTCGACGAGGAACTGGCGCAGGATGTCCTTCCGCCGCGCGCCGAGCGCCTTGCGGATGCCGATCTCGCGCGTCCGCTCCGCGACCGCGACGAGCATGATGTTCATGATGACCATGGAGCCGACGATCAGCCCGATCGCGGGCAGCGCGGTGCCGAACATCAGCATCTTGCCCTTCAACTCGTCGAAGAACTGCAGCGCCGAGTCGGATGTCTCGAAGGAGAAGTTGTCCTCCTCGCCGGGGCTCAGGCCGCGGTGCCCGCGCATCGTCTCGCGCACCATCTCCTGCAGGTCCTCGAGCATCTCGCGCGTCGGCGCCTGCACGATCAGCCCGTCCACGTCGCCGCGCGGATTGGTGATGCGCCGCATCGGGCTGTTGAAGGGCGCCACCACCTGCCGGTCGAGCGAGAACCCGAAGACGTTGCCCTGCTTCTCGATCACGCCGACCACGGAGTACGGGATCCCACCGATGCGGATCTCGCGGCCGAGCGGATCGAGGTTCGGGAAGAAGTCGCGCGCGATCTCGTCGCCGATCACGACCACCGCCGAGCCCAGCTCTGCCTCCTGCGGCGTGAACGCGCGACCGCTGGAGAGGTCGTACTGCTTGATGCGGAAGAAGTCTCCGTCGGTCGCGACCGCGTCGACCTGCCGGCGGCGGGCGTACGGCGTCACGGCGTAGACGCGGTCCTGGCTCGAGATCGCGGTCTGCGTGCCCGGCGGAAGCGCCTCGCGCATCACGCGCACGTCGGCGACGTAGAGGCGCGGCCGGCGCTGGATGCGCCGCCACTCCTCCTCGGAGTAGTCGCCGCCGATGAAGTTGAAGCGGCGCACGGTGAACGTGTTCCCGCCGATCAGCTTCCCGGCGAAGTCGTTCTCCATGTAGTTGCTCATCCCCTGCACGATGGAGATGACGGCGATCAGGAACATCACGCCGATGAGCACGCCGAGCACGGTGAAGAAGCTCTTGAGCTTCTGCACGCGGATCTGCTGGAGCGCGAGCCGGACGGCTTCGAGCAGGGGCATTGGAGGGGAGGGGCGGGAAGGACTGCTGCGGACTGCGGACTGCGGATCAGCTGCGGACTGCTTGGCTCGGAACAGGTCCGCAGCCCGCAGCCCGCAGCGCTACTCGTATCTCAGCGCGTCGACCGGATCGAGCCGCGCCGCGCGGATCGCCGGCAGCATGCCGAAGGCGATCCCCGTGAACGCGCTGGCGATCAGGGCGGCGACGACCGCGGTCGGCGGCACGGCCGCCTCGATGGGCGTCACGCTGCGGATCGCGGCGGCGATGGCGGTCCCCAGCAGGAGCCCGATGACGGCGCCGATGCCGGTGAGCGTCGCCGCCTCGACGAGGAACTGCCAGAGGATGATCGCCTTGGTGGCGCCGAGCGCCTTCCGCACGCCGATCTCGCGGGTGCGCTCGGTGACCGAGATCATCATGATCGCCACCACCCCGACGCCGCCGACGATCAGCCCCACCGCGGAGAGGACGATCATCACCAGGAAGAAGGCGCCGACGACCTTGTTGTAGGTCTCGAGGATCTTCTCGGGCGTCGAGATGAAGAAGTTGTTCGCGTCGGCCGGGCGCAGGCGGCGCTCGGTGCGCAGCACGCCGAGCACGTCGTCCATCGCCACGTCGCGCGCGACGCCCTCGCGCGGCTTGACGGTCATCTGCATCCAGCGGTCGCCGACGTCGAGCCGGCGGCGGGCGGTCTCGAAGGGCACGTACAGGCGTCCCTTCTCCCCCGAGTCGAACGCCGTCGCGATCGGCTCGAAGACGCCGATGACGGTGAACAGCTGCCCGTTGAGGCGGACCTCCTTGCCGATCGCGCTGCCGTCGCCGAACAGGCGCTCGCGCAGCTTGCCGTTGATGAGCGCGACGGGGGCGGCGGCCTCGTTCTCCGCCGTCGTGAAGTCGCGGCCGTCCACCAGCGCGCCGCCCTCGACCTCCAGCCACCCCGGCGTGTAGGCGCCCACGCCGACGCTCGGCAGGTCGCGGTCGGCGTACTTGACCGCCGTCGACGAGCCGATCTGCGACACGACGAGCTTCACGGTCGAGAGCTCGGCGATCCGGCGCGCCTGCTCGATCGTGAGCGGCGGGAAGCGGCGCCACGGGCAGGAGTCGGCGGAGCCGTTGCAGCTCACCAGCTCCCCGGGCCACTTCGTGACGAAGAAGGTCGTCGGGCCGGCGGCGGCGATCGCCTTCGACACGCCGCCGTTGATGCCGTGGACCGCGGCCGACATCACCGTCACCACGAACACGCCGACGGCGATGCCGAGGATGGTGAGCCCGGCGCGCACCTTGTTGGCGCGGATCGCGTCGACGGCGATGACGACGCCCTCGAGCAGCGCGAGCACCCGGTCGATGATGCGCATGCCGGTCACTCCTGGCGCAGCGCCGTGATGGGATCGAGGCGCGCCGCGCGGCTCGCCGGGTACACGCCCGCCAGCACCCCGACGCCCGCGCCGAGGCCGACCGACACCCAGACCGACCACATCGCGATGCCGGTCGGCAGCGGCGTGGTCATCGCCACCAGGCGCGCGAGCGCGACGCCGAGTGCCACGCCGAGCGCGGCGCCCAGCACCGACAGCGTCGTCGACTCGGCGAGGAACTGCGCGAGGATGTCGCGCCGACGCGCGCCGAGCGACTTGCGCACGCCGATCTCGCGCGTGCGCTCGGCGACGGCGACGAGCATGATGTTCATGATGACGATCGCGCCGACCACCAGCCCGATCGCCGGCAGCACGATGCCGGCGAGCACGAGGTACTTCTTGATCGACAGCCACTGCGAGAGCGCGCTCTGCGAGCTCTCCAGCGCGAAGTCGTCGGGCTGGCCGGGGCGCAGCTGGTGACGGCGGCGCATCGTCTCGCGCACGACCTCCTGCAGCACCGCCTGCTCGGCCGCGTTCTGCCCCTGCACGACGACGCCGTAGAGGTTCACGCGCGCGTGCGTGATGCGGCGCATGGGCGACAGGAACGGCCCGAAGACCTGACGATCCAGGTTCAGCCCGAAGACGGAGCCCTGCTTCTCCAGCACGCCGATCACTTGGAACGGCACGCGCTCGATCAGCAGCTCGCGCCCGATCGGGTCGACACCCGGGAAGTACTCCTGCGCGACGCTCTGCCCGATGATGACGACCGGCGACCCGATGGCCGCCTCCTGCTCGTTGAAGATGCGGCCGCGCTCGACCACCAGGTCCTTGATGCGGAACAGGTCCGGCGTCACCGCCTGCGCGACGACCTGCGGCCCGCCCGAGACGTACCTGGTGGTCGGATTCACCCAGCGCAGGTCCTGGATCGCCCAGCGCGCGCCGGCCGGCAGCGCCTCGCGCACCGCGTACGCGTCCTCGACCGTGATGGGCGGACGGCGCTGCAGCGCCTTCCACTGCGCCTCGGTCATCTCGCCCATGTTGATGTCGGGCGTCTTGCGCAGCGAGAACGTGTTCACGCCGAGGAACTTGCCGGCGAAGTCCTGCTCCACGTAGCGCGCCATCCCGTTCACCACCGAGACCACGGCGATGAGGAACATCACGCCGATGGTCACGCCGAGCAGCGTGAAGAAGCTCTTGAGCTTCTGCACGCGGAGCTGCGTGAGCGCGAGGCGGACGGCTTCGAGGAATGGCATCGGCGGGAAGGCGCGGGGCGGCGATGCGAAAGGCGGGAGGGGTGCGTCGGGGATCCGTACGCACCCCTCCCGCCCGTCGTTTCGCGCGAGATCAGTGCGCCGGCTGGGTCGAGATGCGGCTGGCGAACTGCTCGCGGCGCTCGTCGCTGGCGATCACGCCGTCGCGCAGCACGATCACGCGCCGTGCATGCGCGGCGATGTCCGGCTCGTGCGTCACCATGACGACTGTCTGCCCCGTGCTCGCGAGGTTCTCGAACACGCGCATGATCTCCTCGGACGTGTTCGAGTCGAGGTTGCCCGTCGGCTCGTCGGCGAGGAGGATCGCCGGGTTGTTGACCAGCGCGCGCGCGATGGCGACGCGCTGGCGCTGACCGCCGGAGAGCTCGTTCGGGCGGTGCCCGAGACGCGCGCCCAGCTGCACCTTCTCGAGCGCCTCGGTCGCGCGGCGCTTCCGCTCGGCCGCCGGGACGCCGGCATAGACGAGCGGCAGCTCGACGTTCTGCAGCGCCGTGGAGCGGGGGAGCAGGTTGAACGTCTGGAAGACGAAGCCGATCTCGCGGTTGCGCACGTGCGCCAGCGAGTCGTCCGACATAGTCGAGACGAGCTGCCCGTTGAGCCAGTACTCGCCGGCGTTCGGGGTGTCGAGGCAGCCGATGAGGTTCATCAGCGTCGACTTGCCCGAGCCGGACGGGCCCATGATGGCGACGTACTCGTTCCGCCGGATGGCGAGGTCCACGCCCCGGAGGGCGCGGACGACCTCGCCGCCCATGTCGTACTCGCGCTTCAGGCCGCGCGTGACGATCACCCACTCCTTGCCGGGCGCCTGGCCGGTCACGCCGACGACGGCGCGGCGCTCGGCCGTCGTGCTGATCGGCGCCTCGAAATCCGCCGACGGTTCGAGGTGCGTGCTCACGACTTGGCTCCCGGCTTGGCGGCGCCCTTCGCGTCCTTGCCCGCCGGCTGCTCGTTGCTGCGCACCAGGGCGCCGTCCTTCAGCTCCCGGATGGCCTGGTAGGTTCCTGCCACGATCTTCTCTCCTTCCTTGAGGCCGCTCACGACTTCGAAGTGCTTCTCGCCCGCGATCCCCACCTTTACGGGGCGGAAGCTCACCTTGTTGTCGGCCCCCACGATGAACACGCCCTCGACGTCCTTCTTGCCGACCTGCTTCTGCGGCTGGCGGCTGCCGAGCGTCGGGGCGGTGTCGGTGTTGGCGATCGCCTCGTCCTCACGGACCGTGAGGGCGATGATCGGCACCGAGAGCGCCTTGGTGCGCGTGTCCGTGATGACCTTGGCGGTCGCCGAGAAGTCCGGGCGCGTCTCGGTCGGGGCGTTCACGAGCTGGATCGTCACCTCGTAGTCGATCGCCTGGTCGGCGGCCGCCGCGGCCGTGCCGGCCGCCTTGAGCGAGCTGTTCGAGATCTCGGTGACGCGGCCGACGAACGTCGTGTCCGGGAAGGCGTCGATCTGGATGACCGCCGAGTCGCCGACCGAGATGCGGGCGACGTCGGTCTCGTCGACCTTCACCTTCGTCTCCATCGTGCTCATGTCGCTGATCGTCAGGAGCGTCGCCGCGTCCTTGTTCAGCGTGCCCTGGATCGCGGTCTCGCCCTCCTCGACGTTCAGGCGGGTGATCTTGCCGCTCATCGGGGCGACGATCGTCGTGCGCTCCAGGCCGCGGCGCGCGTCGCGCAGGCCGGCGATCGCCTGGTCGACCTGGTGCTGCGCGGCCTCGTAGAGCGCCTGGTTCACCTCGGCCTGCGTCTTCAGCTGCTCGAGCTCCTGGGCGGAGACGAGCTGCGGGTTCTGCTTGACGATCTCGTTCTGGCGCTTGTAGGTCGCCTGCGCCTGCACCCAGTTGGCCTTCGCCTGCGCCGCCTGGGCGCGCGCCGACGAGACGGCCGCCTCGGCGCGCTGCACCGCGGCCTCGGACTGCACCGGGTCGATCTGGAGCAGGAACTGCCCCTTCGTCACCATCTGCCCCTCCTGCACGGCGAGGCGCACGATGCGGCCCGTCACGTCGGCGCTGACGTCGACCTTGGTGTGCGGGATGATCTGCCCGCTGGCAGTCACCGAGGCGACGAGGTCCTGGCGGCCGACGGCCTCCATCTTGACCTCGACGGCCTTCGTGCCGCGCTTGGACGCGCCGACGGCGGCCACACCGGCCAGGGCGGCGATGGCGACGCCGGCGATGGTCAGCTTCATGCGCTTCGACATTGGGGCTCCGAGAGGGGAGGGGTAGGACTGGGGTGCGGGGCGCCGGCGGGCGCCCGGTCGCGAAGGGGGAGCGGTCGGGCCCGCGCGTCAGCGCAGCGGGCGGCCGACCGCGTTCTCGAGCGCCGCGAAGGCGCGATGGTACTCGTAGATCGCGTTCACGTAGTCGGTCTGCGCGCGCGCGTACTCGTCGCGGGCGGTGGCGACGTCGATGAACGTCCCGGCGCCCACGCGGTAGCGCTCTTGCGCGAGGAACAGCGCCTCGCGCGCGGTGTTGGCGCTCTGCTCCTGCAGCGCGACCGTCTGGCGCTGCGCGGTCAGCGTGCGGAACGCGCCCGTCACGTCGGCGACCAGCTGCAGCTCCTGCGCGCGCACGCGGAACGCCGCGTCGTTGCGGTTGGCCTGCGCCTCCTCGACCCGCTGCTCGCGCGTGAAGCCGTTGAACACCGGGAACGACAGCGTCGCGGTGACGCTGTACGGATTGCGGCGATAGCCGTACAGGCTCGGGTTCGTCGACCGCGCCGCGGCCGCCTCGTCGGGCGAGAGCACGATGCCGGCGCAGGCGGTGTTCGGATTCACGTTCCCGCCCGTCGCGATGTTGCGGATCGCGACCTCGGACCGGCAGTCGCCGATCTTCTCGCCGAGCGCCGAGGCCACCAGGCCGCCGGTGTTCGTGAACGTGTTGCCGAAGCCGCTGACGCCCGCCGACAGGTTGAGCGTCGGCAGGTAGTCGCCCTTGGCGCCGCGGACGCTCAGCCCCGCGACGTCCTCGCGGGTGCGCAGCGCGTTGAGCGTCGGGTTGCCGCGGCGCGCCTGATCGAGCAGCGCCGGCAGCTCCACGCCGACGTCGGCGACCGGGAAGCGCGTCGTCAGCGCGACGTCGGCCGGCTGGGTGACACCCATCTGCTGGAAGAGCCGGAGCTTCTCCACCTCGGCCTGGTTGCGCGCCTGGATGCCGGCGACCTGCGCCTGTCCGAGGCCCACCTCGGCGCGGCGCACGTCGAGCACCGTGGCGGCGCCGACGGCCACGCGGGCGCGAGCGAGCTCGAGCTGCGACGTGGCGGTCGCGATCAGCGTGTCCTGCAGCTGCGCGCGCGCCTGCTGCTGCAGCGCCAGCAGGTACTGCTGCGTGACCGCGGTCCGGAGCTGCTGCTCGGAGCCGGTGATGTCGGCCTCCACCGCCTCCTGGTTCGCGCGCTGCAGGCGCGGCGCGGTGAACGTCGCCACGTTGTAGCTCACGTCCGCACCCAGGCTGAGCGTCGAGCTCAGCTGGTCGGCCTGCGCGCCGATCGCCTGGCCGGCGAAGAACTGCTGCCGGCCCTCGCGGTACGACGTGTTGATGTTCGTCGAGAGGCTGGGGAGCAGCCCGCCGTACGCGCTGCGCAGCTGCGCGGAGGCGCGGCGGCGATTGTTCAGGCTCTGCTGGAACGTCGGGTTGTTCTGCCGGGCGAGGCCGATGGCCTCCTCCAGCGACAGCGTGGGACCGACGGTCGCCGTGGGGGTCGGCGTCTGCGCGGCGAGCGTCGTGGGGAGCGCCGGAGTCACCGCGCCGAGCACCAGCGCGCCCGCGAGCAGGCGGGAAGACGCCGCGCGAGCAGCGTCGGCGACGAGCAGCGGAAGTCGCATTGGGGAGGGGTCCTCGTGGAAGTCTGGCGCCCATACGCGCCCCCTCGAATCCGGGTTTCACCGGATGCCGCGACGCGCGCCGGGGAGGCGGCGCGTCGCGGCGAGCGGGCCGCCGACGCGCGCGTGGCGCGCGGCGGATGGGGTCGAGCGGGCGGGCACCGGCGCGAGACGCCGGCGGGAGTGCGGAAGGCGGGAGGTTCGGACGTCGCGTCAGCGCGGCGGGTCGTCGCGCTGGGCGACGATCCCGTCGGACGGACTGGCGACGCGCAGCACGCGCCCGCCGGCGTCCACCCACACGGTCCGGACGCGCCCGCCCGGCTCCGTCACCTGCAGGCGCGTCGCGTCGAGCGTGCGCGCCCCGAGCGTGAGTCGGTCGGCACCCGCTTCCTGGACGCGTACCGGCCCATGAACGTTGCGCCGGGGCACGAGGACAGGCACGCGGGCCTCGCCGCCCGGCTTCCGGTGCAGGGCGAGGAAGAAGTAGTGGTGGAACAGCTCGTCGTCGACGACGACGGTCGTGTCGCCCACCAGATAGGTGCGGGCGGCCTCGCTGGTCCCCGTCTGCGTCTGCGTCGCGAAGTGCGCGCGCGTGAGCTGCCCCGTGAGCCGCTGGTCGACCGCGCGGCCCGTGCGGACCTCGACCTGGTAGCGGAGCGGCAGCCCCGCGGCGTCGGTCTGCAGCGCCGGCGCGATGCGGCGGTCGCCGTAGGCGGCGAGCGCGCGGGCCACGTACTCGGTCCCGCCGCCGGCGGGCTGGCGCAGGATGCGGAACTCCTCGCGCCCGACGGTCGCGCCCCCCCGCACGATCGTGAAGCTTCCCTCGTCGACCGTGACGACCTGCGCGCGCGCGGCGGTGGGGACGCCGAGCACGGCGACGCCGAGCGCGACGAGCGCGAGGAAGGCAGCGCGGGGGCAGCGGGAATCGGCCGCCGCGGGGACGGTGAGGGCGAGGACGGGCATGTCGGAAGGTAATACCCTCCGGCTCGCCGAACGGTTACGGATGCCGGTCCGGGGCGGCGGTCAGTCCGCGGCGAGCTGCGCGGCCACCTGCTCGGGCGGCACGTCGAGGACGCGCGTCGCCACCCGCTCGAGGATGCGCGCGTACACCGCGCGCCCGGTCTCCGCCGAGGCGAGCGACGGGCGGCCGAGGACGGCCAGCGCGGAGGCGCCCGCTTCCTTCAGGCGCCCCTGTCGGAACCGTCGCAGCGTCGCGCGCTCGACCATATAATCCTCGACGCGCGCGGTCTGCACGAGCGTCGGAACGAGGTGGAGCAGGAGCGAGGTGTCGACCTCGTCGGCGTGCATCGGCTCGTCCTGACCCTGCAGCAGGTCGCGCACGTCGACCGTGAAGAGGTCGACGACGCGCACGCGCGCGCCGGCGGTGACCACGGTCGCGAGCGCCTCCTGGTGGGGATCGTGCGCGTGGGCGGTCAGCAGCACGAACTCGCGCACCCCGCACGCCTCCCAGGCGGCGAGCAGGTCGTTCAGCAGGCGGTGCAGCGTCTTCTTGCGCAGGCCGGCGCTGCCGGCGGCGGGCTCCCGGTGCGGGGCGTTCACGCCGTACTCTACGGTCGGTGCGCGCAGCACGCCCGAGAGGCGCGACAGGTCGTCGGCGAGCCGCTCGGCGATGATCGTGTCGCAGCCGAGCGGGAGGTGGCGCCCGTGCGGCTCGCAGGCGCCCACCGGGATCAGGAGCCGCGGATCGGCGCGCAGCAGGGCCCGCACGTCCTCGGGCCACATCTCCTTCAATCGCCGCGGGCGCGGCGGGGAGCGGGTCGGTCATCTCGGCAGCGGAAACGGAGGGCGACGCACCGGCGTCGCGGAACGGCGGTCGAAAGCGCCTCGCGGCGCTGCTGCTCGCGGCGACCTCGGTGCTGGCGGCCGCGTGGTGGCTGCGCGATCCGCGCGAACTGTACCTGGCGCTCGTGCTGGCCGCCACGGCGCTCGGCCTGGCGCTGCGGGGCTGGGCGCGGGACCGTGCGCCGCTCGCGCGCGCGGCGCTGTTCGTCGGAGCGACCATCGCCTTCCTGGCGCCGGCCTGGTCGGCGCAGCGGGCGCTGCGCGCGCTCGAAGACGGCGAGGCGGTGCTGCGCGCCGCGCGATCGGCGGCGCTGACGCAGCTGAACGCGCGCGTCGCCATGCTGGGCGACGAGGCGGAGGCGCTCGCGCGTGCGGCGCTGGACGCGATCCGCGCGCTGCCCGAGGATCACGCCACCGGCGCGGACGCCGCGGCCGCGCGTGCGACCGGCTTCGAGCGGCTCGCGCCGCTCGTCGAGGGTCGGCCGGAGCGCGCCGTCGCGGTGCTGCGCCGCGGCGTTCCGGTGGCGTGGGCCGGCCCGATGCGGCTGCGCCCGGACTCGCTCCCGATCGAGCGCGGGGTGTCCACCTCTCCGCTCTGGACGGTGCTGCACGCCGACGTCGCGAACGGACGTGATCGGGCGGTGGCGACGGTGCTCCTGCACGCCGCGCCGCCGGCCGACACGCTCAGCGCCCCGCTGGCCGCCGAGGTGGCGGCGGAGGCGGGCATCCGAGCGTTCGAGTTCGCCGCGCGGGCCGACGTCGCGTTGAACGACGCGGCGCGCCTCGAGGCCGGGCTGCCGCCGCTTCCCGCGGACTCCGCGTGGACGCCGGTCGGCGGCGCCGACTCGCCGGTCCTCGCCCGTCCGCTGGTGCCCTCGCTCGGCGAGGCCCGGCAGCGTCTCGTGGACGAGGGGCGCCGCCGCGGCGCTCCGGCGGTGCTCCTCATGGCGCTCGCCGTCGTCATGATGGTGTGGCGCCGCGACGCGCCGCTCGGCAGCCGCCTCAGCGTGCTCCTCGTGCCGCTCGGCGCGGTGGCGATCGCGCCGCTGAACGCGCTGTCGAACGCGACGATCCTCTTCGATCCGGCGCTGTACTTCGCCTCCGTCGGCGGGCCGTTCACGGCGAGCCTGGGCGCCCTGATCATCACCAGCGTCACGCTGCTGGTGGGGCTGTTCGCGATCCTCCGCCTCGACCGCCCGTTCGCCGCGCGTCCGGTCGCCGCCTTCACAGTGCTCGCGATCGGCGGCGTCGCACCCTTCCTGCTGCGCGCGATCTCGCGCGGCATCACGCCGCCCGCGCTCGGCGTGCCGGTCGGGCTCTGGGTCGCGTGGGAGGTCGCGCTGTTCCTCGCCGCCGCGGCGATTCTCGTCGCCGGCGCCGCGGCCGGGCGCGCGGCGATGCGCAGCGGCCGCGGCGCGCATCCACTGACCGCGCCGGTGCTCGCCGGCGTCGCCGCCGTCCTCGGGCCCGCGCTGTGGACGGTGCCCGGCGGGTGGCCGAGCTGGTATCCCGCGCTCTGGATCGTCGTCGTCGTGGCGCTCGCGCTCACGCGGTCGACCCGCGCGATCCTCGTGGCGGCGGCCGCCGTCGCCGGGCTCGGCGCGTCGACGCTCGTGTGGAGCGCCACCGCGCGCCAGCGCGTCCAGCTGTCGATCCGCGACGTGCAGGGGCTCGCGACGCCGGATCCGGACGCGCTGCTGCTGCTGGAGCGCTTCGGGCGCACGCTCGCGCCGGAGGCCGCGCTCCGCGCGCGACCGTTCACGGCCGGTGACCTGCTGCGCCGCTTCGCCGAGTCGCCGCTGGCCGCCGCGGGATTCCCGGTGGCGCTCGCCAGCTGGGCACCCACCGACTCGGCGGGGCTCGACAGCGTCGTGTCGCGCACCTCGACCGCGGTCTGGCCCGTCGACACCGTGCTGCTGCGCGCCGCGGTGCGTGCGGCGCGCGCGGAGGGCGCGCCCGTGCAGCGCGTCATCGCCGCCGATCCGGGCGTCGCGCCGGTGCTCGCGGTGCCGCACCCCGACGGCATCGTCACGACCGTGCTGCTCTATCCGCGGACCCGCCTGCAGCCCGAGAGCCCCGTCGCGGCGCTGCTCGGACTCCCGCGCCCGCCGTCGGGCGACCCGCCGTACACGCTCTCGCTGCTCGGCCGCGTGGCGCGCGCCGACGCGAGCCCGAGCCGCGCCGCGGAGGCCGCCGGCGTCGAGTCGGTGCGGCCGCGCTGGCAGCGTGAGGGGACGGAGATGCACGGCGACTGGCTCGTGCCGCTGCCCGACGGGTGGACGCGCGCGCACGTCGAGATCGAGCTCCGGCCGTTCTCGGTCCTCGTGCAGCGCGGCGCGCTGCTCGTGCTGCTGGATCTGCTGCTCGTCGGGATCCTGTGGGCGGTGCCGGCGTTCGCGGACGGAGCGGCGCCGCGGTGGTGGCGGTGGTGGCGCGGCGCGTGGCGGCGCAGCTATCGCGCGCGGCTGACGCTCGCGCTGTTCGCGTTCTTCGCCGTCCCGACGAGCGCCTTCGCCGTCTGGTCGTACCGGCAGCTGCAGGCGGGCGATCGACAGTCGCGCGAGCTGCTCGTGCGCGAGACGCTGCGCGCCACGGCGACCGCCGACACGGCGGCGGGAGCCGCGCCGCTCCGCGCGCTCGCCGAGCGACTGGGCACGCCGCTGCTGGTGTACGAACGCGGTGTGCTGTCGCGATCGAGCGACCCGGCCGTCGTCGCGCTGGCGCCATTCGGGCGACTGCTGCCCCCCGACCTGATGCTGACGGTCGGCGCCGGGAACGAGGTCACGGCGAGCAGCGAGCTGACGATCGGCGCCGTGGAGACGCTCGTCGGCTTCCGCGCCGCGCTCACGTCGCCCGACGAGCGCGTGGTGTTCGCCGCGCCCGCCCGCGACGACGAGTTCGCGGTGGCGCAGCGGCGCCGCGATCTCGGCTTCCTTGTCGCGCTGGCTGCGATGGGCGGCGCGCTCGCGGCGCTCTGGCTCAGCGGGCTCGCCGCGCGCGAGCTGTCGCGCCCCGTCGGTGCGCTGCGCGCGGCGGCGCTCGCGATCGCGGGCGAGGAGCGCGGGCGCGATCCGGGCTCGGATGCCGCCGTGCTGTCGGCGGCCCACACGCTCCAGGCGGCGCTGGCCGCTCGGCCGCCCGCCGAGTTCCGCCCGGTGTTCGGCGCGTTCCGCCGCATGGCCGCCGATCTCGCCGGAAGCCGCGCGGCGCTCGAGGCGGCGCGCCGGCGCACCGCGGCCGTCCTGCGCGACGTCGCCAGCGGCGTCGTCGCCGTCGACGCCGAGGGGCGCGTGGCGCTCGCCAATCCCAGCGCCGAGGCGCTGCTCGACCGGGCGCTGCCCCCCGGCGTCTCGCTCGACGAGTCGGCGCCGGCGGCGCTCGCGGCGCGCGTGCGGGCCTTCCTGATCGGCGGCGCCGCCGGCGACGAGGAGGCATTCGAGCTCGAGCTGCACGGTCGGCAGCTGCGCGCGCGGCTCACGCAGCTCGGCGGGGCCGAGCGCCGCGAGGCGATGGGCGCCGTGCTCACCCTCGACGACCTGACGGAGCTCACGCGTGCGCAGCGCGTGCTGGCGTGGGGCGAGATGGCGCGGCAGGTGGCGCACGAGATCAAGAACCCGCTCACGCCCATCCGCCTCGGCGTGCAGCACCTGCGGCGCGCCTTCCGCGATGGACGCGCCGACTTCGGCGACATCCTCGAGCGGAACGTCGACCGCGTGCTCGGCGAGATCGACCGGCTGGACGAGATCGCGCGGACGTTCAGCCGCTACGGCATGGCGCCCGAGCACCGCGCGCCCGCCGAGCCGATCGACGTCGCCGCCATCGCCCGCGACGTGGTCGCGCTGGAGCGCATGGGGCAGGGCGCGGTGAGCTGGGAGCTCGCCGGCGCCGATGCGCCGGCGGTGGCGCTCGCGCGCGACGCGGAGCTGCGCGAGGTCCTGCTCAACCTGCTCGAGAACGCGCGTCTGGCGCACGCGCAGCGCGTGCGCGTCACGCTCGCAGCCGCCGACGGCGAGGTGGCGGTGCGCGTGGAGGACGACGGTCACGGCATCCCCGAGGACGTGCTCCCCCGCATCTTCGAGCCGCACTTCTCGACGCGCACGAGCGGCAGTGGACTGGGCCTCGCCATCAGCCGGCGCATGGTGGAGGCGTGGGGCGGGACGATCGCCGTCCGCAGCGCGCCGGGCGCGGGCACCGCGCTCACCGTGACGCTGCGCGCCGGCTGACGGGCGACGCGCGACTTTCCGGCGCCGGGCGGCGCTGGTAGACTGCCCACGCCAACGCCGCCCTCCGCTCCGCTCCGTGCCGCCGACCACCCCGACCGTCCCGCTCCCGCCGCACCTCGCGCACTGGCAGCTCCCCATCGGGTGGAGCTGGGGGGGCGATGCGCTGCAGGAGGATCATCGCCACTTCCAGGAGGTGGTCGATGCGCTCGGGCGGTCGCTGTCGCTGGTCAGCGCGCCGAATCCCGTGCACCAGGAGTGGCTGCACGCCGAGGCCCGGGCGCTCGCCCATCGGAACCACCCGTCGATCCCGACGACGTATCACTACTGGGCGCCCGCGCTGCGCGAGTCGCGCCGCGGCCCCGGCTACCTGCGGCGCTGGATCGCGGGCGAGACGCTCGCCTCGCGGGTGCGCCGGCTCGGCGCCGACGACGTGCCGGCCGCGCTGCGCCTGCTGCGCGAGGCCGGCTCCGCCATCGGCTACCTGCACGACAGCGGCAGCGCGCACGGCGCGCTCGCCGGCCGCACGACCTGGCTCACGCCGTCGGGCCGCATCTGGATCCTCGGCTGGCAGTGGGCGATCCCGCGCGAGAGCGTTCCCGGCGGGCTCACCCCCGATCCGGCCGCGGTCCCGCCCGCCCCGGAGTGGATCCGCGCGCGCTGGGCACCTACGGCGGCCAGCGATCAGTGGCAGCTCGGCGCGCTCGCGTTCCTCGCGCTCACCGGCGAGCTCCCGCCGTCGGAGGACATCCCGCCGCTCCGGCTCCTCCGCCCGGACTGTCCGAAGAGCCTCGCGGACGTCGTCGAGCGTGCGCTGCGCGTCGATCCCGCCGAGCGGTTCTCGTCGGTGACGGCGCTCGTGCGCGCGCTCGACCGCGGCGTCGCGGTGCGCACGCCGATCATCGGCGGCCCGGACGTCACCGGCGAGGTGGTCGCGCACACCCCCGAGGCGCGCCTCCGCTGGGCGACCGGCGACGACTACGACATCCTCGCGAAGCTCGGCGCCGGCACGTTCGGCTCCGTGTGGCGCGTGCGCGACCTTGCCCTCGGGCGCGAGGTAGCCCTGAAGATGCTGCACCCGCACATCGCGCGTGACAGCGCGGCCGTGCAGCGCTTCCGTCGCGAGGCGCAGCTCGCGGCGCAGCTCGCGCACCCGGCGATCGTCCCGATCTTCGACTTCGACACGCGCGCCAACGTCTCGTGGTACACGATGGAGCTCGCCGAGGGCGGCTCGGTGGCGGAGCTCGTCCGCCGCGCGGGTCCGCGTCCGCTGCGCGACGTCGCGCCCCAGATCGAGTTCGTGCTCGAGGGGCTCGCGGCGGCGCACGCGATCGGCGTGATCCATCGCGACCTCAAGCCGGAGAACCTGCTGATCGATCGCTACCGCCGCTGGCGCGTCGCCGACTTCGGCATCGCGAACGCGCTCGGCGAGGAGATCGCCGGCGCCTCGGGCACGCCCGCGTTCGCGCCGCCCGAGCAGCTGCTCGGCGAGTCGCAGAGCCCGGCGAGCGACTGCTTCTCGATCACCGCGATCGTCTACTTCGCGCTGACCGGCGAGACGCCGTTCCGCGGCGCCGACGGACCGACGGTGCTCGCCTCGCAGCTCGCCGGGCGCGTCGACTTCTCGCGCTTCGCAGCGCCGGTCGCCGCGTGGATGCGCATGGGGCTGGCCGTCGATCAGGAGGCGCGCTGGAGCGACGCCTCGGCGATGCTCGTCGCGTGGCGCGCCGCGCGCACCGCCGCGCTGCGCGTGGAGCAGCGCGCGCGCTGGTGGCGCCGGCTCCTCGGTCGCGGCGCCGCGCGCGCCTGACCGAATCGCCGGCGCCCGCGCGCCGCTACTCCGTCGTGTCGCGCGTCTCGGCCGCGGTGTGCGTCGTGCGGATCGTCTTGACGTTCACGAACTCGCGCAGCCCCACGTCGCTCAGCTCGCGCCCATGGCCCGACCGCTTGATGCCGCCGAAGGGCAGCCGCGGATCGGAGGCCACCATGCCGTTCAGGAAGACGCTGCCCGCTTCCAGCTCCTCCTCGAAGCGCCGCGCCTCCGCGGGGTCGCGCGTCCAGGCGCTCGAGCCCAGCCCGTACGGGGTGTCGTTCGCGATCGCGATCGCGTCGTCGAGGTCGCGCGCGCGGAACACGGCCGCGACGGGCCCGAAGATCTCCTCGCGCGCGGGCGTCGCGTCGCGCGGCACCTCGGCGAGCACCGTGGGCGGGTAGTACCAGCCCGCGCCGTCCGGCGCCTCGCCGCCGCAGGCGACGCGTGCGCCCTCCTGCACGGAGCGGCGCACCTGCTCGGCGACGTCGTCGCGCACCTGCGCCGTCGCGAGCGGCCCGATCTGCGTCGCGGCGTCCATCGGATCGCCCACGCGCAGCGCCCGCATGCCGGCGACGAAGCGCTCCATGAACGCGTCGTACACGTCGGTGTGCACGACGAAGCGCTTGGCCGCGATGCATGACTGCCCGTTGTTGATCGTGCGCGCGGTGACCGCCGTCTTCGCCGCGACGTCGAGGTCCGCCGACGGCATGACCACGAACGGGTCGCTCCCGCCGAGCTCCAGGACGACCTTCTTGAGGTGGCGCCCGGCCGCCGCGCCGACCGACTCGCCCGCGCCCTCGCTGCCGGTCAGCGTGGCCGCCGCCACGCGCGGATCGCCGATGATCGCCTCCACGCGGCGCGCCTCGATGAGCAGCGTCTGAAAGACGCCTTCGGGCGCGCCGGCGCGCGCGAAGATCTCCTCCAGCGCGAGCGCGCACTGCGGCACGTTGGACGCATGCTTCAGCAGCCCGACGTTGCCGGCGACCAGCGCCGGCGCGGCGAAGCGCACGACCTGCCAGAACGGGAAGTTCCACGGCATGATCGCGAGCACGACGCCGAGCGGCTGCAGCAGCACGCGGCCGGTCCCCTTGTCGTCGTCGATCAGCGTCTGGGGCGCGAGTAGCCGCTCGGCGTGCTCCGCGTACCAGCGGCACGCCGTCGCGCACTTGGCCGCCTCGTCGCGCGCGGCCTGCAGCGGCTTGCCCATCTCCAGCGTCATCATCCGCGCGAAGCGCTCGCGGTCCTCGTCGAGGATGTCGGCGGCGCGCGCGACGATCGCGGCGCGCTCGCCGACGGGTACGCGGCGCCAGGTGCGCGCGGCGGCGGCGGCACGGGCGAGCGCCGCCTCGACCTGCGCATCGTCGTGCGCGGGAAAGGTCTGCAGCGTCTCCCCGGTGGCCGGGTTCACGGTGGCGATGGGCATACGGTGCGGAGGGCAGGAGGAGCTGGCGGCGCGCGGCGTTTGGCGGCTGCGACGCCGGTGCTGTTCGGTGATGCTGGGACGCGCGTACGTCGCGGCGTCGCGAACGCTGGGCGGGAGTGATCGCCCGCCGCATCCGCACCATCCTCGCCACGTGCGCCGTCCGGCGCACCCCCTCGCCCCGCGGTCGGGCGCCGACGGCCGGACCCGACGTCCGCGATGACCGTCCGGCGTGGGTGCGGGCGGTGTTCGCGACCCGCAAGGAGCCTCCGGGGTATCCGTCGAGCACTCCCGGCCCGCCGTCGGCCGGCTTATGCTGCGCGCCACACCCTTCCGCACCCGACTGCATGCTCCGCTCGATCCGCGTTCGCTCCCGTTCGTCGCTGCTCGCGTTGACCGCGCTCGCCGCCCTCGGCGTCGCCGCGTGCGAGGAGGTCACCGCGCCGTTGGAGGACCCGGCGGTGACGTCGTACTCCCCGTCGCTGCGCGTGAACATCGGTCAGATGACGCGGACGTCCACGGGGCTCTACATCCAGGATCTCGCCGTCGGCTCCGGCACCGTGGCGGATACCGGCTATACGGTGGGCACCTACTACGCCGGCTGGCTGACCAACGGGCGGCAGTTCGACTCCAATCGCGACACCGGCCGGCCGTTCACCTTCCCGCTCGGTCGGGGGCAGGTCATCAAGGGCTGGGACGAGGGCATCCGCGGCATGCGCGTCGGGGGGCGCCGTCGCATCGTCGTCCCGCCGTCGCTCGGCTACGGCGGGCGGACGAACGGCAGCATCCCGGCCGGATCGGCCCTCGTCTTCGAGATCGACCTCGTGAGCGCCACCGCGCCGACGACGACGTCGACGGGCAGCTGAGGAGTGGGTGGGGCAGGGCAGCGGGGGCGCGTCGGAGATCTCCGACGCGCCCCCGCTTCGCGTGCAGCCCTGCCGCGACGCGTTCCTCAGCCGGCGCCGAGCCGGGCCCTGAGCTGTGCCGCCGCCTGCTCCAGAACCGAGAGGGCGGTGCGGGCCTCGTCCGCGGTCATCCGTTCGGGGGCGGTGCGCACCGTCAGCGTGAAGCCGCCGCCGCGCCGCGGGACGTGCTCGCACACCGCGCGCGGCGCCCGCTCGACCGCCGTGGCGCCGAGTCCGGTCACCTCCCGCGCGGCCGCCAGTCGCTCCTCGGCGGTCGGGAGCGTCGCCACCTCCCGCAGCGTCCGGAACGTCAGTCGCGCCAGCGCCTCCTCCGCGAGCTCGGCGTCGCCACCACCGAGCGAGGTCAGCAGCTCGACGGAGAACGCGCGGGCGATCGAGAGCAGGTCCCCGGCGCGTCCGTGGCTGGAGCCGAGCGCGCGGGCCACCGCGCGGACGCTGTCGGGGAGCCCCGCCTCGCGCCGGTTGCGCTGGATCGCCGCGAACGAGACCGCCTCCTGCCAAGCGGTGAAATCCTTCCGCAGCAGATTGCGGCGGTAGACGATGGCTGCCGCGTCGTGGTCCGGGATGGCGCCCCGATCGACCACCGGAACCTCGTCGAGCCCTGCCAGGTTCGCGGCGGCAAGGCGCCGGTGACCGGACAGTAGCTCGAAGCCGTCGGCGATGCGGCGCACCTCGAGCGGAGCCTCGACTCCGTGCTCCGCGATGTCGGCGGTGAGCTCGGCGAGCGCGCGCCCCTCGGCGTCCAGCCGCGCCAGGTCGCGCGTGCCGCTCTCCTCGATCAGCGTCGACGGCGCGCCGGACATCGCGAGGGCCGCCGCCACCGCTTCGATCGCGCGCGTCGATGGACGCCCCTTCGGCTGGAAGGGCGATGGGCGGATGCTCGCCACGGGCGCCCGGACGATGACCTCGGTCGCGTGCGGCGCCCACTGCTTGAGCACCGCCAGCTCGGTCTCGTCGACCGCGTAGGCGGCCGCCAGCTGCGCGGGATCGACCCGCCCCCGGCGCGCGCCGCTCACGCGACCCCCTCCGCCACCAGCTCGTCGGCGAGCGCGCGGATCGCGCGCCCGGGCGGCGAATCGGGCGCGTACGCCGTCACGGGGAGCTGCCGCTCGTGCGCCTCGGCGACGGCGGCGCCGCGCTTGATGACGACGTCGGACATCTCGGTGCCGAAGCCGGTTGCCAGGAACTCGAGCGCGCGCTTCACGGGCCGCCGGTTCTCCTCCTTGTTCCCGACCACGCGGAACGGGATCCCGCGCCCCTCGGCCATCGCCGCGAGCTTCCGCGCCTCGGGGATCGACTCGGGATTCAGCTCGGGGACCACGAGCAGGAACACGTGCTTCTGCGCGAGGACCACCGCGTGTCCGGGGTCGTCCAGCATCGGCCGCATGTCGACGATGGTCGTGCGCCCGGCGCGCGTCGCCCGCTTCAGGTGCTGCGTCAGCGCGGCCGGGCTCACGCCCGCCAGCGTCGCCCCGCCCCGGTACAGCGTCATCCCGTGCACCTCCACGGGCTCAGCGGTGAGCGGATCCGCGACCGCGCGATGCCCGGTGAACCGCGTCAGCGAGCCCTGCGGGTCGAAGTCCACGAGCGCCACCTCGCGTCCGTGCTCGTTGGCGAGGGCGAAGGCGAGCGCGGCGGCGACGGTGGTCTTCCCGGTGCCGCCCTTGCCGCTGCCGACGGCGACGATCCTGGCACTGTCCGACTGTCGGACGCTCATGCGGGCCAACGAGGAGGGGCGTGGGGCGGGCGCCTCTGTTCCGTCCGACTGTCGGACGCGACGCGGGCGTTGGTGGTGCGGAGAGGGCGGAAGATAGTGCGTGTGGCGCTCGCGTGGACCGCCGCGCGTCGCCGCGATGCGGGCGCAACGTGGTTGGTCGGCACCATGGGGCATGCTCGCCGCCGTCCGCGCCGCCGCCGTCCTCGGAGTCGAGGCGTTCGAGGTCACCGTCGAGGTGCACCTCGCACCCGGTCTCCCGCAGTTCACCGTCGTCGGCCTGCCCGCCGGTGCGGTGCGGGAGAGCCGCGAGCGCGTCGTCGCCGCTCTGGCGAACAGTGGGCACCCGCTCCCGCCGCGTCGCGTCGTCGTCAACCTCGCGCCGGCCGACGTGCGGAAGGACGGAACCGCGCTCGACCTGCCGATCGCGCTCGGCGTGCTGCTCGCCCTCGGCGTCGTCGCGCCCGAGTCCCTGGACCGCCTGGTCTGCCTCGGAGAACTCGCCCTCGACGGTACCCTGCGCACGGTGCGGGGCGCGCTCCCGATCGCGCTTTGGGCCGCACGTCGCGGGCACGGTCTGGTACTCCCACCGGAGAACGTCCACGAAGTCGCGCGGATCGCGGAGCTGCGTTGCGTGGCCCCGACCACGCTCGCGGAGCTCGTCGACTCGCTTCGCACGGGCGACCACCCTGCGCGGCCGCTCGCGCCGCCGGCTGCGCGCGCCGTCGTCCACGAGGATCTCGGGGACGTCGTGGGGCAGCCGGCGGCGCGTCGCGCGTTGGAGATCGCCGCCGCTGGAGGTCACAACCTGCTGCTGGTGGGGCCACCGGGCGCCGGGAAGACGATGCTCGCGCGCCGCCTCCCGTCGATCCTCCCGTCGCTCGACGAGGGCGAAGCCACCGAGGTGCTGGCGGTGCGCTCCGTCGCGGGACTCGGCGGCGGTCACGAGACGTTCGTCGAGCGGCCGTTCAGGGCGCCTCATCACACCGTCTCCGCGGCGGCGCTGGTCGGCGGCGGGGCGCCGCCGCGGCCTGGCGAGGTGACGCTGGCGCACATGGGCGTGCTCTTCCTCGACGAGCTGCTCGAGTTCCCGCGCCACGTGCTCGACGCCCTCCGCCAGCCGCTCGAGGACGGGCGCGTCGTCGTCTCGCGCGCCAGCGGCTCCGTGACCCTGCCAGCCCGCTTCACGCTCGTCGCCGCCGCCAACCCGTGTCCATGCGGCCACGCCGGGGAGGGCGGTCGGCGCTGCGATTGCGCGCCCGCCGACATCGAGCGCTACGCCGCACGGCTTTCCGGGCCGCTGGCGGATCGGATCGACATGCGCCTTCACGTCGCGGCGGTCCCGCCGCGAGAGCTTGCAGTCGCGGGCGCGCCCGAGTCCTCCGCCCAGGTACGTGGCCGCGTCGAGGCGGCGCGCGCGACCCAGCGGCGTCGCGGCGTGCCGCACGCGATCACGTGCAACGCGCAGCTGCCCGGTCGTCTGCTCGAGCACCAGGTCGGCCTCCTGCCCGATGCGCGCGGTCTCCTGGTCGCGGCCGCCGAGCGACTCGGCCTCTCCGCCCGCGGCTTCTACCGTGTCCTTCGCGTGGCGCGCACGATCGCCGACCTGGACGAATCCGACGTCGTCGCGGCCGCGCACGTCGCGGAGGCGCTCCGCTTTCGGGCGGCGACGTCCCGCGCGGGAGGTGGACGCACGTCGACCGCGTAGGGCCAGCCGGCGTCGTCCGATTACGTTACCGGCATGCCGCCGCTCGTCGCGCCGCCCTGGGGGCCCGCTGCTCAGTTGGAGGAGTCGCTCACGCGCGAACGAGCGCTCGCCGAATGGCTGCGCGCGCATGCGCCCGTGCTCCTCGGCTTCTCCGGCGGCGTCGACTCGGCGTATCTCGCGAGCGTCGCCGTCGAGGCGCTCGGCGCCGAGGGCGTGCTCGCCGTGATCGGGCGCAGCGCGTCGTATCCCGAGGCGCAGTGGCGCACCGCGCGCGATGTCGCGGATCGCTGCGCCGTGCCCGTGCTCGAGGTGGACACGCGCGAGCTCGAGGATCCGGCGTACGTCGCCAATCCGAGCGACCGGTGCTTCTTCTGCAAGCGTGAGCTCTGGGGGCGTCTGCTGCCGCTCGCGCGTGAGCGCGGCATGCAGCTCATCGACGGCACCAACGCGGACGATCTCGCCGACTGGCGCCCCGGTGCGCGCGCCGGTGCTGACGCCGGCGTCCGCTCGCCGCTCGCCGAGGTCGGGCTCACGAAACCCGAGATCCGTCGACTCTCCGCTCGGCGCGGGCTCCCGACCGCCGATCAGCCGTCGGCGCCCTGTCTCGCTTCGCGCCTGCCCTATGGCACGGCGGTGACCGCGCCGCGCCTCGCGCAGGTGGAGGCTGCGGAGGCCGCCCTGCGGGCGCTCGGCGTCACCGGCGACCTGCGCGTGCGCCATCACGGGGGCACCGCTCGCATCGAGTTCGCCGCCGCTGTGCTCGATGCGTGGACTACCGCGGAGCGGCTCCCGATCGTGCGTGCTGCCGTCGCGGCCGCCGGATTCGAGCGAGTGGTCGTCGATCTGCGCGGTTTTCGCTCTGGCTCGCTCAACGTGCTGGGCGGCGTCGTTGCCGGCTGACCCACCCACCGACGCGGCGGCCCTGGTCGCGATCCTGGCGGCCCGCGGGCTCCGGGTCACGGTGCACGTCGACGGCGCACTCGTCGTCCTGCAGCCGAGCGATGCGCGGTGGTTCCCCGACGCGACGCTGCGCGCGGAGCTGGTACGGGTCGCTCGGGAGGTCGGCTTCACGAACGTGGCCGTCGAGCTTCCCCGGGACCCAAGCGACGCTGCAGGGGCGGGATGACTGGAGACGCCTCGAAGCCTGCGACTCGCCGCCTGTTCGTCGCGGTGAACCTGCCGAGCTCCGTGCGCGAGGCGATTCGCGACGCCGTGGCTCCGCTCGCCGACGCCGAGCCACGTGCCGTCGCCTGGACCCGTGAGCCCAACCTGCACCTCACGATGCGCTTCCTCGGCGACCGGCCCGAGACGCTGGTGGACGCGCTGTCTTCGCGACTCGCGGACGTCGCGGCGACGCTTCCGGCGTTCGACCTGGCGCTCCACGGCCTCGGCGCCTTTCCGACGCTGCGGAGGCCTCGCGTGCTCTGGATCGGCGTCGAGGCGAACGTCGCGCTCGCTCGGCTGTATCAGAAAGTGGACGCCGTCTGCACGAGCCTCGGCGTCGACTCCGAGCCGCGACCGTTCCATCCGCACGTCACGATCGGACGCGTCCGGATCGGTGCTTCGCTCTCTCCGGTGCGCCTCGACGAGGCGGCCGCCGCGCTCTCTACCCGCCGCTGGAGCCTTGCCGTGAGCACCGTGGACCTGATGTCGAGCGAGCTGGGGCGAGGTGGGTCGCAGTACACGCGACTGTCGATGGCCCGTCTCGGAGTCGGGACCGAGGGGGGCGCCTGATGTTCGGCTGCCTGCGCCGGCTCGGCTGCCTCTTCGTCATTCTCGTCGGAGTTGGACTCTGGTTCGCCCGCGACCTCTGGTGGCCACGGGTGCAGCGCATGTCCGCCCCGAGGCCCGAGGTCGTCGCGGCGGCCGATTCCACCGGCTGGGAGCCACTCGATCAGGAACGCGCCGAGCGGGGCGAGCGGGCGGTACGTGCCCTCGCGGCTCGCACGGGACCAGTCTACGTGACGCTGCGGGCCGGTGAGCTGGCGTCGTACGCGTTCCTCTCGCTCGCGGACGCGCCGCCGTTGCCGCTCGACGACGCGCAGGCGACGATCGTCGGCGATCGCGTCTACCTCCGCTCGGTCGTCTCACTGCGCGACCTCGGCGGCTCCCTCGGCGCCGCGGGCGCGCTCCTGCCGGAGCGCGACACGCTGCAGCTCGGCGGGACGTTCGAGGTCGTGCGCCCTGGGCTCGCGCAGTTCCGGGTGGCCGAGGTGCGCATGGGGAGCATCCCGGTGCCGGCTTCGCTCGTGCCGCGCCTCATCCGTCGCTCCGGCGGTGGGGTGGGGGCTGGCGTCGCCGACGACGCCATCGGGATCCCTATCCCGCGCTACATCGGCGACGTGCGCGTCGCCCGCGGTCGCATCACGCTCTACAAGTCCACGCCCTGAAGGCGGGCACCTCCTTCTCCCGCACCTCTCACGCTTCCATGGCCCGCCGCATCCTCGTCGTCGACGACGAACCTGGCATCCGCAGCGCCCTCGGACAGCTGCTCGAGTACGAGGGCTACGACGTCCGCACGGCGCCGAACGCCGCGGATGGCCTCGCGGAGTACGACCGCTTCCGCCCGCATCTGGTCTTCATGGACATCAAGATGGCGGGGCTCGATGGCCTCGAGGCGCTGCGGCAGCTGAAGCAGTCGGACCCCGGCGCGCTCGTCGTGATGATCAGCGGTCATGCCACCATCAAGACCGCGGTCGAGGCCACCCAGGCCGGCGCCTACGACATCCTCGAGAAGCCGCTCGACACCGACCGCATCCTCGTGCTCCTGCGCAACGCGCTGGAGCACGTCGATCTGGCCGCGGAGAACCAGCGGCTGCGGGAGACGATCGAGACGCGCTTCGAGATCGTGGGGCGGTCGTTCGTCATCCGCTCCCTCACCGACCAGATCGAGAAGGTCGCGCCCACGCCGGCGCGCGTCCTCATCACCGGCGAGAACGGGACGGGCAAGGAGCTCGTCGCGCGGGCGATCCACAAGCACTCGCCGCGCAAGGCGAAGCCGTTCGTCGAGGTCAACTGCGCCGCCATTCCGTCCGAGCTGATCGAGTCGGAGCTGTTCGGTCACATGAAGGGCTCGTTCACCGGCGCCGTGCAGGACCGGCCGGGGAAGTTCGAGCAGGCCGACACGGGCACGCTCTTCCTCGACGAGATCGGCGACATGAGCCTCAACGCGCAGGCGAAGGTGCTGCGCGTGCTGCAGGACGGCGTCGTGACCCGCATCGGCGGGCAGAAGCCGCTGAAGGTCGACGTCCGCGTCGTCGCCGCGACGAACAAGGAGCTGGAGGAGGAGATCACGAACGGCCGCTTCCGCGAGGACCTCTACTACCGGCTCAACGTCGTCCCGCTGCGCGTGCCCCCGCTCCGCGAGCGCCGTGAGGACATCCCGCTGCTCGTGCGCCACTTCCTCAGCATGCTGGCGCGCCAGGACGGGCTCGCCCCGCGCGAGATCGAGGACGCCGCGCTGCAGCGCCTCGCGGAGCTCGAATGGCCCGGCAACGTGCGCGAGCTGCGCAACACCGTCGAGCGGCTCCTGATCCTCGCGTCGGGCCCGCGCATCACGCTCACCGACGTCGAGCGGCTCGTCGGGCGCCGCGCGCTCGAGTCGGGCGGCATCGGCGCGCTCACCGAGATCGGCACGTTCGAGGAGTTCAAGTACGCCGCCGAGCGGGCGTTCCTGGTGGCCAAGCTGCGGCAGTACGACTGGAACGTCTCCGAGACGGCGCGCGCCCTCGACATGCCCCGCTCGAACGTCTACAAGAAGATCGAGCGCTACGGGTTGAAGCGCGAGGACGCGTGAGCGCAGGTCGAACGGGCGACGGGCCGCGGGTGCGCTTGACACCCGCGACCCGTCGTCGCGTACGTCCCGGAGGCCGCGCACGGGCACGGTCGTGACCCTCACCTCGTCGTGATGTCGAACCGGGACTGGGACAAGGAGCTGGCAGAGATCGACCGTCGACTCGCGTCGGTGCCTGAGGAGCCTCAGCAGGCGCCCGCCGCGCCGGCGCCTCGTGCGGCGCCTGGCCCGGTGTCCGCTTCCCCGGCGCAGCAGGCGGCCGTGCCGCAGGGGCGGCGCCTCGGCACCCCCGCGGAGGCGTCGGGTCGCCGGGCCATGCGCACCCAGATCGCGCTGCTCGTGCGGCTCGCGTTCGGCGCCGCGGTCGTGGCCGCGCTGATCTACTGGCCGTATCCCGCGCGTTGCGGGCTCGGGCTCGGCTACTACCTGGCCCTGGTCTCCGTCCTCGGGCTGGCGGGGCTGGCGACCTCCGTCGCGTCGTGGCGCCACCGCGCGCCGTTCGTGCACCTGGTCGGGCTCCTCATGCTGGCCGCGGCCGGCGCGCTCGGTGCCCGCGAGGTGCTGCCGAAGGTCGGCTATGCCTTCCCCACGCCCGACCACCCCGCGTCGTGGAGCTGCGGCTGACCGGCCTCTCGGTGCCGGTCAGCCGCGTCGGGCGCTGACGCTCAGCGCCCGCGCTTCGTCCAGACCGCGACCACGCCACACGCTCCCGTGCCGGCGCCGCTGATGAACTGGGGCGGTACCGTGGCGGCGCTGTTGTAGACCTCCACGCCGCCGACGTCCGAGGGGCGCACGATCTGGTCGAGATCCGTGGCACCGTCGAACACGCGCATGCCGTCGACGAACACGTCCGGCGCGCAGCCGCCGCGTCCCTGCAGCGCGTAGCCGAAGCCCGTGCCGTTGGGCACGACGCTGATCCCGGGCATCGTCCGGAACACGTCGGTGATCGAGATCGGCGCCCGCTTCGCGATGTCCTCCTCGGACATGAAGCGCCCCATGCCGCGCTTCTGCCGGTCCAGGAAGCCCGTGTAGTCCTTCTGCAGCCGCGTGCGGTCCGCCTGCACGACGACGCTGGAGAGCGTGTTGATCCGCTCGTCGAGCACGACGCCGATGCTCCCCGCGCGCCGGGACGACAGGGTCACGGGCACCCGCTTCGGCGCGAAGCCGATCGCACGCACCTCGAGGGCGTAGGTGCCCGAGGGAAGCCCCGACAGCGAGAAGCTACCCGCCTCAGTGGTCGTGCCCTGCACGTCGCTCCCCCACAGCTGCACGCGCGCACCCTGCAGCGGCCGCCCGTCGCGCGTCCGTACCGTACCGGCCAGCGCGGCGTTGCCCCGCGCGACCGTGATCGGCTGCTGGAGGCGCCCCTCGCGGGCCGCCGCGGTGTCGGGCAGGACCACGGTGACCACGCTCGCCGAGTCGCCGAGCGCGAAGTCGCGCCGCGTGAGGCTGCGGGGCGGCAGGTTGATCTCGATCAGCCCACCGCGACGCTTCGGGGCCTCGGCGTTCGCCACGAGATCCAGGTCGGCTGGCAGGTCGCACACCAGGTAGCTGCCGTCCGCTCGCACCTTGACCGGCAGGCGGCGGCGCACGTTGCGGACGCCCTCCTCGTTGATCCGCATCTCGGACCAGGTGAGGACGATCTTCGCGTCCGGGATCGGATCTCCCGTATCCGCGTTGCCCACCGCGCCCAGCAGCACCGCGCGGTCGCTCGGCGTCTGCGGGCAGACCTTCGCGCGCACCGTGAGCGGGCCCGGCGTGCCCATGTCGAGCCGCGCCGCGGTGTCCGGCATGATCTGCACGAGCGAGACGGGCGGCTCGATCCCGAGCGCGTCGAGGGTCGGGTGGAAGAATCCCGCCAGGTAGCGGCCCGGCCGCACGGCCGGCAGCCGCCAGCGACCGGTCGAGTCGGTCTCGGCCGTGAACGTCACGGTCCGATCCGACTCGCTCGCCAGCTGCACGGTCGCGCCGGCGAGCGGCGCTCCTGCGACGCTGTCCGTGACCACGCCGTAGACGGCCATGGGGCGCGTCGTGTCGGCCGGGAGGGGCGGAGGCGCCTGACGTGCGGGCGTGGCCGGCCGGGTGACCGGGCCCGTGGGCCGCGTCGTGCCCGGCAGGACGCCGGGGCGCGGCTTCGCCTGCGCGAGCAGTAGCGACGGCGCGAGCAGCAGTGCGCTCGCGGTGAGCGCGTGACGGGCGGAACGGAAGGTGGCGCAGCGAGGCACAGCCGGGCGGGGAAGAGAGAAGCGGGTGGAGTCAGCGCTTGGTCCAGACGACGACGGCGCCGCAGCCCTGCGCGGCCATCCCGCCGAACTGTGCGGGAAGCGCGCCGAGGCCGGTGTACACCTCCATCGCCATGACCGTCGAGGGGTTCACGAGCTGGTCGAGATCGTCGGCGCCGTCGACCACCGGCATGCCGTCGATGTAGACCGCTGGGGTGCAGCCGCCACGGCCGCGGATCGCCTGCCCGAAGCCGGGACCCGGCACCACGCGCATGCCGGCCACGGTCCGCAGGACGTCGCTCGCGTAGAGCGACCCGCGGCGCTCGAGATCCTCCTGGCCAAGGAAGGTACCACCCATGCCACGTCGTTTGCGGTCCAGGAACTCCTCCATGAACTTCGACTGGCGGCTCCGCTGCCCGCGTACGACGACGGTCGACAGGGCCGTGGCGCGCTCGCGCAGCGCGACGGTCACCGTCGTTGGGCGTCGCTTCGTGAGATCGACCACCACGCGCACCGGCGAGAGGCCGAGGGCCCGCACGTCGAGGCCGAACGTTCCGGAGGGCAGCGAGTCGAGCGCGAAGGTGCCGGCGTTGCCGGTTGTCGCCGTCCGACCGATCCCGGAGACGAGGACCTGCGCGCGCTCGAGCGGCTTGCCGTCCGGACCCGTCACGGTCCCGCTCAGACGCGCACCGCCGGGGACGCGCACCCCGCGCCCAACCGCGGCCGCGGTATCGGCGGCGGCCACGGCGCCGCGACTCGCCGCCAATACCGTCGCGGAGTCGCCGAGCAGCACGTCGCGCCGGACGACCTCCTGCCGCGGGACCTGAATTTCGAGGACGCCGCTGCTCTGTCCCGTGGCGGTCGCGTCGAGTTCCACCGGCGTGTCGGTCGGAACGCCGCACGCGAGGAACAGTCCGGCTCCGCGCGCGGCGACGGGGACCCGGCGCTGTGTGTTGCGGATGCTCCCCTTCTCGATCGTCAGTTCACGCCAGGCGATCGACAGTGTCGCGCCAGCGATCGGTTGCTCCGTGTCGGCGTCGCGCAGCACGCCGATGATCGCGCCCGTGGAATCGCTCGCGTCCTTCTTCCCGCAGAGCAGCGTGCGCATCGTGCGGGGGCCGGGAAGACCGAGGTCGAGCCGGGCGACGGAGTCGCCCTGGACCAGCACCCGGAACGTCGGCGGGTCGAAGCCGAGGTCGTCGAGGGTGGGGTGGAAGTAGCCCGCGACGTAGCTCCCCTGGGGCAGCGAGTCGATCTGCCACCGACCCGTCGAGTCGGCGACGGCGGTGCGCGCCGGGGCACTCGGGTTGGATTCCGGCGCGAGCTGCACGAGCGCGCCGACGAGCGGAGCTCGCGAGAGGCTGTCCCATGCCATGCCGACGAGGCGGACGGGCGGACCCGAAGGCGGCGGCGGCGGGGGCGCCGTCTGCGCGCTGGCGGGGCGGGCACCGGCGGCGAGCGTCAGTGCGGCCGAGGAATACAGCGCGAGCGCACCGGGCTGGAGCCGGGTGCGCGGGAGGGAGCGGGGCATCGCGAGGCGCGAGGGGTGGACGGTCCGCCGCGGGGATTCGTCGGTTACCCCACCGCGTGTTCCCAGGTTCGTGCATGGCGAGCACGTCGGCAAGCGTCTTGTCGCGCGATGCTAGATTGCGCGCCGTGCGGCGCCCCGCCGGCGACGCGCGATCACCACCTCCCGCGGGCACATGACCACCTATCAGAACTTCATCGCCGGCGCCTGGGTCGCGCCCTCGACCGGCGAGTACTTCGACAACTTGAACCCCGCGGACGCGCGCGACCTCGTCGGTCGCTTTCCGAAGTCCGGGCGCGAGGACGTGGAGCGCGCCGTCGAGAGCGCGTGGCGCGGGTTCGAGGTCTGGCGCCGCACGCCCGCGCCCGCGCGCGGCGACGTGCTGCGTCGCGTCGGCGACCTCCTGTCCGCGCGCAAGGAGGAGATCGCGAACCTGATGACCCGCGAGATGGGCAAGCCGCTCCAGGAGACGCGCGGCGACGTCCAGGAGGGCATCGACACCGCCTACTACGCCGCGACCGAAGGCCGTCGGCTGTTCGGGCACGTCGTGCCGAGCGAGCTGCGGAACAAGTGGGCGATGACGTACCGGCGCCCGATCGGGGTGTGCGGTCTCATCACGCCGTTCAACTTCCCGCTCGCGATCCCGACCTGGAAGGCGTTCCCCGCGCTGCTCTGCGGCAACTCGGTGATCCTCAAGCCGGCCGAGGACGTGCCGCTGACGGCCACCGTGCTCGTCGAGGTGCTGCTCGAGGCCGGGCTGCCGCCCGAGGTGATCCAGCTCGTGCACGGCATGGGCGAGGAGGTCGGCGCCGCGCTGGTCGAGCACCCCCGCGTGCCCGTGATCTCCTTCACCGGCTCCACGGAGACGGGCAGCATCGTGGGAGCCGAGTGCGGCCGCCGTCACAAGCGTCTGTCGCTCGAGATGGGCGGCAAGAACGCGCAGATCGTGCTCGACGACGCCGACCTCGAGCTCGCCCTCGAGGGGGCGCTCTGGGGCGCGTTCGGCACCACCGGGCAGCGCTGCACCGCGACGAGCCGTCTGATCGTGCAGGCGGGCGTGCACGACCGCTTCATCGCGATGCTCGAGGCGCGCGCGAAGGCGCTCCGTCTGGGCGACGGTCGTCAGGCTGGTACCGACGTCGGTCCGCTCATCCACGCCGCCTCGCGCGAGAAGGTCGAGCGCTACGTCGAGATCGGGGCGGAGCAGGGCGCGGAGCTCGTGACCGGCGGCCGCCGGGCCGGCGGCGACGGGCTCGACCACGGGTTCTTCTTCGAGCCGACGATCTTCACCGGCGTGACCGCCGGCTCGCGGCTCGACCAGGAGGAGATCTTCGGCCCGGTCCTGTCCGTGATCCGCGTGCAGGACGCCGACGAGGCGTTCCGGGTGAACAACGGGGTTCGCTACGGGCTCTCGTCGAGCCTCTACACGCGCGACCTGAACGTGGCCTTCCGCGCGATGCAGGAGCTCGACAATGGCATCACGTACGTGAACGCGCCCACGATCGGCGCCGAGGCACACCTCCCGTTCGGCGGCGTGAAGGAGACCGGCAACGGCCACCGCGAGGGCGGCTGGGAGGTCTACGAGTTCTACTCGGAGACCAAGGTCTGCTACGTCGACTACTCGGGCACGCTCCAGCGCGCGCAGATCGACAACTACTGACGAGCGCGCGCGTCCGGGCAGCGGGTCACGGCGTGCGGTGCTGGCCGCCCGTTGACGATCCGCTGTCCGGAGCCCGCGCCGACCGGTGGCGGCCGCGCATCGGCGTGACGTTCTCGGCGTTGACGAGGTCCATACGCCGGCGTCCTTGCGCCCTCGTCTGGCGCCGGTTAATTCGATTTGGTCGCCTCCTGCTCCCTCGCCTGCCTGCCGCGCGTCACCCCATGGATCTCGGGACCGGAGCTCTCCCTTCGGACGCCGCTGCGTCCATGCTCGCGGAGACCCCCGCGGGGGCCGGCCCCGGCGCACTGCCGACGACGCGCGCATCGGCTGCGGAGCGTGCCGCCGCGCTGGACAGCATCAACCGGTCGGCGCCGCTGCAGCTCGGGTGGCTCTGGGAGTGGGCCAAGATCTTCCAGCTCGCCGTCGTGCTGTTCCTGCTCGTGCGCGCCTTCCTCGTCGAGGCGTACAAGATCCCGAGCGGGAGCATGGAGGGGACGCTGCTGGTGGGCGACTTCCTGCTGGTGAACAAGCTGGTCTATGGCGCGGAGGTGCCGTTCACGGGACGGCACCTGCCGCGCCTTCGTGCACCGGAGCGCGGCGAGGTCGTGGTCTTCCAGTGGCCCTCCGACACGCGCAAGAACTTCGTGAAGCGCCTGGTCGGGATCCCGGGTGACACGCTCGCGATGCGGGAAGGGGTGCTGCTCGTGAACGGTGTCGCGCAGGACGAGCGCTACGTCCGGCACACCGAGCCGGGTGCCGACCCGACTTACGAGGACTTCCGCTGGCAGCGCGGGCACCTGGTGCGCACCGCTGCCGCGCAGGAGCTGCACGCGCCGGCCGCGGCGGGCATGGTGGGAACGCTGTCGGCGGCGACCGATCCCACGCCGCGCGCGGAGCGGAATCCTGGCGACCACCCGTCCCGTAACAACTGGGGACCGCTGGTCGTCCCTGCGCACAGCTACTTCGTGCTGGGCGACAATCGGGATAATTCCCTCGACAGCCGCTACTGGGGGTTCGTGCCCGATTCGCTCTTGCGGGGGCGACCCATGGTCGTCTATTACAGCTACGCTCCGGACAGTGCCCGTCGCATGGCCTGGCTGACCGCCGTTCGGTGGTCTCGGCTGGGCGTGCGTGTGCGATAATAGATCGCCGAAGCTCGCGGCGCGTGGGACCTCCTGGTTCCCACGTCCGTGAACGAGCGGCCGCCTCCCTCGCGGCCGTCGCCATGCCAGCAGGGCGTCCCACGTCGCGCGACGCAGCGCGGCCGGACGGAAGCACCGTGGTTCGAGGAGCAGGCCCACCATGGCCGTCCAAGGCGTCCCCCGCAAGCATCACGGTTCCGAGGAAGGGTCGCTCGACCAGTACCTCCGGGACATCAGCGCGTATCCGCTCATCTCGCGTGACGAGGAGGCGGAGCTGGCGCGTCGCATCCGTGTCGGCGATCAGGGCGCGCTCGACAAGCTGGTGCGATCCAACCTCCGCTTCGTGGTCTCCGTCGCGAAGAAGTATCAGAACCAGGGCGTCTCGCTCTCGGATCTGATCAACGAGGGCAACCTCGGGCTCATCCGCGCGGCCCACAAGTTCGACGAGACGAAGGGGATCAAGTTCATCTCCTACGCCGTCTGGTGGATCCGGCAGGCGATCCTGCAGGCGCTGGCCGAGCAGTCGCGGCATCGTGCGCGTGCCGCTCAACCGCGCGGGGACGCTGCACCGGATCGGCAAGCGCGCCAACACGCTGCTCCAGGAGCTCGGGCGCGAGGCGACGCACGCCGAGATCGCCGAGGGGATGGAGCTGAGCGAAGAGGAGGTGGCGAAGACGATGGCCATCTCCCAGGGCCACCTCTCGCTCGACGCGCCGCTCACGCCGGGCGAGGACAACCGGCTGCTCGACTACCTGGCCGACGACGTCTCGGCGCCGCCCGACGAGCAGACGTTCGAGAAGGCGCTGACGGAGGCCATCGAGGAGTCGCTGGCGAGCCTGAAGGAGCGCGAGGCCAAGATCCTCCGGCTCTACTTCGGCCTCGACGGCGAGGAGCCGATGACGCTCGAGCAGATCGGCGCCCTCCTCGGGATCACGCGCGAGCGCGTGCGCCAGATCAAGGAGAAGGCGCTCTCGCGCCTGCGCCACGTCTCCCGGGCGCGCGCCCTCGAGTCGTTCCTCGGCTGATCGCCGATCGGGCGTGCGCATCGCACGCCCGATCGGCGAAGCAATGCCCCTCCCACCTGTTCTCCCAGTCGAGCACGTCGCGCGGTCCCACCGCAGTGCGGCTCGACTCTCCCCCTTCCAGCCCCGCATCGCGCACGCCGTTTGCGCGAGGCACGCCGCCGTTCGAGCGCCGCGATCTTCGTGTGACCGCCGCTCGAATGGCTAGGTATGGTGGGCGCTCGGTGACGCGCGCCGCACCGATGGCGAATCCTCCGCGCTGCTCGATCGTCAGTGTGTGACTGCCGCAAAACGCGGTGGGCCCGTAGCGTCGACGTGGCAAAGCGCAGGTTGCCAAGCTTGACAATCGGGACCTCGGGAATACTTTGCGGCGACCGTGCCACAGTGTCCCCTCGTGGGGCGAAGTGTGTCCTTCTCACAAGGAGGTGCCTTCGACGCCGAGATCTGTGAGTCGCGAGCAGGGCAAGACCCCTTCGACATCGGGGCGTCGGCGTGACGGGTTCAATCCCGCCGCGGCGACGCGCTGCATGTGAAGGGGGTTCGATCGCAAGACGGCAGCATCGGTTCGACACGCAGCATCGCAGGACGAAACCGAGTAGGATGTAGGACTGCAGGACGCACGACGGTTTCGAAGCACGACCGCACCACCGCTCCACGTAGGTCCGTAGTTCCCCCCGAGGGCAGATGGCCCTCACTGTCCCCTGAAGCAACAGAGGATCTAACGAATGAGACTCGTCAATTGGCGCTCGTTTGCCATCGGCGTCGCGGGGCTTAGCCTCGCGGCGTGTGGTGACGACGTCCAGATCGCGCCTACGCAGTCGACGCTGACGGTGAATCCGTCGTCGGTCGATTGCCAGGTCGGTCAGACGCGCGCGATCGGCGCGACGCTCAACCCGTCGCAGACCGGCGCGCAGTTCACGTACACGGCCAGCGGCGCTGGCATCTCGGTCGCGGGCAACGGCGCGACGGCGACCATCACCTGCTCCACGGTCGGGTCGTACTCCGTGACCGTCGCGGCTGGTGGCCAGACGTTCACGCTGCCGGTCAACGTCGCCGCGGGCAACAGCGGCGTGACGGGCGTGATCATCACGCCGTCGGCCGCCTCGGTGACCGTCGGTGGTCAGACGACGCTGTCGGCGACGATCGTCGGCACGGGCACGCTCCCGGCCGTGCGGTTCCGCTCCGCGCAGCCCGCGATCGCCACGGTCGACTCGATCAGCGGTGTCGTTCGCGGCGTCGCGGTCGGCAACGCGATCATCCTCGCCAGCCCCGCTGGCAACCCGGGCCTCACGGCTCAGGCGAGCATCACCGTCGTCGGCGCCGGCCAGATCGTGCAGTCGATCTCGGCGAACCCGTCGGAGGTCACGCTGCAGACGGGTCAGACCCAGCAGCTGACGGCCAACGTCACGCTGCAGCCCAACGCGCCGGCCGGTTCGTCGCGTGCGGTGACCTACACGTCGAGCAACACCGCGGTCGCGACGGTCTCCTCGACCGGTCTCGTCACGGCGGTCGGCAACGGCTCGACGTCGATCATCATCCGCTCGGCGGCTGACACGACGTTCCAGGTCCCGGTGCCCGTGACGGTGCGCTCGCCCGTCCCGGTGACGATCTCGATCTCGAACGTCACGACGCAGAACACCAACCAGCTGGTCGACCTCACGCAGCCGATCGGTACCGATCCGGCGAACGTGGGCGCGAACCAGACGGGCTCGATCTTCGTCACGGTGAACCTCGAGTCGGGCGACGCTCGCCTGTCGCGCCTCGACGTGTTCCTCGCGTCGGCCTCGGCCCCGAACGACACGACCAACCGCGTCTGCAGCCAGATCTTCTCGGCGGCGCAGGCGGAGGCGTACCGCATCGCGCAGAACAGCTCGGCGGCCGAGGTCGCGCAGATCACCTGCTCGATCAACCTTGCCGCGTTCGACACGACGACGGGCATCCCGGGCATCCGGAACGGCAACGCGGTCCTCCGCGCGCGCGTGACCGGCACCTTCCCGGGCACGACGCAGTCGGCGTCGCAGATCGCGCAGTTCACGCAGAACCTGCAGATCCGCAACCTGAGCGGCTTCTTCATCCGCGTGACGAACACGCCGTCGGCGGCGCAGGCCGCCGTGAACGCGCGTGGCACGGCGCAGGGTCCGGACGGCCGTAACTGGATCGCGGGCTCGCTGAGCTTCTCGCTCCTGCCGGTCTCGTTCGAGGCGCCCAACACGGGCAACAACGTGACCCCCGAGGTCACGGTGACGCTGCAGGATCAGAACACGCCGTTCGGTGCGCTGTCGCGCACGCAGACGGTGACGGCGTCGACGACGGGGGCCACCACGGTGACCTTCCCGGGTCAGACGGCCACGCAGCCCGCCGGTGTCGCCGCGGGTGCGGCTGGCAACGCGGCTGGCAACGTCAACGCTCGCTCGCTGACTGCGGCCGCCTCGGCGCAGAACATCGACGGCTGGACGTCGGGCGTGAACGGCACGACGGTCGTCGTGAACGGCATCGGCTTCAACACGACGCAGACGGGCACGTTCAGCACGCTGGGCGTCTTCGTGAACGGCGCGAACCTGCCGGTGAACACTGGTGCGCAGAACCAGATCCCGGGCACGTTCAACCTGAACATCGACAACACGGCCCCGCAGCCGGCGACGCAGTTCAACGTGCTCGCGGCGAACTTCACGCAGGCGCAGGTCAACGGTGGCCCGCAGTTCGTCGGGTTCATCGGTGGCGCGTTCAACGTGAACGACCCCGCGGCGACGTTCGCGAACCGCAACTTCGGCCCGACGTTCAACAACGCGCTGGCCGGTGCGAACTTCGCTGGCAACACGACGTCGAACGGCGACTTCGGTGGCGTGGACCGCGTCACGACGACCTTCTTCGCCCAGCTCGTGGCGAACCTGTCGTCGCTGACGGCTGCGAACGTCTTCACGGGCGGCACGCAGTTCAACAACGGCTCGCAGCTCGCGGCCGCGAACAGCAACGAGGCCTACGCGGCCATCGCGCGGTTCACGGACGTGCTCGGCAACGCGCGTAACCAGCTGATCCAGCAGGGCCCGATCGCGCTCGACGCGAACGGCCAGATCGCGACGGTCGGCACGCCGGTGACCTTCGGCGTCGACCTGAGCGCTCCGACGATCAGCAACCCGAACGCGTCGACGATCAACGGCGTCGTCGTGAACGCGGCGAACCAGGGCAGCGCGGCGAACTCGATCTCGCTCTCCTACTCGGACGACATCGGCTTCGGCGCCACGCCGATCCAGATCCTTGGCCAGCGTCAGGCGCGCGCGAACGACAACCCGGCGAACGCGGTCAGCACGTACTGCTTCACGGGTGTGGACGCCGGCGGCAACGCCACGTTCAACGCGCAGAGCACGGCGCAGACGGGCAACGCCTGTGGCTTCGTCTCGATCGCCGGCACGGCTGCCATCAACCTGACCAACACGGTTACGGGCCAGTACGACTTCCGTATCCGCACGCGTGACCAGGCTGGCAACCAGAGCGCCGAGATCAACGTCACGCGCTACGTCGACGTGATCGCCCCGACGGTCCAGGGCATCTCGCTGCCGCAGACGCTGACGGGCAACGCCCCGGCGCAGTTCACGACCGGTGCGACGGACAACCTCGAGCTCGGCCAGGCCTACCCGCAGATCGGCTACGCGGCGGCTCCGGCGGCGTTCGGTACGGGCACCTTCCAGATCGCGTACACGCAGTCGCTGACGCAGCTTGGCTCGCCGTTCGGCACGATCACGGCCTCGACGAACTCGTCGATCCCGCTCACCGTGCCGTCGTTCATCCGCTCGGTCACCTTCACGACGCCGGCTGGCGGTGTGAACGTCCCGGGTGCGGTGTCGGCTGCCAACCTCGCGCAGTCGGTGCTCGCGGTCGTGACGGACGCGGCGCTCGCCCCGGCCGCTCCGGCCAACCAGGGCACGACCACGCTGGCCATCCCGGCTGGGAACATCGCGCAGACGAACTTCGGCGCGACGATCTTCGACACGGGCAACCAGACGTCGGACGTCAACGGCTTCACGCTCTCGTTCGCGAACAACGCGGCGGCCTTCCCGGGTCAGCTGTCGCTGGGCGCCACGGCTAACGCGCCGACCACCGGCACGTTCTCCGTGACCACGCAGGGCCAGATCAACGCCTTCATCAACCCGTTCGTCCGCGTGGAGCTCTACTACGCGCAGGTTGGTGGCCCGGCGATCTACCAGTTCCTCGGCACGGCGCCGGTCGGCATCGTCCAGGACAACACGGCCGCGTTTGCTCCGCCGCTCGGCCGCGTGATCACCTCGAACTTCGTCTTCACGCCGGTCGGCACGGCGCTCGCCCGTGGCGTGAATGCGAACACCTCGGTGGCGTTCAACGTCATCGCGGTCGGCATCACCTCGAACGGCGACGCGCTGGTCTCGGCGCCGGTTCAGGTGACGGTCATCCAGTAATCCCTCACGGGATCACTGCTTGACGGGAGGGGCCCCGCCTTCGGGCGGGGCCCCTTCTCGCATCCGCCGGCCACGCCACATCGCGCGCGGGCGAACGCACGAAGTCCCGGACGACCATCTGGTCGTCCGGGACTTCGTGCGTTCGCACCGTGCGCTCCGGGGTGCTCCCGGTGGGCACGCAAGCCCCAACGTTCACGCTCCGACGACGGTCCGCCCACGGCGAGCGCTCCGCTGGCGGGCCCCTGGGCCGACGGATAGGTTGCCGCGCGAGCGCCACACCCTCGCGCTCCATCCGTCACGACGAGCCCGCGCCGAGTGCCTCCGCAGCATTCCTTCGACGTCACCACCTCGGTCGACCTGCAGGAGGTCGACAACGCCGTCAATCAGGCGCAGAAGGAGGTCACCCAGCGGTACGACTTCAAGGGGACGGTCGCCGAGATCGACTTCCAGCGGAGCGAGGCCCAGATAGTGCTCCGAGCCGCGGATGACTATCGGATGGACGCCCTGTTCGACGTCCTGCAGACGAAGCTCATTCGCCGCGGCGTACCGGTGAAGAACCTCGACATCGGCGAGCTCCGACCCGCCGGTGACGATACCGTGCGCCGCGAGGTACGACTCAAGATGGCGCTCGACGGCGATACGGCGCGGCAGGTCGCCGCCGCCGTGAAGGCCGCGAAGCTGAAGAAGGTCCAGGCCAGCATCCAGGGCGAACAGGTGCGCATCACGTCGCCCTCGCGCGACGAGCTGCAGGACGTCATCGCCCTCTTGCGCGGCCAGGACTTCGGCGTCGAGCTCTCGTTCGGCAACTTCAGATGACGACCCGTGGCACGAGGCGCGAGGATGCGCCTCGTGCCACGGGTCGGCCGGTCCCGTTCCAGCAGGCGGCAGGACGGGCACTCACTCACTCCGCCACACGAAGCACCCATGCGCCTGATTCGTCGTTCCACCGTGGTGAAGACTCTCACCCCGCTCGCCTTCGCGTTCGTCGCGGCCGCGTGCGACAACTCCTCCGAGCCGAGCACGCCCAGCGCGCTCGCTTCGGTCACTGCTAACCCCATCGCCGGCCAGGCGCGTGGGGTCGTTCCCGTGACGGTGCGCGTCACCGCCTCGAACGGTCGTGCGCTGCCCAACCAGACGGTGACGTTCACCGTCGGCGGCGGCGGCGGCAGCGTGGCGCCCGCCACCGCCACCACCAATGAGAGCGGCGACGCGACCACCCAGTGGACGCTCGGCAACGCCGTCGGCGTGCAGACGCTCAACGCGCAGGTCGGCACGCTGACGCCGCTGACCATCAGCGCCAACGTGACGCCCGGTGCACCGGCAGCCGTCGCCATCTCGGTCGGCAACGCTCAGACTGGCCCCGTCAACTCCGCGCTCGCCACGCGCCCGGCCGTCGTCGTGCGCGACGCGGCGGGGAATCCGGTGCCGGGGGTGCAGGTCAACTTCACCGTGACGCAGGGCGGCGGCTCGATCCCCGCCGGGACGATCCTGACGGACGCGCAGGGCGTCGCGACCGGCCCGCAGTGGACGCTCGGCCCGACGGCCGGCGCGCAGACCCTGCAGGCCACCGTGCTTGCGAACGGGGTGACGGGCAACCCGCTGACGTTCACCGCGACGGCCACGGCGGGTGCGCCGTCGCGTCTCGAGGCGGTCTCCAACACGGCGTCGCAGACGGCCGTCGTCGGCTCCGCGCTCGCCGCCGCGAACCTGCCGGCGGTCACGGTGCGTGACGCCGCGGGCAACCCGGTGCAGAACGTGGCCGTCACCTTCGCGGTCACCGGCGGCGGTGGCGCCGGCACGGGGCTCACGGCGACGACCGACGTGAACGGCGTCGCGCGCATCGGCGGCTTCACCGTCGGCACGACCGCCGGCCCGAACACGATCACCGCGACGGCTGCCGGCGTGACGGGCAGCGCGGCGTTCGTGATCACGGGCACCCCGGCTGCTGCAGCCAGCGGCACCATCGCGGGCGGCAACAACCAGGAAGTGCGCGCCGGGAGCGCCCTGCAGGTCGGGCCGAGCGTGCGCGTGGTCGACCGCTTCGGCAACCCGGTCGCGGGCGTGACCGTGAACTTCGTCGTGACGTCGGGCTCCGCGAACGTGCTCGGTGCGACCCAGACGACGAACGCGCAGGGCATCGCCACCGTCGGCGGCGTCACGCTCGGCGCCACGCCGGGCACCGCGACGATCGAGGCCCGCATCGCCGGCGTCACCACGCCGATCGTCTTCCGCGCCATCGGTCTCGCCGGCCCGCCGGCGACGATCACGCTGGTCAGCGGCGACTCGCTGATCGTCCAGGCGTTCCGCCGTGCCGCCGCGCCGTTCGTGGTGCAGCTGCGTGACGCGGACGGCTTCCCGGTCCGCAGCGCCACGGTGACGTTCGCCATCGCGCAGGGCGGCGGCGGCACGCTGTCGGCGCAGACGGTCCAGACCGACTCGCTCGGCAACGCGCAGGTGTTCTACACCGGCACGGGCGTCATCGGGACGACGACGGTGACGGCGACCGCGGCCGGGCTCGTGCCGGTGACGTTCACCGTCACGACCGTCCCGAATACCCCGGCGAGCGTCAGCGCCACCACGCCGACGAGCGTCACGGCCACCGCCGGAACGATCGTGGCGACCAGCCCGACGATCGTGCTGCGCGATGCGCAGGGTCAGCCGGTGCCGGGCGTGCAGGTGCTCTTCAACGTGATCGGCGGCGGCGTGCAGTTCCCGGTCGACACGACCGATGCGCAGGGCATCGCGAGCGCCGGCCAGTGGCAGCTCGGCGGTCAGCCGGGTGAGTACGTCGTCTCGGCGGTCGTGTCGTACCCGGGCGGCAACATCGCGAACAACCCGGTGCGCTTCACGGCCAACGCGATCGCCGTTCCGACGAACGTGACGATCACGAAGCAGGCGGGCGACGCGCAGACGGCCGCCGCGGGCACCGTACTGCCCACGCAGCCGGCAGTGGTCGTGACGTCGAATGGCGCGCCGGTCGCCGGCGTGACGGTGCAGTTCATCGCCAGCGGCAACGGCGTCGTGACGCCGACCTTCGTGCAGACGGATGCGAACGGCGTGGCCCGCGTGTCGTGGCAGCTGCAGTCGTCGGCTGGTCCGAACACGCTCACGGTCGTCGTGCCGGGGACGAGCGGCTCGGTGATCTTCAACGCGACCGGTTCGTGAGGTCGTAGCGGGATCGGATCGCCTAGCGCGATCGACGACGGGGCGGCACCCACGGGTGCCGCCCCGTCGTGCGTCTGGTCGCGGCGAGCGGACGCGGCGTCGCGCGCGCAAGCGACCGAGGAATCGACAAACGCCGTGTGTTCGACGACACCAGCTCCCCGGTGCGGAGTCCATGCACCAATGCGAGTGGTCGGCCGAGGTCGCCCGGCCCCCGCGAGCAGATGCCGACCAAGGAATCGGCGCGCGGCGCCGACGTCCGGTTGAGCACGCGCAAGGAGGCGGCTAAGTTGAGGATCTACCGCGACTTCCGGACGAGACCGGCATTCCCGCCCGCTCCCGTCCGGCCTCGCCCGTTGCCGGTCCCGCCTTGAAGGTCGCCCTCCTCACGCTCGGCTGCGACAAGAACACCGTCGACTCCGAGCGCTACCTCGCCCAGCTCGTCGCACACGGCGCCACCCCGACCGACGACGCGTCGGAGGCCGAGGTGATCCTGGTGAACACCTGCGGCTTCATCGACGCGGCCAAGCAGGAGTCGATCGACGCGCTGGTGCAGGCCGGGCAGCTGAAGATCGACGGCGCGTGCCAGGCGGTGGTCGCCGTGGGCTGCATGGTCCAGCGCCACAAGGCGGAGCTGCAGGAGGCGCTGCCGGAGGTCGACCTGTTTCTCGGCGCGTCGGACGTGGACCGGCTGGTTCCCGAGCTGGCGGCGCGCGGAGTGATCGCGCCCGATCCGATCGCCGACCATCCCGGGCTGCGCGTGTACGGGGGCGACCTCCCGCACGTGCGCTACCTCAAGGTGAGCGAGGGGTGCGACCACGGGTGCGCGTTCTGCGCGATCCCGCTCATGCGAGGGCGGCACCGCTCGTTCTCGGTGGCGGACGTCGTGCGCGAGGCACAGCTGCTCGAGCTGCAGGGCGCGCGCGAGATCAACCTCGTGGCGCAGGACCTCGCGCACTACGGGCGTGACCGGCGGGACGGCGTGCGCCTGCCGGAGCTCCTCGAGGCGCTGCTGCGCGAGACCTCGGTCAGCTGGTACCGCAACCTGTACCTCTACTCGACGGGGATCACGCCGCGCCTGCTCGAGGTGATCGCGGGCAACCCGCGCATCGTGCCGTATCTCGACATGCCGATCCAGCACGCGAGCGACGCCGTGCTGACGCGCATGCGGCGCCCGGAGCGCCAGCGCACCATCCGCGAGAAGGCGGCCCGGTTCCGCGAGGTGGTCCCGGGCGTCGCCATCCGGACGACCTGCATCGTGGGGTTCCCCGGCGAGACGGAGTCGGACTTCCAGCAGCTGCTCGACTTCCTGGAGGAGGTGCGCTTCGATCGGGTGGGTGCGTTCACCTACTCGCCGCAGGAGGGAACGCGCGCGTACGACCTGGTCGACGACGTGCCGGACGTCGTGAAGCGCGAGCGCCTGGAGCGTCTCACCGAGCTGCAGCGGGAGATCACCGCCGAGCGCTACGAGGAGCGGATCGGACGCGTCGTGCCGGTGCTCGTGGACCGGGCGGCGACCGACGAGGAGCCCGCGATGACGCGTGCGCCGTGGCAGGCCGACGACGTCGACGGCGTCACCTGGGTCGATACCGACGCGGTGGCCGGCAGCTTCGTCGAGGTCGAGATCGAGGAGGTCGTGGACGACTACGACTTCGTGGGCACCGCACGACGGGTGATCGACTCGCCCGTCCCCGCCATTCGGCGCAGTCGTGCCCTCCCCATGATGGCGGCAGCGTCGACCGTCGGTAGCTTCGGGCGGTGAGCCGGCCGCCGGGTAACCCCCCGGCGAGCCCGATCGTCCCATCGGCTGAACCCCTGGAGCGACGATCGATGTCCCATTGCCTGTCCGATCGACCCGAGCGTCGGGCCCAGACGCGCCGCAGCACGCGACGCGGACTGCTGGCGGCGCTGAGCGGCGCCGGCGCGACCGCCCTGCTGACGCTCGCGCTCCTGCAGGGCGGAGCCGAGCGCGCGGCGGCGCACGAGCCGGCCGCCCGGCGCGACGCGGGCAGCCGCATCGTGCGAGTCGCCCTCGCCGTCGGCGCGAGCCAGGCGCGCATCGCGGCCACGGGCGAATGGCGGTTGTCGGATGCGAGCGGACGCGTCGTGCTCGCCCGGGCGACCGACGGGGCGGCGTGGACGATCGAGCGGCAGGGAGTACTCCTGCGCGCCGTCGGACCCGCCGAGGCGACCGCGTGGCGCGAGGGCCCGCTCGTGGCGCGCCCGGTCGGGCTCGGAGCGTCGCTCGCGTACGGCGGCAAGCGGTACCGGGGCGAGCTGCGGCTCCACGCGACCGAGGCGGGGGGCATCACCGTCGTCAACGCGCTGCCGATCGAGGAGTATCTGCGCGGCGTGGTGCCGCTGGAGCTGAACGCGTTCGCGCCGAGCGACGCCGCCGCGCTGGAGGCGCAGTCGGTGGCCGCACGGAGCTACACCTACAGCCGCCTCGCCGAGTACCTGCCGCGTGCGCAGGCGGAAGCCCGCGCGCGGCAGCCGTTCGACATGCGCGCGACCGTGGCCGATCAGGTCTACGGCGGCGTCGACGCCGAGCGACCCGCGTCGGACCGGGCGATCCGCGCCACCGAGGGCCTGGTCCTGCGCTTCGCGGGCTCGGTGGTGTCGGCGCCCTACTACTCGGCGTGTGGCGGGGCGACGGCGGCGTCGAGCGAGGCCTTCGGGCCAACCGAGGAGCCGTATCTGCGCAGCGTCAGCGATCGTGTCCCGGGCACGGACCGTCACTACTGCGACGGCGCGCCGCGCCGCCGCTGGACGCGCGAGTGGCATGCGGACCAGCTGCAGGAGGTCGTCGAGCGCTACCTGCGCCGCTACGCGAGTGGCGAGGCGGCGCGTGCCGCGGGCGCGCCGGTGGGCATCGTGCGGGCGCTGCGGATCCAGGGGCACAGCGAGTCGGGACGGGTCGCCGCGCTCGCGGTGTCGACCGACGGGGGGCGCTACGTCGTGCGCAGCAACGACATTCGCTACGTGCTGCGCTCGGTCGGTGGCGAGATCCTGCCCAGCACCTATTTTTCCGTCGACGCCGCGGTCGACGGTGACGGGCGCGTCTCGCGCCTGACGCTGCGCGGCAGTGGCAACGGACACGGCGTGGGCATGTGCCAGTGGGGCGCGATCGGCCGCGCGCGCGCCGGGCAGGACTTCCGCACCATCCTCCGCACGTACTATCCAGGGACGTCGGTTGAACCAGCCGAATGACCGCGCGCGCACCGGCCGTCGCGCCGGTGCGCGCGCCGTCGTCGGCGCGCTGACCATTCTCGGCGCGCTCTCCGCTCCACGGGGGGCGGCCGCGCAGACTCCGGTGCCGCGCGACACGATCCGCGCGGACTCCGTGCGAGCGGACTCGCTGCGGCGCCTGCCGTCCGACTCGGCCGCGCGTGACAGCGCCGTCGCACGTGCGATGCGCGCGCGCACGGCCGCGGGCAGCGCGTTCGACCGCGTCGGCATCGATCGACTGCGCCTCTCGACGGTCGGCGGCGCGGTGGGGCTCGCGTGGCCGCGGCGCGCGGAGCCGACGCGCCTCTACGCCGTGCATGCCGACTACGGCGAGATCGCGCGCGGCGTGCACCTGATCTTCCAGACGTCGTACTGGTCCTCGCGCTACAGCGACGCGGCGGTGCGAGGGCTGGCGGAGGAGATCGGCCGTGCGCTCGGCACCGACCCGCCGGCGCTCGGCCGCATCCGCACCTCGGATCTGGCGCTCGCGACGGATGTGCGCTGGATGCCGGGCGAGGGGCGCGCGGCGCGCCGAGGCGCCACCGGAGATCCCGCCGCACTGCGACCCTTCCTCGGCGCGGGCTTCGCGCTGCACTTCCTCGACGTCGAGGGCGAGCCGCTGAACGACACGTTCGTGGAGCAGGCGCTCGACGGCGTCGGACTCGGCCTCGCCGCGAGCACGGGGCTCGACATTGCGCTCCTCCCGAACGTGACCCTGACGATGCAAGCACGGTACGACCTGTTCAGCGGGGCCCACTTCGCGTCCTTGCGCGCGGGCGGGAGCTATCGCTTCGACGCCGCGCGCGCGACGGACGCCGCTCGCACCCTTCTCGCGCCGCGGAGCCGCCCGTGACCCAGCCCCTCCGCCTCGCCATCGACGGCTGCGGCGCGATCGCGCAGCTCGCACACCTGCCGGTGCTCGCCAAGATGCGCGGCGTCGAGCTGGTGGCGCTGTGCGACAACGACGCGGCACGCGCGCGCGCGCTGGCCGACCGCTTCGAGGTGCCGGACGTCTTCACGGACCTCGAGGAGCTGCTCGAGGCGGACGCGATCGACGGGCTGATCGTCGCAACGCCGAACCACCTGCACGAGCCGCACGTGCTCAGCGCGCTCCGCGCGGGCGTCGACGTGCTGTGCGAGCGTCCGCTCGCGCTCACGACGCGTGGCGTCGAGCGGGCGCTCGCCGCCGCGCAGAAGGGTGGGCGCCGCGTGCTCGTCGGCAACAACCACCGGTTCCGCAGCGACGTCCAGGCGCTCGCGCGCTTCGTGAGCTCGGGCGAGCTGGGGAAGGTGGTCGGCATCCGCTGTGGTGCGTACGCGCCGCGCCCGCCGCAGGGCTGGCGTCAGCGCCGCGCCGAGGCGGGGGGCGGCGCCTTCCTCGAGCAGGGCTTCAACCTGCTGGATCTCGCCCTCTGGCTGGCCAACTTCGCCGATCCCGTCCGCGTCACCGCGCACATGACGCGCGGCCGCGGCGCGAACGCCGTGGAGGAGACGATGCTCGTCGGGCTGGAGCTCGAGAACGAGCTCGCGGTCGGCCTCGACGTGTCGTGGGCATACGTCGGTGAGCGTGAGCGCAGCTGGTTCGAGGTGCTGTGCACGCGCGGCAGCGCGCGCCTCGCACCGCTGCGCGTGGTGAAGGAGCTGAACGGCCGTCCCGTCGACGTGTCGCCCACCGGCGCCTCGGCGCGCGAGAGCGCGTTCCTCCAGTCCTACCGCGCCGAGCTCGCGCACTTCGTGGCGGTGCTGCGCGGCGAGACGCCGTACGAGCCTCCGACCGACCAGGTCATCGTCGCCCGCGTGCTGGAGGCGATCTACAAGGCCGCGGACGAGCGCAAAGAGATCCGCCTGTGACATACGTGCGGCTGCTCGCGGCGCTGCTGCTGGCGCTCTGGATGCCGGACGCGCAGGCTCAGCGTGCCGCGGCCGAGGTGCCGGTGCCCACGCCGCAGGCGGGTCGCGGGGCCGCGGCTCGCGCCGATGCGCTGGCCGACGACGCCGGTGCGGCGTCGCGACTCACGGAGGAGGTGCTGGCGGGGCGCGCAGCGATGGGCGGCACCGGGGCGACGCAGGGGCCGCCTGCGCCTACGGCTGCCGACATCGCGTCGGCGTCGGGGCTGCGCGTCTATCTGATGACGTTCGGTCAGGGCGACGTCGTGTGGGAGCGGTTCGGCCACAACGCGATCTGGCTGCACGATCCGGCGCGCGGGACCGACGTCGCCTACAACTGGGGCGTGTTCGACTTCGCGCAGCCGAACTTCCTGGGGCGTTTCCTCACCGGCGATACGCGCTACTGGCTGCAGACCGAGGACGCCCGCCAGATGGCGGCGCAGTACGGGACCCTCGACCGGCGGCGCGTGGTCGTGCAGGAGCTCGCGCTCACGGATGTGCAGAAGGCATCGCTGCGCGCGTTCGTCGAATGGAACGCGCGCGAGGAGAATCGCTACTACCGCTACGACTACTACCGCGACAACTGCTCGACGCGCGTTCGCGACGCGATCGACCGTGCGCTCGGCGGCGCGCTGCGCCGCGCGACCGCGGGCGTCGCGACCAACTCGTCGTACCGGTGGCACACGCGGCGGCTGGTCGCGGGCGACGCCGCGACGTACACCGGCATCCAGCTCGCGCTCGGCCGGCCGGCCGACGCGCCGATCGATGCGTGGGAGGAGAGCTTCATCCCCATGCGGCTCGCGGCGCACCTCGAGCGCGTGCGCGTCCCCGGGGCCGACGGGCAGCCGCGCTCGCTCGTGCTGCGCACCGACACGCTGTTCGCCGTGCCGGAGCGCGCGCCGGAACGCTCCGAAGCGCCCTCGTACGCGCTCGGGTACGCGCTCGCCGGTCTGGTCATCGGCGGAATCGTGTTCGCGCTCGGCCGTGCCGGCGCCGCAGGCCGACGCGGCGCGGATGCGGGGTTCGCGGTGGTCGCGGGCGTGTGGACGCTGCTCGTCGGGCTGGCCGGCACCGCGCTCGTGCTCGCAGGAACGGTGACGCGGCACACGTTCATGGGGCGCAACGAGAACCTGCTCGCGGTCAGTCCGCTGGCGCTCGCACTGTTCGTCCTGGTGCTGCTCGCGGTCGGCTTCCGGCGCCCCGCGCCGCGCGACCGGTGGCGCGGCCGGGCCGCGATGGTGGCCGGCGTCCTGGCGGCGCTCACGGTCGCCGGCGCGGTGCTGACGCTGCTCCCGCGCGTCGGCCAGCAGAGCACCGAGCTGTTCGCGCTGCTCGTGCCGGTGCATCTCGCGCTCTGGTGGGCGCTGCGCCCGCGGGCCATCGGTCGCCCCACGTGACCGACGCGCGCCTCTCCGTCGGCATCGACGTCGGAGGCACGTTCACCGACCTCGCCGCGATCGACGCCGAGGGCGACGTGCGGATCACGAAGGTCCTGACGCAGCCGCGCGACCAGAGCGGCGGCGTCGCGGACGCGCTGGCGGCGCTCGGCGAATCGGGGACGGCCGTCGCGCGACTCGTGCACGGGACCACCGCCGTCACGAACCTGCTGCTCGAGCGCACCGGCGCGCGCGTCGCGCTCTGCGCCACGGCGGGCCACGTCGACGTGCTGCACCTGCGCCGGCAGGACCGCGCGGCGCTCTACGACCTGTCGGCGCACCACCCGGCGCCGCTCGTGCCACGTGAGCACACGGTCGCGGTGGACGAGCGCATGGGGCCCGACGGCGTCGTGCGGCCGCTGACGGCGGCGGCGATCGCGGCGGTCGTCGCCAGCGTGCGTGCGCTCTCGCCGGAGGCGGTGGCGATCTCGCTGCTGCACGCATACGCGCACGACGCGCACGAGCGTGCGCTGGCCGACGCGCTCACCGCGGCGCTGTCGGAGATGGACGTCGTGCGGTCCAGCGACGTGCACGCCGAGATCCGCGAGTACGAGCGCACCTCGACGACGGTCGCCGAGGCGTACGCGCGTCCGCGTGTGCGCCGCTACCTGGAACGGCTCGGCGAGAGGCTCGCGGAGGGCGGCTTTCCGGCACCTGGTGTGATGACGTCCGGTGGGGGAGTCCGCGCCGCGGGCGAGGCGTCGCGCTCGGCGGCGGCGCTGGCGTTGAGCGGACCGGCGGGAGGCGTCGTCGGCGCAGCGGCCGTGCTGCGCGCGCTCGAGCTGCAGGCGGGACTGACGATCGACATCGGCGGCACCAGCGCGGACGTGGGGCTCGTGCTGGAGGGCGAGGCGCTGGTGGAGAGCGGGGGCGAGGTCGCCGGCGTGCCGATCGCGCTGCCGCGCGTGCTCGTCGAGACGGTCTCCGCCGGCGGCGGGAGCATCGGGTGGGTGGACGACGCCGGAGCGCTTCGCGTCGGCCCGCGCAGCGCGGGTGCGGAGCCGGGGCCCGCGGCGTTCGGACGTGGCGGCACGCAGGCCACGGTCACCGACGCACACCTGCTGCTCGGACATCTGGGCGCGGTCCGGCTGAGCGGCGGCGTGGAGCTGGACGCCGCCGCGTCCCGTCGCGCGCTGCAGGAGCTGGCGGGCACGGTCGGGCAGGGTGCGGACGCGATGCGTGTGGCCCGGGCGATGCTCGCCGCGGCCGACGCCGAGATGGCGCGCGCGCTGCGGCGGGTGAGCGTGGAGCGCGGCGTCGACCCGCGGGGCATGGTCCTCGTGGCCTTCGGGGGAGGCGGACCGCTGCACGCGTGCGGACTTGCCGAGCGACTCGGCATGCGCCGCGTGCTCGTGCCGCCGCACGCGGGCGTGCTGAGCGCGGTGGGGCTCGCGTCGGCACCGGAACGACGCGAGGCGCTGACGAGCGTCATGCGCCCTGCCGACGCGCTCGACGGCGCTGCGGTCGCCGAGCTGACGACGGCGCTCGCGCGGCGGGCCGGCGCCGGCGCCGAGCAGCGCACGTGGGTACGTGCACGCTACGCCGGGCAGGGGCACGAGCTGGAGATCGCCGTGCAGCATGGTGACGACGGTGCGGCGCTCGCCGCGCGGTTCGCGGACGTGCACGCCCGTCGCGTGGGCTTCACGCTTCAGCGGCCGGTGGAGGTCGTGAGCGCGCGACACGCCGCGTCGACGCCCGGGCCGGCTCCCCGCTTCTCGCGCCGTGGCGTGGTGGACTCGGTCAGGGATGCACGCACGGCCGCCGGCCGAGTGGTGGTGGACGCGGGCGACGCGGTGCCATCGCGCGTCGACGGGCCAGCCACGATCGTGCTGCCCGACGCGACCGTGCTGGTGCTTGACGGCTGGACCGCGCGCCCGCTCGACATCGGCGGCTGGATGCTGGAGGCGAGATGACGACGCGACGCGAGGCATCGCGCGAGACGTTCCCGCGCGCCGCGTCGATCGACGCGCTCGAGCTCACCGTGTCGGCGCACGCCGTGGCGATGATCGCGGAGGAGATGGGGAGCGTGCTCGTACGAGGCGCGATCTCGCCGAACATCCGCGAGCGGCGGGATGCGTCGTCCGCGCTCTTCGACGGCGACGGACGCATGGTCGCGCAGGCCGCGCACATCCCCGTGCATCTCGGCGCGATGCCCGACGCGGTGCGCGCGGTGCGTGCGCGACTCCCGCGCGCGGGCGACGTCTTCCTGCTGAACGACCCGTTCCACGGCGGCTCGCACCTGCCCGATCTCACCCTCGTCGAAGCGATCGGCGATCCGGACGACGCGTCACGCGTGATCGGCTACGCGGCCGTGCGCGCGCATCACGCCGACGTCGGCGGCATGAGCCCCGGCAGCATGCCGCAGGGCGCGACGGAGCTGGTGCAGGAGGGGCTGATCGTGCCGCCCGTGCGCCTCGTGCGTGCGGACGGCAGTGGAGGCGGCGCCATCGACGACGACCTGCTGCGCATCGTGCTCGCGAACGTGCGCACCCCGGACGAGCGTCTGGGCGACCTCAGGGCGCAGCTAGCCTCGTGCGCGGCCGGGCGCGACGGCTGGCGGACGCTCTGGGCGCGCGAGGGTGCGGCGCGCGTGACGGCGGCGGTCGACGCGCTGCTGGACTACGCGGAGCGACGCGCGGTCGCTCGGCTGGCGTCGCACGCGGGCGCGAGTGGACGCGCCGAGGACGCGCTGGAAGGTGACGGCGTGAGCGACGTGGAGGTACCGGTCCGCGTCGCCGTTCGCATCGCCGACGGGCGGCTGCACGTCGATCTCGCGGGCACGGCCGACCAGGTCCGCGGGAACGTGAACTGCCCGCGCGGTGTCGCGATGGCGGCTGCGGTGTTCGTGCTGCGCACGCTCCTGAGCGACGACGTGCCGACGAACGACGGAATCGCGCGCGCGATCGTGCTCGACGTCCCGGAGGGGAGCGCGGCGAACGCGCGGTGGCCGGCGGCGGTCGCGGCGGGAAATGTCGAGATGTCGCAGCGCATCGCGGACACGATCTTCGCGGCGCTGGCCGATGCGGGGCTCGCGGTGCCCGCGCAGGGGCAGGGCACGATGAACAATGTGACGTTCGGCGGCGCCGACGTGCACGGTGGCGCATGGACGTTCTACGAGACGCTGGGCGGTGGCCAGGGCGCGAGCGCGCGTGGGGCAGGGCCGAGTGGCGTGCACGTCGGCATGAGCAACACGCGCAACACGCCCGTGGAATCGCTGGAGGCGGCGTACCCGCTGCGGGTCGAGCGGTACGCGCTGCGCACCGGCTCGGGCGGTGGGGGCGCGCACCGCGGCGGTGACGGGATCGTGCGCGCCTACCGCGCGCTGGTGCCGTGCACGGCGACGCTGCTGACCGAGCGTCGAGCGCGCGCGCCGCAGGGCGCGAGGGGAGGATCCGCAGGGATGCCGGGCGCGAATCGCGTCGACGATGCGCCGCTGCCCGCCAAGTGCCGCGTGCCGCTGGCCGCCGGCCAGGTGCTGACGATCGAGACGCCCGGCGGCGGCGGATGGGAAATATGACCCAGGCGCGCGGTGCCGCGAGCGCGCAACATGTGGGCGTCGAGACACGTAGGGGCGCTGCCGGAGCACGCTGACCGTCGAGGGTGACGGGCGCGGCTCCGGAACGTCAATATGGTCTCGCGGATAACGACGCGTTCACCCCGAACGCGCGCGTCCGCACGCGTGTCCTGTAGTCGCGAGGATGCGCGACTCCGATCCCTCTCATGCGGAGTTGTACGCCATGCGCGCTCGCCTCGCGGCGGCACCTCAGTCAATACGACGTCGCACCCTGCGTGGTGCGACCGTCTTCTCGTTGCTCGCGTTCGGCCTCGTGGGCTGCGGCGCGGACCCGGTCGCGACCGGACCGACCCCGGAGGCGGCGCCGCGCTCGGTGGCCGTGCGCATCGTCGCCGGCGACGTGCAGGTCGGCGAGGGCGGCAAGGAGCTCGCCGAGCCGCTGCGCGTCCAGGTCGTGGACCAGGCGAACCGGCCCGTCCCGAACTACGTCGTCAACTTCCGCGTGGTCAGCGGCGGCGGGTCGGTGTTCGCCGGTGCCGCGATGACCGACGCGAACGGACGCGCGGCGGACTACTGGACGCTGGGGCCGATCAGCCCCGACACGCAGCGCGTCGAAGTGCGCGCGGTGGACCCGGCGACCGGACAGCGCCTCGTGTACGCGACCTTCCGCGCCGTGGCCGGCGCCGCGAACGCTCCGGTGAGCGTCGGCGGCGACACGCTGCGCATCGTGCTGACGTGGACGCGCGGCGCGCAGGATCTCGACGCGGTGTTCGAGGGCCCGACCTCCGAGGGCACGCGCTTCCAGGTGCACTCAGGGTTCCTCGGCAACTGCGGCGTCCAGCCGTTCGTGTGCAAGGACCGCGACATCACCGCGCCCCCGGGCTCGGAGACGATCACGCTCGTCCGTCAGCTGCCCGGCAAGTACGTCTACGCGGTCCTGAACTACTCGAACGAGACGCAGATCGACCCGTCGGCCACGAAGGTCGAGGTGTACTCGGGCACGCGGCTGGTGCGCACGATCGCGCCGCCGCCGGTGACCGAGCGGGTGTGGACGGTGTTCGAGATGGAGAACGGCCAGCTGACCGTTCCGCAGGTCACCACCCCCACGTCGGCCGTGGCGACCGTGGCGGTCACGCCGTCGCCGGCGAACATGGTGGTCGGAACGAGCCAGCGCTTCGCCGCCGAGCTGCGCGACGCGTCGGGACGGGTGCTCGAGGGCCGCACGATCACGTGGAGCTCCAGCGCGCCGGCCGTGCTCACGATCGACGGCACGGGCGCCGCGCGCGCGCTCACGGCCGGCACCGCGGAGGTCACCGCGACCAGCGAAGGGCGGCGCGGCACCGCGACGGTGCGCGTGGTGGCGGGCGGCTCGCGCTTCCTCTCGATCATCACCGAGAATCCGACGAGCACCACGGTCGGCGCGCGTGCGGTCATGCGCGCCCGCGTCACCGACGGCACGAACCCGGTCGCCGGCGCCACCGTGCAGTGGGTGCAGGAGGGCTTCGATGCGCTCACCACGCTGACCGACAACGCGGGCGAGGTGGGCGTCGTGCTCCCCACCGAGCGTGCGGGAACGTTCAGCGGCCGTGCGCAGCTCATGAGCGGCACCGCCACCGAGCGCACCGCGACGTACGCCTACACGGTGAACCCCGCCAGCGCGAACAGCAACGCGTACGGCGTCGAGGTGCGGTTCATCGGCAACGTGCCGACCAGCCTGCGCACCGCGGCGACGCTCGCCGCCGAGAAGCTCTCGCGCATCATCACGGCGAACGCCGGCTCGCTCACGCTGGCGAACCAGGACATGTCGTCGTGCGGCAACTGGGTCCCGTCGCCGTACAGCGGCCCGGTGAACAGCCACCTGATGTTCGTCGCCGTCACCAACATCGACGGCCAGGGCGGCACGCTCGCGCGTGCGGGCCCGTGCCTGATGGCGACGCGCAGCCTCGCGGTCGTCTCGTCGGTGCAGTTCGACCTCGGCGACGTCGCGATGCCGCAGAGCGAGCTGAACTCGATCATCCTCCACGAGGCGCTGCACGCGGTCGGCCTGGGCACGTTCGACGGCTGGACCAACCTGCTCACCGGCGCCGGCACGAGCGCGCCGCTGTTCACCGGCTCGGCGGCGAACGCGGCGTGGCGCACGCTCGGCGGCTCGCGCTTCCAGTTCGCCGGCGTGCCGGTGGAGAACACGGGTGGCGAGGGCACGGCGGACGGCCACTGGCGCGAGGAGGTGCTGGGGCGCGAGCTGATGACGGGCTATCACGACTCGGGCACCACGAATCCGCTGAGCGCGCTCACGATCGCCGCCCTCAGCGACCTGGGCTACCGCGTGGATCCGAGCGCCGCCGAGCCGTACGTGCTCTCGGGCGGGCTCGCCTTCGACCGCATTCCGGACGGCTCGACGCGGCGCGGGCGCTTCGAGGTGCTGCGTCGCCCGCGCAAGATTCCCGACGCGACCGAGCGGTTCTCGCACCTCGTGCGGCGCCGCTGACCACTGAACGCGCCCGGATGTGAACCGGCGGCGTGCGCGATGGATGCGCAGGCCGCCGGTTCGCATTTCTCCGGGCAACTGGCGGATCGTCAGATCGTCTGGACCAGGCCTTCCGAGGCCATCACGACGTCGGGCGCGCCGCGCGCCGCGCGCCCCATCGCGTGCGCGAGCGTCGACAGCCGGTCGAGGGCGGCATCGTCGCGCTCCGGGTGGTGATGGAAGAGCGTCAGGCGCGGCACGCCCGCATCCGCGGCGAAGCGTACCGCCTCGGCGTACGTGGAATGTCCCCACCCGCGATGGTTCGGCAGCTCGCTCGGCAGGTACGTCGCGTCGTGCACGAGCAGCGAGGCGCCGGCGATCGCCTCGAGCAGCTCGCGTCGCCGGCCGCACTCGCCCTCCGCCGCGGCCAGCTCGTTGTCGGGCAGGTAGACGATGCTGCTGCCGTGCTCCGGATGCTCGATGCGAAAGCCGGCCGCCCCGCCCGGGTGCAGCGCCTGGATCACGCGGACGCGCAGCCCGGCGATCACCACGGGTGCGCCGTCGGCCGGGAGTGGTGAGAAGCGCACGTGCGCCGGCCGCTCGAACAGCGGCACCGGAAAGAGCGGCGGCGACGCGAGTGCGAGCGCCGCCGCCTGCACGGCGTCGAGCACGTGCTCGGCGACGTGCACCGTGACCTGCGCGCCCGACACGTCGAGCGCCGCGAGGAAGGGAAGCCCGAGCAGGTGATCGGCGTGCGCGTGCGTGACGAGCACGTCGAGAGGGCCGTCGAGGCCACCGGCGGCGCGACTGGCCTCGCCGAGCGGCCGCAGGCCGGTGCCCGCGTCGAGGACGAGCCGGCCGCCGGCGTGCGTGACCTCCACGCACGGCGTGTTGCCGCCGTAGCGCAGCGTCGAGGCTCCCGGCGTCGCGATGCTCCCGCGCACGCCCCAGAAGCGGAGCGTGAGGCTCATCCGCGCGACGTGCTCAGAGCCCGTCCGCGTCGGCGGGCGACCGCCGCACGTCGTCGGCGCCCGCGTCCGCCTCGCCCGTCTCGTCGTCCGCCTGCTCCTCGCCGTCGCGCCCCTCGTCACGCGCGCTGCGTGCCGCGCTGCCGCGCGCCCCCGCGCCGGGCGCCGCACGGCGCTCGAGCCCCGCCACGTCGACGATCTCGATCGTGCGGCGCTGCACGGTCACGAGGCCGCCCTCCTGCAGCTCCTTCATCGCGCGCGACACGGTCTCGCGGCTGGCGCCGATCATCTGCGCCATCGTCTCGTGCGTCGGGGCGCGCTCGATGCGCGGCGGGGTGCCGGTCGCGCGGTCGAGGATGAGGCGCGCGACGCGCCCCGGCACGTCGAGCAGCACGAGGCCGGTGATCTTGGCGTCGGCGAGGCGCAGGCGCCGCGAGAGCTCCTCGAGCAGCGCCCACGCGACGCGCGGCATCTGCTCGACCTGCCGCCGGAACTCGTCGCGCCGCAGCACGAGGAGCACGGTCGGCTCCATCGCGACGACGTGCGCGGAGCGCGGCTGCCCGTCGATCAGCGCGAGCTCGCCGAAGTGGTCGCCCTGGCCGAGCGTGCCGAGAATGACCTCGCGTCCATCCTGCCCGACGACGGCCACCTTCACCGCGCCGGAACGCACGACGTACAGGGCGTCGCCGGGATCGCCCTGGCGGACGATGAGGGCGCCGCGCGGATAACGCTGCTCGCGGACGAGGGCGGCGAAGCCGCGGCGCTCCTCCGGCGTGAGGCGCTGGAAGAGCGGAACGTAGCCGAGGAACTCGGTGACGCGTGGTAGGTGCATGGTGCGGTACGCTGCGACGACGGCCTGCGCCCGTCAACCCTGCGCGGCCAGCAAGGCTCGCGCCCGTGCCGCGCCCGTGCAGCGCCCGTGCAGCGCCCGCGTGCGGCGCGCGCGACGTGACGCGGGCGCTGCCGCGCTTTGTTCGGGTGAGGGTCGGGGCTAGATTGGGCGCGATGTCCACCAGCCGCGCCGCCCTGCCGTCGTCCGCGACGCCGCCCGCCCGCCGCGACGCCGCGGCGCCCGCGGCACGCCTGTCGGCCTCGCGCGCGTGAGCGCCCCCAACACGCCGGCCGGGCTGCCGATGCTGCGCGAGCGGCTCGCCGAAGCGGTGTCGCGCGCGGACGAGGTGGAGCGCGCCCTTGGCGATCCGGAGGTCGCGCGCGACGCGCGTCGGCTCGCCGAGCTCGGACGCGAGCATCATCGCCTGTCCGCGGTGGTCGACGTCGGACGCCGCCTCGAGCGCGCGGAGCGCGAGCTCGGCGAGGCGCGCGAGATGCTGGCGATGGACGACGCCGAGCTGGCCGCCGAGGCGCGCGCGGAGGCGACGCGCCTGGAGGAGGAGATCGCGGCGCTGGAGCAGGCGCTCAAGCCGCTGCTCATCCCGCGCGATCCGCTCGACGACCGGCCGGCGATCGTCGAGATCCGCGCCGGCACCGGCGGCGACGAGGCGGCGCTGTTCGCCGCGGACCTCGTGCGCATGTACACGCGCTTCATCGAGCGTCGCGGCTGGCGCATCGAGCCGATCGCGTGGTCCGACGGCACGCTCGGCGGCGTGAAGGAGTCCGTGTTCAAGGTGCTCGGCGACGGCGCGTACGGCATGCTCAAGTGGGAGAGCGGCGTGCATCGCGTGCAGCGCGTGCCCGCGACCGAGGCGCAGGGGCGCATCCACACGTCGGCGGCCACCGTCGCGGTGCTCCCCGAGGCCGAGGAGATCGACCTCAAGATCGATCCGAGCGACCTGCGCATCGACGTGTTCCGCTCGTCGGGCCCCGGCGGCCAGAGCGTGAACACGACCGACAGCGCCGTGCGCATCACGCACATGCCGAGCGGCATCGTCGTCAGCCAGCAGGATCAGAAGTCGCAGCTGCAGAACAAGCTGAAGGCGATGGAGGTGCTGCGCGCGCGCCTGCTCGACCGCATGCTCGCGGAGCGCGACGCGGAGCGCGCACGCATGCGAAAGACGCAGGTCGGCACCGGCGACCGCTCGGCGAAGATCCGCACGTACAACTTCCCGCAGAGCCGCGTCACCGATCATCGCATCGGGCTCACGCTGCACGACATCACGCGCGTGCTGGACGGCGACCTCGCGGCGCTGGTCGACGCGCTGTCGCTGGCCGACGTCGAGGAGCGGCTGGCCGGTGAGTGAGCGGGACGCGACGATGACCGACGCGCCGACGACGGTGGGCGCGCTCGTGCACGCCCTGACCGACGCGCTCGAGGACGCGCACGTGCCGGAGGCGCGCACCGAGGCGCGCGACCTCGTGGCCGCGCTGCTCGACCAGCCGCGCTTCTGGCCGAGCATGCACCGCGACGAGCCGGTGGACGAGGCGTTCGTCGCGATCGCGCGGCGCGCCGCCGCCACGCGCGCCCGCGGCGCGCCGTTCGCCTACGCGGTCGGCCGCGCGTCGTTCCGCCATCTCACGCTCGACGTCGATGAGCGGGTGCTGATCCCGCGCCAGGAGACCGAGGTGCTGGTCGACGAGGTGCTCGCCCGCCTCGAGGGGCGCGACGGCGGCACGCTCGTCGACGTCGGCACCGGGTCGGGCGCCATCGCCATCGCGCTGGCGTGCGAGGGACGGCCGGACCGTGTGATCGCGACCGACGTGTCGCTCGACGCGCTCGCGGTCGCGGGGCGCAACGTCGCGCTGCTGCGCACCGCGCTGTGCGCGCACGTCGAGCTGCGCCACGGCTCGCTGCTCGCGCCCGTGCAGGACCTCGGCGAGGGCGCGCTGCGCGCGGTCGTCTCGAACCCGCCCTACATCGCGTTCGCCGAGGCGGAGCAGCTGCCGCCGAGCGTGCGCGACTGGGAGCCCGCGCTCGCGCTCTACGCCGGCAGCGAGGGGATGGCGGCGATCGCCGCGATCGTGCGCGAGGCCGCGCCGCTGCTGGAGCGCGGCGGGCTGCTCGCGCTGGAGGTCGATGCGCGCCGCGCCGGACTGGCCGCCGAGCTGGCTGCGAGCGACGGGCGCTACACCGACATCTCCGTGCGTCTCGACCTGGTCGGGCGCGAGCGCTTCGTGCTCGCCACGCGCCGCTGACGAGCGACGGCCACGCACCGCTGCACCACGCCGCCGCATCACACACCACCGCCCCGCGCATGCTACAGGACAAGGCGATCGAGCTCGGCCGACTGATCGGACAGAGCGACGAGTACAAGACCGTGAAGCGCACGAGCGACGCGCTGAACGAGGACCGCGAGGCGGTGAACGTCATCCGTCAGCTCGAGGGGCTGCGCCAGGAGGCGCAGGCGATGATCTCTCGCGGCGAGAACCCGACCGCCGAGATGGAGCAGCAGCTCGATCAGCTGCTGGAGCAGGTGCAGGGCAACGCGACGTATCAGCGCGCGATCGCGGCGCAGGACAACTTCGACAAGCTGATGCTGCGCGTGAACGAGTGGATCTCCGAGGGGATCCGGAAGGGCGCGACCAGCTCGATCATCACGCTGGGCTGACGGCTCGGCACATGCCCGAGCGACGACGCGGCTTCCTCCTCGTGCTCGAGGGGCCCGAGGGGGTCGGCAAGACGACGCAGGTCGCCGCGCTCGTGCAGCGGCTCGCGCGCGCGGGGCACGACGTGCAGACGTTCCGGGAGCCGGGCGGCACGCCGCTTGGCGACGAGATCCGCGCGCTCGTGCTCGGACCGGGGCACGTCGACGTCTCGCCGCGCGCGGAGGCGCTGCTCTTCATGGCGGCGCGCGCACAGCTCGCGCGCGAACTGCGCGCGAGGATCGATGCCGGCGCCGTCGTGGTGCTCGACCGCTTCTTCCTGTCGACCTACGCCTACCAGATCGTCGGGCGCGGGCTGCCGGCGGACGACGTGCGACGGGCGAACGCGCTCGCGGTCGACGGTCTCGTGCCCGACCTCACGCTGCTGCTGACCTGCGACGATCCCGACGTGGCGCGCGGACGGATGCTGGCGCGCGGCGGTCTGGACCGGATGGAGCAGGAGAGCGCCGAATTTCACGGTCGCGTGACCGAGGCGTTCCTGGCGGCCGTCGATCCCGCATGGCAGCGTGCGCACCCGGAGGTCGGGCCCGTCGCCCGCGTCGACGCGGCGGGCACGCCGGACGAGGTGACGGCGCGCATCCTGGCGTCGCTGGCCGCCCGCTGGCCTGAAACATTCGGGATGCTCCCCGAGTCTCAGTAGACGCACGCTCGCGCACGTTCCTCCTACCAGAGTTCTCGGGTCGCATGCGTTCCAAGGCGGTCGTGGTGATGGCGTCGCTCAGCGCCGTGCTGGTGACGGGCGGGTGGATGGTGGGGCGCGGCCTCGAGGGGCAGCGAACCGCCGCCGCGCCGGCCAACGGCGCCCGCCTGTTCGACGAGGTCGTGTCCCACGTGCGCCGGTTCTACGTGGACTCGGTGGCGGGCGACTCGCTGTACGCCAAGGCGCTCGCCGGCATGGTGCGCGAGCTGGGCGATCCGCACAGCACGGTGCTGTCCGCCGATCGGCTCGGTCGACTCTCGGAGACGACCTCGGGCAACTACGCGGGCGTCGGGCTGCGCGTCGTGTCGCGCGACGGGTGGCTCACGGTCATCGACGCGCTGCCCGGATCGCCCGCCGAGCGCGCCGGGATCCGCACCGGCGACCGCCTGGTCGAGATCGAGGGCGAGTCGACGAAGGGGTGGACGTCCGACGAGGGGACGCGGCGCATGCGCGGCGCGCCGGCCACGCGCGTCGCGTTCTCGATCGAGCGCCCGGGCGTCGAGGGGCGCATCCCGTTCCGCCTCACGCGCGACGCGGTGCACGTGCGTGCCGTGCGGCGCGTCGCCCTCCTGCGCGACGGCATCGGCTACCTCGACGTCACGGCATTCTCCGGCGCCACGGCCAACGAGGTCCGGCAGGGCGTCGACTCGCTGCGCGCCCTCGGCGCGCGCGCGCTGCTGCTCGACCTGCGCTCGAATCCCGGCGGGCTGCTCGACCAGGGCGTGAGCGTGGCCGACCTCTTCCTCGATCCGGGCAAGGAGATCGTGCGCATCAAGGGGCGCACGGCCGACGCGAACCACACGTTCGTCGACAAGGCGCCGCAGCAGTGGGCCGGGCTCCCGCTCGTCGTCCTCGTCAACGAGGGGAGCGCGAGCGCGTCCGAGATCGTCGCGGGCGCGCTGCAGGACCACGATCGCGCGCTCGTCCTCGGATCGCCGACGTACGGGAAGGGGAGCGCGCAGAGCGTCTTCCCGCTGCCCAACGGCGGCGCGGTGAAGCTCACGACCGCGCTCTGGTACACGCCGGCGGGCCGCTCCATCAATCGGCCCATCGCCGAGCCGGGCGACGAGGAGGCGCTCGACGAGGACGGCGCGGAGGTGGTCGGCGACAGCACGCCGCGGGAGACGTTCCGTACCGACGCCGGGCGCACCGTCTACGGCGGGGGCGGCATCACGCCCGACGTGGCCGCGGGCGACACGTCCGTCCCGCCCGCCGAGGTGGCGTTCCTGCGCGCGCTCGGCCGCCAGGTGAGCGCCTTCCGCGACGCGCTCACCGACTACGCGCTGTCGGTGAAGACGTCGGGCACGGTCACCTCGCCCGACTTCGCGGTCACGCCCGAGATGCGCGAGCAGCTCTGGACGCGGCTCGGCCAGCGCGGCGTCAAGATGGACCGCGGCACCTACGACGCGGCGAGCGCGCTCGTGAACCGTCAGCTCGCCTACGAGATCACGCGCTACGGCTTCGGCGGTGAGGCGGAGTTCCGCCGTCGCGCCGCGGACGACGCGGTCATCCAGTCGGCGCTGCGCCTCGCCGACGGGGCGCAGTCGCAGCGCGAGCTGTTCGCGCGCGCGGCCGCGATGCCCAAGCCGGCCGCCGGCGCCGTCCGGACCGCGCGCCGCTGACCTCCGCCATGCCCGACGCCAGCGGTCCGGCGAGCGACGGGACCGCTGGTGCGCACGCCGGCGACGGCGCACGGCCCCGCGTCTTCGTGCTCGGCGCCGGACGCGCGGGAACGGGCATCGCGCGCGCGGTGCGCGAGGCGGGCGGCACGCTCGTGGGGCTGCACGGCCGCCGCGCCCTGACGCTCGAGGCGCCGCTCGGCGAGGTGACCGCGGGAGCGCTCCCGGACGCGGTCGCGCGCGCCTCGATCGTGCTCGTGGCGGTGCAGGACCGCGCGCTCGAAGCCGCGCTCGGCGAGGTGGAGGCGCGCGCCGCGCAGGGTGGCCTCGCGGCGAACGTCGCCGTGCTGCAGGCCAGCGGCAGCGCGGAGCCGACGGGGTTCGACGCGCTGCGCGTGCACGGCGCGGCGTGCGGCACCTTCCATCCGCTCGTCCCGCTCGCGGAGGCGAGCCAGGCGCCCGCGCTGCTGCGCGGCGCGTGGATCGGGATCGACGGCGACCCGGGCGCCGAGCAGGCGGGGCGCGGCCTCGCGGCGCTGCTCGGCGCGCGCACGCTGCGCATTCCCGGCGGTCGGAAGGGACGCTATCACGCGGCCGCGGTCTTCGCGTCGAACTTCCCGATCGTGCTCGCCGCGATCGCCGAGCGGCTGCTCGCGCACGCGGGCGTGGAGGCCGCCGAGGCGCGCCCTGCCGTGCGCCATCTGCTGTCCTCCGCGGCGGTGAACCTGGCGCGCGGGGACGACGCCGCGCTCGCGCTGACCGGCCCCATCGTGCGCGGCGACGACACCACCGTGCGGCGCCACCTCTCGGCGCTCGCCGACGACCGGGGGGCGGACGCGGTCTACCGTGCGATGGCGCGCGAGGCGGTCAGGCTCGCGCGCGCCGCCGGAACGCCCGACGAGGGGCTGGACGCGGTGTCCGCGCTCCTCGACGGACCGGGCTGACCAGCCGTCAGCGGGTGCCGACGAGCGCGGCGCGGTCGACCACGCGTGCGCCCTTGGGCACCTCGAACTTGAACGTCGCGGCGGGGACGTTCCCGTCGAGCGTCCAGCTGGTCATGCGCAGCGTACGCACGAGGCCGTTCGCGTCCGTGAGCTCGACCTGGCGCACCGCGCCGTTCGCGTCGTCCACCCAGACGCGCGCGCGGTCGATCGGCTGCCCGTCGGCCTTGGGAACGAGCGTGACCGCGTGCGTCGCCCGCCCGCCGATCGTCGCCGCGCCGGCGCTCGTGACGTTGTAGCGGCTGCGCGGGGCGGTGAGCAGGTCGCCGAGCGCGTCGACGCCGGTCACGCCCTTGCCCTTCGCGGGGAGCTTGATGACCTGATTGGGCGCCGCGCTCGGCAGGTAGACCCAGAGCCAGGTCCCGTCGCCGACGACCATGTCGCCCGCCGGCTGCGTGAAGCGCACGGAGACACGGTTCGGCTGCGCGAGCACCAGCTCGCCGATCGCACGCGACTCGCTCCCAGTGGCCGGGTTGTTCAGCGTCTGCTCGAACGTCGCCCGCACCGTCTTGGCGCGCGTGAACGCCTTGGAAGCCCGGTCGATGACCGACGCCGGCGTGAACTCGGGCTGCCGGGGCGCGAAGGCGCTCAGCGTGGCGGCGAGCGGGATCGCGGCGAGGGCGGTCAGGCGGACGGGGCTTGGCATCTATGTGGGCTCCTGCGGCGCGTGGCGCCGCGGTCGGGACGGCCGCGATCTGGACAGGCAGACGGGGAGCGGACCGCTCGGTCTGCTCCCCGTGTCCTACCCGCCCGCGGCAGGGGGCGTTCCGGTCGTGCCGCTCAGCCCGCGCCGACCGTGGCCGTGCGCGGTGCCGGTGCGACGGTCCGGCCGATCGCCTCGGCGATGGTCGTCGTCTCGCGCATCAGGCGCTCGAACTGCTCGGGGAAGAGCGTCTGCGCGCCGTCGGACAGCGCGCGGTCGGGCGACGGGTGCACCTCGATGATCAGCCCGTCGGCGCCGGCCGCGACCGCCGCGCGCGCCATCGGCGGCACGTGCTCGCGCACGCCGACGCCGTGGCTCGGGTCGGCGACGATCGGCAGGTGCGACAGCTTGTGGACGAGCGGGATCGCCGAGAGGTCGAACAGGTTGCGCGTGGCCGTGTCGAAGCTGCGCACGCCGCGCTCGCAGAGGATGACGTTCGGGTTGCCGGCCGCCAGCACGTACTCCGCCGCGAGGAGCAGCTCCTGGATCGTCGCCGACATGCCGCGCTTGAGCAGCACCGGCTTCCCGAGCTTCCCGAGCACCTTGAGCAGCGAGAAGTTCTGCATGTTGCGCGCGCCGAGCTGGATGCAGTCGGCGTACTCGGCGACGAGGTTGGCGCCCTCCTCGTCCATCGCCTCGGTGACGATGGCGAGCCCCGTCTCCTCGCGCGCCTTGGCGAGCAGCTTGAGCCCCTCGAGGCCCATGCCCTGGAACGCGTACGGCGACGAGCGCGGCTTGAAGGCGCCGCCGCGCAGCGCCGTCGCGCCGGCGGCGCGCACCGCGTGCGCCGAGGCGAGGATCTGCTGCTCGTTCTCGACGGAGCAGGGGCCCGCGACGACGACGACCTCGCGGCCGCCGAACGCCACGCCCGGCGCGATCTCGACGATGGTGTTCTCGGGCCGCCACTCGCGCGAGACCTGCTTGTACGGCTTCGAGACGGCGAGCACCTGCGCCACGCCGCCCATCCCGCTGATGTGCGAGCCGTCCACCTGCCGATCGTTGCCGATCAGGCCGACCGCCGTGCGCTGCGCGCCCGGCATCGGGACCGGCTCGTATCCCATCTCGCGGATCGCGTCGCACACGGCATCGACCTGCGCCTGCGTCGCGTCCCTCTGCATCACCACCAGCATGCCAACTCCTCTGTCAGGGCGTGCCCGGCCCGATGCCGCGCGTCGGCGGCAGCGTGGACAGGTCCACGCTCCAGCCGTCGTGCGCGAGCACCGTCGGACCGGTCCAGCGCGCGGCCACGATCGCGGCCACGTCGATCTGCTCCACGGGGGGATAGAAGTGCGTCAGGGCGAGCAGCCCCGGACGGGCCGCCGCGGCCAGCTCGCCCACCTGCTCGGGCGTCAGGTGCGACGGCATCGCCATCGCGGCCGGGAGCGAGCACTCGGCGAGCAGTACGTCGCACCCCGCGGCCCAGGCGCCGAGCGCCGCGTCGGGCCCGGTGTCCCCCGTGAAGACGAGGCGGCGGCCGCCGTGCTCGACGGAATATGCCACACTCTCGGCGGTGTGTGGTACGGGGTGGCCGGTCAGCGTGACGCCCCCGGCCAGCGCGAGCGGGACGTCGGCCGGCTGCTCGATCACCACGACCGGGAACCCCGGCGTCAGCAGCGAATCCCAGAGGGCCGCTGCGTGGCGCTCCAGCAGCGCCTGCATCCCCACCGGACCGACGATCGTGATCGGCTCGGCGCGCGGCGGCATCTGTCCCCAGCGCCACGCCACCATCAGCGTGGCGAGATCGCTCACGTGGTCGGCGTGGAAGTGCGTCAGCGCGACGTGGGTGAGCGTCGACCAGTCGAGGCCAAGCGTCGCCATGCGGTGCACGACGCCGCTTCCGCAGTCGAGCAGCAGTCGCACGGCGCCCGCCTCGACGAGGTGGCCCGCCTGCACGCGCGCCGCCGACGGCGCGGCGGTGCCGGTCCCGATGGTGGTCAGGCGCACGCGCTCCTCCTCACCGGCCGCGGAAGACGATCTTCTTGACCGTCTCGACCCCCTCCGCGCGGAAGCGCATGAGGTACACGCCCGCGGGCACGAGATCGCCGCTGTCGTCGCGGCCGTCCCACTCGAAGTCGGGATCGCATCCGCGGCCGCTGCCGGGGATCTCGCGGCCGTAGCGCCGCGGTGCGAGGAACTCGCCGAGCGAGGCGTTCGGCAGCAGGCGCCGCACGCGCACGCCGCGCAGCGTCCAGATGTCGAGCGACGCGCGCGTCGGCGCCGCGATGTCGACCCAGATGCAGGTCGCCTGGCGCGACGCGTTCGGAAACGGGTTCGGGAAGTTCTGGTAGACGAGCGTCGCCGTCGGCACGACGAGGCTGTCGAGCACCGTGAACGTGCCGGGCGTCACGCTGAAGCTGCGCGCCGTGCGCGGCAGGCGCGCCGTGATCGTCCAGGTGTATCCCGCGTTCGTCTCCAGCTCGGCGCCCGGCGGGATCTGGAACACGGTGTCGGTCGTCGTGCGCGACACGACGCCGACGCCGAAGTTGGAGACGTCGATCTGGTACTCCCAGGGGCCCGGCGGCTCCGCGACCTGCGGGCTGCTCCACACGAACGTCGGCCGCCGCGTGTACACGATCGTGCCCGCGAAGCCGGAGGGAGAGCGCGGCGTGACCCAGCTCGGCACGCGGCGCGGTCCACCGATCGGCGACGTGGTCGACAGCCCCGCGGGGTTGATGACCGTGGCGCGCCAGTAGATGCGCACGCCGGGATCGAGCGCGCGCGTCGGCCGGACCGCGACGTTGCTGTCGCTCGTGGTGAAGCTGGTGTCGAGCACCGGCTGCGCGAAGCGCGGCGTGGTGTCGATCTCGAAGCGGAAGCGCAGTGGACCCGGGCCGGTCGCCACGGCCTGCAGCAGGAAGGTCGGCGTGACGGACAGCAGCGAGTCTCCGCCGGCCGCCGGCGGGACGACCTGCACGCCCTGCGGCTGCGCGGACGCGCGCGCGAACGGGGTCGCGAGCGCTGCCACGAGCGCGAGGACGGCAGCGAGCACCGCCCACCGCTGCGTCCCGCGGGCGCGGGACGCGCATCGCCCCTGCACGGAGCGCCGCCGCCCGGTCAGGTCGCCGCCGCGGCCGGCTCCGGCGCCGCGTCGTCGCTGCTCTCGGCCTCCAGCGCGTCGTCGGCCGGTGCGGGCGCCGAGTCGTCCGCCGGAGCGGGGACCGACTCGTCGACCTGCGGGCCGCCGCGCAGGCGCACGCTCACCAGCGAGCTGACGCCCGGCTCCTGCATCGTCACGCCGTACACCGCGTCCGCGGCCTCGGTCGTCGTGCGCGGGTTGTGCGTGATGATGATGAACTGCGTCTTCGTCTTGAACTGGTTCAGCATCCGCACGTAGCGCCCGACGTTCTGGTCGTCGAGCGGCGCATCCACCTCGTCCAGCAGGCAGAAGGGGCTGGGCTTCGTGAGGAAGATGCCGAACAGCAGCGACAGCGCGACGAGCGCGCGCTCGCCGCTCGAGAGCAGGTGGATGCGCTGCGTGCGCTTGCCGCGCGGGCTGGCGTGGATCTCGATGTCGCAGTCGAGCGGCGTCTCCGGATTCTCGAGGCGCAGGTCGCACTCGCCGCCGCCGAACAGCGTCATGAAGATCTGACGGAAGTTCTCGCGCGCCTGCGCGAACGTCGCGAGGAACAGCTCGCGCGCCGTCGTGTCGATCTCCTTGATCGCCTGCTGCAGCGACGCGCGCGCCTGCGCGAGATCGCTGCGCTGGCCCGTGAGGAAGTCGAGCCGCCGCACCTCCTCCTCGTGCTCCTCGATGGCGAGCGGGTTCACGACGCCGAGCTGCTCGAGCTGTCCCCGCAGCTCCTCGAGCTCCGTGCGCAGCGTGTCCGCCTCGACGTCCACCGCCTCGAACGCGCCGAGCAGGTCGTCGAGCGGGCGGCGCCACTCCGTCTCGAGCCGCTCGCGCAGCGCGTCGCGACGACCGGCGAGCTGCGTGTGGCGGAGCGACGCGGTGTGATACTCGTCGGCGAGCGCCCCGTTGGCGCGGCGCACCTCGTTCAGCGCGTGCTCCGCGACGCGCAGTCCCTCGTCGGCGGCGAGCACCGCCTGCTCGGCGTCCGCGAGCCGCCCCTCGACGTCCTGCAGCTGCTGCCGCTTGGACTCGAGATCGAGCGCCCACACGGACATCTGCTCGGCGAGCGCGCTGTCCGCCGTCGCGAGCGACGACAGCTCGCGCTGCAGCGACTCGAGCCGCTGCGCCTGCGTCTGGATCTCGTGCGACAGCCGGCGCTCGCGGTCGATGGCGACCTGCAGGCGCGCCTGCGCCTGCGCCTGCTCGACCTGCCAGACGGTGCGCTCCTCGCGCGCCGTCTCCAGCTGGTGCTCGCTCTCCGCGAGCGCGCCGCGCGCGTCGGCCGCCTCCTGCTCGCGCGCCTCCGCGAGGCCGAGCGCCTCGCCCGCGCGCGACTCCAGCGCGCGCGCACGCTCGCCCAGCTCCTCGACGCGCTGCGACAGCCGCGCGGCCAGCTGGTTCGCATCGGCCAGCTCGCGCTCCGAGCGCTGGCGGCGACGCTCCAGCTCCGCGCGCTGGTCGTCCGCGCGCCGCGCCTCCTGCTGCGCGACGGTCGACGCCTCGGCGGCGACGGCCTGCTGCGCCTCGGCGGCGGCGAGCGCGCTGCGCGCCGCCTCGAGTGCCTGGCGCGCCTGCTCGCGGCGCGCGTCGGTCGCCTCCAGCTGCGTGCGCAGGTCGGTCAGCTCCGCGCGACGGCGCAGCGGGCCGGGGCCGGACGTCTGCCCGGGCAGCAGCATCGCGCCGCGCGCGTCGACGAACGCGCTCCCGTCGCCCAGCACCTCGACGCCGCCGAGCAGCGCGCGCACCCACGTGCCCGCAGGCTCCGCCGCGCGCACGCGCGCGGCGAGCCCGCTCGCGTCGACCGCCTCACCGTCGGGCGTGGTCGCACCGGCGAACGGCGACGTGGTCGGGATCGCGTCGGCGGGCAGGAGGAGCAGGGGACCGAGGTTCGCCGCCGCGTGCCAGCCGCGCACGCGATCGGCGACGCCGCGGTCGCGCACCACGACGGCGTGCACGGTGGCGCCGAGGAAGCGCTCGACCAGCACGGCCGCGTCGCTGCCCGCGGTCACGAAGTCGGAGAGCGGCCCGAGCACGGCACCGTCGCCGAACTGCTGGCGCTCCTTGAGCAGCCGCGCCGCGGCGGGCGCGAGGCCCACGCGGTCGCGCTCCAGCGCCTCGAGCCCGTTGATCTTGCCCTGGATCGACGTGCGCGCCTCGTCGGCGCGCGCGAGCTCCGCGCGGGCGCCGGCCTCGCCGTCGCGCGCCGCGCGCACCGCGCGCCGCGCCTCGTCCAGCTCGAACTGCGCCTGCGCCACCTGCTCGCGCGCGAGCTCCAGCGCCTCGGCGGCGGCGGTCATCTCGCGCTGCACCGTCTCCATCCGGTCCGCGAGCGCCGTCAGCTCGGTGTCGAGCGCCGCGCGACGCTGCGTCACCTCCTGCTCCTCGCGCTGCGTGGCCTCGCGGTCGATCTCGAGGCGACGCGCCTGCTCGCGCAGCTCGCGCGCGGAACGCTCCGCCTGCTCGACGCGCTGACGGGCCGCGGCGACGGCGCGCCGCGTCTCCTCCTCGAGCGCCGCGCGCTCGGCCAGCTCCTGCGCCGCGCCGGCGAGCGTCTCCTCGCACTGCGCGCGCTCCGCGATGGCGCGCTCGCGCTCCTCCGCGACCCGCAGGCCGAGCGCCTCGCCCTCGCGCTGCTCCTCCTCGGCGCGGCTGCGGCGCGACGTCGCGTTGCGCTGCCGCTCCTCCGCGACCGCCAGCTCGCCCTGCAGCTGCAGCACCGTCTGCCGTTCCCCGGCGACGATGCGCGCCAGCTCCGCGCGCTGCGCCTCGGCGTTCGCACGCGCCTGCACCGCCGTCTCGCGCGAGCGCTCGGCTTCGGCCTGCGAGGCCTCCGCCTGCGGGTTGATCAGCTGCAGCTCGGCGAGCCGCGCATCGAGGCGCGCCAGCTCGTCCTTCCACTCCGCCATCTCGCGGCCGGCGAGCGTCAGCTCGACGTTGAACCGGCGCGACGTCAGCTCCGCGTGCCGCTCGGCGCGCTTCCGCTGGCGCGCGAGCGCGCGCGTCTGGCTGGTGACCTCGTTGATGAGGTCATCGAGACGCGAGAGGTCGACGCTCGTCTCCTCGAGCCGGCGTTCGGTGCTGCGGCGACGGTCGCGATAGAGCCCGACGCCGGCGGCCTCCTCGAACAGCTCGCGCCGATCGTCGGGACGGTCCGAGAGCAGCGCGTCGATCATCTTGCTCTCGATGACGACGCCGCTGTCGGCACCGAGACCGGTGCCGCGCATCAGGTCCTGGATGTCGCGCAGACGGCACGCCGTGCGGTTCAGGAAGTACTCGCTCTCGCCCGAGCGCGACAGGCGCCGGGTGATGACGACCTCCTTGAACGGGACCGGGAGCGTCCCCTCGCGGTTGTCGAAGTGCAGCGACACCTCGGCGACGTTGACCGGGCGGCGCGCCGACGAGCCCTGGAAGATGACCTCCGTCATCGAGCCGCCGCGCAGCATGCGGGCGCGCTGCTCGCCGAGCACCCAGCGGATCGCGTCGGAGACGTTGGACTTGCCGCAGCCGTTCGGCCCGACGATCGCCGTGGCCCCCTTGTCGAACTGCAGGAACGTGTGGTCGGCGAACGACTTGAAACCCTGCAGCTCCAGCTTGGTCAGGCGCACTTACAGACTTCTCCCGGTTCGATAGACCAGCTTCGGCGTGATCCCCGCCGCCTGGAGCGTGCGCGTGAGCAGTGCCGCCTCGTCGCGCGTCTGGAACGCGCCCGCGTACAGCGCGACCGTGCCGTTGCCGCGCGACATCGGGTAGGCCGGAATGTTCTGGCGCGTGAGCGCCTGCAGGCGCTCCGGCACGCGAGCCGCCGGCACGCTGTCGGCGATCAGCAGCGCGAGCGGCACGCGCGTGATGCGCCCCGACGTGGCGCCGAGCACGCGGCGCGCGCGCAGCACGTCGAGCATGGAATCGGCCTGCGCGCGCTGGCCGAACGCGCCGACGTACAGCTCGTACCACTCGCTGCCTTCCTTCAGCAGCGGCACGAGCGTCACCACCGGCAGCGTCGCGAGGTCGACGCCGGCGGGAATGCGGACCTCGTCGCGCACGCTGCTCGACACGACGTTCACCGCCCACATCGCGGTGTCGGCCGTCGCCGCCGCGCTGTCCACCGCGAGCAGCGGCAGCGTGTCCGGCGGCGGCGGCGCGGCCGCCGCGCGCACCGAGTCGGCGAGCGCGCCGCGCGCGGAGTCCGTCGGGATGGCCGTGCGCGGTCCGGTCGCGCCCTGCGCACGCTGCCGCGCGAACAGCACCACCGCGGCGATCAGCGCCAGCGCGGCGAGGGCGGCCACCAGGTACGCCGCGCGACGGCTCGGCCTGGCGGGCGCACCGCCAGCCGTGGACTCGTCGGCGTCGCGCTCGGTGCGCGTGCCGGCCATCACGCGCGGCACCGCAGGACGCGCTCGGCGGGTGGGCGCGCCCACGACGGCGAGCGGCGGCGCGGCGTCCGGCAGCGCGCCCGACGCGTCGCCCGCGATCACGACGCCGTCGACCGAGGTCGCGAGCGCGTCGAGCCCCGGCGTGTCCGCGTGCGCGACGAGGAGCAGCAGCGCGTCGACCTCGCGGAATCCGCTCGCGAGCCGGCGCCACCGGTCGCTGCGGAAGATCTCCTCGACCGCGACGGCCTCGCTCCCGCTCGGGAGGAGGAACAGGTTGCCGGCCGCGTCCGCGGGACGCGCGATCTTGTTCAGCGAGACGCCGTACAGGAAGCTGTCCGAGATGCCGTGCGGGTCGTCGTCCTGGTCGACGAGCGCCTGCAGCGGTGCGACCTCGCCCACGAGGTCCGCGACGGCGACACGGCGACGCTCGGCCTGCGCGCGCGCGATGCCGAGCGCGACCCACGCCGCGATCTCGGGGTCGCGCCCGATGACGAGCGCCGAGCCGACGGTGTCCAGGGCCGACGCGACGCGCCGCCCCTCGTCGTGCCAGACGGGGAGCGTGCCGGTGTGGGGATCGGTCACGGCACGCCCTCGTAGACCCAGTACTGCTGCAGCCCGGTCGTCTGCGCCGCGCGCTCCGCGTCCGCGCGCGACGGGAACGGACCGCTCACGACCCGATAGAAGGTGCGCCCGCCGCGCGTCGCGGGCACCACGCGCAGCGGGCGTCCGCGCTTCGAGACGCGGCGCACCACCGCGCGCGCCTCCCGCTCGGACTCGGCGGCCGCGAACTGCACCGTGTAGCCCTCGCCGGGGGTGAGCGCGACCTCGCCGGGCGAGGGAACCGTCGGACGGGGCGGGCGCGCCGCCGTGTCGGGCGGCAGCGTCGCCGGCGGCTGCTGCGTGCTGTCGGGCAGCGGAGCCGCGGAGTCGGGAAGGGGAGCCGTGCTGTCGACGGCGGCGCTGTCCTCGCCCCCGCCACTCCCGCCGCCGAAGGTCACGGGCCGGTCGAGCCCCGCGGCGCGCGGACGGAAGCCGTTCCACTGCACGACGTGCCAGAAGTCGCCGGCCCCGCCGACGATCGTGCCGCGCGCCTGGAGCGTCGCGCCGTCGAGGAGCGTGACGTCCGCGCCCGTGGCCGTCGCGATGCCGCCGTCGGGCAGCACGAGCGGGAGGTCGTCGCGCCACGCGCCGGGCACGCTGCCGACCACGCGGTCGTCGCCCACGGCGAGCACCCACGCCGAGTCGCCGCGCGCCGGACGCGCGAGCAGGTAGCGGCCGAGCGGGTCGACGCGGAGGTCGCGGACCTCGCCCGGCAGCGTGATCGTGCGGGCGACGGCGTCGCGGAAGCGGTCCACGACGGCGACCTCCGGCGAGCCCTCGATGGCGACGTAGAAGCGGTCGCCGCTCGGCGTGGCGGCGATCGCGCGCGCCGTGCCAGGGAGCGACACCGCCGGGACGGCTTCCAGGTCGCGGCTCCGCACGCCGTGCAGCTCCGTGCCGCTGGCGAAGTAGACGCGGTCGCCCGAGCCGGTGCGCACCGCGCGCCCGCCACCCGGGACCGTGGCCGAGTCGGTGATCCGCGTCGTCGGCGGACGCAGGCGCCAGACGTAGCCCGTGCCCCCGCGCACGCCGGCCGCGAGGACGCTGCCGTCGCGCTGCGGGAAGAGCTGCTGCGCGGGCACGCGGAGCGGGAGCTTCCACGCGTCGCCGCTCGGCGTCAGGCGCGTCACGCTGCCGTCCTCCGCGAGGCCGAAGAAGGTGCCCCCTTCGGCTGCGGCGAGTGCGGTGAGCGCCGTGCGCGACGCCGTGCGCACGGTGCCCAGCCGCAGGTCGATGCGCGTGGGTCGCCCCGCGGAGTCGACGGCGGCGAGCATCCCGCTCTCGACGTCGAACGCGAGCACGCGGGCGAGCGCAGGGGCGGCCTCCCCCGAGCGCCAGACGATCGAGTCCACGCGCGGGAGCAGCGCGGCCGTCACGCGTCCGCCGCTGCGCGGCACGCGGAGCAGCACGGGATCAGGCCCGCGGGAGGCGACGGTGGAGGCGCCGGGCTCGGAGGCGGGGGCGCGGTCGGACCGACCGCACGCGGCGAGCACTGACGCCGCCAGGAGGATGACGGGCGGGCGCACGCGACAAAGCTAGGGGCCGGCGGGAGTTACGGGAACCCCGACGGTGTGACGCGCCTCTCCGAAACGCTCGGCGCCCGGCGCTCGGCGCTCACGTCGTCCCGCGAGGACGGTGAGCGCCGACCGCCGGGCGCCGGGCGATTCAGGAAGGGCCGCGTCGCCTAGAAGCTCGGGCCGAAGAACCAGGTCCCGTACGGCTTCCGGTTCGGGCTGTCGAGCGGCCACGCGTAGTCCCAGCGCAGGATCGCGAAGCCGAAGAGGTTGAAGCGGATGCCGTAGCCGTAGCTGCGCAGCGGGTAGCGCTGCGTGAACAGGTTGTAGTTCTCCGGCCGCTTGAGCCCGACCGACTGCGTCTGCCCGCCCGGCTGCGCGTTGCCCGTCCATGCCACGCCCGCGTCGTAGAACACGAGCGCGTCGATCGGCGGCAGCGCGATCGGCAGCACGCCCAAGTCGAAGCGGCGCACCAGCGGGAAGCGGACCTCGGCGTTCACCAGCGCCAGGCGGCTGCCGAAGAGACGGGCCGCGCCGCACGCCTGCTCGACCACCGCCGGATCGGCGCCCGGCGGCGGGGCACCACACCCCTCCGCGTAGTTCTCGCGGTTGTACCCACGGATGAAGTCGGGACGCCCGAGGTACTTGTTCCACTGGTACTCGTCGCGGCCTGCGGTGATGCTGGCGAAGGCGCGCGTCGAGATGGTGAGGAAGTTGAACAGGATCGGGTCGTACCGGCGGTAGTCGAGCAGGTAGTCGACCCAGCGCCACGTGCCGAGCTGCGGCTCGACCTGCAGGCGGAACCGCTGCCCCATGATCGGCGCCGTGTAGCCGAACAGCGCGTTGTCTCGCACCAGCGCGAACGACGGCGCCACCATCGAGGCCGACGCGATGCGCTGCGAGTTGCCGCGCACGATGTCGACGACGTTGCCGCTCTGGTCGAAGATGGTCTGGATCGGCAGCGTCGAGCTGCTGATGTTCGTCAGCCGCGCTCCGACCTCGACGCGCGTGAACCGGTCGAACGGATAGAGCGCGCGCCAGAACGCGTCGCGCCAAGTCTGGCGGACGAAGTTGTCGGTCACCGCGCCGAGCCCACCGCCGACGTCCGCGACGGTGCCCTGGCCGCTGTAGTAGTAGACGGGGAATTGCGAGATGCCCGTCGTGTACTGCAGTCGGCGCGCGAGGTTGGTGTAGCCGACGAAGACCTGCGCGTCCGAGATCTGTCCGTTCACCGCCGCGCTGATCGCGAGCTGCTGGTTGCCGAGCAGGTCGCCGAGGACGATGGTCGTGCCGCCGTAGAGCTGCTGCCCGTAGTTCGCGCTCGTGCCGACGCCGACCGAGGGCTGCGAGATGTACTCCGGCTGGAAGCCCGCCTTGTAGCGCGTGTCCTTGAAGCGCGCGGTGTCGGGCAGCGCGAGCGCCGCGCTGTCGAGCAGCGCGCTGACGCTCACCGGCGCGACCGCCGCCGTTCCCGCGGTGACGGGGAGCGCGTCCGAGGCGCGGAACGTCGCCGCGGGCGTGCGATAGAGCGAGCGGCTCTCCGGCGTCGTGTCCGCGGCGGGCGCCTGCGCGACGACGCCGGGCGTCCCGGCGGCCGCGGGCGTCGTCGTGCCAGTCGGCGCGACGCCACCGGGCGCGGCGCCGGTCGGCGCGCCGGGGAGCCCCAGCCCGCCCGCGACGGTGGGCGTGCGCGGCTGGTCGCGGTACGGCTGCTTCTTCAGCAGGCGCGGATTGCGGATCGACCAGACGTTGTTCGTCCCCTTTTCGTAGTAGACGAAGGCGAGCACGTCGGCCTTGTGCGCCCAGCTGATCGCGGGGGAGAACTCGGTCTGCGAGTTCACCGCGCCGACGACGTTCGTGAGCTGGTAGTGCTCGCGCGCGTCGAGGTCGTACAGGAAGAGGTTCGCCGTCCCCGTGCGGTCCGAGACGAAGATCAGCGACCGGCCGTCGGGCGCCCACTGCGGGTTGATGTTCAACCCGCCCTGGTTCGGCACCTCGGTGACCGTGCCGGTCGCGATGTCGAGCAACGCGAGCTTCCAGCGGCCCAGCCGCAGCACGTCGAAGTCGGTGTCGCGGTCGCTCGCGAAGGCGATCGTCTTGCCGTCGGGCGACCAGGTCGGCTGCATGTCGCCGTAGCGGTCGTCCGTCAGCTGCCGCAGCCCGGTGCCGTCGGCGTTGAGGATGTACAGATCGGTGATGCCGCCGACGTTGCCGGTGACGACGAGCTGCCGCCCGTCGGGCGACCAGCTGGGGCTCAGCACCTGCTCGATTCCCGGCAGGTCGATGAGGCGGATCGTCTCGCGCTTCGCGACGTCCAGGATGTAGAGGACGTCCTTGCCGCGGCGCTGCGCCGTGTAGGCGAGGTAGCGCCCGTCGGGCGAGAAGCTGGACTGCGAGTAGAGCTGGCGCAGCTCCTCGACGTCCGCGTTCGTCGTGCTCTTGACGAGCCGCTTGATGCGCTTGCCCGTCTGCGCGTCCGCGAGGTACAGGTCGGGGAAGACCTCGCCGCGCAGGAAGTTGCCGTACGAGATGAACGCGATCTGCTTGCCGTCGGGCGAGAGCGCGGGCGCGATGTAGAGGTCCGCGATGCCGCCGGTGCGGCGCTGCGTGAGGAGCGGCTGCGCGAACTTGCGCGCGCGATCCAGCTCCGCGATGCGCGGCAGGTGCTTGAGCTGCATCGCCTCCTTCCACTCGTCGGACAGCTCCTCGAGCGAGAGGCCCAGCTCGCGCTTGAACGCGCGCTCGATGCCGAGGTTCGGCACCGCGTTCATGATCTCGCCGACCGCCTGGTCGCCCCAGCGCTGGCCGACGTACTGCCAGAGGGAGAACCCGAAGCGGTACGGGAAGTACTGATCGGGGCGCTCGGTCATCTGCTTGATGCTCGGCAGATTCCCGTTGATCGCCGCGTCGCGCACCCACGCGTCGGTCTGCGCGTGGTCGTAGCCGAGCGAGAAGAACTCGGCCATGCCCTCCATGTACCAGAGCGGCGGGTTGACCTGGGCGAGCGTCTGCAGGTTCGCGCCCGCGCGGCCGCGCGAGAAGATGTCGAACTGGAAGGCGTGCACCATCTCGTGCATCAGCACGTGCTCGAACGACCGGTAGTCGCCCGTGAACGGCTGCGCCATGCGCTGGCGGAGCGGATCGGTGACGCCGCCCGTGCCCTCGCCCAGGTCGCCGAAGACGTTGCTCTGCGCGAAGTCGCCGCGGCTCGCGAAGAGGATGATCGGCTTCTTCTCGCGGAACTGGTGCTGCATGAGCCGCGACAGGCGGGCGTAGGCGCGCTCCGCCATGCGCGCGGCGTCGTACGCCGCCTCCTTCTCCACGGGGTAGTAGTGGAGGAGGAAGTGCTCCGTCTCGAGCACGCGCCAGTTCAGCCGGTCGTACTGGACGAGGTTCTGCCCGAAATACAGCTGCGCCCCGGCCGGCACGCTGGTGAGCGTGCTGGCCAGGGCGGCGGCTGCGAGCGGAGTGGCGATCGCAGCGGCGCACGTCGCCGCCGCGCGCACCACGCGCGCAGCGGTGCGCGTCGCGGCGGAGCGGACCCGGTTCCCGAGTGTCACGGTGCCCCCTGAGGTGTCGGGGCGCCCGCCCCGGCGGTCTGGTCGAGCGGGACCTCCCGCGCATCGCTCCACAGCCGCTCCAGCTGGTAGAACGAGCGCAGGGTGGGGTGGAACACGTGGACGACGAAGTCCACGAAGTCGAGGAGAGCCCAGCGGCCCTGCACGAGGCCTTCGACGTGGTGCACCGCCACGCCCTCCTTCTTCAACTCCGCGATCACGTGCTCGGCCACCGAACGCACGTGCGTGTCCGAGGTGCCGCTGGCGACCACGAAGAAGTCGGTCATGTCCGTGACGCCCTTGAGATCCAGGAGCATCACGTCGTTGGCCTTCAGGTCGAGCGCCAGCAGGGCAGCACGGCGGGCCGCCGCGGCGGCCGGGAGCTTCGAGGTCGTCGCCATCTCGGAGATTCGAGTCGTACGTAGCGGGCAGAGCGGGTCGGGGGTACCCCGCCCCTTCGGGCAATGTTCCGGGCGTGCAGGGGGCGCGCAAGCGGTCGGTGACCCACGCGCCCGGCGCGCGTGCGGCGAAGCGGGCGTCCGGAGGAGGAACACGGAAGCGTGGACCGCCCCTACCGGGCGCCCCAGACCGGGAACGCACGGATGCAAGACGGGGGCGAGCGTCGACTCGACGCGCGCCCCCGCTCGTGCCTCGGGACCTACGGATCGACGCCGCGGCCGTGCCGCGGCCGTCGACTCACTGCTTGATGATCCAGACCTTGATCTCGGGCTTCACGTCCGCGTGGAGCTTGACCGGGACGCGATACACGCCGAGCGACTTGATCGGCTCGTGGAGATCGATCTGGCGCTTCTCGATCTGGAAGCCCTGCGCCGCCAGCTGATCGGCGATGTCGCCGGTCGTGACGGAGCCGAACAGCTTGCCCTCCTCGCCCACGCGGGCGGCGAAGGTGATCGAGACCTCCTCGAGCTTCTTGGCGATCTCCTCGGCCGCGCCGCGGCGCTGGCCCTCGGCCGCCTCGAGGCGCGCCTTCTCCTGTGAGATGCGCTTCTTGTTCCCCTCGGTCGCCTGGTAGGCGACCCCGCGCGGGAGCAGGTAGTTGCGGGCGTAGCCGTTGGAGACGGTCACGACATCCCCGGGGTGTCCCAGGTTCTCGACCGCCTGCCGCAGAATGACTTCCATCGGGTCCTCCGTTTCGGGCCGCGCCAGCGCCCGGAGTGACCCGGCGCGCGCGGCGCGAGAAAGAACGAGCGTATGAAGAGACGAAGACGTGCGTCGGAACGAACCAGTGCGATCGATCGAGCGGGCGCGCGTTCAGGCCGTCGGGCGGGGCCGCCGGTTGCGCCAGTCCTGCCAGGTGTCGCCGAGACCGAGCAGCAGCGCGATGACGCCGAGCGTCCCGGCGAGCAGCGCGACTCCCAGCACCGGCAGCAGCAGCGCCACGCCGAGCGCGGAGAGCGCCGCCCACTTCTCCGGTGCCCACCACCGCAGGACGCCGAGGCCCCGCAGCGCGTAGAGCGCGCCGAAGAAGACGAGCAGGTTGGCCCCGACCACCCGCAGCGGAGCGAGCGACGGGACGAGCAGCATCGCCGCCCCGGCCACCACTCCCCACACCAGCTGGTCGTTGAAGCGGAAGGTCCGGAGCGCCCCGAGGGGCGGTCCGAGCCGCGCGCGACTCAGTCGGTGGTACAGCGCCCACGCCAGCGCGAGCAGCGCGAGCGACTCCAGCGCGACCAGCGCCGGCGTCAGCACCGCGATGTACGGCGGCAGCGCCTCCAGGCCGGCCACCGTCCCGTCGGCGCGCGCGGCGAGCTCCGGAGAGCGTGCCGCGACCGCCTGCCAGGACTCGTCGGCCGTGTGCCGGCGCCAAGCGGAGAGCGAGCTCTCCACGCGACGCTGGTACTCCGTCGACATCACCCGTCCGAGCCGCCCCGGATCGCGCCCGCTCGCGAGCAGGGCGAACAGCGCGATCCCGAGCGAGAGGCCGAGCGACGACAGCGCGCGCGCGAAGAACGCGCGCCCCGGCGCCACGATGCCCACGATGCCGAACGAGGCCGCCACCAGCAGCGCCCACCCGCGGGCGAGCATCGGATAGCTCGGCGCCTGCGTCGGCAGCGGCGCCAGCACCACCCAGGCGGCGAGCGCCAGCCAGGCCAGCAGCAGGAGCACGCGCCCGCCGGCCCACCAGCCGACCGCGGTGCACGCCGCCAGCGCCGGCACCACCAGGAGCATCGTCTGCTCGATGGGAAGCGCGACGCGGACGAAGGCCGCGATCAACCCGGCTGCCGCCGGCCAGAGCGGAGCCGCCGCGACCGCGAGGCAGGCGAGGAGCGCCACCACCGTGCGCCCCCAGCCCCGCTCGCGTGCCGCCGGCGAGATGCCCCGCTCGGCCGTGCCCATCTTAGCTCTGCGACCCCTTGGTGTAGGGGATGAGCGCGAGGTAGCGGGCCTTCTTGATGGCCTTGGCGAGCTGGCGCTGGTGACGCGCGGTGGCGCCCGTCAGGCGGCCCGGCAGCACCTTGCCCGTCTCCGTGATGAAGCGCGAGAGCAGGCGGTCGTCCTTGTAGTCGACGAAGCGGATGCGCGCCTCGGCGAACGGATCGGTCTTCTTGGGGCGGCGCATGGTTATTCCTCGTCCTCGTCGTCGTCGTCGTCCTTCTTGCGGGCGGCCAGCTCCTCTTCCGTCATCGGCGGCGCGCCGAGCTCGCGCTCGTGCAGCGAGATGAGGTAGCGCAGGACGCCCTCGTCGAGCTTGAGCGCGCGCTCGAACTCGGGGAGCACCGACACGTCGTCCAGCGTGAACTGGGCGATGATGTAGTAGCCGTTCTCACGCTTCGCGATCGGATACGCGAGCTGGCGGCGGCCCCAGTGCTCGAGCGTGATGTCGCCGGTGGCGCTCAGCAGCCCGTGGTGCTTCTGGAGCTTGTCGGCGATCTGCTGGTCTTCCAGCGCCGAGTCGAAGATGTAGACCGCCTCGTAGGTACGAGACATGGTCTTCGTGTTGGACACGAGTGGCAATCCTCCCTGTGGTCGGGCCCGCCGAGCAACCCGAATGGGCGCGCGCCGGACGTCGCATGAACCGCCCCCCACTGGTTGCCGGAGTGGGAGGAGGGGTGTGGAGGTCCCGACGGAGGGCCGGGACCGTTGTGTGCAGCCCCGAAACCTAGCCCGGACCGACACTTACGGCAACGGGGCGGTGTATGACCTGCACGGGCGAAGCACGTGACCCCGCCACCCCGTAGTTTTCACGCCTGGCCGCACGCGCTCGCCGCGCCGCGGCCGCTCCGTCACCCGAAGCCGTCCGCTGCCGTGAAGCGTTCCCGCGCCGTCCCGCTCACCCTCGTCGCCTCGGCCACCTCGCTCGCCGCCTGCGGCGGGGAGAAGGAGTCGCTGCAGTGCGTCGAGCGCGGCTCCAACCGCGTCGTGGCCGAGTCGCTGTGCGTGGCGACCAACGCGCCGACCAACCCCACGCCGGTGGCGGGCGACTCGACGCGAGTCGCGCGCTCGGGTGGCGGCATCCCGCCGATCTTCCTCTGGTACTACGGTGGCCGCATCGCCAGCGGCCTGATGACCGGCGGTGGCTACGCGCCGCTCGCCGGGCGCCGGTATCAGTCGCCGGCCGGTCTCGCCTATCGGCAGGGGCAGGGGTGGTCGCGCGCGCGCAGCGTCGGCGGCCGGTCGACGGTGGGTGGCGGCAGCCGGCCGTCGGGGACGGTCCGCGGCGGCTTCGGCGGGATCGGCGCGGGGCGCAGCGGCATCGGCGGCTGAGGCGTGCGTCGCGAGGCGAGCGTTCCCCGCGAGGGCTGGCGCGAGCGCGTCGAGTCGGTCGGCCTGCCGCACCACACGTCGGCCGACGGCGCGACCTACTGGGACGAGTCGCGCGCGTACGTGCTCTCGATGGACGAGGTCGATGCGCTGGAGGAGGCGACGCAGGAGCTGCACGGGCTCTGCCTGCAGGCCGCGCAGCACGTGATCCAGCGCGGCCGGTGGGACGAGCTGCGGATCCCGCGCGCCGTCGTGCCGCTCATCGAGGCCTCGTGGGCGGCCGCCGAGCCGACGCTCTACGGGCGGTTCGATCTCGCCTACGACGGGCGCGGTGCGCCGCGCATGCTGGAGTACAACGCCGACACGCCCACCTCGCTCGTCGAGGCGGCGGTCGCGCAGTGGTACTGGCTGCAGGACGTGGCGCCGAACGCCGACCAGTTCAACTCGATCCACGAGCGGCTGGTCGCGGGCTGGCGGGCGCTGATGCTCGGCCCGGGCGGCCAGGCGTCGCGCGGCGCGCCGCCCACCGTCCACGTCGCGGCGATCGAGGACCCCGAGGACCAGGCGACGGTCGCGTACCTCCGCGACACCGCGGAGCAAGCGGGGCTCGTCACGCGGCCGCTCCTCATGCAGGAGATCGGCTGGGATCACGACCGGTCGCGGTTCGTCGACCTCGACGAGCGGCCGATCGACGCCGCGTTCAAGCTCTATCCGTGGGAGTGGATGGCGCACGAGGGGTTCGCGCCGCAGCTGATCGCCGCCGCCTCGCGCACGCGCTGGATCGAGCCGCCCTGGAAGATGATCCTCAGCAACAAGGGGATCCTCGCCATCCTCTGGGAGCTCTTCCCCAACCACCCGAACCTGCTCCCCGCGTACTTCGACGACGCGCTGCTCGAGGCGTACGCGCGCAAGCCGCTGCTCTCGCGCGAGGGCGCGAACGTGTCGCTGGTGCTGTTCGGCGAGACGGTGGCCGAGACGCGCGGCGACTACGGCGAGGAGGGCTACGTGTACCAGGCGCTCGCGCCGCTGCCGACCTTCGAGGGCGCCAGCGCGGTGATCGGTAGCTGGGTCGTCGCGGGCGAGGCGGCGGGCATCGGCATCCGCGAGTCGGACGGGCCGATCACGGGCAACACGAGCCGGTTCGTGCCGCACCTCATCGGCTGACGCGCGCGGGGCCCACACGGTGATCCCGTGTGGGCCCCGCGCCTCGCAGCGCCGCGCAGGTCAGACGTTGAACTTGAACAGCATCACGTCGCCGTCGGAGACGACGTACTCCTTGCCCTCGCTGCGCACCGCGCCCTTCTCGCGCGCGCCCTTCCACCCGCCCATCGACACGAAGTCGTCGTAGCCGACCGTGTCGGCCTTGATGAAGCCGCGCTCGAAGTCGGTGTGGATCACGCCCGCCGCCTTCGGCGCGGTGTCGCCGCGGTGGATCGTCCACGCGCGCACCTCCTGCTCGCCGGCGGTGAAGTACGTCTCCAGCCCGAGCAGCTTGTAGCTCGCCTGGATCAGGCGGTCGAGCCCCGCGCTCTCAAGTCCGAGCGACGCCAGGAAGTCGGCGCGGTCCTCGGGCGGCAGCTCGGCGAGCTCGCTCTCGATCTTGGCGGAGAAGGGGACCACGCTCGCCAGCTCGCCGCTCGCGGCGATCGCCTCGCGCAGGCGCTTGAGGTGCGCGCCCTCCGTGCCGGTCAGCTCCGCGTCGGTGACGTTCGCCGCGTAGAGGATCGGCTTGATCGTCAGCAGCGAGAGCGGCTGCAGCGTCGCCTTCTCGTCGTCGGTGAGCTTCGCCTCCCAGAGCCCGCGCCCGTCCTTCAGGAACTCGTAGGCACGCTCGAGGGCCGCGACCTCCGCCTTCGCCTCGGCGTCGCCGGTCTTGGCCGCGCGGCGGGTGCGGTCGAGGCGCTTCTCGACGGTCGACAGGTCGGCGAGCGCGAGCTCGAACTCGATGACCTCGCGGTCGCGCACGGGATCGACGTCGCCCATCACGTGCAGCACGTCGTCGTCGTCGAAGCAGCGCACGACGTGCACGATCGCGTCGGTCTCGCGGATGTTCGCGAGGAACTGGTTGCCGAGCCCCTCGCCCTGCGACGCGCCCTTCACGAGGCCGGCGATGTCGACGAACTCGACGACCGCGGGCACCGTGCGCTGCGGCTTGACGACCTCCGCGAGCCGGTCGAGGCGCGCGTCGGGCACGTTGACGCGGCCGACGTTGGGGTCCTTGGTGGCGAACGGGTAGTTCGCCGCGAGGACGCCCGCCGAGGTGAGCGCGTTGAAGAGCGTCGACTTGCCCACGTTGGGGAGGCCGACGATGCCGATGCGGAGCATGAGTCCTTGTCCGGCCCCTCGGCGCTCAGCGCTCGGCGCTCCGCGCTCGGGCCGTCGTGGTGACCGACCGAGCGTCGAGCGCGGAGCGCCGAGCGTCGCGGAGCTATCCGTTTGAGTTGTGCCGGTTCATCGCCGCCAGGATGCCCTCGCGCAGCCACGTCTCGCTCGCGTCGACGAGCTTCGGCATGAGCGCGACGACGTCCTGTCGCTCGATCGCGTCGAACGGGGAGAGCACGAAGTCGGCGAGGTTGCCGATCGCGCGCGCCTCGTCGACGGGCTTGGTGCCGATCCGCAGGCGCGCGTACTGCTGCGAGCGCAGCGTCTGCTCGATCGACTTGAGCCCGTTGCTCCCGCCCGCGCTCCCCTGCGGGCGGAGGCGGTACCGACCCACGGGGAGCGCGACGTCGTCGCACACCACGAGCAGCTCGGTGGCGGGAGCCCAGAAGGGCTGCCGCAGGTAGGGCAGGAGGACCTGCCCGCTGCGGTTGTAGTACGTCTGCGGCTTCACCAGGCGCACCTTCGTGGAGCCGACGAGACCGGAGGCGATCAGCGCGTCGCCGGCCGACCGCCACCCGTCGAAACGCCAAACGTCGGCCAGGTGGTCGAGGACCCACCAGCCGACGTTGTGGCGCGTCGCCTCGTACTCGCGCCCGGGGTTGCCCAGTCCGAGGAGGACCTTCACGGCAGCTCCGGGCCGGGCGCCTTACTCGTCCGTCTTCTTCTGGCGCAGCACTTCCGGCTCGGCCGGCGCCGCCGCCGTGTCCTCCGACTCCGACGCCTTCGACAGCGCGACCGCGCAGACCGTGAGGTCGGCGTCGTCGATCACCGTGACGCCCGCGGGGAGCTGCAGGTCGCGCACGTGGATCGGGTGGCCGATCGTCAGCTTGCTGATGTCGACGTCGATGTGGTTCGGGATGCTCGCCGGGTCGACCGTGATCTGCACCGCGCGCATCATCTCCTCGAAGATGCCGCCCTGCTCGCGCACGCCGATCGAGGTGCCGACGAAGACGAGCGGCACGCTGACGGTGATGCGCTCGCCCGCGACGAGCTCCTGGAAGTCGACGTGCAGGATGTGCCGGCGGACCGGGTGACGCTGGATCTCGCGGATCAGGGTGCGCGCCGTGCCGCCACCCATCCCGAGCTCGACGACGGTGCTGCCGGCGGAGATGTGGCTGAGCAGGCGCTCGAGCTCGCGCGCGTCGATGGAGATCGACTCGGCGGCACGGTTGTGCCCGTACACGACGGCGGGGATGCGGCCGGCCGCGCGCATCTTGCGCGCAGCGCCCTTGCCGCTCTCCGAGCGCGCCTCGGCGGCCAGATTGGCGTTCGCCATTCTAAGGTGGTCCTGTATCCGGAAGTCAGTGTCGTAGAACGGGTTACCCTCAGCCGTGGCACCGGATTGCCGACGGCCGCCTCTCACCCGCAGCCACGCAAACTAACCGGACCGGGCGCCGCCTGGTACTGCGCACGGCGCCGCCGCCGCGTGCGCCGGCCCGCGGCGCCCGGCCCGGCTCCGACAGCCGCGGGACGCCCCAGGCGCGGCGGCACGCAAGCGAAACGGCGAGGCCGCGCTCGGTGCGCTGGCCTCGCCGGTCGGTCGTCCTGCGTCGCGCGCCGCCGGCTCAGTCGAACAGGCTGCTCACCGACTGGTCCGAGTGCGTGAACCGGATCGCCTTCGCCAGCAGCTCGCCCACGGACAGCACGTGCAGCGAGTCGAAGCGGCGCTCGGCCCCGATGTTGATCGTGTCCGTGACCGTCACCTCGGTGATCGGCGCGTCGGACAGCCGGTCGCGCGCGGGGCCGGAGAGCAGCGCGTGCGTCGCGCAGACGTACACCTCGCGCGCCCCGAGCTTCGTCAGCGCGCGCGACGCCTCGGACACCGTGCCGGCCGTGTCGATCATGTCGTCGACGATCAGACACGCCCGTCCGTCGACCTCGCCGATGACGTTCAGCACCTCGGCGACGTTCGCCTTCGGGCGGCGCTTGTCGATGATCGCGAAGCCCGCGTCGAGCTGCTTCGCGAAGCCGCGCGCCATCTTCGCCGCGCCGACGTCCGGCGCGACCACCACCAGGTCCGTCAGCTTCTTCTTGCGGTAGTGGTTCACCAGTACGGGTCGCGCGTACAGGTGGTCCACCGGGATGTCGAAGAAGCCCTGCAGCTGGTGCTGGTGGAAGTCGATGCCGAGCACGCGATCGGCGCCGGCCTTCTGCACCATGTTGGCGACGAGCTTCGCGCCGATCGCCACGCGCGGCTGGTCCTTGCGATCCTGCCGCGAGTAGCCGTAGTACGGCATCACGACCGTGATGCGCGCGGCGCTCGCGCGGCGGGCGGCGTCGATCAGGAGCAGCAGCTCCATCACGTTCTCCGCCGGCGGATTCGTCGGCTGCACGATGAAGACGTCCGCACCGCGGATGTTCTCGTCGATGCGGACGAAGATCTCGCCGTCGGCGAAGCGCATGCACGTCACGCGCGTGAGCTCGAGGCCGAGCTGCCGACTGATCTCCTCGGCGAGCGGACGGTTCGCAGTGCCGGAGAGCAGCTTGTAGCCCGGTTTCACGGGCGCGGGCGTCTCGGCCGCGGCAGGCTTGGTGAGCACTTGGGAAGACACCGGGGATCTCCAGAAAGTGCGGGCTGCCGCGGGCGGGAGGGGGGCGGCCACGCATGCTGCGACATCGGGATTGCCCCGCGTGGATTCGAACCACGATCACCGCATCCAAAGTGCGGGGTCCTGCCGTTGAACGACGGGGCAAGCGGGCGAAGTCTAGCCGCTCACCGAAACCGGAGCAACGCGCGTCGCGGTGCGGGTCTGCACGATCGCGAACCCCCGCGGCCCTCCGTCCTCGACGTCGCCGTCGTCGTCCCGCGACGCGTCCTCGGCGTCGTCCGTCGACGCCTCCGAGGTGACGAGCGCGTCATCGTCGCGCGCGTCCGATCCCGCCTCGTCCTCCTCGTCGTCCGGGGCGCCGGGCCCGCGCACCTCGAACACGACCTCGACGCCGTCGAGCGGCGTCAGGAGGAAGACCGTCGCGCCGGAGCCCGACATTAGCGTGATGGGGGCCGTGTCGCCGCCGGCCGGATCGCGCCGGGCGGGCTCCCCGTCGGCGTGGTGCAGCGCGTCCACGCGGCGGGTCACCTGCGCGAACATCTCGCGCACCGCGGCGACGTCCTCGCGTAGCGGGAAGACGACCGCCTCGAAGTCGTTCGTCGCGACGAGCGCGACGTCGTCCCACCGCGCCAGGCGATCGGGCGTCCAGAGGATGGGGCGCGGCCGCGACTCCTCGCCCCGCGCCGTGGCGAGTGCGCCGTAGGCCTCGGCGGTCGAGACGCCCGCGCCGAAGAGCGCGAGATGCACGCGGCGCGCGGGGAGCGGCGGGAGCGCGAGCATCCGCTCGCCGCGCCCCCAGCCCAGCGCCAGCGGCGCCTCGGTCGTGAGCACCGGGACGTCGGCGCCGAGCGGCGCGGCCAGCGCCAGCAGCTCGCCGGCCGAGAGCGGGCGCGGTGCGAGCGCGTTCAGGCAGCGCAGCACCGCGCCCGCATCCGCGCTCCCGCCGCCGAGCCCGCCGCCGACCGGGATGCGCTTGTCGATCTCGATCGCCCAGCCGCCGGGCCAGCCGGTCGCCGCGGCGTACGCCTCGGCGGCGCGCCACGCGAGGTTGCGCTCGACCGGCCCGAGGTCGACGCGGCCGCAGTCGAGCGAGCGCCCCGACACGTCGACGCGCACGCGCACGTCGTCGCCGAGCTCGAGGCGCTGGAAGAGCGTCTCGAGCTGGTGATAGCCGCTCGCCTCGCGGGCGAGCACGCGCAGGAAGAGGTTGATCTTCGCCTGCGCGAGGACGTGCGCCTCTCTCACCGGCGCCTCACGCCAGCCGCTCGCCGACGGGCACCGGCGCGACCGGCGCCCCGTCGCCCGGCGGGCGCCCGGAGCCCGACACGTCGCGGAGCCGCAGCCCGAGCTTCGCGAAGTACACGGCGCCGATCACGGTGATCGGGATGAACGAGAGGATGTGGTGCCCGAGCGCCCAGCTGACGGCGAGCGTGTGCGATACGCCGTACACCGCGAGGCCGACCGTCGCCGCCCACTCGAACACGCCGAAGAAGCCCGGCGACGACGGCAGCGCGACCGCGAACGCGAGCACGCCCTGCAGGAAGAGCGCGGCCGAGAACGGCGCATCGATCCCGACGGCGCGGAAGCCGAGCCAGAGCGCGAACGCGTGCAGCAGCCAGTGCAGGACCGTCCATCCGAACACCGCCGCGAAGCGCCGCGCGTCGCGCATCGCACCCAGCCCGCCGACGAAGGCGCGGAACATCGAGGCGGCGCGCTCCTCGAAGCGGGGGAGCACCGGGCGCACGATCGCGCGCAGGATGCGCTCGAACAGCTGCGGGGCGACGATGCAGGCGTACAACCCGGCGAGCAGCACGACGACCGCGAGGATGCCGCCGCGCGCCAGCATCGGCACCGACTGCCCCGCCACGCGCACGTCGGGCGGGAACACCGGATCGAGCAGCGCCGAGAACATGAGCAGCAGCAGCACGATCGCGTCGAACACGCGGTCGACGGCGAGCGAGGCGAGCGACGTCGGGAAGGGCACCGCCGGCACGGCGCGCGTGAGCGCGAAGGCGCGGGCCAGCTCGCCGGCGCGGGCGGGCACGAGGTTGTTGACCATCATGCCGATCGCCGTCGCCCGCCAGAGCGGCCCGAAGGGGAGCCGCCCGGCGACCGGCTCGAGGATCGTGCGCCACTTGCGCGCGCGGATCGGGAAGATCGCCGTCGCGGCGACGGTCGCGGCGGCGAACAATGCCCAGTTCGACGTGGCGAGCGCGGTCCAGACTTCGGCCAGCGGCGCGTCGTGCAGGGCATACCACAAGAGGAGCGCGCTCAGCACCAGGCCGAGCGCGCTCCGCCAATCGAGTCGCATCGGTCGCGCGGGTCGTTGGGGAGGATCGCCGTCAGTCGACGGCGATCAGGTCGAGCAGGTCGAACAGCTCGTCGAGCAGCGCGTCGTCGGGCGGACGCGGCGCGGCGCGCAGCTCGTCGCGCACGGCGCGCGCCCGCTCGAGCGCCGCCGGTCCACGATACACCAGTCGATCGATCGGGACGACGTCGGGAGCTGCCGCGACGGACGCCTCCGTGCGCAGCGGCGGCGCGACGGGCGCGACGGGCTCGTCGAGCGTGCCGCCCGCCAGCGAGGCGGAGAGGCTCGCCATCCCGCTGATCCCGGTCTCGAGCAGGGCGACGAGCGCCGCACCGCTGGGCGGGCGCGTGGTGGTCGCCGGCCGGCCGGCGACGTCGGCGATCACCGGCGCGCCGAGCACCGGCGCGCCGATCTCCCGCGTCACGGGGCTCGATGCCGCGACCGGCTCGGGCGCCGGCACGGGCGGCGGAGCGACCGGTGCCGGCTTGGGCGCCGCCGCCGGCTCGGCAGCGATGGCCACCCGGGGCTCCGCCACGGCCGGCGCCGGAGTGGCCGGTGCCGGAGTGGCCGGTGCGGCGGCGACGCTCGGCTGCGGGCGCGCGGGCGTCCGGCCGCTCGGGCCGGTCACCGAGTGCACGCCGCTGCTCGGCGTCACGCGGGCCCAGGTGGCGCCGGCGCTCTCGATCAGCGCCGCGGCGGCGCCGTCCACGGTGTCGAGCGCGCGCTCGTCGAGCGCGGCGAGCGAGGCCTCGCGGGCGGCGCAGAAGTTCACGACCGGCCGCACGTCGTAGCTCTCCGCGAGGTCGCGCAGGTCGCGGAGCGCGGCCCGGAGGTCCTCGCCGAGCGTCAGCCGCGCGGCGTCGTCGCGCGCGGAGGAGCGCTGCGCCTCGCCGATGGCGCGCCGCAGCGCGGAGGCGAGGGGGACCGCCGCCTGCCGGAAGCGCTGGTCGCCCGTGATCGGCGGCGCGGGGGCGCGGCGCACCACGTGGTCCTCGCCGTCGTCGGGCGCGAGCGCGCGGATCGGCACGACCGCGTGCGGACCGTGCCCCTCGCCCTGCGCCGCAGCACCGAGCAGCCCGTGCAGCCGGCGCATGCGCGACTGCGCCTCGGCCGAGTCGCCCGCGCTCCAGGCGCGGGTCGAGCGGAGCAGCCGCCGGAAGGCCTCGACGGCGGCCGTCAGCGTCTCGGCAGCGCCGGCGTTCCACGCGAGCCGGCCCTGCTGCAGCGCCCCTCCGACGCGGCCCAGCGCCTCGGCGAGGGCCGCCAGCTCCTGCTGTCGCGCCATCGCGGCCGCGCCGCGCAGCGCGCGCGCGCTGCGCACGAACGGCTCGACGTCGGGCGGGCCGCCGAAGGCCGAGCCGGCGGCGCCGGCCAGCCACGCGTCCATCCGTTCCAGGTACTCGCCGGCCTCGAGGGCGAAGAAGTCGACGATGCCGCGGGGGTCGGTCATGCGGGGCGCGCGGGGCGGGAGGGAGAGCCGGGGGGGAGGAGCGCGCCGGGGCGCGCGGCGGGGCGCGTGCCTAGCGCCGGGCGGCGTCCATCGCCGCCCGGATCTCGCGCACGCTGGCCGCGAGCCCCACGAAGAGCGCGCGACTGACGATGGAGTGGCCGATGTTCAGCTCCTCCAGCTCCGGGATGGCGGCCACCGGACCCACGTTCGCCACCGTGAGGCCGTGCCCCGCGTGCGCGGACATCCCGAGGCGGACCGCCAGGGCGGCGGCCGCGTCGAGCGCCTGCAGCGGGGCGGGATCGCCCGGGTGGTGCGCGTACGTCCCGGTGTGGAGCTCGATCGCGTCGGCGCCCAGATCGGCCGATCGACGGACCATCTCCGCATCCGGATCGATGAAGAGACTGGTACGGATGCCCGCGCGTTTCATCTCCGCGATCGCGCGCGCCAGGCCCTCGGGGTCGGCGGTCACGTCGAGGCCGCCCTCGGTCGTCACCTCGGTGCGCTTCTCGGGCACCAGGGTGACCTCGTGGGGGCGCAGCTCGAGGGCAATCCCGAGCATCTCGGGGGTGCAGGCCATCTCCAGGTTGAGGACCGTGCGGATCGACCGCGCGATGGCCCAGACGTCGGCGTCCTGGACGTGGCGGCGGTCCTCGCGGAGGTGCGCGGTGATCCCGTCGGCGCCCGCCTCCTCGCACAGCACGGCCGCGGCGACCGGATCCGGCTCGTCGGCGCGGCGCGCCTGCCGGACGGTGGCGACGTGGTCGATGTTGACGTACAGCCGCTGGTGCGGGGCGCGCACGCGCGGTGCGGCGCCGGGGACTGTGCCGTCGGCGGGCGGGAGGGCGTCTGGCATGTGGGCGGGACCGGCCGGGGGCGAGAGCGCCGGAGGAACTCCGTCGCCGGCGAGCGGGGGCTGCTAGCTTCCTAGCTTTGCGGGATCACGAACCCGAGAGGAGATGCGCGTGCGAAAGATAGTCGGCTCGGCGCTGGTCGTCGTCGCCACCCTCGCCCTGCCCGCGTGCCGGGCCGCGGCGCCGGTCGCCGGCGGCAGTGGCAGCGCGCCGGTCGCGCAGGCGGGGCCCGGCGCCGGCACGCCGAGCGGCGCGGTCGAGGGGTTCCTCCAGGCCGCGAGCGCGAACGACCCGAGCGCCATGGCGCGGCTGTTCGGCACGGCCGGCGGCCCGATCACCGAGCGCGAGGGGGCGGAGGCGGTCGAGAAGCGCATGCGCGCGCTCGCCTGCTACCTGACGCACGACGGCTCGCGCATCCTCGACAACCTCCCCGGCGTCGGCGCCGGCCGGGCCATCACGGTCGAGATCAAGCAGCGCGAGCTGACCCGCCGCACGCGCTTCTCGGTCGTGCCGGGCCCGGGCGGCCGCTGGTTCGTCGAGCAGTTCGACATCAACTCGCTCTCCGACTTCTGCCGCCCCGCACCACGCTGAGCTCGCCGACGGGGGGCGCGGGGCCGACGGGCGCGGGGAACCGCGCCCTTGTCGCGCCGACTAGTATTCGGAGAGCTCGACCAGCACGCCGGCGGTCGCGCTGGGGTGCAGGAAAGCGATGCGCTTGCCCTCCGCGCCCATGCGCGGGACCTCGTCGATGAGGCGGATGCCGGCGGCCCGGCAGCGTGCCAGCGCGCCTTCCAGGTCGTCGACGGCGAAGCAGACGTGATGGATGCCCGGGCCGCGCTTGGCGATGAACTTGCCGATCGGGGTGTCGGGCTGGGCCGGCTCGAGCAGCTCGACGAGCGACTCCCCGGCGGCGAGCCCGGCGATACGTGCTCCGTCCGCGTCGTCCAGGGGAACCTCGGGCATGCCGAGGACGTCCCGGTAGAAGGGGAGGATCTCGTCGAGGCCCTGCACGGCGATGCCGATGTGGGCGATGCGGGTGCCGCGGCGGGGCTGGTGAGACATGAGGTCGTGGGCTTCGGCGCTCGGATCGGGCTGGAGGAGCGCAACTTACACATGGCGCGTCGGGGGTCGCACCCCGCGCGTGGAGGAACAGATGGCGAACGCGATCGCGGTGACCGACGCCGATTTCGAGGCGCAGGTCGAGAAGCACGAGGGGCTGGCCGTTGTGGATTTCTGGGCGACCTGGTGCGGCCCGTGCCGCATGGTGGCGCCGATCGTCGAGCAGCTCGCCAGCGAGTACGAGGGGAAGGCGAAGGTCCTGAAGCTGGACGTCGACACGAACCAGCGGACCGCCACCCGGTTCAACATCCGCTCGATCCCCCAGATCCTGTTCTTCAAGGACGGGAAGCTGGTCGACACGGTGGTCGGCGCGGTGCCCCGCACCGTGCTCGAGGGCAAGTTCAAGCAGCACGCCTGACCTCCGGGTCGGGACGCTGAACGCCGGCTCCGGCCGGGCGGCGGGGCGGGCTCTCCACGGGAGAGCCCGCCCCGTTCACGTTCCGTCAGGCGCCACGCAGCGCGCGCGTGAGGCGCGCGCTGCGTCCCGCGCCGCCGTGTAGGTTGCGCAGCATGGCCGGAACGCTCTACGTCGTCAGCACGCCGATCGGGAACCGCGGGGACCTCACCGCGCGCGCCGGGGAGATCCTCCGCACGGTGGACGTGGTGCTGTGCGAGGACACGCGGCACTCGCGGCGGCTGCTCGACCACGTCGGGTCGCAGGCGCCGGCGCTCTCGTACCACGAGCACAACGAGGCGCGGGCGACGCCCGGGCTCGTGGCGCGGCTCGCCGCCGGCGAGCGGATGGCGCTCGTCTCGGACGCCGGGACGCCGCTCCTGTCGGACCCGGGAGCCCGCCTCGTCCATGCCGCGCTCGAGGCGGGCGTCGCGGTCGTGCCCGTCCCCGGGGCGTCGGCGCTCCTCGCCGCGCTCGTGGCGTCCGGCCTCGACGCGACGCGCTTCACCTTCTACGGCTTCCTCGCCCGGAAGGGGCGCGAGCGGAAGGAGGCGGTGGCGGCGGTCGCGGCCGCGCCACACACGAGCGTGCTGTACGAGGCGCCCGGGCGCGTCGGCGAGACGCTCGCCGAGCTGGCGGCGGCGTGCGGCGCCGCGCGCCCGGCGGCGGTCGCCCGCGAGCTGACCAAGCAGTTCGAGGAGGTGCGCCGCGGAACGCTGGGGGACCTGGCCGCGTACTACGCGGACGCGGCGGTCCGCGGCGAGGTCGTGCTCGTCGTCGGTGGGCGCGCGCGCGACGAGGCGGCGCCGGACCCGGAGGCGGTGCGAGCCCGGGTCCGGGCCCTGCACGAGGCGGGCTCCACGAGCCGGGACGTCGCGCGCGCGCTGACGGAGGAGTTCGGGCTGCCCCGCAACGAGGCCTACCGCCTGGCGGCGGACGGCCGCGACCAGATCTCAGGCTCGGGGGGCGAGACGGCATGACGGTACGGACCAGGCGTCGGGCGCTCGCGCGCCACGTGCGTCCGATCGCGCTCGCGATCGTCGGCGCGCTGGCGCTCGCCGGCGCGCTCGGCGCGCGGGCGGACATCGCCGCGGCGGCGACGGCGCGTGCGGGAGCGCCCGGGGACGTCTCCGCCCGCATCCCGCGGCTGACGATCGCCCGCCTGCAGTACGACGGCGGCGGCGACTGGTACGCGAACCCGTCCAGCCTGCCCAACCTGCTGACGGCGATCCGCGAGCGCACGACGCTGCGCACCGAGCGCACCGAGGCCAAGGTGCGGCTGACTGACGATCAGCTCTGGGACTACCCGTACCTGCATCTCACCGGACACGGGAACGTCACGCTGAGCGACGCCGAGGTGGCGCGCCTGCGCGAGTACATCTTGCGCGGCGGCTTCCTGCACGCAGACGACAACTACGGCCTCGACGAGAGCTTCCGGAAGGCGCTCGCGCGCGTCTTCCCGGACCGTCCGCTCGTCGAGGTGCCGCTGTCGCACCCGATCTACCATCTCGTCTACGACTTCCCGAAGGGGGTGCCGAAGGTGCACGAGCACGACGGCAAGCCGCCCAAGGGCTACGGCATCTTCGTCGGCGACCGCCTCGCGGTCTACTACACGCACGAGAGCGACCTGGGGAACGGCTGGGAGGATCTCGGCACGTATCCCAACGACCCGCCCGAGGCGCACGAGCAGGCGCTGCGCATGGGCGTGAACCTGTTCGTGTACGCCGTCTCCAGTCGCCTGCCATGACCGTCGTCCGCTCCGCCCTCCCGTCCCGCCGCGCGCGATGACCGTCCTGACCCTGATCGAGCGCGAGCGCGCACGCCTGACGGCGTCGCTGATCGGCGCCGGCGTCGCGGGTGGTCTCGCCGGCGCCGGCGCCATCGCGGCCGCCGGCGGCTGGCTGCTCGGCGACGCGCGCTGGCTCACGCTGCCGCGCGCGCTCCCCTGGCTGCTGTGGGGCGCGATCCTCGGCGCCGCGGCGGCGGCGGTGTGGTGGACGCGCACGCGCCTGCGGCGCGAGGGCGCGCCGGTGGCGGTCGCCCGCGCGGTCGAGGACGAGCGCGCGCTGCGGGCCGGCACGGTGCGCGGCGCGCTCGAGATCGCGAGCCAGGGGCCGCTCGGCGCGCTCGCGGCGTCGCAGGTCGCGGCGCACCTGGGCGACGGCCGTGCGCCGCTCGCGCCGGTGATGCAGCGGCGGGCGCGCGGCCGCGCGATCGGCGCCGCGGCGGCGTGCGTGGCGGCGATCGCCGCGCTCGTGGCCGTGGGGATCGGCGCCGGCGACGGGCTGGCGGCGCTGGTGCATCCGCTCGACGCCGCGCGCGGCGCGCTGCTGCCCGCGATCCGCTTCGCCGACGCGCCGTCGGCGCTCGTGCGCGGACAGCCGCTCGCGCTGCGCGTGGTCGCGCCGGGCCGGCGCTCGCTGCACGTCACGCTGCGCGAGACGGGGCGGCCGTGGCGCGCGATGACGGTGCCTCTCGACGCGAACGGCGCGGCGCCGCTCGCCCTCGGGCCGACGGACGCGGACGTCGCGGTCGTGGCGAGCGACGGGCGCGCGCGGTCCGACACGCTGCACGTGCGCGTCACCGATCGCGCGTACCTGGGCGACGTGACCGTGCGCGCCGAGTATCCCGCCTATCTGGAGCGGCCGGCCGAGACGCTCGCGCCGGGCGAGCCGCTGCGCGTGCCGCGCGGGACTGCGCTGACGGTGCGCGGGCGGGCATCGGTCGCGCTGCAGAGCGTCGAACTCGCCGGCGGCGAGCGCGTGGCGCTGTCGGCGCGCGGTCACGCGTTCGAGGGGCGGTTCGTCCCGGTCGCATCGGGACGGTGGACGTGGCAGGCGCAGGGAACGGGCGGGCCGGTGCCGGAGGTGCCCGCCGCGCTCGAGGTGCAGCTCCTCGCCGACTCCGCACCGATGGTGGTGCTCGCGTCGCCGGCACAGGACACGACGATCGACGGCCTCGGCGCGCTGCGCGCGCGCATCCTCGCGAGCGACGATCACGGGATGGCGTCGGTGTCGCTGCGCACGTGGGTGGAGCGCGCGGACGGCACGCGGCAGGCGCCGACGGTGACGCCGCTCGCGGGCGCCGGGCTCGCGTGGACCGGCGAGGCGGGCATCCAGCCGGCCGCGCTCGCGCTCAAGCCGGGCGACAAGCTGCACGTGCAGGCGCTCGCGGTGGATGCGTCGCCGTGGCGGCAGGTCGGCGCCAGCCGCGAGGTGATCCTCAAGGTGCCCTCGGCGAGCGAGCTGCGCGCGATGGCGCGCGCCTCGGCCGACTCCGCGGTCGCCGGCGCCAACGCGCTCGCCTCGGCGCAGCGCGAGCTGCAGCGCCGCACGGGCGAGGCGGCGCGCTCGCGCGCGTCGTCGAGCGCGGGGCGCGCCGAGGGCAACGGCGGCGACCAGCAGCCGCAGATGGCGTATCAGCAGGCGGAGCGCGCGCGCGGGCTGGCCCAGGAGCAGCGGCAGCTGGCCGGCCAGACGCAGAAGCTGCAGGAGCAGGCGCGCGCGCTGGAGCGGCAGCTCGCGCAGGCGGGCGCGCTCGACACCTCGCTGTCGCGGCAGATGCGCGACGTGCAGCAGCTGCTGCGCGACGCGCTCACGCCCGAGATGCAGAAGCAGCTGCAGCAGCTGGAGAAGAGCGCCGGGCAGCTCTCGCCGAGCGACGCGCGGCAGTCGCTGGAGCAGCTGTCGCAGCAGCAGCGGCAGCTGCGCGAGCAGCTGGAGAAGAGCGCCGAGATGCTGAAGCGCGCCGCACTCGAGGGCGCGATGCAGACGCTGCGCGACGAGGCGAAGGAGCTCGCGGGCGAGCAGCAGCAGCAGGCCGAGCGCATGGAGCGCGGCAGCGGCCCGCAGCAGCCGGCCGACGCCGCGAAGTCGCGCGAGCTGGCGAGCCGCTCGCGCGAGCTCGGGAAGGAGATCGACCAGCTGGGCGACCGCCTGTCGCGCGAGAAGGCGAACGTCGGGGCCGAGCGCGTCGCGCAGGCCGAGCAGCACGCCGACAAGTCCGCGGACGCGATGCAGCGGGCCGCGCAGGCCGCGCAGGCGGCGGAGCGCGGCGCGGATCCGCAGGCGAATCGACGCGCGGAGCCGGAGCGCCGCGACGGATCGCGTGCGCAGCAGGAGCAGCAGGAGGGTGGCGAGCAGCAGGGCGGTGAGCCGCGCGGCGAGCGCCGGCCGGGCTCGGAGGCGCAGGGCGCGCAGCAGCAGCGTGGCCAGCAGCAGCGCGGTCAGCAGCAGTCCGGCCAACAGCAGGGCGGGCAGCAGCAGCAGGCCGGCGCCCAGCAGCAGGGTGCCCAGCAGGGCAGCCAGCAGGGCAGCCAGCAGGGCAGCCAGCAGGGGCAGGACGGCCAGCAGGGGCAGCAGGGGCAGCGCGGCAATCAGGCGGGCGCCGCGCGCGAGGCCGCGAACGAGATGCAGGCGGCCGCCGAGCGCCTCGCCGCGGCGCGCCAGGGGCAGATCGAGTCGTGGAAGGGCGAGCTGAGCTCGCAGCTCGATCGCGCCATCCAGGAGACGATGCAGATGGCCCGCGAGCAGAGCTCCCTCGAGCGCCAGGCGCGCACCGGCGCCGACGCGAACGCGATGCGCGGGCAGCAGAGCGCGATCCAGCAGGGCGTCGACCAGGCGGCGCAGCGGCTCGAGCAGGCGGGCAAGAGCTCGTCGCTCCTGTCGCAGCGGGCGCAGCGCGCGATGAGCGAGGCGAAGCAGCAGGTGAGCGAGGCGACGCGCGCGGTGCAGCAGAGCGGTCAGCCGGGCGGCGGGCAGCCCGGCGGCGGCCAGCAGGCCGGCGCGGCCGAGGCGATGCGCGAGGCGAGCGAGGCGCTGCAGCGTGCGGCGGCGTCGCTCGTGCGCGATCGCGAGCGGGTGAACGCCGCGCAGTCCGCGTCGGGCTTCGAGGAGATGGTCGAGCAGCTCAAGCAGCTCGCCGGGCAGCAGGGGCAGATCAACGCGCAGGCGAACGCGATGCCGATCCCGATGCCGGGGCAGGCGGGGCAGGGCGCGCGTGACGCGATGCGCCAGCTCGCGCGGCAGCAGAAGGAGGTCGCCGAGAAGCTCGACGACATCGGCGACGGCGACGCGACCGGCCGCGCGGACGCGCTCGCGCGCGAGGCGCGACAGCTCGCGCAGTCGCTGGAGCGCGCCGGCGCCGACCCGTCCACGCTCCAGCGGCAGCAGCAGCTCTATCGCCGACTGCTGGAGGCGGGGAAGACGCTGGAGCGCGACGAGCGCGACGAGATGGGGAAGCGCGAGGCGAAGAGCGGCGTGGGCGTGGTGGGCGTCGCGCCCGCCGATGGCGCGGCGAGCGGCCGCGCGGCGACCAAGTTCCCGATGCCGACCTGGAACGAGCTGCGCGCGCTGAGCGCGGAGGAGCGCCGCCTCGTCCTCGAGTACTTCCGCCGGCTGAACGGCACGCCATGACGCGTCGCCGGAGCTCGCGCGTGCGCCGCGCCGTCCGCGCGGCGCGACTCGCGTGCGGCGTGGCGCTCCTCGGCGCCATGCCGCTGCGCGCGCAGGACGTGCGCAGCGTGCCGCTCGCGCGCGCGATCGAGCTGGAGTCGACGGGGAAGTCGCGCGACGCGGTGCCGCTGTACCGGCAGGCGCTGGTGGATCCCGCCGCGGGCGACGAGGGACGCTCGGCGGCGATCCTCGGGCTCGAGCGCGTGTGGGACGAGCTGGGGCAGCGCGACTCGATCGTGCCGGTCGTCGCGACGGTGCTGCGCACGCGTCCGGCCGACCCGACGCTCCGCGGCGTGCAGCTGCGCGCGCTCGTCACGCTGCGGCGCGACGAGGAGGCCCGCGGCGCCTACGACGCCTGGCGCCGCGCAGCGCCAGGCGACCCCGCGCCCTTCCGCGAGTACGCGCGCCTCCTGCTCCAGGCCGGGCGCACCGCGGCGGCGGACACCGTGCTGCGCGAGGCGGTGCCCGCGCTCCGGGGCCCGCGCGGTCAGCGCGCGCTCGCGCTGGAGCTCGCGCAGCTGCACGTGGCGCTCGGCGCGTGGACGCGCGCGGGCGAGAGCTGGCGTCAGGCGCTCGACGCGATGCCGTACGTCGAGATCGCGGCGCTGTTCGCGCTGCAGGCCGCGCCCCTCGCGGTGCGCGACAGCGTGCTCCCCGCGCTGCTCGCGCCGCCGGCGGCACTCGTGCCGCGCCGCGTGGCGGCCGGACTGCTGATGGCGTGGCGCCGGCCGCGCGAGGCCTGGCAGGCGCTCGGTGCCGTCGCGCCGGACGACTCGTCGCGCGCCGCGTGGCGCGAGCTCGCCGAGCGGCTGGAGAGCGCGGAGGCGTGGCCGGTCGCGCGCGAGGCGTGGACGCGCGTCTTCGACGGGGAGCGCGAGGCGGAGGCGGGCCGGCGCGCCGCGGTCGCGGCGCTCGCCGCGGGCGATGCCGCGGGCGCGCTCGCGCTGCTCGACCGGGCGACGTCGGCGGCGGGCGGCACGTCGCCCGGTGCTCGGGCGGACGCCGCGATCCTGCGCGTGCGCGCGCTCGGCGCGCTGGGACGCGCCGCGGAGGCGGAGCGCGCCGCGCAGGCGCTGCCGAGCGGGGTGTCGGAAGGCGACCGCGCGCGCATCGCCGATGCGCTCGCCGAGGCGTGGATCGCGAGCGGCGACGTCACGCGGGCGCGCGCCGCGCTGGCGGTCGCGGGCGCGCGCGAGGACGCGCCCGTGGCGGGATGGCTCGCGCTCTACGCGGGCGATCTGAAGCGCGCCCGCGCGCTGCTCAAGCGGCCCGCCGAGGATGCGAGCGCGACGCGCACCGAGCTCGCGATGACCGCGCTCGCGGTCGTCGCGCGGACGCGCGCCGACAGCGCACCGGCCGTCGGCGCCGCCTTCCTGAGCGCCGCGCGCGGCGACAGCGCGCGCGCCGCCGCGCAGTTCGTCGAGGCGGCGGCCACGATGCCCGAGGCGGCATCGCTGCTGACGGCGGCCGCAGCCCGCCTGCAGAGCGCGCGCGGCGACACCGCGGCGGCGCTCCCGCTCTGGCAGCGCATCGCGACGCAGTACGCCGGCTCGCCCGAGGCGCCCGAGGCGGAGCTGGCGTGGGCGCGTCAGCTGCAGCGGCGCGGGGACGTCGCCGGCGCGCGCACGCGACTGGAGCACCTGATCGTCACCTACCCGGAGAGCGCGCTCGTGCCGATCGCGCGTCGGGAGCTGGAGAGCGCGCGGACGCCGTGAGGCGCGCCGCCGCATTCCCTCGCAACACTCGCATGACCCGTCCTCGCCTCCTCACGCGCGCGCTGGTGCGCGGGCTCGCCGTCGCGCTCGCATTCGTCGGCGCACCGCTGGCCGCCGCTGGCGCGCAGATGCTCCTCGTCCCGATGGACGACGGGCAGCGCAACCACCTCAAGGCCTATGGCCTCGTCTACAATGCGCTGAAGGACGGGCAGCGCGGCGAGTGGCTGCTGAACTACCGCGGCGGCGCGTACTTCCTCCCGGACCTGCAGGAGCTGCGGCGCCGCGCCGCGCTCGCCGGCGTGACCGTCGAGCCGATCGACGACGGCGCGGTCGCCGGCATCCGACGCGAGATCGCGGCGGGCAACATGGACGCGGTGCCGCTCGAGAAGGCGCCGAAGGTCGCGATCTACACGCCGACGACGGCGCAGCCGTGGGACGACGCGGTGACGCTCGCGCTGACCTACGCCGACATCCCGTTCGAGAAGATCTACGACGACGAGGTGCTCGACGGGAAGCTGGCGAACTACGAGTGGGTGCACCTGTTCCACGAGGACTTCACGGGCCAGCAGAACAAGCTGTATCTCGGCTACCGCGACGCGCCCTGGTTCCTGGAGCAGCGTCAGCGCGGCCTCGCGACGGCTCGCAAGTACGGCATGTCGTCGCTGCCCGCGCTCAAGAAGGCGGTGGCCGAGCGCATCCGCACCTACGTGGAGAACGGCGGCTTCCTGTTCGCCATGTGCGGCGCCACCGAGTCGCTCGACCTCTCGATCGCGGGGCGCGACGTCGACTTCGCCGGGCCGCAGGTCGACGGCACGCCGCCGGACGCGGACGCCGATCGCCGCATGCAGTGGGCGCGCACCTTCGCCTTCCGCGACGCGCGCCTGGAGTCCCCGTTCCTCAACGCGCTCAGCGACATCGACGGCCATCAGGTGAACGTGCCCGGGCGCCGTCAGCCGCTCGGCACCTTCCAGCTGTTCGGGTTCTCCGCGAAGTTCGATCCGGTCGCGAGCATGCTCGTGCAGGACCACCGCGGCGTGATCGACGACTTCTACGGCGTGACGACGTCGTTCACGCGCCGCACGCTGAAGCCGGGCGTCACCGTGCTCGCGCACGAGGACGGCGCGGCGTGGGTGAAGTACGTCCACGGCGACTATGGCAAGGGCTCGTGGACGTACCTGGGCGGACACGACCCGGAGGATCCGCAGCACGCGATCGGCAACGCGCCGACGGACCTCGCGCTGCACCCGAACTCGCCGGGCTACCGCCTGATTCTCAACAACGTCCTCTTCCCGGCCGCCAAGAAGAAGCCGCTGAAGACCTGACGCCGGCTCTCGGCTACGGCACCCGCGGGAGGCGGGTGTTGCCGGCGAAGACGGCGCTCACGCGCCCGGCGCCGTCGCGCTCGAAGCGCGTGGCGCCGCCGGGGACGGCGGTGAAGCGGTCCTCGCCGACCGGCACGAGCTCGCGCGGCGCGTCGCCCGGCAGCGTGATCCAGAGCCCGCCGTCGCGGACGACGATCGTGGCCGGAGTCGGCGAGCTGCCGAGCGTGTAGCGGCCGGCGTACTCGGCGAGGCGCTCGGCCGCGACCGGGACGGGGATGATCTCGCGCGGCTCGAACCCTGGCCAGCCGTACTCGCGCGCGATGGCGGCCGCGATCTCGGACGCGACCGTCCCGCCGACGTCGCTGTTGGTCATCACGACCATGCCGCGGCCGCCGGTGACGTATCCGGTGAAGACCCCGCGGAAGCCCTCGTTGGCGCCGCCGTGCGTGAAGCGCTGCGCATCGCCGGTGCCCTGCACCCCGAGCCCCAAGCCCCAGTCGCCCATCCCCGGGGTGAGCATCGCCGCGGCGATCGTGCGGGGGAGCAGGGCGTCCGCGCTGCCCGCGTGCGCGCGCTGGATGGCCGTGATCCAGCGTCCGAGGTCGGAGGGCGTGGTCCACAGGCCGGCAGCCGCCATCTCGGGATAGGTGTGGTAGCGACCGACGATCGCGGAACCGTCGCGCCGATACCCGGTGGCGGCCTCGAGTGCGAGGTGCTCCGGCAGCGGCTGGGTGAAGGTGCTGTGCGACATGCCGGCGGGCTCGAGCACCCGCTCGCGCAGCAGCACGTCGAAGTCTTTGCCGGTTACGTCGCTGATCAGGAGCTGCATAACCGTCATACCGCCTCCGGAATAGCGCCACCGGCTGCCGGGTACGGTGTCGATCCGGACCGCCGCCGTGTTCGCCGGCCGCGCGCCGTCCAGCACCTGCACGGTCGTCGGCACCGCGCTGTCCGCCGCGTAGCCCGGAAAGCCGTGCACCGTCAGCCCGCCGGTGTGCGTGAGCAGATGGCGCAGCGTGACCGGACGGCCGCCGCTCGCCTCGCTCGCCGGGATGCGCCACGACTTGAGCGACGCGTTCACGTCGCCGTCGAGCGTCAGCTGCCCGGCGGCGACCAGCTGCAGCGCGGCCGTCGACGCGACCGGCTTGCTCATCGACGCCGCCTGGAACATGGTCGTCGTGGTCGCCCGGCGTCCGGACGCGACGTCGGCCATCCCGTACGCGCGGGCCCACGCGACGCGCCCGCCGTCCACGACGGCGACGCTGACGCCGGGCACCTTCAGCTCCCGCATCCGATCGGCGATCGTCTTCCGCTCGACGGCGCGGCCGCGGATCACGACGGGGTTCTGCAGGTCGCGCTCGATGCGCGCGGCGCGGGCCGCGGGCGCCAGCGAGTCCGTCGCGGTCTGGGCGGCGAGCGGCGCCGACACTGCGAACAGGAGGAGCGCCGCCGGGCGGGCGACGGGAGAGGCGGAGCGGCAGAGCAGGCGCATGGACGCGAGGCGTGAGGAGGGGCGCAGCATGCGGGCGGACCCGACGGGAGCCGCAGGATGGCCCCATCATGCACCCGGAACCGCCGGCGCGCCGCCCCCGGCCGGCGTTCCTTTCGCGCCCGGACCGGGAACGCGGTAGCTTGCTTGGGGTTCTCTTCGGGCCCGTCCTCCTTCCCGCGCTCGTGCTGCCCGCCTCGCTCCCGCTCTCCTCCGACGGCCGACTCAGTCGCCCCGCCGCCGCCGCCATCCGCGCCGCGATCGCGCTGGCCGGCGGCCGCGAGGTGTGCTTCGCCTGCCAAGTGGACGAAGGGGGCGTCGTCCGCAGTGCGCGCGTCGTGGCGCGCGGCGACGTGCGCAGCGTGCTCGCGCTGCCCGGGTTCGCCGAGCGGGGCGAGATGCTCGTGCACAACCACCCGAGCGGGCTGCTGGAGCCGTCGAACGCCGACCTCGAGGTCGCGTCCCGGGTCTTCGGCAACGGCGTCGGCTTCGGCATCGTCGACAACGCCGCGACCGAGCTGTACGTGGTGGTCGAGGTCCCACGCGGGAAGCAGACGGTCGACGTCGACCCGGACTCCATCGACGCCGACCTCGGCCCCGACGGCGCGATCGCACGCCGGCTGCGCCGCTACGAGGACCGTCCGGCGCAGCGCGCGATGGCGTCGGAGATCGCGCGCCTCTTCAACGACGGCGGCGTCGGCCTGCTCGAAGCCGGCACCGGGGTCGGCAAGTCGATGGGCTACCTCGTGCCCGCGCTGCGCTGGGCGGCGGCGAACGGCGAGCGCACGATCGTGAGCACGAACACGATCAATCTGCAGGAGCAGCTGGTCGGCAAGGACCTGCCGTTCCTCGCCGGCGCGCTCACCGACCAGAAGGTGCGCTTCGCGCTGCTCAAGGGGTGGCGCAACTACCTCTGCCTCATGCGGCTGGAGCAGGCGCGCCTCGGCGGCACGGCGCTCTTCGAGGCAGGGATGGCGGAGGAGCTCGGCGCGCTGGAGGCGTGGGCCGAGCGCACGGGCGACGGATCGGTGGCCGACCTGCCGACGCCGCCGCGCCCGGAGGTCTGGGACGAGGTCGCGGCGGAGCCCGACCTCTGTCAGCGCATGAAGTGCCCGCACTTCGACAAGTGCTTCCTGTTCAAGGCGCGGCGCGAGGCGGCGCAGGCGGACGTCATCGTCGTCAACCACCACCTGCTGCTCTCCGACGTCGCCGTGCGGCGCGCGCAGCAGAACTGGGACGACGCGGCCGTGCTGCCCGCGTACAAGCGCCTCGTCGTCGACGAGGGGCATCACCTCGAGGACGCGGCGGCGGCGCACCTCGGCACCTCCGTCACGCGGCGCGCGCTGCAGCGCCTCTTCTCGCGCCTCGATCGCCGCGGGAAGGGGCTGCTCGGCGCGCTCGTCTCGCGGCTCGCGGAGAAGACCGACCTGCTGAGCGTCGCGAGCCTCGATCTCGTGCAGTCGCGGCTCGTGCCGGCGGCGCACGGCGCGCGCGACAAGGCCAACCTCGTGTTCGACCTGCTGCAGGCGTGGGTGGAGCAGCAGGGGCAGCCGGTGATCCGCTTCGGGCCCGACTTCGCGCGGGACCCGATCTGGGAGGCGGGGCTCGGCGCGGCGCTCACCGACCTGCTGGGCGACATCGAGCTGCTGCACGAGAGCCTGCGCCTCGTGCGCGAGCGGCTGGAGAGCGACGAGAAGCGCGCCGAGCAGCTCGCGCCGCTGCTCGGGGAGCTGCGCGCGGTGGCGCGGCGGCTGGCGTCGGCCGGCGACGGACTCGGTCGCGCGCTGCAGCCCGAGGCGGCGCGCGCGCGCAAGGACGGCGAGCCGGCCAGCCGCGAGCCGGAGGAGAGCGTGCGCTGGGTGGAGCTGCGCGGCAAGGAGAAGAACGTCGTCGTCACGGCGGTGCCGCTCGATCTCGCGCCGATCCTGCGCGAGGACCTGTTCAAGCGCGTGAGCACGGCCGTGATCACGAGCGCGACGCTGGCGACGCGGGGGAAGCGATCCGCGGTCGGCGCTCAGCGGTCGGCGACGCCGCGCTCGGTCACCGATCGCTCGTCGCTGAGCGCCGATGCCTCCATCGACGCGGAGTCCTTCGCCTTCCTCGCCAGCCGCCTCGGCATCACCGGCCCGGAGTTCACGCCGACGACGGCCGTCTACCCGTCGCCGTTCGACTACGCGCGGCAGGCGCTGCTCGTCGTGCCCACCGACACGCCGGCGCCGAACGTCGACCCGCGCGCGCACTTCCTCCACGTCGTGCGCCACCTCCTCGACACCGCGGCGGCGAGCGACGGCGGGATGTTCGCGCTGTTCACGAGCCACCGCGACGTGCGCGAGGCGGCGAGCGAGCTGCGCGCGCGCGGCGCGGACCGCCGGTGGCCGCTGCTCGTGCACGGCGAGGACACGCGCGACGCGCTGCTGCGCCGCTTCCGCGAGAGCGGGCGCGCGGTGCTCGTCGGGACGGCGTCGTTCTGGGAGGGCGTCGACGTGCCCGGCGACGCGCTGCGCGCGCTGCTGCTGGCCAAGCTGCCGTTCCGCGTGCCGACGGATCCGGTGACGGCGGCGCAGTGCGAGTCGATCGAGGCGCGGGGCGGCGACAGCTTCCGCGAGTACATGCTGCCGCATGCGTCGCTGCGGCTGAAGCAGGGGTTCGGGCGGCTGGTCCGCACGGCCCACGATCGCGGGGTGGTGGTGCTCGCCGATCCGCGCATCGTGACCAAAGGCTACGGACGCGACCTGCTCGACGGGCTGCCGCCGGCGCGGCGTCTGGCGGGACCGTGGGCGCGCCTCCGCGAGGAGGTCGACGCCTTCTACTCCGCGCGCCGCGCGCTCGCCACCGACGCCGCGGCGCAGGCGCTCGCCGAGGTCTGACGGCCGCGACGCACGAGGACCGCGGCGAGGTCCGCGCGCCCTCGTGCGCACCGCCCATCGGGTCCACTCGGCGGACTTCGGCACCCGCTGATCCGCGCCGCGCCCGCGGTGGGGGCGCCCGGTGGCGTTCCGGGCGCTAAGTTGGGCCGCATGACCGCACCCACCGTCGCCCGCCCGGGCAAGATCGTCTGCGTCGGCCGCAACTACCTCGAGCACGCCAAGGAGCTCGGCAACGACATGCCGGAGCGTCCGCTGCTGTTCCTCAAGCCGCCGTCGTCGGTGATCGCACCGGGCGCGCCGATCGAGCTGCCGCGCGACAGCGCGCAGGTGGAGTTCGAGGGCGAGATCGGGATCGTCATCGGGACGCGGCTGCGGCACGCGAGCGAGGACGAGGCGCGCGCGGCGATCCGCGGCGTCGTCGCGGTGAACGACGTCACCGCGCGCGACCTGCAGAAGACCGACGGGCAGTGGACCCGCGCGAAGGGCTTCGACACCTTCTGCCCGGTCGGGCCCGAGGCGCCCGCCCCCGGTGACCTGGACGCGATCACGGTGGTCACCCGGGTGAACGGCGTCGAGCGGCAGCGCGGATCGGCGCGAGAGATGGCGTTCCGGATCCCGACGATCCTGGCCTACGTCTCCCGGGTCATGACGCTCGAGCCGGGCGACCTGGTCGCGACGGGCACGCCGGCCGGCGTCGGGCCGTTGACTCCGGGCGACGAGGTCGAGATCGAGGTGGTCGGGTTGAGCCGGATCAGCAACCCCGTCGCCGCGAGCCCCGCCTGAGCGGACGTCGCACGCAGCTCCATCCCCAGGCGCCCGCGGCGGCGTCGACGGGAACCCTCCTCTGCCGCACGGGGTAGCCGGCGTCATGCTCACGCTCAAGGGGTCCGACCCGAACTCCGGAACGGCCCGGCAGCGGCGATCCGGCGCGCCGCTCGCGGTGTCGCTGACGGTCAACGCGGTGGTGATCGCGCTCTTCTTCCGCGCGGTCACGTACGGTGTGGACTGGTCGGAGCTCTGGCGCCCGGGCGCCTCCGCGCAGGTGCAGCCCGAGCGCATCGGGTTCGTGCAGCTGCCGGAGCAGGCGCCCCCGCAGGTGCGCCGTGACGGCGGCGACGGCCGTCCCAAGACCGCGACCCCGAGCCGGAGCGCGGCGCCACGGCCGGCGGCGCCGACCACGGTCCCCACCGGGATCGCACCGGCCAGCCCGGCGCAGCCGGCGGACGCCGGCGGCACCGGCGACGTGGTGGGCTCCGGCGGGCCGACCGAAGGCATCCGCCCGAGCTACACCGATCCGCGCCTGTGGACGCGTCCGGGCGCGGTCGCCACGGCGCCGCGCACGGCCAAGGAGCGCATCGACAGCGTCATCGCCGATCGGCTGACGCCGGTCCGCGACTCGATCGCGGCCGCGCAGGCGATCGCCGCGGGGCAGCGCGCTCCGGGCGACTGGACGATGAAGGGGCCGGGCGGGAAGTGGGGGATGGACCAGTCGAACATCCACCTGGGCAAGGTGAAGATCCCCAACGCCGTGCTCGCGCTGCTCTCGGGCAACCTGCAGAAGAACCTGCGCGGCAACCCGACCGAGATGGCCAACGACCGCCGCCTCGCCGAGGTGCGCGCCGACCTGCTGCAGCACGCCAGCCGCGAGATGAGCGAGGACGAGTTCCGGAAGGCCGTGAAGGAGGTCCGCGCGCGCAAGGACCGCGAGCGCGCGCTGCGCCGGCAGGGGCGCGAGCAGTCGACGCCGGTCGCGGAGGCGTCGAGCGGGGCAGGCGGCACCGGCGGCGGAGCCACGCCCGAGCGCTGAGACACGGCGCTCCCACGCGAGAGAGGGCGGCCCCCGACGTGTGGGAGCCGCCCTCTCTCGCGTTCTGCCGTTCGCGTCGCGCGTCAGGCGTCGATCGCGCCCGCGAATGCCTCGCGATCGAAGAACGGGCGGAAGATGCCGCACACGACGCCGAGCACCGCGAAGTCGTCCCCGTCGTGGACCACGATCTCGCGCTCGGCCGGGTTGGCCGGCTGGAGCACGATGACGCCGTCGCGATGCGTCAGCGTCTTCACCGTCGCGTCCTCGCCCAGCCGCGCCGCGATGACGTCGCCCTCGCCCGCCGGGGCGCTCGGCGAGACCATCACGTAGTCGCCGTCGAGGATGCCGCGCCCCGTCATGCTGTCGCCCTTCACGCGGAGGAGGAACGCGTCCTCGCCGGGCACGAAGCGGCGGTCGAAGGTGACGAAGCTCTCGCGGGACTCGGGGAGCAGGGCCGGCTCGCCCGCGTGGATCTTCCCGTAGTAGGGCACCGGCTGGACACGGCTCGGCGCCTGGTAGCCGAGGATCCGCACGCCGCGCGAGCGCGCCGGGTCGCGCTCGATGTAGCCCTTCGCGGTGAGGGCCTGCAACAGGTCGGAGACCGTCTTGGTCGACTTGATGCGGAACCGCTTCCCGATCTCGCGGATCGAGGGCTGGTACGTGTTCTCCGCCAGGAAGTCGATCAGATACTGATAGACCTTCCGCTCGATCGGAGTCAGGGGCTCTGCCATCGAATCCTCCGATAGGGGAAACCGCCGGTGGGCATCATGGCCCATCGGCGGCCCTTCGTCACTTCGGCCAAGATAGGGCGGACGGGCGAGAGCGTCAACGCTCCGTCCGCTATCGTACGTTTGCGCTCGGTTCGGCTCAGGCCGCCGCGGCCGCGATGTGCGCGCGCGCCGCGTCGATCCGGGCGATCGACCGCTCGCGGCCGAGCAGCGCCAGGACGTCGAACATGCCCGGCGTAGCAGTGACGCCCGTGAGCGCAACGCGCAACGGCTGGAAAAGCTTCCCGGCGCCCACGCCGCGCCGCTCGGCCTCCTCGCGCAGCGCGGGCTCCATCGCCGCGGGGGTCCAGTCGGGCAGGGCCTCGAGCGTGGCGCGGGCGCCCGCGAGCAGCGCGTCGGCCGTCGCCGGGTCCTTCAGCCACAGCTTCGCGACCGCGTCGGCGTCGTACTCCACCGGGTCGCGCAGATAGGGCACGGACTGGCGCACGAGCTCGTCGATGGTGCGCGAGCGCACGCGGAGCAGCTCGAGCAGCATGCGGTACCAGTCGGGGCGCCCGTCGAGCTCCTCCGCCGTCGCCAGCCCGGCCGCCGAGAGCGCGGCGGTGACGCGCGGCGCCAGCTCCTCCAGCGGCATCAGCATGAGGTGCTGGCCGTTCATCCACTCGAGCTTCTGCGGGTCGAACACCGCCGCCTTCTTCGACAGCCCGTCGGACGAGAAGAGCTCCACCATCTCGGCGCGCGTCATCACCTCCCGATCGCCGCCCGGGCTCCAGCCCAGCAGCGCGAGGAAGTTGTTCATCGCCTCGGGGAGGATGCCGAGGTGCTGATAGTCGCCGACCGCCGTGGCGCCGTGCCGCTTGGAGAGCTTCTTCCCGTCGGTGCCGTGGATCATGGGCAGGTGCGCGAACTGCGGCAGCTCGGCGCCGAGCGCGCGGTACAGGAGGATCTGCTTCGGCGTGTTCGAGATGTGGTCGTCGCCACGCATCACGAGCGTGATCCCCATCGCGATGTCGTCAGAGACGACGGCCATGTTGTAGATCGGCGTCGCGTCGGAGCGCAGCACGATGAAGTCGCCCTCGCCGATGTCCTTGTTCGGGAAGGCGATGCGCCCGTGCACGAGGTCGACCCACGAGGTCTCGCCCTCGGGCATGCGGAAGCGCACGACGAACGGCGTGCCGGCGTCGACGCGGCGACGCACCTCCTCGGCGGGCAGGCGATCGCACCGGCGGTCGTAGCGGAACGCGTCGCCGCGCGCCTCGGCGGCCTTGCGCTGCTCGTCGAGCTCCGCGGCCGTGCAGAAGCAGCGGTACGCCGCGTTCGCGTCGAGCAGGCGCTGCGCGTCGGCCCGGTGGCGCTCGAGGTTCGCGCCCTGGTACACGGGCGGCTCGTCCCAGTCGAGCCCCAGCCACTCCAGCCCCTCGAAGATCGCCAGCGTCGACGCGTCCGTGCTGCGCGCGCGGTCCGTGTCCTCGACGCGCAGCAGGAACTGGCCGCCGAACTTGCGCGCGTACAGCCAGTTGAAGAGCGCGGTGCGCGCGCCGCCGACGTGCAGGTAGCCGGTGGGCGACGGGGCGAAGCGGAGACGCGGAACGGAGGCCATCGGGCTGGGAGGCGAAGAGGGGGTACGGCGAAGCGGGTCCGCCGACGTGCAGGCCGACCCGCCTCGCGGAATTCTAGCGGCGCCCGGGCGTGGCGGCACGTCCGCCGAAGCCGCCCGAGGCCGCGCCGAGCGGCGTCATTCGCGCGTGCCGGCGGCGCGCAGCGCCTCGCGCCCGGCCGGCAGCAGCTCCACCCGGAAGCTCGAGTTCGCCCACCGGAAGGCGATCACGCCCTTCTTGCCCAGCTGCGTCAGCAGCATCTTCGCGAGGCCGCGCGACCCGCGCGGGATGGCCGCCGCGAGCCGCTCCTCGAGCAGCGAGGTCTCCGCGCGCCCGTCCGGGGACGCGTCCACGAGCGGCGCCAGGAGCACGAGCGCGAGCCGCTGTCGATCGTTGAGGGTCATCGGTCCAAGATACCGGAGGCGCTCGCGACGGGAGAGCGGGAGCGCTCCGCGCACGAACCCTGCGCCGCCGCGGTGTACCATGCAGGCTGCGACGGGAATCGGCCGTCGCGCTGTCCCGCTACCGAACCTCGCGACCATGACGACGCCCCAGACGACGCCCGCCTCCCCGACCCACGCCCCCGGCGACGCGCACGACGCGATCGGCCAGCGCACCGAGGTGGCCGTCCTCGCCGGCGGCTGCTTCTGGGGCGTCGAGGAGATCATCCGCGCGGTACCGGGCGTGCTCGACACCGACGTCGGCTACACCGGCGGCTGGCTCGAGAACCCGACGTATCACGACACGCACGACAGCAAGTCGGGACACGCCGAGTCGGTGCGCGTGACGTTTGACCCGACGGTGCTGAGCTTCGAGACGCTGCTCGAGAAGTGGTTCTTCAAGCTGCACGACCCGACGACGCGCAACCGGCAGGGGAACGACGTCGGCACGCAGTATCGCTCGGCGATCTTCTACACGTCGCCCGAGCAGAAGGAGATCGCCGAGCGCGTGATCGCGCGCGTGGACGCGTCGGGCGCATGGCGGAAGCCGATCACGACCGAGGTCGCGCCCGCCTCCACGTGGTACAGCGCCGAGGCGGAGCACCAGGACTACCTGCAGCGCAACCCGAACGGCTACACCTGCCACTGGATGCGCGACTGACCCGGGGCCGAACGACGAGAGCACGTGATGCGGGGCGCGGCGGATCGCCGCGCCCCGTTCGCGTCCCGCACGCGTGCGGGACGCGTCGGGTGCGCCGTCAGCGTGCGGGCGCGAGCCTGAACAGGGCGCTGCGTACCTGCGGGCCGTTCTGCGGCTCGTACCAGGGCATGTCCTGGATGTGCGAGGCGGTCACGTAGAGCGTGCCGTCCGGCCCTTCCGAGAACGTGTCGGGCCATCGCAGGCGCTCGTCGGTGACCACCGTCGCCACCGCGTCGCCGTCGGCGTTGAGGTCGCGCACCTTCACCGCGTTCTCCTCGAGCGCGGAGATGTAGAGGTGTCCCGCCGCATCGATCCAGAGGCCGTCGGACACGCCGTTCTCGCCGACGCGCTCCACGCGCTCGGCGACCTCCTCCTCCGAGACCTCGCCGTTCACGAGCGCCTCGGTGGACACGCGATAGAGCGTGCGGCCGGTGAGCGCCTGCCAGTACAGGTACGCCCCGTCCGGCGAGAGCGCGATGCCGTCGGCGGCGAACTCCACGCCGCGTCCGTCAGGACGGCGCAGCGGTGCGCCGTCGACCGAGACGACCACGTCCTGCTCGGGCTGCGTGCTCGGGTGGCCGTCGAGAACGCGCCACGCCTGGCCCTCCTGCAGGTCCACGACGACGATCGCGCCGGAAGCGCCCGAGTCGGTGATGAACGCGTACCGTCCATCGGGGCTGAACCGCACGTCGTTGAGATAGCTGCCCTGCGGCGCGATCTCCTCGTCGAAGCCGAGCACGTTCACGACATTGTCGGTCGCGAGATCGACCTGCACGAGCTTCGGGCCGTCCTGCACGACGCGCTCGTTGGCGGGCGCCGCCGGATCGAGCACCCACAGGCTGCCGCGTCCATCCGCGACGACGCTCTGCACGCACACGAAGTGGTCCTCGGCGGCCAGCTCGTTCTTGCGCGCGTTGCGCCAGGAGTTCCACCGCTCGTCGGGATACGGGCGCAACGCGCCGTCGGGGAGCAGCTCGGCCACCGACACGGGCGCGTCCTCGGTCCAGCGCGGGAAGTTCACGAAGATGCGGCCGTCCTCGCTCACGGTCACACCCGTGACCTGGTGCTCGAAGGTGGCGACCTCGGACAGTCGACGCTGCTGCGACACGTGGTGGCTCCGGTGGATGTGGCGAGACGCTCGAACACAGGCGCGGCCACTGCGAACTGCGCGCCATCGGGCCACGGGCGGAGTCGCGTGCGGAGTCGCGTCGGACGCGGCCGCCGGGCGGACCGCGCCGTGCCGCAACGGCGTGGGGTGCAGCGCATGGTGCAGCCGGCACGGTGAGCGTTGAGAGGTCGCGCGATCCCGTACGCGCCCCTGTGTACGGCACCGGACGTGCAACGTCGCCCCGGTTCACGCTGCGAGGGCCCGGGGGCCTGACGCGCAGGGAGCGCCGGCGCGATCGCACAATCGGTGACGGGGGGTGGGGACGTGGATCTCAAGCAGCTGTTCGACAGGTCGCAGGATGGGACGCCGGCGCAGATCGCCGAGCTGTCGCACAAGTACGACGGACGGCAGCCCGATGCGGAGATGGCGGCGGTGCTCCGCGTGATGATCTCGTCGGATCCGAAGCCGTTCTACGAGCTGCCACCCAAGCTCGCGCGTCGCCATCCGACGCCGGCGGACGCGGTGAAGCTGCTTCTGAAGGAGCGCGGTGAGAGCACCGACCCGGAGCCGGTGGGCGACGTCGACGACCGTACGATCGACGGGCCCGACGGCGACGTGAAGATCCGCGTCTACCGCCCTGCGCGCCCGGCGGCCGATCAGGCGCTCCCCGTGATCTTCTACGTCCACGGCGGCGGTTGGGTCATCGCCGATCTGGACACGTACGACAGCTCGTGTCGGGCGCTGTGCAACAACGCGGGGGCGATCGTGGTGTCCTCGCACTACCGCCAGGCGCCGGAGCACAAGTTCCCCGCGGCACACGAGGACACGTACGCGGCGTATCGCTGGACCGTGCAGAACGCGCGCGAGCTCGGCGGCGACCCGTCGCGCATCGCCATCGTCGGCGAGAGCGCCGGCGGCAACATGGCGGCGTCGATCTGCTACAACGCGAAGAACGAGGGCGTGCCGCTACCGGTGCACCAGGTGCTCGTCTACCCGATCGCCGGCTACGACACGAACACCGAGAGCTATCGCGAGATGACGCGGGCGCAGCCGCTCAACAAGCCCGCCATGGAGTGGTTCTTCGCGCAGTACCTCAACGGCCCGCAGGACGGGCATACGCCGGCCATCTCACTCGCCCGCGCGGACCTCGCGGGGCTCCCGCCGGCGACGATCATCAACGCGGAGCTGGACCCGCTGCGCTCGGACGGCGAGCTGCTCGCCGAGCGCCTGCGCGCGAGCGGCGTCGCGGTCGAGCAGCGCACGTTCGATGGCGTGACGCACGAGTTCTTCGGCATGACGCCGGTCCTCTCCAAGGCGCGCGAGGCGCAGCGCTACGCGGCCGAGCGGCTGCGTCTGGCGTTCGGGCAGTAGCCCGCGTCGTTCGCGTCGGGGCGCGACTGCATGGCAGTGGCGCCCCGTCCGTGCGCCGGCGCCGCGGCCGGCGTGTGCATCCCGTCCACTCCAGCGTGTGAGCATCCGTGATCCCCAGCGTCGGCTACGCCGCCAAGAACAAGCGCGCCAAGCTCAAGCCATTCCACTTCGAGCGTGAGGAGCCCGGTCCGGACGACGTGCAGCTCGACGTCCTGTACTGCGGCGTGTGCCACTCTGACCTCCATCAGGTTCGCGACGAGTGGCACAACACCGTCTATCCGTGCCTGCCGGGACACGAGATCGTCGGTCGCGTGACGCGGGTGGGCGCGCAGGTCACGAAGTTCGCCGTCGGCGACATCGTCGGCGTCGGCTGCATGATCGACTCGTGCGGCCAGTGCCGCGGCTGCAGCGAGGGGCTCGAGCAGTACTGCGAGGGTCCCAAGGGGTGGACGGCGACCTACAACGGTCCCATGGAGCCGGACGGCACGAACACGTTCGGCGGCTACTCCGACACGCTCGTCGTGAAGCAGCACTTCGTCCTGCGCATCCCGGACGCGCTCGCGCGCGGGAACCTCGCCGCGGTGGCGCCGCTGCTGTGCGCGGGCATCACGACCTACTCGCCCCTGCGGCACTGGAAGGTCGGCGCGGGGCAGGAGGTGGCGGTGCTCGGGCTCGGAGGGCTCGGGCACATGGGGGTGAAGCTCGCGAAAGCGATGGGTGCGCGGGTCACGGTGATCACCTCGTCGAAGGACAAGCGCGAGGACGCGCGCGCGCTCGGCGCCGACGACGTGCTGCTCGAGAAGGACACGAAGGCGCTCGCGGCGGCCGAACTGCGCTTCGACTTCATCCTCAGCACGCTGCCGGACCCGTACGACATCAACCCGTACGTGAAGCTGGTGAAGCGCGACGGCGCGCTGGTCGTCGTCGGCGTGCTGGCGCCGTACGAGGCACCGCTGGACAACAGCGAGGTGGCGTTCCACCGGCGCACCGTCACCGGCTCGCTGATCGGCGGCATCGCCGAGACGCAGGAGGTGCTCGACTTCTGCGCCGAGCACGGGATCACGGCGGACGTCGAGGTGATCCCCATCCAGGACGTGAACGACGCGTTCGACCGGATGCAGGAGGGCGACGTGCGCTACCGCTTCGTGATCGACATGCAGTCGCTCGCGAAGGAGCGCGCGCGCGCCTGAGCGCGCGGAGCGAGGGAAGGGGCGGGCGGCGCTACCGCTGCCGCCGGTACTCCGTGGTCAGCATCCCGGCGTAGCCCCAATTCTCGGGGTCGATCTCGTCGATGACGACGTGCGTGTGCTCGGGACGCTTGCCGAGCACACGCTGCAGCGTCGTCGTGATCTCGGCGACGAGCCGCGCCTTCTGCTCGGCGGTGGTTCCGTCGCGGGTGATGCGTACGTTGACGTAGGGCATGATCTCGTGAGCAGCGTGTGGAGTACGGCGCCGGCGCGCGGCGCAGCGGAGAGCGCGTCGCGCCGGCTCAGCGCGCGCTGGTCGCCGCGAGGTGTGCGACCGCGTCGTCGATGTGTGCGTCGGTGGTACGCCACGACGAGACGCTGAGCCGGAGGGCGGGCCTCCCCTGCCACACCGTCGCGCCGAACCAGAGCGCGCCGCCGTCGAGCGCCTCGGCCCGCGCCTGCAGCGTGGCCGCGTCCGTCGCGCAGCGCACGAGGACCTGGTTGAGCACGACCCGGTTGAGCACCTCGAAGCCCGCGTCGCGCAGACCGTTCGCCAACCGCCGCGCCTGCGCACGATGGCGGTCGACGAGCGCGGCGACGCCGTCGCGCCCCAGCGTGCGGAGCGCCGCCCAGATGGGGATGCCGCGGGCGCGGCGGGAGAACTCGAGCGTGAGGTTCTTCTGCGCCGCGCGACCCATCGGTCCCACGCCCGCGGTCGCGTAGACCGCGTCGCCGTTCATCGCCGCCGCGAGCGCGTCGGCGTCGCGGCAGATCGCCATCGCGCCGTCGTACGGCGTGTTGAGCCACTTGTGTCCGTCCGTCGTCCAGCTGTCCGCCAGCTCGACGCCGGTCGCGAGTGCGGCCGCGTCGCGCGACGCGCGCGCCCAGAGCCCGAAGGCGCCGTCCACGTGCACCCACGCGCCGGCCGCGCGCGCGATCGGGACGATCTCGGCGAACGGGTCGAACTCGCCCGTGTTCACCTCGCCCGCCTGCAGGCAGAGGATGGTGCGCGCGTCGAGCGCCGGCAGGCGCGCCGGATCGATGCGGCCGTGCACGTCCGTCGGCGCGACGACCAGGTGATCGAGCCCGAAGCCGAGCACGCGCAGCGCCTTCCGCACGGTGACGTGCACCGTCTCGGAGACGACGACGCGGACGGCGGGGGCACCGGCGAGGCCCTGGCGGTCGAAGTCCCATCCGGCGCGCGCGAGCAACGCGCGGCGTGCGGCCGTGAGGCACGCGATGCCGCACGCCGTCGCGCTGGTCCCGAAGCCCACCGCGCTCGCGCGCGGCAGGTCGAGCGCGTCGAGCACCCAGCCCGCGGCCACCGCCTCGAGCGTGGCGGCCACCGGCGAGTTGTCGAACGCCGACGCGCACTGATCCCACGCGATCATCAGCCGCTCGGCGGCCGCCGCCACCGGGAGCGCGGCACCGATCACGAAGCCGTAGTAGCGCGGCCCGTTCGACGCGACCGTGCCCGGCGAGCCGATCGTGTCGAGCAGCGCGAGCGTGTCCGCGTCCGGGTGTCCCGCGGTCGGCAGCGGCTCGTCGAAGCGGCCGAGCGCGGCGATCGCGTCCGCGTCCGGGAAGACGCGCCGCGTGGCGACGTCCGCGACGTACGCGAGGGCGCGCCGGTCCGCGTCGGCGAGCAGCGACAGCTCGCGCGGCTCAGACATGCTCGGGCGCCCCCTCGGCAATCCGCGCCGCGGCGCCCGTGACGACGATGCCGCCGGTCGCCGGCACGTCGACGGTGAGCAGGCTCGGACGTCCGATCGACGCGCCCTGATGGATGCGGATCGTCGCGGGCGCGTCGAGCAGCCCCGCGTCGCGCAGGTAGCCGGCGAATGCGGCCGCGGCGGCCCCGGTGGCAGGATCCTCGACCACGCCGCCAACGGGGAACGGGTTGCGCGACTCGTAGGCGCGCGCGTGCTCGCGCCACACGAGCTGCAGCGTCGTCAGCTCCTCGCGCAGCATGAGCGCCTTGAGGGCGTCGAAGTCGTAGTCGAGGCGTCGCAGCCGCTCCACGCTGTGCACCGCGAGCACGAGGTGCCACGCGCCGGCGTACGCGCGCGCCGCAGGGATCGACGCGTCGAGATCATCGCGCGCCCAGCCGAGCGCGCGCAGCGCCTCGTCCACCAGCGCGTCGGGGGCGAGGGCGTGCTTCGGCGTCACCGACGTCAGCGACGCCTCGCGCAGCCCGTCGCGCGTGCGGGCGGTGACCGGCACCTCGCCGACCGACGTCGACAGGCGGTACGTGCCGTCGCCGTCGCGCTCTCCCAGGACCACGCCCGTCGCGATGGTCGCGTGGCCGCAGAACGAGACCTCGGCCTCCGGGCTGAAGTAGCGCACCGTGCGATCCGGGCCGCTGTCCGGCGCGACGAACGCGGTCTCGGAGAAGCCGACCTCCGCCGCGATGCGCTGCATGGTGTCGCGGTCCGGGAGCTCGGGGCCGATCCACACGCCCGCGGGATTGCCGCCGGCGGGGTCGCGCGTGAACGCCGCGAGTCGGTACAGCGTCGAGGAAGCCATGGTCGTGTGCCCGAAGCAGTGGAGGGAGCGCCCGCCGTCGGCAGCGCCATGCGCCATGGCGTTCGTCGACGGGACGGAGAGTGAAAGGTGACGCGCCGCGAGTGCGCGTGCGACCGGGCGACGCGGGTGCGGTCGGCGGGACGCGGGTCCCGCCGACCGCGTCACCGCCGTCATGCCGTCACGGCGGGGACCAGCTGCTCGAGCGGAAGCCGGGCATCGCGCCACGCCTCGATCCCGCCCTCGAAGAGCTGCACGCGGGTGAAGCCGAGCGTGACCAGCTTCTCCGCGGCGGCGCGGCTCTGCGGGCAGGACGGGCCGCTGCAGTAGACGACGATCGCGGTGTCGCGCGCGAGTCCGCGCTGGGCGACCTCGCGGCCGACGGTGTCGACCGGCACGCGGCGCGAGCCGGGGATCATGGCGCCGCTGAAGTAGTCGTCGGTGAGCACGTTCCAGAACTCGGGGACGGCGTCGGCGGCGAGGCGATCGCGCAGCGTGTGCGCCGAGATGATCTGCAGGACGGACATGAGTGGGACCGGTGTCGAGGTGATGGGATGACGGCGATGGAGAGCGCCAGGACGTGGCCCGGCGCGGAGTGCCGGCGGCGTCGTTTGGTGCCGCCGGGCGTGCGTCAGCGGCGCGCGATGCGCCCGTCGAGCGATGCCGCGCCGCCGCCCGCGAGGATCACGACCGCGGCGAGCGCGATGACGAGCAGGTGGTACTCGAAGCCCTCGGCGCCGGCGGGCAGCGTCCCGAACCAGTTCATGAAGAAGCCCTGGGACACGTGCGTGCTGGCCGCGCCGACCATCAGCCCGGCGAGGCCGAGCGCCGCGATCCGGCTGCCGAGGCCGAGCAGGAGCGCCAGCGGAGCGACCAGCTCGACGACGATGGCGAGTGCCGCGAGCGGTGCCGGGAAGCCGAGCGTGTCGGTCATCCAGCCGAGCGTGCCGGCGAAGCCGTAGCCGCCGAACCAGCCGAGGGCGTGCTGCGCGCCGTGCGGGAAGAGCAGCAGGCCGAGGGCGATGCGGGCGACCATCGGCGCGGCCGTGGCGTCGGTCGCGAGCAGGGCGTGCGTGGTCGCGCCGAGGGGGCGGGGCAGGGCGGCGCGGGTGGCGGGCAGCGTGATGTGCATGACGTTCGAGCCTCTCGGGTGGGGTGGGGGAGTGAGGTGCGCAGCGGAAAGCATGCTAACTGTTGCTAGAGCATCTATTTCAGGCGTCCGGCCCGCATCGGGTGTGGCGGGTCAGCCGGCCGTAGGCCCGCGCGGGCTTCGGGAGCGGAGATCCGGGCCGGCCGCCGCACCGTCCCGCCGCCCGGCGGAGCCGGCGGGCATGGTGGACCGTGCGGCGCCGCGCCCGGCGTTGGCCGATCGGACGGCGTCGAGCAGGCGGACCAGCGTCTCCACGTCCGCGTCGCCGAGCGCGGCGACCGCCTCCACGTCGCTCGCGTCCACCAGCGGGTCGAGCCGATCGAGCAGGTGCGCGCCGGCCTCGGTCGCGTGGCAGATGACCTGGCGCCGGTCGGGGAAGGAGCGCTCGCGCCGGATGAGCGCCGCGTCCTCGAGCTTGTCGAGGAGGCGTGTGATCGTCGTCCCCTCCTCGATCATCCGCTCGCGGATGGCGAGCGTCGGGATGCCGCCGGTGCCGGCGCCGCGGACGATCCGCAGCGCGTTGTACTGCGCGAGGCTCAGCCCGTGCGGCTCGACCACGCGCTCGATGGCGCGGCGGACCACGGAGGCGGTGCGGAGCAGCGCGATCGTGGCCTCCTGGCGTGGCGACCGGAATGGGCGCCGCTGCCGGAGCTCGGCCTGGACGGCGCTCTCGCGTGGGGTCGGGTGCTGGCGCGACGGCGACATGGCTTGGGAGAGCGTATAACAATGGCCTGCGAACAGTTGCTATGATATGTATTGCGCGCCGGCCGCGCAAGAGCGGAGTCGGACCCGGTCCCGATGTGGCGGTGCGAGCCCACCGCTTGCACGTGGCGCCCGCTCCGATCCGCACGCCGTCCTTCCCGCGTCCCTCCTGATGCAACTGCAACGCCGCCCGCTCGGCACGACCGGGCTCCAGATCGCGCCGCTCGTCCTCGGCACCAACGTCTTCGGCTGGACCATCGACGAGCCGACCAGCTTCTCCGTGCTCGACGCCTTCGTCGACGCCGGCTTCGACGCGATCGACACGGCCGACTCGTACTCGACCTGGGTGCCCGGCAACCAGGGCGGGGAATCGGAGACGATCATCGGCCGCTGGCTGAAGCGCGACCCGTCCAAGCGCGAGCGCGTGCACCTGCTCACGAAGGTCGGCTCGGGCATGCCCGGCAACGGCGGACGCAAGACGCTCGCGAAGCGGTGGATCCAGCAGGCGGTCGAGGACTCGCTGCGCCGGCTGCAGGTGGACACCATCGACCTGTATCAGTCGCACTGGCCCGATCCCGCGACGCCGCACGAGGAGACGCTCGCCGCGTACGCGGAGCTGGTGCAGGCGGGCAAGGTCCGCGCGATCGGCGCCTCGAACTTCGACGCGACGCAGCTCGCCGACGCGCTGCGCGCGGCCGACGAGCAGGGACTCCCACGCTACGCGACGCTGCAGCCCGAGTACAACCTGTACAGCCGCAGCGGCTACGACGGCGCGCTGCGCGATCTGGCGCTACGCGAGGGGCTCGGCGTCATCACGTACTTCAGCCTCGCGGCCGGCTTCCTCACGGGGAAGTACCGCTCCCCCGACGACCTCGCGAAGAGCGCGCGCGGCGGCGGCGCGGCGCGCTACCTCGACGCGCGCGGGATGGGCATCCTCGCCGCCCTCGACGCGGTCGGCGGACGTCGGTCCGCGCAGCCCGCCGAGGTGGCGCTCGCGTGGCTCATGCAGCGCGAGGGCGTGACGGCGCCGATCGCCAGCGCGACCAGCCGCGAGCAGCTCGCGAGCCTCGTGCACGCCGCGCAGCTGCGCCTCACCGCCGAAGACGTGGCCGAACTCGACGCGGCGAGCGCGTGACGCCGCGCGCCGCGCGCGTCACGCGAGCGGATCGGGATTCCACCAGCACGGGCCCTTGTCGCGCCGCGCGTCGACGGCGCGGCGGCGGATGTCCTCCATGCGCGCGTCGGACAGCGGCGTGAAGCGGCGGGCGGCGGCGAACGCCTGATCCTGCTCGTTCGGATAGCTCAGGCCGAGCAGGGTCACGTCGGGATCGAGCGTGAGCGTGTAGTGCAGGCACTCCTCGACGCCGAGCCGCGGCAGGACCGCCTGCACGTCGTCGTGCCCTCCCGACGAGAGCTTGCCGCGGGGGCGGAGCTGCTCGGGCGGCAGCGGCTGGTTGTATCCCACCACGTCGCCGAGCAGCTTGCCCGCGCCGAACGTCTTGAAGCACACCGTCGCCACGCCGTGCGCGCGCGCGAGCGGGAGCGTCTCGGTGACGTAGCGCGCGTCGACGAAGGGACCGAGGGGGAACATCACGATGTCGCACACGCCGGCGGTGATCGCCGCGCGCAGCACGTCGGGGTGGTGCGACGAGATCCCGCGGAACCGCGTCAGTCCGCGCGCGATGCAGTCGGCGAGCTGCGCGAAGCCGCCGCCGGGCTCCATCAGCGCGTGGAAGCGCTCGAGATCCGACAGGTTGTGGAAGACGAACGCGTCGGTGCGCTCCATCCGCAGGCGCTGCAGCGAGCCGGCGATCTGCGGCGCGACGGGCCCGGTGAGGTCGTCGATCTTCGAGATGACGAACATGTCGTCGCGGATGCCGCGCAGCGCATGTCCGACCACCTCCTCCGAGTAGCCGTCCTCGTAGTTCGGCGCGGTGTCGATCACGTTGAGCCCCGCGTCCACCGCGCGGTGGATCGTCGCGGCGCACTGCTCGATGGGCACGCTGCGATCGGCGAGGTCGCCGATGCCGAGGAGGCCCGCCATGAAGCCCGTGCCGCCGAGGGCGCGTCGGGGGAGCGGGGGCGATGGTGCGTCGCGCATCGTGGGACGGGAGGGTGGTGGCCGCGGGATCCGCGGACCAGCCTCGCAACTCCCGCGCGCGTGGTCGTCCCAGCGACCGTCGCGCCAACCACCCCGAAAAGCAGAACGCCGCCCATCTCTGGGCGGCGCGCTGCCTGCAGCGGAGAGAGAGGGATTCGAACCCTCGATAGCGGTTTCCCACTATGCCGGTTTAGCAAACCGGTGCCTTCAGCCTCTCGGCCATCTCTCCAGGTACTCTCGCGCGCCGGTGAGGACGCGCGCCGGCGCCGCCATGGTGGCCGGCCGGCAGCGGAGGGCCAGGGACTCGAACCCTGAAGTCGCTCGCGCGACGGCGGTTTTCAAGACCGCTGCCTTAGCCATTCGGCCAGCCCTCCCGAGGGCGGAGCCAGCGCGAAGTATGGCCGGACGATGGGGTCGGCGCAACCCGTGCTCGGCACGCATGCCGGTGCTTGCGTCGCGACCCGCGCGGCGTGACGCTACGCCGCCTCCGCACGGCGCGTCCACTCCTCCGGAACCCATGCCCGAGCCCACCGATCCGACCCGGCGCGACTTCCTGGCCATCGCGGCGCTGGGCGTCGCCGGGTGCGTCGCGATGCCCCGGTCCGCGTCGGCGCCGCGCGCGCTGCGGCTGTACGTCGGCACCTACACGAACGACCGGCGGAGCCGCGGCATCCATCACCTCGAGGTCGAGCGCGACTCGGGGCAGCTGCGACTCGGTGCGCTGGCGGCGGAGGCGGTGAACCCGTCGTTCCTGGCGATCGCGCCCGACGGGCGCACGCTCCTCGCCGTCAGCGAGCGCACCGAGTACGAGGGGCAGGAGACCGGCGCCGTGCTGGCGTTCGCGCGCGATCCGGCGACCGGCGCGCTCACCGCGCGCGGCGCGCAGCCGTCCGGCGGCGGCGCGCCGTGCTACGTCTCGCTCGACCGATCGGGCCGACACGCGCTCGTCGCGAACTACGTCGGCGGCAGCGTCGCGTCGCTTCGCGTCGCCGCGGACGGCACCCTCGCGCCGGCGACGCGCGTGGTGCGCCACGCAGGGCGCGGCGCGCATCCCACGCGGCAGTCCTCGCCGCACGCGCACGCGATCCTCGTCGATCCCGCGAACCGGTTCGCGCTGGTCGCGGACCTCGGCATCGACCGCGTGCTCGTCCACCGCTTCGACGCCGACGGCGGGGCGCTCGTGCCGACCGACGGCGGGGCGCTCGTGCCGACCGACCGCGGGGCCACGCTGCCTCCGGGCACGGGGCCGCGGCACCTCGCCTTCGCGCCGGACGGACGCTCGGTCTACGTCACCGGCGAGCTCGCGTCGACGCTCACCGTGCTCGCGTACGACCCCGAGCGCGGCGCGCTACGCGAGCGGCAGACGCTGTCGACGCGACCCGCCGGCGCGAGCGGCGACAACTTCCCGGGCGAGGTGCGCGTGCACCCGAGCGGCCGCACCGTCTACGCCTCGAACCGCGGCGACGACACGCTCGCGGTGTTCGACGTGGCGGCGGACGGCGCGCTCGCGCTCGTGCAGACCATCGCGGCCGGCGGCCGCTGGCCGCGCCACTTCGCGCTCGATCCCGAGGGGCGGCTCCTCCTCGTCGCGCACCAGCGTTCCGACTCGGTCGCGGCCTTCCGGGTCGATCCGGGGACCGGACGGCTCGCGGCGACGGGATCGTCGGTCGCGATCCCCTCGCCGGTCTGCCTCCTCTTCGTGGACCGCTAGCGGGCGATCGTCAGGTCGCGTCGTCCGGCGTCGCGAGGTGCACGAAGAACGGAGCGAGCGCCTCGGTGCGGCACCACCCGCGCGCCGGCCGCACGGCGACCATGAGCGGCACGTCGGGCTTGGGGAGGTGCGCGTAGGCCGTCCAGAACGCCTGCTCCAGCGGCAGGAAGGCGGCGTAGTCGAGCGTCGCCTCGGGCGACGCGGCGTCGACGACGAGGACGAGGCGCTTCGTGCGGCCGTCGCGGCGGAGGTGCGGCACCACCGTGGCCTCCGAGCCGAACACGGCGATCGCGAGCCCGCCGACGGCGCGATAGAACGGCTCCAGGCGATGGCGGGTCACGTACTGCGCGGCGGCCAGCCGCGGGTTGCCCTCGCCGGAGCCGATCACTCGGCGCTGCCGACGCTCGGCGCGCGCGCCGGGGGGCGTCTGGTCGCGCCCGTCCGACGTGGGCGAGGGGGGCGGAACGTCGTGCATGGGCTCTCCGGCGTTGGCACCGGCGGCGGCGGGCATCCGCCGGCGCCGTCCGGCGCACCGGGGTCCACGCTCGCAAGCGTCGCACCGCCGGGCGCAGGCGCCGCGACGCAGACGGGGCCGGGACGCGAATGGCGTCCCGGCCCCGTTCACCTTCCGGCTCCGAGAAGCCGCGCGATCAGGGTGCCTTCGGCGCCGGCGCGGCCGGCGGGGTCCCAGGCTGTGCTCCGGGCTGGGCGCCGGGCTGCGCGCCGGGCTGCGCGCCCTGCACGGCCGCCGTGTCCGTCGGGATGAGCGGCGTCAGCGGGCTCTCCTGCGGCATGAACTGCGGCGTCGCTCCGCGGTCGAAGCCGAACTCGCGCGTGCGCCGCGTGGCGCGCGCGACCTGCTCGGCCTCCGCGAAGATCCGCTGCGCGTCCTGCGGGCGGCCGGCGCGCTGCAGCGCCTCGGACAGCATGATGCCGGTGATCGTGTAGAGGTCCGGGATGCCGACGCTCGGCACGTCGACCCAGTCGCCGCGCTTGATGAGCGCCTTCGGGCCCTCGAACACCTGCGTCCAGAGCGCCGTGGAGCGCGTGAGGTCGACGAAGCCCTCGCCGGGGATCGGCACCGTGTCCCGCCCGGCGACGACCGGCGCGCTCGTCAGCTTGCGCGCGAGCCCCTGCGTCAGAACGTAGTTCTGCAGCCCCAGGTCCTGCGCGTACCCGCCCGACGTGCGGCTGAAGTACACGGGGCGCTGCGGCCAGGCGTCGCGGATCATGTAGAGCACGAGCAGGTCGGCGCGGTACAGCTGCGGCTGCGCGATCGTCGCCGTGATCCCGTTCGCCTGGAACGTCTGCGGCTCGTTCAGCGAGATGCCGAGCGGGATCGCGTCGAGCTCCTGCATCGACATTTTGAGCGGCGGGCCGCTCGGCTTCGTCCACTGCTGGCCGCGGTAGATCGCGGGGCCCTTCGCGGCGTCGTACTCGTACACCGGGCGGCGCACCATCTGCCGCGCGTACCAGTCGGTGTTGAGCAGCGAGGTATTGGCGATCAGGACGTCCTTGCGGATGCCCTCGACCTCCTGCGCGTACCACAGCGGGAAGGTGTCGTTGTCGCCGACGGTCACGAGGATGCCGTACGGCTCGACCGAGTTGAGCAGGTCCTTCGCGAACGCCGCCGTGTCCTCGTGGCCGGCGCGCGACGCCTGCTGCCAGTTGCCGACGAGCGGGATGAGCGCGATGCCGAGCACCGGCGTCGCCATCAGCCAGCTGCGCTGGCGCGGCATGTCGACGTACTCGCGGCCGAGCCGCACGCGCTCGGAGCCGAGCAGCGCGGCCACCGACTCCCAGACCCAGAGCAGCCCGAGGCCGGCCCACACGCCCCAGGTCGAGAAGCTCCAGATGTAGAAGTAGTCGCGGTCGCGCACCTCGCGCGGGACGTTGCCCCCAAGGTCCGGCGCCTGCGACGCGCCGTACTTGAAGTTCATGTAGTAGATCAGCGCGAACGTCACCGTGAACACGAGCGGCCCGAAGAACCAGAACGACTGCCGGTCGCGCTTCCAGTGCACCCAGCCGCCCACGAGACCGAGGGCGAGGAACAGGACGGCGAGGCCGTTCTGGATCCCCTGGCGCTCCATGTGGGCGTCCCGGTTCCACTGCCACTTGAAGTAGAGCCACCACATCCCGACCTGCGCCGTGAACGGCGCCTGCCGCTCGGAGAGCGACGGCTTGCCGTACTGCTCGCGGTCGATGTTCGCCTTCAGGCGCGTCCAGGTCAGCTTGTCGAACGTGCAGTCGACCGCGATCTGGGTGGTGCAGGCCGTGGGCTCGCCCTCGTTGAGCGCGGGGAAGTGCGCCGCGCGGATGGGCTGCGTGAGGAACGGCGTGAGGCCGATCGCGAACGCGAGCGCGCCGGTGACGAGCAGACGCCAGTTGAGCAGCGTCGTCGGGCGGCGGAGCAGCACGGCCGCGCCGACCGCGGGCGCGACGAGCAGGCCGGCCGGATGGTTCGTGTATCCCAGGCCGATGAGGTAAGCCGCGAGGACCAGCAGCCGGTTCGCCTTCGGGCCATCGGGCTCGTCGCACCACCGCACGGTGATCCACGAGACCACCGCGAAGAAGAACAGCGAGACCGTGTAGACCTTCTCGTTGACGACGCTCTGGTTCCAGACCGTGAACGCCGTCGCGCCGAGCAGCGCGGCGATCGCGCCGCCGGTGATGCGCTGCCACCGCTGCGGCAGCCAGCTCACGAGCACCCTCTCCGCGACCAGGAACCAGACGCCGGCGGAGAGCGCGCTGCAGATGGCCGCCAGCACGTTGATCTTCATCGCCACGCTTCCGCCGAGCGGCAGGATGGCGAAGACCCGGCCGACGAGGATGAAGAACGGGTTGCCCGGCGGGTGCGGGATCCCGAGCACGTAGGCGGCGGCGATGTACTCGCTCGCGTCCCACATGGCCGTGGAGGGCGCCAGCGTGAGCAGGTACAGCCCGAGGATGACGAGCGACGTGACGGCGGCGGCGCCGTACGACGGGGTGTAGTCCAGGTCGGCGCTCGGCGCCTGGCTAGCGGCCCGTTCGGCAGCGGCGAGGCGCTCGGGTCGGACGGTGGCGGACATCGGAATCTCGAAGGGGACGGAGAGGCTAACCCGCAAACTTAGCCGGTGGGCGCCGGGATCGGATGCGCCCGCCGGCGGGGCTGCGGACTGCGGGCCGCGGGTTCGGACGCCGGGCGCCCCGGTGGTGCCGCCAGGACCTGCAGCCCGCAGTCCGCAGGGTCCGGCTCGGAAGACCTTCCCGGCGCCCAGCCGGACGCGCTAGTGCCGGAACAGCCGCTGCCCGGTGAATACCATCGCCATCCCGTGCGCGTTCGCCGCCTCGATCACTTCGGCGTCGCGGACGGAGCCGCCCGGCTGCACGATCGCGCGCACCCCCGCCTCGGCCGCCTGGTCGACGCCGTCGCGGAAGGGGAAGAAGGCGTCGGAGGCGAGGACGATCTCCTCGAGCACGTGGCCGGCCTGGCGCGCCTTGTGGGCGGCGACGAACGACGAGTCGACCCGCGACATCTGCCCGGCCCCGATGCCGACGGTCATCCCGCCGCGGGCCAGCACGATCGCGTTCGACTTGACGCTGCGCACCGCGCGCCAGGCGAAGTGCAGGTCGGCCAGCTCGCCGGCGGTCGGCTGGCGCTCGCTCACGACCGTCCACCCCTCGCCGAGCGCCGCCGGAGGCATGCGGTCCTGCACGAGCAGCCCGCCGCGCACCCGCTTGTAGTCCAGCGCCAGCGGGGCGGCGACCGCGGTGCCCTCGAGGATGCGCAGGTTCTTCTTGCGGCCGAGCGCCTCGACCGCGCCCTCGCTGAACGCCGGCGCGACCACGCACTCGACGAACAGCTTCGCGATCTGCTCGGCGGCCTCGTCGTCGACCGGCACGGTGAGCGCGATGACCGAGCCGAAGGCGCTGACCGGGTCGCACGCGAGCGCCTTCTCGTACGCCTCGCGCGCCGTCGCGCCGACCGCCAGCCCGCAGGGCGTCGTGTGCTTGATGATCGCGCAGCACGCGTGCGCCTCGCTCACCGCGAACGGCTCCAGCGCCAGCAGCGCGCCCTCGAGGTCGAGCAGGTTGTTGAACGAGAGCTCCTTGCCCCCCTTCTGCACGAGAGCGCCCAGCCCGGCCCCCTGCCGCTCGACGTAGAACGCGGCACGCTGGTCCGGGTTCTCGCCGTAGCGCAGCGCCTGCGCGCGCTCGAACGAGAGCGACAGCCGCTCCGGAAAGCGATCCTCCGCCTGCTCGGCGAACCAGGCGGCGATCGCTCCATCGTAGGCCGCCGTGTGCGCGAAGACCTTCGCCGCCAGCTCGCGGCGCAGCCCGGCGCCCGTCACGGCGTCGCCGCTCCGCAGCGCGTCCAGCACGCGCGGGTAGTCGGCCGGGTCCACGACGACCGTCACCGACGCGAAGTTCTTCGCGGCCGACCGCAGCATCGACGGCCCGCCGATGTCGATCTGCTCGATGACCTCCTCCGGCGACACGCCGCCGCGCGCGACCGTCTCGCGGAACGGATACAGGTTCACGACCACCAGGTCGATCGGCGTGATCGCGTGCTCCCCGATGGCCGCCATGTGCTCGGGCAGGTCGCGCCGCGCGAGCAGCCCGCCGTGCACCGCCGGGTGCAGCGTCTTCACGCGCCCGTCGAGCATCTCGGGAAAGCGCGTCACGTCGCTGACGTCGGCGACGGCGAGGCCGGCCTCCCGCAGCGTGCGGGCGGTGCCGCCGGTGGAGACCAGCTCCCAGCCCAGCGTCGCGAGCGCGCGCGCGAGGTCGACGAGGCCGGACTTGTCGGAGACGGAGAGCAGGGCGCGTGGCATGGCAGCGGTCGCGGGAGAGGGCGCGTGAGGGTCGGTCAGGGCGCGGCGGGCAGGACGACGTCGAGGTCGGGCGCGAGACGGGCGGCGTCGCCCGCGAGCGTGAACGGCGCGGCGTCGACGGGGAGCGCGAAGGCGCCCAGCACGGCGCCGTCGCGACCCAGCACGACGGTCCCGGCGGCGACCGCCTGCACGACCCTCGGCAGCAGCGCGTGCTCGGCGCGCAGCACGCGCGCGGCGAGCGTCTCGGGCGTGTCGTGCGCCGAGACGGGCACCGGCCACTGCGCGACGATGGCGCCGCGGTCGTAGTGCTCGTCGACGAAGTGCACCGTGGGACCCGAGACGCGCGCACCCGAGGCGAGCACCGCGCGGTGCACGCGCTGCCCGTACATCCCCGGCCCGCCGAACGCGGGGAGCAGCGCGGGGTGGACGTTCAGCATGCGGCCATGGAAGCGCGCGGTCACGACGGCGGGCACGAGCTTCAGATAGCCCGCGAGGACGACGAGGTCGACGTCGTGCGCCGCGAGGAGCGCGCCGAGCGCGTCTCCGTCGGTGGGGTCGTCGAGCACCGCGGCCGCGATGTCCGCGGAGGACGCGCGCGCGAGCGCGCCGGCGGTCGGCTTGTCGGCCGCGACCAGGACCACGTCGGCCGCGCGGGCGTCGCCGAGCGCGCGGAGGTGGTCGAGGAGCGCCTGCAGGTTGGAGCCGCCGCCCGAGGCGAGCGCCGCGACGCGCGCGCGACGGGGCGGAGGGGCGATCGGCCGGTCGGGCATGGCGCGCATTCTAACAGGACCGGGCCGACGAGGGGCCGCCCGGCGCCGTCATGCCGCGGCGCGTGCAGCGCTCACGACCTGTCGCGCGTCGTCCACGCCAGCACGCGGTCGACCGCGCTGTCGAGCGAGGTCGCGACGGCGAAGCGCTCGCGCGCGCGCTCCATGTCCGCGAACGGCGTGTCGGGCGAGGGCACGAGCACGCCGTAGCCGCCGAAGCGCCCCGCCGGCGCGACGTCGCGGAAGCGGTCGCCGACGAACGCCGATCGCGCGAGGTCGAGCGCGTGCTCGCTCGCCGCCTGCTGGAAGAGGGCGATCCCCGGCTTGCGGCAGGCGCACGCCTCGCCGAACTCGGGGTGGTGCGGGCAGTGGTACGACGCGTCGAGCGTCGCGCCCTGTGCCGCCAGCAGCTCGTCGAGGCGCTCGCGCACGCGGACGTAGTCGGCCTCGGTGAACAGGCCGCGCGCGATGCCCGACTGATTGGTCACGACGACGGTCGCCAGCCCGGCCTCGCGCAGCCGCCGCACGGCGCGCGCGGCGCCCGGGCGGAGGCGCACCTTGGCCGGGTCGGAGAGGTAGTGCTCGTCGTCGATCAGCGTCCCGTCGCGGTCCAGGAACACGGCGGGGCGGAGCGGGGCGGTGTCGTCGCGCACGGATGCCTGTGGAGCGGTGGTCGCCGGAGGGTGGCGCGGGGAGAGCAGGGGAGGTGCGCCCCGCCGGCGCGGGCGGCGCGGGCGGCGCGGGCGGCGCGGGCGGCGCGGTCAGCGCGGTGGGCGGCGCGTCGTGTCGCGCGGCGCCGGCGCGCCGGCGGCCGGGGTGCCGGTCGGCGGTGTGCCGGTCGGCGGTGTGCCGGTCGGCGGTGTGCCGGTCGGCGGGGGCGTTGCCGGCGTCGTCCGTGGAGAGGTCGTCGGCGTCGCGGCGGGCGTCGCGGCCGGCGGCGTTCCCGGTGCGGCGGCGGGCGGGGTCGTCGGGGCCGCTGCCGGGCGCGCGGGCTCGGCGCGCGGCGTGTTGAACGTCCGCTCGCTCGTGCGCGCGTTGCCGCCGAGGCCGCGCAGGTCGCGCGCGGTCAGGCGGTAGGCCGTCTGCGGGCGCAGCGGCTGGGGGAGCACGATCACCAGCTCCGTGGACGGCGTCGGGCGGCGGGGCACGGGCGGCGGCGGGCCGCGCCGGCCCCGTGCGGCGGCCGCGGTGTCGCGCGGCAGCCGGGCGAGCGAGTCGGCGCGCGCGACGCTGTCGCGGCGCGCCCGGGCACGCGCGGTGTCCGGACGCGCCCGCTCGGCGGAGTCGGCGGCCGCGCGGGCGCGCCGCGTCTGCAGCGAGTCGTAGTCGGCGGCCGTGTAGACGGCCGCGATGGGCGCCACGCTCGAGTCGCCGGCGACCAGACGGAACGAGGCGGGCTGCAGCGTCTCGCGCGGCAGCAGCGGCCGGTCGAGCGTCACGCGCAGCGTCAGGCTGTCGCGCTGCACCACGGTGGCGATGCGCGGCCCGATCGTGTCGCGCACGAACGCGTAGAGCTCGGCCGCGGCGGTGTCGTTGCGCGCCACGATGTTCGCGTTCACGCTCGCCGTGTCGTACGCCTCGCGCGGATCGACCGCGCGGTTCGTGTTCACGTCGACCACGCCCTTGATCAGGTACGGCCCGATCGGGAGGTTCGCGATCGTGAACCGGCCGACGCTGTCGGCGATCGTGAAGTAGACCGTGCTGTCCGCCGAGATCGCCTCCACGATCGCACGCGCGGCGGGGCGGCCGTTCACCCAGTCGAAGACCACGCCGCCGATGCGGTTGCGCGCGCGCGCCGGTCCCGTAGAGAACACGGCGATCGTGGCGGTGTCGCGCACGTTGTCGCGCAGGTCCGAGAGCCCGGGCAGCAGCGTCACCGTGTACGTCGTGCTGTCGCGGAAGCCGCGGCGCGGCCGCACGCCGATGCGCTCGCGCCGCCAGTCCACCTCCACCGATCCGACGCGCGGCGACACGAGGATCAGCGGCGCCAGCGGATCGCCGGCGCCCGCCGTGCCCGCGCCGCCCGCCGAGCCGACACCCGCGCCGCGCGGGGTCTCGCTGACCACCTCGTCGAAGGTGAACACGACCTCGCGCGGCCGCACGCCGGTCGCCCCCGTGTCTGGCGAGATGCTGAGCAGGCGCGGGGGCGCGTTGTCGTCCGGACCGCCCGGCGGCACCCCCGGCGACGCGCACGCGCCGAGGGCGGGGAGCAGGGCGACGAGCGCCCGGGCGATCCGACGACGCATGCCGCGCGCGACGGCGCGCGTCACGCGCCGCCGCCCATCGCGGCGAGCGTCGCGGCCAGCTGCTCGCGCCGGCGCGCCCAGTCGGTCTCCTTCTGCCGTTCGGCGACGACGACGGCTTCCGGCGCACGCGAGACGAAGCCCTCGTTCGACAGGCGCCCGCGCAGCGCGCCGAGCTGCTTGTCGAGCTCCGCGAGCTCCTTCCCGAGCTTCTCGCGCTCCTTCTCCAGGTCTACGATCCCGCCGAGCGGCACCACCAGCTCCGCGCCGCCCGCGAGCACCGCCTTCGCGGCGGCGCCCGCCGGCTGGACGTCGGACACCGTGACGGCGCTGCGCGTCAGCCGCCCGACGAGCGGCGCCTCCGCCACGAAGACGTCGCGCGCCGGCCCCGCGGGGACCACCAGCACGGCCTCGACCTGCTTGCCCGGCGGCACGTTGTAGTCCGCGCGCACCTGCCGCAGCCCGCTCACCGCCTCGCGCACCAGCTCGAACTCCGCCGCGCCGTTCGCCGACGCGTCGCCCGCTCCGCGTGCGCGCGGCCACGCGGCCACGGTGAGGAACTCGCCCTCGGCGCGGCCCGGCAGCCGCTGCCAGAGCGACTCGGTGATGAACGGCACCACCGGGTGCAGCAGGCGCAGCGCGCCGTCGAGCGCGTGCACCAGCACCGCGCGCGCGACCTCGCGGTCGTCGTCGGTGGCCGCGGGGCCGGCGAGGCGTCCCTTCGTGCTCTCCAGGTACCAGTCGGCCAGCTCGTTCCACACGAAGCGGCGCGCCGCCTCCGCGTACTCGTTGAGGCGCAGGCCGGTCGTGTGCTCGGACTCGCGCCACTGCGCCTCGCCGTGCGAGGACGTGCCCCCCGCCGACGTCGGGCGCGCGGGGCCCAGCGCCGCGTCGCAGTCGGCGATCGCCTGGTCGAGGCGCGCGAGGATCCAGCGATCGGCGCGCGTGAGGCGCTCGGTCGCGATCGCGTCGAGCGGCGTCACCGCCTCGGTGCCGACGTTCTGCAGGAGGAAGCGGCCGATGTTCCAGAGCTTCGTGCAGAAGTTGCGGCCCGGCGCGAACGACTTCTCGAGGTCGTTGTGGTCGAGGATGACGTCCGCGCCCATGCCGAGGCCCGCGATCGCGGTCCAGCGGAGCGCGTCGGCGCCATAGCGCTGCACGACCTCGATCGGGTCGATGCCGTTGCCGAGCGACTTGGACATCTTCCGGTGCTGCGTGTCGCGCACCGTGCCGTGCAGGTAGACCGTGTGGAACGACGTGCGATCCTTGAACGCGTAGCCCGCCATGATCATGCGGGCCACCCAGAAGAAGAGGATCTCGGGCGCCGTCACCAGGACGTCCGACGGGAAGAACGCCTTCAGGTCGTCGCTCTCCTCGTCGGGCCAGCCGAGCGTCGACACGGGCCAGAGCCACGACGAGAACCAGGTGTCGAGCACGTCGTCGTCCTGCCGCAGCGACTCGGCGCTGGCGCACTGCGGGCAGTCGCGCGGATCCTCGCGCAGCGCGCCCTGCCAGCCGCACGCGTCGCAGTAGAACACCGGGATGCGGTGCCCCCACCAGAGCTGCCGCGAGATGTTCCAGTCGCGGATGTTCTCCAGCCAGTGCACGTACACGCCCTCCCACCGCTCGGGGAGGATGCGCGTCGCGCCCGTGCGCACCGCCTCCAGCGCGGGCGCGGCGAGCGGCGCCATCTTCACGAACCACTGGTCGGACAGGCGCGGCTCGACGACGGTGTCGCAGCGATAGCAGTGCCGCACGTTGTGCTGGTGCGACTCGACCTTCACCAGCCGCCCGGCCGCCCGCAGCTGCTCGACGATGCGCTCGCGCGCGGCGAACCGGTCGAGCCCCGCGAGGTCGGCCGGCACGCGGCCGTCCGCGTCGACCACCTCCTTCATCGTCCCCGTCGCGTCGATCACGACCGGCATCGCGAGCGCGTGCCGCTTGCCGACCTCGAAGTCGTTCGGGTCGTGCGCGGGCGTGATCTTCACCACGCCGGTGCCGAACGCCGGGTCGGTGTAGTCGTCCGCGATCACGGGGATCGGGCGGTCGACGATCGGCAGCGTCACCGTCTTGCCGATGATGTCGCGGTACCGCTCGTCCTCGGGATGCACCGCCACCGCCACGTCGCCGAGCATCGTCTCGGGGCGCGTCGTGGCGACCGTGACGCTGCGCGTCGGGTCGTCGGAGAGCGGATAGCTCACGTGATACAGCTTGCCCGCCGTCTCGGTGAACTCCGCCTCCTCGTCGGAGAGCGACGTCATGCAGCGGGGGCACCAGTGGATGACGCGGTGCCCCTTGTAGATGAGCCCCCGCTCGAAGAGGCGCACGAACGCCTCGCGCACCGCGACGCTCAGCTCGGGCGAGAGCGTGTAGCGGGTGCGCGACCAGTCGCACGAGGCGCCGATCGCCTTCAGCTGCTGCAGGATCACGCCGCCCGTCTCCTCGACGAACTGCGCGGTGCGTCCCACGAACGCCTCGCGCCCGAGGTCGTAGCGCGTCTTCCCGTCCTCGCGGGCGATCAGCTTCTCGACGACGTTCTGCGTCGCGATGCCGGCGTGGTCGGTGCCGGGCAGCCAGAGCGCCTCGTCGCCCGCCATGCGCCGCCAGCGCGTCACGACGTCCTGCACCGTGTTGTTCAGACCGTGCCCCATGTGCAGCACCGCCGTGACGTTCGGCGGGGGCATGAGCACGACGAACGGGTCGCGGTCGCCGTCGAGGCGATTGGTGCGGCGGGGCTGCGCGGTGTAGACGCCCGCCTCCTGCCAGCGCGCGTAGATCGCGGGCTCGGTGGCGGCGGCGTCGTAGGTCGCGGGGAGGTCGAGCGGAGCGGGGGAGCCGGGGGCAGTCATGCCGGAAAGTACTAAGTCCGCCAAGCGCCGAGAAATGCGACGCGCGGCGCGCGTCGGGCGCATGCGAAGCGGGGCCCCGGATGCGCTCCGGGGCCCCGCTTCGCGCGACGCGTGCGTCGCCGATCCTAGTGGATCACTGCTGGCCGGTCGGGCCGGCGTCGGGGCGCCGGAACTTGTCGACGCAGTCCCGGTTGGCGTCGATCAACGCCTGCACCTGGTCGGCGCGGCGGGTCGCGTTCGCGCCCACGTCGGCGATCGCGCCGTCGACGCGCACCGAGTCGGCGGCCGCTCCGGTGCCGATCGGGTCGCGGCCGACGTCGGCGATGCTGTCGACCGGCTTCTCGAGGTCACCGTGGAGGGTGCGGCCCATGTGCGCTTTATGACGTTCGGACATGCTGTGGTCTCCTCTGCGGGTGGGCCCGGCGACGGCTGGCCGGGTCGGCCGTTCAGAGGGCAAGGGTGGTGCCGGTTCCCGGAGAAAAACTCGGCGCCCGGCGCTCGCTCCGTGCCGCTCGTGGAGTGAGTGCCGGGCGCCGAGCGCCCCCGCGTGTCGTACGAGGTCGGTCGCGCGGTCAGTCGGCGCGGATGTTCCGGTCCACCCGGCCCGTCTGCTCGCGCAGCACCGGCTCGGCGGACGCGGGATCGGCGACGTGGTCGCCCTTCGGCACGCCGGTCGGCGCGATCGGGGCGCCCCCCGTGCGATCGCCCTCCATCTCGGCGGACGCGGAGGCGCGGCGCTCCGCCAGCCCCTCGACGTCGTCGGCGGCGGTGCGGATGGCCTGCAGCTCGCGCTGCCAGCGATCCTCCAGGATCGGCTTCGGGTCGGCGTGGCGATCCGGCTCGGAGGAGTTGCCCTGACGCGGACGGCCGGTGCCGATCCCCATCCCCTCCCAGCGCGGCGACGTCTCCTCCTCGCCGGCCTCGTAGCGGCGGCCGCGCTCCTCGAAGCGGTCCTCCTCGTCGCGCACCGTGAGGCGGTTGACGACCGTCTCGACGCCCGGCACGCCGCGCGTGACGGTCACCGCGTGATGCGTCTCGTCCTCGGCGTGCACCCAGCCGGTGAGCTCGATGATGCCCGTGCCGATCGCGCCGATGTCGATCGCGCGCTCGGAGAGCACCGGGTCATTCCTGAAGGCCTCCAGGACTCGCTCTTCCAACATCTCTCCCTCATCCGCGTCGTCGCCCAGCGGCTCGTCGTCGTACTCGGGAACGTCGTGCCCCGAGGGGCCGAACCGGGCCTCGGTGTCCTCCTCGCCTTCCGTGGCGTCGCTGAAGCGACCGCGCACGCGCTGCGAGAGACCCGACAGGCCGCCGTAGCGCTGCGCAAGCAGGACGCCAGCGGCGAGTCCGGCGAGGGCACCCACGGCAACGAACATGGCGCCGGTGGAGGAGCTTTCTCGGTCGCGGTAGCGAATGGTGGCCATGCGGCGGTCCGTGTGGCGGAGGTGAAGATGCTCTAATAGTTTACGCGTCATTCCCGCTCGGGAATCCACGCTACACTGCGGCCGCGCGGGCGCAAGAACAAGGCCACCTCTCGGGGCCGCTGCGTTCGCACCCGCGCCGCCGTCGCGTCGTACTTCGCCCTCCGCGCACGCCTCGCGCCACGCCCCGCCGCATGTCCTCGCCAACCCTCGATCGCCCCGACCTCGGGTCTCCCGACGACGCTTCCACGCTCACGCTCGTGCTCCCCGACGGCGCGACGCGCGCCGTGCCGGCCGGCACGCTGCCCCGCGACGTCGTCGCCACCATCGGCGAGCGGCTGCTGAAGGCGGCGGTCGCGGTGGAGGTCGACGGCGAGGTGCAGGACCTGGTGACGCCGCTGCGCCGCGGCGGCGCGTTCCGCGTCCTCACCGACCGCAATCCGGAAGCGCTCGCCGTGCTGCGCCACTCGGGTGCGCACGTGCTCGCGACCGCGGTGCGCCGCATCCGTCCGGACGCGAAGATCGGCTTCGGCCCCGCGATCGACGACGGCTTCTACTACGACTTCGAGGTCGCCTCGCCCTTCACGCCGGAGGACCTCGCCGCGTTCGAGGCCGAGATGCGGAAGGTCGCGCAGGAGAAGCTCCCGTTCGAGCGCGCCGAGGTGTCGCGCGACCAGGCGCGCGTCGTCTTCAAGGACGATCCGCTCAAGCTCGAGCGCCTCGAGGACCTCCCCGAGGACGAGGTCATCTCGACGTACCGCGACGGCGACTTCGTCGACCTCTGCCGCGGCCCCCACGTGCCCGACACGTCGTGGCTCAAGCACTTCCGCCTGATGTCGACGGCGGGCGCGTACTGGCGCGGCGACTCCAAGCGCCAGATGCTGCAGCGCATCTACGCGACCGCCTTCTTCAAGAAGGAGGAGCTGGAGGCGCACGTTCATCGCATCGAGGAGGCCAAGCGCCGCGACCACCGCGTCCTCGGCAAGCAGCTCGACCTCTTCCAGTTCCATCCGGTCTCGCCGGGCGCCGCCTTCTGGACGCCGCGCGGCACCACGCTCTACAACACGCTCGTCGACTTCGTGCGCGAGCGGCAGGCCGCCGGCTTCCAGGAGATCAAGACCCCGCTGCTGTTCAACAAGCAGCTCTGGGAGACGTCCGGCCACTGGGGCAAGTACAAGGAGAACATGTTCCTCGTCCTCGACAACGAGACGGGCGAGCACGACATGTCGCTCAAGCCGATGAACTGCCCCTCGCACTTCGTCATGTACACGGCGAAGAAGCACTCGTACCGCGAGCTGCCGCTGCGCTACGTGACGTTCGACGTGCTGCACCGCAACGAGCTGACGGGCGCACTCTCGGGGCTCACGCGCGTGCGCCAGTTCGCGCAGGACGACTGCCACGTCTTCCTCACGGAGGACCAGATCGAGAGCGAGGTGAAGTTCCTCATGGACTTCATCCTCGGGCACTACCGCACGTTCGGGCTGGAGGCGCGCCTCAAGTTCGCGACGCGCCCCGAGCAGCGCGTCGGCACCGACGAGATGTGGGACCGCGCCGAGAACGCGCTGCGGGCCGCGCTCGACTCGACGGGGATGTCGTACGAGCTCAAGGAGGGCGACGGCGCCTTCTACGGCCCGAAGATCGACTTCGACGTCACCGACTCGATCGGCCGCGCCTGGCAGCTCGGCACGATCCAGCTCGACTACTCGAACCCCGAGCGGTTCGACATGACCTATGTCGGCTCCGACAACACGGCGCATCGGCCGGTCGTGATCCACCGCGCGGTCAGCGGCTCCTTCGAGCGCTTCATCGCCATCCTCATCGAGCACTTCGCCGGCGCCTTCCCGGTCTGGCTGGCACCCGAGCAGGTCGCCGTGATCCCGATCTCGCACGAGTACAACGGCTACGCGCTGCAGGTCGCCGACGCGCTCAAGGCGGCCGGCGTGCGCGTCAGCTTCGACGAGTACAGCACGGAGGACTACCGCGTGCGCATCCGCGAGCACGCGGTGCTCAAGGTGCCGTACATGCTCGTGGTCGGCCGTCGCGAGCAGGAGGCGGGCACCGTCATGCTGCGCACGCGCGGGCGCGAGAAGCAGGAGGCGATGCCGCTCGACGCGTTCGTGGCCCGCGTGCGCGAGGAGATCCGCACCCGCGCGCTGACCCCGACCTCCGACGCCGCCGACGAGTCGGCTGCCAAGGCCGCCGGCGCGAAGGCGGCGCCGTCCGCCGGCTGAGCACGCGCGGCGGGCACGCCGCGCGTGCCGAGACGACTGCACCCGCCGACGGGCGCCGCTACCTTCCGGGGGCGGCGCCCGTCGCCGTTCCATCCCTCTCGCTCCGTCGCCGTGCCGCGTCCTGCCCCAGATCTCCTTCGCCGCTGGGTGCAGCTCGTCGTCGGCTTTCTCGGGTGGGGCGCCGCCGTCTCGCTCATGATCCGCAGCGGCCTGGGCGTCGGCCCGTGGGACGCGCTGCACCAGGGGCTGCACCGGCAGCTCGGCATCGACATCGGCACGGCGAGCATCGGCATCGGCGTCGTCGTGCTGCTGGCCTCGCTCCCGCTCGGCATCCGCCCGGGCGTGGGCACCGTCGCGAACATGGTGCTGATCGGCCTGTTCACCGACCTGCTCCTGCCCATCCTCCCGCCCGCGGTGGGGATCGGCTGGGGGCTCGGCTACCACCTGCTCGGCATCCTCCTCTCGGGGTGGTTCACCGGAGTCTACATCGCCGCCGGGCTGGGCAAGGGCCCGCGCGACGGCCTCGCGATGGGGCTCGCGACGCGCCTCGACTGGCCGGTGCGCCGCGTCCGCACGCTCGTCGAGATGTCGGTGCTCGGGCTCGGCTGGGCGCTCGGCGGCACGCTCGGCATCGGCACCGTGCTCTTCGCCGTGCTGATCGGGCCGAGCATGCAGTGGGGGCTGCGACGATGGGGCGTGCTCCCGGTCGGGGCGGTGCCGCCCGCCGACGCGCCCCTGCCGCGCGCCGCCTGAGCGCGCACGGGCACGCACGGGCGCGCCGCGTCGAGGGAGCGGCCGGCCCGCTCCGTTGAACCGGCTCCGCGCGCCGGGTAGCTTTCCCAGGCTGGGCGCGCCGCGGCGGATCTCCGTGCGACGAGCGGCGCCCATTCCGCCGACCGCACCGGAGCCCGATGTCCGATACCGCCCGTCAGCCCGTCATCGTTAGCGCCGCGCGCACCCCGATCGGGAAGTTCCTGGGGTCGCTCGGCACGCTCACCGCGCCCGAGCTGGGCGCGATCGCGATCCGCGCCGCTCTCGAGCGGGCCGGCCTGCCGGCCGACCAGGTGCAGGAAGTGATCATGGGCAACGTGGTGCAGGGCGGCGTCGGCCAGGCGCCCGCGCGCCAGGCGCTGCTCAAGGCCGGCATCCCCGCGACGGTCTCCGCGCTCACCATCAACAAGGTGTGCGGCTCCGGCCTCAAGGCCGTGATGCTCGCCGCGCAGTCCATCAAGGCGGGCGACGCCGACGTGCTGGTCGCCGGCGGGCAGGAGTCGATGTCGAACGCGCCGTACTACATGTACGGCATGCGCAACGGCGTGAAGCTCGGCGACCAGAAGGTCGTCGACGGCATGATCAAGGACGGCCTCTGGTGCGCCGTCTGCGACGTCCACATGGGCGGCCACGCCGAGTACACCGCGCGCAAGGCCGGGGTCTCGCGCGCGCAGCAGGACCAGTTCGCCGCCGAGTCGCACGCGAAGGCGGTCGCCGCGCAGCAGGGCGGCAAGTTCGCGCAGGAGATCGCGCCGGTGACGATCGCCGGCAAGAAGGGCGCGACCGTCGTCGACACCGACGAGGGCCCGCGCGCCGACACGACGGCCGACACGCTCGCCAAGCTGCGCCCCGCCTTCCCGGACAAGAGCGTGTCCGCGGAGGAGCTGACCGTCACCGCCGGCAACGCCTCGTCGCTGAACGACGGCGCGTCCGCCGTGGTCGTGACGAGCGAGGCCTACGCGCGCGCCCACGGGCTCCCGATCCTCGCGCGCATCACGTCGTACGCGACCGGCGCGACGAACCCGCAGGACCTCTTCTTCGCGCCGATCACCGCGGTGCAGAACCTCATGAAGAAGGCGGGCACCTCGATCGCCGACTACGACCTGATCGAGGCCAACGAGGCGTTCGCGTCGCAGGCGCTGGCCACGGGGCAGGGGCTCGACTGGGCCTGGGACCGCGTGAACGTGAACGGCGGCGCGATCGCGCTCGGCCACCCGATCGGCGCCAGCGGCGCGCGCGTCCTCACGACGCTGCTGTACGCGCTGCAGGACCGCGACCGGGCGACCGGGCTGGCGACGCTCTGCCTGGGCGGCGGCGACGCGGTGGCGCTGAGCGTGGAGCGCGTCGCCTGAGCTCCGCCGGCGCGTCGTCGGCGCTCCGGCGCTGGGTCGGGTTCGACGGCGGCCGGCCCGGCGCCGTCTGGCGGCTGCTGGCCTACGCGCTCGCGGTCGTCCTCGGCACCGCGATCGCGGAGGCGTTCGTCGCGCCGTTCGCGGCGACGCTGTTCGCCACGACCGGGACGCGCCTGATCGTGTACGGGTGGGTCAGCCTGCTCGGCGCGCTGCTCGCCCACGTCGCCGCGCTGCGCTGGATCGAGCGGCGCGACTGGAGCGCGGTCGGTCTCGGGCGCGGCGCGCTGCGGCCGCGCACCCTCGGCGGGGCGGCGGTGCTGGGTGCGGCGGCCGTGGGCGGCCCCGCGCTGCTCATGCTCGGCGGCGGCGCGCTGCGGGCCGTCGCCGCGCCCGACGGGAGCTGGTGGGGGAACGCGGGCACGCTGCTCGTGGCGCTCGCCCCCGCCGCCCTGTTCGAGGAGGTGCTGCTGCGCGGCTATCCATTCCTCGTGCTGCGCGAGACGGGCGGCCCGGTCGCGGCGGTCGTCGTCACGAGCGCCGTGTTCGGCGCGCTGCACCTGCAGAACCCCGGCGCGACGGTCGCGTCGGTCGCGGTGGTCGCGCTCGCGGGCGTCTTCCTGGGCGGCGTGCTGCTGGCCACCGGCAGCCTCTGGGCGGCGTTCACCGCGCACCTGGCGTGGAACTGGACGCTCGCCGCGCTGCTTCACGCCGCGGTGAGCGGGCTGCCGTTCGCGGCGCCCGACTACCAGGTGGTCGACGCGGGGCCGGACTGGCTCACCGGCGGCGCCTGGGGCCCCGAGGGGGGCGCCGGCGCGGCCGGCGGGATGCTGCTCGCCCTCGCGTTTCTCTGGCGACGCGCCCGGCGCGGCGCCGCCCCGCACGACGCGCGGTTCGCCGCGCACCCTGCCTCTCTCGACGCGCGGCCCGACGGCCGCGGGAGCTTCTGACACGATGGCCGAAGGGACGACCGGACGTGCGATCGCCGTGGTCGGCGCCGGACAGATGGGCAACGGGATCGCCCACGTGTTCGCGCAGAGCGGCTTCGACGTCGCGATGCTCGACGTCAGCGATGCCGCGCTGCAGCGCGGCATGCAGACGATCGAGAAGAACCTCGACCGGCAGGTGAAGAAGGGCGCCCTCGACGGGGCGGCGAAGGACGCCACCCTCGGACGCCTGAAGACGCACACCGACCTCGCGGCCGTCGCGGACGCGGAGCTGGTCGTCGAGGCGGCGACCGAGAACGTCGACCTCAAGTTCAAGCTGTTCGGCGACCTCGATCGGCTGGCCGGCGAGCGCGCCATCCTCGCCAGCAACACGAGCTCGATCGCGATCACCGAGATCGCGGCGCGCACGAAGCGCCCCGAGCAGGTCATCGGGATGCACTTCATGAACCCGGTCCCGGTGATGCAGTTGGTCGAGGTCATCCGCGGCCTCGCCACCTCCGACGCCACGACGGCGCAGGTGATGGAGCTGGCGCGCACGCTCGGCAAGACGCCGGTAGAGGTGAACGACTACCCCGGCTTCGTCGCCAACCGGATCCTCATGCCGATGATCAACGAGGCCGTCTACTGCGTCATGGAGGGCGTCGGCACGCCCGAGGCGATCGACACCGTCATGAAGCTCGGCATGAACCATCCGATGGGACCGCTCACGCTCGCCGACTTCATCGGCCTCGACACCTGCGTCGCCATCCTCGAGGTCATGCACGAGGGGCTCGGCGACCCGAAGTACCGTCCGTGCCCGCTGCTCAAGAAGTACGTGGCGGCGGGATGGCTCGGCCGGAAGTCCGGTCGCGGGTTCTATTCGTACGCGGCGTGAACATGTTCGACGCCCTGTTGCCGCTGACCGAGACGCAGCGCGAGATCCAGCGCCTGGCGCGCGACTTCGCGCGCGAGCACATCGCGCCGTTCGCGGCCGAGTGGGATCGCAAGCAGTACTTCGAGCCCGCACTGGTCGGGCAGATGGGGGAGCTCGGCTTCCTCGGCATGCTGCTCCCCGAGGAGTACGACGGCCTCGGGCTCGACGCGTCGAGCTACCTGCTGGCGCTCGAGGAGATCGCCGCCGCCGACGCGTCGGCTGCCGTGATGATGAGCGTGCACAACTCGCTGCCCACGCAGATGCTGCTGCAGTGGGGGAGCGACGCGCAGAAGGAGCGCTACCTGAAGCCGATGGCGCGCGGCGAGCTGCTCGGCGCCTTCGCGCTGTCGGAGCCGGACGCCGGGAGCGACGCGGCGTCGCTGCGCTGTCAGGCGGTGCGCGACGGCGACCACTGGGTGCTCAACGGCACCAAGGCGTGGATCACCTCCGGCACGTACGACAGGCTCGTCGTGCTCGTGATGGCCCGCACCGACACGCCCGACGCGCGCCGCGGCTCCAAGGGGATCTCGGCCTTCGTCGTGACGCCCGACATGCCCGGCTTCAAGGTCGGCAAGAAGGAGAACAAGATGGGGCTGCGCGCGTCGCCGACCGTGCAGCTCGTCTTCGAGGACCTGCGCGTGCCCGCCGAGAACCTGCTCGGGCAGGAAGGGCAGGGGTTCGCGTACGCGATGCAGTCGCTCGACCACGGGCGGCTCGGCATCGCGGCGCAGAGCATCGGGATCGGGCGCGCGGCGCTGGAGGCGGCGCGCGACTACGCCGACCAGCGCAAGCAGTTCGGCCAGCCGATCCGCCAGTTCCAGGCGATCCAGTTCAAGCTGGCCGACATGGCGACCCGCCTCGCGGCGGCCCGCGCCACCCTGCACGCGACCGCCGCCGCCAAGGAGCGCGGCGAGCGCGTGACGCAGTTCAGCTCCATGTCCAAGCTCTTCGCGAGCGAGACGGCGATGTACGTCACCGACGAGGCGGTCCAGATCTTCGGCGGCTACGGCTACGTCACCGACTACCCGGTCGAGAAGTACCTGCGCGACGCGAAGGTCACCGAGATCTACGAGGGCACCTCGGAGATCCAGCGCGTGGTGATCGCGCGCGAACTCTACGCCTGAAGGTCCGACGTCATGACGAGCGCCGCCATCATCCCCCCGACGCTGAGCAACAACGCGCCGGAACTCGCATCCTCCAGCAGCATGCAGCTGTTCGACACCATCGCCGGCATGGGCCACGAGCAGGTCGTCGTGTGCCACGACAAGGCGAGCGGCTACCGCGGCATCATCGCCATCCACGACACGACGCTCGGGCCGGCGCTGGGCGGCACGCGCTTCTGGCACTACGCGACCGACGCCGAGGCGATCGTCGACGCGCTGCGCCTCTCGCGCGGCATGACCTACAAGAACGCCGTGGCCGGCCTCAACCTCGGCGGCGGCAAGAGCGTCATCATCGGCGACAACCGCACGCCGAACCGCGAGATGATCTTCCGCGCGCACGGCCGCTTCGTCGACTCGCTCGGCGGGCGCTACGTGACGGCGGAGGACGTCGGCACGAGCACCGGCGACATGGACTTCGTCCACATGGAGACCGACTACGTCGCCGGCCTCGCGGGCGCGTCCGGCGATCCGTCGCCGGTGACGGCGCACGGCGTCTTCCGCGCGATCCAGGCGTCGGCGTTCTACCGCTGGGGCTCGGACAGCCTGGAGGGGAAGACCATCGCCGTGCAGGGCTGCGGCAACGTCGGCGCGCACCTCGCCCGCGAGCTGCACCGCGCGGGCGCGAAGCTGATCGTCGCCGACATCGACGCCGAGCGCGTCAAGCGCGTCGTCACCGAGACCGGCGCGCGCGCCGTGTCGACCGACGAGATCGTCGGGCAGCAGGCCGACATCTACGCGCCCTGCGCGCTCGGCGGTGGCATCAACGACCGCACCATCCCGCAGCTCCGCGTCGAGATCGTGGCCGGCGCGGCGAACAACCAGCTGCTCGAGGACCGGCACGGCGACGAGCTGGAGTCGAAGGGCATCCTGTACGCCCCCGACTACGTCGCCAACGCCGGCGGCGTGATCAACGTCTACAGCGAGCTGGCCGGCTGGAGCCGCGAGCGCTCGCTGCGCAAGGCGGACGAGATCTACCACACCGTCCTGAACGTCTTCGAGATCGCCAAGCAGGACGGCATCCCGACCTACCAGGCCGCGGACCGCCTGGCCGAGCGTCGCATCGCCGCCGTGCGGTCGATGGTGAAGACGTGGCCGCAGTGGCCGAACAAGGCGAGCTGACCTCCGCACTCCCTCGACGCTCGACGCTCGACGCTCGACGCTCGCTCCGTCTTCGGGACGCGGGCAGCGTCGAGCGTGGAGCGTCGAGACAGGAAGATCCATGAAAGAGACCATCCCCATCGCCAGCGACCACGCCGGCTTCGAGCTCAAGGAGCAGCTGCGCGCGGCGCTGGAGCGCCGCGGGTATGCGGTCGACGACCTCGGCCCGGCGAGCGACGCGTCCACGGACTACGCGGACTACGCGCACCCGCTCGCCGAGCGCGTCTCGCGCGGCGAGGCCCCGCGCGGCATCCTGATGTGCGGCACCGGGCTGGGGATGTCGTACGCGGCCAACCGGCACCCGCACGTGCGGGCGGCGGTGGCGTGGGCGCCGGAGATCGCCGAGCTTGCGCGTCGGCACAACGACGCCAACGTGCTGGTGCTGCCCGCCCGCTTCGTCTCGGCGGACGAGGCGGAGCGCATCCTCGACGCCTGGCTCGCCACGCCGTTCGACGGCGGCCGGCACGAGCGCCGCATCGAGAAGATCGAGACGACGGACGCGGCGCGGGCCGACGAGGCCGCGCGCCACCATCCCGACCACCGCGCCGGCCTGGACGACCAGGGTCCCGGCGGCCACGCGCACGAGGACCTCGAGTGATGAACTGGCACGACTGGGATCGGTGCCCGCCGGGCGCCGCCCTCTCCGAGACCGATCCCGAGATCGCGCGGCTGATCGAGCTGGAGATCGCGCGGCAGAACGAGGGGCTGGAGCTGATCGCGAGCGAGAACTTCGTGTCGCCGGCCGTCCTCGAGGCGATGGGCTCGCCGCTGACGAACAAGTACGCCGAGGGGCTGCCGGGGAAGCGCTACTACGGCGGCTGCGAGGTCGTCGACCAGGTCGAGCAGCTGGCGATTAATCGCGTGAAGCGCCTGTTCGGCGCGGAGCACGCGAACGTGCAGGCGCACTCCGGCGCGTCGGCCAACGCCGCGGTGTTCCTCGCCTTCCTCAAGCCCGGGGACACCTTCCTCGGCATGGACCTGTCGAACGGCGGGCACCTCACGCACGGCTCGCCGGTCAACTTCTCGGGGCTGCTGTACAAGGCGATCTCGTACGGCGTCACCGAGGAGGGGCTGCTCGACTACGAGCAGATGCGCGCGATGGCGCGCGAGCACCGCCCGAAGATGATCATCGCCGGCTACAGCGCGTACTCGCGGGCCATCGACTGGCAGCAGTTCCGCGACGCGGCCGACGAGGTGGGCGCGCTCTTCATGGTCGACATGGCGCACTTCGCCGGGCTGGCCGCCGTCGGCGCCTATCCGTCGCCGGTGCCGTTCGCCGACGTGGTGACCTCGACGACGCACAAGACGCTGCGTGGCCCCCGCGGCGGCATCATCCTGTGCAAGGAGCAGCACGCGAAGGCGATCGACAAGGCCACCTTCCCGGGGATGCAGGGCGGCCCGCTGGAGCACGTGATCGCCGCCAAGGCGGTCGCGTTCGGCGAGGCGCTCCGTCCCGAGTTCGCGACCTACTGCCAGCACGTCGTGGCGAACGCGAAGGCGCTCGCGGCGGCGCTCATGGGGCGCGGCTTCCACGTCGTCTCCGGCGGCACGGACAACCACCTCATGCTGCTCGACCTGCGGAACCGCGGGCTGACGGGCAAGGTGGCGGAGAAGGCGCTGGACAAGGCCGGCATCACGGTGAACAAGAACACCGTGCCCAAAGAGACGCAGTCGCCGTTCGTGACGAGCGGCATCCGCATCGGCACGCCGGCCGTGACGACCCGCGGCATGGGCGAGGCCGAGATGGCGCGCATCGCGGAGCTGATCGACCGCGTGCTCGCCGCGCCCGAGGACGCGGGCGTGCTGGAGGCGGTGCACGCCGACGTGCGCGAGCTGGCCGCGCGCTTCCCGCTGTATCCGGCGACGGTCGCCGCCGGGCACTGAGGGCGACGGGCCCGTCGGACCCCGGTCGGCGGGCCGCGGCGGCCGGCAGCCGAGGCGCGGAGCGCGATGCTCGCGCGAGAGGTTGCGGGGCGCGGGATGGGGGGGCAGTTTGAGTCACCGGCGGCGCGGCGTTGCAGGCTGTGCCGCCGCGCGTCCAATGGGCGTCATCGAGCGTACGGAATCGCTCAACCAAGGTCGCACCCGGAGCATTCGACGTTGTCCGAGCTGGCGTTTCGCGACGGCATCATGGACCAGATCCGACTGCGCGAGCCCCGCTTTCACGAGCGCGGGTTCCTGTTCGTGCTGTCGGCGCTGGAGCACTGCCAGAAGAACCTCACCGAGCGCCGGCACATCACCGGCGCGGAGCTCGCGCGCGCCTGCCGCGACCTCGCGCTCGAGCGCTTCGGCGTCCTCGCCCGACTCGTGCTGGACCACTGGGGGATTCGGTCCACCGACGACATCGGCGACATCGTGTTCGCGCTCGTGGATCTGGGCTTGCTGATCAGTCAGCCCAACGACTCCCGGGAAGACTTCGCCGGCGTGTTCGACTTCGACACGGCGTTCGAGCGCGACTATCCCTGGAACTGCGCGCTGCTCGGCTGACTCTCGTGGCCGCCGCGACGCCGCGGGCCCGTCCTCACTGCATCCCCCGATGCCGACCGAACTCCCGACGTGCCACAAGTGTGGCGCGGGCAAGCTCCTCCCGCTCAGCGACTACGGCCGCGACGGCGCGCCCATCACCTACAAGGCCTGGGTGTGCAGCAATCCCGAGTGCGGCTTCAACATCCGCATCGACAATGGCGAGATCGGCTACGGGCGCTCCGTGGGGCAGTCCCACAAGTGAGCTGCCCGCCGCGCACACGAGCGGCGCGCCCCACCTCGCGAGCGGCGGCCCCCACGGCCGCCGCTTCGTCGTTCCGGTCATCGCTGCGCTGAGGCGCCGCGCGTGAGCGTCACCGTCCCCGTGCTGCGCGCCGACGAGGCCGCGGCACTCGACCGGGCGACGATCGCCGCAGGCACGCCCGGCCGCGCCCTCATGCAGCGCGCGGGGGCTGCCGCCGCCGCCGAGATCGCGCGTCGGTACGCGGGGCTGCTGGCGGGCGGGGTCGCCGTCCACGCGGGCCCCGGTAACAACGGCGGCGACGCCTGGGTGGTCGCGGCGGCGCTCGCGCGCGCGGGCGTGCGGGTCGGGCTCGTCGCCTGGGGTGGCGACGAGCCGAAGACCGAGGACGCGCGGTTCGAGCGCACGCGTGCGCTGGCCGCCGGCGTCGGGGCCCCGCCGACCGGCGCCGAGCGGCTGGTGGTCGACGGGGTGCTCGGCGTCGGGGCGTCGGGGGCGCCGCGCGGCTGGGCGGCCGACGCGATCGCCGCCGTCGCGAGCGCGCGCGCGGGCGGCGCGACCGTCGTCGCGCTCGACGTGCCGAGCGGGCTCGATGCCACCACCGGGGTCGCGGCCGGCGACGTGGTGCACGCCGACCTGACGCTCTCCTTCGGAAGCTGCAAGCGCGGGCTGCTCGTCGCGCGCGACCGCGCGGGCGCCGTCGCGGTGCTCGACATCGGCCTCGACGCGGCGTCACCGGACGCGCCGACGCTCGTCGCGGCGCCGGCACCGCGCGCGTTCTCGCCGCAGGCGCACAAGGGCTCGCGCGGCAAGGTCGTGGTCTACGGGGGCGCCGACGGAATGGCCGGCGCCGCGCTGCTCGCCGGGCGCGCGGCGCTGCGGACCGGCGCCGGGCTCGTGAAGCTCGTGGTCGGGCAGGCGAGCGTTCCGGTCGTGCAGGGGGCGCTGCCGTCCGCCCTCGCCGCGCCCTGGCCGGCGGACGAGGCGGCGCTCCGGCGCCACGTGGTGGAGTGGGCGGGCGCGGTGCTGGTGGGCCCCGGGTTCGGCGCGGACGCGCGCGAGCGGTGCGAGGCCCTGCTGCGGGCCTGGGGCGGCCCCGTGGTGGTCGACGCCGACGCGCTCAACGCCTTCGCCGGCGATGCGCCGGCGCTCGGCGCGCTCCTGCGCGGCCGGCCCGCGCTCGTCACGCCCCACCCGCTCGAGTTCGCGCGGCTCGCCGGCGTCACGCTCGATCGGGTGCTCGCCGGGCGCTTCGACCTGCCCCGCGAGCTGGCGGCGACGCTCGGCGCGACGGTGCTGCTCAAGGGAACGCCGACGGTGATCGCCGACGAGACGGGCACGCTGGTGGTCGCGACCGGGGCGCCGGCCCTCGCGACGGGCGGCAGCGGGGACGTGCTGGGCGGAATCGCGGCGACGCTGCTCGCGCAGGAGCCGGAGGCGCGCGTCGCCGCCCTGGCCGCGGAGGCGGCCTGGGTCCACGACCGCGCGGGTGCGCTCGTGGCCGAGCGGCGGGGCGGAGCGCGTGGCGCGACGCTCGACGAGGTCGTCGACGCGCTCGGCGACGCGTGGCCGCGCGTGTCGCGCGCGCCCACCTACCCGGTGCTCGCCGAGCTGCCGGCGGTCAGCGGGTGAGCCCGGCCGCGGGCGGGGACGGCGCGCCGGCGGCGCATCTCGCGCTCGGTCCGGGACGCGAGTTCGACCTCGTGCGCGCGATGATCGAGCGCTGGGGCGACGTGGCGCAGGGCATCGGCGACGACGCAGCCTCGTTGGTGATGCCCCCGGGGGAGCGCCTCGTCGTCAGCACGGACGCGTCGGTCGAGGGCGCGCACTTCCGACGCGCCTGGCTGACGCCCGAGGAGATCGGCTGGCGCGCGGCGGCGAGCGCCCTCAGCGACCTCGCCGCGATGGCCGCGCGCCCGCTCGGCCTCGTGCTCGCGCTGGCGCTGCCGGACTACTGGCGCGCCGACGCGCTCGCCGTCGCCGACGGGGTGGGCGCCGCCGCCCGGCAGGCGGGGACACCGATCGTCGGCGGCGACCTCGTACGCGCGACGGAGCTCGGGCTGACGATCACCGTGCTCGGGGCCGCGGCGCATCCGGTGGGACGCGGCGGTGCGCGTGCGGGCGACGCCCTCTACGTCACCGGGGCGCTCGGCGGTCCACGGCTGGCGCTGGCGGCGTGGGAGCGCGGCGAGGCGCCCGCGCCCGCGGCGCGCGCCCGGTTCGCGCGGCCCGTCCCGCGGATCGCGGAGGCGCGCTGGCTCGCGGCGCACGGCGCCCGCGCGCTGGTCGACGTGTCCGACGGGCTGGCGGCGGACGTGCGCCACCTCGCCGTCGCGAGCGGCGTGCGCATCGTCATCGAGCGGGATCGGGTGCCGTGCCTCGCCGGCGCCGGACCGGCGGACGCGCTGGCCGGCGGCGAGGAGTACGAGCTGGCCCTCGCCGCGCCGCGCGAGCTGGACGTGCAGGCCTTCGCGAGCCGGTTCGGCGTGGCGCTCACGCGCATCGGCCGCGTCGAGGCGTCGCGCGACGGGGAAGCGGGGAGCGTCGAGATTCGCGACGCGGGCGGGGGGCGCGTTGAAATCCCCTCCGGGCACGACCACCTTTCGGGCTGATGCGAACCCTCATCGCCGCCCCGGCCCTGCTGATCCTCACGCTCTTCTGCGGCGGGATCGTCCTCGTGGCCCAGCTGCTGGGCATCCCCGACGGTCCGGGGACCATCTACGAGAAGGCGCCGCGCTGGTGGGCGAAGGGGATGCTGTTCGTCTCCGGCATCGACGTCGTCGTGCACGGCGCCGAGCGGATGCGAACCGGCGAGCCGCGCATCTTCGTGAGCAATCACGTCAGCTGGTACGACGTGCTCGCGCTCGTGGCCGTGCTGCCGCGGTACTCGTTCGTGGCCAAGGCCGAGATCTTCCGCGTGCCGCTGTTCGGCGGCGCGGCGCGCGCGGTGGGGACGATCCCGATCGAGCGCGAGAACCGGAAGGCGGCGTTCCAGTCGTACGAGGAGGCCGCGGCGCGCATGAAGGGCGGGCGCAACGTGGTCGTCTATCCCGAGGGCACGCGGGGCGACTCCTACGCGCTCCGCCCGTTCAAGAAGGGCCCGTTCGTGCTCGCGATCGCCGCCGGCGCGCCGATCGTGCCGACGCTCCTCCACGGCACCATCGAGGTGCTCCCGCGCGGCTCGCTCTGGCTGCGGTCCGGGCGCGTGGACGTGCACCTGCTCGAGCCGGTGCCGACGGCGGGGCTGACGTACGATGCGCGCGACGCGCTTGCCCGCGACGTGTATCAGCGGCTCGCCGCGACGCAGCAGGAGCTGTACGGCATCGCGAGCCCCGCGCTGCCCGTCGGCAGCGGCCCCGCGCCGTCCGCGGGCGTGGTACCCGCGGTCTGACGCGGGCCGATCCAGCAGCAGCACCGGCGCGCGGCCGTGCAGCGCGCCATCATTCGCCGTTCACGATCCGGCGCGACGCGCGCCAACACCCGATCTTCGACCCCCGCATGCCCACGATCATCGACATCAGCGCTCGCGAGATCCTCGACAGCCGCGGCAATCCGACCGTCGAGGTGGACGTCACGCTCGAGAGCGGGGCGGCCGGCCGCGCCGCCGTGCCGAGCGGCGCGTCGACCGGCGAGCACGAGGCGCTCGAGCTGCGCGACGGCGACGCGAAGCGCTATCTGGGGAAGGGCGTGCTGCAGGCGGTGCAGAACATCGAGGAGCAGATCGCGCCCGCGCTGAACGGGATGGACGCGACGGACCAGATCAGGATCGACCGCCTCATGGTCGAGCTGGACGGCAGCGACAACAAGGGGAAGCTCGGCGCGAACGCGATCCTCGGCGTCTCGATGGCCGTCGCGCGCGCGGCGGCGAACGAGCTCGAGCTGCCGCTCTACCGCTATCTCGGCGGGCCGATGTCGCGCCTGCTCCCGACGCCGCTGATGAACATCCTGAACGGCGGCGCGCACGCGACCAACACGGTCGACTTCCAGGAGTTCATGGTCGTGCCGGTGGGCGCCGAGACGTTCAGCGACGCGCTGCGCATGGGCGCCGAGGTGTTCCACTCGCTCAAGAAGGTGCTCGTCAAGCGCAAGCTCGCGACCGGCGTGGGTGACGAGGGCGGATTCGCGCCCGACCTCAAGAACGACGAGGAGGCGATCACCGTCATCCTCGAGGCGATCGAGGCGGCGGGCTACGCGCCCGGCAAGGAGATCGCGCTCGCGCTCGACTGCGCGGCGTCGGAGCTCTACAAGGGCGGCACGTACACGTTCAAGAAGAGCGGCGCCGGCTCGCGCGACGCGCAGGGGATGATCGACCTCTACGCGGGCTGGCTCGACAAGTATCCGATCGTGTCGATCGAGGACGGGCTCGCCGAGGGCGACTGGGACGGCTGGGCGCAGCTCACGTCGGCGCTCGGCGACCGTGTGCAGCTCGTGGGCGACGACCTGTTCGTGACGAACACGGAGTTCCTCTCGCGCGGCATCGAGAACGACGTCGCGAACTCCATCCTCGTGAAGGTCAACCAGATCGGCACGCTCACGGAGACGCTCGAGGCGATCGAGCTCGCGCGCGCCGCCGGGTACAGCGCGATCATCTCGCACCGTTCGGGCGAGACCGAGGACACGTTCATCGCCGACCTCGCGGTGGCCACGAACGCCGGGCAGATCAAGACGGGTTCGGCGTCGCGCTCGGATCGCATCGCCAAGTACAACCAGCTGCTGCGCATCGAGGAGCAGCTGGGCGAGGTCGCGGAGTTCGCGGCCGGCGGTCCCTTCGGGCTCTGAGACTCGCCGGTGCGCGGTGCGCGGGCTGCCGGCCCGCGCACCGCGTGACGCGGGGTCGTGACGATGGCGTGGGTGAAGCGCGTGGTGTGGACCGCGATCGGCGTGGGCGCGGCCGCGTTCGCGGTGGAGGGCGGGGAGTACGGCACCTCCGACCTGCTCGCGCAGCGCGCGCGTCGCGCGGCGCTGCAGGCGGAGGTCGACTCGCTGCAGCAGCAGGTGGACTCGCTGCGCACGCTCGAGAAGCGGCTGAAGGACGACCCGGTGCTGCAGGAGCGCGTGGCGCGCGAGGAGTTCGGGATGGTGCGCGGCGATCGCGAGCTGCTGTATCGCTTCGCCGAGCCGCGCGCGGCGGACACGACCGCAGTGCGCGCGCGTCCCGACGACTGACGCATCGCGCTGCGAAGACGTGCGCGACTCGGGGTTGACGACGCGATTCGTGCGGCTATCTTTTGTCTCAACGACGCGGGGTGGAGCAGCCTGGTAGCTCGTCGGGCTCATAACCCGAAGGTCGCGGGTTCAAATCCCGCCCCCGCCACTTCGAAACGGCCAGCCTAACCGCTGGCCGTTTCGTTTGCCGGTCCGCGAGCCGGTCGCACGGCCGGGTTCCCTGCGGCGGCCGGTTCGGCTAGATTTTCGTGCTCGCCGCGCAGATCGTGGCGATCGTCGTGGCTGGGTAGCTCAGCTGGTGAGAGCGCACGACTCATAATCGTGAGGTCGCGGGTTCGATCCCCGCCCCAGCTACTTGTGGACGTCGAAGCCCCGCCCGGCGGAATGCGCCAGGCGGGGCTTCCTCGTGTCCTGCCGCCCGGTCGCAGTCGCGGACGCGCCACCGTCGCATCGCGCGATGGACCCGCCGGGCTGTCATCCGCCGCCCCGCCAGGGGATCTTGAAGAATGCGTGCTCTCATGATCTCGCGCGTGCTCACGGCGGTGCTCGTGGGCAGCGTGGCCCCGCTGCTCGGGTGCAGTGGTGACACGAGTGGGCCCCCGAGCCCACCGGTCGCTCCGCCGGTGGTGACGCCGCCGGTCACCCCGCCGGTGACGCCGCCCGTCCCGCCACCGGTGCAGTCACCGCTGATCGCCTCGGGACCCACGCTGGTGGCGGGGACGGCCGTGACGTGCGCCGTCGGCTCGACCGGCGCGACGTACTGCTGGGGCGCCGGGCGCTACGGCACGCTCGGGGACCCGGGAGCGCGCAGCGACTCCTCGATTCCGGTACGGGTGCTCGCGGCGCGGCCGCATCTCGCGCTGGCGGTGAACACGCCCAACAGCATCGAGGGGCCGTGGATCGCGTGTGGTCTCGCCGGCACGGGCGAAGCCGAGTGCTGGGGTAGCAGCCCCGCAGGGTTGCTCGGACCCGGAACCGCATGCACCGCGGTCCCCGGATCCAACCAGGGCACCACGACGTGCGTCTACACGCCGACGCCCGTCGCACCCGAGCTCCGCTTCCGCCGTCTCGCCATCGGCGCCGCACACCTCTGTGGGATCCTCGCCGACTCCAGCGTCGTCTGCTGGGGGCGCAACCGCGAGGGGCAGCTCGGCATCGGGGCCGCCTCCACGACGGCGAGGACCAGCCCGACGCCCGTCGCCGGTGGCCTGAGGCTCGTCGAGATCGCGGCCGGCGAGAACACCACCTGCGGAGTCGATCCGACGGGCGGCGGTTGGTGCTGGGGCGCAAATCGCACGGGGCAGGTCGGTGATGGCACACTCATCGACCGACCAGTGCCGACCCGAGTCGCGCTCGCGCAGGCCCTGCGCACGATTGAGCCCGGGTTGGACGCCGCGTGTGGGCTGGCACAGGGCGGCGCGGTGTACTGCTGGGGCAGTGCGTTCAACCGCAAGCTGGGAGTCGATAGCGCGTTCCCGAACAGCGTTGCGCTCACGCCGGTCCGCGTGCCGCTTCCGGTGCCGACGGCGCAGCTGCGCTTCGCGAGCGCAACCGGCTGCGCCCTCGGGGTCGACGGGGTAGCCCACTGCTGGGGAACGAACGCCAACAACAGCCTGGGGCCGCTCGACTCGCCGGGGTGTAACGTCGCGATCAGTGGGCTGCGGTCGTACTGTCTGCCGGTGGCCCAGGTCACGCTGCCGCTCGTCGCCATCACCAGCGGCGTCCTGCACACCTGCGCGCGGGCGAGAAGCGGGGCCTTCCACTGCTGGGGCAACAACCTCTGGGGCCAGGCCGGCTACCCGCGGTCCACCGAGCCGGGGACGCCGCAGCGCGTTCCCGTCCCGTAGGCGCCGCACCCGCCGCAGCAGGGCCCGCCTCGTCGGCCTCGATGCCGGCGTCCCGCGCCGGGCGCGCGCCTCTAGCTTCCCAGGCGCGCCTCGAACCTCAGCTGCCGCTCGGCCATCTCGCGCACCAGTGCCTCGAACTCGGCCTGCGGCAGCGTCCCACACAGCGGCCGCAGGCGGCGCGCGATGTCCGCCTGCAGCTTGGCCAGCCGGGCCGTGCGCGGTGGAGAGCGCATCGGCGGCGGCACGAACGGAAGTGGATCGGGGACGTCCGACATCGGGCGGAGTCGCGCGGGGGGCGTTGCATCAGCACGCGAGCGCGCCGGGAGAGGAGAGCTTCCGTGGAGTCGTGAGTGCGAATGACGTACCCGTCATCTTCGTGTTGGCCGGCTACCCTGCTTCCGTGACGCACGGCACCGAGCGGGGCATGTGGCCTGCACCGCGGACGGAGCGCCAGTGAGGTGCGGTGGTCGTCGCCGTCCGCACGTCGGCGGTCACCAGCAGCGATGACGGATGCGGACGTTCAGCGACGAGCACGGTACGGAGTGGACGGTCTGGGAGGTACGGCCGGGGCAGGGCACGCTCGCGCGTGCGGAACGTCGAGCGGGGCCGGATCGGCGACGGCAGGTCGCCTCGAACCCGATCGTCGAGCGGCGGCTCGGCGGCGATCGCCGCCTGCGGGCATCGCGCGGTCGGACGAGCGTCGCGCCACGGCTCGAGGCATGGCTCGCCTTCCAGGCCGGTACGGTGCGGCGGCGCCTCGTCCCCATCCCGGACCGGTGGGAGGAGCGCAGCGACGTCGAGCTGCGCGCGCTCTGTCAGGCGGCGACGCCGGTGGCCCGCGCCATGGTCGCGGTCGACTGAGCGCCGGCCGGCGGCCGCGCGCCGGCGTGCCGGTCGGCGCGCGCCGGCGGTGACGAGCCGACCTCGCGGTCCCGCGCACGGCGTGCTGCGCCGTGGCGCGTCCGTTGCGAGCCCGCGGCGCCGACGCTGACCGAGGAGCGACGGCGATGGCAGGCGACGCGGTGCGTGGGAGCTCCCTGCGCGCGCTGGCTCGCGCGGCAGGGGCCGACTGGCTGGACGACGACGTGACCGTCACGGGCGTGTGCGCGGACTCGCGCCGCGCGCGCGCGGGCGACGTGTTCGTGGCCCTCTCCGGGACGCGGCGCGACGGCGCCGCGTTCGCGGCCGACGCGGTCGCGGCGGGCGCCGTGGCGGTGTGCGTCGAGCGGCGCGCGGGCGCCGGACAGGCGATCGCGGCGCAGCTCGTCGTGCCGGTCATCGAGGTCGACGACACGCACGTCGCGCTCGCACGCATGGCCGCCGAGCTGGAAGGCGATCCGGGACGGCGGCTGCGGTTGATCGGCGTCACGGGGACGCTCGGGAAGACGTCGACGGCGCTGCTGGTGCAGGCGGCGCTCGCGGCCTCGCCCGCGGGAGCATCGCACGGCGTGGGCGTCGTGGGCTCGCTCGGCGCGCGCGTCCGCGGTCCCGCCGCCGACCGCCTGCCACCCGAGGCGCTCCCGTCGCTCGGCGGCATGACGACGCCCGACGCGCCGGTGCTGCAGCGCGCGCTCCGCGTCATGGCCGACGCCGGGATCCAGACGGTCGCGATGGAGGTGACGTCGCACGCGCTCGCGCAGCGCCGCGTCGAGGGGCTGGCCTTCGCGCTCGGCTTGATGACCAACCTCGTCCCCGACGAGCACCTCGAGTACCACCCGACGCCCGACGACTACCTGCGCACGAAGGCGCGCTTCTTCGCGCACCTCGCCCCCGGCGCGCCGCTCGTGATCAACGGCGACGACGCGCGCGTGCAGGCGATGGTCGCCGCCGAGCTGGCGCGCGTCGCTCGGCCGCTCGTCACCGTGTCGCTCGGCGGGGCCGGTGGCGGCACGCCGCACGAGAGCCCGGACGTCTGCGTCGACGCGCTGCGGCAGGACGCGGGCGGCGCGACGTTCGTGCTCGACGTGCGCCGCGCGCTGCCCCTGCTCGACGGCGGAGCGCTCGCGCCCCAGCAGATCCCCGTCGTGCTTCCCGTGCTCGGCGTGCAGCAGATCGCGAACGCGGCGCTCGCCGTGACGGCCGCGCTGATCGCCGGCGCCACCGTCGGTGGCGTGACGGAGGCGCTCGCCGCGGTGGAGCCGATGCGCCGTCGCATGGAGGTCGTGCGCGCGGCCGCGCCGCTCGTGCTCGACGACACCGCGGGCAATCCGGAGACGCTGCACGCGGTGTTCGCGAGCGTCGGGAGCCTGCCGCGCCGGACGCTGCGCGTCGCGTTCGGGGTCCGCGGGCTGCGTGGCCCCGTCATCAACCAGCGCCTCGCGGCGGCGCTCGCGGAGCTGGTCGCCGCGCATCGGGCGACGGGAGCGGTCGAGCTCGTGGTGACGGCGAGCGAGGAGACGGCCGACGCGCGCAACCGCGTGCAGTCGCAGGAACGCGATGCGGTGCTCGACACGCTCGGCGACGCGGGCGTGCCGTTCCGCTACGAGCCGCGGCTCTCGGCGGCGATCGACGCGCTGCTCGACGGCGTGCATGCCGACGACGTCGTGCTGCTCCTCGGCGCGCAGGGGATGGATCCCGCCGCGGCGCTGCTGCGCGAGCGGCTCGCGAGGGCGTCGGCCGCGAACGCGGGTTGACTTCCCGCGCAGCGTCGCGTACTCCTGTGGTGTGATGCCACTCCGCGCCACCTCCGCCACGCGCACTGCCGCGCCGCGACCGCGACCGACGTCGATCTCCCGACGCCGGACGACGGTCGCGCACGCACACGCGTAGCGACCGAGCGCGAGTCGCCGCCCTCCCGGGCGTGCCCCACGCCCCGTCCGTGCCTTCGCACCGGACGGGGCGCTTTGCGTCCGGCCGGTGCCCGTTCCACCACCGCACCGGTCCATGTCCATCCACACGCATTCCACTCACGCCGTCGCCGACGCCGACGCCACCTCGCTCGCGGGGCTGCGGCTCGCGCTGATCGGAGCCGGCACGATGGGCCGCGCGATCGCCGGCGGGCTGCAGCGCGCCGCCGCGTTCCCCGACGCGAGGCTCACCATCGTCGACCACCGACTCGAGACCGCGCAGGCGCTCGCCGACGAGGTCGCGGGGGCGCGCATCGGCGCGCTCGCCGATGCCTGTCGCGACGCCGACGTCGTGCTCCTCTGCGTGAAGCCAAAGGACGTCGCCGACGTGCTCGCGACGCTGCGCGCGTCGGACGCGCTGTCGCACGCGCCGCTCCTCGTCTCGATCGCGGCCGGCGTGTCGATCGCCACGCTGGAAGCGGGCACCGGCGGCGCCGTGCCCGTCGTGCGGGCGATGCCCAACACGGCGTCGCAGATCGGGCGCGGCTGCACGGTGCTGTCGCGCGGCACGCACGCGACCGCGTCGCACGTCGCGGTGGCGACGACGATCTTCACGAGCGTCGGGCGATGCCTCGCGCTCGACGAGCGGCACCTGGACGCGGTGACGGCCGTGTCGGCGAGCGGGCCGGCGTTCATCTACGTCGTGCTCGAGGCGCTGACCGACGGCGCCGTGTCGTGCGGCCTGCCGCGCGATGCGGCGATGGAGCTGGTCGCGCGCATGACGCAGGGTGCCGCCGAGATGGTGCTGGCGACGGGCCGGCACCCGGCGGCGCTGAAGGACGACGTGACCACGCCCGGCGGGTGCACCATCGCGGGACTCATGGTCCTCGAGGACGGGCGCGCCCGCAGCGTGCTCGCGCGCACGATCGAGACGACGGCGCGCGTCGCCGCGGGGCTCGGGCGATGAGGCTGCGCGACGCGGGCGATCACCTGACCGAGACGCTCACGCGCGGAGCGGCGGTGCGCGACGCGCGGCGCATCGTCGTGAAGCTGGGCACGAACGTGGTGCTCGACGCGCAGGGCGCGCCCGCCACCGAACGGCTCGCGCGCCTCGTCGACTCGATCGTGTCGCTGCGCGCGACCGGACGTGAGGTGCTGCTGGTGACCTCGGGCGCGGTCGGCCTCGGCGCGACGCGGCTCGCCCCGGCGGCCGGTGCGTCGCGGCAGGCGTACGCCGCGGTCGGGCAGGGGCGGCTGCTCGCGTTCTACCACGCCGCCTTCGCGGCGCGCGACGTCGAGATCGCGCAGCTCCTGCTGACCGACCAGGATTTCCGCTCGGGGGCGCGCGCGCGGCGCCTGGCCGCCACGCTCGACGCGCTGCTCGCGACCGGCGTGCTGCCGGTGGTCAACGAGAACGACGCGGTGGCTCCGGGCGAGGATGCGGCGCCGCGCGTCGCGACCTTCCGCGACAACGACATGCTCGCGGCGCTCGTGGCGCGGGCGGCGTCCGCCTCGCTGCTGGTGCTCCTCTCCGACGTCGACGGCGTGTACACGCGGGATCCGCGGCGCGACGCCTGCGCGGCGCTGATCCCGACACTGCGCCGCGTCACGCCGGCGCTGCTCGGCGTCGCCTCGGGGCCCGGCGCGCGCGGGCGCGGCGGGATGGCCGCGAAGCTGCGCGCGGCGCGCCGCGCGGCGACGGCGGGGATCGGGGTCGTCATCGCGAACGGCCACACGGAGCGGGTCATCGAGCGGATCGTGGACGGCGAGGCGGTCGGGACGCTGCTCGCGCGGGAGGCGCGATGACGGCGCATCGGGCGGCCGATCCGGTCCGCGTGGGCGAGGCCGCCGTGCGCGCGCTCGCGGCGGCGGCCAAGGAGGCGTCGCGAACGCTCGCGGCGCTGCCGTCCGAGGCCCGCCGCGACGCGCTGCACGACATGGCGGACGGGCTCCTCGACGCGCGTGGGCCGATCCTCGCCGCGAACGCGCGCGACGTGCACGAGGCTCGCGCCGCCGTGGAGGCCGGCGCGCTCGGCGCCGGGACGCTGCAGCGGCTGATGCTCGACGCGGACAAGCTCGACGAGATGGCGGCGCAGCTGCGCGCCGTCGCCGCGCAGGACGAGCCGGTGGGGCGCGTGCGCGAGCGCACGCTGCTCGACGACGGGCTGGAGCTGCGCCGCGTGACGTGCCCGATCGGCGTCGTGGCGGCGGTGTTCGAGGCGCGCCCGGATGCGGTCACGCAGATCGCCGCGCTCGCGCTGCGCTCCGGCAACGCGGTGGTGCTCAAGCCCGGCCGCGAGGTGCGACGCACCGCGCGCGCGCTGGTCGACGCGCTGCAGGCGCGACTCGCGCGCGGCGGGGTAGTGCCGCCCGCCGGCATCGCCATGGTGGACGACCGCGCCGCCGTCGACGTGCTGCTGTCGCTCGACGACCTGATCGACTTGGTCGTGCCGCGCGGCTCCAACGCGCTGGTGCGCTCCGTGATGGCGCGCACGCGCATCCCGGTGCTCGGCCACGCCGACGGCGTCTGCCACGTGTACGTCGACGCGTCGGCCGACGCGGCGATGGCGATCGCCCTCGTGCTCGACGCGAAGGTGCAGTACCCGGCCGCGTGCAACGCCGTCGAGGTGGTGCTCGTGCACCGCGACGCGGCGCCGACCATCGTGCCCGCGCTGGTGCGGGCGCTCGGTGCGCGGGGCGTGACGATCGGCGGCTGCGCGCGCTCGGTGGCGCTGGTGCCCGAGCTGCCACGCGCCGCCGACGACGACTGGCGCGCCGAGTGGAGCGGGCTGCGGCTGACGCTCGGCGTGGTGGACGACGTGGACGCGGCGATCGCCCACGTGAACGCGCACGGCTCGCATCACACCGACGCGATCGTCACGGAGGACGCGGAGTCCGCCCAGCGCTTCCTGACCCGCGTCGACTCGGCGTGCGTCTTCCACAACGCGTCCACCCGCTTCGCCGACGGCCACCGCTTCGGCCTGGGCGCCGAGCTGGGGATCGCCACGGGCAAGCTCCACGCGCGAGGGCCGGTGGGGCTCGACGGGCTGGTGACCTACCGGTGGGAGCTGCGCGGCAGCGGGCAGCGCGTCGCGGATTACGCGGGCGCCGGGGCGCGGCCGTTCCGGCACGCGCGCCTCGCGGTAGAGTGACCCGTCAGCGGGCCTGCACGCGCGCCTCCGCCACGGTCTCGTGCACGGCGGTGATCCATGCCTCGCCGAAGGTCGCGGGATCCGTCGCCCACGACACGAGGCTCGGCACGGCCATCTCGATCCCGTCCCGCTCGTCCGCCACCGCCGCGACGAGGATGCCACCCATGCGACGCAGGCGGCGCAGCTCGGACGGATCGACGCGCGCCTCGAACGCCAGCTCGAGCGCGCGGAACGTCTCCTCGTCGAAGCGCGCGAGCCGGCGCTCGCGCAGTGCCTGCGCACACGCGCGCAGCCGTGCGTAGCGCGCCGCGTCGTCGGGACGGACGTGCGTCAGCTCGTCGGCGAGCAGGTCCACGTGGTGCTCCAGCAGCCAGCGCGGCATCCCGCGCGCCGCGAGCACGGTGCCGAGCCAGAGCGCCTGCCGGACGGCGCCCTCGGTCGGCAGGTCGCAGAGCGTCACCAGCCAGCCGCTGTCGCTCGAACTGAAGCTGCGCCCGCGCGCGCCGAAGCGACGCGCGTAGTACGGGAACTCGGCCCAGCTCCGTCGGATCGCGCGCTCGGCGGCGGCGATCTCCAGACGGTCGCCGGTGACCGCGTGGTCGCCTGCCTCGGGGTTGAGCGAGTGCGCGCGCTGCGGGGCCGTGACGTGGCGCTCGGGCTGGTCGGACATGTCGGACGGGGCGTGAGGCGGTGCGGTCAGCGGTCGCACGGCAGCGCGACCTCCAGCCACGCCGAGATGGCGTCGAAGGTGTCGCGGGCACCGGCGAGCACCTCGTCGGGAGCGCAGCCGCCATGATCGACCGCCGACGCGAGCCGCGCGGTGAAGTCGCGCCACATCGGGCCCACACGATCGCCGTAGGCTGCGAAGAAGGCGCAGCCGGACTCCGGCGTGAGCGCGAGCGTGCGCTGCAGGTGGCGACGTACCAGCTGCCCGCCGAGCGTGGCGCCCTCGAGCACGTACGCGCAGCCGAGCGCGCGTGCGAGCGAGGCGGTGTCGGGGAGCACGTCGCACCGCGGGAGCGCGCCGACCTCGCGCGCGGAACGGCCGAGCTGCAGCAGGTCCCGGGCGAGGAGCGGCGCCTTGCGGCGCGCCTCCCAGTCGAGGCCGACCGCGGCCCAGTCGACGTGCGTCAGGCGTGCCTCCAGCGGGGCGTGGAAGCCGTGCAGGGCGGCGAGCGCGTGCGCATAGCGCTCGCGCGTCAGCGCCGGATCGAGCAGCGGCAGGCGCGACTCGGCGCGCTCGTGGTGCTCGCGGGTGCCGTTCCGCAACAGATCGTGGATCATCGGACGAGGTCGAGGTGCGCGGTGTCCGAACGCAGTCTAGCGCGCCTCGCGCTTCCCGGCGCCATCGGGGTGGCGGCTCGACGCTTGCTCGTACGGTCGCGTTCATCCAACAACCCGGAGCATTCCAGATGAGCCCTGCCACCGAGACCCGCAGCAGCGCGGCGCTGATCGCGGAGCTGAACGACCTGCTCCAGCTCGACCACGACGCGGTGCAGTCCTACACGCTCGCGATGCACGAGCTCGAGCACGCAGCCTATCGCGAGACGCTGCGCCGCTATCGTGCCGACCACGAGCGTCACATCGAGGAGCTGACGGCGCTCGTGCGTGCCCACGGCGGCATGCCGATGGAGTTCCCGCATCCGACCGGCGTCGCCAAGCTGGCGAAGCAGGCGCTCGGCGGGGTGGGCGGCGACCGTCGCGTCCTGCTCGCGTTCCGCGCCAACGAGCGCCAGGCGCGCGACAAGTACGTGCGCGCGGCGGAACGGGCGGCCGACTGGCCGGAGGACGTGCGCGCCGTCGTGCGCCGCGGCGCCGCCGACGAGGAGCGGCACTTCGACTGGGTGGACACCACGCTCGAGTCGCTCGGCGAGCGCGCGGACAGCCCGCGCGGCCGCGCGCTCCGCGCCTACGAGAGCGTGCACGCGCGTGCCGCAGACACGATCGAGGCGGTGGGCAAGCGCGGGATGCAGGGTGTGGAGCTCGCGCGTCGCGGGGCGCAGCGCGGGGTGGAGCGGGCGAGCGGGCTCGGGCGGGCCGCGCGCGCCCGGCCGGTGGTGACGGCGCTCGCGCTCGTGGGCGTCGGCGTGCTCACGGCCGCCCTCGTGGGCGGGCTGGGCAGCCGGACCACGCGCCGGCGCCGCCGCCGCGCCTGACCCGGGGCGGGTTAGATTGCGAGGTCGGCCGGCGGCCGCACGTGGACGCATCCCTCAACACGCCGGCCCGCCCTCGTCAATGGAAGCCAAGCGAACCCTCCCCAAGTCCGCCCGCGGCGCCGCGGGCGTCACGTCGATCGTCGATGGGCGCGGCCCGCAGCTGGCCCCCGCGCCCGTCGACGCGCCGGGGCACGGCGCCGACGCGCTGGCGCGCAACCCGGGCACCGCGCTCGACCTCGACGTCGTGCGTGCGCTGCGCGTGAACCGGAGCGCGGTGGAGCGCCGCGCGGCGACGCTCCCCGCCCGTCGCACCGTGAAGAAGGAGTGGCAGGCGGCCTGGCTGCTCCGCGCGATCACGGTCATCGACCTCACGACGCTCTCGGGCGACGACACGCCGGGCAACGTGCGGCGCCTGTGCGCCAAGGCGCGCCAGCCCGTGCGCCCCGAGCTGCTCGAGGCGCTCGGGGTCTCGCACCTCGGGCTCACGACGGGGGCGATCTGCGTCTACCACGCCTACGTCGGCACCGCCGTCGAGGCGCTGCGCGGCAGCGACATCCCGGTCGCCGCGGTCTCGACGGGCTTCCCGGCCGGCCTGTCGCCGCTGCGCGAGCGGCTCGCGGAGATCCGCGCGTCCGTCGCCGACGGGGCGACCGAGATCGACACCGTCATCACGCGCGCGCACGTGCTGCGCGGCGAGTGGGAGGCGCTGTACGACGAGGTGCGGGCGATGCGCGAGGCGTGCGGCGACGCGCACCTCAAGGTCATCCTCGCCACCGGCGAGCTGGCGACGCTGACGAACGTGGCGCGCGCGAGCGAGGTCGCGATGCAGGCGGGCGCGGACTTCATCAAGACGTCGACCGGCAAGGAGGTCGCGAACGCGACGCTGCCGTTCGCGCTGGTGATGTGCCGCGCGATCCGCGCGTATCACGAGCGCACCGGTCATCTGGTCGGCTTCAAGCCGGCCGGCGGCATCCGCGCCGCCAAGAACGTGCTGGAGTTCCAGTACGTCATGAAGGAGGAGCTGGGCGACCGCTGGCTCAAGCCCGACCTGTTCCGCGTCGGCGCCAGCGCGCTGCTCACCGACATCGAGCGGCAGCTCGAGCACTTCGTCACGGGGCGCTATTCGGCGGCCCACCGCCACCCGATGGTCTGATCCCCATGACCTCCGTAGCAGAGATCTTCGAGACGATGGCGTACGGTCCCGCGCCCGAGAGCGACAAGCCGGCGCGCGAGTGGCTGGCGTCGCACGACGGCGCCTTCGGGCAGTTCATCGACGGCCGGTGGACCGCGGTCGCGCCCGACGCGCTGTTCGACGTGCACGATCCCGCGACCGGCAAGCTGCTGGCGCGCGTGTCGCAGGGCTCCGCGGCCGACGTGGATGCGGCGGTGCGCGCCGCGCGCGCGGCGCTGCCGGCGTGGCGCGGCCTCTCGGGGCACGCGCGGGCGCGCTACCTCTACGCGCTCGCGCGCGCGGTGCAGAAGCACGCGCGCCTGTTCGCCGTCGTCGAGTCGCTCGACAACGGGAAGCCGATCCGCGAGACGCGCGATCTCGACATCCCGCTCGTCGCCCGGCACTTCTACCACCACGCCGGCTGGGCGCAGCTGCAGGCGTCCGAGTTCCCCGGCCACGAGGGCGTCGGCGTCGTCGGGCAGATCATCCCGTGGAACTTCCCGCTGCTGATGCTCGCGTGGAAGGTCGCGCCGGCGCTCGCGGCCGGATGCACGATCGTCATCAAGCCGGCGGAGTTCACGCCGCTGACGGCGCTGCTGTTCGCCGAGATCGCGCAGGAGGCCGGGCTGCCCGCGGGCGTGCTGAACGTCGTCACCGGCGACGGCAGCACGGGCGCGGCGATCGTCGACCACGCGGACGTCGACAAGATCGCGTTCACCGGCTCGACCGAGGTGGGGCGCATCATCCGCCGCGCGACCGCGGGCAGCGGCAAGAAGCTGAGCCTCGAGCTGGGTGGCAAGAGCCCGTTCATCGTCTTCGAGGACGCGGACCTCGACAGCGTCGTCGAGGGCGTGGTCGACGCGATCTGGTTCAACCAGGGGCAGGTCTGCTGCGCGGGCTCGCGCCTGCTGGTGCAGGAGGGCGTGCACGACGTCCTGGTCGCGAAGCTCAAGCGCCGCATGGAGACGCTGCGCGTCGGCGCGCCGCTCGACAAGACGGTCGACATGGGCGCGATCGTCGCGCCGGTGCAGCTGGAGCGCATCCGCACGCTCGTCGAGCAGGGGCGAGCGGAGGGCGCGTCGATGTGGCAGCCGTCGTGGGCGTGTCCGGCCGAGGGGTGCTTCTATCCGCCGACGCTGTTCACCGACGTCGCGCCGTCGTCCAGCGTCGCGCAGGTCGAGATCTTCGGGCCGGTGCTCGTCGCGATGACGTTCCGCACGCCGTCGGAGGCGGTGGCGCTCGCGAACAACACGCCCTACGGCCTCGCCGCGAGCGTGTGGACCGAGAACATCAATCTCGCGCTCGACGTCGCGCCGAGGATCAAGAGCGGCGTGGTCTGGATCAACGCGACGAACCTGTTCGACGCGTCGGCCGGCTTCGGCGGCTACCGCGAGAGCGGCTTCGGACGCGAGGGTGGGCGGGAGGGGATGTGGGAGTACCTGAAGAAGATCCAGGAGTCCACTGACCGCCCGGCGCTCGTCGCTCGGCGCTCGGCCAGTTCGCAGAACGGAGCGAGCGCGGAGCGCGGAGCGGCGAGCGTGGCGGAGGTGCTGCCGTCGATCGACCGCACGCCCAAGCTCTACGTCGGCGGCAAGCAGGCGCGCCCCGACTCGGGCTACAGCCGGCGTGTCACGGGCCACGACGGGCGCGTGCTCGGCGTCGTGGGCGAGGGCAATCGCAAGGACCTGCGCAACGCGGTCGAGGCGGCCCACAAGGCGGGCGGCTGGGCGCGCACGACCGGGCATGCACGCGCGCAGATCCTCTACTACGTCGCGGAGAACCTCGCGGCGCGCGGAGCCGAGTTCGCGGCGCGCCTCGGCGCGATGACCGGTGCGGACGGCGGGGCGGAGGTGGAGGCGGCGGTGTCGCGCCTGTTCACCTACGCGGCGTGGGCCGACAAGCACGACGGCGCGGTGCACGACGTGCCGATCCGCGGCGTCGCGCTGGCGATGCACGAGCCGATCGGCGTCGTCGGCGTCGCGGCGCCTGACGAGTCGCCGCTGCTCGGCCTCGTCTCGCTCGTCGCGCCGCTCGTCGCGACCGGCAACACCGTGGTCGCGATCCCGTCCGAGCGGCATCCGCTGGCGGCGACCGACTTTTACTCGGTGCTCGACACGAGCGACGTGCCCGCGGGCGTGATCAACATCGTCACCGGGCCGCGCGATCCGCTCGCGACGGTGCTGGCGGAGCACGACGACGTCGACGCCGTCTGGTACTTCGGCGGCGTGGAGGGCGCGACCGCGGTGGAGCGCGCGTCGGCGAGCAACATGAAGCGCACGTGGGCCGAATGGACGCCGCGCGACTGGAGCGCCGCCGACGCCGAGGGGCGCGAGTTCCTCCGCGCGGCGACGCAGGTCAAGAACGTCTGGGTCCCGTACGGCGAGTGATCGCGCCCTGAGCACGACGTGATCCGTCGTGATCCGACGAGACGCGAGGCCCCGCGACGCATGCGTCGCGGGGCCTCGCGCCGTTCGGGGCGTGCGGCGCTCAGCGCAGGCGCACCATGCGCGACGGGCTCTGGACGCCGGTCGGGGTGACCGCCGAGACGGCCACCGCGTGGGCGAGCGTCCCGGGGACGATCTCCGCGCTCAGGCGGCGCTCGGCGGCCGGCACGACGCGCGTGCGCCAGGCGCCCGCCGAGTCGCGCAGCTGCACCGCCCACCAGCGCACGCGCAGCGTGTCCCCGGGAAGCACGGCGAGCATCGGGGCGCGCTGCACACCGCCGTCGCCGTCGGGACGCTCGGCGGGCGATGCATCGTCGCACGCGGGCGTGAGCTCGGGCGCGGCGGGCGCGGCGGCGCCGAGCCAGGGATTGGCGGGAGGAAGCGCGGTGGACGCGTAGAGCGTGCTCGCGAGCCGCTCGCCGAGTGCGCCCTGCGCGTTCGGCATCAGCGTCGACATGCGGAAGTGCACGTGGCCCTGCGCGTCGGGCTGGCCCTCACGCGCGCCGCGCAGCCACTCGATCTGCGACGAGATGGCGCTCGCGGGCCACGGGGCGCCGCGGGACGCCACGCGCATCGTGAGCAGCCCGGGGAAGATGTGGCGTGCCCGCGGATTCTCGCGCCGCCACCACTCGTCCAGCCGGCGGAAGCGCTGCTGCTCGCCGTCGAGCACCCAGTAGAGCTGCGGCGCGACGTAGTCGACCCATCCCTCGCGCAGCCACTTCCGCGAGTCGGCGTAGATCTCGGAGTACGCATCGAGCCCGTAGACGCCGGGCGCGGCGCCGGGGCGCCAGATGCCGAACGGGCTGATGCCGACCGCGACCTCCGGCTTGCGCGCCTTCACCTCGCGATAGAGCGCGGCGACGAGCTGCGACACGTTGTCGCGGCGCCAGTCGTTGCGGTCGTCCCACCCCGCGGCGCGTCCGTGGCGCGCCCACGACGCGGCGTCGGGGAAGGGGATCGTCTCGCGGCGCGTGACCGTGCGGCGGCGCTTCCCCTTGCCGACGCGCGTGCGGATCGTGCGCTCCTCGAGGTACGGATAGAAGTAGTCGTCGAGGTGCACGCCGTCGACGTCGTAGCGGTCGACCACCTCGAGGATCGCGTCGAGCACCTCGCGCCGCGCCTCGGGATAGCCCGGATCGATCCACTGCTGCGATCCGTAGCGCACGATCCACTGCGGGTTGCGGCGCGCGATCGCCTGGGCGCCGACGGCCGCGCGCGCGCGGTTGGGCGGCGCGGCGCGGAACGGGTTGAACCAGACGTGCACCTGCAGCCCGCGCGCGTGCGCCTCGGTGAGCGCGAAGGCGAGCGGATCGAATCCCGGCGCGCGGCCGCCCGGCGGCACGAGGTACGACGACCACGGCGCGCGCGCCGTTGGGTAGAGCGCGTCGGCCGCGGTGCGCACGTGCAGCACGATCGCGTTGAGGCCGATCGCCTGCGCGCGTTCGATCGCGGCGCGCAGCTCGGCCTGCGACGCCGCATCGTCCATCCCCGGGCGGCTCGGCCACTCGCCCCCGTCGACGGGCGTGATCCAGGCCGCGCGGAACTCGCGCGGCACCACGGGCGGCGCCTCGAGGGTCGACGCGTCGAGCAGCACCGGGCACTCGCGCGCGGCCGACGTGGAAGTCGGGGCAGCGCCGGGTTCGGCGCGGCCGGCGCTCGCGACGAGCAGCGGGACGACCGCCGCGGAGAGCAGCCGACGCGCACGGGGCAGCGGCGTGCGGACGGAGAGCGTGGACGGCACGGACACGAGGCGCGGCGGGGCGGACGACGATGGCGCGGTGGAGCGGTGCGCCGAGACGCCCCGCTAAGTTGAGCGTCTTACCCGCGATCCCGCAAACCGGCACACGGCCGGTGGATCGTCCCGCCGCCGTCCATGTCCCGCCTCCTCCCGCGCGCGCTCCGGCGCCCGCCGCTCGCGCGTCTCGCGTGCGCGCTCGCCCTCCTCGCGTCGTCCGCCTGCGGCGGTCGTTCCGCGCCCGCGCCCACCGCCGTCGTACCGGTCGCCGCGCTCGCGCCGCTAGAGCCCGCGGTGCTCGCGCTGCCGATCACGATCCAGACGAAGGCCGTCGTCGCCGCGCTCGAGAAGGCGCTGCCGCGCGCCGACAGCCTCGATCGCGCGCGCTGCATGACGATGGGCGGCATCGTCTGTCATCAGTACGCGTACAGCCGCGACACGCTGACCCTGCGCGTGACCGGCGACCGCGTCGACATGCTGGCGCGCCTGCGCTATCGCGGGCGCGTCGCGCTGCCGACCGGCGGCAGCGTCGGGAGCTGCGGCTTCGCGCCCGAGCCCATGCCGCGCGCGGAGCTGCGCTTCACGACGTCGCTCTACTGGCGCACCGACTGGCGGCTGGCGACCCGCGCCACGCAGCTCACGAGCGCGCTGCCGGATCCGTGCGAGGTCACGCTGCTGCGCGTGGACGCCACGCCGCTCATGAAGCGGATCGTGGACTGGCAGCTGGGGCGGGCGGTGGCGCAGGTCGATTCCGCGTTCCCGGCGCTCGCCGACCTGCGCCGCGCGGCCGACTCGATGTGGCGCGAGATGCAGCAGCCGATGCCCGTTGACTCGGCCGGGACGACCTGGCTGCTCATGTCGCCCGAGAGCGTCGCGCTTGCCCCGATCGAGGGGCGCGGCGCGGCGATCCACTCGGGCGTGACGCTGGTCGCCCGCCCCCGCATCGTGAGCGGCCCGCGGCCGAGCGTCACGGTGCGCCCGCTGCCGCCGCTCGCGCTCGCGCGCCACGCCTCGGGGCTGCGCGTCCCCGTGCAGATCGAGCTGCCCTTCGCGGAGATCGGGCGGCAGGCGGCCGCGCTGCTCGCCGCGGAGACTGCCGGCCAGCCGCTGCGCGTCACCGGCGTCGAGGTCGTGGGCGCCGCCGACAGCGCGCTCGTGCGGCTCGCGCTGCAGGGGCGGATGAACGGCGCGCTGACCCTGGTCGGGCGTCCGCGCTACGACGAGGCGTCCCGCACGCTCCTGTTCGACGACCTGCACTACAGCGTCGAGAGCCGCGATCGCCTCACGCGCCTCAAGGCGACGCTCGGCGCGCCGCTCATCAAGCGGGCGATCGACCAGGCGACCGGCGGCGGGAAGCTCGCCCTCGGCCCGCAGCTCGACGCGGCGCGCCTGCAGCTGACGCAGCAGATGAACCGCTCGCTCGCGCCCGGCGTGGCGGTCGGCGGGGGCGTGCGCAGCCTGCGCGTGACCGGGCTGCACACGACGCCGACGTCCTTCGTCGTCCGGGTGCTGCTCGAGGGCGAGGCGGGGCTCTGGGCGCAGTGATGGCGGCGCTCGCGCGCGGCTGGCTCAAGTCGGCGGGCCGCGGCTCCGATCCTTAGGGCATCCATCGGCGCGCCGGCACCCGGCCGCCGCACCGGTGGCAGCCCAGGGATGCGCATGCCGCTCACCGCTGCCGTCGTCGGATGCTTCGTGCTGGTCGCGTGCGCGGGACGCGCGCTCTGGCGCCCCGTGCCCGGCCGCCCGCGGGCGCCGCGGCACGCCACGCCCGTCCGACGCCCGCCCCGATGAGCCGCCCGCTCGCCGTCTTCCGCTCCCGCGCGCTGCTCCGGGCGCTCGTCCTCGTGGTCGGGTTGCACGTCGGCGCGAGCGCGCCGATCGCCGCGCAGGAGCCCGTCTGCGCGCCGCCCCCGCGTGCGCTCGCGCCGAAGATCTCGACGCGCCCGAAGCGCGCGGCCGCGCCGGTCCGTCGGCGGCCGAGCGTCGCGCCCGCGGCGGTGCGCCCGAAGGTGGTCGCGCGTCCGAAGGCGGCGACGCGTCCGGCGCCCCGCCGCACCCGCAAGACGGCCCCGAAGAGCGTCGTCCCGCTCGCCGGCACGGCGACGCTCGCGGGCATGCCCGTGCGCGGCTGCCTCGCCGTCGCACCCGACGTTCCCGGGGTCACGCTGGTGGCGCGCGCCGAGCACGGGGTCGCCGGCGACGTCGCGCTGATCGCCGAGCTGCCGGCGCTGCTGCCCGCGGCCGTGGCCGACGACGACTCGACCGCCATCCTGCCGCTCTGGTGGCTGGGCGGGGCGGGCGCGGCCGGCGCGATCGGCGGCGGGACGGCCGTGGCGGCGATCCCGGAGCTGCTCCAGAGCGGGAAGGGGCGGCGGACCGATGCGCCCGCCCCGCGCTCCCCGGTGGGGACGCCGCCCCTGCCGCCCGATCGGGCCGGTGGGAGCGGCGAGGCCGAGTCCACTCCGGGCACTCCGGCGTCGACGGCACCGCCTGAGGCACCACCGGAGGCACCGCCCGCGGGCACCTCCACGCCCCCGTCGCCCCCGGCGACGCCGCCGAGCAACGGCGGATCGACCACGCCCACCGGCCCCGCGGGCCCGGCGGAGGGGCCGGGCGCGCAGGCGCCGCCGGGCGAGTCGCCCGCCACGCCGCCCGTCACGCCCGTCGGTCCGGGCGGGCAGCCACCGGCCGGCGGTCCGCGCCCGGAGCCGCCCACCGAGCTGCAGCCGCCGCCGGTCGTCGGGAGCATCGGGCCGTTCCCGTTTCCACCCGAGCCCACCGGGGACGAGGAGCCCACCGACGGGGAGCGTGCCCTCGTGCCGCCCGACGAGCCGGTGAGCGAACGGCCGCCGGAGTGGGAGCAGCCGCCGACCCTCGGGCCGACGACGTCGATCGTTCCCGAGCCGGCGCCCCTGGGGCTGCTGCTCGTCGGGAGCGGCGTGCTCTCGGCGGCGGTCTGGGCGATCTCCCGCCGGCGCTAGGCGCGGCGGGAGGGACGGCTCAGCGGCACTCGGCCGGCGCGGTCGCGGCGCCGGCGATCACGCTCAGGCACCGGTCGGCGCGGCGCACCGCCTCCACCACCGTGCGCGCCGCGCGCACGTAGAAGCCGCGCGTCACCCGGTCGACCGAGTCGCTCGGCCGGTGGTAGTCCGGGTGGTCCTCGACGCCGAAGTAGAGGAACGGGATCCCGGCCGCGTGGAAGGCGCCCTGGTCCGACTGCGAGGTCCAGTCATACTGGGCGGAGCCGCTGTCGTGGCCGATGCGCACCGTCACGGGCGCGCCGGTCGCCAGGCGCTCGGCGAGCGGGCGCAGCTTCGGCCACTTGTTGGGCCCGGCCATCCAGAGCTCGCCGCGGGTGTCGCGCGAGAGCATGTCGAAGTTGACGTTCAGCGCGATCGCGGCGCGCGGCACGGGGGGCGCGGCCACGAACGCGCGGGCGCCGAGCAGGCCGGACTCCTCCCCGTCGGGGAAGAGGAGGATCACCGAGTGCTCCGGGCGCCGCGCCGTCAGCTCGCGCGCGACGGCGAGCAGCGCGGCGGTGCCCGAGGCGTTGTCGTCGGCGCCGTTGTAGATCGAGTCGCCGTTCACCGCGCGGCCGATCCCCACGTGGTCGTAGTGCGCGCTCACGACCAGCGCCCGCGACGTGTCGCGCGTGCCGCGGACGACCCCGACGATGTTCGTCCCGCGCACGCTGTCGCCCGGCGCCCCGCGGCGACGCGGCATCGTGAAGGCGTGCGAGTACGGCTCGCCGGCGACGGCACCGGGCAGCGGGGTGACGCCGAGCTCGGCGAGCTGCCGGGCGATGTAGGCGCGCGCGTCGGCGTTCCCGGCGGTCCCGATCGCGCGGCCGGCCCGTGCGTCGTCGGCCAGATACGCGAGGTCGGCCAGCAGCCGGGCCGAGTCGACCGACGCGAAGCCCGCCGTGACGGTGCGCGAGGCCGGTGCGGCCGCGACGGCCGCCGTGTCGCGGGCGACGGAGCTGCCGCGGCAGGCCGCGACGGCGAGCAGGGCGGCGGCGAGCGCGGGGCGGGCGACGGAGCGGCGGACGGCCGGGACGGGAGCGCTGGACATGGACCGGGACGGAAGGCGGACGGGACGGCGCGGGTGCGCCGGGTGACGCGCCCCAATCTGCCATCCGGGAGCGCTCCACGGGGGACCGAACGCGAAACGGCCCCCGCAGCGCTGGGCTGCGGAGGCCATTCTCACACCTCTCGCCGGCTCGGACGGTGCCGAACCGGGTATCCCGAACGTTATCGGGCGTCGGTCAGGCGACCGTTTGCCCAGTTCGAGCCGGCGATGGGACTGTGACTAGACAATGGATCACCTCCTTGTTTGCGGTGGCACATCGGGCGGGAAACAGCCGCGTCGGGGGAGACTCCGGCCGTGTGCGGCGACGCAGCGCGTCGTCGTCACGGTCAAATATACAACGCTGCCCGGCGTGGGTTCCGGGTCCGTGAAAGTTTTTTTTCGGGAGTTCGCTGACGCGCTCTGGCCGCCGCGGCGCCCCCGCGCGAACGTTCGCGCCGGCCCCACCGTAACCGGCAGGTCGCCCCGCGCACCGGGGCCAGTCCGCCGTCCCCCATCCCCGCCCGCCATGTCCTCGACCGTCCGCTCCGGCCGGTTGCTGCCGGCCGTGCTGCTCGCGCTCCCCGTCGTCGCGGGTGCGCAGGCCGCGACCCGGCCCGCGACCACGCCCGCCAGCCCGTCGACCGCCCGCTCCAGCGGTCCGCGCGCGTTCACGCCCGCGGACTACTACAAGCTGACCACGGTCGGCAGCCCCGCCGTCTCGCCCGACGGGCGCCGGATCGCCTTCACCGTCACCACGGTGCGCGAGGCGGACAACCGCCGGCACAACGAGGTGTGGATGGTGCCCACCGCCGGCGGCCAGCCGGTGCGGTTCACCAGCCCGAGCACCGAGAGCTCCAACCCGCGCTTCACGCCCGACGGGCGGCACCTCGTCTTCACCTCGCAGCGTCCGGGCGGGAAGGGGAGCACGTGGGCGATCCGCATGGACGAGCCCTCCGGCGAGGCGTTCCAGCTCGGCTGGCTCCCGCCGGCGAGCGCCAGCTGGACGCGCGACGGCGCGGTCGCCGTCTGGGCCGACACCTCGCTCGGCGGCGCCGCGTCCGACTCGGCGCGCGCGAACGACGGCGCCCGCTCGGCGATCTCGCGCGCGCCGCACGGCGCGATCACGCGCCCGCTCGATCCGAAGCGCTTCGACGGACGGCACGTGGTCGAGATGGGCTACAAGAGCAACGACCGCGGCTACGTCGCCAACCGCGCCGAGGCGCGCCGCTGGACGCCCGCGCAGCTCTTCGTCCTGACGAAGGGCGACACGGTCAAGAAGCAGCTCACGCGCACCGCGTACTCGCACCGCAACGTCGCCGTGTCGCCGGACGGCCGCTGGATCGCCTTCGCGGCCGACAGCGCGCTGCGTCCCGACTCGCTCGTCGAGTTCGAGCGCGACTCGATCGCGCGCCTGCCGTACGACCGCGCGCGCGACGAGGCGGAGCGCAACGAGAGCGACATCTACGTCATCCCGATCACCGGCGGCACGCCGCGCAAGGTCGCGACGATCCCCGGCACCGAGGTGCAGCTCGACTGGTCGCCCGACGGCCGCACGATCGGCTTCCTGCACCGTCCGGCGCGCGCGAAGTCCACGCGCCTCGCGACGGTCGATGTGGCGAGCGGCCGCATGCGCAACCTGATCGGCGACTTCCAGTACGAGCCGGGCGGCTTCGACTGGCTGTCGAACACCGAGCTGTCGATGGGGGCCGAGGTCGGTGGCCGCACGGGCTTCTTCCGCGTGCGCGCGGACGGGAGCGGGGCGCCGCGCGAGGTGATCGGCGGACGCCGGCGCATCACGGGGCTGACGTTCGATCCCGCGCGCCGCGTGGTCGCCTACGTCGCGACGAGCACCACCAAGCCCACGGAGCTCTACGTCGCCAACGCGGACGGCACGGGCGAGCGCAGGCTGACGTCGTTCAACGACGCCATCGCGCGCGAGATCGCGTTCAGCGACGCCGAGCGCCTGACCTTCAAGAGCGTCGGCGACCGCGAGGTCGAGGGCTGGCTCATGAAGCCGTACGGCTGGGAGGCGGGCAAGAAGTACCCGGTCGTGCTCTACATCCACGGCGGCCCGCACTCGGCGTACGGTGAGAACTGGTTCGACGAGTTCCAGAACCTCGCCGCCGCCGGCATGTACGTGCTCTACACGAACCCGCGCGGCTCCAGCGGCTACGGCGCGGACTTCACCTACAGCACGCGCGGCAAGTGGTTCGACGAGGACTACCAGGACCTGATGAAGGCGGTCGACATCGTCGCGCAGCGCCCCGACGTCGACTCGACGCGCATGGGCGTGACGGGCGGCTCGTACGGCGGCGTGATGACGGCGTGGGTCACCGTGAAGACCAACCGCTTCAAGGCCGCGCAGACCGACCGCATGATCAGCAACTGGTGGTCGTGGTACGGCAGCTCGGACGCGCAGGGGCTGACGGAGTTCGAGTTCTTCGGCAAGCCGTGGGACAACCCCGCGCTCTACGACTCGCTCTCGCCGATCCGCTACATCCGGCAGGTGAAGACGCCCACGCTGCTCGTGCAGAGCGAGGAGGACTTCCGCACGCCGATGACGGACGCCGAGCAGTGGTTCATGGGCCTGCGGAAGCAGGGCGTGCCGGCGGAGTTCGTCCGCTACCCGCGTTCGACGCACGAGCTGTCGCGCAGCGGCGAGCCCTGGCTGCTGGTCGACCGGCTCGGTCGCCTGCGCCAGTGGTTCGGGCACTGGCTGATCGGCCCCCGCACCACCACCACCGCGGCCGCCGACGGCGGCGCGTGACGTAGCTTCGACGGCCGGGGGCGCACTCGCGCTCCCGGCCGTCGCCGCATCTCCCCTTCGCCGTCCCGCTGCGCCCCGCCGTCGCCGTGCTCCCCACCGCCTCCTCCCCCCGCGCGCTCACGCCGTCGCACGACGCGCCCGCCGCCGCGCCCGCGCCGACCGACCCGTCGCTCGCCGGGCCCGCTTCCGTCGACGCGGCGGAGCAGTCGCCGCCCGACACGCCCCCGCCGGCGCCGTCCCCGATCGACGTCCCGCGCGACACCACGCCGACCTTCGAGCTCGAGATGCTCGTCTCGGGCGCGGTGCTCTTCGGCCTCCTGCAGCTCCCGTCGGCGCTCGGCGCCCTGGTGGCGCACTACGAGCCGCACCTCGGGCTGTTCGGCATCTTCATCGCCGCCGGCGTGGGCATGCTCGGGCGCGCGGCGATCTACGCGCTGATCGCCTGCTTCGTGCTGCACCTCGGGCTGCGCGCGTACTGGGTCGCGCTGGTCGGCGTGCACTCGGTCTTCCCCGGCGGCGTGCGCTGGGACCGCATGAAGGAGTCGGGGCCGATCTCCCGCAGCGTGCTGCAGGAGCGCATCCGCCCGCTGCCGCACGCGATCACGCGCTTCGACAACGCGGCGAGCCTGGTGTTCGCGACGGGCTTCGTGCTCGCGATGGGCACCGCGTCGGGCATGCTGGTGCTCCTGTTCGCGGCGCTGGTCGTGTGGGCGCTCGCCGCCGCCGGCGCGAGCCGCCCGGAGATCCTGGTGCTCGCGGTCGTGATCCCGATCGGCCTCGCCTACATGGCGCTCCCGATCGTCGACTACAAGTTCGGCGCGCGGCTCACCGGTCGGGCGGAGCGGATGCTGCGCCGCGGCGTCCGCTTCATCCTGGGCACCCAGCCGGCCAGCCTCTCGGCGCTGCAGTCGGTGCTCAGCACCAACGTGGACAAGCGGGTCGCGTACGGCGTGCTGTTCGTCGGAGTCTTCGCGGCGACGGGCGGGTCGATGCTCTCCATCGCCGACGACACGGTGCCGGGGGCGAGCCAGTACGAGTTCTTCGCCGGCGCCGCCGCCGGGAAGGCGGTCGAGGCGCGCTTCTACGACTCGCTGCGCGGCGAGGAGGCGAGCGACCGCGCCCCGTCGATCCAGAGCGACGTGATCACCGGCCCGTACGTGCGACTCTTCGTGCCGTACATGCCGCTGCGTCACAACGCCGCGTTCGCGCGCGACTGCCGGGGGCTGCCCGCGGGCGAGGCGGCGGCCGAGGACTCCGACGCGGGGCGCGCCGCCGCCGACGCGATCCTCGGCTGCGCGCTGAAGGTGCACCGCCCGATGCTCGACGGCCGGCCGCTCGACGCGCACGGCTTCCGCTTCTTCGTCAATCCGCGCACCAACCGCCGGGGCTTCCTCATGCTCGTGCCGACGGCGGGGCTCACGCCCGGCGAGCACCGCATCACCGTCTGGCCCGCGCGGGCGAACGGCCGACCGGCGCCCAAGACGCCGTACACGATCCCGTTCTGGCGCTGAGCGACGTGCCGCGATGCGCGGAGGGGGCGGACACCGATCCGGTGTCCGCCCCCTCTCGCGTGCGGGCCTCGCCGACGTGGCGCGACTCGGGCCCTCAGGCCGCGGAGAGCGCCTGCTCGACCGGCACGCCGTGCGCCGTCGCGATGCGGATCACCGCGTCGGCCGAGAGGACGTCGTCGCGCAGCAGCGCGTCGGCCACCGCCTCGACGGCCGCGCGATGCTCGCGGATGAGCGCCTCGGCGCGGTCGGCCTCCTGACGGATCAGCGCGCGCACCGCGCCGTCGATCTGCCCCAGCAGCTGCGAGCCCGGCGCGGCGCCGTTGTGCGCGCCCGGATCGGCGCTCACCAGCCCGACCTCGTCGCTCATGCCGAAGTCGGCGACCATGCGGCGGGCGACGCTCGTCGCCTGCACCAGATCGCTCCCGGCGCCGGAGGTCACGTTCTCCGGCCCGAGGAACACCAGCTCCGCCGCGCGGCCGCCGAGCGCCTTCGCGATCACGCCCAGCAGGTAGCGACGCGTGTGCAGGTGGCGGTCGACGTCGGGCGCGAAGTGCGCGGCGCCCAGCGTGCGGCCGCGCGCCTCGATGGTGACCTTGTGCAGCTTGTCCTCGGGGCAGGTGACCAGCCCGACGATCGCGTGCCCCGCCTCGTGGAGCGCGACCAGCCGGCGCTCCTGATCGCTGATCACCACGCCCGCGCGCACGCGGCCGAGGAGGATCTTGTCGCGCGCCTGCTCGACGTGGCGCATCGCGATCATCGTCGAGTCGTCCTGCACCGCGATGATGGCCGCCTCGTTCAGCAGGTTCGCCAGCTCGGCGCCGGAGTGGCCGACCGTGAGCTGCGCGAGGCGCTCGAGGTCGACGTCGGGGCCGAGGGGGGCCGTCTTCGCGTGGATCTTCAGGATGTCGAGGCGGTCGATCGCCGTCGGGAGCGCGACCTCGACCACGCGGTCGAAGCGGCCCGGACGACGCACGGCCGGGTCGAGCATGTCCTCGCGGTTGGTCGCGGCCATCCAGACGATGCCCTCGCTCCCCGCCATGCCGTCCATCTCGACGAGCAGCTGGTTGAGCGTGACCTCCTCCTCACCCGACCGGTTGGGCCGCCCGCGGCGCCCGCCGAGCGAGTCGAACTCGTCGATGAAGACGATGCAGGGCGCCGCCTTGCGCGCCTGCTCGGCGAGCTGGCGGACGCGCTTGGAGCCGACGCCGACGTACATCTCGTTGAAGTCGGAGCCGGCGGCCGTGATCACCGAGACGCCCGCCTCGCCGGCGACCGCGCGCGCAAGCAGGGTCTTGCCCGTGCCCGGCGGGCCCACGAGCAGCAGCCCCTTCGGGCACTTGGCGCCCATCGCCTGGAAGCGCGCCGGGTCCTTGAGGTACGCGATGACGTCCTGGACGTCCGCGCGCGCCTCCTGCGCGCCGCCGACGTCCTTCAGCGTCAGCTGGCGCGACGGCGGCGTGGGGAGGAAGCGCCCCTTGGTCGTGCCCCCGCGCTGGCGCGCCACGAGGTAGCCGACGCCGCCGACGAGCACCAGGAAGCTGAGCAGCTGCAGCACCTGCTCGGGACGCCGCCCGTGATCCTCGTTCACGCGCACGCGCGCACCGCTCGCCGTCCAGCGCTCCAGCACCTCGACCGAGACGCCGCGCGCCGGGACGGAGGTGGCGACCGCGGCGGCGACCTTGCCGGCGACCACCTCGGGCACGCGCAGCTCGGCGACGAGACGGCTCCCGTTCTGGTCGACCAGGATCTCCTTGATCTTCCCCGCGCTCAGCGCGCGCGCGAACTCGGAGTAGGCCACCACCGGCGGCGGCGCGGGCCCGGGGCGCGAGAGGCGCCAGCCGACGATGGCCGCGATCGCCAGGCCGAGGAACAGGACGAACGGCCAGAACCGCACGGGGCCGCCGCTGCGCGACAGCAGATCGAGGCGCGCGCGCGTCCGCAGGTTGCGGCGCTCCTTGAAGCCGGTATCCGTTCCGCGCTCGGCGCGCAGGGGCGACGTGGGAAGCATGCAGGAGGGCGAGTGGTACGAAGGCCGGCACCGCGTCGTGGAGCCGACGCGGAGCGGCGATGACGAGCGATGTCGGGTACGGGCGGCGGCTCGCGGTGACCGGAGTCACCCGAGGCGTCCGTGCACGATGCTGACGCCCCGGACGCAGACGTGTAACCACCCGTCGCGCGACGGGATGCCGCCGCGCGGGCCATGCTCCTACGCCCCGCGGCCGCGGGGGTTCCGCACCGCGGGCCCGTTCAGCGCCGCCCGACGCGCCTACGCCGCCGCGTCCCGTCGCTCGGCGGCCGCGCGCTCGATCAGCGTGACCACCTCGTCGATGGTCGAGCCGCCGCGGTCGCGCGCGTACCAGGTGCGCACGTGGCGATAGCGCTCGTCCTTCTCCATCGCGCGGCCGACCTCGTCCATCCACTGCTGCAGCGCCGTCGGGCGCGATCCCCACCAGCCCCGCTCCTCGAACCGCTCGTCGAGCACGATGACGACGGGAATGGCGCGCGCGCCGCTCGGCGCGAGGTGGGCGTCCATCAGGTCTGGGTTCGCATCGCGGCCGAGCACGCGCAGGTCCAGGTTCGGGCTCAGCTCGGCGAGACGCGCGAGGTAGGGGACGGTGTTCACCGCGTCGCCGCACCAGTCCTCCACGAGCACGAGCAGGTGCCAGCGGCCGGGGACGGCGGACGCGCGCGCGACGGCCTGGTCCGGCACGCGGGTCACGCGGTAGGTGTCGCGCCAGAGCGTGGCGAGCTTCTGCGCGCTGGCGAGGAATTCGGCGAAGCGGGGAGCGCTCTCGAAGCGGTCCTGAAGCGACATGCGACGGGGAGGTGCGAGGGGCGCGCCGGAGCGGCGCGCGCATGCCGAACGCTACCCGATCTGCGGCACGGACGGCGACCGGCGCGGGCATGCGTCTGGCAGGCACGGCGGTCCGCGCGTGGTGCCGCCGGTTGCCGGGCCGCGTGCCGTCGTACACTCGATGAACGTCGTTAACCGGCCGCGGGTTCGCGGCCCCACTCCACCGCACGGACCCGCACGGGCCGCGCGCCGCTGCCCCTGTTCCCGCTCGCTCGCGACTGCCCGGAGGCTCCTCGTATGGCCTTGCCCGCTGGAGTGCACGTCCGCCCGTCCGCCGCCCACCCGCCGTCGGACGCTGCGGCGGCGCGGGTGCTGACTCCCGATGCGCTCGCCTTCGTCGCGGAGCTCGAGCGGCGCTTCGGCGATCGCCGGCGGGCGCTGCTCGCCGAGCGTGCGCAGCGGCAGGCGCGGCTGGACGCGGGGGAGCGGCCGGAGTTTCCGGCGGAGACGCGGGCGGTGCGCGAGGGCAGCTGGCAGGTCGCGCCGACGCCGCCCGACCTGCAGCGCCGCCGCGTGGAGATCACCGGCCCGGTCGATCGGAAGATGATGATCAACGCGCTCAACTCGGGCGCGGACTGCTTCATGGCCGACCTCGAGGACGCGACGAGCCCCACCTGGGCGAACGTCGTCGACGGGCAGGCGAACCTGATGGACGCGGTGCGGCGCACGCTCGCGCTGGAGACCGAGGGCAGGGCGTACCACCTGAAGGGGACGATCGCGACCCTGCTGGTGCGGCCGCGCGGCTGGCATCTGGAGGAGGCGCACGTCGAGGTCGACGGCCGCGCGATGTCGGGATCGCTGTTCGACTTCGGCCTCTACTTCTTCCACAACGCGCGCGAGACGCTGGCGCGCGGCACGGGGCCGTACTTCTACCTGCCGAAGCTCGAGTCGCGGCACGAGGCGCGGCTCTGGAATGACGTCTTCACCTTCGCGCAGGAGCGGCTCGGCGTGCCGCACGGCAGCATCCGCGCGACGGTCCTCATCGAGACGGTGCTCGCCGCGTTCGAGATGGAGGAGATCCTCCACGAGCTGCGCGACCACGCGGCCGGGCTGAACGCCGGTCGCTGGGACTACATCTTCTCGATCGTGAAGAAGTTCAGCGGGCGGCCCGACATGCTGCTCCCCGACCGCGCGCAGATCACGATGGCCGTGCCCTTCATGCGGGCGTACACCGAGCGGCTGGTGCAGGTCTGCCATCGCCGCGGCGCGCACGCGATGGGCGGCATGGCGGCGTTCGTCCCCAACCGACGCGACGCGGCGGTCACCGAGGGCGCCGTCGCGCGGGTACGCGAGGACAAGCTGCGCGAGGCGGGCGACGGCTTCGACGGCACGTGGGTCGCGCACCCCGACCTGGTGCCGATCGCGATGGAGGTGTTCGTCGCGCAGCTCGGCGACCGCCCGAACCAGAAGGATCGGCAGCGCGACGACGTGCGCGTCGCCGCCGAGGATCTGCTGCGCCTGGACGTGCCGGGCGGGCGGGCGTCGCGCCGGGGCGTGCGCACGAACGTCGACGTCGCGCTGCAGTATCTCGACGCGTGGCTGCGCGGATCGGGCGCGGTGGCCATCCACAACCTGATGGAGGACGCGGCGACCGCCGAGATCTCGCGCGCGCAGCTCTGGCAGTGGCTCCGTCACGGGGCCGAGCTGGCGGACGGCGGACGCATGACGCGCGCGCTGTACGAGGAGACGCGCGCGACGGAGCTGGTGGCCCTGGAGCGCGCGCGCGGCGACGCGCCGTCGCGCCTGCGCGACGCCGCGCGCCTGCTCGACGCGCTGGTGCTCGGCGAGACCTTCGTCGAGTTCCTGACGATCCCCGCGTATCCGATGCTCGAAGCCGTGGCGGACGATCCGGCCGACGGGCGCTCCGCGTCGGCGCCGCGCTGATGGTCGAGCGGCGACGTCCGTCGCTCAGGGCCGCAGCGTGATGGTGAGATAGCCGCGCCACGTGCGGCGCAGCGGCTCGTCGAGAGAGTAGGCGGCGCCACCGACGACCCGCGCGCCGGGCACCAGCGCGAACGGGATGCCGAGCGTGGCCAACGACGCCTCGGCGCCCACGAGGCGATGCCATCCGCCCGCGCCCGGCGCGCGCGCGGCCCACGCGTACGGGCTCGCGACGATGCTCGGCAGCGTGAGGCGCACCGTCTCGATCGTGCGGCCGCCGATCGTGCCGGTGGGGAGCGCGGGCATGGGGAGGCGCTGCGAGAGCACCGCCGCGTCCACGAGCGGCGACTCGCCGCCGCCGACGGCGAAGCGCTCGAAGGCGGGCGCATCGCGACCGATGCTGCCGCGCAGGTACTCGGCGCGCAGCGCGGCGCCGCCGGCGCGCAGCGACAGCGCCGCGGTGCCGATCGCGCGCACGAATCCGCTGTCGAGCGTGCGGCCGCCGGTCACGTGTCCGCCGACCGACAGGGTGGCGACGCGCGTGCCGCGTCCGCGCGTCACGCCCCCGCGCAGCGTCGTGAACGCGAGCGCGCGCGCGCCCGCGTCCGCCTCGACGCCGTCCGTCGCGAGACGACCGACCGACGCGCCCGCGCGCATCGACAGCGCGGCGTCGCTCAGCGCCGTGATGAGCTGCGTGCCGAGCAGCGCACCGCGATACGACGCGTCGACCGGCGGCGCCGCGTCGGTCGCGTCCTCGACGACGCGCGGGGCCACGCGCTGCGAGGCGCCGAACAGCTGCGCGTCGATCGACGGCCGCAGCCCGCGCCAGACGGCGGCGAGCGATCCGCCGCGCCAGGTCGTCAGGCTCCCCGCGCCGCCCTGCAGCACCCACGTCAGCCGCCCGGCGGGGTCGGACGACGTGAGCGCGCCGACGACGCTCTCGCCGTCGGCGGTCGTCGAGCCGGCCGGCAGCAGCCGATAGCGCCGCGGCCCCGCGCCGTACGCCAGCGGGCCGCGCACCTCGCCCGTCGCGAAGGTGGGCGCCGGCTCGGTCGGTCGCTCCACCACGGCGAGCGCTCCGACGCCGGTGAGGCCCGCCGTGTCGACCGACGCGACCGTCAGCGGCACCGGCGCGAGCGACGCGGGCACGCTGTCCGGCGCGAGGCGGTGGAGGTGGAAGCCGGCGCTGCGCATCGAGAGGAAGAGCAGGGTGCCGCGCCGTCCCTCGGGCACCGGCGCGACCGCCGCGCCCGTGACGCGGGTGATCGTGCGCGCCGCGTTCGTCGCCAGGTCGATCAGCTCGAGGTTCGGCGCGCCGCCGCGCTCCGAGACGACCGCCAGCCGATTGCCGTCGGGCAGGAAGTCTGCGTCGTAGCGGTCCGCGTCGTCGGGGCCGACCGGCTGCGCGGCGCCACCCGCGGCGGACGCCACGACCGGACGCCAGCGGCCGTCGCGGTGCGCCACGGCGACGAAGCGTGTCCCGTCCGGCGACCAGCGCGGCCGCTGGTAGACGACTTCCAGATCGCCGGCGAGGACGGTGCTCACCGCGCCGGTCGCGAGGTCGACGCGCACGACGTCGCACGTCCCGCGGGCGCAGCGCGTACCGAGCGCCGAGCGGCCGTCCGGGGACGGATCGGCGTCGCGGACGGCGGCGCCGCGCGTGACGCGCCGCAGCTCGCCGGTGCGCCAGCGCCAGATCCAGAGATCGGGGCGCAGCACGCCGTCGGGGCGCGGCTCGTCGCGCACGAGCAGCAGCCGCGCGCCGTCGGGCAGGAAGCGCGGCGCATCGAACGCGCGGCCGTTCACCGCGGGAAGCGTCGCCGCCGTCGGCAGCGGGCGCGGGAGGTACTCGACCGCGGGGACGTCCTCGGGATCGAGCGCCCGCGCGCGCGCACGGCGCCGATCCGCCTCGCGAGCGCGGGCGCGGGCGGTGTCGCGCGTCGCCGTGTCGGTGCGCAGCACGACGATCCGCCGCGGGCCGCTCGTGGGGCGCACGGCGAGGGCGATCATCGCGCCGTCGCGCGAGACGGCGGGATCGCCGGTCAGCCCACCGAACCGCTGCACGAGACGCCCCTCGACCACCCCCGCCTCGCGCAGGCGCCGCTCGGCGGCCACGGCCTCGGACGTCACCTCGGCCGTCCAGCGGGCGTACAGCTCGGCCGGCGCGCCGGGGAAGACCCCGGCGAACGCGGCGTCGAACCCGCGCGGCGTGCGCGCCGTCAGCCGCCGCCAGAGATGCGGCAGCACCGAGTCGCCGCGCGCGCCGGCGTACCGGTCGACGAGCCACTCGAAGTAGGCGGAGCCCGCGAGGTAGGCGAAGCTGCCGCCGTACGGCCCGCCCGTGCCGTTCACCTGCGCGTACGACGGCAGCCGTCCCTCGATCGCCCACTGCCGCAGGACGGCCGGGCGCCAGACGCCGTGCGGCCGCCCGCTCCCGGTGAGCCGCCCCTCGACGTACGTCGCGTACCCCTCGGTGACCCAGCGCGGGGCGCGCGTCGCGACCGGGCCGAGGTCGACGGGGCTCAGCGCGTCGAGCAGACGGCGGCGCGGGTTGCGCGACGGGCGCGTGAGGTGCGCCAGGTGCGCGTACTCGTGCACCAGCAGCAGCTCGCCCCAGTCGCGGTGCTCGCCGATGACGCTCCGCGGATCGGGGGGCACGGGCCAGAGGAAGAGCGCCGGCGCGCGCAGGAACGGGTAGGCGCTCCCGTTGGCGTCGTTACTGGGATCCTCGACGAGCACGTGGACGCGCTCCGCCGGCGCGAAGCCGACGAGGCGCGCGACCGCGCTCCGTACCGCCTCCATGCGCTCCGCCTGTCGGCGCGTCCAGGGCGCGAGTTCCGCCGGCGCGTGGAAGCTGAAGTGCGCCGTCTCGACCGTCTGCCAGGGCAGGTGGGGGCGGAGCGGGACGTCGAGCTGCGCGGCCGCCGGCGCGGGGCGGAGGAGCGCAGCCGCGAGAGCGGCGCCGAGTGCGGCGAGGATGCCGAGTCGCACGGGTGGGGCGGACGGGGATCGAGGATGCGCCCGCGCGGAGCACGGCGCCCGAAACGAACGAGCTCCCCCCGTCCTGGGGACGGGGGGAGCCGATGCGTCTGCGTCTCGCGTGCCCGCGGCGGTGCGGGCGGCTGCGTCAGCCGGTCGTCAGCGCGCGGGCAGGGCGCCGCGGCGCTTGGCGGCGACGCGATCCTGCAGCCACGTGAGCGGGATCAGGAACAGCGGGGTCAGAAAGAGTCCCAGCAGCGTGTTGATCCAGACGAGCGCCATGTAGTACGCCGTCATGCCGAACGCCGCCCAGAGGGTGCCGAGAACGTTGCTGGATTCCAAGACGATCACCGCGGTTCAGGTGGAGGCCGGAATTGTAGTGGAGGCCGGCGTGGGACGGTAGCGCGCGGTAGCTTGGAGGACATGCCCACGATCTCCCCGGACGCGCGCGATGCCGCCCGGCGCACGGTCCGCGCCGTTCGGGCGCGCGTCCGCGCGGCGCTCGCCGACGCGGCGGCGGGATCGGTGGTGCTCGCGGTGTCGGGCGGGCGCGACTCGATGGTGCTGCTGGACGCCGCGTGCGCGGTCGCGCGCGACCGGCTGGCGGGCGTCGCGGCCTTCGACCACGGGACGGGGGCGCACGCGCGCGCGGCGGTGCGGCGGGTGCGGCGCGCAGCCGCGCGCCGCGGGCTCCGGGTGGTGATCGGGCGCGCCGCGCTGCCCGACGCCGGCGAGGCGGCGTGGCGCGAGGCGCGCTGGCGCTTCCTGCGCCGCGCCGCGCGGCGACTGAGCGCGACCGTCGTCGCGACCGCGCATACGCGCGACGACCAGATCGAGACGGTGGCCATGCGGGTGCTGCGCGGCGCCGGGCCGCGCGGGCTGGCCGGGCTCCTGGCGCGGCGACCGGGCGTGGTGCGCCCGCTCCTGGACGTCGGGAGCGCCGCCGTCGCCGACTACGCGCGCGCGCGGGCGATCCGCTGGGTCGAGGACCCGGGCAACGCCTCGCCGCGCCACCTGCGCAACCGCGTCCGGCGCGAGCTGCTGCCGGCCCTCGAGGCGGCGCGGCCGGGCACCCGGCGGTGGCTGCTCGCGCTCGGCCGCGAGGCGGCCGCGTGGCGCGCCGAGGCCGAGGCGCTCGCGGCGGCCGTCCCCGTCACGCTGGGCGCCGGGGGGGCGCTCCACGTTGCCCTGCCCGGAGTCGCCGGGTATGATGCCGAAGGACTCGCCGTCGTCTGGCCCGCGCTCGCGGCCCGCGCCGGCGTGCGGCTCGACCGGCGGGGAACCGCCCGGCTCGTGGCGTTTACAATTCGGGTGGCCGCGGAGGCCACCGCCGTCGGTGCCGGGATCCCGCTCGCGGGGGGCATCGAGGTGGTGGTTCGCCGCGGCCGGCGCGTTCCGGGCGGCCGCTTCGCGGAGACGGAGCTCGTGCTGCGGCGATCGGCCGCGGTCGGGCGCTCGGATCCGCCGGTGCCCGAGCCGGTGCGGCTCGCCGACGGCGCTCAGCTGGGCGGCTGGCGGTTCCGCGCCGGACAGGGAGCGGCGGACGCGCTGTGGAGTGCGCGCCTGCCGGCCGACCGTCCGCTGCTGGTGCGGGCCTGGCGACCGGGAGACCGCATCCGGGCGGCGGGCGGTGGTCGGGTGAGGGGGGCGGCACGTCGTGTGAAACGGTTCCTCGCCGAGGCACGGATCCCCGGATCCGAGCGGCCGCGCTGGCCGGTGGTCGTCGCCCTGGGCGGCGGCGCCGGGGCGGCGGGGGAGGAGATCCTGTGGATTCCTGGGGTGTGCCGCAGCGACGCGGCGACGGACCGGCCCGAGATGCCGGGTCAGCACTTCATCTGTGAGCCAATCGATCGACGTCCGCGGCGCGACCGCCGCGGCTGACCCGCGCCTCGCCGGCCGCGCGCTCAAGCGCGTGGCCTTCTCCGAGGCCGAGATCGCCGCGCGCGTCGCGGAGCTGGGACGCGACATCAGCGCCTACTATCCCGACGGCGACCTGCTCGTGCTCGGCCTGCTCAAGGGCAGCTTCATCTTCCTGAGCGACCTGGTTCGGCAGATCGCCCGTCCGCTCCACGTCGATTTCCTCGTCGCCTCCAGCTACGGCGACGCGACCGTCTCCAGCGGAATCGTGCGCCTGCTCTACGATCCGGAAACGGAGCTGGAGGGCAAGCACATTCTTCTGGTGGAGGACATCGTCGATTCCGGTCGCACCCTCCAGAAGCTGATGGAGCTCCTCCGGGAGCGCCGCCCCAAGTCGCTGGAGATCTGCGCCCTGCTCCACAAGCACATCGCCACCCATCTGGAGCATCCCGTCCGCTTCGTCGGCTTCGACGCGCCCGAAGAGTTCCTCGTGGGGTATGGACTGGATCACGCCGAAGACTTCCGGCACGTCCCGTACGTCGCGAGCCTGCAGTAACCTGCAGCGACACCCGCTGTAACGCGCTCACGCGCCGACACAGGTAGAGAGAGGTTCATGCCTCCGACCATGCCCAATCCTCCCAAGAAGCCGGCGAACTGGAGCCGAGTCTCCAAGACGCTCGCCTTCTGGGTCATCGTCATCCTCATCCCCGTCGCCTTCCTGCAGCTGACGAACGGGGGGCGGAGCGACGCCGTCGAGATCGAGTACACGACCTACCGCCAGCAGGTCGACCGCGGGAACGTCACGGCCGTGACGTTCCAGGGCGACCGCTTCCTGGTGGGCGAGTTCAACGCCCCCGTCAACGCCGGCGGGCGCAGCCCGCGCGCGGCCAAGCGCTTCTCGGTGAAGCTGCCGCCCGAGGTGGCCGACGAGGAGGTGACGCGCCTCTCCGAGCGCGGCGTGCGCATCGCCGCCGAGGAGCCGCGCACCTCGCTCTCGGGCGTGCTCGTGACCTTCCTGCCGTACCTGCTGCTGATCGGCTTCTGGATCTTCCTCTTCCGGCAGATGCAGGCCGGCGGGGCGAAGGCGTTCTCCTTCGGCAAGTCGAAGGCGAAGCTGCTCACCGGCGACACGCCCAAGGTGACGTTCGCCGACGTGGCGGGCGCCGACGAGGCGAAGGTCGAGCTGCAGGAGATCATCGAGTTCCTCAAGGACCCGCAGAAGTTCACGAAGCTGGGCGGCCGCCTGCCGAAGGGCGCGCTCCTCGTGGGCCCGCCGGGCACCGGCAAGACGCTGCTCGCCAAGGCCGTCGCCGGCGAGGCGGGGCGCCCGTTCTTCTCGATGTCGGGCTCCGACTTCGTCGAGATGTTCGTGGGCGTCGGCGCCAGCCGCGTGCGCGACCTGTTCGAGCAGGGCAAGGCGCACGCGCCCTGCATCATCTTCATCGACGAGATCGACGCCGTCGGCCGCCACCGCGGCGCGGGCCTCGGCGGCGGGCACGACGAGCGCGAGCAGACGCTCAACCAGCTGCTCGTCGAGATGGACGGCTTCGAGTCGAACGACGGCGTGATCCTCATCGCCGCCACGAACCGGCCGGACGTGCTCGATCCGGCGCTGCTGCGCCCGGGCCGCTTCGATCGCCAGATCGTCGTCGACGCGCCGGACCTGCGCGGCCGCGAGGGCATCCTGCGCGTGCACCTGCGCAACAAGCCGATCGCCGACGACGTCACCGTCACGACGCTCGCCCGCGGCACCCCGGGGATGAGCGGCGCCGACCTGGCGAACCTCGTCAACGAGGGCGCGCTGCTCGCCGCGCGGCGCAACCACGACAAGATCTACATGGCCGACTTCGAGGAGGCCAAGGATCGCGTCATGCTCGGCGCCGAGCGCAAGTCGATGGTCATGAAGGACGAGGAGCGCCGCCTGACGGCGTTCCACGAGGCCGGTCACGCGGTCTGCGCGATGATCGTCAAGGGCAACGACCCGCTGCACAAGGTCACCATCGTGCCGCGCGGCCGCGCGCTGGGCGTCGCCTTCACGCTCCCCGAGGACGACCGCGTCTCCGTCACGCGCGAGCAGATCGAGGCGCGGCTGGTGATGGCGTACGGCGGCCGCGTGGCCGAGGAGCTGGTGTTCGGGCGCGACCGGGTCACCACCGGCGCGGCCAGCGACATCCAGCAGGCCACCGGCATCGCGCGGCGCTACGTCTCGCAGTGGGGCCTCTCGGACCGGATCGGCCCGATCCTCGTCGGCGACCAGGAGCACGAGGTCTTCCTCGGCCGCGAGCTGGGGAGCCGCCGCGAGGTCTCCGAGCAGACCGCGCAGCTGGTCGACAGCGAGGTGAAGCGCGTGATCGACGGCGCGTACCAGCGCGCGACGCAGGTGCTCACCGAGCACCGCGAGCTGCTGAACGCGGTGGCGGCCTCGCTGCTGGAGCGCGAGACGCTGTCGCGCGAGGACATCGAGATGCTGAAGCGCGGCGAGACGCTGCCGCCGCGTCAGCCGATCGGGGGCGCCGCCCCGCTGACGCCGACGCCGGCGCCCGTGGTGCAGCCCAAGCCGGTGGCGCCGCCGCTCCTCGGCGGCCCGGAGATCGCGCCGGCCTGAGGAACCGCTCCATCGCTCCCCGTCGCTCAGCGCTCGGCGCTCGGCGCTCACTTCGTCCCGCCGGGACGGTGAGCGCCGAGCGCCGAGCGCTGAGCGCGTAGGGAGGGCTGGTCGTCGATGCACTGGCTCCTCCGCGACCGACGCGTCCTCCTCCAGCGCCCGTTCGTCCTCGGGATCGTCAACGTCACGCCCGACAGCTTCAGCGACGGGGGGCTCTACTTCGGCCCGATGGCCGCCGCCGATCACGCCGAGCGGCTGCTGGACGAGGGGGCGGACGGCGTCGACATCGGCGGCGAGTCGACACGACCGCGCAACCCGGGCGCGGTGCCCGAGTCGGAGGAGCTCGCGCGCGTCGTCCCCGTCGTGCGCGCGCTGCGCGAGCGGCGGCCGGACGCGATCGTCACGGTCGACACCGTGAAGGGGCGCGTGGCGCAGGCCGCGCTGGCCGAGGGCGCGGACGCCATCAACGACGTCTCCGGGCTGCGGCTCGATGCGTCGGTGGGCGCCGCGTGCGCCGCGGTGCGGGCGGGGCTCATCCTCATGCACTCGCGGGGCACCGTCGCCGACATGGCGACCTTCACGCACGCCACCTACGGCCCGGACGTCGTCGGCGAGGTGGTCGACGAGCTGGAGACCGCGCTCGCGCGCGCGACCGACGCCGGCGTGCCCGCCGAATGCGTCGTGCTCGATCCGGGCATCGGCTTCGCGAAGCGCAGCGAGCACTCGCTCGCCGTGCTGCGCGAGCTGTCGCGGCTCACCGATCTCGGGCGCCCGCTGCTCGTGGGCGCGTCGCGCAAGCGCTTCGTCGGGGAGCTGAGCGAGGTCGAGGAGCCGGCGGCTCGCGTGCACGGCTCCGTGGGCGCGCACGTCGCCGCGCTGGCCGGCGGCGCGCGCCTCTTCCGCGTGCACGACGTGCGCGCGCATCGCGAGGCGCTCGACGTGGCGTGGGCGGTGCTGCGGGGCTAGCTTCGCCGGCATGGTGCTTCCCCTGGCGTGGCAGACGACGAGCGTGGGATGGCGCGACCTCTTCGAGGTCGCGCTCGTCGCGTTCGTCCTCTACCACGCGCTGCGCCGGCTGCGGGGCGCGCGGGCGATCTCGCTCGGCGCGGGGATCGCGGCGCTCACCGCGGCGTACGCGGCGGCGATGGCGCTCGAGCTGTCGCTGGTGGCGTGGACGCTCGCGCTGCTGCTCAAGTGGGGGATCGTGCTCGTGCTGGTGATCTTCCAGCCCGAGCTCCGCACCGCGCTCGCGCACCTCGGCCAGCCCAAGTCGGCGCTCGCGATGCGGTCGCTCGAGGAGGGCGAGGTCGTCGAGGCCGTGACGGACGCGGTCGAGCGCCTCAGCCGGTCGAGCACCGGCGCGATCATCGCCATCGAGCGCGACGTCCCGCTCAACGACTATGTGGAGTCGGGGCGCGAGCTGCACGCGAAGGTCTCCGGCGACCTGCTGGCGACGATCTTCACGCCGTACACGCCGCTGCACGACGGGGCGGTCGTGGTGCGCGGGGACTCCATCGTCGGCGCGGGGTGCATCCTCCCGCTGTCGCAGACCCGCGTCGAGGACCGCTCGCTCGGCACGCGCCACCGCGCGGCGCTCGGCCTGAGCGAGGAGACCGACGCGCTGCTCGTGGTGGTGAGCGAGGAGAGCGGCGCGATCTCGTTCGCGTCGCGCGGCACGATGCGCCGCGACCTCACGCCGGTGCAGCTGCGCGAGCTGCTGCTGGGGCGCACGCCGCGCGCGACCCTCGATCACGCGGTCGTCGGCGCCTGAGCGGCGGGCCGCAGGCGGTCACACCGGCGTCGGCTCGCGGAGCGCGAGCGGCGCGCCGTCGGGCGCGGCGGCGAGCATCGCGCGCAGCTCGCGCACGTCGGGCGCGAGGTCGTCGACGTCCGCGAGGCCGGCGCGCACCCGCGCGAGCTGGATGCGCACGTTCTCGGATGCGGCGATGACGTTGGCCCGGCGGCCGCGCGCCTCGTCGAGCGACGTGCGCAGCTCCGCCACCAGCGAGACGCGGCGCGACACCAGCTCGGCGCGCGTGGTGGGGCCGCCGGGCAGGGGATCGCGCGCGTCGCCCGCGCCGCTCTCCGCCAGGACGCGCGCGATCTGTGTCTCGCGGTCGGCGAGCGCGCGCGCGAGCTCCCCCGCGTCGCGCAGCAGTCGCGGAAGCTCCGGGTGGCGCGCCACGGCGACGTCCGGGAGCGACACGGCGTCGGTGACGGCGAGCGCCGGCCGCGCCTCGACCGGTCGGTCGAGTCCCCACCCGGCGAGCTGGAAGAAGTGGAGCGTGAACCGGCCGCGCCAGATCCGCCCGGCGAGCGCGCCCGAGCGGCGCTCCGCGCGCTCGGACGAGTTCACGCCGACGATGAACGCGGCCATCGCGAGGAGCATGGGCAGCGAGGCCACCCAGCGCGCGATCGTGCGCTCCGTGCCCGGCGTGCGGAAGGTGGAGTTGGCCAGCGCGAGGCTCGCCAGCCAGACGACGACGAGCACCGCGCCCCACGCGAGCGCGACGTTCCGCGTGCGACGCAGGCGCGCCCCGTTCTCGCCGCGGTAGAGCGCCGCCACCTCGTCGGAGCGCGCGTCCTGCTCCAGGACGAACGCGCGGATCACGTCCCCGGCGCCGAAGCCCTCGATCATGAGGTGGCGCGCGCGTCGCAGCAGGTCGGCGCCGACGGCGATCACGGCGGCGACGAGGCCGAGCGCGGCACCCGCTCCGCGCCCCTTCGCGTCGAGGCCGACGAGCATCAGCGGCAGCATCGTCGTCAGCACCATCGTGCTCTGCTCGGCCATGCGCACGAAGTTGCGCACGTGCGGCGCGACCGTCGGCGGCGTCCCGCCCGCCTCGTCGAGCGCCGCGGCGAGCGCCTCCGCCGACGGGAAGCGGTCGTCCGGGCGCTTCGCGAGGCAGCGGTCGACGACCGCGGCGAGGCGCGGCGGCACCTCGGCGCTCTGCGACGCGACCGGCGGCGCGTCCTGCATCACCTGCATCGCGAGCAGCGCCGGCACCGACTTGGCCACGAACGGCGGCCGCCCGGTGAGCGCCACGAAGCCGACCGCGCCGAGCGCGTACAGGTCGCTGCGCCCGTCGAGCGGCTCGCCCGCGGCCTGCTCGGGGCTCATGTACTGCGCGGTCCCCATGACGTGCCCGTCGAGCGTCAGCGACGAGGGCGCGTCCGCCACGCGCGCGATGCCGAAGTCCGTGACCAGCGCGCGGCCGCTCGCGCGGTCGAGCAGGATGTTGTCGGGCTTCACGTCGCGGTGGATCACGCCGCGCCCGTGCGCGTAGGCGAGCGCCCAGGCCACGTCGCGCAGCACGCGCGTGGCCTCCGACGCCGGCAGCGGACCGCCGCGCGCGACGCGCCGCGCCAGCGTCTCGCCGTCGACGAACCCCATCACGAAGAAGACGACGTCGCCGTGCTCCTCGACCGCGTGGATCGGGACGACGTTCGGGTGCGACAGCCCGGCCGCCGTGCGCGCCTCGCGGAGGAAGCGCTCGCGCAGGTGCGGCTGCCGCGCGAGCACGGACGGCAGCAGCTTGATGGCCACCGGCCGATCGAGCGCGAGGTCGCGCGCGAGGACGACGATGCCCATCCCACCGCGTCCGAGCTCGCGCTCGATCGCGAAGCGCCCGCGCACGGCGTGCTCGAGGGCCTGCAGCTCGGGGTCGGACGCGGGCGGGACGGTTGGCGGCATGCGCGGAGGGTGCGAGTGTTCACGGCCATGCGCAACCGCCTCACGAGAACCGCCGCCGCCGACCTCGCGCCCGCTCCGCCCGATCGGCGGAGCGGCGTGGCGCGTCGGGCCGCCGCGATCTCGGGAGGCGCGCTGCTCCTGCTCTACGTCGCGACGCTCGCACCCGGTGTCACCTTCTGGGACGCGGGGGAGTTCGCTGCCGCCTTCGCGACGTTCGGCATCCCGCATCCGCCGGGCACGCCGCTGTTCGTCGCGCTCGGGCGCGCGTGGACCTGGTCGCTCGGCCTCCTCGGGGTCGACGTCGCGGTCGCCGCGAACCTGCTCTCGGCGGCGTGCACCGCGAGCGCGGGCGGCGTGGCGGCGTGGCTCCTCGCGCGGTGGACCGGTCGGCCGCTCGCCGCCTGCGCCGCCGCGCTCTGCGCCGGGGCGACGAGCAGCGTCTGGCTCAGCGCCACCGAGACGGAGGTCTACGCGGCCGCGCTGCTGCTCTCGTGGCTGGCCCTGGCGGCCGCCGAGGGCGCCGCCGCGAGCGCCCCACGAGCGCGCGCGACGGTCTATGCGCTCGCCCTCGCGGTCCCGCTGCATCTGAGCGCGCTCGCCGTCACGCCGGCTGCGGCGCTCCTCGGCTCGACGACGCCCGATGGCGAGCGACGGCGGCGCCGCGGCGGCGCGCTGCTGCTCGCGGGGATCGCGGCCGCGGGCGTCGGCAGCGGGCGCTGGGCGCTCGGCGCCGCCGGCGCGATCGCGGCGGCCGGACTGGCCGCGTGGGATCGCTCGGATGGCCCGCGGCGCGCACGCGCCGCCGACGCGTTCGCGCTGCTCGCGGTGGCAGGGATCGCCGCGTCCGCGGTCGTGGTGCTGCTCCTCCGCGCGCAGCACGATCCCGCGCTCGACCAGGGGCACCCGGCGACGCTCGCGGCGCTCGGCGACGTGCTGGCGCGCCGGCAGTACGCGGTCGCGCCGCTCTGGCCGCGGCAGGCGCCGTGGTGGCTGCAGCTCGGCAACCTGGGCGTGTGGGCCGACTGGCAGTTCGCGATCGGGGTCGACGGCGCGATCGGGCCGAGCGCGCGGCGCACGCCGGTCACGCTGCTCTTCGTCGCGCTCGGGTACGTGGGCGCGCGCTGGCACCACCGCCACGATCCGCGCGGGTGGCGCGTGCTCGCGGTGCTGCTGCTGGCCGCGAGCCTGGGGGTCGCCGCGTATCTCAACCTCAAGGCGGGGCCGACGTACGGCTGGGGGATCCTGCCCCCCGGCGCGCTCCGCGAGGCGCGCGAGCGCGACTACTTCTTCGCGCTGGCCTTCTTCACCTGGGGGCTGTGGGCGGGGCTCGGCGCGTGGGCGCTCGGCGACGCGGCCGCCGCCCGCCTTGGTCGCGCCTGGCCGCGGGGCGCCGGCGTGGCGCTGGCGCTGCTGCCGATCGCGCTCAACTGGCGCGCGGCCGATCGTCGCCGGCAGCCGGACGCCGGGCTCGCGGACGCGTACGCCGACGCGCTGCTCGCGAGCGCCCCGGCGCGCGCGGTCCTGCTGCTCAACGCCGACAACGACAGCTACCCCGTCTGGTTCGCGCAGCTCGCCCGCGCCCGACGGCCGGACGTGACGACGGTGACGGTGTCGCTGCTCGGCGCTCCCTGGTACCGGGAGGAGCTCGCGCGCCGGCACGGCCTGCTCGCGTCGCCGCACGTGGCGCGGTGGCTCGGGACCGGGGCGACGGTCGCCGCGATCGGCGAGCGCGCGCGCGCCGCGGGACGGCCGATGGCCGCCTCGCTCTCGGTGGCGCCGGCGCTCCGCGGCCGGGGCCCGTGGGCGCTGCACGGCGCGGTCGTCGCGGACGTGGACGCGCAGGATGCGCCGGCGACCGCCGCGCCCATGCTCGCCCGGGCGGCCGCCGTCGCCGCCATCGATACGGCGGCGACGCGCGCGGCGGCGCGGCGCGCCGTGCCCTGGCTGTCGACCCGCGCCCGCGACGACGGCGACCGCGTGCCGCTCTGGGCGCAGCGCCAGCTCGCGTGTGCGTCGCTCGCCCTCGCGGAGCTCGGCGCGGCGGCGCCGGCGCCGCCCGCGGACACGCGGGTTGAGACGGCGTGTCGGGCCTGGTAGACTTGCGCGCCATGGCCTACCCGGAGCTCGGCGAGCGTCTGGCCGCGGTGCGCGCGGCGATCGAGGGCGCGATCGCGCGCGGCGGACATCAGCAGCGCGTCGCCGTCGTGGCGGTGACCAAGACGCACGGGCCCGAGGCCGTGCGCGCCGCCTGGGCGGCCGGGCTGCACGACGTCGGCGAGAACCGCGTGCAGGAGGCGCAGCAGAAGATGGCCGACGTCGACGTGCCGGTGCGCTGGCATCTGATCGGCCATCTGCAGCGCAACAAGGCGCGGCAGCTCGACGGGTTCGCGCTCGTGCACTCGATGGACAGCGCGCGCCTCGCCGACGCGCTGCACCAGGAGGGCGTGCGACGGCAGCGCCCGATCGACGTGCTGCTGCAGGTCAACGCGAGCGGCGAGACGTCGAAGGGCGGCTACGCGCCGTCCGAGGTCCGCCCGGAAGCCGAGCGGCTGACGACGCTGCCCGGCGTCGTCGTGCGCGGCGTGATGACGATGGCGCCGCTGGATGCGGACGAGCGCGTGCTGCGCGCGACCTTCGCCGGCGCGCGCGAGGCGCGGACGGCGCTCGTGGAGGCCGGCCATCCGGCGGTCGAGCTGTCGATGGGGATGTCGAACGACTACGTCGTGGCCGTCGAGGAGGGCGCCACGATGGTGCGCCTGGGCACCCTGCTGTTCGGCGACCGCGGCTGACGCCGGGGCGGGGGCCCCAGTTATCTTCGTCGGTCCCCCGTTCCCGCCGCGTCCGCCCCGATGACCGACGACACCTTCCGCCTGACGCCCCTCGACGTCCGCCGCTACGATTTCGGCGCCGCGCTGCGCGGCTACGACAAGGCGCGCGTCGAGCAGTTCCGCGAGCAGGTGGCCGCGGAGCTCGAGCGGCTCGCGCGCGCCGTCCAGGAGCTGGACCAGAAGGCCCGCAACTTCCACGAGCAGCTGCGCGCCTTCCGCGACCGCGACCGGGCGCTGAACGAGGCGCTCATCTCGGCGCAGCAGCTCCGCAGCGAGACGAAGGAGACCGCCGAGCGCGAGGCGGAGCTGATCCGCCGCGAGGCGCGCGCCGAGGCGGAGGACATCCGGCGCGCCGCGCAGGAGGGCGCGCGGCGCCACGTGGAGCAGCTCCGCGGCGAGCAGCGGCGCATCGAGGAGGAGATCGCCGGGCTGGACCGCGTGCACCGCACGTACATCGCGCAGCTCCGCCTGCTCGCGGAGCGGCAGCTCGCCGAGCTGTCCGCCGCCGAGGAGCGCACGCTGCCGCCGCCCACGGCGCGCCGCCCGGCGCTCGAGGCGGGGCGCGGCGACGTGCACCCGCTCGACGCGAGCGCGCTCGAGGCGGTCGCCGCGGAGCTGGAGTCCGCATTCGGGCTCGCCACCGCGCCCGGCGCGCACGACCCGTTCGCCATGGAGACCGCCGACGTCTCGCCGGCGGAGGGGCGCGACGCCGGCGACCACGAGGACGCCGCGCGCGAGTCGGGGCAGGGATGACGACGGCGGTTCGATCGACCGCGCCGACGGACGGCGTGCGCGATCCGCTGTCGGCCGCACGGGCACGGCTGGCGGCGGCGATCGACGCCGTGCGCGCGCGGTGGCCGCAGGTGCCGGAGGCGGCGGTGATCCTCGGCACGGGCCTGGGCGGGCTCGCCGAGCGGATGGCCGTCGACGTGGCCGTCCCGTACGACGCGATCCCGGGCATGCCGCTGTCGACCGTGGAGTCGCATGCGGGCCGCCTGCTGTGCGGCACGCTCGCCGGCCGGCGCGTCGTCGCGATGCAGGGGCGCTTCCACCGCTACGAGGGCTACGCGCTCGCCGACGTCACCTTCCCGGTGCGCCTGCTGCACGCGCTCGGCGCGCGCACGCTGATCGTGTCGAACGCGTGCGGCGGGATGCAGCCGCTGTGGGCGCCGGGCGACCTGATGCTGCTCGCGGACCACATCAACCTGCTCGGCGACAGCCCGCTGATCGGCGCGAACGACGACGCGCAGGGCGCGCGCTTCCCGGACATGTCGGCGCCGTACGACCCGGCGTTGCGGGCGATCGCGCGCGACGTCGCGACCGCGCGCGGCATAGTGCTGCGCGAGGGCACGTACGTCGCCGTCCCGGGCCCCAACCTCGAGACGCGCGCGGAGTACCGGATGCTGCGCGCGCTCGGCGGGGACGTCGTCGGCATGTCGACGGTTCCCGAGGTCACCGTGGCGCGACACGCCGGGATGCGCGTGCTGGGCCTCTCGATCATCACCGACCAGTGCCTCCCCGACGCGCTCGAGCCGGCGACGGTGGAGCAGATCATCGCCGTGGCGCGCGGGGCGGAGCCCGCCCTCGCCGACGTGGTGTGCGGGGTGCTGGAGCGACTGGACGGACAGCAATGAGCGGCACGAGCAGCAGCATGAGCGACGCGACCAACACCGGCACGCCCTTCCCCGCGCTCCCCACCGAGGGAACGCCGCACGACCAGGAGCAGGCGCAGCTCGCGCAGTGGCGCGACGAGCGCCTCTTCGAGCGCGTGCAGGAGGCGCGCGCGGGCGGCACCCCGTTCGTCTTCTTCGAGGGGCCGCCGACCGCGAACGGGCGCCCGGGGATCCACCACGTCTTCGCCCGCACGATCAAGGACCTCTTCTGCCGCCACCGCGCGATGCAGGGGTACTTCGTGCCGCGCAAGGCGGGCTGGGACACGCACGGCCTCCCGGTCGAGATCGAGGTCGAGAAGCAGCTCGGCATCAGCGGCAAGCAGGACATCGAGCGCGTCGGCGTCGCGGAGTTCAACCGGCTCTGCCGCGAGAGCGTGTTCAAGTACCGCGGCGAGTGGGAACAGCTGTCGGAGCGCATGGCGTACTGGCTGGACTACGACCGCCCGTACGTCACGTACCACCACGACTACGTCGAGAGCGTCTGGTGGGCGCTCAAGACGCTGTTCGACAAGGGGCTGCTGTACCGCGGGCACAAGATCCTGCCGTACTGCTCGCGCTGCGGCACGGCGCTGTCGTCGCACGAGGTCGCGCAGGGATACAAGGACGTCGAGGATCCGAGCGTGTACGTCGCGCTCGACCTGGTGCACGAGGGCACGCACCGTCGCCGCATCATCGTGTGGACGACGACGCCGTGGACGCTCGTGTCGAACACGGCGCTCGCGGTGAATCCCGAGCTCGCGTACGTCGAGCTGCGCAAGAAGTCGGGCGCGGAGTGGACGATCGTGCTCGCGGAGGCGCGCGCCGCCGGCGTGCTCGGTCCGGACTGGGCCGACCGCTGGGACGTCGTCGCGACGATGGCCGGGAGCGAGCTCGCGGGCATGCGCTATCGCCGTCCGCTCGACTGGGTCGCGTACCCGACCGAGGGCGCGCGCGAGATCATCGTCGCCGAGTCGTTCGTGTCGGCCGACGACGGCTCGGGCGTCGTGCACATGGCGCCCGCGTTCGGCGCGGACGACTACGCGGCCGGGCAGCGCCACGGGCTCGCCTTCCTGCAGCCGGTGAACGGGCGCGGCGAGTTCGACGCGACCATCCCCGTCGTCGGCGGCACCTTCGTGAAGAAAGCGGACGCCGCGATCATCGAGGAGCTCAGGCGGCGCGACGTGCTGTGGAAGGCGCAGCAGGCGCTGCACAGCTATCCGCACTGCTGGCGCTGCGGGACGCCGCTGCTGTACTACGCGCGCGACTCGTGGTTCGTGCGCACGACGGCGTTCCGCGACCGCATGATCGCGCGCAACGACGCGGTGAACTGGAATCCGCCCGAGGTCGGGAGCGGTCGGTTCGGCAGCTGGCTCGAGAACAACATCGACTGGGCGGTGTCACGCGACCGGTACTGGGGCACGCCGCTGCCGGTCTGGGTCAACGACGCCGATCCCGCCGAGATCGAGGTCGTCGGCTCGTACGCGGAGCTCTCGGCGAAGGTCGGGCGCGCGCTGCCCGAGGACTTCGATCCGCACAAGCCGCACGTCGACCAGTACACCTGGCCGGCGCCGAGCGGCACGGGCACGATGCGGCGCGTGCCGTCGGTGATCGACACCTGGTTCGACTCGGGATCGATGCCGTTCGCGCAGTGGCACTACCCGTTCGAGAACCAGGACGTCGTGGCGGCGCAGTACCCGGCCGACTTCATCGCCGAGGGCGTGGACCAGACGCGCGGCTGGTTCTACTCGCTGATCGCGATCGCGACGGGGCTGGGCGACGCGCTGCCGAACAACGGCGGCGATCAGCGGTCAGCGATCAGCGATAGGCCGTCGGACACGCTGAGCGCTGATCGCTCGTCGCTGAGCGCTGCGCCGTACAAGGCCGTCGTCGTGAACGACCTCGTGCTCGACGCCGAGGGGCAGAAGATGTCGAAGAGCCGCGGCAACGTCGTCTCGCCGTGGGAGGTCATGGAGCGCCACGGCGCCGACGCGGCGCGCCTCTTCCTCGTGTCGTCGAGCCAGGTGTGGGTGCCGCGCCGCTTCGACGAGGCGGCGATCCGCCAGACGGCCGGCAACTTTCTGGTCACGCTGAAGAACGTGTACCGGTTCTTCGCGCTGTACGCGAACTTCGGCTGGACGCCGAGCGACGCTGACCCGGCGCCGGCCGCGCGACCGCTGCTCGACCGCTGGGTGCTGTCGCGGCTCGCGACCGTCGAGCGCGAGGCCGACGAGCTGCTCTCGCGCTACGACGCGACGAACGCCGCCCGGCGCGTGATGGAGTTCTTCGACGACGACGTCTCGAAGTGGTACGTGCGGCTGTCGCGCGCGCGCTTCTGGTTCCCGGGGGACACGCCCACCGAGGACGCGCGGGCGGCGTTCGCGACGCTCCGCGAGGTCCTGCTGGTGACCGCGCGGCTGCTCGCCCCGTTCGCGCCCTTCGTCACGGACTGGCTGCACCGTGCGCTCTCGGGCGAGAGCGTCCACCTCGCGGCGTACACGCGTGCGGCGGCGCACGGCGCGGTCGTGCACGAGCCGGCGCTCGAGACGGCGATGGCCGGCATCCGCCGGCTGGCGAACCTCGGCCGGGCGGCGCGCGAGGGCGTGGGGATCAACGTCCGGCAGCCGCTGGCGGAGGTCGTCTGCGTCCTCCCGGTGGGCGCCGGGGCAGAGGGCGCGCAGGCGGCGGAGGCGGCCCGCGCCCTCGAGGGGCTGCTGCGCACCGAGCTCAACGTGAAGGCGGTGCGCTGGGCCGAGAGCGGCGACGCGCTCGTCACCCTCGAGGCGAAGCCGAACTTCCGCGTGCTCGGCAAGCGCTTCGGCAAGGCGACCCCGCTGGCGGCCGAGGCCGTCGCATCGCTCGGCGGCGAGGCGCTGCACGCCTTCGAGCGGGGCGAGCCCGTCTCGATCTCGGTCGAGGGGAGCGAGCACGTCCTGCAGGCCGAGGAGCTGTCGATCCTGCGCCGGGCGACCGGCGAGTACGCCGTGGAGGAGGAGGGCGGGGTGGTCGTCGCCCTCAATCCGCGGATCTCGCCGGAGCTGCGGGCCGAGGGGATGGCTCGCGAACTGGTCAGCAGGGTACAACGGCTCCGCAAGGACTCCGGACTGGAGGTCTCCGACCGCATCACCCTCGTGGTGCGGGCGTCGACCGAGGTCGAGGCGGCCGTGCGGACGCACCAGGAGTACATCGCGGGCGAGGTGCTTGCGCGACACCTCGCGGTCGGCGACGACGTAGGCAGCGGCACCCCGGATGCGGCAGCGACCGCCGCCGGCGCGGCAGATGCATTCGTGCCCCCCCAGACCTGGACGCAGGCCTTCGACCTCGACGGGGCGGAGGTGCACGTCACCCTGAGCAAGGACCTAACCTGATGCCCAGCAGCGGGACCAAGGCGGGCGCCGCGAAGGCGGCCGATGACTCGGCGGAGAAGAAGTTCAAGCCGATGGCGAAGAAGCAGCTGGCCCACTTCGAGAAGCGCCTGCTCGAGGAGCGGAAGCGCGTGCTCAAGGAGCTCGGGCATCACGGCGAGACGTTCGGCGCGAGCCAGACGGAGTCGGACGGCGACCTGAGCTCGTACTCGTTCCACATGGCGGACCAGGGCACCGACGCCATGGAGCGCGAGAAGGCGTTCCTCTTCGCGAGCCAGGAGGGGCGGTTCCTCTGGCACATCGACGAGGCGCTGCGCCGGCTCTACCGCACGCCGGATTCGTTCGGCAAGTGCCACTCGTGCGGCGGGGAGATCGCGTTCGACCGGCTGGACGCGCTGCCGCACGCGCGCTACTGCATCGATTGCAAGCAGCGCGAGGAAGACGGCAAGAAGGCCGGCTGACGCCGTGCCGGAGCGCGCGGCCACGGTCCCCGAGCAGGAGATCAGCACGAACGGCGTCGTCTTCTGGCCCGTCGTCGTGCTGATCGTGCTCGTCGACCTGGTGACGAAGCTGATCGCGGCGTACGCGCTGGCGCCGCGCGGCTTCCCGCACGAGGTGCTGGGCGACACGGTGCGCTTCACCCTGGTCTACAACCCGGGCGCCGCGTTCGGCCTCCACGTCGGCGAGCACTCGCGGTGGGTGTTCCTCGTGCTCACCGCGATCGTGCTCCGCGTGCTCTGGTCGCTGTACCGCACCACCCGCGATCGCGACAACCTCCGCACGACGGCGCTCGCGCTGGTGTGCGCGGGGGCCGTCGGGAACGCGATCTGCCGGCTGCGCTCTCCCGAGGGCGTGGTGGACTTCATCGACGTCGGCGTGGGCGCGACACGCTGGCCGACCTTCAACGTCGCCGACGTCGCGGTGACCGGTGGCGCCGCGCTGCTCGCGTGGGTGCTGTGGGACGAGGCCGAGGAGGACGCGCCCGCGTCCACCGCGCCGACCTCCGCAGCGCCCACGGCGGCAGCGCCGGCGACCGCCGCGCTGCCCGACGCCGCCGACGTGCCCTGACCCGCGCCCGCCTCATGTCCCACCCTTCCGGCCATCCGTCCGCGCTCTCCGCGTCGGACGCCGACACCGACCGCGCCACCGCGCGCTCGGCCATCGCGCTCGTCGCGGGCGTCGTCCTGATCGACCAGGTCACCAAGGTGCTCGCCGAGCGGCACCTGCTGCCGCGCCACACGCCGCACGACGTGATCGGCGAGTACCTGCGCTTCACGCTGACCTACAATCCGGGCGCCGCCTTCGGCATGCACCTGGGCGACGCGTCGCGCTGGGTGTTCATGGTGCTGACGGTGCTGATCGTCGGCTTCCTCGTGCGCCTGTATCGCAGCCTCCCCTCGGGCGAGCGGCCGCTCAAGCTCGCGGTCGCGACCGTCATCGGCGGGGCGCTCGGGAACTTCATCGATCGCGTGCGCAACGTGGAGGGCGTCGTCGACTTCATCGACGTCGGTGTCGGCGACGTGCGCTTCTGGACGTTCAACATCGCCGACATGGCGGTGAGCATCGGCGCCGCGTGCCTCGTGCTGATGCTGTGGCGCTTCGAGTCGCGCCTGCACGAGGAGCAGCAGCGGCAGGGCGTGCCCGCGGGCACGCCGGAGACGGGGACGGCAGAGCGGTGACCGCACCGACGTCGGACGACGCGCTGCCGGTCGAGCCTGGGCGCCACGCGCTCGTCGTCGAGGAGTCGGACGCGGGCGCCCGGCTGGACCTCTACGTCGCCGGGCAGCTGGAGCTCTCGCGCACGCAGGGCGCGACGCTGATCGCCAACGGGAACGTCACGGTCGATGGCCGACGCGAGAAGGCCAGCTGGCGCGTGCGGACCGGGGAGCGCGTCGACGTGAACGTGCCGCCGCCGGCCGGGCGGGCGATCGTCGCCGAGTCGATCCCGCTCGACGTCGTGTACGAGGACGACGAGATCGTCGTCATCGACAAGGCGGCGGGGATGGTCGTGCACCCCGCGCCGGGCAACTGGACCGGCACGCTCGTCAACGCGCTCATGGGCCGCGGGCTGGAGCTCGCCGAGGGCGGGGGCGAGGAGCGGCCGGGGCTCGTGCACCGGATCGACAAGGACACGTCGGGGCTCCTGATCGTCGCCAAGACCGAGCGCGCACACCGCGTGCTGTCGGCCGATCTCGCGGCGCGCCGCGTCGTGCGCCGCTACGCGACCGTCTGCTGGGGGCACCTGAAGGAGGACCGGATCACGGTCGAGAAGCCGATCGCCCGCGATCCGCGAGACCGGAAGCGCATGGCGGTCGTCAGTACGGGCAAGGCGGCCCGGACCGACTTCACGCGGCTCGCCCGGTTCGACGTCGGGGACCTGCTGCGCGCGCACCTGCACACGGGGCGCACGCACCAGATCCGCGTGCATCTCTACAGCACGGGACATCCGGTGCTGGGCGACGACACGTACGGCGGCGGCGGCGGGCGGCGGCTGGTCGGGCTGGGCGCGCAGCGACACTTCCTGCACGCGGCGTGGCTGCGCTTCCGCCATCCGGCGTCGGGCGAGGCGATGGACTTCCGCGCGCCGCTGCCGGAGGACCTGCGCCGCTCGATGGCGGCGCTCGCCGGCGATCCCGCGCTCGCCGACCACCCCGATCCGCTCTCCGTCTTTGGCTTCTACGACGACCCGCTCCCCTGACGACGCCGCGCCGGCGCCGTCGGACGAGTTGCAGCACGCGCTCGCGCCGCACGACGACGGGCCCGCGGAGTTCGAGGAGCCGGACGTCGAGGAGGTGTTGGTCGTCGAGGTGGGCGCGTCGACGTACGCGCTGCCGGCCACGCTCGTGCGCGAGGTCGCGCGCGCCGCGCCGGTGACGCCGCTGCCGGGGCCCGCGCGCTGGGTGCTGGGACTCGCGGCCGTGCGCGGCGCGCTGCTGCCGGTCGGGGACCTGCGCCGGCGCGCGTGGCACGGCGCGCTGCCCGCCGCGCCGACCGACGCGCGCGACGCGTGGATGACCGTCGTCGACGACGGACGGCGCGCCGCGGCGCTCGTGGGGTTGCGCGTGCGCGGCGTGGCGCTGGCGCCACGGTCGCTCGACGCGAGCGACGCGGCCTGCGCGCGCGACGCCGAAGGGTTGCCCGTGCGGGGGCACGTGCGTCTTGTGGGCGACGACCGGCGGAGCGCCGGCGCGGGCCCCGCGCGACCGGCGCGGCGCACGCGCATGCGCGATGCGGCGTCCCGCGCGCCCGCGAACGGCGACGCGACGATCACGGCCGCGCACGCGGCCCTCGTCGCGCGGCTCGACGTGACGGCGCTGCTCGACGACCTGTACGAGGAAGGAGGCTAGCGCGTGTCCCGAACGGTGCTGATCTGCGACGACGCGATCTTCATGCGCACGATGGTCGGCGACATCCTGCAGCAGGCGGGATTCGAGATCGTCGGCGAGGCGGAGTCCGGCGTGCAGGCGATCGAGAAGTACCGCGCCCTGAAGCCCGACCTGGTGACGATGGACATCGTCATGCCGGACATGGGCGGCATCGACGCGGTCCGCGAGATCACGAAGCTCGATCCGCAGGCGCGCGTGCTGATGTGCAGCGCCATGGGGCAGCAGGCGCTCGTGGTCGAGGCGCTGCAGGCCGGCGCGAAGGATTTCGTCGTCAAGCCGTTCCAGCCGAGCCGCGTGCTGGAGGCGGTCGAGCGCATCCTCAGCTGACGCGCGCTCCCACGGGCGCGGGCGCGCGCGCGTGAGCTTCTCGACGGCGAAGTACGCGGCGCTCTTCGCCGACGAGGCGCGCGAGCACCTCGCCGCGGCGTCGGACGCGCTGCTCGCGCTCGAGCGGGCGGCCGCTCGGGGCGAGGCGGGCACCGCGTCCATCGACGCGGCGTTCCGCGCCGTGCACACGGTGAAGGGGATGAGCGGGACGATGGGCTACGCCGTCGTCGAGCGCATCGCCCACGAGATGGAGCACGTGCTCTCGCGCGTGCGCGACGGCGTGCGCCGCGCGGAGCCGGCCCTGGTCGACGCGCTGCTCGTCGCCTCCGATGCGCTGGACGCCGCGGTGCGCGCCGCGGTCGACGGCGGCGCGCCGCCGGATCCCGATGCGAGCCTCGCCGCGCTGCGCGCGATCGACGGCGCCGACGCGGACGGCGCGAGCGCGCACGACGCGATCGATCGCCCGCGCGCTGGCACCGACGCCGAACGGATCGAGACCGGCGGCCTCCGCGTCGCCGTGCGCATCGCGCGCGACGCCGCGCTCCCCGGGGTGCGCGCCTTCATGGCGCTGCAGCGCGCACGATCGCTCGGCGAGGTGCGCGACGTGCGCCCACCGGAGGAGGCCTTCCAGGCTTCCGGCTTCGACGGCGCGTTCACCCTCACGCTGCTGCCGGCGTCGGGGCTCGACGCGGCAGCGATCGAGCGCGCGGTGCGCGCGGCGGGCGACGTCGAGCGCGTGGAGGTGGAGACGCCGCGCCCGACCGTTCCCGCCGCCGTCGCGTCGGCGTCCGACGCGCCGGTCGCGCGCGAGTCGACCGTGGGGCCGCGGCACGTGCGCATGGACGCGGCGCGGCTCGACGCGCTGCTCGACCTCGCGGGCGAGCTGGTGACCGCGCGCGGGCGGCTGACGGCGGCCGCCGCGGGCGTCGGAGACGCGGCGCTCGCCGGCGCCGTCGCCGACGTGAGCCGACTCGTGGCCGCGCTGCAGGAGCAGGTGCTCGAGAGCCGGCTGGTGCCCGTCGCCGAGGTGTTCGATCGCATGCCGCGGCTGGTGCGCGACGCGGCACGCGCGACGGGCAAGCGCGTGGAGCTGGAGACCGACGGCACCGACGTGGCGGTCGACCGCGCGGTGCTCGACGCGCTCGGCGATCCGCTTGGCCACCTGCTGCGGAACGCCGTCGACCATGGCATCGAGTCGGTCGACGCGCGCGCGGCGGCGGGGAAGTCGGCGACCGGCCGCATCTTCCTGCGCGCCGCGCGCGAGCGCGACAGCGTCGCGGTCTCGGTCGAGGACGACGGGCGTGGCGTCGACGCGTCGCGCGTGCTGGCGCGCGCGCGCGAGCGCGGACTCGTCGATCCGCACGTGACCGCGCTCGACGACGACCACCTGCTGCGCATCCTCGCCAGCCCGGGCTTCTCGACGGCGGCGCAGGTCACGGCCGTGTCGGGACGCGGCGTCGGCATCGACGCGGTGGTCGCACGCGTGCGGCAGGTCGGCGGGACGCTGTCGCTCGAGACGCGCCACGGCGCCGGCACGACGTGGACGCTGCGCCTGCCGCTCACGCTCGCGGTGGCGCGCGCGCTGCTCGCGCGCACCGACGACGGCACCACGTACGCGCTACCGCTCGCCCACGTGCGCGAGACCGTCGATCTCCCGGACGAGACGGCGCGCGACGCGGCGGGCCATGCGGTGCTGCGCGTGCGCGACGAGCAGGTCCCACTCGTGGCGCTGCACGACGCCGTCGCCGCCGGGCGCGAGTCTGGCGCGCGCGCGACCGCCGGGCCGGATCCGCTCGCCGGATGCACCGAGGCGGCGGTGGTGGAAGTCGGCGGGCGCCGGCTCGCGCTCGCGGTCCCCGCGTTCACCGGCCAGCCCGACCTCGTCGTCAAGCGCCTGCCGAGCGTCCGCGGGGCGCTCAGGATATTCGGCGGGGCGACGATACTCGATACGGGGGCCGTGGCCCTCATCGTTGACGTGCCCGCGCTCCTCTCCCGGATCTCACCATGACGACAGCTCTCGACGACCTCCGGACGCTCAGCGCGCTGCAGCTCGACGCCCTCCGCGAGGTGGCCAACATGGGCGCGGGCCACGCGGCTACCGCGCTCTCGCAGATGACGGGCGGCACGATCATGATCTCCGTGCCGACCATCCAGATCGCGCGCCTCGAGGACCTGCCGCCGGAGCTCGGCCCGACGGAGCAGCCGGTCGCCGGCGTCGTCATGGACATGCTCGGCGACCTCACGGGACGGACGCTGCTCGTCTTCCCGAAGGCGACGGTGATGCGCATGGCGGAGATGATGCTCCGGCGCCCGCACGGCTCGTCGGTCGCGCTCGGGGAGCTGGAGCGTTCGGCGATCAAGGAAGCGGGCAACATCCTCAGTGGCGCGTACATGAACGCGCTCAGCGACTTCATGGGGATGGTGCTGCTCCCGTCGCCGCCGACGCTCGCCGTCGACACGTCGACCGCCGTGCTGTCGCGGCAGTTCCTGCGCATCGGGCCGGAGGCGGAGCAGGTCTTCGTCGTCGAGACCGAGTTCACCATGCAGGAGGTCGGCGAGCGGCTGCGCGGCTTCTTCCTGCTGCTGCCCGACCCGGCGTCGCTGCAGGCGATCCTGCGCGCGATCCGACTCGCCTGACGGGCGACGCGATCGTGGGCGCCGAGGCGGCCGTCGCGCGACCCGCACCGGATCCCCTGCTCGCGCTCGCGCGACGCACCGATCCGGCGGACGCTGGCGCGCAGAACAACCTTGGCGTCCTGCTGCACCGGCGCGGACGCCCCGACGCGGCGCTGCACGCGTTCGCGCGCGCGCTGGCGCTCGATCCGGCGATGCGCCTCGCGCGACACAACATCGCCGCCGCGTCGGAGGGTGCGGAGCGCGGCCGGCGCGAGGCGGAGCTGCGCGCCCGCGTGCGCCAGGACGGCGCCGATCTCGACGCCCGCCGCGAGCTGGCGCGCCTGCTGTCCGCCCTCGGCCGGCACGAGGCGGCGCGCGCGGAGCTCGACGCGCTGGTCGCGCTCGCGCCCGACTCCCCGGGCGTGCACGTCGAGCGCGCGCGCGCCGAGCAGGCGGCCGGCGACGTCGACGCCGCCGCCGCCGCGCTGGAGCGCGCGCGTGCGCTCGCTCCGGCCAGCGCGACGATCCGCGCGCTGCTGGCGCACGTCACCTATCACGCCGGCGATCCGGCGGCCGCGCTCTCGCACGTCGAGGACGCGCTGCGGCTCGGCCCCGACGACGCGGACGCGCACCTGCTGCACGGCTTCCTCCTCGGAGAGCTGGGGCGACCGGAGGACGGCGACGCGGCGCGGGCACGCGCGGTCGCGCTGAACCCCGCGCTCGGACGCGCGGACGCGAACCTCGCGCTCGCGCCGCAGGTCCAGTCGCCGCCACGCGCGCCCGATGCCGAGGCGACGGCCGGTGAGCCGCCCGAGGCGCATCTGGTGCTGGGCGCGGCGTTCCGTCACAAGGGCTATCACGACGAGGCGCTGCGCGAGTATCGGCGCGCCGCGTCGCTGGGTGCGCCCGAGCACGCGATCGCGCGCGCGACCGGCGAGCTGCACCTGCTCCGCGGCGCGCCACACGATGCGTGCGCGCCCTGGACCCGACTGACGGCGCTCGTGCCGGACGACGCGTCCGCGTGGCTCGGCCGCGCCGGTGCGGCGCACCTCGCGGGTCGGCCAGCGGACGCGCGCCCCGCCTATCTGCGCGCGATCGCACTCGCCGCCGCGGACTCCGACGTCGCGGCCTGGGCGCACAACGGGCTCGGCGCGCTGGCGTGGGCGTCGGGCGACGTCGCCACGGCCGCGCGCGCGTTCGAGACGGCGGCGCGGCTGCCCGGCGCGGTCGTGCCGCGACTCAACCTCGCGTCGGCACTGAGCGCGCTCGGCGAGGGCGGCCGCGCGCTCGCCACGGCGCGCGAGGTCGTGCGCGCGGCGGGAGATCGGGCCGCCGCGTGGACGCTGCTCGGCCGCCTGCTCGCCGACGCCGGCCGCCCCGCCGACGCGCGCAGCGCCTTCGCGCGCGCGCTCGACTTGGACGCGCAGGACGTCGCGGCGCGCTACGGGCTCGCGTTCGCCGCCGCGGCGCTGGGCGAGCACGACGTCGCGCGTCGCGAGACCGAGCGAGCGCTCGCGCAGTCGCCGATCGTGCCGGGACGCCGTCTGCACCTCGTGCTCGATCTCGGCGGGCCCGCCGAGTTCGCGATCGACGCGCCGGACGTCACGCCGGTCGGCGCCGCGGTCGACGGGTTCGCGCTCGACGACCTGTCGGCCGACGCGCTGGTCGCCGAGCTGCTCGCGCCGACTGCCGACCCGCGCGAGCGTGGCGGCGCGATCGGCGAGGGGGCGCACCCGTACGCGCTGGCCGACGAGCACCTCGCGCACGGCGACGTGGAGCGCGCGGAGGCCGCGGTCAGCCGAGCGATGGGGCGCGGAGGCGACCGCGCGGAGGGGCTCGCGCGACTCGGCGTGCTCTTCGCGCGGCGCGCGTTGCATGGCGAGGCGCTCGAGCGCTTCAGCGAGGCGCGGTCGCTGGCGCCCGGCCTGCGCATGGCGGTCCTCGGCGAGGTGCGCGCGCTGCGCGAGCTCGGGCGCATGCGGCAGGCGCGCGAGGCGAGTGACGTCATGGCGGCCGCGTGGCCGCACGACGACGAGTCGCTCGCGCTGGCCGCGCTGGCCCATGCGGACGCCGGCGACGCGGACGGCGCGCAGGCATTGCTCGCGCGCGCGATGCCGTTGCTGCGCACACCCGCCGCCTGGCGCGACGTCGCCGCCGCGAGCCGCGCCCTCGGCGATGCGGATGCGTACGTGGCCGCGCAGCGGCGCGTCGTCGCGCTGAGCCCCAACGACTCGCGCGAGCGGCTCGCGCTCGCGCACGCCGAGCGAGCGGCCGGTGCGGCGGACGCCGCCGAGCGTACGCTGCGGGCGCTGCTGGCCGACGTGCCGACGCTCGCGGATGCGTCGCTCGCGCTGGCCGCGCTGCGCATCGAGGCGGGCGCGCCGCGCGACGCGATCCCGCTGCTCGCCGCCATCGCAGCGCGGGATCCGTGGCACGTCGACGCGCTCGCGCTGCTCGGTGCGACGCTCGCGGACGTCGGGCGCACGCGCGACGCGGCGGTCGCCGCGTCGCGGGCCCGCCGGCTCGATCCGGAGCACGGGCTCGCGCTCGTCGTCGAGGGCGACTGCCGCTTCGCGGTCGGGCAGCGCGCGCGGGCGGTCGCCTGCTGGCGTGGCGCGCTGGCGCTGGAGCCGGTCGGCGTCGCGGCGGCGCGCGCACGGGCCGCCCTGCGCGCGGCGGGAGAGGCGGCGTGAGCGCGCCGGTGCTGGAGGGCTCGCTCCGCGAGCTGGCGCTCGCCGACGTGCTGCAGCTGCTGGAGCTGGGCCGCCGCTCGGGCACGCTGCGCGTGGCGGACGAAGGGCGCGCCCTGCTCGGCGAGGTGGGGCTGGTGGACGGCGCGATCAGCGGTGCTCGGCTCGGGCCGCGGGGCGCCAGTCGCGAGGCGACGCGCGACGCCGACGTGCAGGCGATCGTCTGCGTGCTGCTCGACGCGCGCGTCGGCCGCTTCGCGTTCGTACCGGCGGTCGACGCGCCGACCGATCGCGTGCCGGAGCTGCCCGCGCCCGCGCGCCGCCTGCGCGTCGAGGGCGTGCTGGTGGAAGCGGCCCGCCGCGCCGACGAGTGGGCGCGCCTCGCGCCGCTCGTGCCGCACGCGGCCGCCGTGCCGACGCTGGTCGACGGCGACGACGCGCCGCTCGTGCTCGACGCGCGCCGCTGGGCGCTGCTCGCCGAGATCGACGGCTCGCGCGACGTCGTCGGCCTGGCCGCGGCGCTCGGCCGCGACCCGCTCGAGCTGGCGTCGGAGCTCGCCGAGCTGGCGCGGCTCGGGGTCGTCGCGTGTCGCGACGCCGCCACGTCGCGCGACGCCGACGGTGCCCACGCGAGCGACGCCGTTCCGTCGGCGCCCGCTCGATCGTCCACGTGGTGACGCCACCCTCACGGGGATATCGTGCCGCTCGTCAACTATGTGACTCGCGAGATCACCTGCAAGATCGTCTACTACGGGCCGGGCCGGTCCGGCAAGACGACGAACTTGCGCCACGTGCACGACCGGCTGCCGCCGGGCCGCGCGGGGCAGATGGTCTCGCTCGCGACCGAGGGTGACCGCACCCTCTTCTTCGATTTCCTCCCCGTCGACCTGGGCGTGGTGGCCAACTTCGCCACGCGCTTCCAGCTCTACACGGTGCCGGGGCAGTCGTACTACGCGGCCACGCGGCGCCTCGTGTTGCAGGGCGCGGACGGCGTCGTGTTCGTCGCCGACAGCCGCCGTCGACAGATGGACGAGAACCTCGCGAGCTTCCAGGACCTGCACGAGCAGCTCGCGTCGCACGGCGTCGATCCGCGCACCATGCCGATGGTGCTGCAGTACAACAAGCAGGACCTGCCGTCCGAGCTGCTCATGGCGCCGGCGGAGCTGTCGGACCTGCTCAACTTCCGCGACGTGCCGGAGTTTCCGGCCGATGCGCTGAACGGCGTGAACGTGTTCGAGACCATGCGCGCCGCGTGTGCGCTCGTGCTGAAGCGGCTCGCGAGCGGCACCGCCGCTGCCGCAGCCTGAGCCGGATGCGCGCGGCTCCGGACGACGCTCCCGTCGACTCGCCGGCGCCGGCGCCGCCGGTCGCGGCGTTCGTCGCACCGGTCGCGCCGCCGACCGCGCTGGCGACACCCGCGCCGGCGACACCCGCGCCGGCGACACCCGCGTCGCCGGCGCCAACGGCCGCGGCGTCGGACTACATCGATCCGTTCGACGATCTCGTCGCCGACGTCGCGAGCGCGATCGAGGCGAGCGTGCCGACGTGGCGCGTGCGCATCGGCGAGGCGGCCGCGCGCTGGCAGGCCGACGGGGTCGGGACCGCCGTGCTGGAGCGCGCGCTGCGCCTGACGCAGCCGCCCGACGTGGACGGCCTGCTCTCCGCGTTCGCGGTGGCGGTCGGACGGCTGCGCGCGCTCGAGCGCGAGGCGTCCGCGCTCGATCCGCGCGCGGCCGGACACGACGTCTTCCGCGATCCCGCGCGCGCCGCCGAGGCGCAGGCGCTGGTGGAGTCGCTCCGCCGCGCGCGTCCGGCGCGCGCGCCGCTGCACGTCGACGCGGAGTGCTGGGTGGCGGAGTGGCCGGACGTCGTGTCGCTGCTGGTCGAGGAGGCCTAGCGATGGCCATCCGCGGATCGCTCTCCGAAGCCGGGCTGTCGGACGTGCTGCAGCTGCTCGCGCTCGGCCAGAAGACGGGATGCCTCAGCGTCGCGCGGCAGGGGGACTTCGGCTCCCTCTACTTCGACCGTGGGCGCGTGGTGCACGCGTCGCTGGTGAACCGGCGCGATCGGCTCGGGCAGGCGCTCGTGCGGACCGGCGCCGTCGACGAGGCCGACGTGCGCGCCGCGCTCGCCGAGCAGGCCGGCGAGCCGGGCACCCGGCTCGGCGAGGTCCTGCTGCGCCGGGGCGCGATCGACCGCGCGACGCTCGACCGGCAGGTGCGCGTGCAGATCGAGGATGCCGTCTACACGCTGCTCGCGTGGACCGAGGGCACCTTCTCGTTCGAGGCCGACGTCCGCCCCGATCCGCGCGACCGCATCGTCTCGCTCGATCCCGGCGCGCTGCTGCTGGAGGGCGCGCGCCGCGCCGACGAGCTGACGCTGATCGCGACCGAGGTGCAGGGGAGCGACGCGGTCTTCGCCGGCATCGCCGCCCCGGTCGATCCCGCGGAGCTGACGCACGAGCAGCAGCGTGTGCTCCCGCTGCTCGACGGGCGGCGCGACGTGGCACGACTCGCCGACGACGCAGGCCTCGGCGAGTTCGAGGTGTCGCGCGCGCTGTTCGACCTGCTCAGGCGCGGGCTCGCGCGCCGTATCGGGCGCAGCGCCGGACCGGAGGCGCGCAACGCGACGGCACGCCTGGACGAGCACCGCAACCTCGGCCTCGCGTTCGCGCGCGCCGGAATGCTCGACATCGCCGCGCGCGAGTTCCGCCGCGTGCTGGAGTTGCGCCCGTCCGACGTGCACGCGCGCCTGCATCTCGGGTTGCTCGCGCTGCGCGATCGCCGCTGGGCCGACGCGGCCGCGATCCTCGGCGAGGCGACGGCGCTCCCTTCCGCGTCGGCCGCGGTGTTCCACGCGCTGGGGCTCGCCCGCCACCGACTGGGCGCCCATGCCGAGGCGGAGGAGGCGTTCGACGAGGCGGCGCGGCGCGGGCTCGCGCGCGATCCGAGACTGACCGTCGCGCGTGCGTCGCTCGCGCTCGCGCGCGGCGATCACGCGGGGGCGCGCGAGCATCTGGAGGCCGGGCGCGACACCCAGGGCGAGCCGCCCGCGCTCGCCGAGTGGCATCACCTCGCCGCCTCGCTGGCGCTCGCGGCGGGCGAGCACGCCGCCGCCGAGGCCGCACTGCGCGCGGGGGTCGCGCGCTTCCCGGACGCGGCGCCGCTCCACGCGTGTCTCGCCGCGCTGCTCGGCGCGCAGGGGCGCCACGACGACGCGCACGTGCACGCGCGCCGCGCCGCCGAGTCCGATCCGGAGCTCCCGCAGGCGCAGAAGGCGCTCGGCGACTCGGCGTACCGTGCCGGGCGGCTCGAGGAGGCGGCCGACCGCTATCAGCAGGCCGTCCGGCTGGCGCCATCGCTCGGCGCCGAGTCGTGGGTTCGGCTCGGCACGCTGGCCCTCCGGCGTGGCGACCGGCCGGCGGCCGTGAACGCGTGGGAGCGAGCGCTTACCTTGCAGCCCGAGCACCCGATCGCACGGGGCAATCTCGAGGCGCTGCTCCGCGCCGGAGCCCCGTGAGCACCCACGCCCTGGCCGAGCCCCGCGTGCTGGAACCCGTCACCGTCGACGACCCCGTCGGCTTCGCCGCCCTGTGCGACAAGATCGTCGCCGAGCGCGGGTTCCGCTGCCGCAGCTACAAGGAGCGGTGCCTGATCCGACGGATCGGCGTGCGGCTGCGCGCGACCGGCGTGCACACGTTCGACGACTACATGGCGGTGCTCGACCGCGACCCGCGCGAGTGGGATCGCCTGCTCGACGCGCTCACGATCAACGTCACCAAGTTCTTCCGCAACTGGGAAGTCTGGGAGTCGATGGCCGAGCGCGTGATCCCGATGCTGTGGGAGCGCCCCGACGACGAGCTGCGCGTGTGGAGCGCGGGCGCATCGTCCGGCGAGGAGGCCTACTCGATCGCCGCGCTCTTCCACCGGCACGCGGAGCAGCTCGGCGAGCTGGATCGCCTCGGCCGCGTGCGCATCCTCGGCACCGACATCGACCGCGACTCGCTCGTCGCGGCGGCGCGCGGCACGTACCACGAGACGGCCTTCGCCGACACGCCGCCCGAGCTGCGCGAGCGCTACTTCTCGGCGGGCTATCCGGCGGAGGTCGCGCCCGAGCTGCGCGCGCTCGTCACGTTCGAGCAGCGCGATCTGCTGCGCGAGCTGCCGCCCGACGGCGCGTGGCACCTGATCGCCTGCCGCAACGTGGTGATCTACTTCGATCGCGAGTCGCAGGAGGATCTGTTCCTCCGCTTCCACGACGCGCTCGCGCCGGGCGGCGTGCTGTTCCTCGGGAAGGTCGAGACGCTGCTCGGCCCCGTGCGCGCGCTCGTGACGCCGATGGTGCAGCGCGACCGCATCTTCCGCCGGGCGTGACGATGGCGTCCGCCCGCAGCGTCCTCGTCGTCGACGACAGCGCGTTCATGCGGCGCGTCGTCTCGGAGCTGGTCACCGAGTGCCAGGGCTTCCGCGTCGTGGCCGTCGCCCGCGACGGCGAGGACGCGCTGCGCCTCGTGCACGAGCTGCAGCCCGACGTCGTCACGCTCGACGTCGCGATGCCGGGGCTCGACGGGCTGCAGGTGCTGGGCTACGTCATGAGCGAGGCGCCGCGTCCGGTGATCGTGCTCAGCGGATCCGGGCAGGACGGACTCGCGCTGCGCGCGCTGGAGCTGGGCGCCGTCGACTTCGTCCCCAAGCCGTCGGGGCCGATCAGCATCGACGTCGCCGCCGTGCGCGAGCGGCTGCACGACGCGCTGCACGCCGCCGCTGCCGCGGACGTGTCGCGACTCGGCATGTTCGCACGCGGGATCGGCGAGCGCGCCCCGAGCGCACCCTCGCGCGCGGAGGCCACGCGCGTGGTCGTCGTCGCCGCGTCGACGGGGGGGCCGAACGCGCTCACGCAGCTGCTCCCGAACCTGCCGCGCGGGCTCGGCGCGGCGGTGCTCGTCGCGCAGCACATGCCGATCGGGTTCACGGCGTCGCTCGCGCGACGGCTCGCGGCGCGCGCGGCGCTTCCCGTGGTGGAAGCCGAGCACGACGCGCCGGTGCTCGCGGACCACGTGTACGTCGCTCCGGGCGGTCGGCATCTGCGCGTCGTGCGGGACGTGCACGGCGCGGCGCGGCTCGCGCTCGACGACGGGCCGACGGTGTGGGGCGTGCGCCCGTGCGCGGACCTGCTGTTCGCGTCCGCCGCGTCCACCTTCGGTCCGGCCACGCTCGGCGTGGTGCTCACGGGGATGGGGCGCGACGGCGCCGAGGGGCTGCGCGAGGTGCGGCGCGCGGGCGGTCGCGCGCTCGTGCAGTCGCGCGAGACCGCCGTCGTCGCGGGCATGCCGGACGCCGCGCTCGCGACCGCCGGTACCGACGCGGTGGTGCCGCTCGCCGATCTCGCGTCCGCGGTGGTCGCGGAGGTCGCGTCGCTGCCCGCGCACGCGGTCGAGGGCGTGTCCACATGAGCGCACCGCTCGACGAGCTGACGGCGCTTCGGGCGCGCCACGACGCGCTGCTCGCGGAACTGCAGGCCGGTCAGCAGGCGGGACGCGTCGCCGACGAGGAGCGCGCGCGGCTCAAGCAGGAGATCGCCGCGCTCTTCCTCACCGTCGATCGGCGGCTGGTCGCGCTGGCGCAGCTGAAGGAGGACGTGAAGGCGCTCGTCGCCGCGTGGAAGGAGCTGCCCGTCGGGCCCGAGCTGCCCGCGTTCCTCGAGGAATCGGCGGAGAGCGTGCCCGACGCGTCCCCCGTTCCCGCGATGCGCGCCCGCGCGCCGCTCGCCGATCACGCCAGCGTGCGCGTCGATCACCTGGGTGCGTCGACGTTCGTCGCGAAGGGGTGGAGCGCGATCTCGATGGGCGAGTTCGCGCGCGCCGAGGAGACCCTCGCGCGCGCGCTGGAGCTGTCGCCCGACGATCCCGAAGGCGGTGCGCTGCTCGGCTGGGCGCTGATGGGGCAGGGACGCCTCGACGAGGCGCGCGACGTCTGCGAGCGCGTGCTCGCGCGGTCGCCGGAGTACACGCTCGCGCGCGTGAACCTCGGCTACATCTGCCTGCGTCGCGGCGAGCACGTGGCGGCCGTCGAGCATCTGGCCAGCGTCGCGCGCGAGGATCCCGATCGCAAGGCGATGCTGTACGCGACGTTCTACCTCGGCCTCGTGTCGCTGCAGCGTGGCGTGTACGACGACGCGGTGGGCTTCTTCCAGCGCGCGCTGGAGCTCGGGCCCAACCTGCTCGAGGCGCGCTACGAGATGGGGCGCGCACAGTGGCTCGCCGGACGCCACGACGCCGCGCGCGAGGCGTGGCGCGCGGGCGCGACGTCGGGCAAGTTCAACGCATGGGGAGCGCGCTGCGCGGACGTACTCGAGCGGGTGGAGCAGGGCGGCGAGCCGCCGCCGCTGGACTGATCGCCGGCGCGCGCGCCGCGTGCCTCGCGTGGCTCGCGGTGCTGCTGCTCGTGCTGTCCGGCGTGCGCGTCGACGCGCAGGTCGCGCCCGAGGCGGCGCTGCCCCGGGGCGCGGTGCGGCTCGACGGCGGACGGTTCACCGTCGTCGCGTATCCCGCCGACCAGGCGCTCGCGCGCAGCCTGCTCGCCGAGGCGCAGCGGCGCGACACCTTCCCCGGGCTCCCGCGGCCGCGCGCGCGCGTGCTGCTCGCGATCGCGCCCGACGACCGTCGCTTTCGGGAATGGGTGGGGCCGTACGCGCCCGAGTGGGGCGCCGCGATCGCCTTCCCGGCGCTGCAGCGGATCGTCATGCAGGGGCGCACGGCCGGCTCCGACGCCGGCGACCCGCGCACCGTGCTGCGGCACGAGCTCGCCCACCTCGCGCTGCACGAGTACCTGGGCGACCTCCCCACCCGCTGGTTCGACGAGGGCTACGCCAGCTACGCGGCCGGCGAGTGGGGACGCGACGAGGTGCTGGCGACCAACCTGGCCCTGCTCGCCCGCGGGATGCCGACGCTCGACACGCTCGAAGCCGGCTTCTACGAAGGCTCGGCGCAGGCGGAGGCGAGCTACGCGCTGGCCTTCCGCGCCGTGTCCGACCTGGCCGCCCGCGACCCGGCGCGTGGGCTCGCCCTCTTCTTCCGGTACTGGAAGGAGAGCGGTCGCTTCGACACCGCCGTCCGGCAGGCGTTCGGCCTGACGGCGACCGCCTTCGAGAAGGAGTGGCAGGAGCGCACGCGGCGGCGGTACGGCACGCTGGCGCTCGTCACCAACCTGTCGCTGGCGACGAGCGTCTTCCTGGTCGCCTTCCTGCCGCTCTGGATCTCGCGGCGGCGGCGGGACCGGCGGCGGATGGAGGCGCTTCGGGCCGCCGACGAGGCCGCCGATCGCGAGGCGCGAGCGCTCGACGCGCTGCTGGGGGGCGAGCGGCCGCTCGAGGGGGCGCCGGAGCCGCCGCGGGTGTGAGGCGCGGGGCGGGGCGGCGCGCTCTGCCCCGGCGCGGCGGCGGCTCGTCACGCCCGTGTCCGGGACGCGTCGGAAGCTCTGACCATTCCTTGACTTCGCCGAACGCGATCTCTAACGTCCCCCGCCATGACGCAGACGAATGTGGAGGCGCGCACGCGCCCCGCCTGGATGTGGTGGGCGCTCGCCTTCGTGGTGCTCGCGGCGGGCTACGCCGACCTGTGGCGCGGCGGCGAGACGCTCGCGCCGATCCTGCTGGTCCTCGGGTACTGCGTGTTCGTTCCGCTGGCGATCCTGAAGTGACCGGCGCCGCCTGAGCGGACGTCCGGGCGAATAGCTCAGCTGGTTAGAGCGCCTGTCTTACACACAGGATGTCGGGGGTTCGAATCCCTCTTCGCCCATCCGGCAGTGGCAGCACCCCGGCAGTCGCGGGCGCCCGCACATGCACACACGGCGTACGTCGCACCGCAGCTCGCGGTCGGGGTGCGCCGAGTCGTTCGGGAGCCGCCCGATTCGCCGGCCCGACCCGCGCGAACGCTCGAGCCCGCTGTTGCGTAGTGCCCTCGCATGCGGGTCTTCCGGGCGGGAGCGGCGCCCCGCCGGTCCCCTGGAGTGCCCGCCGCCGGAGTGGCCCGCTGTTCGCATGCGGTCGCAGCGAGATGTGGTCGAGGTCGCGAACTCGCCGCCCCGATCGCGGTATGAGATGGCGTGGTATGAGCGGTATGTAATGAAAGCACGTGTCGTGAGCTGGCGGGAACGGCGCGCGGGTGCGCGTCCGGAACTCGCCACGAGCCGCGAGGGTACAGATGTTTAACGCTTTGGAGGTTATGACATTGAAGGCTCGGTACTGCCAGGCGCTCACGGCTCTCGCCGCCGGTCTCGTCGCTAGCGTTCCGTTCGCGGCCCAGGCCCAGCAGCGTGGCCCCGCCGACCCGAATGCGCCGCGCCTCATGGTCGGCGTCTTCCGCAGCGCGGACAAGACGTCCGGCGTGCAGGCGGCGGACGCCATCCGCACGCGCGTCGCCCAGGACTTCACGGCGAAGCAGCTGTGGGTCCTTCCGAAGAACGACATCGTCGCCAACCTCGAGGCGTCGGGCTTCCCGACGAACGAGGCGCTCGCGGCGCACGACGCGCGTGCCCTCGCGCAGATCCTCCGCGCCGACGAGTACCTCGTCGGCAACGTGGTGCGCGACTCGGCCGGTCAGCGCGTCGACGCGTTCGTCGTCATGACGCGCGACAACAAGCTCGTGCAGCCGCTCGGCTCCTTCCGCGTCGACAAGGCCGACAAGGCCGCCGGCCCGGTGGTGAACGAGTTCAAGAACGCGCAGCGCGCGTTCGACGACGTGCGTGCCTGCGAGAACGCGGCCCGCGAGAGCAAGTACGACGTGGCCATCGCGGCGGCCCGCAAGGGCATCGCCGAGTACCCGAAGTCGACGCTCGCGCGCCTCTGCATGGCGGCCGCGATGCAGCAGGCCAAGGCACCGGCCGGCGAGGTGCTCAAGGTCGCGCAGGAGGTCATCGCGATCGACGCCCGCAGCAAGCCGGCGCTGACGATTGCGTACGAGGCCTACAAGGCGCAGAACGACAGCACGAAGGCGGACGAGACTCTTCTCGCGCTCGTCGCGGCGGATCCGTCCGACCAGCGCCTGCTCGAGCAGATCGCCAACGAGTGGGCCCGTGGCGGCAAGGCGGCGAAGGCCGTCCCGGTCGTCGAGCAGCTCGTGCGCGACAACCCGGGCGATCCGAGTTTCCTGCAGCTCCAGATGAACGTCCTGCTTGCCGCGGGCAACTACAAGGGCGGCATCGCGGCAGGTGAGGAGCTTGTAAAGGCCGATACCGCGATGGCGACGGCGCGCACGTTCTCGCGTCTCGCGACGGCGGCTCTCGTCGACAGCCAGCCGCAGAAGGCGGCGCAGCTCGCCGCGCAGGGCGTCCAGAAGTTCCCGAACGACGGGGACCTGCTGGGGACCTACGCCGAGGCGCTGACCAAGTCCGGGCAGTCGCAGCAGGCGATCGAGGTGCTCAACCGTGCGGTGCAGGCGAACCCGAAGGCCCCCGGCGTCCAGGTCGCGCTCGCGCGCCTCTACGCCGACCAGGGCAACGACCAGGGCGCGATGACGGCGCTCCAGGCCGCGGTGGCGAACGGCGACAGCGCGAGCACGGTGGCGCGCTACGCCCTGGCGATCGGCCAGACGGCGTACCGTGCGGCCGGCGTCTCCAAGGCGGCGGCGGACTACGAGAAGGCGATCCGCTACCTCGAGTTCTCGGACCGCACCTCGGCCTCGCCCGAGGCGAAGTTCCTGCTCGGCGCCACGGCGTTCTCGCTCGGCGGCCAGCAGCTCCAGCAGGCGCAGACGCTGTCGCGCGGCAGCGCGGCGCAGAAGACCGAGGGCTGCACCGTCTCCAAGGCGGCGCAGGCGAACTTCCTCACGGCGCAGACGAACCTCCCTGCGGGCGGCTCGTTCAACCCCGAGGCGACCAAGCAGCTGCTCACGCAGCTCGGCCAGTTCGCGCCGTACGCCGACCAGTTCGTGAAGGCGCTCTGCCGCTGATCCTCGGCGAGCAGCAGCCGACGGGGCCGCGTCCACCAGGACGCGGCCCCGTTCGCATGTCCACACACCGCCGTCGGGCGTCAGGCGCCGGTCGCCGCGGGCTCCTCCCCGGGCAGGTGCGCCACGTGGACGCGCAGCGCCTTCTCGACGACGCGGTACTCCAGTCGGGAGATCGACTGCGGCTCGCCGTCGAGGTTCACCGTCAGCGGCGTCTCGCTCTCGACCTCGACCCACGGCAGCTGCGCGTAGAGCACGCCGTCGCGCTCCAGGTGCTCGCCGCGCCGCAGCTCCAGCAGCAGCCCGGCGAACGCGCTGAAGGCCATCGGCTCGACCACGCACAGGTCGAGCAGGCCGTCGTCGAGCCGGGCGAGCGGCGTGATGACGGTGCCGGCACCGGTCGCGCGCGCGTTCCCGACGGCGAAGTGGAGGAACTCGACCTCGCGATCGAAGCCGGGGCCGCGGAAGCGCGCGCGCCGGGGCTCCATCTCGCCCGCGAGCTTGCGCACGCCGGTGATCGCGTACGCGAGCGGCCCGAGCATGCCCTTGGCGACGGCCCCCGTCTCGGCGGTCGTCTCGGCGCCCAGCCCCGCCGACGACACGTTGAGGAAGGCGCGGCCGTTGAGCGTCCCCACGTCGACCGCCACGGCGGGGCGCTCGACCACGAGCTCCAGCGCGGCGCGCGCGTGCTGCGGAATCCCGGTCTGGCGCGCGAAGTCGTTGGCCGTGCCCACGGGGAGGATGCCCAGCGGGACGTCGGTGCCGAGGAGGCCGTTGATCACCTCGTTCACCGTGCCGTCGCCGCCGACGGCGAGGACGGCGTCGGTGCCGCGCGCTGCGGCCGTGGCGGCGAAGCGGCGCGCGTCGCCCGGCTCCCACGTCACCTGCGCGCGAATGCGGTGCCCGATGGCGCGCGCCCAGTCGGCGGCGGCCCGCACGTCGGCGTCGTCCGCCCGCGCGCCGTGGATCACGAGGTCGTACGTTCTTCCGTAGCTCATCGTCCGTTCGCGAGTGCGAGAAGCCGGCCAGCGCGCGGGCGGCGAGCACCGGTCGGGTCCGATTGACGGGCCTCGCGGAGCGCCGCTAGCTTGCCCCACCCGATGTCCGACCCGGCCCGCTGGGACTCCGCGTATCATGCCCCCGTGCTGGCGGCCGAGATCGTCCGCCTGCTCGCCGGCGAGGACGACGCGGGCGCTCCACGCCGCGCGGAGGGACGCCTCGCGGTCGACGGCACGCTCGGCGGCGGTGGGCACAGCCTCGCCTTCCTCGAGGCCGGGTTCGACGTCGTCGCGTTCGATCGCGATCCGCGGGCGATCGCCGCCGCGACCGAGCGCCTCCAGGCGTACGCGGATGCGGGGCGCTTCCGTGCGGTGCAGGCGAACTACGCGGACGCCGGGGCGCATCTCGCCGGCGTGCCCGTGCACGCGGCCCTGCTCGACCTCGGCATCTCCTCCCACCAGATCGACGACACCGGCCGCGGCTTCTCGTTTCGCGAGGGCGCGCCGCTCGACATGCGTATGGGCACCGACGCGCCGGCCGATGCGGCCACCCTGCTCAACGCGATGGACGAGCGCGATCTCGCCCGCGTGTTCCGCGACTACGGCGACGAGCCGCGGGCGCCGCGCCTCGCCCGCGAGGTCGTCCGGCGCCGCGCGACGCGCCCGTTCGCGACGAGCGACGATCTCGTGGGCGCGATCCGCGGCGCGTTCGGGCCGCGCACCGGGCCGGGCGACTTCGCGCGCCTCTTCCAGGCCGTCCGCATCGCCGTGAACGACGAGATCGCGGGCATCGAGCAGGCGCTCCCCGCGCTGCGCGACCGGCTCGTTCCGGGTGGACGCCTGGCGGTCATCGCCTACCACTCGGGCGAGGATCGTCTCGTGAAGCACACCTTCCGCGAGTGGAGCACGGGGTGCATCTGCCCGCCGCGCCAGCCGCTCTGCACGTGCGGACACGTGCCGCTGGGCAAGGTCGTGACGCGGCGGGCCGTCGACGCGTCCGCGGACGAGGTGGCGCGCAATCCGCGCGCGCGCAGCGCCAAGCTGCGCGTGTGGGAGCGGGCGGCGGAGGCGGTGGCGTGAGCCGACGCAAGCAGGCGCCGCGCGGCAGGCCGCGCGGCCGCTCGATCGTCGCCCTCGGTCTCCTCGCCTTCGTGCTGGTGGCGGCGGCGGTGATCTGGCGGCGCACGTACGGGCTGGCGCACGCGCGCGAGCTGCAGGCGCTCGACGTGCGCCGCCGCCAGCTGGAGGGGGAGCGGGCGTCGCTGCAGAGCGCCGTGCGGCTCGCCGCCAGCCGGGGCCGCATCGGCACCGCCGCCGAGCAGCGGCTGGGCATGCGCGTGCCCAGCGATACCCAGGTCGTCATCCTCACCCGGCCCGACCGCCGCCCGATCACGGGCCGCGGCGCGGAACCGGGCGACTCCACGTCGTAACGCCGTTCCCGGACTCGCCCGCGTGACCCGGCCCGACCGTCTCGCCATCGTCCACGGCTCGCTCGTGGTGTTCGCCGTCGCCCTCATCGGGAAGGCGGCGCAGGTGCAGCTGTTCCAGGCGGACCGCTGGCGCGAGAGCGCCGCGCGCCAGCAGATCGCCGACGCGTCGCTCCCCGCGCCCCGTGGGCTGATCAGCGACGCCAGCGGGCGCGTGCTCGTGGAGAGCCGCGAGCTCGTGCACCTGCGCGTCGCCCCGCGCGAGGTGAAGGATCGCGAATCGCTCCGCAAGCGGCTCAGGGCCGTGGGGCTCGAGGCGTCGTGGGTGAAGCGCGCCGTCGACACCACGCGCAAGTGGGTCGAGCTGCCGGGGCAGTACCTGCCGAGCGACGTCGCGTCGATCACGGCGATGCGCGGCGTGCACGCGCAGCCCACGATCGACCGCGTGCTGTCGACGAGTCCCGCGGTGCGGCGCATCGTCGGGCGCGTCGACGGGCGCGGCCAGCCCGTGGACGGGCTCGAGCTCGCGCTCGACAGCGTGCTGATCGGGCAGCGCGGCACGGCGCTCATGCTGCGCGATGCGCGCGGCGGGCGCATGGCCTCGCCCTCCGTGCAGTCGGTGGAGGCGCGCCCGGGCCACTCGATCACGCTGACGCTCAATCAGGGGCTGCAGGACATCGCCGAGCGCGCGCTGTCCGAGGCGGTGAAGAACGCGGAGGCGACCGGCGGCGACATCGTCGTGCTCGAGCCCCACCGCGGCGAGATCCTCGCGCTCGCGAGCCAGCGCCAGGACCCGCGCGCGACGGCGGCCACCGCGATCTCGGAGCCGTTCGAGCCCGGCTCCACGATCAAGCCGTTCATGGCGGCGGCGCTGCTGCAGCGCAGGCGCACGCACCTCGACGAGGTCGTGAACACCGAGAACGGCGTGTGGCGCTACGGCAAGCGCACGATCACCGACGTGCACAAGGCCCCGCAGATGTCGCTGCGCGAGATCATCCGCGAGTCGAGCAACATCGGCATCGTGAAGCTCGCGATGAAGCTCTCGCCGCAGGAGCAGTACGAGACGCTGCGCGACCTCGGCTTCGGCGCGCCCACGGGCGTGCCGTATCCCGCGGAGGCCACGGGGACGCTGCATCCGCCCGCGCGCTGGTCGAACACCACGCCCGCCTCGCTGTCGATGGGCTACGAGATGGCGGTGACGCCGCTGCAGCTCGCGGCGGCGTACGGCGCGATCGCGAACGGCGGCATGCTGATGGAGCCCGCGCTGATCAAGGAGATCCGCGACGCTGAGGGCAAGGTGCGCTTCCGCCACGCCGCGCGCCCCGTGCGGCGCGTCATGCCCGACACGATCGCGGCGACGATGCGCGCGCTGCTCCGCACGGTCGTCGACAGCGGCACCGCGACGGACGCCGACATCGCGAGCTTCACGCTCGGTGGCAAGAGCGGCACGGTGCGCCGCACCGAGGGCGGGCGCTACGCGCCGGGGAAGTACAACGCGGTGTTCGCCGGCATCTTCCCGGTCGACAATCCGCAGTTCGTCATCATCGTCAAGATCGACAACCCGTCCGGCGTCTATTACGGCGGCAAGGTGGCGTCGCCGGTGTCGAAGGTGGTGCTGCAGGCCGCGCTCGCGGCGCGCGACGCGGCGCTCGACCGCACCTCGCTCGCGAGCAGCGTGCTGCCCGCGAACCTCGAGGCGTTCCGCCCGAAGGACACGGTGCCGAAGCGCCCGCCGACCGAGCGCGAGCTGGCCGAGCGCCCGCCCGCGCCGGCGGTGCCCGTGGAGCTGCAGCGCGAGCTGCCCGCGTCGGACGCCGACGACTCGCTCGCGCAGGCGTCGGTGAAGGTGGTCGTCGAGCTGCCGGCGAAGCCCGCGCCCGCGGTCGTGCGACCGCCGCGCCCCGTGCCCGCGGTACAGGGCCTGCCGGTGCGCGACGCCGTCTTCGCGCTGCACCGCGCCGGCTTCCGCGTGCGGCTCGCCGATGCGCCGCGCCCCGGCGTCGCGCCGTCGGCGGGGCGCACGCAGCCGGGCGCCGGCGCGGTCGCACGCGCCGGCGCGACCGTGACCCTCTTCCGCGAGCCATGACCCCGTCCGACCCGTCGTCCGGCCCGACCCGCCGCATCACCCTCGCCGACGTCGCGCAGGCGCTGGACTACGCCGGGGTGCTGGACGAGCGGCGCGGCGCGCTGCCCACCCTCGTCACCGGGATCACCGACGACAGTCGCGCGGTCACGCCCGGCGTGCTGTTCGTCGCCGTGCGCGGCTCGCAGCGCGACGGCCACGACTTCCTCGCCGACGCGGCGCAGCGCGGCGCCGCCGCCGTGATCGTGGAGGACGCGACGCGCACGACGCTCCCCGCGCTCATCGTGCGCGAGGGGCGCCGCGCGACCGCGATCGCCGCCGCCGCCGCGTACGGCGACCCGGCGCGCCAGCTCGCGCTGGTCGGCGTCACGGGCACGAATGGGAAGACGACGACGGTCGACATGCTGCGCCACCTGCTCGACGCGCCCGAGCATCCGGCGGCGTCGATCGGCACGCTCGGCGTGCGTCTCGGATCGGCGGGCACGCCGCTGCCCGGCGGCTCCGGGCTGACCACGCCGGGGCCGGTCGAGCTGCAGCGCCTCTTCCGCCAGCTGGTGGACGCGGGCGTGCGGCGCGTCGCGATGGAGGTCTCGTCGCACTCGCTCGATCAGCGCCGCGTGGAGGGCGTGCTGTTCGACGCCGCCGTGTTCACGAACCTCACGCGCGACCATCTCGACTACCACGCGACGATGGAGGCATACCTCGCCGCGAAGGCGCGCCTGGTCTCGCATCTCGCGCCGACGGGCGCCGCGGTGGTGAACGCCGACGATCCCGCGTGGGCGGCGCTGCCTCCGGCGGCGCGCACGGTGACCTTCTCGGTCCTGCGCGCCGACGCCGACGTGTCCGTCACGGAGCTCGCGTTCGCGCCCCGCGGCGCGCGCGGCACGCTGCGCATCGGGAGCGACCAGGCGCCGCTCGCGCTGCCGCTGATCGGCGACTTCAACGTCGCGAACGCGGCGGCCGCCGCCGCCGCCGCGCACGCGCTGGGGATGCCGATCGACACGATCGCCGCGCGGCTCGCCGTGCAGCCGCAGGTGCCGGGGCGACTGGAGGTGCTGCACGAGACGCCGACCGTCCTGCGCGACTACGCGCACACGCCCGACGCGCTGGAGCGCGCGATCGCCGCGGTGCGCCCGTTCACGCGCGGGCGGGTCATCGTCGTCTTCGGCGCCGGCGGCGATCGCGATCGCGGGAAGCGGCCCGAGATGGGGCGCATCGCCGCGCGCGACGCCGACGTCGCCGTGCTCACGAGCGACAATCCGCGCACCGAGGATCCGGAGCGCATTCTCGACGACATCGAGGCCGGCATGGGGAAGGGAGGACACCTGCGCGTGGTGGACCGGCGCGACGCGATCGCGCGCGCGCTCGACCTCGCGGGCGCCGACGACGTGGTGCTGCTGGCGGGCAAGGGACACGAGACGTACCAGATCCGCGGGACCGAGACGTTCCCGTTCGACGAGCGCGCCATCGTCGCGGAGCTGACCGCGACCCGGGCCGGCGGAGCGGACGCGTGAGCGGGGCGCTGCCGCAGTCCGAGGCGTTCCCCTTCTGGACGCTCGATCGCGTCGCGGACGCGCTGGTCGGCGAGCTGTCGGGCGCGGTCCCCGGCGGGCCGACCGCCCTGCGCGCGGTGGCCACCGATACCCGCGCCCTGCGCGGCGGAGAGCTGTTCGTCGCGCTCAGGGGCGAGCGGTTCGACGCGCACGACTTCCTCGCCGACGCCGTGAAGGCGGGCGCCGCCGCGCTCGTGGTGCACGACGCCGCCCGCGCGGCGGGCCTCGGCGTGCCGGTGTTCGAGGTGCGCGACACGCTGCGCGCGCTCGGGCGCCTCGCGCGCCACTGGCGTCGCACCTGGGGCGGGCTCGTGGTCGGCGTCGCCGGCTCCAACGGCAAGACGAGCACGAAGGAGCTGCTGCGCGCCGCGCTCGGCGCCGCGCGCACCGTGCACGCGACCACGGGGAACCTCAACAACCTGGTCGGCGTCCCGCTCACCCTGCTCGCCACGCCGCCGTCGACCGAGATCGCCGTCGTCGAGATGGGGACGAACATGCCCGGCGAGATCCGGCAGCTGCGCGCGATCGTGGAGCCGCAGCTCGTCGTGCTGACGTCGATCGGCGAGGAGCACCTGGAGGGGCTGGGCGACCTGGCCGGCGTGCTGCGCGAGGAGAGCGACGCGTTCGACGATGCGGAGCTGGCGATCGTGCCCGCCGATCAGCCCGAGGTGGGCGAGGCGGCGCGCGGACGGGCGCGGCAGGTCGTGAGCGCGGGGCTCGACGCGGGCGACCTGCGCGCGGAGCGCTGGTCGCTCGACGGCGACGGGATGGGCGTGCTGCTGGTCGACGGCGTGGAGATCCGGACGCCGCTGCGCGGCGCGCACAATCTGCGCAACACGATGCTCGCGCTCGCGACGGCGCGTGCCGTCGGGATCCCGTTCGACGTGGCGGCGCGCGGCCTGGCGGCGATGCCGGTGCCGAGCATGCGGTCCGCGTGGACCTCGCTCGGCCGTGCCACGCTGGTGAACGACGCCTACAACGCGAATCCGGGCTCCGCGCGCGCGGCACTGGACATGCTCGTCGGCGCCGGGGCCGGCCGGCAGCGCGTCGCGGTGCTCGGCTCCATGCGCGAGCTCGGGGCGCAGGCGGAGCGCGCGCACGCCGAGCTGGCGCGCGACGCGCTCGCGCGCGGGCTCGACGTCGTCGCCGGGGTGGGGGACGCCGCCACGGCCCTCGCCGCCGTCGCACCCGACGATCCGCGCGTGGTCGTCGCGCCCGACGTCGACGAGCTGTGGCCGCTGCTCGCGCCGCGCCTCGCGCCGGACGCGATGATCCTGCTCAAGGCCTCGCGTGGGATGCGGCTGGAGCGGCTGGTCCCGCACCTGGAATCGTGGGCCGGCGTGTCGCGCGACGCACTGGAGCCGACCGCGCACTGACGCGCGCGCACGATCCGCACGAACGTGTAGCACACGCGCCGCGACGCGATCCGCCCCATTCGCCGTTCCACTCTCTCGCGTTCGACACCGCCCCCGTGCTCTTCTTCTTCCTGCAGCCCCTGGCGCGCGACGTTCAGCTGTTCAACCTGCTGAACTACATCACGTTCCGCGCGGCCGGCGCGCTCGTGACCGCGCTGCTGATCGGCTTCGTCGCGGGTCCCGCGATCGTGCGGCGCCTCCGGGCGATGGCGGTGAACCAGGTGGTGCGCGAGGGCACGCCCGACACGCACGCGGGGAAGGGCACGACGCCGACGATGGGTGGGCTCATCATCCTCGCGTCGACCGTCCTGCCCGTGCTGCTCTGGGGCCGGTTCGACACGCGCGGCGGCGAGTACCTGATGGTCGCGACGCTCGTGATGCTCTGGATGGGCGGCATCGGCTTCCTGGACGACTATCTCAAGATGCGCCAGAAGAAGCTCGGGCTGAAGAACGAGGGGCTGGTCGAGCGCTACAAGCTCGCAGGGCAGATCACCGCCGGCGTCGTGCTCGGACTGTATCTCTGGCTGTCGCCGCTCTCCACGCTGCCCGGCGCGTCGACCACGCTGCCGTTCTTCAAGTACATGCTGATCGTGCCGGCGAGCGCCGCGCTCGCGTGGCTCTACGTCCCGTTCGTGACGTTCATCCTCACCGGCGCGAGCAACTCGGTGAACCTCACCGACGGTCTCGACGGACTCGCGACGGGGCTCACCGCGATCTCGGCGGGCACGTTCGCGATCTTCGCGTACGTGATGGGGCGCATCGACACGAGCGCGTACCTGCAGATCTTCTATCTGCGCGGCGCGGGCGAGCTGACGATATTCTGCGCCGCGATCTTCGGCGCGTGCGTCGGCTTCCTCTGGTGGAACACCTTCCCGGCGCAGGTCTTCATGGGCGACACGGGCTCGCTGGCGCTCGGCGGCGCGCTCGGCGCCGTCGCGATCCTGCTCAAGAGCGAGTTCCTGCTGCTGATCATCGGCGGCGTGTTCGTCGCCGAGACGATCTCGGTCATCCTGCAGCGCTCCGTGTTCAAGTACCGGCGCCGGCGGTTCGGCCTCGAGTACGCGCAGAAGCATCGCGTCTTCAAGCGCGCGCCGCTGCACCACCACTTCGAGGTCAGCGGATGGCCCGAGACGCAGGTCGTCGTGCGCTTCTGGATCCTCGGGATCTTCTGCGCCATCCTGGCGCTCGCCACGCTCAAGCTGCGCTGAGGAGCGGTCGATGAACGCGGGGATCTTCCGCGGCCGCCCGGCGGGCGAGGTCGCGGTCATCGGGCTGGGGAAGAGCGGGCGCAGCGTATCCGAGCTGCTCGCGCGCGACGGACACGCCGTCTACGCGTCGGACGCCGGCACCGGCGACGCCGCCCGCCAGGCCGCCGACGCGCTCGCGGCACTCGGCATCGCGACGCAGACGGGCGGGCACGACCTGGCGCGCATCGGGTGCGCGGCGCTCGTCGTCGCCAGTCCCGGCGTGCCGCCCGAGGCGCCGCCGATCGCGGCCGCCGCCGCGGCCGGCGTCCCGGTCGTCGGCGAGATCGAGGTCGCGCTGCACTACCTGCCGGGGCTGCGCACGGTCGCGATCACCGGCACGAACGGGAAGACGACCACCACCGCGCTCGTCGGCCACCTGCTGCGCGCCCTCGGCCACGACGCGATCGACGCCGGCAACATCGGGACGCCGCTCGCCGAGCTCGCGCTGCGCGATCGGGCACCCGCGTGGGCGGCGCTGGAGCTGTCGTCGTTCCAGCTGCACGACACGCCGAGCATCGATCCGACCGTCGGCGTCGTCACGAACCTGAGCCCGGACCACCTCGATCGGTACGCGTCGCTCGACGACTACTACCTCGACAAGGCGCGGCTCTTCGCCAACGACCACGCCGGCTCGCGCTGGGTGCGCAACGGCGACGACGCCGCGGTGCTCGCGCTGCACGAGCGGGTCTTCGGTCCGCAGCGTGGCCTGCAGGGCGAGACGCTCGCCTTCTCGCTGCGGTCGGCCGACGCCGCGGCGCACTTCGATCGTGCGGCCGACGCGCTCGTCCTCGACGGCGCTCCGCTGCTCGCGCGCGCCGAGCTGCCGCTGCTGGGCGACCACAACGTCGCGAACGCGCTGGCCGCCGCGCTCGCGGTGTGGGCCGCCGATCCGGCGCACCGCACCCCCGAGGCGCGCGCGCGCATCGCCGAGGCGCTCCGGGGCTTCCGCGCGCTCAAGCACCGGATGGAGCCGGTCGGCACGTACGGCGGCGTCGAGTGGATCAACGACTCCAAGGCGACGAACGTCTCGTCGACGCTGGTCGCGGTGCAGGGGATGACCCGGCCGTTCGTGCTGCTGCTCGGCGGGCGTCACAAGGGAGAGCCGTACACCGCGCTGGCGGAGCCATTCCGCCGCCACGGCAGGACGGTGCTCGCGTACGGCGAGGCGGCGCCGATCGTCGCGCAGGATCTCGCCGGGCTGGTTCCCGTCGAGCGCGTGGACGGCGACTTCGCGTCCGTGATCGCGCGGGCGCGGGCGCTGACGAGCGCGGGCGACGCGGTGCTGCTGTCGCCGGCCTGCTCGAGCTACGACATGTTCCGCAACTACGAGGAGCGCGGCGCCGAGTTCCGGCGCCTCGCGGCCGGCGGGCGCGCCGACTCGTGAGCCCGCCGGCGCGGCCGTGACCCGCGCCGGAACGCGTGCGACGCGGTCGTGACCGGAAGGTCCGCCCGCGCGTCGGCAGCCCGGACGCCCGGGCACGTCGTCCGATCGTCGGACGCTCGTGAACGCCGGCGAACGCCCGGCAGAACCGTCCGGCGATCGCCCCTGTCCCCGGACGAACGGACGCTCTACACTGCGTCGCTCGACGTCCGCCCCGCCGCACCGCAGCAACCGCTCGAACCGCAGGAGCACCCATGACCACCTCCGCCGCGCGCGGGCTCGACCCCGTCGCCGTCGGGAGCTACGACCGGCGCACCGCACCGCGCCCGGAGGCCGTCCCCCTCAACCGCGACCAGATCCGGGAGCGGTGGCGGATGGGCGTCGAGGCGCGCGCGCTGGTGCTCGTCACCGCCGTGCTGCTCGCCTTCGGGCTCGCGGTGCTCTACAGCGCGAGCGCGATCGCCGCGATGCAGGAGGGGCGGAGCAGCGCGCACTACTTCCTGAAGCAGCTGAGCGGCATCGCGGTCGGCACCGTGGTGTTCGCCGTCGCCGCCAAGGTCGACGCCGAGAAGTGGCACAAGTGGGCGTGGCCGCTGATGGGGATCGCGATCTTCACGATGCTGCTCACCGTGCTGCCGTTCACGAAGAGCATCGCGCCGCCGATCCACGGCTCGCGGCGATTCCTGTTCGGCGGGTCGATCCAGCCCTCGGAGTTCGCGAAGCTGGCGATCATCGTCTGGACCTCGATGCTGCTCGTGAAGAAGCAGGAGACCGGACAGCTGCGCCGCCTGAGCAAGGGGATGCTGCCCTTCCTGCTCGTGGTCGGCCTGCTCGCCGTGCTCGCCGCGCTCGAGCCGGACCTCTCGGTCGCGATGATGTTCGTGATGATCATGGCGATCATCCTGTTCGCCGGCGGCGTGCGCATCGGGCACTTCATCGCGCTCGGCATCATGGGCATCCCGGTGCTCTGGCACGAGCTCGAGCGCCTGAACTACGTCGTGCAGCGCCTCCTCGCGTTCCTCGGCACGAGCGACGCGCGCGCGGAGATCAGCTATCAGCTCAAGCAGTCGCTCGTGGCGGTCGGCTCGGGCGGGCTGTTCGGCGTCGGCTACGGCCAGGGGCGGCAGCAGTACGGCTTCCTCCCGTTCCCGTACTCGGACTTCGTCGGCAGCAACATCGGCGAGGAGTGGGGATTCGTCGGCCTCACCCTGCTGACGCTCGCCTACGCGACCTACACGTACCTCGGCTTCCGCATCGCGCGGCAGGCGCGCTCGCGCTTCCAGCAGCTGATGGCGACCGGCCTCACGATGATGATGGCGCTCACCGCCTACCTGCACCTGGGCGTGGTGATCGGCCTGCTCCCGACGACGGGGCTGACGCTGCCCTTCATCTCGTACGGCCGCTCGAACCTCGTGCTCTCGCTCCTGATGACGGGGATGCTGGTGAACGTCGGCAGCGAGCGGCAGCGCGTGGTGGGGGAGACGGCGACGAATCCGCTCGGCGCGTGACCCGGCGTCGCACCCACCTGCTCGGCGCTCCGCTCGCGGCGCTCGCGCCGTCGTGCGAACCGGCCGAGCGCCGCGCGCGGAGCGCCGACTGACGATGTCGCGCATTCCGGTGGTCGTCACCGGCGGCGGCACGGGTGGCCACCTCTACCCGGGGCTCGCGATCGCGCGCGCGCTCGTGCGTCTCGACGCGCGGGTCGCGCCCTTCTTCGTCGGCGCGCGGCGCGGCATCGAGCGCGAGGTGCTCCCGACGACGGAGTTCCCGCACCTGCTGCTCGACCTGCACCCGCTCTACCGCCAGCGGCCGTGGGAGAACTGGCGGACGCTGACGGGCGCGGCCCGCTCGTGGAGCGCACTCGGCGCGCTGTTCGGACGCGAGCGGCCGCGCGCGGTGATCGGCACGGGCGGCTACGCGGCGGCGCTCGCGCTGGCCTACGGCGTGGTGCGCGGCGTCCCGATCATGCTGCAGGAGGCGGACAGCAATCCCGGCCAGACGACGCGCCTGTTCGCGCGCCGCGCGCACGACGTCTTCCTCGGGTTTCCGGAAGGCGCGCGCGCGCTGTCGCCCGGCGCGCGGACGCGCATCCACGCGTTCGGGAACCCGATCGAGCCGCCGCCGGCCACCCGGCCGGATCGCACGGCCGCGCGCGCGCGCTGGGAGCTCCCCGGCGACGTTCGCATGGTCCTGCTGGCCTTCGGCGGGAGCCAGGGCGCGCGCGCGCTGAACGAGGCGATGGCGACCTGGGTCCGGAGCGGCCTTCCCGCCGGGCTCGGCGTCATCTGGGCGACCGGGCGCGGGCAGTTCGAGCCGTACGCGGCGCTCGACCGCGCCGGCGATGGGCGCGTGCGCGTCGTGCCGTATCTCTCGCCGATCGCCGTCGCGTACGCGGCCGCCGATCTCGCGCTCACCCGCGCGGGGGCGATGTCGATCGCGGAGCTGTGCGCGTGGGCGCTCCCGAGCGTGCTCGTGCCGCTGCCGACCGCGGCGCAGGACCACCAGACGCACAACGCCCGGGCCCTCGAAGCGGCCGGCGCGTCGATCCACCTCCCGCAGAGCGCGCTCGGCGCCGAGCGGCTCGAGTCGCTGACGCGGGAGCTCCTCGCGTCGCCCGACCGGCTGTCGGCGCTGGCGAGCGCGGCCGCTGCGCGGGGCCGTCCGGACGCCGCCGCGCAGATCGCCCTGCAGGTTCTGACGACGATCGGGGCCGGCGCGTGAGCCGCGCCTGCGCGTCGGCTGGCGTCGCCTTGAGGGCGGGTCGCACGCCCGTCATATTGCGCCGGCCGCCATGCCCCTCCTCCTGACCCCCGACCCCCGCCCGGTCCACTTTGTCGGCATCGCCGGCGCCGGGATGAGTGCGCTCGCCGAGCTCTTCGTCCGTCGCGGCGCCACGGTCACGGGGTGCGACGCCAACGTCGCGCAGGTGGACGACCTCCGCCGGCTCGGCGTGCAGATCCACGCGGGGCACGACCCGGCCCACGCGGCCGACGCGCGGGCGCTCGTGGTCACCTCGGCGATGCCCAAGGACCACCCGGAGCTGGTCGCCGCGCGCGAGGCCGGGCTGCCGGTCATCCGTCGGGCGGAGGCGCTGGCCGAGGCGATCGCCGGCGGCGCGTGCATCGGGATCGCGGGCACGCACGGCAAGACCACCACGACCGTGCTCACCACCGAGGCGCTCGCCGCCGCGGGGCTCGCTCCCACCGGCGTGGTCGGCGGCCGCGTCGGCGCGTGGGGCGGCAATCTCCGGTTCGACGGCGTCGAGCGCTTCGTCGTCGAGGCCGACGAGTACGACCGCTCGTTCCTGGCGCTCACGCCCACGGTCGCGGTCGTGACGAACGTCGAGGCCGATCACCTCGACATCTACGCCGATCTCGACGACATCCGGGCAACGTTCGCCGAGTTCGTCGGGCGGGCGCGGTTCGTGGTCGCCTGCGCGGACGACGCGGGCGCGAACGCGCTGCCGTTCCCGGCGAGCGCCGAGGTCGTGCAGTACGGCATCGCGGCCCCGGCGGCGCACCCCGACGCGCGGCTGGTCGCGCACGACGTGCGCACCGAGAGCACGCCCGACGGGGACCGCACGGTCTTCGACGTCGTGTACGACGGGAAGCCGATGGGCGCGGTCGCGCTGCGCGTCCCCGGCGCGCACAACGTGCGCAACGCCCTCGCCGCGATCGGCGTCGGATTCCTGCTCGGCGCCTCCCTCGACGCGATGCGCCCGGGGCTCGAGGGGTTCGGCGGCGTCGAGCGGCGCTTCCAGCGGCTCGGCGTGGCGGGCGGGGTGCAGGTCGTCGACGACTACGCGCACCACCCGACCGAGGTCGCCGCGACGCTCGCCGCCGCGCGCACCGCGTATCCGGGGCGTCGCATCGTCGCCGCCTTCCAGCCGCACCTGTTCACGCGGACGCGCGACTTCGCCGGCGCGTTCGGCGATGCGCTCGCCGCGGCCGACTCGGTGTTCCTGACCGAGATCTACCAGGCGCGCGAGCAGCCGATCCCCGGGGTGACCGCCGGGCTGGTCGAGGACGCGGCGCGCGCCGCCGGGCGGCCGGTGACCTGGCGCGGCTCTCGCGACGGGCTCGCCGAGGCGCTCGCCGCGCACGTGGCGTCCGGGGACGTCGTGCTCACCCTGGGGGCGGGGGACATCACCCGCACCGGACCGGAGCTGCTCGCCCGCCTGTCGGCGGAGCCCGACGCGTGAGCGACGCCCCGGAGCAGGCGGCGCCGACCCCGCGCGGGTGGGGCGCGCGCCGGGTCGTGCGCGTGGCGCTGGGGCTGGCGGTCCTCGGCGGGGCCCTCTCGGCACCTGCGTGGGGACCGAGCGCGCTGTCGCGTCTCGCCTACTTCCGCGTGCGCCGGATCGAGCTGGAGGGCGTGCGCTGGGCCTCGACCGCCGAGCTGGTGGCGCGGCTGCGCGTCGACACGCTGACCTCGGTGTGGACCGAGCTGGCGCCGCTCGAGCGGCGGGTCGCCGGGCACCCGATGGTCGCGCGCGCCCAGGTGGCGCGCCGTCTGCCCGGTACGCTCCGCGTGATCGTTGAGGAGCGGGCCCCCGTGGCGATGGCGCCGGCCCGGTCTGGGGTGGCCGTCTACGACGCGGCGGGGACCCCGCTTCCGGTGGAGCCGAGCGCGGCCGGCGGGCTGGACGTGCCGCTGGTGGCGGCGCGCGACACGTCGCTGCTCCGGCTGCTCGGGCGGATGCGCGAGGCGGCGCCGCGGCTGTTCGCGCGGATCAGCGAGGCGCGTCGCGCGGGCACGGGCGCCGCGCGTGACGAGTTCGAATTCACGGTGACGTCCCCCGCGCCAGCCGGCGCGTGGAACGGCGCCACGGTCGTGGTGCGCGCGATGGCGGACGTGTCCGTCGAGCGCCTCGCGGACCTCGTGCCGGTGGAGGACGATCTGCAGCGCCGCCGCGTGCGCGTGGCCGAGATCGACCTCCGCTATCGAGACCAGGTGATCGCCAGACTGCAATGAAGCACGAGAGACTCGTCGCGGGGCTCGACATCGGCTCGGCGCGGACGACCGCCATCATCGCGGAGGTCGTCGGCGAGCTGCCCAAGCGGCCCGGGATCCGCGTGCTCGGCGTCGGTCAGGCGCCCACCACCGGCATGAAGAAGGGGATCGTCGCCCACATCGACGAGACGGCGCGGTCGATCACGCGCGCGCTCGAGGACGCGCAGCGCATGGCCGGCGCGACCGTCGACAGCGCGTTCGTCGGCATCGCCGGCGAGCACGTGCAGGCGATGACGAGCAAGGGGATCGTCGCCGTCGCCGGCGACGAGATCTCGCGCGCCGACGTGGAGCGCGTCAACGCGGTCGCGCGCGCGCACGCCATCCCGCAGGACCGCGAGCTGCTGCACGCGATCCCGCAGGAGTACACCGTCGATCGCACCGGCGGCATCCAGGATCCGGTCGGCATGACGGGCACGCGGCTCGAGACCGAGATGTACCTGGTCACGATCGGCGCGCAGCCGGCGACGAACCTGCGCAAGAGCGTGGAGCGCGCGGGGCTGCGCGTGCGCGAACTGGTGCTCGAACCGCTCGCCAGCTCGCTCGCAACCCTGAGCGAGGACGAGAAGGACATGGGCGTCGCGCTCGTGGAGCTCGGCGCGGCCGCGACCGACGTCGCGCTCTTCCACGAGGGCAAGATCCGTCACCTCGCGACGGTGCCGTTCGGCGGCTCGCACGTGACGAACGATCTGGTGCACGGCGTCGGCGTGACGCAGAGCGACGCGGAGCAGCTGAAGGAGCACTACGGCGTCGCGCTCGAGTCGATGGTCGATCCGACCGAGGTGATCGAGCTCCCCAGCAGCGGCGTGCACGGCGAGCGGCAGATCCCGCGCGAGCTGCTCGCGCACATCATCCATCAGCGCCTCGACGAGATCTTCGATCTCGTGCAGCGCGGCGTGGAGGGCGCGGGCTACGGCGGACGTCTGAGCGGTGGCTTCGTGCTCACCGGCGGCGGTGCCGAGATGCCCGGCGTCGCGGAGCTGGCGACCGACGTGTTCGGCGTCAGCGTGCGGCTCGGCATGCCGCGCGACTTCGTGGGCGGACTGCGCGAGACGGTGGAGTCGCCGCGCTCCGTCACGTCGGTCGGACTCGCGCTGTACGGTGCGTCGCGCATCGCGCTGCGCGGCGCGTCGGGGAACGTCGGCGCGGTGAGCGGCAAGCGCATCGCGATCCCCGCGCCCGGTGTGGACAAGTGGGCGCAGCGCCTCAAGCTCTGGCTGCAGGATTTCTTCTGAGCGCGCCGCGCCGGTCGCACCGGACGGACGGGCCGCCGCGCGCTGCGCGGCGGCCCGTTCTTCCGCACGGCGGCGACGTCGGCGCAAGACGCGTCGCACGACGAGCCACGCGGCGCGCCACACGCCATCCTGGCACGTCGTGCATGCCGTGCGCGCGGTGTGCGAACGATGTGCGCGCGCCGCGCGCATGGAGTGCGCCGCGTCGTGCGCCGTACATCACGCGCGGCCGCAGATCAAGATCGCTGCGCGCGCCCCAGCCTGTGGAAAAGACGGATGTCGCGCGGGTGTGATCTTTCGCGAATTGGGTCGTCCGTGTAGGGTGATGACCCGCGCGGCGACGACGCCGCCGGGCGCTGCGCACCGTGCGACGGGTGCGCGACGCGGCTCGCGCGAGACCCTGTGGCAGCGCGCGAGATTCTCGTTATATTCGGCGGCGGTCGAGACGCCACCGTAGTCGCCGCGCCGTCAGCTCTTCCCCCATCGGCGCGCACGTGTCGTCGGCTCGATCCGGGCAGCCGCCCCGCCCTCGGCCGCCCATTCACTCCCCCGCAGCATCTGGAGTCGCGTCCGCATGATCTTCGAGTTCGAGGAGAGCGCCACGCAGAACGCCCGCATGAAGGTCGTGGGCGTCGGCGGGGGTGGCGGCAATGCCGTCAACCGCATGATCGAGGAGCACCTCGAGGGCGTCGAGTTCATCTCGGTGAACACCGACGCACAGGCGCTCCTGACCTCGAAGTCCGACGTCAAGATCCAGATCGGCAAGAAGCTCACGCGCGGCCTCGGCGCCGGCGCGCGCCCGGAGATCGGGCGGCAGGCGGTCGACGAGAATCGCGACGAGGTGTCGCGCGTCATCGCGAGCGCGGATCTGGTGTTCATCACGTGCGGCATGGGCGGCGGCACCGGCACCGGCGCCGCGCCGGTCGTGTGCGAGCTCGCGCGCGAGGCGGGCGCGCTCACCGTCGGCATCGTGACGAAGCCCTTCCTCTTCGAGGGGCGCAAGCGCATGCGGCAGGCGGAGCACGGCATCGCCGAGATGCGCAAGCACGTCGACACGATGATCGTCGTGCCGAACGAGCGGCTGCTCGCCGTCGTCGGCAAGGGCATCCCGTTCGGCGACGCGCTCAAGAAGGCCGACGAGGTCCTGCTGCACGCGACGCAGGGCATCTCGTCGCTGATCAGCGTGACCGGTCTCGTGAACGTCGACTTCGCCGACGTGCGCACCGTCATGCAGAACGGCGGCTCGGCGCTCATGGGCACCGGGATGGGGCGCGGCGAGAACCGCGCGATGGAGGCGGCGCAGCAGGCCATCTCGTCGCCGCTGCTCGACAACGTCTCGATCTCGGGCGCGACCGGCGTGCTCGTGAACATCACCGGCGGCGCCGACCTCACGCTCGGCGAGGTGCACCAGATCAACGAGATCGTGCACGACGCGGTCGGCGACGAGGCCGAGATCATCTTCGGCGCGGTGCACGAGCCGGCGATGCAGGGCGAGATCCGCGTGACCGTCATCGCGACGGGCTTCGACCGTCAGCTGCAGATCGGCGGCATGGGCGGCTCGGGCGCGGCCGAGGGTACGCGCGCGAACCCGAACGTGTTGCCATTCCCGCGCGGCGAGCGTCCTGCTCCCGTGGGTGGTCGCGTGCTCAACGCCGGCGCGCGCACCGCGCCGGCGAGCGAGGCCCCGCGTCCGCGCGCGCCCATGAATCCGCCCGAGCGTGGCGGACCGCAGGATCTCTCGGACATGGAGATCCCGACGTTCATTCGCCGCCAGATGGATTGACGGAGCGCCGCGTTGTCCCAGTCTCCCCGTAAGCCCGCTCGTCCGCACGGCCGTCTGCGCGCCACGACGTATCTCGTCGTGGGTGGCGCGGCGGCCGTCGCTGCGTATCTGACCCCCGAGGCGCCCGAGCCGGCGCGCCCCGTGGCCCAGGCGCTCATCGCCTCGCCCCGCGCCGCCGAAGCGCCCCTCGCGCCCGTCTGGCGCTCGCGCGTCGACACGCTGGGACGCGGCGAGACGCTGGTGACGTTGCTCGAGCGCGCGGGACTGAGCCGGGAGCAGGCGTCGCGGGCGCTGCAGGAGACCGACGCCCTCGATCCGCGCCAGCTGAAGGCCGGGATGACGGTCACCACGAGCGGCATGAGCACGGACAGCGTGCCCGCCGAGATCGTGGTGCAGCCCGCGGTGGACCGCGTGGTGCGCTTCAAGTACCTCGCCGGCGCGTGGAACGCGATCGAGGAGAAGCTCGCCTGGCGCACCGACACGGTGGCCGCGCGCGGCGTCATCGCGTCGAGCCTCTACGAGACGATGCACCAGGCGCTCGGCGGCCGGCTCCCGGCGCCCAAGCGCTCGGAGCTGGTGTGGAAGCTGGCCGACCTCTTCGAGTACCGGGTCGACATGAGCCGCGACCTGCAGAAGGGCGACTCGGTCGGCCTGCTGATCGAGCGGCGCGTCGCGCCGGACGGCTCGGCGCGCGACGCGAAGATCCTCGCCGCCGCGCTGACGGTCGGCGGCAAGCCGGTCGAGGCGATCCGCTTCCGCGGGAAGGGGACTGCGGCCGACTTCTACGACGGCGAGGGTAAGTCGCTGCGCGCCGCCTTCCTGCGCGCCCCGCTCGAGTTCCGCCGCATCTCGAGCGTGTTCGGCATGCGCCGGCACCCGATCCTCGGCATCCGGAAGGCGCACCGCGGGACCGACTATGCGGCCTCCTCGGGGACGCCGGTGCGCGCCATCGGCGAGGGCGTCGTCATCAAGGCCGGATGGAGCGGCGGCTACGGCAACGTGCTGGAGATCCGCCATCGCAACGGCTACGTCTCCCGCTACGGCCACCTGCGCGGCTTCGCCAAGGGCGTGCGCGCCGGCCGCGCGGTCGGCATCGGGCAGACGGTCGCCTACGTGGGCTCCACCGGTCTCTCCACTGCGCCGCACCTGCACTTCGAGGTGCTGGTCGGCGGGCAGCCGCGCGACCCGCGGGTCGCCCTGCGCGACAAGAGCGGCTGGCCGATCGAGCGTCGCGAGCAGCACGCGTTCACCGCGCTGCGCCGCGAGCTGCTCTCGCAGATCGACGAGCGGGCCAACGGCGCGCCGCGGCTCGCAAGCGCGGACGAGTAGGCCCCGTTGACGGCCGCCTGACGGCTCGCGCCGTGCGCGCGGTGCGACGTGCGGCTAGCTTCACGCGATGACCGCCTGGCTGCTCGCGCTGGCCATCGCCGCCGTCCTCGCCGTTCTCGCCTACGTCCCGCCGCCGCGTGCGCACCTCGCCGTGGCGGCGCTCGCGTTGCTGCGTCTCGCGGCGATGACGCTGCTCGCCGCGCTCGCGCTCGACGCGCCGCGCGGGCCCGCGCGGGCGAGCGCGCCGCTCGTGGCCCTCGACGCGTCCGCGAGCTGGACGCGTGGCGGCGACTCGGCCGCCTTCCGCGCCGCCTCCGACTCGGCGCGCCGACTCGCGAGCGACACGCTCTGGCTGTTCGGCGACTCGCTGCGCACACGGCAGCGCGGCGGCGCCGCGAGCGTCGACGAGACGCGCGACGCACGCTCGCTCGTCGGCGCGATCGGCGAGCGCGCCGCCGCGGCCGGACGCCCGCTGCTGCTGGTCACCGACGGCGAGATCGACGAGCGCGAGTCGCTCGCGCGCGCGCCGCGCGGCTCGCGCGCGATCGTGCTGCCGCCGACGCGCGGCACCGACGCCGCCGTCGTCGGGCTGACGCTGCCGCCGTCGGGCAGCGAGCGCGATACCGTGACGGCCGAGGTGCTGGTCGGCGCCGATGCGCGCGGCGCGGGTGCGGGCGTCGTGCGGCTGCTGCTCGACGAGCGGGTGATCGCCGAGTCGCCGGTGGCGGCGCTCGGGCCGCACGCGGAGCAGGCGGTGCGCCTGCGGGTGCCGCTCGCCGGGCGCGCGGGGACGGTCGTCGCGCGCGCGGTGGTCGCGAGCGCGGGCGACCGCGAGGCCCGCAACGACACGGCGTCGGTGGCGCTCGAGGTGAGCGACGTGCCGGCGGTGGTGTTCGTGAGCGCGAACCCCGACTTCGACGCGCGCGCGGCGCTGGGCGTCGTGCGCGGGGCGCTCGGGCTGCCCGTGCGCGCCTTCTACCGCGTGGCGCCCGGCGCGTGGCGTCGCGAGGAGTCGCTCGCACCCGTCGACGAGGCGGTGGTGCGGGCTGCCGCGCGCGAGGCCGGGCTGCTCGTGCTGCACGGCGACACCGCCGTCTTCGGCGCGCCGCGCGCGCTCGGCCGCGGCGCGCTCGCCCTGGTCGCGCCGCCGCGCCCGGTGGGCGACGAAGAGGGGGGCGAGTGGTACGCGTTCGCCGCGCCGCCGTCGCCGCTGGCGCCCGCGCTGTCGTCGGTCGTCTGGGACTCGCTGCCCCCGATCGAGCTCGGCGCCGGCGCGCCGGCGGGCGACTGGGTGGGGCTGGCGGCGCGGCTCGGTCGCGAGGGGGCGACGCGCCCCGCCGTCACGGGCGTCGACGGCGCGCGGCGTGTCGCGGTGGTCGGCGTGGGGGGGCTCTGGCGCTGGCAGTTCCGCGGCGGCGTCGCGACCGCGGCGTTCCAGGCGCTCTGGGGAGGTATATTGGACTGGCTCGCCGCCGGGCGCGGCGATCGACGTGCCGCCGTGCCCGAGGCGGGCGTGCTGCGCGCGGGTGAGCCGGTGGTGTGGCGGCGCGGCGGCGCGGACTCGGTGGCGGCGCTCGTGCTCGCGCGGCGCGGCGGCGGCGCGGCCGACTCGGTGACGGTCCGCTTCGCCGCCGGCGAGCGCACCGCGACGACGCCCGGGCTGACGGCGGGCGTGTACGACGTTCGTGGTCCCGGCGGCGGGTCCGTGCTCGCCGTGAGTGCCGCGCGCGAGCTGCTGCCGCGACGCGCGACCGTGCGCGCGGGTGCGCTCGGTGGTGGCGCGACGTCGGACCGGGCTCCCCGCCTGCGGGAGGCCTGGTGGGCGTACGTGCTGCCGCTGCTGCTGCTCTGCGGCGAGTGGCTCGCGCGCCGCCGGCTCGGTCTGCGCTGACATCCTCGTCCCGTACCCTCGGCATTCATGGCCCGGCTGTTCCGCAAAGAGGGCGACGCGCCCCGCAAGTCGCTCTGGCAGCGCATCAAGGACGTCGCGACCACCGACGTCGGCGTCATCCTGCGCGGCGGCGTCAAGGACGGCTCGCTCGAGCAGCTCGAGGAGATCCTGCTCGCCGCCGACTTCGGCGTCCCGACGACCGTCCGCCTCACCGAGCAGATCGGCGGCTACGCGCAGAAGGGCTTCATCCGCACCGAGACCGAGTTCCAGGACGCGCTGCGCCGGCTGGTGGAAGCCGAGCTGCGCGAGGGGAACAGCGACCCCGCGCTGCGGCTCGCGCCCGAGGGGCCGACGATCATCCTCGTCATCGGGGTGAACGGCGCCGGCAAGACGACCTTCATCGGCAAGCTCGCGGCGCGCTTCCGGAAGCAGGGGAAGCGCGTGCTCGTGGGCGCGGCGGACACCTTCCGCGCCGGCGCGATCGACCAGCTGCGCGTGTGGGCGGAGCGCGGCGGCGCGGAGTTCGTCGGCTCCAAGCCCGGCACGGATCCCGCCGCCGTCGCCTTCGACGCCGTGGATGCGGGGATCACGCGCGGCATGGACGTGGTCATCGTCGACACCGCGGGGCGCCTGCACACGAGCGGTGGCCTCATGGACGAGATGAAGAAGGTGCACCGCGTCATCGGCAAGCGCCTGGGCGGCGCGCCGCACGAGACGCTGCTCGTGCTCGACGGCACGATCGGCCAGAACGCGGTGCAGCAGGCGAAGCAGTTCTCCGAGGCCGTGCCGATCACCGGCCTGGTGGTGACGAAGCTCGACAGCACCGCCAAGGGCGGCGTCGTCGTCGCGGTGCACGAGGCGCTGGACCTGCCGGTGAAGTTCATCGGCGTCGGCGAGGCGGCGGACGACCTCGAAGCGTTCGACCCGGCGGCGTTCGCGCGCGAACTGACGGAAGACTGACCAGCGGCGCTGCGGACTGCCGGCTGCGGATCGGACCTCGGGACGCCCCGTCGACCAGACCCGCAGCCCGCAGTCCGCAGCCTTCACGATGACCGCACCCCGCCGCGCACCGACCCCTCCCAAGGTCTCCCTCGACACGCCCGTCACCTACCTGAAGGGCGTGGGGCCCGCGCGCGCGCAGGCGCTGGCGAAGCTCGGCGTGATCTTCGCGCGCGACCTGCTGTACCACGTGCCGCACCGCTACGAGGACGCGAGCACGGTGTCGCGCATCGCGGACCTCGAGGCGGGGATGGACGGCACCGTCGTCGGCCGCGTCGTGTCGAAGGGCGTGATCCCCACGCGGAAGGGGCTCCGCATCTTCCAGGCGGTCGTGAAGGACGCGAGCGGCATGCTCGAGGTGTCGTGGCCGGGGCAGCCCTTCCTCGACCGCACGATCAACAAGGGCGACGTGCTCCTGCTGACCGGCACCGTGCGCTTCTTCCACGGCCGTCAGCTGCAGCCGCGCGAGTTCGTGAACATGGGCGCGGAGGAGGAGGGCACCGGCGGCGGCCGCGTGCTGTCGGTGTATCCCGCGACGGAGGGGCTGTCGTTCAAGCAGATCCGCACCCTCGTCGAGGCGCACCTCGACCTGCTGCTGCCGCAGGTGCGCGAGACGCTGCCGCCCGACATCCTCGCGCTGGCCGGCGTGCCGCCGCTGCCCGAAGCCCTGCGCATGGTGCACCGGCCCACCAGCATCGCGGAGGCGCTGGAGGGGCGCGCGCGGCTCGCGTACGAGGAGCTGCTGTGCGTGCACATCCTCCACCGCCGGGCCAACGCGCTCGCCCGCGACAAGCGCGACGGCATCGCGTTCACGAACCGTCGGCAGCTGACCTCCGCGCTGAAGGGGGCGCTCCCGTTCGAGCTCACGGGCGCGCAGACGCGCGCGCTGCGCGAGATCGTCATGGACATGACGAGCGACCGCCGGATGCATCGGCTCCTGCAGGGCGACGTCGGGAGCGGCAAGACGGTGGTCGCGCTGTTCGCCTGCCTCCTCGCGATGGAGAACGGCTGGCAGGCCGCCGTCATGGCGCCGACCGAGCTGCTCGCCGAGCAGCACCTCCGCACCTTCACGCGCCTCCTGGAGCCGCTCGGCATCCGGCCGCTGCTGGTGACGGGGCGCCTGTCGGCGCGCGAGCGACGCGAGGCGGCCGCGATCATGGCGCAGCCGGCACCGCTGCTGGTCGTGGGCACGCACGCGCTCGTGCAGGAGGCGACGCAGTTCGCGCGGCTCGGCTTCGTGGCGATCGACGAGCAGCACCGCTTCGGCGTGGAGCAGCGCAAGGCGCTCAGCGCCAAGGGACAGGCGCCCGACGTGCTGCTCATGAGCGCGACGCCGATCCCGCGCTCGCTGGCCCTGACGCTCTACGGGGATCTCGACGTCTCGATCCTCGACGAGAAGCCGCCGGGCCGGCAGCCGATCACGAGCGCCCTGCGGCCGGAGAGCGCCCGCGAGCGCGTGCTGCAGTTCGTCGAGCGCGAGCTGGAGAAGGGGCGCCAGGCGTACGTCGTCTATCCGCTGATCGACGAGTCGGAGAAGTCCGACCTGAAGGCGGCGACGGTCGCGTACGAGGAGCTGACCGAGGGCGCGTTCGCGCACCGGCGCGTGGGGCTGCTGCACGGGCGCCTGCCGGCCGACGAGAAGGACGCGGTCATGCGGAGCTTCCGCGACGGGGAGCTCGACATGCTCGTGGCCACGACGGTGATCGAGGTCGGCATCGACGTCGGCAACGCGACGATGATGCTGATCGAGCACCCGGAGCGCTTCGGCCTCTCGCAGCTGCACCAGCTGCGCGGCCGCGTCGGACGCGGCGGCGAGCAGTCGTACTGCATCCTGCTCGGCGACGTCGGGCAGGAGGCCGCCGAGCGGCTGCAGATCTTCGTCGGCACCGAGGACGGCTTCGAGATCGCGAGGGCCGATCTGCGCCTGCGCGGCATGGGCGACCTGTTCGGCGAGCGGCAGAGCGGGGAGCCGACCTTCCGCGTGGCCGACCCGCTGCGCGACGAGGAGCTGAACGCGCACGCGCGCGAGGCCGCCGAGCGACTGCTGGCGCGCGATCCCGAGCTCACGGCGCCGGAGTCGAAGGGACTGCGGCAGGTGCTCGGCACCCGCTACGCGCGCTCGCTGGAGCTCTTCCGCGTCGGCTGACGCGCGTCGACTTCGCGGTTCGGCGGACGGCTCGCGTCAGACCACGACGCGCAGCGCGCGCCGTCGCGACCGCAGCGTGAACAGCCGGCCCGCGCCGAGGCGCTCGCCGTCGCCCAGCAGCGCGTCCGCCTCGTCGATCGCGAGGTGCGCCTCGGTCGCGGGGATCACGTGCAGGATGCTCGGCGGGATCGGCAGCCCGAGCGACAGGCGGGTGAAAGCGTCGAGCAGACGCGGGCGCGTCGTCTCGCGCACGAAGCACAGCTCGAACACGCCGTCGTCGTCGACCGAGCCGCTCGGCAGCGCGAGTCCTCCGCCGAGGTAGCGCTGGTTCGCGACGAAGGCGCCGTGGATCCGCAGCGACTCGTCGCGCCGCACCCCCTGGGGGGTGAGCCAGCTGACCTGCACGGTCCGTGATGCGCGGCCGTGCGCGAGCAGGGCGCACGTCGCCGTCAGCCTGTAGATCGACGCGCCGGCGGCCGACGCGGCAGCACGCGCGAGCGCGCCGCCCGCCTTGACCTCGTTGACGAGGAACGCGCTGCGCGAGACGAGCCCCAGCCCGCCCACCGTGCAGAAGATCGTGCTGCCCGCATCGATCACGTCGACCGCGCGGACTCCGCCGGCGACGATCCGCGCGGCCGCCGCGCGCGCGTCGCGCGGCAGTCCGAGCGCGCGCGCGAGGTCGTTCGCGGTGCCCACCGGCAGCAGCGCGAGCGGCACGTCCGTGCCGACGACGCCCTGGGCGGCCGCGCGCGCGGTGCCGTCGCCGCCGGCGGCGATCACCAGTGCGGCGCCATCCTGCGCCGCGCGCGCGGCGAGCGCCGTCAGCTCGGTCGCGGAGTCCGGCGTGACGACGCGCACGTCGTAGCGCGTGCCGAGGGTGTGCAGGACGTCGGCGCGGAGCGCGTGGGCGGCGCGTCGTGCGCGTGGGTTGCGCAGGACGACCGCGACGGGGAGGGGCACTACGGCCGTCGCGGGGGGGCGAGCCGCCGACGCACGCGCTCCAGCTCCGCGCGGGCCTGCTCCAGCTCCGCGCGCAGCCGCACGATCTCCTCGTCGCGCGGCTTGAGGCTGTCGCGCGGGATCAGCAGCGCCGCCGCCGCGCGCGTCGTTCCCACGGCCTGCCGCAGCGAGTCGTTCTGCACGAGCAGCCGGCGCACGACGCCGGCGGGGACGTGCAGCGGCGGCGTCTCGTCGCCGGCCTGGTACGCCGCGAGATCGGCGTCCGCGGCGCGCGGCGAGTGGATCGGGCTCGCCGGATCGGCGCGCAGCATGGCGCGGAGGAACAGGGCTTCCGTCGCCGCCGGGGTGCCGGTGAACTGCGAGCGGAACTCCGTCAGCAGGCTGTCGGCGAGCGCGGCTTCGCCGCGGCTCTGCATCACCGTCACGGCGTCGCGGGTCGTGGCCCACGTGCGCTCGGCGACCGTCTGCAGCGACTCCACGACCACCGGGGCCGGCGGTGGAGCCGTGCGCCGGCAGGCGGCGAGCGTGAGCAGCGCGAGCAGCGCGGCGCGGCCGAGTGAACGCACGGGCGGGGTCACGCCCGTCCCGCGCCCACCGACAGGGCGCGGAGTCCGGACGCGTCGGCGTCGCGCGAGCCGGCGGCCGGCTCGATGGCGGGCGTCGGATCGCCGGCGACGATCGGCAGCACGATCGAGAATGCGGTGCCCGCGCCGTGCGTGCTCGCCACGGAGATCGCGCCGCCGTGCGCCTCGACGATCTCGCGCGCGATCGCGAGCCCGAGCCCGCTCCCTTTCTGGGCCGAGGCGCTCTGGTTGTCCGCCTGGAAGAACTTGTCGAAGATGCGCTGCAGCTGCTCGGCCGGGATGCCGGCGCCCGTGTCGCGCACGCAGAGGCGCACGCACGCGCGGTCCGGCGTCGGCTCCACGACCAGCTCGACCTGCCCACCGGCCTCGGTGAACTTGAACGCGTTGGAGAGCAGGTTCGCGAGCACCTCGTTCATGCGGTCGCGGTCCCAGGTCACCACCTCGGGCAGGTCGCGCGCGGCGCTCACACCGAAGCCGACGCGCCCCTGCGTCGCCAGCACGTCGAAGGTCTGCTCCAGCTCCGTGAGGAAGCCGTGGAGCGACATCGGCCGCGGCTCGAGGCGCGCGGCGCCCGCCTGGAAACGGCTGACGTCGAGCAGGTGCTGCACGAGCCGCGACAGCGTCTGCGCCTGGTTCTCGACGGTCGCGAGCACCTCGAGCTGCTTGGGCGTCACCGGGCCGTACAGCTGGTCCTCGAGGAGCGTGAGATAGCCGAGGATCACGTTGATCGGCGTCTTCAGCTCGTGCGACGCGACCGACACGAACTCCGCCTTCAGCTTGTCGAGCTCCGCGAGCTGGTGGGCCATCGTGCTGAAGCTGCGCGCGAGGCGGCCGAACTCGTCGTGGCGCGACGGCGCGATCCGCAGCTCGTGTGCGAAGTGTCCGTCGGCGACCGCGCTCATGCCGGCCTCGAGGTCGAGCACGGGGCGCGCGATCGAGCGCGTGATCCAGACGGCGACGACCAGCGCGCCGGCGAGCGCCGCCGCGAGCAGCGTGGCCGAGAGCTGCAGCGCCTCGCGCGACGCGGCGCTGGTCGCCGCCACGCGCTGCTGGGCGCTCACCGCGAGGATGTGCTCCGCCTCGGCGGTCGCGCGCTCCACGGCGTCGATGGCGGGGAGGATGTGCTGCGCCGAGACCCGATCGGCCAGCGCGGCGTTGCTCCCCTCGGCCGCCGCGCCCTCGATGGGACCGAAGGTGAGGATCGTGTGCCCCGAGTGCCGGAGCCGGCTCGCCAGCTCCTCGAGCCCGAACGGGCGCACCGAGTCGGCGAGGGCGGTGAGCCGCTCCGCGTTCTCGCGCATCCAGCGCTCGCTCGCGCCCGAGTCCGGAACGAAGAGCACCGCCTTGTCGGCGTCGCGCAGCTCGCGCGCGGTCGAGCGGACCTGACCCACCAGCATGGACGCGGCGAGCTCGTTCGTCCGCAGCTGCTCCACCGTGCGCGCGGACGCCCCCAGCGCCTTCAACGACAGCGCGAGCGGGACGCCCAGGAGCAGCGCGATGAGCGAGAAGCCGAGAGCGAGACGGGAACGAAGCGTCATGCCGCGAAGCGGACGGATGGGTACGGTTTCCGAAGTTAGCCGCTCGCCGAACCCCACGCGAATGGCGCCGCGGGTCTGCGTGCCCGTCGCGTGCCACCCCGGCCCCGGCCTGCCTGATAGGACGAGGCGCAGGGGGCACTCGCCACCGTGCGAACGGCCGATCGCGTGACGCGCGTCACCTCCGCGCGTCGAGGGCGACGGCGTGCGCGCGCGACGTCGCGCGCGGCGCGTTCCGTTGACGTCGGCCGACGGGCTCGGTTAGGTTGCCGGGCCACGCGTAACTGCCGATAAGACAATGACATTCCCGTTCGCTCGCATCTCCGAACTCGGCCGGCACGCCGGCCAGACCGTCACCGTGCGCGGCTGGGTCACGCACCTCCGCTCCTCCGGCAAGGTCGCGTTCGTGGTGCTCCGCGACGGGAGCGGCCAGCTGCAGGGCGTCGTCGTCAAGAACGGCGTCGCGCCCGAGACGTGGGAGGCGTTCGGGCAGCTGACGCACGAGACCTCCGCCGCGCTCACCGGCGAGGTGCGCGCCGACGCGCGCGCGCCGGGCGGCTACGAGCTCGGGATCCAGGAGATCGCGATCGTCGGCCCCAGCCCGCTCGACTACCCGATCCAGCCGAAGGAGCACGGCGTCGACTTCCTGCTCGATCGGCGGCACTTCTGGCTGCGCTCCCCGCGCCAGGTCGCGATCCTCCGCGTGCGCCACGAGGTCGAGCAGGCGGTGCACGACTTCTTCTACGAGCGCGACTTCGTGCGCGCCGACACGCCGATCCTGACGGCGGCGATCGGCGAGCGCGCGGGGCTCTTCTCGACGGAGTACTTCGACGAGGGCACCGCCTACCTCGCGCAGACGGGGCAGCTCTACGGCGAGGCGCTCGCCGCGTCGCTCGGCCGCATCTACACGTTCGGGCCGACGTTCCGCGCCGAGAAGTCGAAGACGCGCCGCCATCTGACCGAGTTCTGGATGATCGAGCCGGAGATGGCGTGGTACGACCAGAAGGACAACATGGACCTGCAGGAGGAGTTCGTCCGCTTCCTCGTGCAGCGCGTGCTGGAGCGCCGGCAGGCGGAGCTCACGCTCCTCGAGCGCGACGTGTCGAAGCTCGCGTGCGTGATGGAGCCGTTCGTCCGTCTCGACTACGGCGACGCGGTGAAGCTCTGCCAGTCGAAGGGGAGCGACATCCAGTGGGGCGAGGACCTCGGCGCGCCCGACGAGGCGCTGATCGTCGGCGAGTACGAGCGCCCGGTGTTCGTGATGAACTACCCGAAGGAGGCGAAGGCCTTCTACATGAAGGAGAACCCGGCCGATCCGCGCACGGTGCTGTGCGCCGACCTGCTGGCGCCCGAGGGGCGCGGGGAGATCATCGGCGGCTCGCAGCGCGAGGACGACTACGAGAAGCTGCTCCACCGCCTCCGTGAGGAGGGGCTCCCCGAGGAGGCGTACGACTGGTACCTCGACCTGCGTCGCTACGGCACCTTCGTGCACTCGGGCTTCGGCCTCGGACTGGAGCGCACCGTCGCGTGGATCTGCGGCGTGGAGCACATCCGCGAGGTGATCCCGTTCCCGCGGCTGATGGATCGCCTGCGCCCCTGAGACGGGATCGCAGAAACGGCGGGACCGCGCATCGCGCCGGTCACGCCGTTTCGCGTTCTCGTCGTGCGACGCCGTCGAGCCGACGCGTCAGGCGTCGCGCCGCTCGCCCGCCTTCACCTCGTCCCACAGCGCGTCGAGCGCGTCCAGTCCCGCGCTGTTCACGTCGATCCCGCGCTCGGCCGCCAGGCGCTCGATCGCGCCGAAGCGGCGCGCGAACTTTGCGTTCGCCTTGTCGAGGGCGAGCGACGCGTGCACGCCCGCCTTGCGGCACAGGTTCACGACGGCGAACAGCAGGTCGCCCAGCTCCGCCTCGACGGCGGCGTGCTGCGAATCGAACACCGGCAGCCCGTGCTTCAGCTCCGGCGGCGACGTGCGCGACAGCTCCTCGCGCACCTCGGCCAGCTCCTCGGCCACCTTCTCGAGCGGACCCGCGACGTCCGGCCAGTCGAAGCCCACGCCGCCCGCGCGGTCCTGCAACCGATGCGCGCGGTGCAGGGCGGGGAGCGCCTCGGGCAGCCCCTCGTCGATCGCGCGCCGCTTCTTCGCCTTCAGCTGCTCCCACCCCTGCCGCTCGGCCGGCTCCTCCTGGCCCGGCGTCGGATAGAGGTGCGGATGGCGCGCGCGCATCTTCGACACGAGCGCGTGCGCCACGTCGTGCAGCCCGAACGCGCCGCGCTCCTCCGCGACGACCGAGTGGAAGAGCACCTGCAGCAGCAGGTCCCCCAGCTCGTCGCGGAGCGTGGCGTCGGCCTTCGCGCTCGGCTCTAGCACCGCGTGCTGGATCGCCTCGTCGACCTCGTACGCCTCCTCGATCAGATACGGGCGCAGCGACTCGTGCGTCTGCGCGCGGTCCCACTCGCAGCGGGCCCGCAGGTCGCGCATCAGCGCGAGCGTATCTTCAAGCGTGACCGGAGCTTGCCCCGTGTTGTCGTCTTGCATCGCTCCCGCGCCGTCCCTTAGGTTTCGCGGCTCTCCGACCTCAGCCGCGCCTCGTGCGCGCCGTATCCGGCATGCCCGCAGAATCTAACCCCGCCGTCCTCGCGCCGACCGGCGTCGCGCGTCCCGCGGCGGCGCGTGGCGGCGACGTGCGGGCGCGTCTCGACGACGGGCATCCGGATCGGCAGCGCGCGTGGGTGGACGTCGACCTCGGCGCGCTGGTCCGAAACGCGGCGACCATGCAGGCGCATGCCGCGCGTCCGATCCTGCCGATGGTGAAGGCGGACGCGTACGGGCTCGGGGCCGTCCGTGCCGCGCACGCGCTGGCGTCGCTGTCGCCGTGGGCGTTCGGCGTCGCGTCGGTCGCCGAGGGCGAGGCGCTGCGCGACGCGAAGGTCGCGGGACGCATCGTCGTGTTCACGCCGCTGCGGCCGAGCGAGCTGCCGCGCGCGCACGCGGCGGGGCTCGCGCCCGCGCTGCACCGCGCGGACGACGTGCTCGCGTGGGCGGCGCTCGGCGGCGGCGCGTGGCACCTGTCGATCGACACCGGCATGAGCCGCGCGGGCGTGCGCTGGGACGCGCTCGACGACGCGCTGCTCGACGCCGTGCGCCGTCATCCGCCGGAGGGCGCGTTCACGCACTTCCACTCGGCCGACACGGACGACGCGTCGCGCGCCGAGCAGGAGGCGCGCTTCGACGGCGCGATCGCGCGGCTGCCGCAGCGGCCGCGCGTGCTGCACGCGGAGAACAGCCCCGGCGCGGAGCGGTGCGGCGGACCGTCGCGCTGGGACGTCGTGCGCCCGGGCGTGTTCGTGTACGGGGTGTCGGCCGGCGGCGTGCTCGCGGCGGAGCCGGTGGCGCACCTGCGCGCCCGCATCGTCGACGTGCGGCCGGTCCACTCGGGCGAGACGGTGAGCTACGGCGCCAGCTGGCGCGCGGACGGCACGCGACGGATCGCGACGATCGCGGCGGGGTACGCGGACGGTTATCGGCGCTCGCTCTCGAACCGCGGCATCGCGCTCCTGCACGGACGCACCGTGCCGGTCGCGGGGCGGGTGACCATGGACATGACGATGCTCGACGTCACCGACGTGCCCTGCGCGGTGGGCGACGTCGTCACGCTGATCGGCCGCGACGGCGACGCGCTGCTGACGGTCGCCGAGGTGGCCGAGCGGGCCGACCTCTCGCCGTACGAGCTGCTCACCGGGCTGCGGAGCCGGGTGCCACACTTCCATCACGACGCATGACCCAGGGCGAGGCAGGAGCGGAGGCGACGCGGCGCGCGGTGATCCTCGTCCTCGACGGCGTGGGATGCGGCGCCGCCCCGGACGCGGCCGACTACGGCGACGTGGGCAGCGACACGCTCGGCCACGTCACGGCGGCGATGGGCGGGCTGGCGCTCCCCAACCTCGAGCGGCTCGGGCTCGGCCGCGTGACACCCCTGACCGGGATCGCGCCGGTCGAGCGGCCCGCGGGCGCGTGGGGGCAGATGCTCCCCCGCTCGGCCGGGAAGGACAGCACGACCGGGCACTGGGAGATCGCCGGGGTGCACCTCGACAGGCCCTTCCCGACCTACCCGCGCGGATTCCCGCCGGAGGTCGTCGCGGAGTTCGCGGCGCGCACCGGGCGCGGGGTCCTGGGGAACGTCGTCGGCAGCGGGACCGCGATCCTCGACGAGTACGGGGCGGCGCACGTCGCGTCCGGCGACTGGATCCTCTACACGTCCGCCGACTCGGTCTTCCAGATCGCGGCGCACGAGGGCGTCGTCCCGCTCGACGAGCTGTACGCCGCCTGCGAGGCCGCGCGGGCGATGCTCGTGGCCCCGCACGACGTCTCGCGCGTGATCGCGCGTCCGTTCGTGGGAACCATTGGCGCGTGGCAGCGGACAAAGAACAGGCGGGACTACTCCATCGCGCCGCCGGCCGAGACGCTGCTCGACGCGCTGGAGGCGGCCGGGGTGCCGCGTGCCGGGGTGGGGAAGGTGGACGACCTGTTCGCGGGCCGGGGGATCCGCAGCCGCCACGTGGCGGCGAACGCCGAGGGCATCGTCGCCATCGGCGAGTGGCTCCAGGCGGGCTCGGGTGGGTTGCTCTTCGCCAACCTGGTAGATTTCGACACCCAGTTCGGGCATCGCAACGACGTGCCCGGCTTCGCGGGAGCGCTGCGCGAGTTCGACGCCGCGCTCCCGATGCTCCTGTCGCACCTCCGCGAGGACGATCTGCTGTTCATCACGGCCGACCATGGGAACGACCCGACCACGCCGACCACCGACCATGCGCGCGAGCGCGTGCCGCTGCTGGTCGCCGGTCCGCGCGTGCGTCCCGGGCCGCTCGGCGAGCGCGAGACCTTCGCCGATCTCGGCGCGACCGTCGGCGAGTGGATGGGCGTCGACTTCCGCGGGCGTGGGCGCTCCTTCCTCTCCGCGGTCGTGACGCCGTGACGGCGCCCGGCATGACGCACCCGCGCCTCGACGAGCTCACCGCCCGGGCGCGCGAGGTGATGGCCAACGCCTACGCGCCGTACTCGAAGTTCCGCGTCGGCGCGGCGCTGCTCACGCGCGACGGCGCCGTCGTCACCGGGTGCAACGTCGAGAACGCGGCCTATCCGTCGGGCATCTGCGCCGAGCGCGGCGCGGTGGCCGCCGCGGTCGCCCAGGGGCACCGCGCCTTCGAGCTGCTGGTCATCGCCACCGAGGCGGACGTGCCCGCGTCGCCGTGCGGCATGTGCCGGCAGGTGCTCGTCGAGTTCGCGCCGTCGCTGCCCGTCGTCAGCGTCACGCCCGGCGGCCGCACGCAGGTGTGGACGATGGCCGAGCTGCTGGCGAGCCCCTTCGTGCCCGACTCGCTCGCCGGCGGCTGACGCCATGTCGTCCGTGCCGCGCCCCGCCGTGCCGCGCCTTCGCGCCCCGGTCCTTCCGTCCGCTCCTCGCTCTCTCTCGTGACGTCCGCCAACCTTCCGGCGCCCCGCCGCCTCGCCGCGCTGCTCGCGCTCGTCGCCGTCGTCACGGTCGCGTGCAGCGAGCGCCTCGACGGCGGCGCGGCCTGCCCGTCGCTCTGCCCGATCGCGAACAGCGCGGTGCTCGACACGGTGATCGACGCCGTGGCGCTCGACAGCACCGTTGCCGGCTTCCCGCTCACCGGCGAGGCGACGTCGCTGCTCCTGGCGGTCGCGCCCGGGCCCGACTCGCTCGACGTGCGCGCCGTCGTGCGCTTCGACTCGCTGCCCAACCGCTACTTCCCGCCGACCGGCGGCGACTCGCTGGCCATCACGACCTCGGACAGCACGCTGATCTCGCTGCGGGTCGACACCGCGGGCACGCGCTTCACGCAGCCGGTCACCATCGAGGCCTACGACGTCGACACGACGGCGGCGGTGGACACCGTCTCGTCGGTGCTCGCCTCGCTCTTCCGCCCCGCGCGGCGACTCGGCGCGATCACGCTGAACCCGGGCACGGCCGTCGACTCGGTGCGGCTTCGCATCTCCGACACCGCCTTCGTGGACCGGACGCGCGGCTCGCGCCGGCTCCGCGTCGGGCTGCGGCTCGTGAGCACGGCGGCCGCGCAGCTGCGCTTCTCGAGCGCGGCCGGCGGCGCGAGCACGCTGGGGGCGCGGCTCACCTTCGACCCGGTGCGCGACACGCTCTTCCAGCCGGTCGTGCTGACGACGCGCTCGGTGACGCCGAGCGTCGCGTCGGTCGCCGCGCTCTTCCAGGACTTCTCGTTCGTCGCGCGCTCCCCGCGCACGGCGTTCGGCTCCGACCTCGTCGTCGGCGGCGCGCCGGCGCTGCGCAGCTTCGTGCGCTTCAACGTGCCGCGCTTCCTCACCGACTCGACCACGGTGGTGCGCGCGACGCTGGAGCTCGTGCAGCGCCCCGTGCGCACCGTACGCGCGACCGACTCGGTGACGATCCGTCCGCAGGGCGTCGTGGCGACCGACAGCGTCCGCGACGTGCGACTCGCGGCGAACCTCCTGGCCAGCCCGTCGACGCTCGTGCTCGACTCGCTGCGCGTCGCGCCGAGCGACAGCGGCCGGCGCTCGGTGTCGCTCGTGGCGCTGGTGCGGGCGTGGCGCGTGCTGCCCGCCGGCACCCAGCGGGCGCTCGTCCTGCGCTCCTCGCTCGAGGGCGTGCAGGCGGGCGAGGTGCGCTTCTTCTCGACCGAGGCGGCGAGCGGGCTGCGTCCGCGCCTGCGCCTGAGCTACATCCCCCGCACCGACTTCGGGATCCCCTGATGAGCACCCGTACCGCACGCCGCGGCGCCGTTCGCGCGGCTCTCCTCCTCGCCGCCGCGGTCGCGCCCGCGGGCCTCGCGGCCCAGGGCAGCCTCGGCGCCCAGGGGTTCGGCTACCCGACGGGGCAGCTCAGCACGCGCGCGCTCGGCACCGGCGGCAGCATCGGCGAGTTCGATCAGACGTCGCCGCTCAACCCGGCGGCGATCTCGTACTTCCGCCGTTCGTCCATCAGCGCCCAGTTCGATCCCGAGTTCCGCAGCGTCACCGCGGGCGGCGCGAGCCAGCGCGCCACGATCGCGCGCTTCCCGGTGATCTCGGTCGGCCTGCCGGTGCGCGATCGCCTCGCGCTCGGGCTCAGCGCGTCGACCTACCTCGACCGCACCTTCACGACGACCTACCAGACCACCTCGACGATCGGCGAGGAAACGGTCACCGCCACCGAGTCGATCGAGTCGCGCGGCTCGATCGCCGATCTGCGCGTGGGGCTCGGCTACATCGCCACGCCCTGGCTGCGCGTCGGCGTCGCCGGTCACGTGCTCACGGGCGAGAACCGGCTCGTCTCCGGCCGGCTCTTCGCCGACACGAGCCGGTTCGGCTCCGTCTCCGACTCGTCGACGCTCGACTACAGCGGCGCCGCGGTGTCGGCCGGCTTCGAGCTGACGCCGGTGCGCGGCCTGTCGATCGCCGGCTCGGCGCGCCGCGGGCTGGACCTGCGCGTGCAGCGCAACGACAGCACGATCCGCCAGAGCAGCGCCCCCGACCGGATCGGCGTGGGCGTCCGCTTCGACCGCATCACCGGCGCCAGCTTCGCGGCCGGCTACGCGCGCAACACGTGGACGCGGATGCGGGAGCTGGGCAGCACGGCGCTCGAGGTGCACGACGGCGCCGAGTTCATGGCGGGCGTCGAGGCCGTCGGGCCGCGGCTCGGCGACATCCCGGTGCTGCTGCGCCTCGGCGGTCGCGATCGCGCGCTGCCGTTCGGGATCGGCGGCGCCGAGGTCCGGGAGCGCGCGTACTCGGGCGGCCTCGGGCTCCCGTTCGCGGGCGGCCGAGCGCTCGGCGACATCGCGGTGCAGCGCGCGTCGCGCTCGCTGGACGGCACCGTCACGGGCACGGGCGCCCAGGCGGGCCTCGGGGGCGCCAGCGAGCGCGCGTGGACGATCAGCGTCGGCTTCACCGTGCGCCCCTGAGCGCACGCGTACGATCGGCGGCGGGCGCGACGATGCGTTCGCCGCCGCCCCCTCCTCGCACTGCCGCGCCGGCGCTCGCCGGCGTCCTGCCTACCCGCCGTCTCGCATGACCGCCCCCCACGCGGACGAGCCGCTGATCCTGATCGCCGACGACGTCGCGGCGAACGTGGAGCTGCTGGCCGACCAGCTGCAGATCCTCGGCTTCCGCACCGTGTCGGCCAGCGACGGCCCGTCCGCGCTCGCCGCCTGCTTCGAGCACCGCCCGGACCTGTGCCTGCTCGACGTGTCGATGCCCGCCGGCGAGCTGGGCGTCCCCGATCGGCAGACCGGCTTCGAGGTGTGCCGCCGCATCAAGCGCGACGCGCGCACCTCGCGCATCCCGGTCATCTTCGTGACCGCGCTCAACGACACCGCCGATCGCGTGAAGGCGATCGAGGCGGGCGGGGACGACTTCCTCACGAAGCCGCACAACCGGCTGGTGCTCGGCGCGCGCGTGCGGAGCCTGCTCAAGCTCAAGGGCGCGACCGACGCGCTCGAGGATTCGCTGCGCAAGCTGCGCGAGCTGGAGAAGGTGCGCGACGATCTCATGAAGATGATCGTGCACGACCTCAAGTCGCCGCTGACCTCCGTGCTGGCGACGCTCGAGATGGCCATCGACGGCGACTTCGATCCGGTCACCGAGCGGCAGAGGTCCGCGCTCTCCGACGCGCAGGACAAGGCGCAGGAGCTGCTCGCGCTGATCGACGACCTGCTGCAGATCGCCCGCATCGAGGAGGGCGCGATCCAGCTCGAGCCGCAGCCGATCGAGCCCCCCGAGTTCTTCGAGGAGCTGCTCCGCGACTGGCACGTGCGCCTCGACGCGGCCGGCGCGCGCGCCGCGCTCGACGTCGCGCCCGACACGCCCACGCTCGTCGCCGACCGGACGCTGCTCCGCCGCGTGATCGGCAACCTGCTGCAGAACGCGATCGTGCACGGATCCGAGCACGTCTCGGTGCGCCTGAGCGCGCGCCGCGATCCCGAGGGCGTGCTGTTCACCGTCGCCGACGACGGGCCGGGCATCCCGCCCGAGTACCACGAGGTCATCTTCCGGAAGTTCGAGACGGTGAAGCTGCAGACGGCGCCGCGGGTGCGCGGCTCGGGGCTGGGCCTCGCCTTCTGCAAGCTCGCCGTCGACGCGCACGGCGGCCGCATCTGGGTCCAGAGCGCGGCGGGACGCGGAAGCCAGTTCCACATCCTGCTGCCGCTCGCGCCCGTCGCGCCGCCGCGCGGCTGACGGGCGGACGCCGTGAAGGTCCACCTCCGCACCTTCGGCTGCCGGGCGAACCAGTACGACACCGAGGCGGTGCGCGCGATGCTCGCCGCGGCGGGCGCCGAAGTGGTGCAGGACGCGGCGGAGGCGGACGTCGCGGTGTTCAACAGCTGCGCGGTCACGGCGGAGGCGGAGGCCGACCTGCGGAAGGCGGTGCGGCGCGCGACTCGCGAGCGGCCCGGTCTGCGCAGCGTGATCATGGGGTGCGCGTCGGCGCTGCCGCGCGCGTCCGACGATCCGGCGCGCCTCGACACGCTGCCTGGCGTCGAGGCGCTGGTGGCCGGTGCGGATCTCGTGCAGCTCGCCCGCGCGCTCGACCTGCCGCCCGAGTCGGCGCTCGCGGTGGCGGGCACGCAGAGCGGAGCCCGCGCGCTGCTGCGCGTGCAGGACGGCTGCGACGAGCACTGCACCTTCTGCGCGACCACGCTCGCCCGCGGAGCGAACCGCTCGCGCCCGGTCGCCGCGCTGCTCGACGAGGCGCAGCGTCTCGCCGAGCGGCACCCGGAGATCGTGCTCACGGGCGTCCACATCGGCACCTACGGGCGCGACGCCGGCACCTCGCTCGGCGCGCTGCTGGAGGCGCTCGTGGCCCGGGTGCCGGGCGCGCGGTTCCGCCTCTCCAGCGTCGAGGCGACCGAGGTCGACGACCAGCTTTCATCCCTCCTCCGCGATGCCGACCGTCACGTGTGCCCGTACCTGCACGCGCCGCTGCAGTCGGGCTCGGACCGGCTGCTCCGCCGCATGGGGCGGCACTGGTACACGGCCGCCGCGTACGCCGACGCGGTCGAGCGCCTGACGGGCGACCGTCCCGTGTTCGGCCTCGGCGCCGACGTGATCGCCGGCTTTCCGGGCGAGACGGAGGAGGATCACGCGGCGACGCTCGCCCTTGTCGAACGGCTGCCGTTCACGGCGCTGCACGTCTTCCCGTACTCGGCGCGGCCCGGCACCGCCGCGACGCGGCTCCCCGACCCGGTCGCCCCGGCGGTCGCGCAGCGCCGGGCCGCCGAGCTGCGCGCGCTCGCGCGGGTGAAGGGCGAGTCGTACGCGGCGCGGCGGAGCGGCGGCAGCGCGGACGTGGTGGTCATCGGGGAGGGCGCGCGACGCTCCGGGATGACCGAGGACTACCTGACCGTGCGGCTCACCGACCCGTCGCTCCCACGCGGGACGCGGCTGCGCGCCACCCTCGTGCGCGCGCCGGACGGGGCGCTCGCCGCGCGCCCCGACACCGGAGCGGACGCGGCGCGCTAAGGGGTGCATCGGCAAGGCTTTACGCGGTATGTTGCGATGGGCGGCGCGCTCTGCCGCCGCCCATCCTCCTGCTGCGTCCCGCCATGTCCCGTCCGACCGTCTACATCGAGACCTACGGCTGCCAGATGAACGTGAGCGATTCCGAGCTCATGTACGGCAGCCTGGCCGCGCACGGGTACGAGGCCGTCGACGGCCCCGAGGGCGCGGACGTCATCCTGGTGAACACCTGCGCCATCCGCGACCACGCGGAGCAGCGGGTGCTGGGGCGCCTGGGCGAGCTGCGGCGTCACATGAAGAAGGGCAGCGTGATGGGCGTCGCCGGCTGCATGGCGCAGCGCCTCGGCCCGACGCTGCTCGAGAAGGCGCGCCACGTGTCCCTCGTCGTCGGGCCCGACGCGTATCGCGCGCTGCCGCAGCTGCTCGAGGGCGCGCGTGACGGCGAGCGCGTCACCGCGACGAGCTTCGACCTCGAGGAGCACTACGAGGACTTCGCGCCGCGCCGCTTCGACAGCGTGAAGGCGTGGATCCCGGTGCAGCGCGGGTGCGACTACCGCTGCACCTACTGCATCGTGCCGTACACGCGCGGCGCGGAGCGCAGCCGCAAGCTCGACGACGTCGTGCGCGAGGCGGCGCAGGTGGTGCGCGACGGCATGAGCGAGGTGGTCCTGCTCGGGCAGACGGTCAACTCGTACAACGACGGCACGCACGATTTCGCCGCGCTCCTGCGCGCCGTCGGCGCCGTCGAGGGGATCCGCCGCATCCGCTTCACGAGCCCGCACCCGAACGACTTCTCCGACGCGGTGATCGCGGCGATGGCCGAGGTGGCGCAGGTGTGCGAGCACGTGCACCTGCCGATGCAGAGCGGATCGGACCGCGTGCTGAAGCGCATGCTGCGCCGCTACACGCGCCAGGCGTACGTCGACTGCGTCGCGCGGCTGCGCGCCGCGATGCCGACGCTCAACCTCACGACCGACATCATCGTCGGGTTCCCCGGCGAGACCGAGGCGGACTTCGAGGAGACCGTGTCGCTCGTGCAGGAGATCGGCTACGAGGACGCGTACACGTTCAAGTTCTCGCTGCGCGAGGGGACGCCGGCCGAGCGCATGCGCCCGGAGGACTTCGTGCCCGACGACGTGGCGAGCGCGCGGCTCGACCGGCTGATCGGCGTCGTCCGCCAGGGCGCGCGCGAGCGCAACCTGCGCCTGCTCGGCACGCGCCACGAGGTGCTCGTCGAGAAGGCGGCGCGCCGCGGCGAGATGCTGCAGGGGCGCACGCGCGACTTCAAGACCGTCATGCTGCCGCCGGAAGGCGTGGTGATCGGCGGCTACTACACCGTGGAGCTGACCGGCACGACCGGCTCGACGTTCACCGGCGTCGTCCTGCCGGACATCGCGCCGCGCCGCATGGCGCTGCCGATGGCCGCGACGACGGCGGCCGCGCCGTCCTGCTGACGCGCCGCCCGCACCTCTCTCCCGCACGCCCTCACGTGTCCCACGTGTCCCACGACGCTCCGCACCGCTCCAACTTCGTTCGCGACCTGGTCGCGGAGGACGTCGCGACGGGCCGCTTCGGCCGCCCGGTCACGACGCGCTTCCCGCCGGAGCCGAACGGGTTCCCGCACATCGGCCACGTCAAGTCGATCTGCCTCAACTTCGGTCTCGCGCGCGAGTTCGGCGGGCGCTGCAACCTGCGCTTCGACGACACGAACCCGCTCACCGAGGACATGAAGTACGTCGAGGCCATGAAGGCCGACGTGCAGTGGCTCGGCTTCGAGTGGGACGCGGAGCTCTACGCGAGCGACTACTTCGAGAAGCTGTACGAGTTCGCCGAGGGGCTCGTTACGCGCGGGAAGGCGTACGTCGACTCGCAGAACGAGGAGGAGATCCGCGCCGGCCGCGGCACCGTGACGACGCCCGGAACCGACAGCCCGTTCCGCAGCCGCTCGCCGGAGGAGAACCTCGACCTGCTGCGCCGCATGAAGGCGGGCGAGTTCCCCGACGGCTCGCACGTGCTGCGCGCGAAGATCGACATGGCGCACCCGAACATGGTGATGCGCGACCCGCTGCTGCTGCGCATCCGCCACGCGGAGCACTACCGCCGCGGGACCGAGTGGTGCCTGTATCCGCTCTACGACTTCGCGCACGGCCTGTCCGACGCGATCGAGGGGATCACGCGCTCGCTCTGCACGCTCGAGTTCAAGGACAGCCGCGACATCTACGACTGGCTCGTGCGCGAGGTGGGGTTCGAGAACCCGCCGACGCAGATCGAGTTCGCGCGGCTCGAGCTGGACTACACGGTGCTCAGCAAGCGCAAGCTGCTGCGCCTCGTGAACGAGGGGCACGTCTCGGGGTGGGACGATCCGCGCATGCCGACGATCGCCGGCATCCGCCGCCGCGGCGTGACGCCCGAGGCGCTGCGCAACTTCGCCGACGCGATCGGCGTCGCGCGCAAGCCGGCGCGCACCGAGCTGGCGACGTTCGAGCACTACGTGCGCGACGACCTGAACATGCGCGTGCCGCGCGTCATGGGCGTGCTGGATCCGCTCAAGGTCGTGATCACGAACTACCCCGAGGGGCAGGTCGAGGAGCTGGAGGCGCCGTCGTATCCGCACGACGTGCCGCTCGAGGGCTCGCGGCCGGTGCCGTTCTCGCGCGAGCTGTGGATCGAGCGCGACGACTTCATGGAGGATCCGCCGAAGAAGTTCTTCCGGCTCGCGCCCGGCCGCGAGGTGCGGCTGCGCTACGCGTACTTCATCACCTGTCAGGAGGTGGTGAAGGACGAGGGCGGGCGCGTCGTCGAGCTGCGCTGCACGTACGACCCCGCGACCCGCGGCGGCGACGCGCCCGACGGGCGCAAGGTCCAGGGCACGATCCACTGGGTCTCGGCGGCGCGCGCGCTCGACTGCGAGGTACGGCTGTACGATCGCCTCTTCTCGCAGCCCGATCCGGACGCGGTGCCCGAGGGACAGGACTTCACGTCCGCGCTCAATCCGGATTCGCTCGTCGTGATTCGCGGCGCGAAGGTCGAGCCGAGCGTCGCGAACGATCCGCCGGGCTCGCGCTATCAGTTCGAGCGCACCGGCTACTTCGTGAGCGACACGGTGGACTCGCGCCCGGGCGCGCCCGTGTTCAACCGGACGGTCACGCTGCGCGACACCTGGGCCAAGGTGAAGGACCGCTGACGCGCGGCGGTCGGGTCGTCCCGATGCACGAAGCGCCGCGCTCCTGACCGGAGCGCGGCGCTTCGTGCGACTGGAAGCTCGGTGATCGGCTACTTCCGCTTGCCGAACAGCCGGGTGAACACGCCGTCGAGCATGAGCGCCACGACGACGCCGACGATCTGCCAGGTCTCCCAGCGGCCGCCGTACCAGTGCTCGACCACCGAGTACCAGAGGAGCGTGGTCGGCGCGAACAGGACGCCGAGGATCGGCCAGAGCGCGAAGTCGAAGAGCCCGCGGAACCAGTCCGTCAGCAGCCAGAGCCCGACGATGACCAGGCGCGGGGTGGCCAGGGCGAAGAGCGCGAGGAGGCAGGGCACGGGCGCACGGGGCGGGAGGGGAGGGCAGCGCTGGCCGCGGCGGTGACGGCGGCGGTGGCTGCAGGATCCTACGCGCCGCGCTGTGGTGGTGTGTCAGCCCGCGCGACGGGGCGGTGTCGTGCGCTCCGCGGCGCCGCCGCGCGTCGCGCGGGCCGCGCGACGCGAGCGGAGCGCGTGCACCATGTCCGCGTGCCGCTCGTCACCGCTGCCTACCTGTGCCTCTGCGCGGGGCTGATCGCCGGCTTCGCCGGTGCGGCGTGGGCCGCGCTCGTCGCCTCGGCGATCGCGGCGGTGCCGGCGTTCGCGCGGCGCGATGCACGCGCCGGCGCGCTGGCGCTGGTGGCGGCGGCGTCGGCGCTCCTCGCGCACGACACCCGACGCCGCGACGCCGCGTGTCACGCGGACGTCGCGCGCCGCGTGCGCTGGCGGGTCGCGCTCGCGGAGTCGGCCGCCCCTCGTGCGATCGCGCGCGGAACCGTCCTCGACGTGCCCTGTCCGATGCACGCCACGCTCGTGCTGCGCGCGGGGCGGGCGGCCGCCGGCGACGTCGTGCTCGCGCGGGGCGACGCCACCGTCACGGACGGGCGCGTGCTGCTGCGCGACGCGGCGCTCGTGCCGACGGGTACGCGCGCGTGGCTGCCCGCGCTGCGCGCGCGGGCGGGCGCGCTGATCGACCGCCGCTTCGGACGCGACTCGGCGCTCGTGCGCGCCCTCGTCATCGCGGACGCGCGGGGGCTCGATCCGGAGGTGCGCGACCGCTACGCGGCGTCGGGGCTGGTGCACGCGCTGTCCGTCTCCGGGCTGCACGTGGCGCTGATCGCCGAGTCGCTCGTGCTGCTGCTGCGGGCCGTTCGCGCGCCGCCGCGTGCGGCCTCCGTCGGTGCCGTGTGCGCGGTCGCCCTCTACGTCGCGCTCATCGGCTGCCCGGCGCCGGCCGTGCGCGCCGGCGGCATGCTCGCCCTCGACGCCGCCGCCCGCGCGCTGCAGCGCCCGACGTCGCCGTGGGCGGTGTTCGCCGTCGCGGCGGCGCTCCCACTGGTCGATCCGCGCGTGGTGCTCGAGCTGGGCTATCAGCTCAGCGTGGCCGGCATGGCCGCGCTGGTGGCGGGCCGCGTTCTCGCGCGGGCGCTCGTCGCGCGTGCGGAGGACGCGGACGGCGTGCCGCGGCGGCCCGGGTTCGTGGCCGCGGGCATTGCGCAGCTGCGACGCGTCGGGGAGGGGCCGCGCGTCGCGCTCCTGCGCGAGCTGGTCGTCGGCACCCTGGCGACCCTCGTGACGGCGCCGCTGGTCGCGTGGCACTTCGGGCAGGTGAGCCTCGTCGGCCCGCTGGCGAACCTCGCGGCGGCGCCGGTGCTCGCGCTGCTCCAGCCCGCGCTCTTCCTCGCCGTCGTGACGGCGCCGTTCGACGCCGTCGGCGGCTTCGTCGCCGGCGCGGCGCGCGTGCCCATCCGGGCGCTCGATGCGATCGCGCGCGGCGGGGCGTCGGTGCCCGGCGCCACCTGGGAGATCGCGCCGAGCGGCGTCGAGGCGGCACTCGGCGCGCTCGCCGCCGCCGCGCTGCTGGTGGGGGCCGCGTCGCGCCGGCGCGGCCCCGCGCTCACGGTCGCGGCGTGCGCGGTGGCCGGCGCGGCATGGGCGCCGCTGTGGCCCGGGCGCGACACGGGTGTCGCGGAGCTGCACGTGATCGACGTCGGACAGGGCGACGCGGTGGCGCTGCGGACGCCGCGCGGACGGTGGCTGCTGGTCGACGCGGGACGCACCTGGCGCGGCGGCGACGCGGGCGCGCGCACGGTGGTGCCCTGGCTGCGGCGGCGTGGCGGCCCGGTCGCTGCGCTCGTCCTGTCGCATCCGCACGCGGACCACGTCGGCGGAGCGGCCTCGGTGCTGTCGCGGCTGCGTCCCGCGCGCGTGTGGGACCCCGGATTCGTGCTCGGGAGCGCCGCCTACCGGGAGGTGCTCGCCGCCGCGCGCGGCGCCGGGGTGCCCTGGCGGCGCGTCGCACCCGGCGACTCGCTCGCGCTCGACGGCGTGGTCGTCAGCGTGCTCGCGCCCGACTCCGCATGGACGGCGGCGCTGGACGATCCGAATCTCGCGAGCGTCGTGCTCTCGGTCCGGGTGGGGCGGGTGCGCTTCCTGCTCGTCGGCGACGCGGAGGGTCCCGAGGAGGCGTGGCTGCTCGCGCGTGCGGCGCGCGATCCGGCGGTGGCCGCGGCGCTGCATGCCGACGTGCTTAAGGTCGGGCACCACGGCAGCTCCACGAGCACGACGCCGGCGTTCCTCCGGGCGGTGCGCCCACGGCTGGCGCTGATCAGCGTCGGGGCCGGGAACACGTACGGGCATCCGCATCCGGACGTCGTGCGGCGTCTCGAATCGAGCGGCGCGCGTGTGCTGCGGACCGATCAGGTGGGGACCATCGTCGTCCGCACGCGCGGCGACGCGATCACGGTGGAGGCGGGAGGCGCACGATGGGACGTGCCGGCACGTTCGTCGAACTGGTGAATGGTACGTTCCAAACGATCGGGATCGCGCTGTTCGGGCGCCGTTTCGCGCTGCCGGACGCGCTGGTCGCGCGCTATCCCGAGCTCGCGGCGGTGCGCTGGCGTGCGGGGGGACTGCCGCTGCGGATCGGCGGCTGGTGCCTGGGGCGTCGCACCGTCGCGGGCATCACGCTCGGCCGCACGGTGTTCCTCGCGAACGCGGACGCGCTCGCTCCGGCGTTACTCTTGCACGAGTTGGCGCACGTGGAGCAGTTTGCGCGTGACCGAGCCTTCCCGCTCCGGTACGCGTGGGAGTCGCTCCGCCGGGGCTACCCCCGCAATCGATACGAGCTCGAGGCCGACGCCTTCGCGGCGCGGGTCCTCGCCGAGCGCCCGCCGACACGCGTGGGGCCGCCGGCCGGACCTTCGCGCCCGACGCGCGTGGTGGACGTCCCACGTGCGGCGTCCGAGCGTCCCATCTAGCCGAGGACTTCCCGTGGTCAAGCACACGCCGACCTCCGTCGTCACCATCGAGCGGTTCATCATCGAGCAGGAGCGCCAGTTTCCGGAGGCGACCGGCGAGCTGTCGGGTGTCCTCTACGACATCGCGCTCGCGGCGAAGATGATCGCGAACAAGGTGCGCTCCGCGGGGCTGGCGGACATCCTCGGCGCCGAGGGGACGGAGAACGTGCAGGGGGAGCAGCAGCAGAAGCTCGACGTCATCGCCAACGACATCATCGTCAAGGCGATGGACCACGGCGGACGGCTCTGCGCGATGGCGTCGGAGGAGGAGCCCGACATCATCCAGATCCCCGACGGGTTCAAGTGCGGCAAGTACGTGCTGACCTTCGATCCGCTCGACGGCTCGTCGAACATCGACGTGAACGTGCCGGTCGGGACGATCTTCTCCGTGATGCGGAAGATCACGCGCGGCACGCGCGGCGAGATGGAGGACATGCTGCAGCCCGGCCGCCGGCAGGTCGCCGCGGGCTACATCATCTACGGCTCCAGCACGATGCTCGTCTACACGACCGGGCAGGGCGCGCACGGCTTCACGCTCGACCCGTCGATCGGCGAGTTCCTGCTCTCGCACCCGAACATCCGCATCCCCGAGCGCGGCAAGTACCTGTCGGTGAACGACTCGTACGAGCAGCACTGGGACGAGAACGTGAAGGGGCTCATGCGGCGCTACCGCGGGCTCGACGGCGACCGCAAGCCGCTCAACGTGCGCTACGTCGGCTCCCTCGTCGCCGACTTCCATCGCAACCTCCTGGGCGGCGGGATCTTCTGCTATCCCGCGAACGCCAAGAGCCCGAAGGGCAAGCTGCGGCTGCTGTACGAGGCGAGCCCGCTCGCCTTCGTGGTCGAGCAGGCCGGCGGCGCGGCGTGCGACGGACACCAGCGCATCCTCGACGTCCCGCCGACCGAGCTGCACCAGCGCACGCCGCTGTTCATCGGGAGCAAGGAGGAGGTCGAGCTCGCGCAGCAGTCGCTCGCCGCCGGCGCCCTGGTCGGCGCCGGCTGACGCGAGCGAACGCTCAGCCCTGCGCGGCCGCCGCCTCGGCGGCCGCCGGGGCCTCCCGCGACGGCGCGTAGGTGCCGAACGCGAGGAAGTTGCCCTCGAGATCCAGGCACGCGAAGTCGTGCGAGCCGTAATCCGTGTCGCGCAGCGAGATCGCGATGCGCGCGCCTCCTGCGACCGCACGCTCGTGCAGCGCGTCCACGGCCGCCGCGCTCTCCAGCACGAGGTACACGGCGCCCTGACCGGGCACGGTCGGCGGCAGGCCCCCGGCCTTGAGCGAGCCGCACATCAGGCACCCGCGGCCGAACCAGAGCTCCGCGTGCGCGACGCCCCCGTCCGGGCTCGGATACACGGCATGCGCGTCGGCGCCCAGCACGCGTACCAGCCAGTCGATCGCGGCGTGCGCGTCGGCGTAGCCGAGGCAGGGGATGGTGTGCGTGCAGCGCTCGGCGGGCGAATCGGGCATGGCGGCTCTCCTGAGTGTGGGTGGATGGTGCGGCGGGAAGGTGGCGCGCCGTGCTCGGCCCGTCTTGGAGAAAATGTCGCGACGTCCGCTACGCGTCCTCGGCGAGGCTCGGCGAGTTCGGGTAGCGCGCCGCGGTGACGAAGGCGCGCGGCGCCATCCCCGCGAACTCGCGGAAGTCGGCGTTCAGGTGCGGCTGGTCGTAGTAGCCGCTCGCCAGCGCGGCCGCCGACGGCGACGCGCCACCCTGCAGCAGGCCGAGCGCGCGCCGGAAGCGGAGCACCCGCGCGTAGCGCTTGGGCGACACGCCGACCTGCGCCCGGAACGCGTCGACGAAGCGCGCGGGCGCGATGCCGATGCGGCTGCGCAGCGCGGCGATCGGCACCGTGCCGTGGCTCCGCTCCAACTCCCCGGTGGCCCACGCGACCGCGGGGTCGGCCGCCGTCGCCCGCGCCAGCCGAGCCTCGATCCATGCGGTCACGCACGCGAAGCGCGACTCGGCCGTCGGCAGCGCGCGACAGCGCTCCGCCAGCTCGCGCGCCGCGCGATCCGCGACGTCGACGAGGTCGATCGTGAGCCCGGTCGTCTCGTGCAGCGGCACGCCGAGCAGCGCGAACGCGCCGACCGGCCGCAGTCGGATGCCGAGCACGCAGCAGCCGCCGGTGGGCGTCTCGATGACCGAGGGCGCGAGCTGCATGCCGGTGACGCACGCGACGGGAAAGGCGTCGCCGGTCGCGCCCGTCGCGTCGACCGCGCGGAACCGGGGCCCGAGGTGCAGGATGACCTCCAGGTAGCCGCCCGGGAACCCGCGCTCGCGCGGCAGCGACATGCGTCCATCGAAGTGCCACAGCCGGTCGACGATTCCAGCGAGGCGCGCGGGCGCGCACTCGTGGTGGGTCCACCGGCCCAGCGGGGAGTCGACGGAGCGGACGGTGATCGGCACGCCGAACGTTCGCGCACGGCGGCCCGTCGCGCCACGGCGGCGCTACACCGGAACCGGCCGCCCGGGTAACTTCGGACCATGACCTCGCCCGCCGCCAAGCCCCCGCTCGACGAGCGTCGCACGCCGTCGGACCTGCCCGTGCCGGTCGTCTGCCGACCCGAGGACGCGGCCGTCGACTACGAGCGCGACCTCGCCGATCCCGGCCGCTTCCCGTTCACGCGCGGCGTGCAGCCGAACATGTACCGCGGCCGCCACTGGACGATGCGCCAGTACGCCGGCTTCGGGACCGCGTCGGAGACGAACACCCGCTTCAAGCTGCTGCTGGCGGCGGGGCAGACGGGGCTCTCGACGGCGTTCGACCTGCCGACGCAGATGGGCATCGACTCCGACTCGCCGCGCGCGCTCGGCGAGGTCGGGCGCGTGGGCGTCGCGATCGACACGGTCGAGGACATGCACGCGCTGCTGGCGGACCTGCCGCTCGACCGCGTCTCGACGTCGATGACGATCAACGCGACGGCGTCGATCCTGCTGGCGATGTACGTCGTCGTCGCCGAGGAGCGCGGCATCGCGCGCAGCGCGCTCTCCGGCACCGTGCAGAACGACGTGCTGAAGGAGTACATCGCGCGCGGCACGTACATCTATCCGCCCGAGCCCTCGCTGGCGCTCATCGCGGAGATGTTCCGCTTCTGCGCCGAGGAGGTCCCGCAGTGGAACCCGATCTCGATCTCGGGCTACCACATCCGCGAGGCCGGCGCGACGGCGGTGCAGGAGGTCGCCTTCACCTTCGCGAACGCGATGGAGTACGTGCGGCGCGCCGTCGAGGCGGGGCTGCCCGTCGACGCGTTCGCGCCGCGCCTGTCGTTCTTCTTCGCCGCGCACAACGACCTGTTCGAGGAGGTCGCGAAGTTCCGCGCCGCGCGCCGGCTGTACGCGCGCCTCATGCGCGAGCGCTTCGACGCGAACGACTCCAGCGCGCGCCTGCGCTTCCACACGCAGACGGGCGGCGTCACGCTGCAGGCGCAGCAGCCGCTCAACAACGTCGTCCGCGTGACCGTGCAGGCGCTCTCCGCGGTGCTCGGCGGCACGCAGTCGCTGCACACCAACGGATACGACGAGGCGCTCGCGCTCCCCACCGCGGAGGCGGCGACGCTCGCGCTGCGCACGCAGCAGATCGTCGCGTACGAGAGCGGCGCCGCGCAGACGGTCGACCCGCTCGCCGGCAGCTACTACGTCGAGTCGCTGACGAACGAGCTGGAGTCGCGCGCCCGCGCGCTGCTCGAGGAGGTCGACGCGATGGGCGGCTCGGCGGAGGCGATCTCGCGTGGCTTCTTCCAGGAGGAGATCGCGCGCAGCGCCTACGAGCACCAGCTGCGCGTCGAGCGCGGCGAGACGGTGATCGTCGGCGTGAACCGCTTCGCCGACGGCGAGGATCCGCCGGTGATCCCCGCGCCGAACTTCGGCGCGCTGGAGCGCTCGCAGGTGGAGCGGCTCGCCGAGGTGCGCCGCTCGCGCGACCGCGTCGAGGTGGAGCGCGCGCTCGCGGCGCTGCGCGAGGCCGCGGTGCCGTACGGCGAGCGCGGTGCGCCGCGCGTGCCGCTGATGCCGCTCATCATCGACGCGGTGCGCGCCCGCGCCTCGGTCGGCGAGATCTCCGACACGTTCGGCGACGTCTGGGGGCGCTACCGCCCGGTCGTCTGACGGCGGCAGCTGGGCGCGACGCATGTACCGGCGCTGTCTCTTCTGCCAGGCGGACCTCGGCGCCAACGACGTCATCGAGGCGTTTCCCGTCGGGCGACGGCTCGCCTACGACGCGGAGAAGGGACGGCTCTGGGTCGTCTGCCCGCGATGCGCGCAGTGGAACCTGACGCCGCTCGACGCGCGCTGGGAGGCGATCGAGGACGCCGAGCGGCTGTACCGCGCGACGAAGCTGCGCGTCGCGACCGACAACGTGGGGCTGGCGCGGCTCCGCGACGGTGCGGAGCTGGTGCGGATCGGCCGCCCGCTGCGTCCCGAGCTGGCGGCGTGGCGCTACGGCGACCAGTTCGGGCGGCGCCGGCGCCGCGCGCTGACGGCCGGCGGCGTCGGCGGCGCGGCGCTCGTGGCGGGGAGCGTGCTGCTCCCGGCCGGTGCCCTCGTCGCGCTCGCGCTGCCCACCGCGCTGCTCGCGTCGGTCGGAGCGACGCAGGCGCTGGGGCGCGGCGCCCACTTCAACCATCGGTGGATCGCCGACGGCACGGGCGCGCACGTGCTGATCTCGCGCAACGAGCTGCCCTTCGCCCGGCTCGCGGCTGGACCCGACGGCGGGTGGCAGCTGCGCTTTCCCTACCTGCGCCGGGCGGACGCGCCGACGTCGCGCCTGGGCGACCTGCTCAAGCTGCCCGCCGCGAGCGAGGCGTCGCTGAGCGGGCGGCCCGCCATCGAGGCGGCGCGCCTGCTCCTCCCGCTGGTGAACGGGAGCGGCGCGCGCGCCTCGCGCGTCCTGGGCGCGGTCGGCCTGCTGGAGGAGCTGGGCGGCGCCGAGCACGCCTTCTCGCGCGCGGCGGCGCGCGTCCGCGAATGGGGCGCGCGGCAGACGTTCGGGGACACCGGCGCGCTCCTCTTCCTGCCCGAGGAGGTGCGGCTGGCGCTCGAGATGGCCGCCCACGAGGAGCAGGAGCGGCGCGCCCTCGAGGGGGAGCTGGCGGCGCTGGAGCGCGCGTGGCGCGACGCGGAGGCGATCGCCGCGATCGCCGACGAGCTGGCGCTGCCCGACGGGATCCGCGGACGGTTGGCGCGGCTGCGCGGTGCGCGCTGAGTCGACGCTCAGTTGAGCGCCCGCACGAGCGCCTTGAAGGGCGATCCGGGCCCGGGTATTCTTCGCTGCTTCGCTAACCCTGGATAAGTCACGCCGTTATGCCGACTTACGAGTTTCGCTGCCCCGCCGGGCACACCTTCGAGCAGTTCCATCGCATCAGCGACGCGCCGAGCACCGCCGAGTGCCCGACCTGCGGCGCGGTCGGGGAGCGCGCGATCTCGGGCGGCGCCGGTCTCGTGTTCAAGGGGAGCGGGTTCTACCTGACCGACTACGGCAAGAACGCGCACCGCACGAGCGGGCCGGCCAAGGGCGGCGAGAGCAAGGGCGACTCGGGCGGCGGATCGTCGGGCGGCGAGTCGAAGGGCGGCGACGGCGGCGGCTCGTCGGCGTCGTCGAGCGGCGGGAGCGCGGGGGGCGCCAGCGGCGGCTCCTCGGGCAGCTCGTCGAGCGGCGGCTCCTCCTCGAGCGGCGGCTCCTCGTCGAAGGCGTCCGAATGACCGGCGCGGACCGGATCCGCGCCGAGCTGTCGCGCGCCGCCGAAGCCATCGGCGCGGGCGACGGCGTCGACGTCGTGCTGGAGCGCCCGCGCGATCCGGCGTTCGGCGACTGGACGACGAACCTCGCGATGACGCTCGCGCGGCAGCTGCGCCAGAAGCCGCGCGAGATCGCCGACGCCCTGATCTCGCGCATGCAGCTCGCGGACGCCGGCGTGCGCAGCGCGGAGGTCGCCGGCGCGGGCTTCATCAACTTCCGTCTCGATCCGGCGTTCGTCGCGCGCGGGCTCGCGCCGATCCTCGAGCGCGACCAGCAGTTCGGGCGCGACGCCACGTCGGCCGGCGGGAAGGTCGTCGTGGAGTTCGTGAGCGCGAATCCGACCGGCCCGCTCCACGTCGGGCACGGCCGTCAGGCGGCGCTCGGCGACGCGATCTCGACGCTGCTCGAGTGGACGGGGTGGAGCGTGTCGCGCGAGTTCTACTACAACGACGCCGGCGCGCAGATCGAGAACCTGGCGAAGAGCACCTGGGTGCGGCTGGCGCAGCACGCCGGTATCGAGGCGCAGATCCCCGAGGGGGGGTACAACGGCGAGTACATCCGCGAGATCGCCGAGATGTACGCGCGTACCGAGGGCCTGCCGTCGGCCGACGTGCTGCGCGAGGGCGTGGAAGCGATCGCCGACGGCCGGCGTCCCGCGGATGCGGCGCTGCTCGAGTCCCTGCGCGTGTTCGCGGTCGCCGCGCTGCGCGGCGAGCAGAACCTGGATCTTCAGGCGTTCGGGGTGGCGTTCGACACGTACTACCTGGAGTCGTCGCTCTACGCGGCCGGCTCCGCGCGCGCGTCGACGCCCGACATCGCCACCAACGAGACGCAGAGCGCCGTGGACGCGACGGTCGACGCGCTCGTGCGTGCCGGCTCGACGTACGAGCAGGAAGGCGCGCTCTTCCTGCGCACGACGCAGTGGGGCGACGACAAGGACCGCGTGATGCGCCGGAGCGCGGCGAAGGGCGGGGACTACACTTACTTCGTGCCGGACGTCGCGTACCACGTGACCAAGTGGCAGCGCGGCTTCCGCCGCGCGATCAACGTGCAGGGAAGCGATCACCACGGCACGACCGCGCGCGTGCGCGCGGGGCTGCAGGCGCTCGGCGCCGGCATCCCAGCCGGCTATCCCGAGTACGTGCTGCACCAGATGGTGACCGTGACGCGCGGCGGCGAGGAGGTGAAGATCTCCAAGCGGGCCGGCAGCTACGTCACCGTGCGCGACCTCATCGACTGGGTCGGACGCGACGCGGTGCGCTACTTCTACCTGCAGCGGAAGGGCGACTCGCACCTGGTGTTCGACGTCGACCTCGCGCGTTCGCAGAGCGAGGAGAACCCGATCTACCGCATCCAGATGGCGCACGCGCGGATGAGCGGCATCTTCCGCCAGGGCGGGCTGGACGCGGCGACGTTCGACGCGAGCGGCGTCGACTTCGCACAGCTCGACGCGCCCGCCGAGCAGGAGCTGGCCAACGCGCTCGTCGACTTCCCTCGCATCGTCTCGCAGGCCGCCGAGAACGTCGAGCCGCACCGCCTCGCCGGCTATCTGCTCGACACCGCGGGGCTCGTGCACGGCTGGTATCACAAGCACCACGTGCTCGGGCAGGAGGCGCCGCTCATGACCGCGCGTCTCGCGCTCGCCCGTGCGGCGCAGATCGTCCTGCGCAACGGACTCGCGATCCTCGGCATCAGCGCGCCGGACCGGATGTAGCGGCGCGCGCGGCCGCATGCCGGCCGCGCGCGCGCCCGCGCGCCGCAGCAGCACTCGTCGCTACCCGCGCCCGCGGTAGCAGGACTCGCCCTCATCGAATCCCATGTCGGTATTGGTCGTTGGTTCCGTCGCCCTCGATTCCGTCGAGACGCCCTTCGGCAGGGCCGACAACGTGCTGGGCGGGTCGGCGACGATGTTCGCGTCGTCGGCGTGCCACTTCGGGCCCGTGCAGCTGGTGGGCGTCGTGGGGAGCGACTACCCGCTGGAGAAGCTCGAGCCGCTGCGCGAGCGCGGGGTGGACCTCTCGGGCCTCGAGCAGGCGGAGGGGGAGAGCTTCCGCTGGCGCGCGCGCTACCGCCACGACCTGAACTCGGCGGAGACGCTCGAAACGCGGCTCGGCGTGTTCTCGCACTTCCGGCCGCAGATCCCCGAGGCGTTCCGCAACGCGCCGTACGTCTTCCTCGGCAACATCGATCCGCGGCTGCAGCTCGACGTGCTGCGTCAGGTCGCGCGGCCGAAGCTCGTCGCCTGCGACACGATGAACTTCTGGATCGAGAGCCGGCGCGCGGACCTGCTGGAGCTCCTGACGCAGGTCGACCTGATCACGCTCAACGACGCCGAGGCGCGGCAGCTCACCGAGGAGGCGAACCTCGTGAAGGCGGCGCGCTGGATCATGGCGCGCGGGCCGAAGCACGTGGTCATCAAGAAGGGCGAGCACGGCGCGTTTCTCTTCTCCGGCGAGTCGATCTTCTTCGCGCCCGCGTATCCGCTCGAGTCGATCTTCGATCCCACCGGCGCCGGCGACTCGTTCGCGGGCGGCTTCATCGGGTGGCTCGCGGCGACCGACGACCTGAGCGAGGCGAACATGCGGCGCGCGGTCGTCTACGGCTCCGCGATGGGCTCCTTCGCCGTCGAGCGCTTCTCCAACGAGCGCACGATCGCGCTGACGCTCCCGGAGATCGATCGGCGCGTGGCGGAGTTCCGCCGGCTCGTGGCGTTCGAGACGTCGCTGGACGGCGCATCGGCCGGACAGCCGGGCGAGATCGGGGCGGGAGCGTGAGCGAGGCGACCGGCGGGAGCACGCCGCGGTCGGCGGCGGGCGACAGCGAGGCGCCGCTCGACTACCGCGCGGCGGGCGTCGATCTCGACGCCGCCGAGGCGTCGAAGGATCGCCTGAAGGCGCTCGTCGAGAGCACGATGACGTCGGGCGCGCGCGGGAAGTTCGGCGGCTTCGGCGGCATGTTCCGCATGCCGTCGGGCGCCCGCGCGCCGCTGCTCGTGTCGAGCGCGGACGGCGTGGGCACGAAGGTGAAGGTCGCGGTGGAGGCGGGGCGGCTCGACACGGTGGGACACGATCTCGTGAACCACTGCGTCAACGACATCCTCGTGCAGGGCGCCTCGCCGCTCTTCTTCCTCGACTACGTGGCGTTCGGGAAGCTCGAGCCGCAGAACGTCGAGGCGGTCGTCGCGGGCGTCGCCGCCGGATGCCGCGAGAACGGCTGCGCGCTCGTCGGCGGCGAGACGGCCGAGATGCCGGGCGTGTACACGCCGCCCGACTTCGACCTCGCGGGCTTCATCGTCGGCTGGGTCGAGGAGGACGCGGTCCTCGGCGCGGATCGTGCGCGTGAGGGCGATGTGCTCATCGGCTACGCGAGCACGGGGCTGCACACCAACGGTTACTCGCTCGCGCGACGGATCGTCTCGGAGCGGCTGCGTCTCGGCGCGCACGACGCCTTCCCGGAGACGGACGGCAGCGTCGCGGACGCGATGCTCGCGGTGCACCGCTCGTATCTGCGGGCGATGACGCCGGTGCTCGATCGCGTGCACGCGATGGCGCACATCACCGGCGGTGGGCTGCCCGGCAATCTGAATCGCGCGCTGCCGGAGCATCTGGACGCGATCGTCGACACGGCGACGTGGGAGGTGCCGGCGCTGTTCCGGGTGCTCGGTGATGCAGGACACGTCCCGCGGGACGAGCAGTTCCGAACCTTCAACATGGGCGTCGGGCTGGTGGCGCTCGTGGCGCCGGACCATGCCGACGCAGTGCTCGCCGCGGCGTCGGCGGCCTCGGTGCCCGCGTGGCGCCTGGGACACGTGACGAAGGGCGGCGGGCGCGTCATCCTGACGTGAGCCGAGGAGAAGCCGTCGTGTCGATCCGCCCCCGTTCCATCGCGTCCGTCGCCGCATCGGCCGCCGCGGCGCTCGCCGTCGTCGCGCTGCCGGCCGCCGCGCAGTCCAGTCGGTCCGACTGCGCCAGTCAGCTGATCTACGTGCAGGACGCGTGTCAGAAGGCGGCCGACGTCTTCCAGCTGCTCGCGCCGCAGCTCGGTGCCTCGATCGCGGGCGGCAGCGCGGTGCTCGGCCAGACGAGCGCGCTCGGCGGCTTCCCGCACTTCAGCATCGGCCTGCGCGTGAACGGGCTGCGCGGCGCGCTGCCGCAGCCGGAGAACGTCCGCCTCGCGCTGAACGGCCGGCAGGCGACGGCCTTCCGCACCGAGAACCAGTGGGTCGGCCTCCCGACCGCGGAGGCGGCGGTCGGCCTCTTCAAGGGCATCCCGCTCGGCCTGACGAACGTCGGCGGCGTCGATGCCCTCGTGAGCGTGTCGTACCTGCCGAACGTGGAGGACGACGACTTCGGCGTGCGGACGAGCGGCGGCAGCGTGCAGCTGGGCTACGGCGCGCGGCTCGGCATCCTCCAGGAGACGGCGGTGGTGCCGGGCGTGTCGGTGACCTACCTGCGTCGCGAGCTGCCGACGACCAACATCCTCGCCCGCGTCGGTGGCGACTCGATCCTGGTCGACGACGTGGACGCGCGCACCGACTCGTGGCGCATCCAGGCGGGCAAGCGCTTCCTGCTGCTCGGCCTCTCGGCGGGCGCGGGGCAGGACCGCTACGATGCGCGCGCGCGCGCCGGCGCCATCCTCCACGGCTCGATCCCCGGGCTCGGCAGCGCGCGCGTCGACGCGCGCAACGTCGCCGTGGTCGAGCAGGAGCTGACCCGGACGAACTTCTTCGGCGGGCTGTCGCTGAACTTCCCGTTCGTGCGCGTCGCCGGCGAGATCGGGCGCACGTCGGGCGGCGACCTGCCGGCGACGTTCAACACCTTCGGCGACCGCCGCGCGGACGACGCGTACACGTACGCGTCCCTGGGCGTGCGCGTGCAGTTCTGATGGCGCACGCGCCGCGCCCGTGACCCAGGCGGTGACGGACGCGCGCTTCATGCGCCGCGCGCTGCAGCTCGCGCGGCGCGGCCGGGGATGGACGGCGCCGAACCCACTGGTCGGCGCCGTCGTCGTTCGCGACGGCGTGATCGTCGGCGAGGGGTGGCACCGGCAGTACGGCGGGCCGCACGCCGAGGTGCACGCCCTGGCGGCGGCCGGCGGCGCGGCGCGCGGCGCGACGGTGTACGTGACCCTCGAGCCGTGCAACCACCACGGCAAGACGCCGCCGTGCACCGACGCGCTGCTGGCCGCGGGCGTCGCGCGCGTCGTGGTCGCGGTGCCCGATCCGTTCCCGCCAGCCGCGGGCGGCGCCGAGCGGCTGCGCGCCGCCGGCGTGTCCGTCGACGTCGGCGTGCTGGAGGAGGAGGCGCGGGAGCTGAACGCGCCGTTCCTGCACGCCGCGCTCGGCGCCGAGCGGCCGTGGATCACGCTCAAGCTCGCGCTCTCGCTGGACGGCGCGATCGCCGACCACACGCGAGGACCGGGCTGGCTCACCGGCCCGGCGGCGCGCCGCTCCGTGCACCGCATGCGCGCCGACAGCGACGCCGTCGCGGTCGGGATCGGAACCGCCCTCGCCGACGATCCGGGGCTCACGGTCCGCCACGCCCCCGCTCCGCGCGTTCCGCCCCTCCGCATCGTCTTCGATCGTGCCCTGCGGCTCCCGCCCGATGGGCAGCTCGCGCGGTCGGCGCGCGAGATCCCGGTGGTCGTCGTCGCCGGGCCCGAGCCGGATCCCGAGCGCGCGCGCACCCTCGAGGCTGCCGGCGTCCGGATCGTCTCCGCGTGCGACGCGGCGGACGGACTGCGGACGCTGCGCCGCGACCACGGGGTGCGGCAGCTGCTGGTCGAAGGGGGCGCCGGGCTCGCCGGGGGACTCTGGACCGCGGGTCTGGTCGACCGGCTCGTTATCTTTCAGGCGCCGGTCCTGCTGGGCGACGACACCGTCCGCCCCTTCGCCGGCGTGACGGGCCTACGCGCCGCGACCGCGCCGCGCCTGCCCGTGGTCGTCCGCCGCGCCGTCGGCGACGACCTGATGACCGTGTACGCCGTCCACCCCGCGCCGGGCGCGGGGCCGGAGGACCGGGCGGGACACGCCACCTAGGCGCGCGGAGGGCGCGTGTTCACCGGACTGGTCGACGACGTCGGGACGATCGAGCGCGTGGAGGAGACGGAGGCGGGGCGCGAGTTCCGCATCCGGAGCCGCTACACGGGGCTCGCCGAGGGGGAGAGCATCGCCTGCGACGGCGTCTGCCTGACCGTGCGCGAGTTCGGCACCGCCGGGGATGGCCCCGAGAGCGGCAGCTGGTTCACGGTCGCCGCGGTCGTCACGACGCTCGGCCGCACCGCGCTCGGACGCTGGGAGGTGGGCCGCCGCGTGAACCTCGAGCGCGCCATGCGCGCGGGCGACCGGCTCGGCGGGCACATCGTCCAGGGGCACGTCGACGGGGTCGGCACCGTTCAGTCGGTGGAGCAGCAGGGCGACGCCTGGCTGATCGACGTCGCGGTGCCGGCCGGGATCGACGCGCTGCTCGTCCCGCACGGCTCCGTCACGATCGACGGCGTCAGCCTGACCGTCAACGCGCTGCCGGCGCCGGGCGTGCTGCAGCTCTCGATCATCGAGTACACGCACCGGCACACGACGCTCGGGCTGCGGCGGCCGGGCGATCCGGTGCACGTCGAGGCCGACGTCGTCGGCAAGTACGTGCAGCGGCTGCTGTCGCCGTACCTCGCGTCAATTTCCAGGGTCTGATTCCATGCCTTTCGGTACCATCGAGCAAGCCATCGAGGACATCCGCGCCGGGAAGTTCGTGCTCGTCGCCGACGACGAGGACCGCGAGAACGAGGGAGACCTCATCTGCGCGGCCGAGCACATCACGCCGGAGATGGTCAACTTCCTCCTCGGGGCCAAGGGGATGATCTGCCTCGCGCTGACGCGCGAGCGCTGCGCCCAGCTCGATCTCCCGCTGATGAGCGAGCACAACACCGAGGCGATGCGGACCGCGTTCACGGTCAGCATCGACGCGGCGCCGCGCTTCGGCGTGACGACGGGCATCAGCGCGGCCGACCGCGCGGCCACGATCCGCGTCGCCGTCGATCCCGCTTCGGGGCCGCGCGACATCGTGCGCCCCGGGCACATCCACCCGCTGCGCGCGCGCGACGGCGGCGTGCTGACGCGCGTGGGGCACACCGAGGCGGCGGTCGACCTCGCGCGCCTCGCGGGCTGCACGCCGGCCGGCGTGATCTGCGAGGTGCTGAACGACGACGGCACCACCGCCAAGCGCCCGCAGCTCGAGGTGTTCGCCGAGAAGCACGGACTGACGTTCATCACGGTCGCGCAGCTCGTGGCGCACCGGCTCAAGCACGAGCGCCTGGTGCATCGCGTCGCCGAGGCGCGGCTGCCGACCGATCAGGGCGAGTGGCGCATCGTCGGCTACCGCAACGAGGTGGACGAGCACGAGCACGTCGCGCTGGTGCACGGCGACGTCGGCGACGGCGAGGGCGTGCTGGTGCGCATGCACTCGAAGTGCCTCACGGGCGACGTCTTCCACTCGCAGCGCTGCGACTGCGGCTGGCAGCTGCACCGCGCGATGGAGCTGATCCAGGAGGCGGGGCGCGGCGTCGTCGTGTACCTCGATCAGGAGGGGCGGGGCATCGGCCTCCTCAACAAGATCAAGGCGTACGAGCTGCAGGACCGCGGCGCCGACACGGTCGAGGCCAACGAGCGGCTCGGCTTCAAGCCCGACCTGCGCAACTACGGCATCGGCTCGCAGATCCTGCTCGACCTCGGGCTCAAGTCGATCCGCATCATGACGAACAACCCGCGGAAGCTCGTCGGCATCGAGGGCTACGGGCTCGCGCTGCTCGAGAGCGTCCGCCTGCAGGCGCCGACGAACGAGGAGAACGCCGGCTACCTCGAGACGAAGCGCGCGAAGCTCGGCCATCTGCTCGCGTCGTGAGCGACTCGCTCGTGAACCGCCGCGCCCTGCCGGTTATACTTCCGGCCGACCCCGATCCTGGATCCATGCCCGAGTTCGTCGGCACCCCCAGCGGCGAAGGCCGCCGCTTCGCGGTGGTCGCCAGCCGCTTCAACGAGACCATCACGCAGAAGCTCGCCGAGGGCGCGGTGGACGCGTTCACGCGCCACGGCGCGGCCTTCGACGACGTCGACGTGATCTGGGTGCCGGGCGCGTGGGAGCTGCCCGCCGCGGTGCGTCACGTGCTCGCGAGCGGGCGCTACGACGCCGCGGTCGCGATCGGCGCCGTCGTGCGCGGCGAGACGCCGCACTTCGACATCGTCGCCGGCGAGGCGGCGCGCGGCGTCGCCGACGCGAGCGCCGAGTACGACGTGCCGGTGACGCTCGGTCTGCTCACGACGGACGACATGGCGCAGGCCGAGGCGCGCGCCGGCGGCGCGCACGGCAACAAGGGGTGGGACGCGGCGATGGCGGCGATGGAGATGGCCGACCTGTTCGCGATGCTCGACTCCGCGTCGGAGGCCGAGGGCGAGCTGGCCGGCGGCGACGAGGACGCGGGCTGATGGCGCGCCTCGAGAGCCGCGCGCGCGGCCGCGCGCTGCAGGCGCTCTACGCGTGGGACGTGCGCGGCCAGGAAGGGCTGGAGCGCGTCGCCACGATGGTGTGGGACGACCTCGGCATCGGCCCCGAGGAGCGCAAGTTCGCGAGCCAGATCGTGGGCGTGGTGATGCGCCAGGGCGCCGAGATCGACGCGGCGCTCGCGGACGTCACGGTCAACTGGCGCATGGAGCGCCTGGGTGCCATCGAGCGCTGCGTGCTGCGCCTCGCGGCCGCGGAGCTCATGCGCGGCGAGACGCCGCCGAAGGTGGTGATCCAGGAGGCCGTGCGCCTCGCGGAGCGCTACGGCAGCGCGCAGAGCGCGCGCTTCGTGAACGGCATCGTGGACGCGCTGGCCCGGCGGATGGGAAAGCTTTGATCGATCGGCTCGTCGCATCGCTCGGCGCTCGGCGCTCGACGCTCGGATCGTCGCGGCGACGGAGCGAGCGCCGAGCGCCGAGCCTCGGGCGGTCCACGGAGCGCGGGTCGTGAGAGTCCTGCTCGTCAACTGGCAGGACCGCGAGAACCCGCAGGCCGGCGGCGCCGAGATCCATCTGCACGAGGTGTTCGGGCGTGTGGCCTCGCTCGGCCACGAGGTGACGCTGCTCTGCGGGGGATGGCCCGGGTGTCCGCCGCGTGCGCGGGTCGACGGCATCGACGTCCACCGGGTCGGCACGCGCCACACCTTCCCGTTCCTCGCGCGCCGGCACGCGCGCGCGGCGCTCGACCTCGCGCGCTACGACGTCCTCGTCGAGGACATCAACAAGGTGCCGCTGCACACGCGGCGGTGGGGCGTGCGCCGCACGGTCGGGCTGGTGCCGCACCTGTTCGGCGGGACCGTGTTCCAGGAAGCGCCGCTGCCGCTCGCGGCGGCCGTCTGGCTGGCCGAACGGCCGCTGCCGATCGCATACCGTGGGCTGCCGTTCCAGGCCATCAGCGAGAGCACGGCCGACGACCTCGCGGCGCGCGGCGTGCCGCGCGAGCTGATCCGCGTCATCTACTGCGGGATCGACTCGCGGTCGTTCACGCCGGCGCCGGAGCGCCGCTCGCCGACGCCGCTGTTCGCGTACCTCGGGCGGCTCAAGCGGTACAAGGGGGTCGAGCTCGTGATCCGGGCGTTCGCCCGCGTGCGCGACCCGGCCGCCCGGCTCGCGATCGCCGGCACGGGCGACCATCGGCCGGAGCTGGAGCGGCTCGTCGCCTCGCTTGCGCTCTCCGAGCGCGTGGACTTTCTTGGGTTCATCGGCGAGGCCGAGAAGCTGGACCTGTTGCGCCGCGCCTGGGCGCTGGCGTTCGCGTCGCCGAAGGAGGGGTGGGGAATCACGAACCTCGAAGCCGCCGCGTGCTCGACGCCGGTCGTCGCCTCCAACTCGCCAGGGCTCCGCGAGAGCGTGCGCGACGGCGAGACCGGCTTCCTCGTCCCGCATGGCGACGTGGCCGCGATGGCGGCCCGCTTCGAGGAGCTCGCCGCCTCCCCCCCGCTGGTCGCGACGCTCGGCGCGCAGGCCCGACGGTTCGCCGAGACATTCACGTGGGAGCGTGCCGCCCGCGAGACGGTCGCGCATCTCACCGAGGTGGTCGACGCATGAGCGCGCCGGCTGGCGTGTGGCAGCGGCGCGCGGAGGAGGGTAGCCCATTGCACATCGTCTTCCAGATCCATCACGCGGACGCGAGCGAGACGCTGCAGCAGAAGGCGGCGCGGTCGATCGAGAAGCTCGCGGCCAGGCTGCGCGGCGCGGTGGACGCGATGGTGCGCATCGCCGCCGACGGCGGGATGCATCGCGTGGAGATCACGGTGCGACGCCCGCGGCGACGCGCGCTCGTGGCGGTGGGAGCCGGCCGCCAGCCCGAGGCGGCGCTCGGCGAGGCGCTCGACGCGCTCGAGTCGCAGGTCGCGCACGTGCGCGCCGCGGCGCAGCGCCGCGCGCGCCGGCTGTTGGACGGCGTGGCCGACGCGAGCGGCGACGGCTCGACACGCGCCCGGCGGACTCCGCGTCCCGCGCCGGACGACGCCGCGCCGCTGCTCCTGCTGACGATGCAGGGCGGGGTCGAGGGAGCGCTCGAAGCGTGAAGGTGAAGCTGACGGTTCGCCAGCTGATCGACCGGCTGGGCACGACGGTGCCGCTCGAGCAGATCGGCGATCCCGTCGGCCTCGATCGCCAGATCACGAGCCCCGAGGCGGCCAGCCCGGGGCTCGTGATCTCGGGCTACTTCAACCGCTTCCCGCACGAGCGCATCCAGGTCTTCGGCGAGACCGAGGTCACCTACCTCAACTCGCGCGACCCCAAGGTGCGGCGCAGCACGCTCGAGACGTTCTTCTCGTTCCCGCTCCCCTGCGTGATCATCACGAAGGGGCAGGAGCCGCCCGACGGCTTCCTGGAGCACGCCGCGCGCTGCGGCGTCGCGGTGCTGCGCACGCCCTGCAAGACGGCGGAGTTCTACCGTCTCATCAAGCCGCTGCTCACCGAGGAGTTCGCGCCGACGGTGACGCTGCACGGGTCGCTCGCCGACGTCTTCGGCGTGGGGCTCTTCTTCACGGGGCAGAGCGGCATCGGCAAGAGCGAGTGCGTGCTCGACCTGGTGGAGCGCGGGCACCGCCTGGTGGCCGACGATCTCGTGATCGTGAAGCGGCGCGGCAACGACGTCCTCATCGGACGCGGACACGAGCTGCAGCGGCACTTCATGGAGATCCGCGGCATCGGCCTGATCGACATCCCCGCGATCTTCGGCATCCGCGCCGTCCGCCAGCAGAAGCGCCTCGAAGTCGTCGTGCACCTCGAGGAGTGGAACCAGGAGGCGGTCGTGGACCGCACGGGCCTCGATGGCGAGACGCACACGATCCTCGACGTCGAGCTGCCGCAGATCCGCGTGCCGCTCAATCCGGGCAAGAACATCACGGTGATCGCCGAGGTGATCGCCATGAACCACCTCCTCCGCTACAGCGGCGTGAACCCGGCGGAGGCGTTCAACCAGCGGCTCATCTCGCGCATGCGCAGCGCGTCGGGCGGCGGCGACGCGGGCATCCCGCTCGTCACGTCGGGCCGGGCGCAGGCGCACGAGGCGGATCTCCGCCGCTATCTCCAGGAAGATGACGAGTAATCCAGCGGAGTCGCCGGAACCCTCCGCACCGCCCGACGCGCCGGTCGCGATCGTCGCCGGTCACGCCGAGTTCGCGGACGGCCTCATCTCGGCGGTCGAGAAGATCACCGGTCGCGGCGCGCGGCTCGTGTCGGTCAGCAACCGCGGGATGGGGCCGGCGGAGATCGAGGCCACCATGCGCGTCGCCGCCGACGCGGGGCCGGTGCGCGTGATCTTCACCGACCTGCCGGCGGGCAGCTGCACGATCGCGGCGCGGCGCCTGCTGCGCGACCGCCCCGATCTGCGCCTCGTCACGGGCGCGAACCTGCCGGCCGTGATCGACTACGTGCTGTCGTGCGAGGCCGACGCGGCCGACGCGCTCGCGCACGCGGTCGAGCGCGGCCGCGGCGCGCTCGCGGTGTTCGCGCCGCCGACGCCCGCGCCGGCCGCGGCGCTCGCGCCCACCACGGGCCCCGCGCCGGAGGTCGGCGGTGCCCGTTGAGCTCTACCGGATCGACGACCGCCTGATCCACGGACAGGTGGTGGTGGGATGGGGACGTCCGCTCGACATCGGCTTCATCGTGCTCGTCGACGACGAGGTCGCGGCGAGCGAGTGGGAGCAGGAGCTCTATCGCATGGGCGTGCCGCCCGAGATGGAGGTCTTCTTCCACAACGTCGACGACGCGGCGAAGGCGCACGCGCGCTACCGCGGCGACCGACGCCGCGGGATCCTGCTCACCGGCGACGTGTCGACCATGCGGCGGCTCGTGAGCGCGGTCGCGGCGGCCGATCCGCCGGGCGCGATCAAGGACGTGAACGTCGGCGGCATCCATCACCGCCCCGGTCGCGCCCAGCGCATGCGCTTCGTGTTCGTGACGCCGGACGAGGAGCGCGAGCTGCGCGCCCTCGGCGCCGCGGGCGTGCACGTCACGGCGCAGGACGTCCCAAGCGGGAAGCCCGTCCCGCTCGACGACGTGCTGACCGGGCGCGGCATCGACTGACGCGAGCGGCCCCGTGAACCCCGAAGGCGATCACCTGCTGCGACTCGCGCTGCTCGGCGCGGTCCTCGGCCTCGACGTGGTCAGCTTCCCGCAGGCGATGATCTCGCGACCGCTGGTGGCCGCGACGCTCGCCGGCGCGGTCGTGGGCGATCCGATCTCCGGACTGCTGGTCGGCGCGGTGCTCGAGCTGTTCGCGCTCGAGACGCTGCCGGTGGGCGCGTCGCGCTATCCCGAGTGGGGCTCGGCGGCGGTCGTCGGCGGCGGGCTGTTCGCACAGCAGGTCGACGCCTCGCCCGGCGCGCTGTGCGTGAGCGTGCTCGTGGGCCTGGTCACCGCGTGGATCAGCGGCGAGTCGATGGTCCTGCTGCGGCGGCTGAACGGCCAGCTCGCGCGCGCGAACCTCGATCGGCTGGCCGCGGGCTCGGCCCGGAGCGTCGTCGGGCTGCAGCTGGCCGGACTCGGCGGGGACCTCGTCCGCGGGTTCGCGCTGTCGGTCGTCGCCCTCGGCGTCGCGCAGCCGCTGACGCGCCTGGCGCTGGGCACGTGGGGCGTGGACCAGCGCTGGTCGCAGGCCTTCGTCGTGACCCTGGCGGCCATCGTCGCCGGCGGCGCCGTCTGGAAGCTCGTCCACGCCGTGCCGCGGGCGCGCTGGCTCTTCCTCGGCGGCCTGGTGGTCGGCCTCGTGTCGATGCGCCTGTGGTGAGCGCGACGACGCCCGCGGGCCCGCCGCCCGCCCCGACGCCCACGCCACCGACGGGCGGCGCGCGTGCGCCCCTGCCCCTGGCGACCCGGGCCTCTATCTTCCTGCGCCTGCTCGCCATCCAGGCGTCGTGGAACTACGAGATCCTGCTCGGCACGGGCATCGGCTTCTGCACGGAGCCGGCGCTCCGGCTGCTGCCGGGCGGGCGGGGTGGGGACGCCTATCGGGCGGCGCTCGCGCGCCAGAGCCAGTACTTCAACGCGCACCCGTACCTCGCGGCGATCGCCGTGGGGGCGCTGGTGCGCGCCGAACTGGACGGCGAGCCGCCGGCGCGCATCGAGCGCTTCCGCACCGCGATGTGCGGACCGCTCGGCAGCGTCGGGGATCGGCTGGTCTGGGCGGCCTGGCTGCCGTTCTGCTCGCTCGTGGGGCTGCTCCTGTTCGGCCTCGGCGCGAGCTGGGGCTGGGTGGTGGGCGGCTTCCTCGGGCTGTACAACCTGGGACATCTGGCGCTGCGGGCCTGGGCGCTGCAGGTCGGGCTCGACCGCGGGATGCAGGTCGCGGGCGCGCTGGGCCACCCGGTGCTCCGCTACGGTCCGCAGTACCTCAGTCAGGCGGCGGCGTTCGTCGGCGGCGCGGCGCTGCCGCTGGCGCTGTCGCGCGCCGTCGGACCCGGGCGCGTGTTGCTCGGGGGCGTGCTCGCCGCCGTCGTCATCGGCGCGATCCTGATAACCCGACTCCACGGCCGCGTGGAGGGATGGCGCGTCGCGACCGGCGCCCTGGCGGCTTTCGTCCTCTACTCGCTCCTCCGATGACCGCGACCACCGTCGAACGCTCGGTCCAGATCCTCAACAAGAACGGGCTGCACGCGCGCCCGGCCGCGGAGATCGTGAAGGCCGCCGCCCGGTTCAAGAGCGACATCACCATCTCGCGCGAGGACATCGAGGTGAACGGCAAGAGCATCATGGGGGTGATGATGCTCGCCGCCGAGTGCGGCTCCACGATCACGCTGCGGGCCAGCGGGCCGGACGCGTCGGAGGCGGTCGCCGCGATCGAGTCGCTCGTGCACGCGAAGTTCGGGGAGACCTAGTGAGCGTCCGCTTCGCCGGCATCCCCGCGTCGCCCGGCATCGTCGTCGGGCCGGTGCACCTCCTCCGCTGGGAGGTGCCCGACGTGCCGCACCGCATCGTCGCCGACGACCACGTCGACGAGGAGCTGGCGCGGCTGCACGGCGCCTTCGCGCGCGCGCGCGAGCGCCTGCAGCTCGTGCGCGCGCGCGCCGAGCGGCACGCAGGGCCCGAGGAAGCGGCGATCTTCGACGTCCAGCTCTCGATCCTGCAGGACGTCTCGCTCGTGGAGCACGTCGAGTCGCTCGTGCGCCAGAACCTCGGCGCGGAGAAGGCGTTCGACCTCGCGATGCTCGAGTGGCGGCAGAACTTCGCGCGCCATCCGCACGCGATGCTGCGCGAGCGCGTCGGCGACCTGGTGGACGTGCACATCCGCGTGCTCTCCATCCTGCTCGACCTCGGCGACCACGATCCGGTCGACGTGCCGAAGGGCGCGTGCGCGATCCTCGTCACGCACGACCTGACGCCGTCGCTCACCGTGCAGCTCGACCGCGAGGCGATCGCCGCCATCGCGACCGACGCGGGGACGAACACGTCGCACATCGCCATCCTCGCGCGCTCGCTCGGGCTGCCCGCGGTCGTGGGCCTGCGCGACGCGACGAGCCGACTGCGCGGCGGCGAGCGCGCGGTGCTCGACGGCGGCGCAGGCACGCTCACCATCGCGCCCGACGAGCGCGAGGAGGAGGAGTTCCGCTCGCGCGCGCTGCTCGAGGAGCAGGAGGCGCGCGAGCTGCGGCAGCTCTCCGCGCTCGAGTCGATCACGCGCGACGGAGTTCGCGTGACGCTGCGCGCGAACGTCGACCTCCCGGAAGAGGCGGAGCTGGCGGCGACGAGCGGCGCCGAAGGGGTCGGGCTGATGCGCACCGAGTTCCTCGTCGTCGGCCGCGCGTCGATGCCCGACGAAGAGGAGCAGTACCGCGCCTACGCCCGCGTGGTCGACGCGTTCGGCGGACGCCCGGTGATCATCCGCACCTACGACGTCGGCGGCGACAAGCTGCCCGTCGGCGGCTTTCCCGCCGAGGCGAATCCGTTCCTCGGCTGGCGCGCGATCCGGATGTGCCTCGACGAGCCGGAGCTGTTCCGCGTCCAGCTGCGCGCGCTCCTGCGCGCCGCGCTGCACGGCGACGTGCGCATCATGCTGCCGCTCATCGTCTCGCTGGACGAGGTGCGCCAGGCGCGCGCGCTGATGTCGCAGGCCGCCGAGGAGCTGCGGGCGCGCGGCGTTCCGTTCCGCGAGTCGGTGCCGCTCGGAATGATGGTCGAGACCCCGGCGGCGGCGCTGGCGGCCGACACGTTCCGCGGTGCGGTCGACTTCTTCAGCATCGGGACGAACGACCTGGTGCAGTACACGCTCGCGGTCGACCGCGGCAACGCGCAGCTCGCGCCCCGCTTCACGCCGCTCCATCCGGCGGTGCTCCGCCTGATCGCGCACGTCGTGCGCGCGGGCGGGGAGCTGGGGATCGACGTCGCCGTCTGCGGCGAGATGGCCTCGCAGCCGACGATGGCGTTCGCGCTGCTCGGGCTCGGGCTGCGGCAGCTCAGCGTCGGCCCGCGCTCGGTGCTGGCCGTCAAGCGGATCGTGCGCGGCGTGAACGCCGCCGATGCCGAGCAGGCCGCCGCGCTCGCGCTGGCCGCGCCGACCGCGGCGGACGCCGAGCGCATCCTGCACGAGGCACTCGACCGGGCGTTCGGACGGGCCTGAGCGCGGTCAGCGCTGCCGGCGCGACCAGAACAGGATGGTGCCGCAGGGCGCGCCCGTTCCGCCGTACTGGCTCGGCGTCTGGGCCGCGCCGCTGTAGACCTCGATGGCCTCGAAGTCGTGGACCTTGAACTCGTCGACGTCCGGCGGGGGCTCGCCGCCACCCGCCGTCGGCACCCAGCGTCGCACGCCGTCGACGTAGATCTGGAAGAAGCAGTGCTTCTCGCCGCGGAGGCTCTGGCGCCCGCGCGACGAGCCGAGCGCGTTGTAGCCACCGCGGCCCGCGTTGTAGCGGACGATGAACGCGCCGGGGATGCGCCGCAGCACGTTGCTCATCGCCGAGTGCTCGCTACGCGCGAGCACGCTGTCGCTGACGAACGTGCCGCCGTTGCGCAGCGCCCGCTCGCGCTCGAACGCGCGCACGACCGGCGCGGCAGGGGCGGCGGCGCGATCGCGCACCTCGACCTCGGCGAGCGCCTGCACGCGGACCGGCAGCGCCATGACGAGCGTGACGGTGTCGCCCACGTGGAGCGTCACGCGGCGGCTCGCCAGCTCGTGCCCGAGCTTGCGCGCGATGACCTCATGCGTTCCCGCGGGCAGCGAGTCGAGGAGGAACGCGCCGTCGGCATCCGATCGAGCGCGGCGTCCCAGCGCGGCGATCACGATCTCCGCGTCGGCCGCGGGCCGGCCGGTGGAATCCGGCGTGACGACCCGCCCGCGGACGACCGCGCGCTGCGCCCGCGCGCCCGTCGGCGCGAGCACGAGGAGCGCGGCCACGATGCAGCCTGCGACGATGCGCCAACCAGTCACGTGAGGAGGGATCGGGATACGGCACCGCGGCCGGCGGCGAGCCATCGGCAGGCATCCGCTGTCGCATCAAAGGAATCCGAGCGGGCGTGCTCGCCCATATAGCACCGCCGCTGCCCGAGGCGTCAGGGCGTCCGCGGTCCCCGTTCGGTCAACGCGCGACTTGACATCTCGACGAGCGGCCGAGACCTTTCATCCGCTTATCCGGATGAACGGTTTTCCCGCCCTCGTGCAGGTACTCGACGCCCTCGCCGCCCTCGCCGACCCCATCCGGGGTCGTATCGTCCTCGCTCTCGAGCGCCACGAGTTGGCGGTCGGGGAGCTGGCGGCGGCGCTGCAGCTTCCGCAGTCGACCGTGAGCCGGCACCTCAAGACCCTCGTGGACGCCGGATGGGTGGATGCGCGGGCCGATGGCGCGAGTCGGCGCTACCGGCTGATCGCGGGGCCGCGCTCCAGCCCGACGGGGCGTCTCTGGGGCGCGGTGCGCGAGGCGATGGCCGCGCTCCCGGAGGCCGCGCACGACGCGCAGCGTCTGCGCGCCGTGCTCGCCGAGCGGCGGTCGGCCAGCCGCAGCTTCTTCTCGTCCTCCGCTGATGCGTGGGACCGGCTGCGGGTCGAGCTGTTCGGCGCGCGCGCGGACCTGCTCGCCCTGCTCGCGCTGCTCGACGACGCGCTGGTGATCGGGGACCTCGGGTGCGGCACCGGTGCGTCGGCCGAGGCGCTCTCGCCGTTCGTGCGGCGCGTCATCGCGGTCGACCACTCGCGCGAGATGCTCGCGCTGGCGCGCGGTCGGCTGTCCGGCCGTCCGAACGTCGACCTGCGCGAGGGCGACCTGGAGGCGCTGCCGATCGACGACGGGGAGCTCGATGCGGCGCTCCTCGCGCTCGTGCTGCACCACATCCCGGATCCGGCCGCCGCGCTCGCCGAGGCGGCGCGCGCCGTCCGCCCGGGCGGGCGACTGCTCGTCGTCGACATGCTCCCGCACGAGCGCGAGGTCTACCGCGTCGAGATGGGGCACGCCTGGCTCGGCTTCGACCGCGCGACGCTGGACACGTGGATCACCGAGGCCGGGTTCGAGCAGCTCCGCTTCGTCCCCGTGCCTCCCGATCCGGCCGGCAAGGGACCGCCGCTGTTCGCCGCCTCGGCGCGCCGCCGCGTCGCCGTCGCCGCGCCGGCCGGCGTTCCGCGCAGCGCGGTGAGCACGGTCGGCAGCTCCGGCACGGTCGCCGACAGGACGCCCTCCAGACCCGACGCACCACCGGACGCAGCATCCGCATCACCGACGATCCTCGACCGCGCCGTCTCGCACGGCGCGGCGCACTGACCCTTCAGGAGCCCGCATGAGCACTCTGCTCGAGCCCACCGCGGCCGGCGTCTCGGCCGACCGTCCCGCTTTCAAGGTCGCCGACCTCTCGCTCGCCGAGTGGGGGCGCAACGAGATCCGCCTCGCCGAGTTCGAGATGCCGGGCCTGATGGCGCTGCGCGCGCGCTACGCCGCCCAGCAGCCGCTCAAGGGCGCGAAGATCATGGGTTCGCTGCACATGACCGTGCAGACGGCCGTCCTCATCGAGACGCTCGTCGCGCTCGGCGCCGACGTGCGCTGGGTGAGCTGCAACATCTTCTCGACGCAGGATCACGCGGCCGCCGCCGTGGCCGTCGGCCCGAACGGGACCGTCGACAGTCCGCAGGGCACGCCCGTCTTCGCCTGGAAGGGCGAGACGCTCGAGGAGTACTGGTGGTGCACGGAGCAGGCGCTGATGTGGCCCGACGGCACCGGCCCGAACCTCATCCTCGACGACGGCGGCGACGCGACGCTGCTCGTGCACAAGGGCGCCGAGTACGAGAACGCCGGCGCGATCCCGGCGTTCGACGCCGACAACGAGCCCGAGGAGTGGGGCGTCATCCTCGACCTGCTCCGCCAGGAGGCGCAGCGCAATCCGGGTCGCTGGACGAAGGTCCTCGCCGACATCCGCGGCGTCTCCGAGGAGACGACGACCGGCGTGCACCGCCTGTACGAGATGCAGAAGGCCGGCACGCTCGCCTTCCCGGCGATCAACGTCAACGACTCGGTCACCAAGTCGAAGTTCGACAACCTGTACGGCTGCCGCCACTCGATCGTCGACGGGCTGAATCGCGCGACGGACGTGATGCTCGCCGGCAAGGTCGCGGTGGTCTTCGGCTACGGCGACGTGGGCAAGGGCTGCGCGCACGCGCTGCGCGGTCAGGGCGCGCGCGTCGTGGTCGTCGAGATCGATCCGATCTGCGCGCTGCAGGCGGCGATGGAGGGCTACCAGGTCGCGCGCCTCGAGGACGTGATCGAGACGGCCGACATCTTCATCACGGCGACCGGCAACAAGAACATCATCACGGTCGAGCACATGGGCCGGATGAAGGACAAGGCCATCATCGGCAACATCGGCCACTTCGACAACGAGATCGACATGGCCGGCCTGAAGAAGGTCGAGGGGCTGCGTCGCATCACGATCAAGCCGCAGTACGACGAGTTCGTGCTCCCGAACGGCCGCTCGGTGCTGATCCTCGCCGAGGGGCGCCTGCTCAACCTCGGCTGCGCGACCGGGCACCCGAGCTTCGTCATGTCGGCGAGCTTCACCAACCAGGTGCTCGCGCAGCTGGAGCTGCACCAGAACGGCGCGTCGTACGAGCGGAAGGTCTACACGCTGCCCAAGAAGCTCGACGAGGAGGTCGCGCGCCTGCACCTCGAGAAGCTCGGCGTCCGCCTCACGGAGCTGACGCCCGACCAGGCGGCGTACATCGGCGTGCCGGTCGAAGGGCCGTACAAGCCCGACCACTACCGCTATTGAGCCGCCTCGCCTCCGCGCCCGCGTCCTTCCCACACCTCCGCCTCTTCCCATCGTGAGCACTCGCCTCTTCACCTCGGAGTCCGTCACCGAGGGTCACCCGGACAAGATCGCCGACCAGATCTCCGACGCCGTCCTCGACGCGATCCTCACCGCGGACGCGGCGGGGCGTGTGGCGTGCGAGACGCTGGTCACCACCGGCCTGGCGGTCATCGCCGGCGAGATCACGACGAAGGCGTGGGTCGACCTGCCGCGGCTCGTGCGCGGCACCATCGCGCGCATCGGCTACAACGACGCGACGTTCGGCTTCGACAGCCACACGTGCGCCGTCATGAGCACGATCGACAAGCAGTCGGGCGACATCGCGCAGGGCGTCGATACGGGCGGCGCCGGCGACCAGGGCATGATGTTCGGCTACGCGAGCGACGAGACGCCCGAGCTCATGCCCCTGCCGATCGTGCTCGCGCACGCGCTCACCGCGCGCCTCGCCGAGCTGCGCAAGGACGGCACGCTGCCCTGGCTGCGGCCGGACGGGAAGGCGCAGGTCAGCGTCCGCTACGAGGACGACCGCCCGGTCGCGGTCGAGACGGTCGTCGTCTCGACGCAGCACGCGGAGCACGTGACCAACGACGAGATCCACGCCGAGATCAAGTCGAAGGTCATCGCGCCGCTCGTGCAGAAGTACCTGCCGAGCGAGAACATCACGTATCACATCAACCCGACCGGGCGCTTCGTCGTCGGCGGGCCGATGGGCGACGCGGGCCTCACGGGCCGCAAGATCATCGTCGACACGTACGGCGGCATGGGCCGGCACGGCGGCGGCGCGTTCAGCGGCAAGGACCCGTCGAAGGTCGACCGCTCGGCGGCCTACGCCGCGCGCTGGGTCGCCAAGAACGTCGTCGCGTCGGGGCTGGCGAAGCGCTGCGAGGTGCAGCTCGCCTACGCCATCGGCGTGGCGGAGCCGGTGTCGGTGATGGTCGACACGTTCGGCACCGGCCGCCTCTCGGACGAGATCATCGAGCAGGCGGTGCGCGAGACGTTCCAGCTCACGCCGAAGGCGATCACCGACGCGCTCGAGCTGCGCAACCCGATCTACTCGAGCACGGCCGCCTACGGGCACTTCGGCCGCCAGCCGGGCACGGTGACGGTCACGGACGACACGGGGCAGGCCCGGGCGTTCAACACGTTCACGTGGGAGCGCACGGACAAGGCGGACGCGCTGCGCGACCGCGCCGAGGCGCTCGGCGCCGCCGGCGCGTCGGCCGGCAGCAACGGGGCCAGCACGCTGGCCGCGGCGGGCGCCTGACGCGCGACTGAGCATCGGCGCGAGGTGTCGGCCATGCACGGGCGGCTGGCACCTCGGTTGACACCCCGGGTACGTTGGGAGGAGCGCCCGGGCCCCCGTCGCAGTGGCGGGAGCCCGGGCGCGCGCCGTCCGCGCCGGTCGATCGCGCGAACCCGCAGCCGGAGTCTCCTGATGGTCGAAGTGGTCGTGTCCCGGCTGGGCCTGGACAGCACGACGAACACCTACGTGGTCATCCTGCAGGAGAAGGGAGGACCGCGCCTGCTCCCGATCTGGATCGGCCAGCCGGAGGCCGAGGCGATCGTCATGCAGATGAACGGGGTCAAGCGCGAGCGGCCGCTCACGCACGACCTCTGCAAGTCGCTGATCCTCGGGCTCGGCGGCACGCTGCGGCGCGTGCAGATCACGAAGGTGCAGTCGCGCACCTACTTCGCGGAGCTGCACCTGAGCGGCCCCGGCGGCGCCGTGCAGGTCGACGCGCGCCCGTCGGACTCGATCGCGGTCGCGCTGCGCCTGCAGGCGCCGATCTTCGCGCAGGAGTCGCTGCTGACCACGATGGAGGTCGACGAGGACGAATCGAGCGGGAGCTACGGCTCGCCGCCGGCGACCCCGCCGGCCCCGCCTGCCACCCCGGACCGCGACGAGCTGAGCGCCGAGCAGCTGAAGGCGTATCTCGAGAATCTGCGGCCCGAGGACTTCGGCAAGTTCAACCTCTGAGGGGCGCGCTCCTGCGGACCGCACTGCGCCGCGCGGCGCGCCTGCTCCCGGCGTGCGCCGCCGCGATCGTCCTCGCCGCCTCGGCGCCGCTCCGCGCGCAGGCGCCGGGCGCGCCCCAGCCGGCGGCGCCGGAGCCGGGGCTCGTCGACGCGCCGGCGACCCTGCCCGACGGCTCGCGCCGGGTCGACGGGCGCGTGGTCCTCGTGCGCGACACGACGACGCGCGCCGTGCCCGCCACCTGGGTCACGCTGCACCGCGTCGGCTCCGACTCGGCCGGGCCGCTCGACTCGGTGCGCACGAGCGGCGACGGCACGTTCGCCTTCCGCTACCGCCCGACGGGCGCGGCCGACGCGCTCTACTTCGCGTCGACGTCGTATGGCGGCATCGCGTACTTCACGCCCCCGCTGCGCGACGCGGTCGTGCGCGGGGACGCGGCCGAGATCACCGTCTTCGACACCACCTCGCGCCCGGTGCCGTCGAGCGTGCGCGGCCGGCACCTCATCGTCGCCGCGCCCTCGGCGGACGGGATGCGCCACGTGATCGAGGTGTTCGAGCTCACGAACGACTCGTCGGTGACCGCCGTGCCGCCGACGGACGGGCCGCGCGGCACCTGGTCGGTGGCGCTCCCGCCGGGGGCGCGCGACTTCGCCGTGCGGCAGGGCGAGGTGCCGGACGACGGCATGGTCGCCGTCGGCGGACGCGCGGTGCTGCTCGTGCCGTTCGCGCCGGGCATCAAGCAGGTCGCCTTCACGTACCGCGTTCCCGGCGACGCCTTCCCGCTGCGCATCGCGCTCGAGCGGCCGGTCTCGGTGATGGAGGTGCTGCTGGAGGAGCCGCGCGGTGCGGCGACGGGCGCCGGGCTCGTCGCCGTGGACCCGGTCGCGCTCGAGGGGCGCACGTTCCGGCGCTTCCTGGCCCAGGAGACGACCGCGGGTGCGACGATCGACGTGGCGATGCCGGCGGCGGCACGGCGGTGGGAGCGCATGGTGCTCCCCGCGCTGCTGGTGACGCTCGGCGGCGCGATGGTCGTGCTGCTCGTGCGCGCGTCGCGCCGTGCTCCGCGCGTCGCGACCGCGTCCGTTGCCGCGCCGCCGACCACTGCGCTCGCGTCCGCGCCCGGCGGTGTGGAGGCCGAGCGCGAGGATCTGCTCGCCGCGCTGGCGAGGCTCGACGACGAGTTCGCCGGCCGCACCGCGCCGGCGGAAGCGGAGCGCGCGGCGTACCTGCGCGAGCGCGCCGCGCTCAAGGCGCGCCTGTCCGCTCGGCTTGCCGCCTCGTCGGACGCCGGCTAGCTTCGCTGCACGCCGCGCCTGCGGCGACAACCGAAGGACAATCGCGCACGCGGGACACGGAAGCCGGTGAGATGCCGGCGCGGCCCCGCCACTGTAACGGGCATCAACGCGCGCTCGCGCGGCCTCCGCCTGGAGGTCCGCACCCACTGACCGGCGCGGCCGGTCGGGAAGGGGAGCGCCGCGGCCCGAAGCCAGGAGACGACCCACGTGCGCGCCACCAATCCAGGACCCTCGGGGGAGGGCCGGTGGCGATGTGACGACGTGTGGCGGTGGGGTCGGGTGCGGCGTGCGGGATGCGCCGCCCGGTGCGCGCGTTGTCGTATTGCGGCCGTCCGCTCCCCAGCCGGACGGCCGTCGTGCATCCCACCCGCTCGCTCCACGCGCTCCGGCGCCTCGCGTTCCTCGCCGCGCTCCTCGCGTCGGCGTGCGATCGCCGCGCCGCACCGGCGACGTCCGATTCCGCCGGCGCCGCGCCGTCGTCGAGTTCCGCACCTGCCGTGGTGCGCGACGACTACGGCGACACGGTGCGCATCGGCATCGCGCCGCGCCGCATCGTCTCGCTCAACCCGACGACCACCGAGATCCTGTTCGCGCTCGGCGCCGGCGATCGGCTCGTGGGCCGTTCGCGCTGGGACGAGTGGCCGTCCGAGGCGATGCGCGTGCCGGCGGTCGGCGACGGCATCCGCCCGAACCTCGAGGCGACGCTGGCGGTGCGGCCCGATCTCGTGCTGCTCTACGCGGGCGCCGAGAACCGCGACGCCGCGCGCGCGCTGCGCGCGGCGGGCATCGCGACCGCGGCCATCAAGGTCGATCGCATCGAGGACTTCCGGCGCGTGACGCGCCTGCTCGGTCAGCTGACCGGGGACACGGCGGCGGCACGCGTCGTCGTCGACAGCGTCGACGCCACGTTCGATCGCGTGCGTCGCGCGGTCGCCGATCGGCCGCGTCCGCGCGTGCTCTGGCCGATGCTCGGTCGAACGATCCTCGCCGTCGGCGGCGGCAGCTTCCAGCACGAGGTGCTCGACATCGCGGGTGGCGCCAACGTGTTCGGCGACGATGCGCGTCCGGCCGTTCCGGTCTCGCGCGAGGAGGTGCTGCGCCGCGGCGCCGACGTGATGCTCCTGGGGCCGGAGCGCGCCCGCGCCGTGATGGCGGATCCGACCTGGCGCTCGCTGGCCGCGGTGCGCACGGGCCGCGTCCTCGTCGTCGACACCGCGGTCGCGTACCGCCCGGCGGTGCGGCTCGGCGAGGCCGCCGTGAACCTCGCCACGCTGCTGCACCCGGAGATCGCGGCCACGCTCGCGCGGTCGGATTCCGCCGCCCGGCGCGAGTGATGCACGGCACCCGGTGGGCGCTCGGAGCGCTGGCGCTGCTGCTCGTCGCGTTCGTCGGCGTCGCCGTCGGTGCCGTCTCGCTCGCACCGCACGTCGTGTGGGACGCGATCCGCGGCGTCGGCGATCCGATGGCCGTCACGATCGTGCGCGATCTGCGCGTGCCGCGCGTGGCGCTCGCCGCCCTGGTCGGCGCGGCGCTCGGGACTTCGGGCGGCGCGTTGCAGGGCGCGATGCGCAACGCCCTCGCCGAGCCGTACCTGCTGGGCGTATCGGGCGGTGCGGCGGTGGGCGCGGTGCTGACGTTCTCGCTCGGCGTCAGCGATCCGGTGCTCCTGCCGATCGGCGCGTTCGCCGGCGCGGGCACGGCGAGCGCGCTGGTGCTCGGCATCGCGCGCGCGAGCGGTGGGCGCGCCGATCCGCGCATCCTCGTGATGGCCGGCGTCGTCGTCGGCGCGTTCGCCAACGCGGTCGTCATGGTCGCCCTCGCGAACGCGTCGGCCGACACCATCCGCGACGCGCTCTGGTGGATGATGGGCTCCGTCGCCGATGCGCGCTGGCGTCAGGTCGCGGTCCTCGCTCTGTACGTCGTGCTCGCGGGCGGGCTCCTGCTGCGCTGGGCGCGCGACCTCGACGCGCTGGCGCTCGGCGAGGAGGCCGCCGCCGCGCTCGGCGTCGACGTCGATCGCGCGGGGCCGCGCGTCTTCCTCGCCGCGTCGCTCCTCGCCGCCGCGAGCGTCGCGTCCGCCGGGCTCGTGGGATTCGTCGGACTCGTGGTGCCGCATCTCGCCCGCACGCTCGGGGCCCGGGCGCACCGCTCGCTGCTGGCCGCGTCGGCGCTCTTCGGTGCGACGCTCGTCGTCGGCGCGGACGTCGCCGCGCGCACGATCCGGGCGCCGTCGGAGCTTCCGCTCGGCGCCGTGACGGCGCTCGTGGGCGTGCCGTTCTTTCTCTGGCGGCTGGCGAGGTCCGCGTGAGCGTCGCTCCCGCGCTCCGCTTCGAGGACGTACGCGTGCGCTACCCGCGCACCGATCGCCCCGCTCTCGATGGCGTTTCGCTCGACGCACCGGCCGGGCGCGTGACCGCCGTCGTCGGGCCGAACGGCAGCGGCAAGAGCACGCTCGTGCGCGCGCTGCTCGGCCGCGCCCCGCTGCTCGACGGTCGCGTGCTCGTCGGCGGCGTCGATGCCCGCACGCTCTCCGCGCGGGAGCGGGCGCGGGCGGTCGCCGTCGTCCCGCAGCGCGAGGAGCCGGTGTTCCCGCTCCGCGTCCGCGACTACGTCGGGCTCGGGCGCCTGCCGCACGGCGGCCGCTGGGGCGGTCCGTCGGCGCGGGATGCGGAGTCGGTCGCGCGCGCGCTGCACGATGCCGGCGTCGGCGAGTTCGCCGAGCGCATGACCGACGCGCTCTCGGGCGGCGAGTGGCAGCGCGTGCGCCTCGCGCGTGCGCTCGCGCAGGACGCCGGGACGCTCGTGCTCGACGAGCCGACCACGTTCCTCGACGTCGCACACGAGATGGCGCTCTTCGAGCTCGCCGACCGCGCCGCACGCGACGGGCGCGCGGTGCTGCTGGTGAGCCACACGCTCAACCTCGTCGCCCGATTCGCCGCGCACGTCGTGCTGCTGCACCACGGCCGCGTGGCCGCCGCCGGGACGCCGGACGCGGTCATGGACGGTCCGACCCTTGAGCGCGTCTACGAGTGGCCGCTCGTCGTGACGCGCGACCCGGCCGTGGGCGCGCCCGCACTCGTTCCGCTGCGTGCATGGCGGCGCGCACCCTGAGCGCGCCCGCCTGATCGCTTCACGTCCTCATTCCTCCACGACCTTCGCTCGCCATGCACCGCCGAGTACCGCTCGTCACCATCGCACTCACGCTCGCGCCGATCGGCGCACATGCGCAGCAATCCGCGCCTGCGGCCGGCGCGCGCGACACCGCCGCACTGCGGCCCGTGGTCGTCACCGCCACGCGCGTTCCCGTCGCCACGGCGGCACCGACCGCCAGCGCCACGGTGCTGCAGGGCGCCGAGCTGCGCGCGCGCGGCGTCCAGTCGGTCGCCGATGCGCTCCGCGAGGTGCCGGGTGCGGCCGTCGTGCAGCAGGGATCATGGGGCGGCATCACGTCGCTCTTCGTGCGCGGTGGCGAGAGCCGCTACACCAAGGTCCTCATCGACGGCGTGCCGGCCAACCAGCCGGGTGGTCAGCTCGACCTCGCCTTCCTGAGCCTCGACGACGTCGAGCGCATCGAGGTCGTGCGCGGGCCGAGCAGCGTGCTGTACGGATCGGACGCGATCTCCGGCGTGGTGCAGATCTTCACGCGGCAGGGGCGCGGCCCGGCGGCGGTGCGCGGCTCGGTGCGCGGGGGAACGTTCGGCACGGCCGATGCCGACGTCGGGGTCAGCGGCGGCTGGTCGCGCGGCTCGTACGCGCTCGGCGCGGCGCACCACCGCTCGGCCGGTCTGCTCGGCGACACCGTGACGCAGGTGCGCGGCGTGACGGCGGACGTCGAGAACGGCTTCCGGAACACCGTGGTCACCGGCAGCGCGCGCATCCAGCCCGACGAGCGCTCCGACGTGCGCGGGTCGCTGCGCTGGAGCGACGGGCGCTTCCACTATCCCACGGGCTTCGACGGCGCGATCGTCCCGCTGCAGGACGCCACGCGCGACGACCGCCGGCTGCTCGCGACCATCGACGCCGGCCGCCGGGTCACCGAGCGGGTGGAGGCGCGCGTCGCGTTGGCGTCGCACACCATGCGCTTCGTGTCCGCCAATCTGCCGTCGGCGGCGATGGACACGCTGCGCTCGTACTCGCGCAGCACGAGCGACGTCTTCCGCCGCAGCGCGGACGCGCGTGTCAACCTGTACGTGCGACCCGGCGACGTGCTGACCGGCGGTGTGGAGCTCTCCGGTCAGGGTGAGGAGAGCGGCGGCTGGACGCGCTCGCGCACCGGGCCGCAGCAGCCGGCCGTGCCCTTCGATCAGACGCGCCGCAACGTCGGCTACTACGCGCAGTGGCTCGGCGACGTCGCCGGCCGCCTGACCTACGCGGTGAGCGGACGCGTGGACGACAACCAGCGGTTCGGCACCTTCACCACCGGCCGCGCGAGCGCGTCCTACGCCGCGCCCACGGGCACGAAACTGCGGGCCGCGTACGGCACCGCGTTCAAGGAGCCGCTGTTCAGCGAGAACTTCTCGACCGCGTTCTCGCGCGGCAACCCGGACCTCGGGCCCGAGCGCTCGCGCTCGTGGGAGGTCGCGCTCGAGCAGTCGGTCGCCAACGTCGTCACGTTCGGCGCGACCTACTTCGACCAGCGCTTCCGCGACATGATCCAGTACCGCGGCATCCCGCGCGGCGCGCCGGCGATCGACTCGGTGAACTACTTCAACCTTGGGGCGGCGGACGCGCGCGGCCTCGAGCTGGAGGCGCGCGTCGCCGAGCGGCGCAACCTGTCGCTCGTGGCCTCGTACACGTTCCTCCGCACGCGCGTGGTGGACCCCGGCGCCAGCGGCCCGCCGTCGTTCGCGCGCGACAGCGCGCTGCTGCGCCGTCCGGCGCACACCACGACCGCGACGGCCACCTACCGCCTGCCGCGCCGCGCGACGTTCGCGCTGACGTCGAGCTACGTGGGCGCGCGGACGGACGCCGACTTCGCCCTCTTCCCGTCGCCGCGCGTGCAGCTCGCCGGCTACGCGAAGTTCGACGCCGCTGCCGACGTGCAGGTGACGCAGCCCGACGGGCGGCGCCCGGGCGTGGCGCTCACCCTGCGCGTCGACAACGCGCTCGACCGCGAGTTCGAGCCGGTGCGCCGGTACCTCGCGCCCGGCCGCGTCGTGCTCGTCGGGGCGCGCTTCGGCGCGCCCTGATCGGTCGGCGCGCGCGGGGTTCAAACCCTGCGCGCGCCCACGCTGTCGGACCGGGGCTGTGCCGTGACGTTCGGTCGTCCGCTCTCACCCCGGTGTCATGTCCGCCACCATCAGTCCCCGCCGCCCGACCGGGTGGTCGTCCCTGCGATCTCCGCAGCCGAACGCGCGCGTCGTCGCGGCTGCCGGAGCGCTCGCCATCGTCGCCGGCTACGTCGACCTGTGGCGCGGCGGCGTGTCGGCCGCGGCCGTGCTGCTGGTGCTCGGGTACTGCGTGCTGCTGCCGGTGGCCATCTGGGCGTCCCGCCCGCGATCGCCGGCCGCGGTCGATGACCGGCAGCGTCCACCGTACGGCGCGGCCGCCGTGGTCGGCATCGCGGTGCTCGCCCTCTACGTCGCGACGCTCGCGCCCACCACGGCCATGTGGGACGCGAGCGAGTACATCGCGGTGGCGAAGGTGCTCGGTCTTCCGCACCCGCCCGGCAATCCGCTGTTCGTGCTGATGGCGCACGTCGCCGGACTGCTGCCGATCCCGGTGTCGTACGCGGCGCGCATCAATCTGCTCGCGGCCGGCGCGAGCGCCGCCAGCGCCGCGCTCTGGTTCCTCTGCACGGAGCGCGCGCTGCGCACCACGCTGTCGGGCCGCACGTCGCGCTACGCCGCCGCGGCCGCGGGCTCGCTCATCGGCGCGACGGCGTTCACGGTCTGGAATCAGAGCGTCGTCAACGAGAAGGTCTACACGGTCTCGCTGCTCGGTCTGGCGCTCACGTCGTGGCTGGTGCTCCGCTGGCTCGACGCGCAGCACGTCGTGGATGCCTCGTCGGGCGCGGCGCGGGAGCTCGCGTCGGCGCGAGGCGATCGACTGCTGGTGGTCATGGCGTTCGTCGCGGGGCTCGGGTACGCGGTGCACCCCGCCGGCTTCCTCACCGGCCCGGCGGTCGCTGCCGCGGTGCTGGTGCGGCGTCCAGGCGCCGTTCTTCGCTGGCGCCTGCTCCTCGCGCTCGGCGCGGCGCTGGTCGCCTCCCTGACGCTGTTCGCCGTCGAGCCGATCCGCTCGGCGCATCTGCCGCCGATCAACGAGGGCATGCCGACGGCCTGCGAGGGCGGAGCCCCTCGCGTCGACTGCACGCTGAGCGCGGAGACCGGCCGGCGTCTCCTCTCGAACGTGCGACGCGAGCAGTACGGCGGTCACCCGGTGCTCGCCCGCAAGGCGCCGTTCGACGCGCAGCTCGGGATGTGGTGGCTGTACTTCGAGTGGCAGTGGCTGCGCGACCCGGACGGCACCGCGCCGGGCGCGCAGCGCGCCCTGGCGCTCACCTTCCTCGTGGTCGCCGTGATCGGACTGGTCGCGCTCAGGCGTCGCGAGCGCGAGGCGTGGTGGTATCTCGCGCCGCTCGCGGTGACGCTCACGCTCGCGCTGGTCTTCTATCTCAACTTCAACTACGGCTACTCGCAGGACCCGGCGCTCGGCGACTCGGTGCGTCGCGAGGTGCGCGACCGCGACTACTTCTTCGTCTGGACCTATTCGGCGTGGGGGATGTTCGCGGCGTTCGGCCTGGCGGCGATCTGGCGATGGCTCGCGGACGCGCTGACCGCGCGGGGACTTCCCGCTCGGCGCGCGCTGCTGCTCGCCGCGCCGGTGCTCACGCTGGCGCTCGTGCCGGCGATCGGGAACGCGCGGGCGGCGTCGCGCGCGGGGCAGACCTTCACGCGCGATTGGGCGGTCGACCTCCTGAACTCGGTCGAGCCGTACGGCATCCTCGTCACGAACGGCGACAACGACAGCTTCCCGCTCTGGTACGCCCAGCACGTGGAGGGCGTGCGGCGCGACGTCACGGTCGCCCTCGTGCCGTATCTCGGGCTGCCGTGGTACGCGAGACAGCTGCTCAAGCAGCCGCCCGAGGCGTACGACGCCGCTTCCGGCCCGGCGATCTACGCCGCCAGCCGCGCGAGCCGCCCGACGCGTCCGATGTGGTCGCTCACCCCGCGCGAGGCGGACGCCGTCCCGGAGTTCGTGGTGCTGGCCTCGCCCCAGCGGTTCCAGCACGGCGAGTTGGACGTGACGGTGCCCGCCGGAGTGCTGACGCGCGACCAGCTGCTGGTGCTGCGCGCCATCAAGGACTCCTTCCCGGAGCGCCCGGTCTACTTCAGCAATGCGGGCTACCCCGCGGCGATGGGGCTCGCGCCGTATCTGCGCCAGCAGGGGCTCGCGTTCCGTCTCGACCCTCGGCCGCTCGCCGAGAGCGACTCGGTCGTCCCGATGGGCGGCGTGCACCTCGACCTGCCGCGCTCCCGCGCGCTCTGGTCGTCGATGTACCGGGGCGCCGACGCGCTGCGGCGCGAGGGGCAGTGGGTCGACCGTGCCTCCGTGACGATCCCGCTGAACTACGCGATCGCCGGGCAGCAGCTGGCGTCCGCGCTCGCGGCGCGCGGCGATACGGCGGCGGCGCTGCGCGTCGCCCGCGAGGTGAACGAGTTGGCGCGCGCCGCCCGTCTCGCCGACGAGTGAGCGGTCGGCGGCGCGCCCCGCGTCGCCCGACTCCGTGTGAGTGACGATCAGGGACATGCCCTAGATTCCCGGGCATGTCTCTCGTCGCGACCGACGCCGTCGTCCTGCACGCGTTCGACTATCTCGAGAGCTCGCGCGTGCTGCGGCTGGCGACGCGGGAGCACGGGGTGCAGTCGGTGCTGGCGAAGGGGGCGCGCCGGTCGCCGAAGCGCTTCGGCGGCGCGGTCGACCTGTTCGCCGAGGGACAGGCGCAGTACTACGCGAAGGCGGGGCGCGACCTGCACACGCTCGCCTCGTTCGACGTGACGCGCGCGCGATTCGCGCTCGCCGTGGACCTGGAGCGCTTCGCCGCGGGAGCCGCCATCGCCGAGCTGGTGCTGCGCTTCGCCCGCGACGAGAGCCAGCCCACCTGGTTCGCGACGCTCGTGGAGGCGCTCGACACCATCGCGGCCGCGCCCCCCGCCGACGCGCGTGCGGCCGGCATCGCCGGCGCGTGGCGCGTGGTCGGCGCGCTCGGCTTCTCGCCCGCGCTGGACGACTGCGCGAGCTGCCACGACCCGCTCGACCCGGCGCGGCCGGCCCGGTTCAGCCACCCGGCCGGCGGCGCGCTGTGCGACCGCTGCGGGCGCATGGCCGGTGTCGGGCGCGTGCTCCCCGCCGAGGCCCGGACCGCGCTCCGCGGATGGCTCGGAGACGGGGCGGGGGACGCGGCACCGCCGCTCGACGGCGCGAGCGCGCGCGCCCATCAGCGGCTGCTCCGCGAGTTCCTGCGCGAGCACCTGTCCGACGGGCGCCCCCTCCGCGCCTTCGAGAGCTGGGAGTCGACCCGCTTCGGCGCGCCGGTCGGCGACACGCCCTGACGACGGCGGTCCCGCCAGCTCCGCGGCGGGACCCGGCCCGCGCGGCCGCCGTGGCGGCCGCGTCCGTCGTTCGACTCTGACGTGCGGGAACGGTCGAGCTCGATGTGCGTCCAGCCCGATCTTTCCTGCCGCCCGCTGTCGCCGGCGCGAGCCGCGGAGGTCCTGCGCCCACGGCCGGTGTCGCTGTTCCTGCCGATCAGGTCGCCGGGGATCGGGTCAGCGGTCCGCGTGGTTCATCGGGTGCGATGCGCCGCGCGTCGTTCCACCCACGCCGCCGAGAGCCGGGTGAGCTTCGGCGCGCCTGGATACGGCGGAGGTCGTCAACCACGCATGGCACCTCGAGGGGCGCACCTCGGGAGCGGTGCGGTGTACTCACTCACAGTCCCTGCAGGTCGGGCCTCCTCCGGAGAAAGCACATGAGCTCCGGAGTCCAACGACGGTGTGGGGAAGGGACTTACGGACCGTGCCGCGAAAGGACGCCAGTGGCGTGGCGCACAGAACACCTCATGTGGCACTTGACACGCTTGACACCGCTACCGCCCAGGGTTAGCGTCTCAGCAGGCGTAGTCTGTCTCTGTTCACCACAACAGGAGTCCTGCCAAGGAACCTAGTCCGTCAAATTGGAGAGGCACATGAAGCTCCGTTGGGCAGCACTCACTGCAGTGCTCGCTCTCAGCGCGCTCATGCCACGTCCCAGCGACGCGCAGACTACCGGGCAACCCCCGCAGCAGGCGCGACGCACCGGAAGTCTCGGGCAGAACTACCCGAATCCGTTCAACCCCGAGACCTTCATTCCCTTCGCGGTCGACTCCGCGTGCACTGAACCGACCCGGCAGTATCGGGTGACCATCCGCATCTACAACCTGCTCGCGCAGGTCGTGGCGGTTCCGGTCCTCCAGGGGTCTGGCGCAGTCGGAGCGGGAGGCGGGCCACCCGCCGTCGAGAACCTCACCCTCGGGTGTGGGCCGTACAGGGCGTACTGGGACGGCAAGTACCTGAACAGCAGTCGCGAGGCCGCCTCCGGCGTCTACCTCTACCGACTGGATGTGGATGGCCGAGTCGAAGGCGTGAGGAAGTTTCTCGTCACCAAGTAGCACCGGTGGCGATGACGCCCCGGTCGCCCTCCGAGCGAGCGACATGCACAACCTCGATGCCCCGGCGGGTTCACCCCGCCGGGGCATCGTCCGTTTGGCGTGCGAGCGCTCGGCCTCCGGAGCCTGCCGAAACGACCGGCGGGGCCGTCCGTACGGCGGACGGAGCGCGCCCGCGTGCGCCAGAGTGCCCGCTTCACGAGGCCTCCGGCTTGCCACCGGAGGCTCGTGTGCAGTACGTGCTGCCGCGGTCAGACGGCGACGCCTCCGAGCGGCGCCCGGCGCGGCACCCCCGACTCAGAGGCACCCGTATCCGATGCTGAATCCCGATCGGCTGACCGTGAAGACGGCCGAGGCGCTGAACGAGGCCGTGGCCCTGGCGCGCCGCGCCGGCAACCCGCTCGTCTACGACGCGCACCTGCTGCTCGCCCTGCTCCAGCAGGACGAGGGCATCGTCACGCCCATCCTCCAGAAGCTGGGCGTGAACGTCGCCGACTTCCGCCGCCGCGTGGAGACGGAGGCCGGACGCTACCCGAAGCAGAGCGACGCCCAGCCCACCGTCTCGCGCGAGCTGAACCAGGTCCTCGACCGCGCCGACGCCGACGCCCGCGAGCTGGGCGACGAGTACGTCTCGACCGAGCACCTCCTCCTCGCCCTCTCGGACGTGAAGGGGACGGAGAGCTACGGCCTGCTCCGCGGCGTCGGCGCGTCGCGCGACCAGGTGAAGCAGGCGCTCCAGCAGGTGCGGGGCTCCCATACCGTCACCGACCAGAACCCCGAGGAGAAGTACCAGGCGCTCGCCCGCTTCTCGACCGACCTGACCGAGCGGGCCCGCCGCGGCAAGCTCGATCCGGTCATCGGCCGCGACGAGGAGATCCGCCGCGTCGTCCAGGTGCTCTCCCGGCGCACCAAGAACAACCCGATCCTCATCGGCGAGCCGGGCGTCGGCAAGACGGCCATCGTCGAGGGGCTCGCGCAGCGCATCGTCGACGGCGACGTGCCCGAGAGCCTGCGCAACAAGACGCTCCTGTCGCTCGACATCGGCGCCATGCTCGCCGGCGCCAAGTACCGCGGCGAGTTCGAGGAGCGGCTGAAGGCGGTGCTCAAGGAGCTCACGAGCGCCGAGGGGCGGTTCATCGTCTTCATCGACGAGACGCACACGATCGTCGGCGCCGGCCGGACCGAGGGCTCGCCCGACGCCGGCAACATGCTCAAGCCGGCGCTCGCGCGCGGCGAGCTGCGGATGGTCGGCGCGACGACGCTCGACGAGTACCGGAAGTACATCGAGAAGGACGCCGCGCTCGAGCGACGGTTCCAGCCCGTGTACGTGGGCGAGCCGAGCGTCGAGAGCACGATCGCGATCCTGCGCGGGCTGAAGGAGCGCTACGAGGCGCACCACGGCGTCCGCATCACCGACGGGGCGGTCGTCGCGTCGGCGACGCTGTCACACCGCTACATCGGCGACCGCTTCCTCCCCGACAAGGCGATCGACCTGCTCGACGAGGCGTCGTCGCGGCTGCGCATCGAGATCGACTCGATGCCGCAGGAGATCGACGAGGTGGAACGGCGCATCGTGCAGCTGCAGATCGAGCAGGCGGCGCTGAAGAAGGAGACCGACGCGGCCTCGCGCGAGCGTCTCGCGTCGCTCGAGCGCGAGCTCGCCGAGCTGCGCGAGCGCTCGGCGGCCATGAAGGCGCAGTGGCAGCAGGAGAAGGAGACGCTCGGCGCGGTGGGCACCGTGAAGCAGGAGATCGAGCAGGCGCGCGTCGAGGCGGAGCAGGCGACGCGGCAGGGCGATCTCCAGCGCGCGGCCGAGATCACCTACGGGCGGATCCCGGAGCTGCAGCGGAAGATGACCGAGGCGGAGGCGCGGCTCGCCAGCCACAACGGGCGTCCGCAGTTCCTGAAGGAGGAGGTGACCGCCGACGACATCGCCGAGGTGGTGGCGAAGTGGACGGGGATCCCGGTCACGCGGATGATGGAGAGCGAGCGCACGCGCCTCACGAAGCTCGACGAGGAGCTGGGCAAGCGCGTCATCGGCCAGCAGGAGGCGGTGCAGGCGGTCGCCAACGCGGTGCGCCGCAGCCGCGCCGGACTGCAGGACCCCAACCGGCCGATCGGCTCGTTCATCTTCCTCGGCCCCACCGGCGTCGGGAAGACCGAGACGGCGCGCGCGCTCGCCGAGTTCCTGTTCGACGACGAGCACGCGCTCGTGCGCATCGACATGTCGGAGTACATGGAGAAGCACGCGGTCGCGCGGCTGATCGGCGCGCCGCCGGGCTACGTCGGCTACGAGGAGGGCGGCCAGCTCACCGAGGCGGTGCGTCGCCGGCCGTACTCCGTGATCCTGTTCGACGAGATCGAGAAGGCGCACCAGGACGTGTTCAACATCCTGCTGCAGATCCTCGACGACGGGCGCCTGACCGACTCGCAGGGGCGCACGGTCGACTTCCGCAACGCGGTCGTCATCATGACGTCGAACATCGGCAGCTCGTACATCCTGGAGCACGCCGACGACAACTGGGAGCTGGTGGAGGCGGAGGTCTCCAACGCGCTGCGCGAGCACTTCCGTCCGGAGTTCCTCAACCGGGTGGACGACATCATCATCTTCCACCCGCTCGGCGAGGAGCACATCGACCGCATCATCGACCTGCAGCTCGGGCGCCTGCGCCGGCTGCTGTCCGACAAGAAGCTGTCGCTGGAGCTGACGCCGAACGCGCGGCGGCTGCTGGTCACCGAGGGCTACGACCCGTCGTTCGGCGCCCGCCCTCTCAAGCGCGCCATCCAGCGGCTGCTCCAGAACCCGCTCGCGATGGCGGTGCTCGAGGGGCGCTTCTCCGAGGGCGACCGGATCCGCGCGGACTCGTCGCGCAACGGTCAGCTGGTGTTCGAGCGCACCGAGGAACCGGCGCTCGAGCCGGCCGTGGAGCCCGCGACCGTCTGACCCGCCGTGCAGACGGTACGACGCGCGTGAGGGCCACAGGCTCTCACGCGGGTCGTCGTCGCGGGGTGGACCTCGGCCGCGCTGCGCGGCGCTCCTGCGCCGATTAGTCATTCGGGGTGACGACCGACGACGAGCGATGGATGGCGGCGGCGATGGCGGCCGCCGGCGAGGCCGGCGCGGCGGGTGACGTGCCCGTGGGCGCGGTGGTGGTGCGCGGCGACGCGATGCTCGCGCGCGCTTCGAACCGTACCGCGCGCGACCAGGATCCGACCGCCCACGCCGAGGTGCTCGCGCTGCGCGCGGCATCCGCGGCGGTCGGCGCGTGGCGGCTCTCGGGGTGCACCCTCTACGTCACGCTGGAGCCGTGCGCCATGTGCGCCGGCGCGCTCGTGCTCGCGCGGGTGGATCGCGTCGTGTTCGGCGCGTGGGACGACAAGGCCGGGATGGCGGGCTCGGTCGGCGACGTGCTGCGGCATCCGCGACTGAACCACCGGCCGGCGGTGCGGGGCGGCGTCTCCGAGGCGGAGTGCGGGGAGCTCCTGCGCGCGTTCTTCGCGTCGCGGCGGACGTCGGCGCCCGGCGCTCCAGTCCGTTGACACCCCAGCCAGTCGCCGCTAATCTAGGAGGCTGTTGGACCCTGTTGGACAGGTGGCCGAGTGGTTGAAGGCACCGGTCTCGAAAACCGGCATACCGGCAACGGTATCGTGAGTTCGAATCTCACCCTGTCCGTCGCGGTGGGGGCTTGAGCGATCAAGCTCCCACCGCTTTCGTCAGAGGACCGTCGCGAGACGAGGTCGCGACGGTGCGCACGCCGCCGCGGCTGGATCGCGGCACCCCGGACAGGTGGCCGAGTGGTCGAAGGCGCACCGCTGGAAACGGTGTAGACGTCAAAAGCGTCTCGTGGGTTCGAATCCCACCCTGTCCGTGACGGCGGTCCTGCCGCCCAGCCGATCGCCCGGTCGCCCGCCGACCGGGCGATCGCCCGTTTCGGGGCGCCCGCGCGACGCGTGATGCAGCCGCGCGCCGCAGGCGCCGAGACTCGGGAGCCATGGTCCACGCCTCCCGTCCGAACCCCCGCCATGCCGGCCCGGCGCCCCTCCTCGCGCCGGAGCGCGTGCCGCCGCTGCGGGTGACGCGTCGGCGCCTGGGCGTGGCGCTCGTAGGCTATACGGCTGCGCTGGGCGTGCTGGCCGCCGCGTCGGCCGCGCCGCTCCGCTGGCCGGAGTCGCCCGACGTGGCGTGGACGCTCGCGCCGGCTGCGGCGGCGACGCTCCTGGCGCAGGGAGCCGTGCTCGGCGCGCTGCTCGCCTATGCGCGGCGCCGCGCCGGGAACGGGCGGCGCGGACTGGCGCTGGGCGCCGCGCTCGGGGCCGTCCTCGCGCTCGTCGGGCTCACGCAGGAGGAGGTCCTGCGTCCGCTCGCCGTTGTTCCCGCGGCGCTGGGCGGCGCGTCGGCCGCCATGACCGTGACGCTGCTCGTGCGCCGCTGGCACGCGCGCCGGGCGATCGCCGGGATCCTCGCGCTGGACTATCCGCTCGTCGGGGCCGCGTATCTCGCGCTTCCGGCCCTGTGGCTGGGGGCGCAGCGGCCGACGGCCGGAGGGCCGCCGTGGGAGGCGCTCGCCTTCGCGCTGTTCGGCGGCTCGCTGGCCGCGAGCGTGCGGGCGAGCCGTGGTGCGGCGGCGCGTGGCGGGGTCGCGGGTACGGTGCTGCTCGTCGCGGGCGGCGCCGCCGCGGCGGCGATGCCATTCGGGATGCGGGCCCCGGGGGCGTGGCTCGCGGGTGCGGCGATCGTCGGGCTGCTGGCGGCCGCGCACGCGCCGCGCTTCGACCCGGGCGCGGTGGAGCGACGCTTCGAGCGCCGGGCGCTGCGGCGCGCCAGTCCGCTGCTCGGCCTGGCGCTCGCGCTGCTGATCGCCGCGCCCCTCGTCGCGCCGGGCGCGTCGTGGACCGACGCGTGGGCCGTGCGCTGGCGCGCGACCCCGTGGCTGCACGTGCCGGACGTGGCGGCGCGGCTCGCCCTCCTGGAGCTGGTCGGTGCGGCGACGCTGGCTGGGTACGTCGCCGCCGAGTGGCGCGCGCGTCTGGAAGAGCCGCGGCGGCACGTGTGGCGGCGGCTCGCCCCGTGGGCCGTCGGCGTCATCGTCGCGGCCGAGTCGGTGCGCGCCTTCATCCCCGGCGACGCCGCGCAGCTCGTGCGGGCGCTGGTCGCCCTGGGCGCCGTGCGCGCGGGCGTCGCGCTCTACCACCTGCAGCGCGACCACGTGCGGGCGCTCGTGCAGGTCGGGCGGGGGGCGTCGCGCGTGCGCACGGTCGCCGTCGAGGGGCGCGGCTCGCCCTCCGCTCGGCCCGGTTATATTGGCCGCTCATGGCACCCAAACACACCGTCGTCCTCGACGCGCGCGCCATGGAGCGCACCGTCAAGCGCATGGCCGACGAGATCGTCGAGCTCAACGCGGGCACCGAAGGGCTGATCATCGTCGGCATCCAGCGCCGCGGCGTGCAGCTGGCCGACCGCGTCGTCCGCGCGATCCGCGATGCGGAGGGCGTGGACGTCCCGCGCGGCGCGCTGGACATCACGCTCTACCGCGACGACCTGCAGACGGTCGGGCCGCGCCCGGTCGTCGGGCCCACCTCGCTCCCGGCGAACATCGACGGCAAGCGCGTCGTGATCGTGGACGACGTGCTGTACACGGGGCGGACGGTGCGCGCCGCGCTCGACGAGCTGGCCGACTTCGGCCGGCCCGCGCGCATCCAGCTGGCGGTGCTGGTGGACCGCGGCGGCCGCGAGCTGCCGATCCACGCCGACGTCGTCGGCAAGCGGCTGGAGGTCCCGGACGGCGGGCACGTCGACGTGTTCGTGTCGGAGCTCGACGAGCGCGACGCGGTCGTCCTGGTGCCAGGCGCGGAGGACGCGTGACCCCGGCGACCCGCCTGGGCAAGGACCTGCTCGCGCTGGAGCCGCTGTCCGCCGAGCAGATCCGCCTGATCCTCGACACGGCGGAGCCGTTCAAGGAGATCAGCGAGCGGGCCATCAAGAAGGTGCCGACGCTGCGCGGGCAGACGGTCGTGAACCTCTTCTTCGAGGCCTCGACGCGCACGCGCATCTCGTTCGAGTTCGCCGAGAAGCGCATGAGCGCCGACACGGTGAGCATCGCGGCGAGCGGATCGAGCGTGTCGAAGGGCGAGACGCTGGTCGACACCGCGCGGAACCTCGAGGCGATGCGGATCGACATGGTCGTCGTCCGCCACGGCTCGTCGGGCGCGGCGCAGTTCCTCGCCGAGCGCATCGAGTCGAACGTCATCAACGCCGGCGACGGGACGCACGAGCACCCGACGCAGGGACTGCTCGACCTCCTGACGCTGCGCGACCGCTTCAAGTCGCTCGAGGGGCGCCGGGTGTGCATCGTGGGCGACGTGCTGCACTCGCGCGTCGCCCGCTCGAACATCTGGGGGCTGAAGAAGCTCGGCGCGCAGGTCGGCGTCTGCGGCCCGCGCTCGCTCCTCCCGAACGCGATCGACGACCTCGGCGTCGAGGTGTTCGACCGCGTGGAAGCGGCGATCGAGTGGGCCGAGGCGCTGAACGTGCTGCGGCTGCAGCTCGAGCGCATGCAGGCCGGTTACATCCCGAGCCTGCGCGAGTACAACCGCGTGTTCGGCGTCACCCGCGAGCGGCTCGAGCGAGCGCCGCGCGACATCCTCATCCTCCACCCCGGGCCGATGAATCGGGGCGTCGAGATCGACAGCGACGTCGCCGACGGGCCACACAGCGTGATCCTCGACCAGGTGACGAACGGCGTGGCCGTACGCATGGCGGTGCTCTATCTCCTCGCCGGTGGCGAGCCGGCGCTGGCCGACGCCGCGATGTCGGCGAGCCGCGGACGCGGAGGCGACGCATGAGCGCGCACGCACGGCGTCCCATCCTGCTAACCGGCGGTCGCGTCCTCGATCCGTCGCAGGGGCTCGACCTCGCGGTCGGCGACGTGCTGCTGATCGACGGGAAGATCGAGCACGCGGGCGAGCGCGTCGCGCGCCCCGCGGACGCGGAGGTCGTCGACTGCGCGGGCCTCGTCGTGTCGCCGGGCTTCGTCGACGTGCACTGCCATCTGCGCGAGCCGGGGCGCGAGGACGTCGAGACCATCGCCACGGCCGCGCGCGCGGCGGTCGCCGGCGGCTTCACGGCGGTGTGCGCGATGCCGAACACCGACCCGGTGACCGACAACCAGGCGGCGGTCGGCTTCATCATCCGGCAGGCGCAGCGCGCGGCGGCGGCGCGCGTGTACCCGATCGGCGCCATCACGCTCGGCCAGAAGGGCGAGGCGCTCGCGGAATTCGGCGAGATGGTGGCGGCCGGCGCGGTGGCGGTGAGCGACGACGGCAAGCCGGTGGTCTCCGCGCAGATGATGCGCACCGCGCTCGAGTACGCGCGCACCTTCGGCATCCCGGTCGCGGACCACTGCGAGGATCCGACGCTCGCGCACGGCGGCGCGATGAACGAGGGCGTCATGTCCATGAAGCTCGGGCTGAAGGGCATTCCCGCCGAGGCCGAGGAGATCATGGCGATCCGCGACATCCTGCTCGCGCGGCGCACGGGCGGACACGTGCACCTCTGCCACATGAGCACGAAGGGCTCGGTGGAGCTGATCCGCTGGGGCAAGGAGCGCGACATCCGCGTCACCGCCGAGGTGTGCCCGCACCACCTCTCGCTGACCGAGGTGGAGGTGGACGGCTACGACACGAACGCGAAGATGAATCCGCCGCTCCGCACGGCGGAGGACGTCGAGGCGCTGCAGCAGGCGGTGCGCGACGGCACGATCGACGTCGTGGCCACGGACCACGCGCCGCACCACTACGACGAGAAGGAGCGCGAGTTCGCCGACGCGCCGAACGGCATCGTCGGACTCGAGACGGCGCTCGCCGTGCTCGTGACCTGGCTCGTGGAGCCGGGCATCCTCACGTACGCGCAGCTGGTCGACAAGATGGCGTGCGCGCCGGCGCGCATCTTCAACCTGCCCGGCGGCACGCTGCGCCGCGGCGCGGTCGCCGACGTGACGGTGTTCGACCCGACGCGCGCGTGGACGGTCGATCCGAAGGGCTTTTGCTCCAAGGGGCGCAACACGCCGTACGCGGGACGCACGCTGCGCGGCCGCGCGGTGTGCACGGTCGTCGATGGGCGCGTCGTGTACCGCGAGGCCACGGAGGCGGCGCGGGCGTGACGTCGGACGGCGACACGGCGCAGACGCGGGCGGCGATCGCGCGCGTCTGTCGTCGGCTTTGGGAGCGCGGGCTGATCGCCGGCGGGGACGGCAACGTCTCGGTGCGCGTCGCCGCCGACCGCGTGCTCGTCACGCCGGCAGGAGCGAGCAAGGTCGACGTCGGGGAGCACGATCTGGTGACGGTGGACCTCGACGGCCGACGCGTGGACGGGTCGGGCGAGGCGACGTCGGAGCTGGCGATGCACCTGGCGATCTACCGCGCGCGGCCGGACGTGCGGGCGATCGTGCACGCGCACCCGCCAACGGCCACCGGCTTCGCGGTCGCCGGCGAGACGCTGCCCGACGGCGTGCTGCCGGAGCTCGTCTGCCAGATGGGCGCCGTCGCCCTCGTACCCTACTTCACGCCGGGCACGTCGGCGGCGGCAACCGCCCTGGCGCCCTATCTTTCGGGCCACGACGCGTTCCTGCTCGCCAACCACGGCGCGACCACGCTCGGGGCGACGCTCGACGCGGCGCACCGGCGGATGGAGAGCCTCGAGCACGCGGCACGCATCCTTCTCGTCGCACGACTGCTCGGGCGCGTGACGCCGCTCACGGACGATCAGCGGGCGGCGCTCCAGGCTCCGGCGCGCGCCGGCGAGCCGCCGGCGGCGGCAGCGTCGGGACACACGGCTTCACGTACGGCTTCACCCACGGCAGCACCCACGGCACCGCCGCGCGACGGCGGGGAGGCAGGATGACGGACGGAACGACCCTCCCGCTGGACGAGATCCGCGGACTGGTGGCGGAGCGCACGCGCTTCGAGACGTGGCTGAGCACCCTCGAGGCGCGCCGCAGCGCGACGCCGGCGCACGTCTTCGAGCGCGTCTGGCAGGACTACGACGGCCGGCGTCAGCGCGCGGCGGACGCGCTCGGCGGACATCTCGACGCGCTGCGCGGCGCGGAGTCGCAGCTCGCCGCGCGCCACGAGGAGGTCACGCAGTCGCTGACCGATCGCCGCGACGCGCTCGCGGAGGTCGAGCTGCGCGCGATGGTCGGCGAGTTCGAGCCCGAGGAGGGCGACCGCCTGCGCGGCGAGGTCGAGCGCGCGATCGGTGAGCTCGAGCGGCAGGCCGAGGGCGTCAGCGGCGAGCTCGCCGACGTGCGGGCGCTCATCGCGCAGGTGCGCGGGCCGGAGGCGCCCACCGCGCCGGCGCAGCCCGAGGCGGCGGTCGCGTCCGAGGGCATGGTCTCGGCCGGCGCGGCGACCGACGAGTACGCGACGCCGGGCGGGTTCGACGGCGCGCCGATGATCGGCGAGCGCATGGAGCCCCGCCCGATGCTGGGCGGAGACCAGCGGTTCGCGCCCGGCGCCGATCCGATGATGGGCGGCGAGGGGAGCGGGCGCGAGACGCCCACCGGCGGCTTCGCGGCGCAGGGACTCGCCCAGGCGGCGCGCGGCGTGCCGACGGCGCGTCAGGACGAGTCGGCGGTCGGGACGGCGACGCAGAAGACGCTGCGCTGCCAGGAGTGCGGCGCGATGAACTTCCCGACCGAGTGGTACTGCGAGCGGTGCGGCGGGGAGCTGGCCGCGCTCTGACGGGCCGCGGCGGGCGGGCGTGCAAAGCGGGGCCGGTCCAGTGATGGACCGGCCCCGCGTCGCTTGCTGCCGGAGCTGCTGCTCGCGCCGTCGTCGGGCGCGATCAGGCCGTCGCGGTCGCGGCCTTGCGGGCGAGCTGGCTCTTGTGGCGCGCCGCCTTGTTCTTGTGGATCAGCCCCTTGCGGGCGGCACGGTCGAGCAGGCTCACGGCGAGGTCGGTGGACTCACCGGGCGCGCTCTCGGCGCGCGCCTTCTTGAGCGCGGTCCGCAGCGCCGAGCGCTGCGCGCGGTTGCGCACAGCCGCGGCGCGCGACTTCCGCATGTTCTTCTTGGCGGACGCGATGTTCGGCACTTTGGAGAACTCTCAGGCAGATGACAGACGTGGACGCGCACGGCGCGCGAAGCATCAAAGGCTAGCCCGGCCGGTCGGCCATGTCAAGGCACGACATGGGGTTGGAGCGGTGCCGCGCCTAGACTTGCCCCGCGGGCACCGCTAGGTTTCGCCGCGCTCACGCCGCCGTTCCCGCCGCCCGCCCCGGCCGCGAGGCTTCCGGCCGACCGTCGGCGCCCCGCCCGGCGCTCCGCGCGCCCCCGCGCCGTCCCTCCCGCTTCCGTACTCGGTGGACCTGCGCACCCTCGCCCTCGTCGCTCCCGTCCTGCTGTTCGCGATGGTCGCGCACGAGTACGCCCACGGCTACGCGGCGCTGAAGCAGGGCGACACGACGGCGCGCGACCTCGGGCGGCTGACGTGGAACCCGGTCAAGCACATCGATCCCTTCATGACGGTGATCCTGCCGCTCGTGCTGTGGTACTCGGGCGGGCCGATCTTCGGCGGGGCCAAGCCGGTGCCGGTCGATCCGCGCAACTACCGCAACTACCGGCGCGGCGACATCATCGTCTCGCTCGCGGGGATCGCCACGAACCTCGTGATCGCGGTCGTGAGCGTGGGGCTGGTGCTCCTGCTCGGCGTCATCGGGCAGCAGCTGCCGGACGCGACGCCGACGCTGGCGATCCTGCAGCGCATGGCGCAGCTGAGCGTGATGGTGAACCTCATGCTCGCCGCGTTCAACCTGCTGCCGCTGCCGCCGCTCGACGGCTCGCACGTGCTGAAGCACCTGCTGCCGCCCGCGTGGGCGATCCGCTACCAGGAGCTCGGCCGCTTCGGCTTCCTGCTGCTCCTGCCGCTGCTGTACCTCGGGCTCATCTCCTACTGGATGGCGCCGGCGTATCGACTGACGCAGGCCGCGACGCGCCTCGCGCAGCCGTACCTCCTGCCGGCGGCCGGGCTGTGATCGCGGGCGCCGCGCCGAACGGGGCGATCTTCGAGCCGCCCGCCGTCGTCCCCGCGCGCGAGAACGGCGCGCTGCCGGCGACGTTCGTCGTCGAGCTGCCCGAGTTCTCCGGCCCGCTCGACCTGCTGCTGTCGCTGATCCGCGACGAGCGGCTGGACGTCTACGACATCCCGATCGCGCGCGTGGCCGAGCAGTTCCTGGCGCGCATCAAGCACCTCGCGCTCGACGAAGCGGCCGACTACCTCGAGATGGCCGCGCGCCTGCTGCGCATCAAGGCGCAGCTCCTCCTGCCGCGCAGCGGCGACGAGGAAGGGTGGGAGGATCCGCGCGCGGAGCTCGTACGTCGCCTGCTCGAGTACCAGCAGATCCGCGAGGTCGTCGAGCACCTCGACCGCCTCGGCGAGGAGCGGCGCGACCGGTTCGTGCGCGGCTCGAACGCCGTGGCGGCGGTGCTGCCCGCCGGCGTGCCGCCGCTCGCGCTCTCGCTCACCGAGCTGCTGACCGCCGTCGACCGCGTGCTGCGCGTCGCGAAGGAGCCGACCGTGCACGACGTCGTCGCGCGCGCGCTCGACGTGGCCGGGGCGATCACCTCGGTGCGCGGCGCGCTCGCCCTGCGCGCGCGCACCCGCTGGACCGAGGTCGTGGGCGCCGACGCCGAGCCCTGGCAGATTCTGAGCGTGCTGCTCGCCCTGCTGGAGATGGCGAAGCTCGGCGAGCTCCGGCTCCAGCAACCGAAACCGTTCGCGATCGTGGAGATCACGCGTGAGTCCGCTGGCGAAGCTGCTTGAAGCGGCGCTGTTCGCGAGCAGCCGTCCGGTGCCGTTCGACGAGCTGCGCGCCCTCGACCCCAACGCGTCGCCCGAGGACGTGCAGGGCGCGCTCGAGGGCATGCGCGCGCACTACGACGATCCCGAGACCGGCCATGCGTTCGAGCTCGTCGAGCAGGGCGGCGGCTGGCAGCTGCTGACCCGCGCCGAGTACACCGAGGCGATCGAGCGCGCGCAGTTGGCGCAGCGCCCGCAGCGCCTCTCGGCGGCCTCGCTCGAGACGCTCGCGATCATCGCCTACCGCCAGCCCATCGGGCGTGCGGAGGTCGAGGAGATCCGCGGGGTCTCGGTGGGCGGCGTGCTGAAGGCGCTGCTCGAGCGCGGCCTGATCGACATCGTGGGGCGCTCCGAGGGGCTGGGCCGTCCGCTGCTGTACGGCACCACCCCCGCGTTCCTCGAGCAGTTCGCGCTCCGGCATCTGGAAGAACTGCCGCGGGCCGACGAGCTGGCGGTGGCGCTCCGCGCCGATCCGCGCCCGCTGTGACCACCCGTGTGACCACCTGCAAGGAGATCCGCCCGTGACCCCGCGCGACACGAACGCCCGCGACCGCGGCTCGCGGCCGGCGAAGCCGGCGGCCCGGCAGTCGTCCTCGCGCAGCGCGCCGTCGCGCGGCGCCCCGTCCCGGGGAGCGCCGGCCCGCGGCGGCGCGCCCGCGCGCGGCGCGGCCAAGGGAGCAGCGAGCGGCCGCACCGCCGGCGGGCGTGGCGCCGCGCCGCGGAGCGCCGCCGGTCGCGATCGCGACGAGCGTGGGCCGGCGCGCCCGCCGCGCGCCGCCGCCTTCGACCGGACGGAGCGTCCCGCGCGCGGCGAGCGCTTCGAGCGCCCGGCGCGCCCGGAGCCGTCGGACCGCGACGCGTGGACGACGCAGCGCCCCACCGCCGACCGCGCGCCGCGCCCGGAGCGCGGCGACGGCGCCGCGTGGCGCGAGCGGGAGAAGGCCAAGAAGGCGCCCAAGGTGACCAAGCGCCCGTTCCGGCCGCGCGAGGAGGCGCCGGACGATCGCGCGTTCGGCGCGCGCGCCTCGGGGCCCGCGGCTCGGCCGGCGAGCACGCGTCCGCGCAGCCGCGACGCCGGCGCCGGTCGCGGCGGCGACGAGCCGGTCCGCCGCGGCGGACCGCAGCTCCCGGCGGGAGCGCCGGGGCGCGGTCCCTCGCGCGCGGCGCGGCGCGAGCAGGCGCGCGGCTTCGATCGGCCGGTCGAGCGCGAGGACGACCGGCCCGCGGCGCGTCCGGCGGCTCGCCCGCCGGCGCGTCCCGCTTCGCCTCCAGCGGCACGCCCCGCGGCGAGCGGAGAGGGCATGCGCTCCGCCGCGCGCGGTCCGGCGCGCGAGCGGCCGACCACCGAGCGGCCGACCACCGAGCGGCCGTCGCGCGAGAAGCCGGTCCGCGACCGCTCGGCGGGCGGCAGTTCGGCGCGTCGGCCGCGCCCGAAGTCGGCCGAGGAGCGCGCGGCCATCGCCCCGCGCAACGCGAAGCCCGTCGCGTCCGGACCGATGCGCCTCCAGCGCGTGCTCGCGCGCGCGGGACTGTCGTCGCGCCGCGAGGCCGAGACGATGATCACGGCGGGGCGCGTGCTCGTGAACGGCAAGCCGGCGCAGCTCGGGCAGACCGTCGACCCGGCCCGCGACGCGGTCACGCTGGACGGCGCACCGGTGCGCGGCCCCGTCGTCGCCCAGTGGATGGTGCTGCACAAGCCGGCCGGCGTGCTCACGACGCGCCGCGATCCGCAGGGCCGTCCGACGATCTTCGATCTGGTGCCCGAGGTGCCCGGGCTGACGTACGTCGGGCGCCTGGACTACATGACGGAAGGCGTGCTGCTGCTGACCACCGACGGCGACGCCGCGCATCGCCTCACGCATCCGAGCCACGAGGTCGAGCGCACGTACGTCGCCGTCGTGCGCGGCAACGCGGCGGCCGCGGTGCGGCAGGCGCGCAAGGGCGTCGAGCTGGAGGACGGCATGGTGCACCCCACGGACGTCAAGGCGAATCCGCTCGGCAACCGCCGCTTCGAGTTCGAGCTCACGATCGCCGAGGGGCGCACGCGCGAGGTGCGTCGGGTCTGCGAGGCGCTGGGTCTGGAGGTGGAGCGGCTGGTGCGCGTCCGCTTCGGGCCGGTGAAGCTCGGCGGACTCGCCGCGGGGACGGTGCGTCCGCTCACGGTGACGGAGTCGCGCGTGATCGAGGCGCTCGTCTCGGCCGCACCGAAGGAGCGCCTGGAGCGCGATCCGTGGGACGAGTGACGCGCCGATAGTTCGTCGCACCCCGGGCGCGCGAACACGTGCGGGCGCGCCGGGTACTGGGCGAGCGGGGCCGTGTGCCGGGCGCGCGGTCGGGCTCGCTCGCGGTCCCGTTCTTGTAACGAGGGGAGGGCGGCGCGGCGCCGAGGCGCACGCCGGCGGGGTGCGGCCATCAGGGCCGCGCCCCGATCCACCGACAGCGCAATCGACACGTGGGGACGACGATCTCGCACGCCGCTTCGGCGGACGCGGCTCTGGTGCAGGGAGTGGTGCGGCAGGTCGCCCGACGCGTCGTCGGGCAGGACTACATGGTCGAGCGGCTCCTCATCGGGCTGCTCACCGGCGGCCACGTGCTGCTCGAGGGCGTCCCCGGCCTCGCGAAGACGCTGACGGTCCGCACGCTCGCCGAGACGATCAGCACCACCTTCCAGCGCATCCAGTTCACGCCCGACCTGCTCCCCGCGGACGTCGTCGGCACGCAGGTGTTCGATCAGACGACCGGGCAGTTCTCGGTGAAGAAGGGGCCGATCTTCGCCAACGTGCTGCTGGCCGACGAGATCAACCGCGCGCCGGCGAAGGTGCAGTCGGCGCTGCTCGAGGCGATGCAGGAGAAGCAGGTCACGATCGGCGGGCAGACGTTCAAGCTCCAGGAGCCGTTCCTCGTCCTGGCGACGCAGAACCCGATCGAGCAGGAGGGGACGTATCCGCTCCCCGAGGCCCAGCTCGACCGCTTCATGCTGAAGCTGCGCGTGGGGTACCCGACGCGCGACGAGGAGAAGGAGATCATGCGGCGCATGGCGGGAGGCGAGCCGATCACGGTCAGCGCGACCGCCACGCCCGAGGAGATCCTGGACGCGCGCCGCCGGATCGCGGAGCTGTACATGGACGAGCGCATCGTCGACTACATCGTCGAGATCGTGCACGCCACGCGAGCGCCCGCCGAGGCGGGGCTGGGCGACATCGCGCCGCTGATCGAGTTCGGCGCCAGCCCGCGCGCGACGATCGCGCTCGCGCAGGCGTCGCGCGCGCACGCCTTCCTGCGCGGCCGCACCTTCGTCACGCCCGACGACGTGAAGGCCATCGCGCCCGACGTGCTGCGCCACCGCGTGCTCACCTCCTTCGAGGCGGACGCCGAGGAGGTGACGAGCGACGACATCGTCGCGCGCGTGCTGGAGCGGGTGGAGAGTCCGTGATCTTCCGGCGCCGCGGGCGGGCCGAGGCGGCGGGCGCCGCGACGGTGCCGGCGGACGCCGCGTCCGACCGCGCGCGCTCGTCGGCACGCGTGCTCGGGCGCCGCGAGTCGGCGGCCGATGGCGCGGCCCCGTCGCCGAACACGAGCGGCGCCGCGCGCGCGGACCGCACGGCGCCCACGGTGCCGCCAGAGGTGCTGCGACAGGTGCGGCTCATCGAGCTGCGCACGCGCGGCCCGGTGAACTCGCTGTTCGCGGGCGAGTACCGCTCGGTGTTCAAGGGGCAGGGGATGGAGTTCGCCGAAGTGCGCGAGTACCAGCCCGGCGACGAGGTGCGCGCGATCGACTGGAACGTCACCGCGCGCATGCGCCGCCCGTTCGTGCGCCAGTACGAGGAGGAGCGCGAGCTGACGGTGATGCTCGCGGTCGACCTCTCGGGCTCCGAGCGCTTCGGCACGGCGCGCCGCTTCAAGAGCGAGCTGGCGACCGAGCTGGCGGCGGTGCTCGCGCTCGCGGCGGTGCGCAACAACGATCGCGTCGGGCTGGTGCTCTTCACCGACCGCGTCGAGCACGTCGTGCGGCCGCGGAAGGGGCGTCGCCACGCGCTGCGCCTGCTGCGCGACCTGCTCGTCGCCGAGCCGAAGGGCACCGGGACGAGCGTCGCCGCCGCGGCCGACTATCTCGGACGCCTGCTGTCGCACAAGGCGATCGTGTTCATCGTCTCCGACTTCGAGGATCCCGCGCTGGAACGCCCGCTCAAGCGGCTCGCGCTGCGACACGACGTCATCGCGGTGACGGTCGAGGACCCCGGCGAGCTCACGCTGCCGGACGTCGGGCTCGCGCGCTTCGTCGATCCCGAGACGGGCGAGCAGGTCGACGTCGACACCAGCGACCCGCGCGTGCGCCAATCGTTCGACACGCAGGTGACGCAGGAACGCGAGGCGCGCCAGCGGCTGCTGCGGCGGCTCGCGATCGACGAGGTGCCGGTGCGCACGGACGCCGGCTACGTCGAGCCGCTGCTGAAGTTCTTCCGCGCGCGGGAGACGCGCGCGCAGCGGTGACGCGCATGCGCACGCCGCGCCCCGCGCGCCGCCTCACCGCCGCGCTGTCGCTGCTCGTCGGCGCCGTGCTCGCCGCTCCGGCGGACGCGCAGCCCGTGCCCGCGCAATCCATGTCCGCGCAGTCCGCGCCGGCCGGCGCGCCGCGCGTGCGACTCGGCACCGCCGTCGCGCCGGATACGGTGACGGTCGGCGATCCGTTCGTCGTCACGGTGCGCATCCAGGCGCCGCCGGGCGCGCAGGTGACCTTTCCCGCCGCACCCGACTCGGGGGCCGGCGTCGAGCTGCTCGATCCGCGGCGCGACCGCGGCGCCGCCGACTCGGGCGAGGTGACGGCGACCTACCGCATGGCCGCGTGGGACGTCGGCACGCTGCCGCTGCGGATCGGCGACGTCCTCGTGCGCGTCGACGGCGTCGAGCGTCGCGTGCCGCTCTCCGCGCTCGGCGTGCACGTGCGGAGCGTGCTCCCCGCCGACAGCGCGCTGCGCGTGCCGAAGCCCGCGCGCGAGCCGATCGCCGATCCCGGGCTCTGGTGGCTGCGCTGGCTGCTCCTCGCGCTGGCGCTGCTCGCGCTGATCGCGCTGCTGATCTGGCTCGCGCGCCGATGGTGGCGCCGGCGGCGCGTCGCCGGCACGCCCGACGCCGCGTACGCCACCGCGGTCGCCGCGTTCGAGCGACTCGATCGCATGAAGCTGATCGCGGCCGGAGAGCCGGGCCGGCACGTCGCACTCGCCGAGGAGATCCTGCGCGACTACCTCGCCGCGCGCCTGCCGGAGGCGACGCCGTCGCGCACGAGCAGCGAGCTCCGTGTCGCGCTGGCCACGCGGGTCGAGGTGCCGCACGCGCGCCTCGCGGCGCTGCTCGACACGACGGATCTGGTGAAGTTCGCCGCGTGGCCGATCGCGGCCGCACCGGCGGCGCACGCGGCCGGCGAGGCGCGCGGCGTCGTCGACGACGTCGAGCGCGCGATCCGCGAGCGCGAGGCCCGCGAGCGCGAGGAGGCCGAGGCGCGCGAGCGCGCCGAGCGCGAGGAGCGGCGCCGGTACGAGGAGGAGCAGCGTCGGCGCAGCGCGCGCGGCGACGGATCGAAGGATCGGGCCGCATGAGGGAGCTCCTCGACCGCCTCTCCGGATCGCTCGCCTTCGGAGGGCTGGACTTCGCGGCGCCGTGGGTGCTGCTCGGCCTGCTCCTGCTGCCGCTGCTCTGGTGGTGGCGTCGCCGTCGGCGGCGCGGCGCGATCGTCTTCTCGCGCGCGGCGGTGCTCGCGCGCGGACCGCGCGCGGGGCGCGGCGTGGTGCGCGTGCTGTCCGCGTTGCGCATGCTCGCCCTCGCGGCGTGCGTCGTCGCGTTGGCGCGGCCGCGTACCGGCGCGCGCGCCGAGACGTCGACGAGCGAGGGCATCGACATCGTCATCGCGTTCGACATCTCGAGCTCGATGCTCGCCGAGGACTTCCAGCCCGCGAACCGGCTGGAGGTCGCGAAGGCGCGCATCAAGGAGTTCGTCGCGAACCGGCAGTCGGACCGCATCGCGATCGTCCCGTTCGCGGCGGAGGCGCTCACGCAGGTGCCGCTGACGACCGACTATCCGGTCGTGCTGGCCGCGGTCGACGCGGTGCAGTCCGGGCAGCTCGAGGACGGCACGGCGATCGGCACCGCGATCGCGACCGCGGCGAACCGTCTGCGCAGCTCGCCCGGGCGCTCGCGCGTGATCGTGCTGATGACGGACGGCGAGAGCAACCGCGGCTCGATCGACCCTCGGACCGCCGCGCAGGCCGCGGCGCAGTTCGGGATCCGCATCTACACCGTCGGCGTCGGCACCGAGGGGATGGCGCCGGTGCCGGTGGGGCGCGGTCTGTACGGGCTGCGCTACGAGAACCGTCCGGTACGCATCGACGAGGCGCTGCTGACGGACGTCGCGCGCATCACGAACGGGCGCTACTTCCGTGCGCGCGACTCGCAGGCGCTGCAGCGCATCTACGAGCAGATCGACCGCCTGGAGCGCACGCCGGTGAAGGCGCGCACCTACGTCCGGTTCACCGAGGAGTATCGCTGGCCGCTCGGCATCGCGGTCGGCGCGCTCGCGCTCGAGCTGCTGCTGCTAGCCTGGCGAGGGCCGCTGCCGTGAGGACCCGCTGATGGACGCCACCTGGCTGCGCTACTTCCAGGAGCCCTGGCTGCTGCCGGCCGTCGTGCTGCTGCCCGCGCTGGTCGCGGTGCTGCTGCTGACGTGGGCGAGGCGGCGCGCCGCGCGCGCCGCGCGCCTCGGCGAGCAGGCGCTCGTGGCGCGGCTCGCTCCCGAGGTCGTCGACACGCGCGTGGGCTGGCGCATCGCGCGGCTCGGACTGGCCGCGCTGCTCGCGGGGATCGCGCTCGCCGGCCCGCGCTGGGGGCTCGCGCGCAACGTCGTGCGCTCGTCGGGGATCGACGTCGTGCTGGCGCTGGACGCGTCGCTCTCGATGCTCGCGCAGGACGAGCGGCCGAGCCGCCTGGAGCGGCTGAAGCAGGAGGTGCGGCGCCTGCGCGCGCTCTCCAGCGGCGACCGGACGGCGCTCATCGCGTTCGCGGGGCGCAGCTACATCCTGACGCCGCTGACGACCGATCAGGGCGCGCTCGCGCTGTTCCTCGACAACCTCGATCCCTCGGTCGTGGGGCAGGCGGGCAGCTCGCTCGCCCGCGCGATCCGGCAGGCCACCGACCTGCTGCAGGTCGGCCGCTCGGGCGCCGATCGCGCGATCGTCCTCATGAGCGACGGCGAGGCGTTCGAGCCCGTGGAGGAGGTCGAGGCCGCGGCGCGGGACGCGGCGGAGGCGGGCATCAGCCTCGTCACCGTCGGCTTCGGCTCGGAGGCGGGGGCGACCATTCCTGTGCGCGAGGGCAACAGCGTGAGCGAAAAGCGCGATCCGGAGGGCGGCATCGTCGTCACCCGCTACTCCCCGCGCCTGCTGGCGGCCGCGGCGCAGGCGGCGCGCGGGACCTTCATCCCCGCCGAGGCGACCGACAAGGCGGCGCGCGTCCGCGCCGCGCTGTCCGGGCTGCGGGCGCAGCGCCGCGCGCTGGATGCCGGCGAGGACCTCGTGCCGCGCTTCCAGTGGTTCCTCGCCCCCGCGCTGCTGCTGCTCGTGCTGGACACGGTCGCCGGCGCGCGCCGGCCGGGCGGGGTGCCGTCGCGCGCGTCGCTGCGCCGCCGACTGTCGGCCGATCGGGACCGCCCGCCCCGCGCGGCGGCCTCCGCCCTCCTCGCGGCCTGGCTCCCGCTCCTCGGCGCGGCCTCCGCGCTGCTCGTGAGCGCGTGCGGCGCATCCAACCCGCTCGCGGGGCGCGACGCCGACGTGGCGCTCGACGCCTACCGCCGCGGCGACTTCCCGGTGGCGCTCGCCGAGTATCGCGACCGCGCACGCGGCGGCTCGCCGCTCGCGCGCTACAACCTCGGCACCGCGCTCGTCGCCTCCGACTCGCTCGATGCCGCGCGCGCGCCGCTCGACGAGGCGCGCCGCGCGCGCGACCCGGAGATCCGCTGGCGCGGCCACTTCAACCTGGGGCTGGCGCACCTCGAGCGCGGGCTGGCGATGCAGTCCGACAGCGCCCGCGGGGAGCTGGACGCGGCGCTCGCGCTCTACAAGCGCGCGCTCCTGATGCGGCCGAACGACGCCGACGCGAAGTGGAACTACGAGCTGGCGCTCAAGAGACGGCAGGAGCAGAGCGGGGGGGGTGGAGGCGGCGGCGGTGGCGGCGGGGGCGAGTCCGACTCGCAGGGCAGCCCGCCGCCGGACGCCCCCCCGCAGCAGCAGCCGCGCCCCGCCGGCGGGCTGGGACAGCGCCAGGCGGAGGAGCTGCTCAACGCCGCCGCGCGCGACGAGCGCGACGTGCAGGGGCGCCGTCAGCGCCAGAACCCGCCGCCCCCGCCTCCCGGCGGCAAGGACTGGTGACGTGGCCCGGCGCGTCGACGCGATCCGAACGCCGCGGGTGGTGGTGCGGGCGCGCGCGCCCGTGCAGACTGCGCGCATGCGGGAGTCGAACGGGATGAGCGCGGCACGCCGCGCGGTCGGGGAGCGGAGGAGCACGACGTGCCGGTGCTGAGCGCGCTGCTGACGCTCGCGCTGCGAGCGCTCGCGCAGGTCACGGTGGCGGTCAGCGCCCCGGTCGAGGTCGCGCCGCGCGACCCCGTTCTCGTCAAGGTCGAGGTCACGGCGCCCGCCGGGCGCGACGTGCGGCTGGTCGCGCCCGCGTTCGAGCCCATGCGCGTGCTCAGCAGCATGCGCGTGGCGTCGCTGGACTCGACGCCGCCGGGCGGCGCCTACCTGCGCCCGCCGTGGCAGGTGGTCGAGTTCCGCTACGTGCTCTCGGTGCCCGAGGGGCTGCGCGGTCGCCACGAGTTCGCGCCGTTCGTCGCCGAGGTCGCGGGACGCGGCGTGCGCGCGACCGCCGCCCGCTCGCGGCCCTGGGCGCTCAGCGTCCGCACGCCCGTCCAGCCGGCCGCAGTGCCGAGCATCGTGGAGCGCACGCCGCGCACGTCGCGGCAGGGGATCGCCTTCCACGCGCAGATCGCGCCCGACACCGTGTACGTCGGGCAGCAGGCGACCTACCAGATCGCCGTCTTCCTGGACGACGAGGTGCGGCAGCGGCTGCGTCGGAATCCGGAGTTCGTCCCGCCCGAGCTGCGCGGGCTGCTCGCCTACGACCTGCCGGCGGGGCGCTCGTCGCTGCGCGGCCGCGTCATCGACGGGCGGCGCTACGACGTGCACGTCTTCCAGCGCGCGGTCTTCCCGGTCGCGCCGGGCCGGCTGCAGATCCCGCCGGCGCAGCTGACCTACGCCCTCCCGCTCGCGTCCGGCTTCTTCAGTCGCGAGGAGAGCTACTCGGCGCGGTCCGAGGCCGTCCGCCTCGTGGCCATCGAGCCGCCGACGGCGGGACGTCCCGCCGACTGGACGGGCGCGGTCGGCCGGCTGCGCGCGACGGCGCGGCTCGACTCGTCCGCGGCGCGCGTGGGCGATCCCGTGGTGCTGACGCTGCGCGTGGAGGGGGTCGGCAACGTGAAGCTGCTGCCACGGCCCACGCTGCGGGTGCCGTGGGCGACCGCGGTCGAGGGCGAGGAGCGCGTCGAGCTCGACTCGTCCGCGCTCGCGGTGCGCGGCGCCAAGGAGTTCGACTGGATCCTCACGCCGCGCTCGGCGGGCGCGCGCGAGGTGCCGGCGATCCGCTACGCCTTCTTCGACCCGACGGCGCGCGCCTACGACGTGGCCGAGGCGCAGGCGCTGCCGATCGAGGTGCTGCCCGGAACGCTCGCCGACGCGGGCGCGCCGGGCGCCACGGCCGCCGCCGGCGGCGCGCTCCTCCCGATCCGGGAGCGCTTCACGGGCATCTCGCGCACGCCGCTGCCGTCGGCGCCGGCGTTCTGGCTGCTGATCGCGGCCGTGCCGCTGCCGGCACTCGTGGTGTCGGCGCTGAGCGCCGCGCCGCGCCGCCGCACGCGCGCCGAGCAGCCGCCGGCCCGCACGCTGCGGGCGCTCGCGACCGGGGCGGGCGAGGCGCCGATCGCGGTGCGGCGCGCCTTCGTCGGCGCGGTCTGCGACCGGCTGCCGCTCGGCCCCGGCGCCTTCGCGGCGCCGGCCACGCTCGCCCACCGGCTGCGTCGCTGCGGGGTGACGGCCGAGGGCGCCCGCGAGGCCGGCGAGACGCTGCTCGCGCTGGATGCGGCGTCGTTCGGCACCGAGGGCGCCTCGCGCGGTGCCGGACAGGACCTCGCGCGGCGTGCGTGGGCGACCTTCCAGCGCCTGGACGAGGAAGGGTGCGGCCCGCGGGTCACCGCGTCGGCGACGGCGCGGCAGACCGCCGGGGCCGCGCGTCTCGGCATCGCGCTCGTCGTGAGCGCCGCGCTGAGCGCGGCGGCTGCCTCCGTCGCGCTCGCGCGGCAGCCCGGGACCGACTCGCTGGCGGACCTCACGGTGCTGCAGGGACAGCGCGCGGAGCACCACCAGCCCGACGAGGGGCCGCAGCTCGCCGTCGCCACCCGCGCGTTCGATCGCGGCGTGCGCGCCTATCGCGCGGAGCAGCTGGAGGACGCGCGCGTCGCGTTCGCGGAGGCGACCGAGGCGGCGCCGCGCGCCGCCGACGCGTGGGCCAACCTCGGGACGACCGCGTGGGCGCAGGGCGACACGGTCGCCGCGGCGGTCGGATGGCAGCGCGCGCTGCGCCTGTCCCCGCTCTCGCCGGATGTCCGCGACCGGCTGGCGCTCCTGCCGACGGTGCAGGACGGGTGGATCGGCGGCGTGCCGCCGGTGCCGCCCGACGCGCTGGCGCTCGCGGGGCTCGTCGCCTGGGCGGCGGCCGGGGCCTCGGTCGTGCTGCGGCTGCGCCGGCGCGGCGGGCCGACGGCGTCCTCGCTGCTCTGGCCGGCCGCCGGCACCGCGGTGGCGCTGCTCGCGGTGTCGGTCCACCTCTCGAACCTGGCGCGGGCGCGCGACCTCGCCGTCGTGCGCCGCGAGGGGCCGCTCCGCGCGGAGCCCGCGCTCGGCGCGGAGGCCTCGGCGCCGCTGCACGTCAGCGACGTCGCCCGCGTGGTCGGGCGGCAGCACGCCTGGTCGCGCGTGCGGCTCGACGGCGAGCGCGAGGGGTGGATCGAGAGCGACCGCCTGGTCCCGCTCACCGCGCCCTGACGCGCCACCCGTCCGTCGGGCCCGGCCGCGGCGTTAGCTTTCGCGCGTGACCCGCATCGCCATCCTCCCGTCCGCGGTCGCCGACCAGATCGCCGCGGGCGAGGTGGTCGAGCGTCCGGCCTCTGTCGTGAAGGAGCTCGTCGAGAACGCGCTCGACGCCGGCGCGACCGCCGTCGACGTGACCGTCGAGGAGGGCGGGCGCGCGCTGATCCGGGTCAGCGACGACGGCGGCGGCATGACGCGCGACGACGCGGTGCTCGCGCTGGCGCGGCATGCGACCTCCAAGATCCGCACGGCCGAGGAGCTGGTGGGCGTCGCCAGCTTCGGCTTCCGCGGCGAGGCGCTGCCGGCGATCTGCTCGGTGTCGCAGCTGGAGCTCGCGACCGCGCCCGACGACGGCGCGGGGACGCGCGTGCGGGCGGCCGCCGGCACGGTCACCGCGGTCGAGGATGCGGCCCGTCGCCGCGGCACCACGGTCAGCGTCGCGCGGCTGTTCTACAACACGCCCGCGCGTCAGAAATTCCTGCGCAGCGCGCGCAGCGAGTGGCGCGCCGTCTCGGACGTGCTGGTCGTGATGGCGCTCACGCGGCGCGACGTGCGCCTGACCGCCACGCACGACGGGAAGCCGAGCCTCTCGCTGCCGGCCGCGCCGTCGCTGCGTGCCCGCCTGGGGGCGGTCTACGGCGCGCGCTACGCCGACGAGCTGCTCGACGTGGAGGACGTCGCGGGGGCGGTGCACGTGACCGGCGTCGTCGAGAGGCCGGGCGACGTCGGCACGTCGGGGCGCCGCGTCTTCCTCTCGGTCAACGGGCGCGCCATCCGCGACGCGGGCATCGTGCGCGCCGCGGAGGCGGCGTACCGCTCGACGATCCCGGCGGGGCTGCGCCCGTCGCTCTTCCTCGACGTCGTGCTGCCCGCGGGGGAGCTGGACGTCAACGTGCATCCGGCGAAGGCCGAGGTGCGCTTCGGTGACCGCTGGGCCGTGGAGCGCGCCGTCGAGCGCGCGGTTCGTCGTGCGCTCGGAACGCTCGACAGCGCCGCCGACGTCGGAGGGCGCGGGTGGTTCGCGGGCGGTCTCCTGCGCCCGGGCGCCGACGCGCGCGCGCCGAATCCGTGGGAGGCGACGGGCCGCGACGTCGGCGCGTTGCACGTCGCCGCGGCACCGGAGGCCGGCCTGTTCGCGGCCGCGCCGCGCGACGCCACCGAGGTCGCGGCACCGCACGATCCGCGCGGGTTCGACGGCGCGCCCGACGGCGCACCGCCGCTGCCGTGGGAGACGCCGGCCGCGACGGAGGCGCCGCTCGATCGTGCGGGCGCCGAGCCCGAGGAGCTGACGGTCCCGCCGCTCGTGCAGCTGCGGCGCACGTACATGATGTTCGAGCGCGAGGAGGGCGTCGTGCTGATCGACCAGCACTCCGCGCACGAGCGCGTGCTGTACGAGCGCTTCCTGAACGCGATGGCGAGCGGCGAGTCGCCGTCGCAGCGGCTGCTCTTTCCGCTGACGCTGCACCTGAGCCCCGCGCAGGCCGACGCGTTCGAGGCCAACCGCGACGCGCTGTCGCGGCTCGGCTACGACGTGGAGCCGTTCGGCGGCGGGTCGCTGCTGGTGCACGCGGTGCCGACGCCGCATCCGCGCTTCGACGCCGAGCGGTGCCTGCGCGACACGCTCGACGCGCTCACGGGTGATCGGCACGCGTCGACCCACGCGCGGCACGAGCGCCTCGCCGCGACGGTCGCGTGCAAGGCCGCCGTGAAGGCCGGCGACGCGCTCTCGCCCGACGAGATGCGGGCGCTGTTCGTGGCGCTCGCGCGCACGACGCTCCCTGCCCACGACGTGCACGGCCGCGCGACGATCGTGCACCTCGGCTGGGACGAGCTGGAGCGGCGCTTCGGACGCGCCTGACGGGATGGCGATCCTGCGCGCGATCTGCGGGCCGACGGCCGCGGGGAAGTCGGCGCTCGCCCTGCGGCTCGCGGAGCGCACCGGCGCGGCGATCCTCAGCGCCGACTCGCGCCAGCTCTACCGCGACTTCGACGTCGGCACCGCGAAGCCCTCCGCCTGCGAGCGCGCGCGCGTACCGCACCATGGCGTCGACGTCGCGGAGCCGACGGACCGCTGGTCGGCGGCGCGCTGGGCCGACGCGTGCGAGCAGTGGATGGCCGACGCCGCGCGCGATGGCCGCGCGCCGCTGCTGGTCGGCGGCACCGGCTTCTACCTGCGCGCGCTCGCCGAGCCGCTGTTCGCGGAGCCGCCGCTCGACCCGTCGCGCCGCGAGGCGATCGCCGTCTGGCTCGAGCGGCTCTCCCTGCCGGAGCTGCGTCGCTGGGTCGCCCTGATCGATCCGTCGCGCGCGCACCTGCAGCGCACGCAGCTCCTGCGCGCGGTCGAGGTGGCGCTGCTCACGGGGCACCGCCTCACCGACTGGCACGCACGCACGGCGCGCCCGGCGCGGCACACGCTGCGCTACCTCGTGGTCGACCCCGGCCCGGTGCTCGCCGAACGGATCGCGGCGCGCACCGACGCGATGCTCGCGGCCGGATGGGTGGACGAGGTGCGCACGCTCATGGCGCGCATCCCGGAGGACGCGATCGCCTGGAAGGCCTCAGGGTACGACGCGGTTCGCCGCCACGTGCGCGGCGAGCTCACGCTCGCCGAGGCGCGCGAGCTGGTCGTGATCGAGACCCGGCAGTACGCGAAGCGGCAGCGCACCTGGTTCCGACACCAATTGCCTCCCCCGGCCGTTCTCCGGGTGAATCCGGACGACCCGGAGGCGGACGCCATCGCCGACGCCTGGTGGCACGGCGAGCACGAGGACGGGCCTTCGCACCTCGACGAGGAGCACGCGTGAAGATCGGCATCACCTGCTATCCCACCTACGGCGGCTCGGGCGCCGTCGCGACCGAGCTGGGGATCGCGCTCGCGGCGCGCGGACACGAGGTCCACTTCATCACGTACCAGCAGCCGTTCCGGCTGCCGAACTTCCTCCCGCGGATCTTCTTCCACGAGGTGGACGTCGGCCGGTACCCGCTGTTCGAGTACCCGCCGTACGACCTCGCCCTGGCGGTGCGCATGCACGAGGTGGTGCGCGCGCACGAGCTGGACGTGCTGCACTGCCACTACGCGCTCCCGCACGCCACCAGCGCGTGGATCGCGCGCGAGATGCTGCGCGACAAGGGCGACGACGTGCAGGTCGTCACCACGCTGCACGGCACCGACATCACGATCGTCGGGCAGGACCCGTCGTTCCACGCGATCACGAAGTTCTCGATCGAGCGCTCCGACTTCGTCACGGCGGTGTCGGAGTACCTGCGACGCGAGACGATGGCGGCGTTCGGCTGCACCGGCTGCAACGTCGAGGTGATCCACAACTTCATCGACCCGGCGGTCTACGACCGCACCGCGCATCCGCCGGCGCTCTCGTGGCTCGTGCCCCGCGGCCGCAAGGTGATCATGCACGTGTCGAACATGCGCCCGGTGAAGCGCGTGCGCGACGTGGTGCGCGTGTTCGCGAAGGTGACCGCCGAGGTGCCGAGCGTGCTGTTCATGGTCGGCGACGGGCCGGAGCGGGTCGACGCGGAGCAGGAGGCGCGCGCGCTCGGCGTCGAGCGCCAGGTGCACTTCCTCGGCAAGCTCGAGGCGGTGGCGCCGCTGCTCGCCGGGGCGGACCTCTTCCTCCTGCCGAGCGCCAGCGAGTCGTTCGGCCTGAGCGCGCTCGAGGCGCTGTCGTCGGGCGTGCCGGTGGTCTCCAGCAACGCGGGCGGGCTCTCCGAGGTCGTGCGCGGCGGCGTGACCGGCGCGCTCTGCGAGGTCGGCGACGTCGAGGGCATGGCCGAGGCGTCGATCGCGATCCTGCGCGATCCCGCGCGATGGCGCGCGATGAGCGAGGCCGCCGCGTCCGACGCGCGCGAGCGCTTCACGCTCGAGAAGGTCGTCGCGCGCTACGAGGCGCTCTACGAGCGCGCGATCGCGTCGCGCCCGCGCCCGGCGGCACGTGACGGCCGGCCGCGCTCGCGCACGACGCCGCTCGGGATGCCCGCGGTGGATGCCCCGGTCCCGGTCGGAGCGTTCGACGGGCCGGTGGTCGACGGGCCCCCGTCGGACTGAGCCCGGCCTCGCTATCTTTCGCGCCGCACGCCGCCCCGCAGCTCCGGGCGGCGTGCGGCGCTTTCTCCTCCGCCGCACCCGATCGCCCGCATGCCGCTCTTCCACGCCTTCGTGCTCGGCCTCCTGCAGGGGCTCGCCGAGTTCCTGCCGATCAGCAGCTCGGCGCATCTCGCGCTCGCGCCGACCCTGTTCGGTTGGGAGGAGCACGGACTCGCCTTCGACGTGGCGCTGCACATCGGCACGCTCGTGACGCTGCTCTGGTACTTCCGGCGCGACTGGGTGGCGCTGACCGTCTCCGCGATCGGCATCGTGCGCCGACGCCGCGTGGAGAGCGACGACGATCGCCGCGTCCTCCTGCTCGTGCTGGCGACGATCCCCGCCGCGCTGGGCGGGCTGCTGCTCGAGGACTACGCGGAGACCGTGTTCCGCTCGCCCTGGCTGAACGCCGTGATGCTGATGGTCGCGGGCGTGATCCTGTGGGCGGCCGACCGCTTCGTCTCGCAGGAGCGGCCGCTCGGCGACATGCAGTGGCGCGACGCGCTGATCATCGGGCTGGCGCAGGTGTGCGCGCTGGTGCCGGGCGTGTCGCGCTCCGGCTCGACGATGACGGCCGGACGCGCGCTGCGCTTCGAGCGCGCGTCGGCGGCGCGCTTCAGCTTCCTCATGAGCATGCCCATCACCGCGGCGGCCGTCCTGGTCAAGGCGCCCGACGCGCTGCAGGTGCAGGGGATCGGTCCGGCGATCGCGGTGGGCATCGTGACGGCGGCCGTGAGCAGCTGGATCGCCATCGCGTTCCTGCTGCGCTACCTCACGCGCCACGGCTTCGGCGTGTTCGCGCTATACCGGCTCGCGCTCGGCGCCTTCGTGCTCTATCTCGTCGCGCAGGGCGGCGCGCGGGGGTGATCGTCTGAGCGCCGACGCGCCCGAGTCGCGCCCCACGGCGCGCTACGACGGCCACGACGTCGACGCGCTGGCCACGTCGCTCGGCGTGCCGCGGATCGCCGCGTTCGATCGCGTGGGCTCGACGATGGACGTCGCGCACGCGCTCGCGGCGGAGGGCGCGCCGGCGGGCACGCTGGTGCTGGCCGAGGCGCAGAGCGGCGCCCGCGGACGCGCCGGCCGGCCGTGGATCTCGGCGCCAGGCGCGGGCATCTGGCTGACGCTGATCGAGCGGCCGAGCGATGCGAGCGCGCTCGACGTGCTCTCGCTGCGCCTCGGCCTGCACGCCGCGCTCGCGGTGCAGCCGTTCGCCGACGGCGCGGTGCGGGTGAAGTGGCCGAACGACCTGCAGATCGCGCGGCGCAAGCTGGCGGGGGTGCTGGTCGAGGCGCGGTGGCGCGACGCGCACCCCGAGTGGGTGGCGATCGGCGTCGGCCTTAACGTGCGTGCGCCGCAGGAGCTTCCCGACGCCACCGGGCTCGCCGCCGAGTGCCGGCGCGTCGACGTGCTGACCGCGCTCGTGCCCGCGCTGCGGACGGCCGCCGCTGCGCGCGGGCCGCTCACCGGGGACGAGCTGCGCACCTACTCGGAGCGCGACGCGCTGGCGGGCCGCGCCGTCTCGGCGCCGGTCGCGGGCGTCGTCCGCGGAATCGCCGCGACGGGCGAGCTCCGGATCGCCGGCGCCGACGGTGCCGAGCACCGGCTGCGCCAGGCGACGATCACGCTCGGCGACTGACCGGCCGGCGTCCGGCAAGCTGCCGAGTCCGCTGCCAGCGCGGCAGCCTCCCTGTCACGCGGCCTGTCGGGACGGCACGTCACGGCACCAAAGGTCCGCCACTCTGGCCGACACTCGGTGGCACAAAGCGTTACATGGCAGAGACTTACGCGTGAACGACGGCGATCGCCGGGGCTTGACGCCTCCAGGAGCCCGACGTACCTTCGTCCGCGTTGGCACTCACTGAGGGTGAGTGCTAATAACCAACCCACTTCCAATTCGGAGAGGCGCAAGCAATGGCCACCAAGAACGCCGTCGCCGTGAAGCCCCTGGCCGATCGGGTCGTCGTCCGCGCGCTCGAGGAGACCGAGCAGATGCGCGGCGGGCTGTACATCCCCGACACGGCGAAGGAGAAGCCGCAGCAGGGGGAGATCATCGCCGTCGGCCCGGGCAAGTTCGACGACAAGGGCAACCGGGTCCCGATGGACGTGAAGGTCGGCGACAAGGTGCTGTACGGGAAGTACAGCGGCACCGAGGTGACGCTCGACAACGAGCAGTACCTCATCCTCCGCGAGGCGGACGTCCTCGCGATCGTCGGCTGATCCGGTCGCTCCGACCGATCGCCACGATCGCTCGCAGGTTTTCCCGTTACTCCCGTCGGACTCTTCGAACCCTCCATCAGCTCACGCTGAGGACGCACTGACATGGCTGCGAAGGAACTGCACTTCAACACGGACGCGCGCGCTGCCCTGAAGCGCGGCGTCGACCAGCTCGCCGAGGCGGTCAAGGTGACCCTCGGCCCTAAGGGCCGGAACGTCGTCATCGACAAGAAGTTCGGCGCCCCCACGGTGACCAAGGACGGCGTCACCGTCGCCAAGGAGATCGAGCTGTCGGATCCGCTCGAGAACATGGGCGCGCAGATGGTGAAGGAGGTCGCGACCAAGACCTCCGACAACGCCGGCGACGGCACCACGACCGCCACGGTGCTCGCGCAGGCGATCTTCCGTGAGGGGCTGAAGAACGTGACGGCCGGCGCCAACCCGATGGCGCTCAAGCGCGGCATCGACAAGGCGGTCGCCGCCATCGTCGCCGAGCTGAAGTCGATCTCGGTCCCGACGGCCGGCAAGAAGGAGATCGCGCAGGTCGGCACCATCTCGGCCAACAACGACTCCGAGATCGGCAACCTGATCGCCGAGGCGATGGAGAAGGTCGGCAAGGACGGCGTCATCACGGTCGAGGAGGCGAAGGGCCTCGAGACGACGCTGGAGACGGTCGACGGCATGCAGTTCGACCGCGGCTACCTCTCGCCGTACTTCGTGACGGATCCGGACAAGATGGAGGCGGCCCTCGAGGACGCGTTCATCCTGATCCACGACAAGAAGATCTCGTCGATGAAGGACCTCCTCCCGGTGCTGGAGAAGGTCGCGCAGGCCGGTCGCCCGCTGCTCATCATCGCCGAGGACGTCGAGGGCGAGGCGCTCGCCACGCTCGTCGTCAACAAGCTGCGCGGCACGCTGCGCGTCGCGGCCGTGAAGGCCCCGGGCTTCGGTGACCGCCGCAAGGCGATGCTGCAGGACATCGCGACCCTCACGGGCGGCCAGGTCGTCTCCGAGGAAGTCGGCTTCAAGCTCGAGAACGCGGTCCTCTCCGACCTCGGCCGCGCGAAGCGCATCGTCGTCGACAAGGACAACAGCACGATCATCGACGGCGCCGGCACCCAGGACTCGATCCAGGGCCGCATCAAGGAGATCCGCTCGGCGATTGACAAGAGCACGTCGGACTACGATCGCGAGAAGCTGCAGGAGCGTCTGGCGAAGCTCGCCGGCGGCGTGGCGGTGATCAACGTCGGCGCCGCGACCGAGGCCGAGATGAAGGAGAAGAAGGCTCGCGTCGAGGACGCGCTCCACGCGACCCGCGCGGCCGTCGAGGAGGGCATCGTCCCCGGTGGTGGCGTCGCGCTCGTGCGCGCGCAGCGCGCGCTGGACGGCCTCAAGCTCGAGGATTCGGACGAGCAGATCGGCGTGCAGATCATCCGCCGCGCGATCGAGGAGCCGCTCCGCATGATCGTCCAGAACGCCGGCGGCGAGGGCTCGATCGTCCTCTCGCAGGTGCGTCAGGCGAGCGAGAACACGTACGGCTACAACGCGCTGACCGACACGTACGAGGATCTCGTGCAGGCCGGCGTGATCGATCCGACGAAGGTGACCCGCACCGCGCTGCAGAACGCGGCGTCGATCTCGGGCCTCCTCCTGACGACCGAGGCGCTCATCGTCGAGAAGAAGGACGACAAGCCGGCGGCGGCGGGTGGCGCGCCGGGCGGCATGGGCGGCATGTACTAAGAGGGTCTCGGTCGGGCGACGCCCGACCGGAGCCGAGCGAAGCAGGACGGCGGGGGCATCCATCAGATGCCCCCGCCGTTCGCGTTCGGCCGCGCACGCCGTCAGCGCGCGGCGTCCCCGAGCGACACGGCCGGCTCAACCCTCACTCGGGATCCGCGGCCGGCGGATCGCGACGCGCTCGGCCGCCTGCTCGGAGTCGATGCCGGTCACCAGCTCGCGCAGGAGCCCCTCGCGGATGTCGTAGACCAGGCCGTGCAGCTTGGGGCGTCGCCCCGCGCGCCACGCCTTCTGCACGACCGGCGTCTCGGCGAGATGGTGGATCTGCTCCAGCACGTTCAGCTCGACGACCCGGTCGAATCGCGCCCGCTCGTCGGCGATCGAGTCGAGCTCGCGGCGGTGCCAGCGCACGACGTTGCGCACGTGGCTCAGCCAGTGGTCGACGAGGCCGTTCGTGCTGTCGCCGAGGGCGGCGCGCACGCCGCCGCACTCGTAGTGCCCGGTGACGATCACGTGCTCGACGCGCAGCGCCTCGATCGCGTACTGCAGCACCGACATCGCGTTCAGGTCCGAGGGCAGCACCAGGTTCGCGACGTTGCGGTGCACGAACAGCTCGCCCGGTCGCGTGCCCGTCAGCAGCTCGGCGGGCACGCGGCTGTCCGAGCACCCGATGAACAGGAACTGTGGCTCCTGCTTCACGGCGAGATCGGCGAAGTAGTCCGGATCGTCGGCCGTCAGCTCGGCCACCCAGCGCCGATTGTTCTCGATCAAGCGGCGGTAGTTCTCCACGGGCGGCGGGGCGGGGGACCGGGTCGGCTCAGAACGCGAGCGTGAGCTGCTGCGCGCGCACCGTGGGTCGGCCGGCGCTCGCGACGAACGGTCCGATCACCGCGTCCTGTGCGGCGGGCGTGATCGCGCCGCGGAAGCGCGTGGAGGCCAGCGCCTCGCGCATGCTCGTCGCCGCCGTCGCCGGTGCGTTGCACGGCTCGCTGAGGTGCGCGAGCACGAGGTGCCGCAGCGCCGGCGTCGCGAGCTGTCGCGCGAGCGCCGCCGACGCGGCGTTGCTCAGATGCCCGTAGCGTCCGGCGATGCGGGCGCAGACCGACGGCGGGTAGGGGCCGGCGCGCAGCATGTCGCTGTCGTGGTTCGACTCGAGCACCAGCATGTCGACGTCGCGCATCGCCGTGCGCACCGGATCGCTGGCGTGCCCGAGGTCCGTGCAGATGCCCGCTCGCGTGCCGCAGGCGATCCCCGTGGCGACGACCGCGATGCTCTCGCGCGCGTCGTGCGGCGTGCGCACCGTCTCGACCGTGAAGCCCGGGAGCGCGAGCGTGTCGCCGGCGCGGAATGCGGTGGTGCCGGCCGTGGCGAGCGCCGGGTGCGCGGCGATCGTCCCTGCCGTCGCGTGCAGCGCCCAGCCCCAGCGTGCGGACGCCTGCGCCGCGCCCTTCACGTGGTCCGTGTGCTCGTGCGTGACGACGCACGCCGCGATGCTCTCGGGCGCCACGCCCAGCGCGGCCAGCCGCGTCTGCAGGACGCGCACGCCGAAGCCCGCGTCGATCAGCAGGCGGCTGCCGGCGCTCTCCAGCAGGACCGCGTTGCCGCGGCTTCCACTGCCGAGGGTCCAGAGGCGCACGCTCAGCCCTCGCGGCCGACGTCCACGCGCATCGCCGTGCCTCGCGCGTACGCGGCGCGCAGCGCCTCCGCCCCCCGCTCGCCGAGCGTGATCTGCCGGCGCGCCATCGCGCGCGCGGCCACGTCGACGAACTTGTCGCGCGCGTAGGCGCCGTACGGCGCGCCGCCGCCCCACGCGAAGGGCGGCACCGCCTTCGGCGGCATCCGGTCGTACACGTTCGCACCGGCGCCCAGCACCGTGCCCGTCGTCAGCTGCAGCCCGATGCCCGTCTTGGCGTGGTCGCCGAAGAGCGTGCCGAGGAACTGCAGCCCCGTGTCGCGCACGCCCTCCGGCGTCCACAGCGCGACGGTGCCGTACGTGTTCTTGAGATTGCTCGTCGTCGTGCCGGCGCCGAGGTTCACCCAGCGTCCGAGGTACGAGTGCCCGACGAAGCCGTCGTGCGCCTTGTTCGAGTGCCCGAGGACGATGCTCGTGCTGATCTCGCCGTGCACGCGGCAGACGTCGCCGATGGAGCACGCCGCGATCTTGTCGGCGGTCACGAGCGACCCCTGGCCCACGTAGCACGGACCGACGACGCGCGTGAAGGCCTGCACGGTCGCCTCGCGCCGGATGACGATCGGGCCGGCCGACACGTCGAACACGACGTACGGCTCGACGTGCGCGCCCGCCTCGACGAACACCGGATGCGTGCCGAGCACCGCGGCGCCGTGCTCCGCCGTCTCGAGCGTCGCCCCGACGATCGGGAGGTCCTCGGCGAGCATCGTCGTCAGGCGCCCGACGTAGTCCCAGACCGCCTCCATCCACCAGCCGCGGATGTGCGCCACACGCGCGTGCTCGGGCACGAGCGCCTCAAGCGCGAGCGACCCGTCGGCCAGCCGCTCGACCGGGAGCGGCTCGCGCAGCCGCACGGCGGCGACGCGCCCTTCGCACGTCCAGACGTCGGCGTCGGGGTCGGCGGCGGCGAGCGCCGGCACGCAGCGCGTGTTGGCCACGATCGCGCGCGCGTGCAGGACCTCCGTGCACGCCGGCGGCGCGTCGAGCTCCTCGAACGACGCGAGGTGCGGCGCGCCGACGAAGCTCGCCGCGCGCACGCCCACCGCCTGCTCCCAGCGCTGGCGCACGAGCGCCGCGCCCGCGCGCAGCTCGCCCGCGGGACGGGTGAGCGCGAACGGCTCGAAGGCGCGGGCGACGACGTCGTCGTAGAGGTGCAGCGGGCTCACGGCGGGGCGGTCGGGCGGAGGCGGGAGACGAGCGCGGAGGTGCCGAGCGCAGGACGGCGGCGCACCCGGAGGCGCGCCGCCGTCGGACGCTCAGCCGCCCGACTTGAGCTCGGGCGGCAGCGAGTCGAGCAGCGTCTTGAGGTCGCTCGATCGGTCGACGGTGGTCACGAGCGTGAGCCCGCGCCCGGCCACGACGACCAGATCGTCTACCCCGTACAGCACGACGGCGTTCCCGTCCGCGTGGACCACGTTGCGCCGCGCGTCGAGCAGGTGCACGGTCCCGCTCGTGGCGTTCTCGCCGCCGTCCCGCGCGCGCACCCGGCCGAGCGCGCCCCACGTGCCGACGTCGTCCCATCCGAAGTCGCCGGGGAGCACCAGCACGCGATCGCTGCGCTCCATGACGCCGACGTCCACCGCCACGGGCGTCACGTCGGCGAAGAACCGCGCGATGGCGGCCGCGTCGTCGGTCTCGTCGAGCACCGCGCGCAGGGCGGGGGCGACCTCGGGGCAGCGCGCGTTCAGCTCGTCGAGGAAGTCGCCCGCGCGCCACACGAAGATCCCCGAGTTCCAGAGGAACCCCTCGGCGCGCATGCGGGCGGCCCGCTCGCGCGTCGGCTTCTCGACGAACCGGGCCACGCGGTGCACGCCGGGCGCGACCTCCGCGTCGGGCTGGATGTAGCCGAAGCCGGGATCGTCGCGCGTCGGCACGATGCCCACCGTGACGAGGCTGCGATGCTCGGCGGCGGCACGCGCCGCGTCCCGCAGCGCCGTGCGGAAGCCCTCCGCGTCGCCGATGGCCCAGTCGGCGTGCACGCAGATCATGACGGCGTCGCGTCCGCCGCGGCGCGCCACCGTGTGCGCGGCCCACGCCAGCGCGGCCGCCGTGCCGGCGGGCGCCGGTTCGGCGATGACGTTCTCCGGCGGCAGCTCGGGCGCGAGCGCGCGGATCGGCTCGACGAGCGACGCGTTCGTCAGGACGAGCGTGCGCGAGGCCGGGACGAGCGGCGCCAGGCGCGCGAGGGTGTTCGCCAGCAGCGGCTCGCCGTCGACGAGCGGGAGGAGCTGCTTGGGGCGCGTCGGCGTGCTGAGGGGCCAGAACCGCGAGCCCACGCCGCCGGCGAGGACCACGGCCCAGGCGCCGGGCGTCGCGTCGGGCGCGCTCACACCGGCTCCGCGTCGTCGCCCACGCCCGCCAGCTCGGCGGCGCGCGCGTAGAGCTTCTTCGGACTGAACGGCTTCGTCATGAAGTCGGTGGCGCCCAGGCGCATCGCCTCCCGGTACTGCTGCTCCTGGCCGGCCGCCGTGAGGATGATGCACGGCAGGTCGCGGAAGCGCTCGTCCGCGCGCAGCCGCGCCAGCACGTCCAGGCCGCTGACGTTCGGCATCATGAGGTCGAGCAGCACCAGGTCGACGTCGCCGTCGCGCGCCAGCAGGTCGAGCGCCTCGCGGCCGTCGTGCGCCAGCGAGACCCGGAAGGGCCCCTGCTCGAGCTTCATCTTGATGATGCGCCCGATGTGCGGCTCGTCGTCGGCGACGAGGACGTGGCGCGTCATGGCCGGCGCGTGAACAAAATGGGTCATCGGGAAGGTCGGGGAGCCGAGGCTCAGACCAGCGCGGCGAGCTGCGCGCGGTGGCGGCGCAGCTCGTACACGAGCGCGCCCGGATCGGCGTCCGGCGCGAGGCGCACCACGAGGAGCACGTCGGGCGAGAGCACGGAGACGACCGCCAGGCCGCGCTCGAACTCGAGGATCGCGGTGGCGAGCGCCCCATCGCGCGTCGCGCCGCCGATCGCATCGCCGCCGGAGGCGACGCCCGGGGCGACGGCGGCGAGGTGCTCCGCGTCGCCCAGGTCCATCCCGCCCGCGTCCACCAGCAGCCCATCGCGGCCGAGCACCACGGCGCCGGCCACGTCGGCGCGCGCCTGCAGGGTCTCGATCAGGTCGCGCAGCGTCGGCATTCGGGGCGGTCGGGAGGAGGGCGCCGCATCGCGCGGGCGATCCGGGGGTACTGGGAGGAGCGAACGTAAGAGGGCCGCGGAAGACGCGTCAAGCGACGGCGGCCTCCGTTCGCGCGTTCCGCTGCCGCCCGCGTCCGTTGAAACCGTCCCGGTGGCCGGGTATCGTACGCCGTGACTTCGACTTCCCGCTCCAGACCGCCCCTGATGCCCTCGCTCGACGCGCGCCGTCCGGCGCCCCATACCGCGCCCGGCGCGCCGGCCCGCCCCCGCCGGCTGCGCGGCGGCGCGCTGCTGCTCCTCGGGAGCGCCGTCGCCGCGACGGCCGCCTGCAGCGGCGAGGATCCGTTCGCGATCCGCGCGTCGCTCGAGACGACGCTCGACACGATGATCGTGTTCCCGCTGCGCAGCGCGCAGCCGCTCCTGCCGTCGGCGATCGACCTGTTCGGTCGCTCGGTCGTGCGGCCGCAGCTGCGCGGTGGCGTGGTGCCGAACTTCGACATCGCGCTCGACGTCGACGCGCAGGGGCGGGTGCTGCTCTATCCGGCGAGCGTCGTCGCGTCGCCGCCGGGGGGCTCGCCGCGCACCGGGTTCCAGGTGGTGACGGGGAGCTTCGACGCGCTCGAGACGGCGCCGCGCGACGGCTACCGCTTCGACACGCTGCAGGTCGCGGCCGTCGGCCAGGTGCTCGCGATCGAGGGGCAGGGGATCTCGCAGTCCGGCATCTACTGCGGCACGGCGTCGCCGATCCATGCCAAGCTGGTGATCGACAGCGTGTCCCGCGCGACCGGCGCGGCGCACCTGCGTGTGCGGACGAACCCGAACTGCGGGTTCCGCTCCCTGAAGGCCGGGCTCCCCGACGACTGAGCGCGACTGAGCATGCACGACCTGAAGCTGGTACGCGAGCAGCCCGAGCTGCTCCGCGACGCGATGCGCCGTCGCCAGGCGCTCGGCGCGCTCGCGCCGCAGCTGGACCGCCTCGCCACGCTGGAGCAGGAGCGCCGCGCGCTCATCCAGCAGGTCGAGGAGCAGAAGGCCGCCCGCAACGCGAGCAGCGCCGAGGTGGCGCGTCGCAAGAAGGCGGGCGAGGCCGCCGATGACCTCATCGCGCAGGGGCGCACGCTCGGCGAGTCGATCGCCGCGCTCGAGTCGCGCGCCAACGGCGTCGAGGACGAGCTGCGCGCGATCCTGCTCGAGGTGCCGAACGTGCCGCTTCCCGACGTCCCCGAGGGCGGCGAGGAGTGCAACGTCGTCGTGCGCGAGTGGGGCACGCCGCGCGCGAGCGACGGCGTCCAGCCGCACTGGGACGTGGGCGCGCGACTCGGCCTGTTCGATCTGGAGCGCGGCGCGAAGGTCAGCGGCTCGGGCTTCGTGGTGTACCGCGGCGCGGGCGCGCGCCTGGTGCGCGCGCTGATGAACTGGTTCCTCGACGTGCACACCGCGGAGCACGGCTACGAGGAGGTGTGGGCGCCGGCGCTCGTGAACCGCGCCTCGATGACCGGCACGGGACAGCTGCCGAAGTTCGAGGACGACGCCTACGCGCTGAGCGACGGGGACATGTTCCTCATTCCCACCGCCGAGGTGCCGGTGACGAACCTGTACCGCGACGAGACGCTCGACGCGGCGCAGCTGCCGATGGCGTTCACCGCCTACACGCCGTGCTTCCGGCGTGAGGCGGGGTCGGCGGGCAAGGACACGCGCGGCATCCAGCGCGTGCACCAGTTCGACAAGGTGGAGCTGGTGCGCTACAGCACCCCCGAGGACTCGGCCGCACAGCTGGAGCTGCTGACCGGGCACGCGGAGACGATGCTGCAGCGACTCGGCCTGCCGTACCGCGTCAAGCTGCTCGCGGCCGGCGACACCGGCTTCTCGAGCGCCAAGACGTACGACCTCGAGGTGTTCGCGCCCGGCGTCGACAAGTGGCTCGAGGTTTCGAGCTGCAGCGTGTTCACGGACTTCCAGGCGCGGCGCGCGAACATCCGCTATCGCCCGGCGCCCAAGGAGAAGCCGCGCTTCGTGCACACGCTGAACGGCTCGGGGCTCGCCTTCCCGCGCGTCATCGCCGCGATCCTGGAGCACTACCAGCAGGCCGACGGCTCGGTCGCGCTGCCGCCCGTGCTGCACGCCTACGCGGGCACCGACGTGCTGCGACCGGCCGAAGCGGCCCTCGCGCGCTGAAGACGGACCTTCTCGGGGCCGCGCGCTCCCGCTTCTCGATGCGCCGGCGCGCGCCCGTCGTCCTGGTGGTGGCCGGGATCGTGGCGCTCGTCGCGTCGAACGTCCTGTACACGCAGAGCGTCCTCGGCCGCATCCGCGACGCCGAGCGCCGCCAGACGATCATCCTGCAGCGCGTGTTCCGGGCGCAGGCGGACTCGAACCCCGCGGTCGCGGCGGCGGCGCTGCAGGACGTGATCTTCCAGCTGCAGCAGTCCGGCGTGCCGATGGTGCAGACGAACGCCAGCGGCGCCGCGACCGGCGGGTACAACCTGCCGTGGGACGCCGAGTACACGGATCCGCGCACGGCATACCTGGACTCCCGCACGGCGGCGTACATCGCCGAGCTGGCGCAGCAGAACACGCCGGTGCGCGACGAGGAGTCGGGCACCGTCATCTACTTCGGCTACAGCGACCTCGTCGAGGGGCTGCGCGTGATCCCGCTGCTGCAGGCGGGTCTGCTCGGCGCCCTCCTGATGGCGGGCGTGTACGCGCTCGTGGTGCGCGGGCGCGCGGAGCGCGAGCACGTCTGGGCCGGCATGGCGCGCGAGAGCGCGCACCAGCTCGGGACGCCGCTCTCGAGTCTCAGCGGGTGGATCGACCTGCTCGACGACGAGGTGACGGAGCAGGGGCCGCGCGCGAAGCCGATGATGAAGTCGGCCGTCGACAGCATGAAGGCGGACCTCGAGCGGCTGGAGCGGGTGGCACACCGCTTCGAGCGCATCGGGCGCGAGCCCAAGCGCGACGACGTCGACGTGGCGGTGATCGCGGAGCGCATCGTGGCGTACTTCAAGCGTCGGGTGCCCACGCGCACCGCCGCGGTCACCGTCACCGCCCGTCGCCCGAAGGAGCCGGTCGTGGTGAAGGGGGACGCGGTCCTGCTGGAGTGGGTGCTCGAGGCGCTCACCAAGAACGCGGTGGACGCGCTCGCCGGGCGCGGCGGGCGCATCGACGTCGCGGTCGAGCGGATGCCCGATGCGACCGTGCGCCTGCGCGTCTCCGACGACGGGCCCGGCATCCCGCGCGAGCTGCGCCGCCGCATCTTCGACGCCGGCTTCAGCACGAAGGAGCGCGGCTGGGGGATCGGCCTGTCGCTCGCGCGGCGCATCGTCGAGGAGAACCACGGCGGGCGCATCGCGCTCGTGCCGAGCGAACGGGGCGCGACGTTCGACGTTATCTTGTCGTGATGCAGCCGTCGCACCCCAGCATGTCCGCCGCCCTCGTGGGCGCGCCCGCCCGCGATCCGCTCGCCGGCCTCAACCCGGCCCAGCGCGAGGCCGTCCTCCATCACATGGGCCCGGCGCTCGTGCTCGCCGGCGCGGGCTCCGGCAAGACGCGCGTGCTGACGACCCGCATCGCGCGCCTGGTTCAGCACCACGGCGTGGAGCCGTCGCAGATCCTCGCGGTCACCTTCACCAACAAGGCGGCCGGCGAGATGCGCGAGCGCATCGCGCGCCTCCTCGGCCACGAGCCGGTGGGGATGTGGGTCGGCACCTTCCACGCGATCGGCGCGCGGCTGCTGCGCGCGCACGCGCACCTCGTGGGCCGCTCCGCCAGCTTCACGATCTACGACGAGGACGACGCGCTCAACACGATCAAGCGCGTCATGGAGAAGCACGGGATCGCGCCGAAGGAGGTCGCCCCCAAGAGCATCCTCTCGGCGATCTCGGACGCGAAGAACGCGCTCGTGTCGCCGCGCGAGTACGGCGAGCTGGCCATGGATCCGTTCACCAAGACGGTGGCGAAGGTCTATCCCGACATGGAGCCTGCGCTGCGGCAGGCGAACGCGGTGACCTTCGACGACCTGCTGACCCTTCCCGTCGAGATCCTCAAGAGCCAGCCGCACGTGCTCGCGGGCTACCAGCACCGCTTCAAGTTCCTCCTGGTCGACGAGTACCAGGACACGAACCACGTGCAGTTCGAGTTCGTGCGCCTGCTCGGCGGCGAGCACGGGAACGTCATGGTGGTTGGCGACGACGACCAGTCGATCTACGGGTGGCGCGGCGCCGACATCCGCAACATCCTCGACTTCGAGAAGACGTGGCCCGGCGCCGCGGTGGTCCGCCTCGAGGAGAACTATCGCTCCACGCCGAACGTGCTGGAGCTGGCGAACGTCGTCATCGCCGAGAACGCGGGCCGCCGCGGCAAGACGCTGCGCGCCACGCGCCCCGCCGGCGAGCGCGTCTCGCTCGTCCACGCGCTCGACGACCGCGACGAGGCCGACTTCGTCGTCGACGAGATCGCCGCCCGCCGCGCCGGCGAGAACCGCACGCTCCGGCAGTTCGCGATCCTCTACCGCACGAACGCGCAGAGCCGCTCGCTCGAGGAGTCGCTGCGGCGCCGTGCGTATCCGTACCGGCTCGTCGGCTCCGTGCGCTTCTACGACCGCCGCGAGATCCGCGACCTGATGGCGTACCTCAAGCTGATCGCCAACCCGGCCGACGGCGAGGCGTTCCGGCGCGTCGTGAACGTCCCCAAGCGCGGCATCGGCGACACCTCCGTCGACCAGATCGCGGCGCGCGCGGCGGCGATGGGCGTGCCCCTGCTCGAAGCCGCGCGGCGCCCCGAGGTGCGCGAGGCGCTGCGTCCGGCGGCGCGCACCGCGCTCGCCGAGTTCGTGGGCGTCGTCGACCGCCTGCGCGCCACGGCGCCGAACGTCGGGGTCGACGAGCTGCTGCGCGATCTCGTCGAGGCGATCAAGTACGGCGATCACCTGAAGGCCGAGGGGCCGGACTGGCAGGAGCGCGGTGAGAACGTGCGCTCGCTCATCGACGGCGCGGCCGAGACGGTGATCGACGACGGCGGGGAGGTCGGGCTCACACCCCTCGACCACTTCCTGCAGAAGGCGACGCTCGTCGCGGGCGTCGACGCGCTCGACCCGAACGCGGATGCCGTCACGCTGATGACGATGCACAACGCGAAGGGCCTCGAGTTCCCGGTGGTGTTCATCACGGGGCTCGAGGACGGGCTCTTCCCGCTCGCGCGCGCCTACGACGATCCGAAGCAGCTCGAGGAGGAGCGACGCCTCTTCTACGTCGGGATCACGCGCGCCGAGGAGAAGCTCTACATCACGCACGCCGAGCAGCGGCTGCGCAACGGCGAGAAGATGGTGTCGCGGCCGTCCGGCTTCCTCGATGGGCTCGCGCCCTCGCTGTTCGACAAGAAGCTCACGCTCAAGGCGCGCAGCTCCGGCCGCGCGTTCATGTCGGGGCTCGGCGGCGGGAGCTCGCGCGGCGAGCGTGGCGACCGCTCGTGGGGCAACTCGTCGTGGAGCTCGCGCGGCGACCGGCCCGCGCGCGAGGAGAAGGGCGGGCTGGGCGCGCTCGGCGGCGGCGACGACTTCTCGTGGCTCGACGAGAACAAGCCGTCCAACCGCCGCCCGGGGACGCCGGTGAACCTGCCCGGCAGCATGCCCGCCAGCATGAAGCGACGCCCCGGCGGAGTGCCCGAGCAGGAGGTCGGCGAGGGCGTGGCGTTTGCCAAGGGGATGCGCGTGCGGCACGACAAGTTCGGCAGCGGCACGATCGCCGAGCTGTCCGGCTCCGGCGCGGACGCCAAGGTGCGCATCGACTTCGACGACGAGGAGATCGGCCGCAAGACGCTCGTCGTCGGCAAGGCCAAACTCGAACCCGAGATCGACTGACGTGTCGGTATCCGAGCGCGACGTGCGGCACATCGCCGCCCTCGCGCGCCTCGGCCTCGAGCCGGAGCGCGTGCCCGAGCTGGTGCGGGAGCTGAACGGGATCCTCGCCCACATGGACGTGCTGTCGCGCGTGAAGACGTCGCTCGTCGAGCCGGTGGTGGGCGTGGGCGCCGGCGGCATGCCGCTGCGCGCCGACGACGGCGCTCCCTACGCGCTCGCGCGGCCGCGCGAGGACTTCGCGCCCGAGATGCGCGACGGCTTCTTCCTCGTCCCGCGTCTCGCGACGCACGTCTCGACGCAGGACGCCGGTGACGGCGCCTCGGCGGAGGACCTCGCGTGAGCCCGACCGCGTTGGGCGCGCTGAGTGCGGCCGAGCTGCGCGACGCGGTGCTCGCCGGGCGCACCACGGCCGTGGATGCGCTGCGCGCCAGCCAGGCGCACGCCGCCGCGGTGGACGCCGGTCCGGCGGGGCTGAATGCGATCCTCTGGAGCGACGATGCGGCGGCCGTTCGTGAAGCGGCCGCCGTCGATGCACGCCGCGCCGCGGAGGGAGCGGCCATGCCCCTCGCCGGGGTGCCGGTCGCGGTCAAGGACAACATCGCGACGCTCGCGCTGCCGACGACCTGCGGCTCGCGCATCCTCGAGGGCTACGTCAGCCCCTTCGAGGCGACGGTCGTCGCGCGGCTGCGCGCCGCGGGCGCCGTCGTCGTCGGCAAGACCAACATGGACGAGTTCGCGATGGGGTCGTCGACCGAGCACTCGGCGTACGGACCCACGCGCAACCCCGTCGATCCGGCGCGCGTTCCGGGCGGCTCCTCCGGCGGATCGGCCGCGGCGGTCGCCTGCGGCGCGGTGCGCATCGCGCTCGGCTCGGAGACGGGCGGCTCGGTGCGGCAGCCGGCCGCGTTCTGCGGCATCGTCGGCGTGAAGCCCACGTACGGACGCGTGAGTCGCTACGGGCTCGTCGCGTTCGCTTCGTCGCTGGATCAGGTCGGCGTCTTCGGTCGCACGGTCGACGACGCCGCGCTCGCGCTCGAGGTCATCGCGGGACACGACCCGCACGACGCGACCTGCGCCGTGGACGACGTGCCGACGCTGCGCGTGCCGGTGAGCCCCGTCGTCGACGGCCGGTCGCTCGCCGGACTGCGCATCGGCCTCCCGAAGGAGTACTTCCCGAAGTCGCTCGACCCGCGCATCGCCGCCCGCACGCGTGCGGCCGTCGAGCGCCTGCGGCACCTCGGCGCCGAGATCAAGGACGTCTCGCTGCCGCACACGGAGCTCGCGATCGCCGTGTACTACATCGTCGCGCCGGCCGAGGCGTCGAGCAACCTCGCGCGCTTCGACGGCGTCCGCTACGGCCGCCGCGAGCCGGCCGACGGACTGCGCGACATGTACGAGCGCACGCGCTCCGGAGGCTTCGGCCGCGAGGTGACGCGACGCATCCTGCTCGGCACGTACGTCCTCTCCGCCGGCTACTACGACGCCTACTATCGCAAGGCGCAGGAGGTGCGCGCGCTGATCGCCCGCGACTTCGCGCGCGCGTTCGAACAGGTCGACCTGCTCTTCACGCCCACGACGCCGACGCCCGCGTTCCCGCTCGGCGCGGTGAGCGACCCATACGAGATGTACCTGAGCGACATCTTCACGGCGACCGCGAACCTCGCTGGCATCCCGGCCATGAGCCTCCCGATCGGTCGCGCCGACGGGCTGCCGATCGGCGGGCAGCTGCTGGCGCCGCACTTCGGAGAGCCGACGATGTTCCGCGCCGCGTACGCGCTCGAGCGCTCGCTGGGACTGGAGGCGCACGCATGACGACGCACCCGCCGCGCGCCGACTGGAAGGAGCGCTACGAGATGGTCGTGGGGCTCGAGGTGCACGTGCAGCTCGACACCGCGACCAAGGCGTTCTGCAACTGCTCGACGAACTTCGGCGACGCGCCGAACGCGAACACCTGCCCGGTCTGCCTCGGCCTTCCCGGCTCGCTTCCCGTGCTCAACGCACGCGCGGTCGAGCTGGCGACGCGCGCCGCCCTCGCGCTGGGATGCACGGTCAACCCCGTGTCGATGTTCGCCCGGAAGAACTACTTCTATCCGGACATGCCGCGCGGCTATCAGATCTCGCAGTTCGACCGTCCGCTCGCGACCGGCGGCCAGGTGACGATCGGCGAGACGGATGCGGGGTCGCCGATCATGATCGGCGTCACGCGCGTGCATCTCGAGGACGACGCGGGGAAGTCGCTGCACGACCGCTACCCCGACCGCACGGCGATCGATCTCAACCGCGCCGGCGTGCCGCTCGCCGAGATCGTGAGCGAGCCGGACATGCGCTCCAGCGCCGAGGCGGGCGCGTACCTGCGCGTCCTGAAGCAGCTCGTTCAGTACGTCGGGGCGAGCGACGCGAGCATGGAGGAGGGGTCGCTGCGCGTGGACGCGAACATCAGCGTCCGCCGCCACGGCGACACGAAGCTCGGTACGAAGACCGAGATCAAGAACATGAACTCGTTCTCGAACGTCGAGCGGGCGCTCGAGGTCGAGTTCGCGCGGCAGTGCGCGCTGCTTGACGGTGGGCGGAAGGTCGAGCAGCAGACGATGCTCTGGGACGAGGCGCGGCAGGAGGTCCGGCCCGCGCGCTCGAAGGAAGGCAGTCACGACTACCGCTACTTCCCCGATCCGGACCTGCCGCCGCTGCTGCTCACGCTCGACTGGATCGACGAGCAGCGCGCCGCGCTGCCCGAGCTGCCCGCCGCGCGCCGCGCGCGCCTCTGTGCGGAGTACGCGCTGACGTCGCAGGAGGCCGAGGTGCTGGCCGCCGACCCGGCGCTCGCCGACTACTACGAGGCGGTCGCGCGCGGCAGCGACGACGGCAAGGCGGCGGCGAATTGGGTGACGCGCGACGTCCTCTCGACGCTCAACGAGTCCGGGCGCACGATCGCGGAGTTCGCGCTCGTCGTCCGGCCGCTCGATTTGGCGGCGCTGCTGCGGATGGTGCGCGACGGCACCGTGAGCCGCTCGGCGGCCGCACGCGTGTTCGGCATCATGGCGCGCACCGGAGAGGCACCGGCCGCGGTGGCCGATCGCGAGGGGCTGCTGCAGGTGCGCGACGACGCGCAGCTGCGAGAGTGGGTCGATGGCGTGCTCGCCGCGCATCCGGACGAGGCGGCGCGCTTCGCCGCGGGCGACCGCAAGCTGCAGGGCTTCCTCGTCGGCCTCGTCATGAAGGCGTCAAAGGGAAGCGCGGACCCCAAGCGCGTCAACGAGCTGCTGGTCGAGCGCGCGGGCGCCTGACGGCCGCCTGAGCGCGTCGGAGGCTTCAGGCGCGGCGCTCCGCCTCGCGCGAGGTCGGGACGAAGAGGGGCAGCGTCAGCGTGGACGCGAACGTGAGCGCCGACGGCGGGAGCCCGAACTGCCGGTCGGCCTCGGCGCGCGCGGCGTACTCGCCTCCCGTGCGCAGCGCCATCCGCCGCACGCGCTTCGCCTGGTGGAGCGGCGCGTCGCCCGACGGGTCCAGACGGTACGCCTCCGAGCGCTCGCCGCGCCGCAGCCAGTCGACGATGTAGTCGAACGAGCGCACGACGTGGCGCTCGACCTCCACGTCGGTGAGGTCCCAGCGGCTGTTCTCCGTCACCAGCTGGAACACGCGCTGCCACGACTCGCTGTCCGCCGCATGCACCATCCCGCGGAACAGGCGGCGGTTGGTCGGCGTGCTGAAGATCGTGGGGCTGAGGATTCGATCGAGATGGTCGTCGGACCGCGCATGGTCGCGCAGGATCAGCTCACGCGCGCGTCGACTCACACCCGTCGGCAGGTGCGTCTCGAAGCGGCTCTCCCAGTACGAGTGCCCGAGCGCGCTGGTGCTCGCGGTGAGCGCGAGCTGGCGCGGGACGAAGTAGTTGTGCGCGACCGCGTCGGCGGCGAGATGCGCCTGGTAGCCGAGGGCGAACGCCTTCAGCGGCTCGTCCGAGGCCTGCTCGGCGATCTCCTGGCCGACGTGCCACGCGTGGCAGTGGCGTCCCACCGGCGCGTACTTCTTCGCCATGCTCGTATCGGCGGCGATCGACCCGTACAGGAAGTCGTACGGGAACGCGCGCAGCAGCTCGGCGACGTCGTGCGGGATCAGGTGGAGCGATCGCAGCACCGCCTCGCCGAGGAAGACGTGGGTGCCCGGCGTCCAGGCCCACGCGTCCGAGGGCAGCAGCGCGACGGCCAGCAGGGCCAGCGCCGCGCAGCCCAGTGCCCGTAGCGTCAGAGCCCCAGCTCCCGCCGACGGCGGCGCATCGCCCGCCGCATGTGGCGCAGCTCGCGCTCGACGGCCTCCTCGACCGCGCGCCGCGCGTCGGAGGCGAGGTTGCCCACCGCGGAGGGGGCATCGTGCAGTGCGCGCCCGGCGGTCCGGCGCACCCGGCGCGCCGTGCGGACCACGGCCGGCACTTCCTCGGCCATGCTGCGCGCGGCGAGCAGGCCCACGCCCGCGCCGAGGGCCGCACCGAGCAGGGCGGCGATGAGCAGGTCGGCGCGCGGACGGTCGTCTTCGGTCATCGGGTCATCCTCGGGTACCAGGTCCACGGCGCGGGCGGACGCGCGGCCGCTCCCGCGTCGCTGCGCGGGAATCGTCTTGGGCATCGATCCCATCCTCGTCGAAGTCGTCTTCGTCGTACGGCAGGTGCTCGTCCAGCAGCGCCTCGTCCTCGTCGAGCAGGTCCGGCCGCAGCGGACGCGCGAGGGGCGCCTCGCCCCCGCGGCCGGGCCGCGCCTCCACGAGCGCCAGCTCGTCGAGCGCATCGCCCGTGGCGAGCAGCGGCTCGTCCGCGAGCGTCGGGCGGCGCGGCGGCCGGGGCGGCACGATCGCCTCGCCGAGCGCGTCGCCGAGCGACACCATGCTCGCGCGGACGCCCCGCACCGTCGAGGCGGCGGTCACGAACGTCTCCTCCGCCTCCTCCTGCGCGACCTCGATCAGCGCCTCGAGCTCCTTCGCCCGCGCCTCGGCGCGCGCGACGGCGAGCTGCAGCCGCCGCTCGGCGTCGGTGACCAGCGCGCTCGCACGCTGCACGTCGGCGCGGATCGCCGTCGACACGTAGTCGACGTTCTCGGCGATGCGACTGGCGTGGTGCGCGATCGGGTTCACGTCGGCGTACACACGGTCCAGCAGGTCGCTGATCTTCTTGTAGCTCTGACGGAAGTTCCAGGCGGCCGGGATCACCGCCGCGGCGAGCGCGATGAACGAGATCGTCAGCAGCGCGTCGAGGATCTGCGTGGTCCGCTCGAACCACCCCGGATCGATCGGCGCCTGCTTCATGATGAGCGTGTCGCCCACGGCCGTCGTGGCCTGGGCGATGAGCCACACGCCGGCGCGCGTGAGCGCCGTCGAGGCGGTCAGCATCGGGTAGGGAAGGGCGGAAGGGCGGACGGCGCCGGGCGGTGCGCGCCCGTGCGGGAGCGCGTGCGCGGGCACGACATTGGCCGAGGCCGGTGCAAGCACGGGGCCAGCGGGCCAGGCGGACGGGCGGGTGGCACCTCAGCGCTCCAGCTCGGGCGCCAGCCCCACCACGAGGCTGATCGGGACCGTGAACGCGATGCCGGCGCCTGGGGTCGCGAGGTCGCCGCAGACGTCCTGGATCATGCGGATCGCCGCGTCCGCCTTCGCGTCGTCCAGCACGCAGAGGATCGTCTGGTTGTGGGCGCGGGTGGTCTGTCCGAGGCTCGCGAGGCCCGCGAAGAGGGGAAGCTCGCTGCGGAGCACTCGTCCCATTCCGCGGCTCTCGAGGAGCGTCGCGCCCGTGATCCCCAGCTCCACGAATCCCGCGAGCACCCCGTCGATCCGCGACTCCTGATTGATGACGGCGACGAGCAGTTGCATCCCTTTGGCGCGAGGCGTTGGGCGGCTATCGTACCGGGCGCGTCGGGCCACGTCAAGGAACGCGGGGCGCGCTGGCGCGGTCCTTGTTGCACGCGACGCGCTCCGCTCGTCGCCGCCGCACGCACTCGCGCCGGCGCGAGGCTCCGCGGCCCACACGCCGCTCGCCGCGCCGTCGGTGACGCCCTTCGTCCTCGCTCCCTGCTCCGCATGTCCGCCGCGAACTCGCACGCCGTCCAGTTCATCGTCGAGGGGGGACGTCGTCTCTCCGGCTCCATCCGGCCGTCGGGCAACAAGAACGCGGCGCTGCCGATCGTGGCTGCCGCGCTCTGCACCGAGCACCCGGTGACGCTGGAGAACGTGCCGCGCATCCGCGACATCGAGACGCTCGTGGAGCTCGTGCGCTCGCTCGGCGTGTCGATCGAGTGGCGGGAGCGGAACACGCTGGACATCCACGCGAAGACCGTCACGCCGGCGGGCATCGACCGGGAGCTGTCCAAGAAGATCCGCGGCTCGATCCTGCTCGCCGGCCCGCTGCTCGGCCGCTGCGGGCGCCTCACGCTGCCCCCGCCCGGCGGCGACGTGATCGGCCGTCGCCGGCTCGACACGCACTTTCTCGCGCTCGAGCAGCTCGGCGCGCGCTACGATCTCACGGACGTCATCGAGATGGAGGCGCCGAAGGGGCTCAAGGGCGCCGACGTGTTCCTCGACGAGCCGAGCGTCACCGGCACCGAGAACGCGCTGATGGCGGCCGTGCTCGCGCAGGGCACCACGATCCTGCGCAACGCCGCCAGCGAGCCGCACGTGCAGGACCTCGCGAACTTCCTCGTCGCCCTCGGCGCGAGCATCGAGGGGATCGGCACCAACCAGATCACGATCCACGGTGGCCGCTCGCTCGGCAGCGCGACCCATCGGATCGGCCCCGATCACATCGAGGTCGGCTCGTTCATCGGCCTCGCCGCCGTCACGCAGTCGGAGATCCGCATCGAGCAGGCGGGCGTCGAGCACCTGCGCTCCACGCTCATGGGCTTCGCGCGCCTCGGGATCGAGTGTCGCATCGAGGGCGCCGATCTCGTGGTGCCCGCCGAGCAGTCGCGTCTCGTGCAGTCGGACCTCGGCGGCCACGTGCCGACGATCAGCGACCAGCCGTGGCCCGCCTTCCCGGCCGACGTGATGTCGATCGCGATCGTCACCGCGACGCAGTGCCACGGCATGGTGATGATGCACGAGAAGATGTTCGAGTCGCGGATGTTCTTCGTCGACAAGCTGATCGGGATGGGCGCGCGCATCGTGCTCTGCGATCCGCACCGGGCGATCGTCTCGGGCCCCAGCCGCCTCCGCGGGACGACGCTCGAGTCGCCGGACATCCGCGCCGGCATGGCGATGCTGCTCGCCGCGATGTGCGCGGATGGCACGTCCGTCATCAACAACGTCGGACAGATCGAGCGCGGCTATGAGCGCATCGACGAGCGGCTCAACGCGCTCGGCGCGCGCATCGAGCGCGTCGGCGACCGTCGGCACGCGTGACCGCCGCGGCGCACCCGCCGGAGGCGCCGGCGCGTCCGGCCGACGGCGGGGCACCGTACCTCGCCTTCGACCTGTTCGGGGAGTGGGGCATCCGCGCGCTCGTCACCACGCGCGCGGCGGGGAGCTTCGTCAGCGGCGGCGACGAGCCGATGAGCGCCGTGATGGGCCGGTGGACGGCGCTGCAGGACCACGTGGCCCCGAGCCCGGCGGGCCGGTTCGCGACCGCACGGCAGGTGCATGGCGCGCGCGTCATCGAGCACCTCCCCGGCTGGACCGGGTGGCTGCGCGGGCACGATGCCGACGGGCACCTGGCCGCGGAGCGCGGGACTGCGCTCGCGGTGACCGTCGCCGACTGCGTGCCGGTCTACGTCGCGCACCCATCCGGCGCGGTGGCCATGCTGCACGCCGGCTGGCGGGGCACGGTCGCGGGGATCCTCGGCGCGGCCATCCGCCTCCTCGGGGCGCGCTGTCTGATGGCGCGCGAGCTCCGGGTGCTCCTCGGACCCTCGATCTGCGGCTCGTGCTACGAGGTGAGCCCGGACGTCTACGCCCGGCTCACCGGGCGCACGGTCGAGTCTGCCACGCCCGTCGCGCTCCATGCCGTGCTCGCCGACCAGGCGCTCGCGGCGGGCGTGCGCGACGTGCACGCGTCGCCGCTGTGCACGCGCTGCGACAACGACCGGCTCTTCTCGCACCGATGTGGCGATGCCGGCCGGCAGCTCGGGATCATCGTCGCCGACGCCTGACCCGCGCTTGAACGGGCGCGCGGCCATCGACGCGCGGGCCGCGGAGCCTCGGCCGCCGCTCCTCGGTCCGCCGGCCGCTCGGCTTGACGTGACCTAAGCGACGGTCTACCTTAGTATTGCGCCTCGGCCGGGAAACCGCGCCGTTGAATGTGGGGGAGGGTGCCCCACATTTTTTGTTGCCGTTCGCCGCCGCCTGACCGTGAAGGACGCGCTGGAACACGCCGTATCCGCGGAGCTCGAGGCCCTCGGTTTCGAGCTCTTCGAGCTCCGCCGACGGGGCTCGAAGAGCCGGCCCGTGCTCGATCTCCGGATCGAGCGACGGGACGGCGCTCGGGTGTCCGTGGACGACTGTGCCCGCGTGTCACGGGCGGTGGAGGCGAGGCTCGAGGCGGAGCGCTTCGTAGGGGAGCAGTACGTGCTGGAAGTTTCGTCACCGGGAATCGAGCGGCCGCTGCGCGGCCCCGAGGACTGGCGGCGATTCGCGGGTCAGACGGCGGTGGTCACGGCCCCGCCACTGCCCGCAGGGAAGGCAGAGGTGACGATCGTCGCTCTCGAGGGCGAGCCTGGCGAGGAAGTGGCGATCGTTCGCGATGAGCGCGGGGCGGAGCACCGCCTCCGGCTGGCGGAGGTCAGCCAGGCCCGGCTCGCGTTCCACTGGAATCGGTAATAGGAGTCCTGGATGGTCGCTTCGGCTGAGATCCTCACCGCGATTCGCGAGTTGACCAACTCGAAGCAGCTCGATCGCACCGAGCTGTACGCGTTGCTGCAGGATGGTATTCTGGCCGCGCTGGCCAAGAAGTACGGGCCGACCGTGCAGGCCGAGGTCGACATCGACGACGACACGGGCCAGATCCGCGTCGTGCTGCTGCGCACGGTGGTCGAGGAGCCCCAGGATCCAGCCCGCGAGGTCTCGCTCGACGAGGCGCGCGCCCTCGACTCCGAGTTCCAGGTCGGCGACATCCTCGAGCGCGAGATCCCGTTCAGCGAGTTCGGGCGCGCCGCGGTCCAGGCCGCCAAGCAGCGCATCGTGCAGCGCGTCCGCGAGGGCGAGCGCACCCGCATCAAGGACGAGTTCTCGACGAAGGTCGGCGAGCTCCTGTCCGGCGAGGTGCAGCAGATCGAGCGCGGGAAGCTCGTGGTGATGCTCAACAAGTTCCGCGAGGCGGAGGCGATCATCCCCTACCGCGAGCAGAACCACCGCGAGCACTACCACCAGGGCGAGACCATTCGCGCGGTGCTCAAGCGCGTCGAGGACACGCCCAAGGGGCCGCGCCTGATCCTCAGCCGCTCGGACGCGCTCTTCGTGCAGGCGCTCTTCCGCCTCGAGGTGCCCGAGATCCAGCAGGGCATCGTCGAGATCCGGGCGGCGGCGCGCGAGGTCGGCAGCCGCACCAAGATCGCGGTCTTCTCGCGCGACGACGCGGTCGATCCGGTCGGTGCGTGCGTGGGTCTGAAGGGTGCTCGCGTGCAGGCGGTGGTGAACGAGCTCGGGGGTGAGCGCATCGACATCGTGCCGTGGTCGGCCGATCCGGAGCGCTTCGCGAAGCTCGCGCTCGCCCCGGCCAAGGTCGCCCGCGTCTTCAGCGATGCCGCGAACCGGACGATCCAGGCGATCGTCGACGAGGACCAGCTCTCGCTGGCGATCGGCCGCAACGGGCAGAACGTCCGCCTCGCGTCCGAGCTGACGGCCTGGAAGATCGACCTGTACTCGAGCCGCGAATGGCTGGAGAAGGGCGGCGAGCAGCAGCTGTTCGCCGGCGGCACGGAGGACGAGGTCGCCGATCTGCCGCTCGCGGAGATCGAAGGGATCGATCCGGCGATCGTCGCGGTGCTCGAGGCGGGCGGCTTCCGGATGCTGAACGACATCCTCGACCTGGAGCGCGACGACTTCCTGAAGCTGCCGGGCATCGCGCCCGCCGAGGCCGACCGTCTGGTCGCGCTGATCGACGCGCTCACCACGGACGACGAGTCCGAGGGGGCCGCCGAGGAGCAACAGGACGGCTGATTCTGCGTCGGGGGGCGCTGCGCGATGCTGGCGCGGAGCCCCCCGGACGATCTACGATGGATGCGAAGACGATGGACCGGCTGCTGCGCCTCCTCGGCCTCGGTGTACGAGGTCGGGGAGCGCTGGTCGGAGTGGAGCGGGTGCGGGAGGCGGCGCTCAAGGGGACCCTGGTCCTCGCGGTCGTGGCGCCCGACGCCTCGCGGCACAGTCAGGAGAAGGTGCGGCCGCTGCTTCGCGCCCGGGGAATCCCGGTCGTCGAGGGGCCGGGCGCGACGGAGTTGGGGCACGCGGTGGGGCGAGAAGCGACGGCAGTGGTCGGCGTGACGGACCCCAACCTCGCCCAAGGCATACAACGGATGCTCGGCCCGTTCCCGGAAGGGGGCGGCGCGGATGGCGCGCCTCGAGGGGCGCGCTCCGGCGGGTGACCATCCGCAGGGTGCGGGTGGTCAGCCGGTGGGAGCGGATCAGGAGGATTGTTTGAGCAAGCTTCGTGTGCACGACATGGCGGGCGAGTTCGGGATCACCACGGAGGAGGTCATCGACCTTCTCCGGAAGATGGACGTCCCGGTCCGCTCCCATCTGACGCTGCTGACCGACGACCAGGTCTCGCGCATCCGCGCGCGCTGGGAGCGGGAGAAGCGCGCACGGGCGGAGCGCGCCGCGCAGGCCGCGGCGCCTGCGGCAGCCCCCCGTCGCCGTCGCAGCGCCGCCGTCGAGCCGGCCGCTGCTGCCGTTGCTCCTGCCGCCGAGGCCGCTCCCGCGACCACGGTGCGCCGCCGCGTGCGCAGCGCCGACGCTGCCGACGACGGCCATGGCGTGCTGACCGCCGACGAGGCCCACGGCCACGAGGTCGATGCGCCCTCGCCCGTCGCCGACGAGCCGCGGACCCCCGTGCCCGTCGCCGAGGCGCCGGCGCCCGTCGTGCGTGCCCCCGAGGCGCCGGTCGCGGCCGCTCCGGCGGCGCCGGCGGCCGCTCCCGTCAGCGAGGCGGCGTCGGGCACGACGGCTGCTCCCGCTTCCGCTGCCGCTTCTGCTCCCGTCGCGCCGGCCGAGCCGCCGAAGCCGGTTGCGCCGGTGATCGTCGAAGCTGCGCCGGTCCGCGAGCGTGCCGCCGAGAAGCCCGCGGCGCCCCCGGCGCCGACGCCGGTCGCGCCGCGTGCCGTCGAGCCGTCGGCGGAGACGCTGGTCGCGCGTCCGGCGACACCCGCGGCGGATGCACCGCCGGCGCCTGCGCGTCCGGCGGCCCCGCCTGCCGCGCCGTCGCAGCCCGCGCCTGCCCGTCCGCAGCCGTCCATGATGCCGTCGATGCGGCCGGTGGCGTCTGCGTCCCCGTCCGGTCAGTCGGCCACGCCGCCGGCACCGCCGGCCGGCGGTGCGCCGCCGGCCCCGGGCGGTCCGCGTCCGCGTCCGATCACGCCGGGCGCTCCGCGCGCCCGCAGCGGTGGCCCGGGCGCGCCGCGTGGCATGACGCCGGTGGCCTCGGCGGCGCCGGGCGGCGCCTCCTCGCGCCGTGACGGCGGCCGCGGCCCCGTCGGTGGCTTCGGCAGCCCGTACGGCGGCGGCGGTGGTACCGGCGGTGGCGGCGGAGGCGTCGGCACGGCGCCGGGCGCCGGAGCTGGCGCCGGTGCGCGCGGCCGCGGCGGCAAGAAGGGCAAGCGCGGTGCGGTCGACCAGCAGGCGGTCGCCGACAACATCTCGCGCACGCTGCAGGGCATGCGCGGGCCGGGCGGCCGAGGCGGCCGTGGTCGCGACGCGCGCGACTCGCGTGAGGAGCTGGAGGCGCTGCGCGCGGCGAACGAGCAGCGCGAGCGCACGACGGTCCGCGTCAACGAGTTCATCACCGTCGCCGACCTGGCGCAGATCCTCAAGATCTCGCCGACCCAGATCGTGGGCTTCGCCCTGAAGAACCTCGGGCTGATGGTCACGATCAACCAGCGCCTCGACTTCGACCAGATCGACCTGATCGCGAGCGAGTTCGGCTTCCAGGCCGTCCGCGAGGACGAGTACCAGGCCGACTTCGGCGAGGAGACCACCGACGACGCGGCCGAGGACCTGATCTCGCGCCCGCCGGTCGTGACCATCATGGGTCACGTCGACCACGGTAAGACCTCGCTGCTCGACTACATCCGCAAGGCGAACGTCGTCGCCGGCGAGGCCGGTGGCATCACGCAGCACATCGGTGCGTACCACGTGTCGCTGCCGGGCGATCGCCAGATCACCTTCCTCGACACGCCGGGCCACCAGGCGTTCACCGCCATGCGTGCCCGCGGTGCGCAGGTCACCGACATCGTCGTGCTCGTGGTCGCGGCCGACGACGGGCTGATGCCGCAGACGATCGAGGCGATCTCGCACGCGAAGAACGCCGGCGTGCCGCTCGTGGTGGCGATCAACAAGATCGACCTGCCGCAGGCGAACCCGGGCAAGGTCAAGCAGGAGCTGCTGCAGCACAACGTCGTGCTGGAGGAGTTCGGCGGCAACGTGCTCTCCACCGAGATCTCGGCGAAGAAGGGCACGAACGTCGGCGACCTGCTCGATCAGCTCGTGCTGCAGGCCGAGATCCTCGACCTGAAGGCGAACGCGGACAAGCGCGCGACCGGCACGGTGGTCGAGGCGCAGCTCGATCCGGGCAAGGGCCCCGTCGCGACGGTGCTCGTGCAGAGCGGCACGCTGCGCGTGGGCGACGACTTCATCGTCGGCCAGTACTCCGGCCGCGTGCGCGCGCTGCTCGACGAGCGCGGCAAGCAGGTCAAGGCGGCCGGTCCGGCGATCCCGGTGCAGATCCTCGGTCTGACGGGCGTCCCGATGGCGGGCGACCAGCTGATCGTGGTGGAGGATGCGACGCAGGCGCGCGAGATCGCGCAGCGGCGCGAGCGGCTGGACCGCGAGGCCAAGTCGCGTCGCACGTCGAAGGGCGCGGTCACGCTCGAGGACTTCATGAACGTCGCGTCGGCGGGCGACAAGCGCACGCTGAAGCTGCTCATCAAGGCCGACCAGGGCGGTCCGGCGGAGGCGCTCGCCGACGCGCTCGGACAGCTGTCGAACGAGGAGGTCGTCGTCGACATCATCCAGCGCGGCGTCGGTGCGATCACCGAGGGCGACATCCTGCTGGCCAAGGCGGCCGGCGCGATCATCATCGGCTTCCACGTGCGCCCGGACACCAAGGCGCGCACGGCGGCCGAGCGCGAGGGCGTCGACATCAAGCTCTATCGCATCATCTACGAGGCCGTGAACGACGTGAAGGCGGCCCTCGAGGGGATGCTCAAGCCCGAGCAGCGCGAGGTCATCCTCGGCGAGGCGGAGGTCCGCGAGGTCTTCAAGGTGCCGCGCATCGGTGCCATCGCCGGCTCGTACGTGCGCAGCGGCACCTTCCAGCGCGGCGCGAAGGTGCGGGTGGTGCGCGACGGGGTCGAGATCTACGACGGCAACCTGGGGTCGCTGCGGCGCTTCAAGGACGACGTCAAGGAAGTGAAGGAAGGCTTCGAGTGCGGCATCGGCGTCGAGAACTTCAACGACCTGAAGGTCGGCGACGTGATCGAGTGCTACCGGACCGAGGAGGTCGCGCGGACGCTCGTCTCCTCGCCGAGCTGATCCCGCGCGAACGCCACTCGCACGACGGACGGGGAACGGGGAACGGGAGGTGCGTTCCCCGTTCCCCGTCCCGTCTTCACCACACCTGCCATGCCATACGACAACCGCCGCCCCGACCGCGTGGCCGAGGCGATCCGTGAGGAGGTCGCCGGGTTCCTCGCCGACGGCGTGAAGGATCCGCGCGTGCGCGGCCTCGTCACCGTCACGGGCGTGGACCTCACGCGCGACCTGCGCCACGCCAAGATCTTCGTCAGCATCATGGGGAGCGAGGCGGAGCGCACCGAGACGCTCGAGGGGCTCTCCGCGGTCGCGGCGCACCTGCGCGGCCGCGTGGGGCGCGCGCTGCGCCTGCGCGTCGCGCCGGACATCTCATTCCGCTCGGACCCGAGCGTGGCGCACGCCGCGCGCATCGAGTCGCTGCTCGAGGAGGTGCGCCGCCAGCGCGACGGCGGCGTCGAGGAGAGCGGCGCGTCCGACGAGACGCCCAGCGACGCGTCGAGCGACGCGTCCGCCGACGCGCCGGACAGCGTCGTCGATCGTTCGCCGGAGGCGTCGGACGCCGCGGCGCCCGACGCCTCGGCGCCCGACGCCTCGGCGCCCGACGCGCGCGGCTGACGCGATCCGACCGCGCCGCTCCACGATGACCGACGGCCTCCTCCTCGTCGACAAGCCGGCGGGCGTGACCTCGCACGACGTCGTGAACGTCGTGCGGCGCGCGATCGGCGAACGGCGCGTCGGGCACGCGGGCACGCTCGATCCGTTCGCCACGGGGCTGCTCGTCGTGCTCGCCGGGCGAGCGACGCGGCTCATTCCGCACGTCAGCGGCGACCCGAAGGTCTACGAGGCGACCATCCGCTTCGGCACCGAGACCGACACCGAGGATCTGCACGGCGCCGTCGTCCGCGAGGCCGCGGCGCCCGAGGAGACCGCCGTTCGTGCGGCGATCCCCGCGCTCACCGGGTGGCTCGACCAGGTTCCGCCCGCGTACTCCGCCAAGCGCGTGCAGGGGCGGCGTGCCTACGATCTCGCGCGGGAAGGCGTGGCGGTGGAGCTCGCGCCGTCGCGCGTCCGGGTCGATGGATGGGAGCTGCTCGCGTGGCGCGAGGGCTCGGTGGTGGAGGCGGACGTCCGCATCACCTGCGGCGGCGGCACCTACATCCGCTCGCTCGCGCGAGACCTCGCGCGCCGGATCGGAAGCGCCGCGCATCTGTCGGCGCTCCGCCGCGTGCGCAGCGGCGCGTTCGACGTGCGCGACGCGGCGGCGCTCGACGTGGTGCGTGACGGCGGCGCGATCCTGCGCCCGCCGCTCGACGCCGTGCCGGAGCACCCGGTTCAGGCGCTCGACGAAGCGGACGTGCGCCGCGTGTTCGGCGGCATCCAGGTGCCGGCGGCCGTCGACGGCGCCTGGGGCGCGCTCACGAGCGCCACGACCGGGGCGCTCGTCGCGCTCGCCGAGCGGGCAGGGGAGCGGTGGCAGCCGCGGGTGGTGCTGCATGGCTGAGCGTCCGGCCACCGCGCCCGACGACGAGTCCTGGCTGCCGCCCGACGTCGAGGGCACGGTGGTCACCGTCGGCACGTTCGACGGCGTGCATCGCGGGCACCAGGACGTGCTGGCGCGTCTCTCCGCGCGCGCGCGCGAGCTCGGGCTCCGCAGCCTGCTTGTGACGTTCGATCCGCATCCGCTCGAGGTGGTGAACCCCGACGCGGCGCCTCCGCTGCTCACCCCCGGGCGCGAGAAGCTCGCCGCGCTCGCCCAGAGCGGCGTCGACTACGTGGCCGTCGTGCCGTTCACGCGGATGCTGGCGTCGTACGAGGCGGCACAGTTCGTCGATCTGGTGCTCCGCGACCGGCTCCGCATGCGGGAGCTGTTCATCGGGCACGATCACGGTTTCGGGCGCGGCCGCGCCGGCGACGTCCACGTGCTGCAGCGGCTCGGCGCGGAGCGCGGCTTCCAGGTGCAGGTCGTCGAGCAGATCGCCGCCGATGGCCACGCCGTGTCCTCGACGGCGATACGCCGCGCCGTCGCCGGCGGCGACCTCCAGCGCGCAGCCTCGGGACTCGGCCGCCCCTATGGCGTCACCGGAACGGTCGTGCATGGCGAGCGGCGAGGCCGGCTCCTCGGGTATCCGACCCTGAACGTGGCGCTGCCCAGCCCCCGCAAGCTGCTGCCTCCCGAGGGGGTCTACGCCGTCCGCGTCCACACGCGCGCCGGCAGTCACGGCGGGATGCTCAACCTCGGACCCCGGCCGACGTTCGGCGATGCCGCGCGCTCGCTCGAGGCGCACCTCTTCGACGTCGAGGGCGACTGGTACGGCCAGTCGGTCGGCGTCGATTTCGTCGCGCGCCTCCGGGACACTCGGCGCTTCGACGGGGTAGAGGCTCTCGTCGCGCAGCTCGGTCGCGACGCGCAGCACGCGCGGCGGGCCCTCCTGCAGCCGTCCGCGGCGCCCCGCTAGCGCTCCGGTGCACCCGTGCGGAGCTTCGTTGACTCCGCACCCGAAGGCCGGTAACCTTCGGAGTTTCCGGAGCTTCGGTCGCTCCGCCCCCCTCGCACGTCCCCCTTCCACTCCCTCCCGGTCCGCAGGCGCATGTCGAACCTGAAGTACCGTCTGCTGCTCATCGGCGCGCTGGTCCTGGCGTCCGTGTGGGCGCTCTTCCCACGCACCGTCGTCGAGCGCGTCAAGCGCAACGGCGTCTTCGTGACCGACACGGTCCGGCGCGTGCCCCTCAAGCGGGGTCTCGACCTGCAGGGCGGGATGCACCTCACGCTCGAGGTCGACGAGAGCAAGGGCGCAGTGGCGAACAAGGGGGAGGCGCTGGATCGCGCGATCCGCGTCGTGCGCAACCGCATCGACGAGCTCGGCGTCAGCGAGCCGATCGTGGAGAAGGTCGGCGACGACCGCATCAACGTCGAGCTGCCCGGCGTCGACGATCCGGTCCGCGCGCAGGCCGTGGTGCAGAAGGCGGCGTTCCTCGAGTTCCAGATCGCCGACGAGACGCAGGCGCTCGAGCGCTCGCTCTCGCGCCTCGACGCGATCGCCGCGCAGAAGCTGCCGGCGCTCGCCGCGGGTAGCGCCGCCGACTCGGCCGGCGCCGCGGGCGAGCAGAAGGGGCTGACCTCGCTGTTCGGGACGGGCGACAGCACCCGCCGCGACAGCGCCGCGTCCACGACCGTGGCGGCCGCTGGCGACTCGGCCGCGCGCACGGCAGACAGCGCCAGCCCGCGGACCCCGACCACCGGTGGCGCGTTCTCGCGCGCGGTGCAGCAGGGGAACCACCCGGGCCAGTACATCGTCTCGGAGTCCGACTTCCGACGGCTCCAGTCGCTCATCGAGCTGCCGGAGATCCAGGGCGCGCTGCCCCCGGGCAAGGTGCTCCGCTGGGGCGCGGACTCGATCGTCGCCGGCGGGCAGATCTACCGCCCGCTCTACGTGCTGGACTCGCGTCCGATCATCACGGGCGAGTACCTGACGGATGCGCGCCCGAGCGCCGACCCGACCGAGGGCAACCTCGTCCAGTTCGAGCTGAGCCGCGAGGGTGGGCGCCGGTTCCAGAACGAGACGGGCCGTCACCTGCAGGACTTCATGGCCATCGTGCTCGACCAGCGCGTCATCACGGCGCCGGTCATCCAGAGCGCGATCGGCAACCGCGGCCAGATCACGCTCGGCGGCGGTACGCTGCAGGATGCGCAGGACCTCGCGATCGTGCTCAAGGCCGGCGCGCTCCCGGTGCCGCTCAAGGTCGCGGAGACGCGTGAGATCGGCGCCAGCCTCGGCCAGGATTCGATTCGTCAGGGCATCACGGCGATGATCATCGCCGTCCTGCTCGTCATCGTCATCATGGTCGGCTACTACAAGATCTCGGGCGCGCTCGCGGTCTCGGCGCTCTCGCTGTACGTGCTGTTCACGCTGGCGATCCTGGCGGGCTTCAACGCCACGCTGACCCTGCCGGGCGTCGCGGGTCTCGTGCTGACGATCGGCATCGCGGTCGACGCGAACGTGCTGATCTTCGAGCGCATCCGCGAGGAGCTGGATCGTGGCAAGACCGTCCGCCTCGCGGTGGACGAGGGCTTCCGTCACGCGATGAGCGCGATCGTCGACACCAGCGTGGCGACGATCCTCACGGGCGCGGTGCTCTACCAGTACGGCACGGGCCCGGTGCGCGGCTTCGCGGTGACGCTGATCGCCGGCATCGCGGCGTCGCTGTTCACCGCCATCTTCGTGACGCGGACGCTCTTCCTCATCTGGCTGTCGCGGAGCCCGCGCGCCCAGCAGGCCCTCAGCATCTGACCGCCGGACGCATCGACATGCTGCGCATCTTCCACAACACCGCGTTCGACTTCATCAAGTGGTGGCGCTGGGCCGCCGGCCTCACGGCCGCGTTCATCGCCATCGGGCTTGCGTCGTACGCCATCAACCCCGCGCTGAACTACAGCATCGAGTTCACGGGCGGGACGCTCATGCAGCTCGAGTTCAAGCAGCCGCCCGACGTCGCACAGCTGCGCCAGACGGTCGGCGCGATCGCGCCGGGCGCCGAGATCACTCAGTACGGCACGCCTACCGAGTACACGGTGCGCGCCCGCGGTGAGGGCGAGGCGGCGGCGTCCGACGCCGGCGCCGAGAACATCGGCCGCGACGTGCAGGCCGCGCTGACGCAGCGGTACGGGCAGGACGGCGTGCGCGTCGTGCGCACCGAGGCGGTCGGTCCGCGCGTCGGTGCCGAGCTGCGGCGCGGCGCGGTGATCGCAGTGCTCCTCGGCTCGCTCATCACGCTGATCTACCTCGCGATCCGCTTCGAGTGGCGTTTCGCGCTCGCCGCCGTGCTCGCGACCGGCCACGACATCCTCGTGACGGCCGCGTTCATCAAGCTGTTCCACATCGAGGTCAGCCTCACCGTCGTCGCGGCTATCCTGACGCTGCTCGGCTACTCGATGAACGACACGATCATCATCTTCGATCGTGTGCGTGAGGACCTGAAGCAGAAGCGCCGCGAGCCGCTGCGCGACACGCTCAACCGCGCGATCAACGAGACGCTTCCGCGCTCGGTGCTCACGCACGCCACGACGCTCGCCGCGACGCTCGCCCTCCTGATCTTCGCGGGCGAGGTGATTCGCCCGTTCGCCTGGGTCATGGCGTTCGGCATCTTCGTCGCGACGTTCAGCTCCATCTACGTCGCCGGTCCGCTCCTGCTCTGGATCGAGCGGAAGTGGCCGCGCCAGCAGGCGGCGGGCGTCGCGAAGTCGGCGCCCGCGGGTGGGCGCACGGCCACGCCGACCGAGCAGCCGAAGCAGCCGGTCGCCGCGCGCTGACGTTCGTCCGCGGCCGAGTGCCGCGTCCAAGACTCCCCGCGGCCAGGCCGCGGGGAGTCTTTGCATCCCACCCTGCCCGCTTCGCCTCGTGACCCGATTCTTCGACAGCCATGCGCACCTCGGCGATCCCGCGTTCGTCGACGAGGCCGACGCCGTCGTGGCCCGTGCGGTCGCCGCGGGCGCCGTCGGGATCGTGAGCATCGGCGAGTCGCTCGCCGCGGCGGCGCGGGCGAGGGAGATCGCCGGCCGCCACCCGGGTGTGGTCTGGTTCACCGCCGGCGTGCACCCGCACGATGCGGCCGACTTCGACCCGGCGCGCGACGTTCCTGCGATACGTGCGGAGGTCGCGGCGGGCGCGGTGGCGATCGGCGAGTGTGGGCTCGACTACCACTACGACCACTCGCCACGAGATCGGCAGCGTGCGGCCTTCGGGGCACAGCTCGCGCTGGCAGCGGAACTCAACCGGCCGGTCGTGGTGCACACGCGCGAGGCGGAGGACGACACGCGCGCGATGGTGCAGGAGGCCGGGCGCGCCGGCGTGCGCGGCGTGTTGCACTGCTACACGGGTTCACACGCCCTGGCCGAGGCGGCGCTCGCCGTCGGCTGGCACGTGTCGTTCAGCGGGATCGTCACCTTCAAGCGCTGGGACGACGACGCCCTGCTGCGGTTGGTGCCCGACGACAGACTGCTGGCGGAGTCGGACGCGCCGTATCTGGCTCCCGTTCCGCATCGCGGGCGGCGCAACGAGCCGGCGTGGGTCGCGCATACGGTGGCGCGCCTGGCATCCGCGCGCGGCGAGGCGGCCGAGGAGGTCGGCCGCCTCGTCACCACCAACGCCCGCCGCTTCTTCGGCCTACCGACGCCAGTGGACGCGGACTAAGATCCCGCCGCGGCGCACGGCCGCGACCCGCCCTCCCGACACCGTACCGATGCCCGATCCGCGTCTCTCCATCGTTCACACCGCGCAGGCTCCCGAGGCCATCGGCCCGTACTCGCAGGCCGTCGTCGCGAACGGGATGGTGTTCACGGCAGGGCAGATCGCGCTCGACCCGGCGACGATGGAGATCGTTGCGGGCGACGTCACCGCGCAGGCGGAGCAGGTGCTGCGCAACCTGACCGCCGTGCTGACGGAGGCCGGCGCGTCGTGGAACACGGTGGTGAAGACGACGATCTTCCTCGCCGACATGGCCGACTTCCAGGCGGTCAACGCCGTCTACGCGCGGGCACTGGGGGACGCCCGTCCGGCGCGTTCGACGGTCGCGGTGGCCGGGCTGCCCCGCAACGTCCGCGTCGAGATCGAGGCGATCGCCCTCGTCGGCTGAGGGGATCGCCGCCTGCCGCGGCGGCGCGACGCCACGAGTCGCCGATGGAACGTCGAGCCACGGGTACGGCGGACTGCCCAGGGCCGCGCGGCAGCTAGCTCCACCGGCTGCACACCGGGGCCGGAGTCGGCGTACCGCCTTGCTGCCCGATTCGACGTCGATGCAGCCGCGGCGACCGAGGATGGTTGCCAAGGGTGCTCGCGTTCGCACCGGGTGAGCGTTCCTCGTTCGCGCCCAGTACAGGGGCGGCCCGGCTATCTTTCGCGCGATGGTGGCGCCGCCGGGTCCGAGGTGCGCCACCGTCGTGCGGGCACGCGTGAGGTGCCGTCCACCGCGGCGGCGTGGCTCGTGCCGTGAGCAGGGGCATCGGCCTGCCGACTCGCGCGATCGTCGGCGCGATCGCGTGAGGGCCTGCATCTCCGGAGGCCGACCCCACGCGCGCTCGTCACGGCATCATCCCCGTCCAACACAGTGCCCGAGATCAACATCGCCTCGCTCCGCCGCGCCGTGCTGGCTCTCGTCGTCGGCACGTTCGCGGCGACCTCCATCGCCTCCGCGGTCGGAGCGCAGCAGCAGCCGACGGCGCCGCGCGATACGACGCGGGCGCGCGCCGACAGCGGACGCGTCGCGCCCGACACCGCTCGGGCGGACAGCGCACGCGCCGCCGGTCCGCGCCGCGCGCGTGCGGCGGTGGTGCCTCGTGCCGGTCTCGAGCCGCCGATCTCGCCGCGTCGCGCGTTCATCTCCTCGTTGCTCGTGCCGGGGCTCGGGCAGGCGCGGCTCGACCGGCCTTCCGCGGGCGCGCTCTTCGTGACGGTGGAGCTGGCGGCGATCGCGATGGCGACGAAGGCCGCGTACGACCTGCGTGCCGCGAAGGCCTTCCGGGCCGACAGCGTGGTGCTCTCCTATCCGGTCGACACGGCGACCGGCCTGCCGACGGCTCGGCCGCAGCGGGGCGAGGGACCGTTCCCGAACGAGCTGGTTCGGGCGCGTCGCCTGCACCTCGAGGACTGGATCGCCGTCCTGGGGTTCAACCACCTCATCGCGGGCGCCGAGGCGTTCGTCGCCGCGAACCTCTGGGATCTGCCGGCGCAGGTCGGCGCGCAGCGGAGCCGCCGCGGTCCGACGGTGGTCGTGACGGTGCCCTGGTGACCGCGGCACCTGTGTCGGCGCACGTCGTCGCGGATCGCCCCGTGGTGCACGAGCCCACGGCGCCCATCGGGGTGTTCGACTCCGGCATCGGCGGGCTGACCGTCGCGCGCGAGATCATGCGTCAGCTGCCGTCGGAGTCCATCGTCTACTTCGGCGACACGGCGCGCGTCCCGTACGGACCGAAGAGCCCCGATACGGTTCGCCGCTACAGCCACGAGATCGCCGAGTTCCTGCGCGCGCAGGGCGTGAAGGCGATCGTGGTCGCGTGCAACACCGCGACCGCGCACGCCCTCCCGATGCTCCAGGCGGAGCAGCCGATCCCGGTGATCGGTGTCGTGGAGCCCGGAGCTCGCGCGGCGATCGTCGCGTCGCGGGGCGGCACCGTCGGCGTCATCGGGACGATGGGGACCGTCGCCTCGGGTGCCTACGAACGTGCGATCCGCGCGCTCCGCGCCGACGCCAGTGTCGTCAGCACGCCCTGTCCGCTGTTCGTGCCGCTGGTCGAGGAGGGCTGGCTCTCGCACGAGGCGACGCAGCTCGTCGCGCACGAGTATCTCGATCCGCTCCGCGACCGCCACGTCGACACGCTGGTCCTCGGCTGCACGCACTACCCGCTGCTCAAGCCGCTCATCGGCGAGGTGGTCGGCCGCTCCGTGCGCCTGATCGACAGCGCCGAGGAGACCGCGGCCGAGTTGGGGCGCGTGCTCGACGCCCGCGGGCTCGCGGCGCCAGTCGGCACGACGCCCCACCACCGCTTTGTGGCGAGCGACGCACCGGATCACTTCTCACGGATGGCGGAGCGCTTCCTCGGTGCGCCGCTCGAGCGCATCGAGACGGTCACCCTCGGCTGATCCGTTCCAGCGACAGAGCGCCACCTCGTGGGCGTCGACGCGCAGGAACGTCGGCGCGTCGAGCCACGATCCGGCGTTCGCGTAGACGCCACCCGTGGAGGCGCGCTCGATCCCGGCTACGTGCGAGTGGCCCAGGATCATGAGCTCCAGCCGCGGCTCGGCCTCGAGCTGCGCGATCCCCGCGCGCCGGATCCCGAGGCCGTCGTCCACGGGTCGGTACGTGCGGCTCGCCTGCGAGCTCCCGGTGGCCAGCTTGCTCGCGGCATCCACCGGCAGCATGCGGAACGCCGCCTTCGAGAGCGGATGGCGCAGGACCGGGCGGATCGCACGGTAGCCCCGATCCTCGCGGCCGCGCAGACCGTCGCCGTGCTCGACGCGCGCGCGCCATCCCGCGAGGTCGCCGATCCACGGGCCGAAGTGGTACGCGACGCCGACGTCCTCGCGGAGCACGTCGCCGCCCCAGCAGTCGTGATTGCCGGCGATCCACGTCACCGGCAGCCCCGCGTCCACGAGGTCGGCGAGTGCCGCGAGCACCCGGAAGCCGGTCCGCGGGATCGCCGTGCGCCACTCGAACCAGAAGTCGAACAGGTCCCCGTTGATGACCAGCGCGCCCGCGCGCCCGGGCAGCGCGCGCAGGAACGCGATCAGCTCGCGCTCGGTCGCGCGCGGGGCGACGCCGAGGTGCACGTCGGCGAGGATGTAGCAGGGGGCGGGGAGCACGGCCCAAGTCTAGCCCGCCCCCGGGCATGCACAAAGCCGCCGTCGGGTGGACAACGGCCCCCGGCCTCGGCGATCTTGCCCGCGACGCGCGCCGCCGGCGCGCCCCGCCCTGTGATCCCGTCGTGAGTCGCGTCCACACCACCGAGCTGCGCGTCCGCTACGCCGAAACCGACCAGATGGGGGTGGTGTACCATGCCAACTATCTCGCGTGGTGCGAGGTCGGCCGCACCGAGTGGATCCGCGCGGCGGGGATGAGCTACCGCGACATGGAGAGGGAAGGCGTGGGACTCGCCGTCAGCGACCTGCAGATGCGCTTCCATGCGCCGGCGACGTACGACGACGTCGTGCGGGTGGAGACGCGCTGCACCGAGGTGCGCTCGCGCACCGTCACCTTCGAGTACCTGGTGAGCAACGCGGAGTCGGGAGCGCGGCTCGTGAGCGCCTCGACGCGGCTGATCGCCGTCGATCGACAGGGCCGCACGTCGGCGATGCCGTCCTCCGTGCGCGAGCTGCTCGAGCGCGCGAGCGCCGCACCGGAGGGGGCATGACGCGAGCGACCGTGCTGGGACTCGGAGCGGTGCTCGCCGCCGGTGCATGCGCACCGCGCGCACGTCCGCTCGCCGGCGCCGCGGTTCCGCAGGTCGCGCTGCCGTCCACGGCGCTCGCGCGTTCGCCGCAGCGCGTCGTCTTCCGGTGGCGCTACGAGGAGGCCGAGGGGTTCTCGGCGCGTGGCGAGGGCGTCGCGCGGCTCGCGGCCCCCGACTCCGGACGCCTCGACTTCTTCGTCGACGGTGGGTTCGGCGGCGGATACGCAGTCCTCATCGGCGACCGCCTGACCGCGCCCGGCGGCGAGATGGTACGCCGTGTCGTGCCGCCGGCGCCGCTGCTCTGGGCCGCGCTCGGGCGTCTCGCGCTGCCCGCCGCTGCGGACACGACCGTTCGCGCGTCGGGAGACACGCTGCGCGCGGACGTCGGCCGCGATCCGACGTGGCGCGTAACCTTCGTCGGTCCCCGGCTGACGCGCCTCGAGCGCATCGACGGCGGCCGGATCATGGAATGGGTGCAACGCGACTCGTCGGCGGTGCGCTATCGACACGAGGGCGAGCGCCGCGGGCTCTCGCTCGACGTGCAACGAACGGAGACCGTCGATGCCTTCCCTGCCTCCATCTGGCCCCGCTGAGCGGCTGCGCGCGCAGCGTCGCGCCTTCGTGCGCCGCTGCGCCGGGGCGCTCGTCGTCGCCGCCGCGGTGAGCGTCGGCGGCTGCCGGTTCTCGCCCTACAAGTTCCAGGGCGGTGGCCTCCCGCCGAACATCCGCACGATGGCGGTGCTGCCCTTCGAGAACGACACGCCCGTGCCCGAGCTCCAGCGCGAACTGTTCGAGGCGATGCGCCGCGAGCTGCAGAACCGGCTCAACCTGCGCGACGCGTCCGAGGCGAAGGCCGACGCGATCGTGCGTGGGACGATCGTGCGCTACGACATCGACGTGCCGGTCGGCTTCAGCTCCGATCCGACTCAGGCGACGACCGCGCGGCGGCAGCTGCAGCTCGTCGTCGACGTGGCGATCATCGACCAGGGGAGTGGTCGGACCCTGTGGGAGAAGAAGGGACTGACGGCCAAGGGTGAGTACGCCGAGCAGAACGAGGCCGGCGGTCGCCGACAGGCGATCGACGAGGTGATCGCCGACATCATCGAGGGAGCCACGTCGCAGTGGTGATCGCTCCACTCGGCGCGGCGTTCGACCCCGCGCGCAAGGTGATGGCCTGGGACGAGGCGCGCGCATGGCGCGAGCGGCGCACGGGACGCGTGGTCTTCACCAACGGTGTGTTCGACCTGCTCCATCCGGGTCACGTCGACGTGCTGGTCGGCGCACGACGGCGCGGGGACGCGCTCATCGTGGGCCTCAACTCCGACGCGTCGGTGCGGCGTCTGAAGGGACCGGAGCGTCCCGTGCGGTCGGAAGCGGAGCGCGCCTACGTGCTCGCCGCGCTCGCCGCCGTGGACGCGGTCGTCGTGTTCGGCGAGGACACGCCGCTGGAGCTCGTGCGCCGACTGCAGCCGGACGTCATCGTGAAGGGCGGCGACTACAGCGAGGACACCATCGTCGGGGCGGCCGAGGTGCGGGCGCGCGGCGGCGACGTGATCGTCATCCCGCTCACGCCGGGCCAGTCCACCACCTCCATCATCGAGAAGCTTCGTGGCGACACCCGCTGACTCCCAGCCTTCCGGCGCGACGCGCCCCGCCGACGTGATGCGTCCCGTCTCGCTCGAGCGCGGGGTCGCGGAGTACGCGGAGGGCTCCTGCCTCATCGCGTTCGGGAAGACGCGCGTGCTCTGCACCGCGAGCGTGGAGGTCGGCGTCCCGGGTTGGCGACGCGGATCGGGGCAGGGGTGGCTCACCGCAGAGTATGCGATGCTCCCGCGCGCGACGCGCACCCGGACGCCGCGCGAGCGGGCGCAGCTCGGCGGACGCACCCAGGAGATCCAGCGCCTGATCGGGCGGAGCGTGCGCGCGATGCTCGACGATTTCCGCTTCGGCGAGGTGACCGTGCGGATCGACTGCGACGTGCTGCAGGCCGACGGCGGCACCCGCACGGCCGCGATCACCGGAGCCGCGGTGGCGGTGGTCGATGCGTTCGACGCGGCGGTCGCCAACGGCATCATCGCGGCGTCGCCCGTGAAGCGCCGGGTCGCGGCGGTCAGCGTCGGGGTCGTGGATGGCGTGCCGATCCTCGATCTCGATTACGACCAGGACGTCCGGGCGGCCGTCGACATGAACGTCGTGATGAGCAGCGAAGGGCGGTTCGTGGAGGTGCAGGGCACCGGGGAGCATGGCACGTTCGACCGCGCCGAGCTCGATCGACTGGTGGAGCTGGCGACCGCCGGGATCCGGGAGCTCGACGCCCGGCAGCGCGCGGCGCTCGGTCACGCGTGATGAACGTGCCGGCCACCCGCCTGCTCGTCGCGACCCGCAACGCGGGAAAGCTCGACGAGCTGCGCCCGATGTTCGCTGAGATCGGCATCGAGGTGCTGGACCTGGACGCCGCCGGCGTTCCCGAGTCTCCGGATGAGGAAGCCATCGAGGCGTTCGAGACGTTCGAGGCCAACGCGCTCGCCAAAGCGCGGTACTTCCACGACGCGAGCGGCGGGATGCCCACGGTGGCGGACGACTCCGGACTCGAAGTGCTGGCGCTCGGTGGCGCCCCCGGCGTGCGAAGCAAGCGGTACGCAGAAGCCGCCGGCCACGGGCAGACGGCCGCCAACAATGCCAAGCTGCTCCGGGCGCTGCAGGGCGTCACCGACCGACGCGCGCGCTTCGTCTGTGCGGTCGCTCTCGTGGCGGGCGGGCGGGAGATCGTGGTCCTCGGTGCCACCGACGGGCGCATCGCGGAAGCTCCCGCAGGAACGGGAGGGTTCGGCTACGATCCGCTGTTCGTCAGCGACGACTTGGGCGTGACGCTCGCCGAAGCTCCGGCTGCCGAGAAGGCTCGAGTGGGCCACCGGGGCCGCGCCTTCCGACAGCTCGCGTCAGAGCTCGGTGTCAGCGGCCCGCGCGGCTGAGGCCCGGCCGCGGGCCGTTGACGCCGGCATCGGGAGCGGCTACACTAACCGCCGCACCGTCCGGGGCGTAGCGTAGCCTGGTATCGCGCCTGCTTTGGGAGCAGGAGGTCGCTGGTTCGAATCCAGTCGCCCCGACCTCGCAGGGAAGCCCCGGAGGTGTGGAGCTCCCCCGCCGCCGCTGCGCCAGTAGCTCAGGTGGATAGAGCGACAGCCTTCTAAGCTGTTGGTCGGGGGTTCGAGTCCCTCCTGGCGCGCCAGAATCGGGCTCGTTACGTTCCGCTGCTGTGCGCTCCGATAGCTCAATGGTAGAGCAGCTGACTCTTAATCAGTAGGTTGTAGGTTCGAGTCCTACTCGGAGCACTTGAGCCGGGGCCGCTCTTCGGAGCGGCCCCGGCTTCGTCTCCCGCTGGCCGAGTATACGACCGGCGCAGATGGCGACGAGACGGTTGGAACCTGCGTCAGGCAGCGGGTTACTAACTGACCCCGCCGACGCTGCGAGCGGCGCGCGGGGTGGTGGCAGGGGGCAGGCCAGAAGATGTGAACGACCCCTTGAACACCGAGACGGGTTCGCTATAATTAGGTCATGCGCCGCTAACGCGGCGCGGCAAGTCGAAGTGCCGGAGCAGCTTACGCCGGCACCCTTCAAGTGAAGCACGAGCGAGATGCTCGAAGCGGCCTTGACGGATCGGCGCTGCCGAAGTACAATAAAAGGCTGCCGCGGAAAACGCGGCGACCGACGCTGATTGAAAATCGAGATGAGATCGTTGGATGTGCGAGGCGGACTCTGGGATCCGGCAGCGACAGGCGGCCGGGGAGAGTTCAGACCTGATCATATCGACGTGATTCGGACGCGCTGTTCCGTGCCATCGATGACGAGTCATCGGCAACGACAGCGTATGGAACAGCGGTTCGA